>Ga0070665_100000017_pt1 | contig 448013 bp, 399 predicted proteins | sample KBSS13metaG_FD_65862 | JGI IMG/M metagenome (GOLD analysis project Ga0070665, IMG submission 65862) | Switchgrass rhizosphere microbial communities from Kellogg Biological Station, Michigan, USA - KBS S1-3 metaG | ecosystem: Host-associated > Plants > Roots > Rhizosphere > Soil ... | reverse complement strand
AACTGTATTGCCCTGTTAAATACGCTGCAACTATCGCAGCCTTGTCTCGTTCTATTCCCATTTGTTGTTGACTTTTTTGTGTCAACCTATTTCAGGACAAGACAAACTGTGAACGTGAACACCTTCACATGATGCATTTTAGCTATCTTCGATTCTGCATTATGGAAAACCGAAGGGAAACAATACTGCTCAATTCATTTAACGAAACCATCCAAAAATGGATCGATTTCCTGGATGATTATACATTAGAAATGCTCGTCCAAAAACCGAATGATAATTCCTGGTCACTGGGGCAAGTGTATACCCATATTACCGATGACACCGCGTGGTTTGTGGAACAAATGGCTGCTGCCATGCAAACCAATGCCGACAGCGAAAAAGAAATGCATGAGCATGCGCGTATAATGCTTCAAAATAATAGCTTCCCCGACGTGATGATCGAGGGACCTGCTACCGGCATTTTCATTAAGCAACCTGAGAGCAAACAGGAAGTAAGGGGGAAATTATTAGCCATAAAAGCGGAAGTAAATAAACTGTATGCTTCGTTCAATCCGTCAAAAGCCATAGGAAAAACCCGTCATCCCGGATTGCTCTACTTTAATACATTGGACTGGCTGCAATTTGCAGAAATGCATTTGCGTCATCATTTCAGGCAGAAGAATAGGATTGATCAGCAATTGTTTAGCAAGTAAAATCGCCAACGCTCCATTTAACTGATGCAAATTAAAGCACAGCCTCTTTCCAATGGAACTTCTGCTTTCATGACTTTAGTAAACTTAACCTTTTTCAATACTCTCCAGGTCTTTTCGCCGGGGTGCAATACTTTTATCTCCAGGTCTCTTTTCTCTAAAGCAGAATATGGTAATCTCAATAAAATTGACGCCTTTTGAGCATTTCCTGCAAGTACAACTGGAACGATTATCCCTGCTTTCGTTTTAAAAGCATTAGCCTTTGCTAAGTTATTTTCTACCTCTGCCACATGCGGAGAGAGTATCCACTCACGCCCTTTCAACGCTGTAAAAAACAAGCCGTAATCAGCATAATATTTGTCGGCCCATTTATCCGGGGTGATGCAATGATCGTTTCCGGGAAATGGCACTGTTACAAACGCTCCCATATAGATATGATGCTGGAAATAGGCATCCGGATCTGGCTGCAGGTTATCCTTAGAATATGTCCAGGCTATTATTGGTTTAAAAAACGCCATTTGCGCGCACAAATTAAGGCTGTAGGGCAAATAACCAAACTCATCATAAATACCATCAATGTGCTGCAATACATCAATCCTGCGGTTTAAAGGGTTGCAGAATATCGCCTTATGCGCCGTATGCATCATTTTGGCGATAGGTTCAATAATACCATTCCACGATATCAGCAATGAACGAGTTTTCTGTTGCCCGATCATGCTGATGTTGTCATCGCCGTTACTATTGTAATATCGCATCCAGTCAAGCCGGTCGATGCAAATTCCTGACGAGGCTGGTATTTTTTCGATGTGAAGTTTAGCTTGCTGCAATAAGAATGCGTGGTAAGACGAGTCTGCAGGGTCCAGCACTACACAACCCTCCCAATTTGAAAACAGCGGCCTATCATCCCAATCAGGTAATTGACTTGCGGGTTTCAGCATTGCGCTTTTAAGGTTTTTATAAAGAAAATCGTTTGGGTTTTTCCAGTCTTCACCACCTGCTGTCTGTGAAGCATTGTAAGGGTATACTATACCATTACCAAATTCATTCACATTAAAATAGCTAAGGGTATAAAAGCCCATTTTGTTCAGATGCTTTGAATATTCATTCAGCCGGTTTATGCTGGCATATCCATCTCCAACAGTTACACCCCCTTGTTTATATTTCATCCACTTTTCGTCATCATTTTTTACCGGCGGAATAAAAAGACCCATATAAGGAAAATCAAGAGAAGCTTTCCAGTTAATGCTGAACCCCATGTTGCGAAACTTTGCTGTATCTAACTGGCCTTCAAATGACGAGTAGGCACCGCAGCCAGCGATATTGTTTACTTCGGGTTCCTCAGGCATAAAATAATTCTTGTAGTTATCTTTAAGCCAGTATATGCCCGCTCTCCAGTCAGCTTCATGAAAAACAATCTGATGCCTGATATGAACTGTATGACCTTTTCCGATCCTGTGGTTTATATGCTGATAAGCAATCCTTCCATCGGCCGTGGTATTCATATTGAGGTTTAATATGGTATCATTTAACGACTCGATAAAGCTTACGCCAAGATTATCATCCTTAAAAAAGCTACTGGCAATTGGAATAACAAAAGCATCACGCGATGAATGGCTTTCACCCCCGTAAGCGAGTTTCAAATCCTGGAATGGAGCGGATATAAAAGGGTCCTGCCAGTCATCCGACTTTGTATTTAAGTGATTATCTGACCAGGTTGTCCAAAACTGCAGCGACTTGGGATCATCCCATTTTAATGATGTTTCAATAGGTACGGACCAATCGCCATCTAGTCCGGTTATGTAGGTATCCCACAGCAATCCATAATCGGTCTTTTTAACCTCACTGGTTATAACGCACTGATGATCAAAATAACTGATTTTCCTTTTTGTCACGATCCTGACACTATCAGCAGAGATAAGCTCTGCCGCTTCACTTCCATCTGTTGAAGGCATATTGGCATTCAGTGTAAACGCTCTATCCTGGTTACTCACCGAAAAGCTGGCGCTTACGCCGCCACTTTCGAATTTCAGTTTTATGGATGGTACTTGACCGTGAATAAATCCCGGAAAAAAAAATACGATAATTAACGGAATAAATCTGCGAAGCATAGGATGCTGGTAATTTGATCGGAATATACCAATACGATATTTAAAATAATAAGAAAACGCTTATCTTATCATTCATGAACTTAATTCACCAAATCTGCGTTGTTTAATCACTATGGGCAAATTTGTTTGCACCCTGCTTTTCAGTTTAACTATCTCTATTGCGTTTTCCCAGGGCAAACGCCCGGTGATTGCATTTACAAGCGACACGCAGGAACCGATGTGGGTTGAAAAGATCATGCTAAAATCAAATCATAATCAGCAGGCTACCAAAATGATATTTCAGGATGTGCGAGGTCTTCACCCTTCCGCATTCTTTATTTTAGGGGATGTAGTTTCCGTAGGTTACCGGGTTAGTAAATGGACAAATATTGACGAATATCTTAAACAATTTGCACACGACACCATACCAGTTTACGCTACACTTGGTAACCATGAGGTATTATTCAGGGCAAAAAAGGGCGTCAAGGCATTTCAAACCAGGTTCCCGATGTACAAAGCTTCCGGGTACACAGAGATTGTTGACTCCACAGCAGTCATTCTGCTCAATTCCAATTTCAGCAAAATGACTGCTGCCGAGATATTAGCCCAGGATAATTGGTATAATAATATGATCAGGAAGCTGGATAAAAATGATTCGGTTAAGTTTATCATTGTCGGTTGCCACCATTCGCCCTACACCAACAGCAAGATCGTAAAGCCATCAATGGCAGTGCGTCAGAATTTTCTTCCGGCTTTTATTAACTCGAAAAAGTGCGTGCTTTTCGTATCTGGGCACTCACATAATTTTGAGCATTTTGTTGAGAATGGCAAACACTTCCTGGTTATTGGCGGTGGTGGCGGTCTTCATCAACCACTTTATACAAAAGAAGTGAGCCACGACCTTGCTGCCGGCTACAAGCCTGCATTTCATTACGTGGCCATCCGCCGATTTAATGATAGTCTGCAAGTGGTTTCACGCCGGTTGAAGACTGACTTCTCGGGTTTTGATAATGGCGTTTCTTTTGTGGTTCGATGATATCCCTAATCCCCTTTTTTAACCAGGTGGTTTTTTAAATCGCCCACTTGTACACAGGAAATTTGCTCCATTACTTGTTTTAACTGGATCGTCAGACTACGGATCATGTGGTTGGCGCCTTCGGCGCCGAGTGCTGCTACTGCATACATAAAATTCCGCCCTAAAAAGGTGAACTCTGCACCGGAAGCTAAAGCTCTGGCTACATCCGGACCACTTCTCAAACCGCTATCCATCATGATCCTGATCTTACCTTCATATTTTTTAACGATCGGACCAAGCGTCGCAATAGATGATTGCCCGGCATCCAATTGCCTTCCTCCATGATTGGAAACAATAATGCCGTCGGCTCCTAATTTGATCGCAGTTTCTGTGTCTTCCTCGGATGATACCCCCTTTATAACCAGCTTACCTTTCCACATATCCCTTATTTCCGATATTTTCCTTTCATCCAGTTTGTGATCAAAATGGAATTGCCGGTTGGCGGGATCTTCAAAAGGTTTCATAATAGAGAAAGACGGCTTACCGTGGTATATGGTTTTAAGCACCCACTCCGGTTTGGCCATCATTTGCAAGATATTTTTGACCGACATCTCGGGCGGCATATCAAATCCGTTACGCATATCCCACGACTTGTAGGCTTTAGTCGGCATGTCTATTATCAACACCAAAACGGGGCACCCGGCAGCGTCAACTTTCTTTATCAGCTTATCGCGTAATTCTGCTCCCTTAGGGTGATACAGTTGGAACCACGCCCCTCCGGCCAACTCATTCAATCGCTCAACAGTTGCGGTTGTTAACGTGCTGATCAAAAACGGAATGTTATTTTCCCCCGCAGCTTTCGCCATTATTTCGGGTGCATTTGGCCACATAAATCCCTGCAAACCCATCGGCGCAATACCGAACGGCGCATTGTAAGTATGACCGAATATTTCTGTTTTTAAATCGGCTTCTTTATGCTCGGTAATATAAATCGGCTTTAATTCAATATCGCGGACATCTTTGGAGTTCTTTGTCAGGTTGACATTCTCATTGCAGCCGCCTTCCAGGTATTCGAAAATGAACTTGGGAATTTTAGATTTTGCCCGTTTTCTGAGCTCTTCTGTTGGAATGTAATCGTTTTTGTAAGAGTTTTTCATACTATGTTTTGGCGTTACGTTTAAATAATTCAGGTTTATGGTTCAATTCAGGGATAAAAAACATGGTCAACCAATTATATATGACCACCTATAAAAATATAAAAAGCGGCCTGTTCAACCTAAAGATTTAGGATTTTTTCTGAATTTTTTACGGATGTGCGGATCGAAGGGTTTGCAAAAACAGAAAAAGCCCCACTGCATTAAAACAGAGCGGCTTTTGATTCCGTCGGGATGGCGGGATTCGAAACCCATCGCCTTCCCGATTCTATCGGGACGCGATATCATAAAAAAGTCTTTAACCTTTCGACTAAAGACTCTTAACTAAACTAGTCGGGATGGCGGGATTCGAACCCACGACCTCCAGCACCCCATGCTGGCGCGATACCGGGCTACGCTACATCCCGTAAGGGTTACAAATATAATGCATCAGGTTTTAAAGTAAAGGATAAGATGTAAGGAAGTGCCCCGCCATAAGTTCAGTGTTCACAAACGCCGTGAACGCTCGTGAGCACTTGTCTGCAATCCGGCGGCTATAACAGTCATGGCTAAGCGTAAAGGCTGCGCCAGGATATAGTTTATGTTCTGGCCCGGCAGGATCGCTGCTGAGCTTATCCCCCGAATGTTAAGGTCTGCTCACGGGTTTCTTAATTTTATTAGGGAGTTGCCGCCGGTAGAAGCGGCCGGGCTGTTCACTCATACTACACGGGCATTAGCCACGGCTCCGCACTGAGGCTCCCGAAGTGCCGGTATACGTTTCCATCCCTAACCCGGCTTTCCGGTAATAATCAAACAAGTGCTGCTTTACTCCATAGATGGCCTCATACAGCATGCTAAGACCAGGCAGGCTTATAAAAAGTAAAAGCTCAACGACTGTTGGGCTTGATATTTGTTTATTCATCCGTTATAGATTAGATGTCTGTTTTGACTACACATACCATGCTTCAAACCCACTAAACAAGATAAAGTCTTGATCATTCTCTGAAATGTCCAACGAGGATTCATCTTCTGGATCGAGGCTTAAGTAAAAGAGATCAGTCTTCCTAATGAGCTTGAATCTCTCTACATAGTAAAAATTATGTGTAGAGTTCCAATAGAAGGAGTACTCTTTAACCCTTTTGAACCTCACTCTCAGAACAGAGCCTAGATCGTACAACAGTTCAAAATCAATCTCTATAGTGAGCCCTTCATCATCGCTGATGAATATGTTGAATCGTTTAACGGATGAACTGATAATATGGATATCCTTCATCAATCGTTCATATAGACCGAGGTCTTTGTCTACTAATTTTTTCATCTAGTTATTGAGGGTTAGTATTACCTTGTTGATCTTGTCTTCTCCGGTCCTGCTTTGCCTTATCTTTCGCCTTCTCATTAGGTTTAGGTGCTCTTCCAGGCATCCTTTTCGTTTTAGATGGGTTTCCTGGATTCGGAGTGGGCTTGTGATCGTGAACATGGTCTCCCCGTTCATTGGGAGGCGTATGGGTCTCTGGATGTCCTTTATTATATTCTTTTTGTACCTGTCCATTGGGGCCATATACCTTTGTTGTTGTCCCGGGCTTATTCGTATCCATTGTATTCGGCGTGCCTACGTCAGGCAGCCTGTTTTTGTTGCTGGCTCCTTGTAGTATCGGAGCCGGTTCTAGTGTACTGTTAGTATTGCTATTGGAAAAATGATCAATGGCCATAACTGTAAGGGCTGCTAATCCCCCAACTATAAACTCTCCTCCGGCCACTGCATCTGCTGGAAGATCTTCCGGGCCACCTCCTATTAGAATTGTAGCTCCAGCAGCCTTAAGTGTACCTTTAAATATCTTACCTGCTCTTGACTCGGTAGGTGCAGTTCCTTTGCAACAGTCCCCATCGCCACCACCTTCTTCATTAGCATCCTCCCCAAACATGCCATCAGGGTCAGTATGCCTTACCGGATCATCAAAGGTATAAGCATAAGGCGTCGTCCGTCTATCTTCTTCCGCCATCGGGTCTATAACGTTCCACCTACCTGTTATAGGATCATAGAACCGTGCACCGTAATCGTATTGGTTAAGCTCCTCCTGCAGCTCTTTTTTGTTGTAAAGATATTCGTTTTTAGGCAAGAGTGTGTAACTGTTCACTTCCATTCCGAACGGGTAATAATCATCTGTCTGGTATATGTTTGCTGTGCCGCTCTTTGTGCCGAAGGTTACTCTCGTGTTGCCCAGGTTGTCGCCCAGGTAGTATTCATATTCAAAGTTTCCTGTAGTGGGTTGGTATACGGCTTTGCCTTCTTCCGTCTGGATGAAGTTTAATGCCGGTGTGGTTTGTCCGTCGTATTGTATACCGCTGATGTAGTCGGTTGTGTTGTTTAATCCCGTGCTTGTCCGTCTTAGTTTGTTTCCGGTGGCATCATAGGTGTAGGTGAGCGTTGTGGTGGTTGTGGTGCCCGTATTCCCCCGACTGGCGCGAGTATGCAGCGAGGGCCTAAAGAGGTGGCGTACTCGTGACTTACTACCCTACCATTGGCTCAACCAATATTATGTCAATTAATCCAGGCAAATCATAATAATCCCTGGCGCTGCTGTATAAGTAATCTTCTGGTTTCTCAACGATTCCGGCATCCACAGGATTATTATGAATATAATCAAGCTTTTGATGCAGCATTTTGAAATCTGATAGCTCTATCGGATGATTATCCTGCTGCCAAAGTTGAAAGTTTTGATTTTGACTATTCTTCTTCCCGGCTCTTTCCATCATCCAAAGCATCCATTCTCTTCTGCTTTCTGATGGATGGCTTTGAATAGCCTTTTTTAATTCTAATGAGGTGTGCTTTTTCATGTCCCTCATAATGTCTTCAAGTTTAGCGCCGTGCGTCCCTATGATCATATGGATATGACTGCTCATAATACACCAGCCATAAATTTCCAGCCCTTTGTTTGCCTGGCAATGTTTCCATGAATCCAACATAATTTCCTTGTATTCATTTCGCACAAACAGGTCTATCCAATAAACCACCGCAAAACTTACAAAATAGAGCCGCTCCTGATCCTTAAATTTATACTTGGTACTCATTGACCCTAAAATATAAAAAGTTCAAGAAAGACACGAGTCGCCTTTGCGCTTAGCCCCGCCTGGCAGACTCGCGCCAGTTAAGGGGGACGTTATTCAACGCGTAGATGATATTGAGAGTCTACCCGAAGACGAACGGCAACGCATATTCGATTACATAGACCTCGTTACCAGAGACTACCAGGCTAAGAAGGTATATAAAAAGTAAAAGCCCAACGACTGTTGGGCTTCGTTAACTTTTAGATAAACTATATCTAATTGAATATCTACGTTACGTTTCCATTAATCAAATCAACGGAACTTTGATACATTTTCAACCATATGGACGAGTCTTTTTCCCCATTCAAAATAGATTTAGCATTAACAATTGCAGCACGCATTAACTCTCTATAACCAACTAAGGGAAAGCCAAATATCGCAGGTAAATTATAAGAAATATCTCTTAAAGGGCGTTTCACGATTTTCCAAGTAACTTGAGGATAATCTGTTATGATCAATTGCGAAATAAGTAACGATAAGTCCGCTACCAACGCCAAACCTTGGTTTGTAATCACTGGCACATTATCTATTTTTTCTGAAAATGGTTTCTTAAACAGGAGCTCAGTGACTTTATTACTTATTCTTTTTATATCAACAGAAGAATTACCTGTTAAAGATTCATCAATCGTTGTAAGCATATATTCAACCCTATCGGCTTTTATAGACATAAACCAATTAAAATAAAGCTTGGCTTCACTAGCAGACCATTCTCTTGGTTTTTTCTCCAACACTTCTGTCGGAGGTATAAATAATAAATAATCTTTCATAATTAATGCACAAAGGTAGGAATACCAGATTGTTTTAATGCCTCCAATAGTGGTTTTGTAGGCCCCGACCCTGTTTTGCTCTTAAAAAAATGCCACTCCGCACCATTTACACCACTTGCGGGGTCATTTATTAATTTCACATCCTTAGCAATTTGAGACTTTACTCTTGAAGTTAAAGATGTCTTTCCGACCTTCGACTCTTGAGCTATCCCAGTAGGTGTTAGGTTATCCACTACTCTTCTTCCGCTAGTTGTATTCATACTCACCTGAGACTCACCACCATAAGTATTATTTAAAAAGTTCTCACCTGCCGTCCCAGCTATTTTATTACTTGCAAGAATTTCGCCTGCTTCCCGTCCTACCGTAGCTTCTGTTGCTGTTTTTGCTAATGCTTTTCCCACATTGCCAGTTGGAATAATAGCCAGTGCATCTCCCGCGGTTTCAACAGTCTGAACAGCAGCCTGCTTTAAATTTCTAGGAGCCTCTTCCTTATAAATCTCTGATTCATAAACTGGTTCACCGTCTTCAACTTTATATCTTTCTCTATATGGAGAACCGACCGCCCTATTTACAGTGTTAAATATTGCATGCTTAGTATCATAAAAGGCAGTCATAAGAAGCTTTCCTGTCATGAAGGGATCTAGTTCACCATCACCTGGCCCTTCTGCTGACATCCCATCCGGATCAATTAATCTAATCGGATTGTTCTCTACATAATTATATGGACTAAATCTTCTCGACTTCTCCGCCAACGGATCCACCATATTCCACCTCGCAATCACCGGATCATAGAACCTAGCCCCATAATCGTATTGGTTAAGCTCCTCCTGAAGCTCTTTTTTGTTGTAAAGATATTCGTTTTTAGGTAAGAGTGTGTAACTGTTCACCTCCATACCAAACGGGTAATAATCGTCCGTTTGGTATATGTTTGCAGTTCCGCTCTTTGTGCCGAAGGTTACCCTCGTGTTGCCCAGGTTGTCGCCCAGGTAGTATTCATATTCAAAGTTTCCTGTAGTGGGTTGGTATACGGCTTTGCCTTCTTCCGTCTGGATGAAGTTGAATGCTGGGGTGGTTTGTCCGTCGTATTGTATGCCGCTGATGTAGTCGGTCGTGTTGTTTAATCCGGTGCTGGTCCGTCTTAGTTTGTTTCCTGTAGCATCGTAGGTGTAGGTCAGGGTTGTGGTAGTTGTGGTGCCCGTATTCGCTACGACCGTCTTCGGCAGGTTCAGCAGGTTATAGGTAAATGTTTTGTTATGCTGGTTATTGGCCGTGTTCGTTTGGGTTAGTTCATTGCCGTTGCCGTCGTAGGTGTAATTGGTTGTTCCGATGGACATGCCTGCATTATTACTGCTGATATCTGAGATAGACTGTACCTGGTTGGTCGGGTTACCGCTTTGGGTGTAGCTGTAGCTGAGCTGGTCAACAGACGTTATGGTTGGCCCTGAGTTCCTGTTCAGCGCCGTGATATTACCGTTCAGGTCATACACCGGGTATTCGTTGTTGTTACCTGTCGAGCTGCCTGCTATCAGCCGGTTCAGCTCGTCATAGGCATAAGCGTAATGTACGTTCAGGTTGCCGGGTGTGCCCCAGTACTGGTACATAATGTTACCGTTCCAGCCTTTGTTGCCTGCGCTGTTGTTGTAATACAGCTGCATGGCAAACAGTGGTGCGCTGCTGGATATCAGCCAGCCTCTTTCGTTATAGGTATAGGCTACGTTCTGCTGAAAGTTTATACTGTCTGTACTGTGCAGGTGTTTGTTTTGTACCTGGCCCAGTTCGTTATAGTCTGTTTGGCTGACCAGCGTATTGCCTGTTGGCAGGTAGTTGCCATAGGTTAACTGTTCCCAGGTTTTTAGCTTTCTTCCCATATGGTCGTACATATAGGTATTGGTTGCCGTCAGCATCGGGGTGGTTGTGCTGGTGGTGGTAAAATGCTGCCGCGTGGTGGTGGTTGGCGCATTGGTGAAGTTGTAAGCGGCAGTGGTTGCGTCGTAGTTGCTGGTGTTGACTGTTCCGCCTAAGTAATGCTGTGCGTAGGTTTTGATCGTTCTGCCCAAATCATCGTAATACATCACGCTCCACAACTGGTCGCTTGTTGTGTTCAGTACTGCCGTCTTTCTGGCGGTGGGTAACCCGCGGGTTTGAACGCTCGATCCTGTTGGTGCGCTGTAGGTTGCCGGGATATTTGGGATGTTAGCGTAGCTGTCATAGTAGTTCAGCCCCAGTGTTGTTGTTATGCTTGTTGTGGGCCAGGCTGCATTGGTGTAGCCATTGCCTGTTGCTGATGGCGTTTCCCACAGGTTGGTGGTAATGCCGGTCAGTGTTGCTTGCAGTGAGGAGCGGCTGATCGCTGTATTCCATATACCCGTTTGTATGGTTCTGCCTATACCATCGTATTTGGTGATGATCCATTGATTGGATATGCGCTGCAAACTGTCCTGCGTGGCTACCGGCTCATCGATATAGTTATATACCGTATACTCCCAGCCTTTGCCCGGAAGCTTCTTCTGCGTCTGCCTGCCCCGCTCGTCGTAACGGTACTGGTAGCACAGGTTGTTCAGTGTTGCCTGGCTGACCGTTGTCCCCGCGTCGGGTGACGACATCGGCGGAAGTACGAACGCCAGCTTGTCCATATCGTCATACACGTAATAGGTAGACAGTACCTGCAGCGAGGTCGTGTAGTTGTACTGGCGCTTTAGTATAATATGGCCTTCGGTGTCTTTGTATTCTTCCGTCGTTCCGCCGCGTTTGCTCGTCCAGTTCTCGTCTTTAGTCACGGTTACCGTCAGCGTGTTTGCCGGGTAGTAACCGTTCGTGATTAAGCTGCGGCTGCCGTCTGCATTGATGTTGGCATTATACCATACCGCCTGCCTTCCATTAACCGAGTCTGCTGAAAAAGATGTGGCGTTGTTCAGCGTGTAGCTCATCTTCACTGTATGGCCCGCCGTGCTGTTAGCCACCGGTTGCCAGGGTGCTCCGGCTGCACCCTGTTCTGTCACCCTGTTTAGCGCCGACTGCTCAAATACCGTTTGCGAATACGGGTTTGGGTTCACCACTATGCCGTTGCTTTGCTGGTTGCCGCTGGTGCCCGAACCTGTCGGGTTATAAAAATAGGCCACGCCTGCTCCTGCGGTCAGTGCGTCTGTTTTATAGCTGCCGGTGCTGTTGGTGAAACCCGATACCGCATACGGCAGGTATTTTACTGAATCCCGCCCCTGGCTGTCATACATAAATGGTTGTACGATATCTCTTCCGTTCGGCGAGCCTTTTACCTGCACGGTTTGTATAGGCCGGTCCAGCCCGTCGAAGTACTGTACCGATGTCTGCACCTGGGTTTTGTCTGCACTTGCGTTCACTACGCCGGTTGCTGTCGTCAGTCCACCAACACGCGGCACATACGTCAGGATATAGTTCATGTTCTGGCTTGGCAAAACCGCTGTTGAGCTTACCCCGAACGTTAAGGTCGTTGTTGAGCTGCCGCTCTGGTTATACGCCGTGATCGTATACGTCGTGGACGGAGTATAGGAAAGGGCTGCACCGCTTATTACCCCGGTCGTGGTATTAAAGTTTAACCCTGCAGGCAAGGCCGGGCTGATCGTGTATGGTGCAGATAACACCTTCCTTACCACCTGGTTCAGGTAATCACCAATATAAAGGTTTCCTGATCCATCCATCGCGATCACATAAGGGCTATTGAACGTTGCCGCAGATCCTGCGCCATTAGCTGATCCGGCTGCTGTTGTGCCTGACAGTGTGGTAACCGCTCCTGCCTGATCGATCTTGCGGACGCAGTTATTTGTAAAATCCGTAACATAAATATTTCCGGCGGCATCTGCCGTAGCTGCCGAGGGAAGATTAAACTTTGCCGATGTCCCTGTTGCATTGACATATCCTGCCGTCAACTGCCCGGCTAATGTCGAGACTGTCCCGTTAGGGGTGATCTTACGGATTGCATTGTTGTATTTATCGGCTACAATCAGGTTACCCTGCGGGTCGAAGTCTACCGTCTCGGGTGAACTGAACTGAGCTGACGAACCCTGTGCATCGACATATCCGCGTGTCGCACTACCGGCAACGGTAGTAACAGTACCATCCGGGGCGATCTTCCGCACCCTGTAATTACCTAAATCTGCAACGTAAACATTTCCTAAGGCATCGGCAACAAGTCCCGTTGGGCAATTAAACTGTGCCGTCAATTGAGCCCCTGCTGCTGCATCCGCAAAACCTGCGGTTCCGTTTCCTGCATAGTTGCTCACTATACCTCCAGGTGTTATTTTGCGGACCAGGTGGTTTAGATATTCGGCCACATACATATTCCCGGCGGCATCAAAACAAAGCCCCCAAGGCGCATTAAATGTTGCTTGTGAAGCAGGTCCGTTATTGTCTCCTGCCACTCCTGTCCCAGCAAATGTTGTCACTACACCGGCAGGCGTAACTTTTCTAATCCTTTGACCGGCAGCGTCGGCTACATAAATGTTTCCGTCAGGGCCCATGGTCATACCGATCGGGTTGTTAAATTTTGCTCCGCTTCCTGTGCCATCCTGATATCCTGCCGTTCCGACAGTACCTGCCAACAGTGAAGTTTGTCCATTGGGTGCAACTGCTCCTCCGGTATTTGCAGGCACAATTGGAGTAATCGTCGTTCCTGCTACTATGTTCTGAGAGTTTGTATAACTAATATTTGGTGCCTGGGAAAATGCCTTTTGCCAAAACATTAAATAAATCCCCGTACATAAAATAAGCCGGGCTATTAAATGCTTCTTCATTTCAATTATTGTGTTAAGGTTTTGAATATTTTATTTTGATGTGATAATGTCATTCCGAATCGTTTGCGCTCATCATTACTGCGCTGAATTAGCGTAGTTATATTGATATTGCTTCACCACATTCTTATTCTGATCGAGTATTTGGATGAGTCTGCCAACGTTATCATATACATAATAAGTGATATCGTTTTTGGTATCGCATTTACTGGCCATACCAACAAGCGGGATATAAGTATAAGTGCTCATCTGCGCAGTTGAAGGATAAAGCCTTAACTCGTCTACCGCGCCGGTTCCGCCTATCGTTACAGATGTTGCTCCTGAAATGCTGTATTCATGGTATATCCATCCATTTTTGGCGTTACCTGTAGCAACATTGGTAACTGTTCCGCCGGTCACCGTAATGGCAGCTCCGGATTTTGACCAGAACGACACAACGTATTTTGAGCCTGAATTCAAGCTGCCCTTTGAAATTGTATTGGTGCTGCTCACGGTATAACATTGCGAGCCCATTGGAGCCGTAGCATCCGTAGTACTTCCGGAATTACTGTAGGCCCAATTCCCCAAACCGCCGGATACATAACTTTCAAAATTGGTGTAGGCGATGCTGTCAGCGGCCGGATTAATTACTTCTGCAATAGGATAGGTATTATTATACGGAAAACTTGTACTTGGATATCCCCAGATGTAATTATGTATAGCATCACCTATTTTCCTTTCCTTCAATATGTTTCCATAAGCATCATATGCATTAAAAACCACTACAGGTTGATAGCGGCTGTCTATCGGGCTACTTGCCGCACCCGTAAAATTTGTAACAGGTGAAACCGAACGCATTTCATAAACCGAGTCGCGGTAAGGTTTGGTAGATTTATAGGTTGTATATATCGCCTTTACAGTTCGCAGGTTATTCCCATTTGTGTCCGACTTTTGGGTAATTTCTTCTATCGGGTAGGTTGTTATGCCGTTAGCAAGAAGATTTGTTATCCCTGCATTTACAGTGCCGCTATAGTTATTGGGGTATTTAATAAGTTGGGTAACCTTTTCATTTTTACTATTTACGGTCTGCAATTGGGTAAGCTGATAAGTTGTTGTATCAAATTGATATTTACTAACCGTCTGCAGGGCCTTGGTCTGATCGTTTTGGTCATAAATACGTGTCGTATCCGAAGACAGATATGTATAATCAGAGAGATCATGATAGGTCGCTTCCTGCACCCGGCCAAATTCAACTGATGCCGGATTGGTATAATAAGACGCAAACTGGCTGTAAGTGCCCGGGTCTGGTTTAGGGTTAAATCCTGCTTTAATCAGCGGAGGGTATGTTATGTTTTTTATAGTGGAATAAACATTTACCAATTCCTTCACTTTTGCATAGGTACCGCTGCCGATACTCTTCCAGTTAGTTTCTTTCAGCAAAAGCCCTCTGTGCCAGTCCTGGCTTTCAGCCGGTGCAAAAGGCAATGAAGCCATGTTCTGCAGGTCCGGATTTGATTGAGAATTAGTGTAGAAATATTCGTTCATCCCATTTACGCCATTGGGCCCCAGAAGTTCCTGAACGTGTGCGTATCCTACCACGGAACCCTGGGTTGTGGTTAGCGGGTAGTTAGAAAACGATGTGCTGGTGAGATAGGCATTTACTGTATTTTGTGGATATCCGCCACCGGTATTCGTATTGGTTTCAATATCCAGCTCATAATTATATACTGGTTGAAAATCGAGAAATCCGCTTGATATGGTACTATTCGGTCGTTTATAAGTATAGGTTTTCAGGTTGGTTGGATTTGTGCTCAACCCATCATAATCAGCTATCTGTTTTATGCGCGCCCCGCCAACAATATGATTATTAGCCATGTCATTCAGTTCGGCTTGGGTATAGCCGGTCTGGGTGATACCAACCGAATACTTTACTCCGCTGGGGAATGTTACAGGATTCCATGACTGGTTTTTAGGATCTGAGACTATTATTGTGTAAGTTCCGGCTGGCACATAAGCAGTAGAAAGACCGTTGGGTATTGTATAAACCTCGACACCGGCATCATTATACAATCCAGCGGTTACATAGTCCACCAGAGGCGGCGACGGCGCACCAGCCCCGCTGAAACCATAAGCTGTAATACTCACGGGGGCTGTTTGGTTTGGTAAGGCAGCGACAGTTATGCTCTTATGTGCATAGTTATACCAATTACTGGCCGGATCATTTGAAAGTCCCGCCAAATTGGTAACTGTCCAATACCTGCTGCTGGAGGTGCCTTGCAAATCTTTGTTATATTCATCATTGGCTTCAAAACTAAATGTAGTGTAGCCGCCGCCTGGGTAAACTATCTTGTCCAGCAAACCTCCTAACATCGGCACCTCGTCGGTTGCTCTGTTTGCTCCCTGCATGGTTACTGTGTTATTGTAGGCTGTGTAGGTGTTAGTGGGTATCAGTGTTGGGCTCCCCTGAAACATCCCAAGCCGTCCGTTATAATAACCCCACCAATCTTGCTGAAAAAGAAAACTTGCATTCTGGTTACTATTCCAGGGGTCATTCGAATATTCAAAGCTGTATTTTTCTTTCTTTAACTTATTCGTCCCTGATATTGGTTCAAGCTGACCGATCAGTGAATCCAGCCTTAACCTGTTTGCAGTGGTATTTAAATAGTAAAATTTGTACTTCTTGGCCATTCCTGAACTGGCAATCAATATCGAGTCAACTGCGGTTGCTTTCCCCGGGTCATTTGAAGGATTTAAATCATTCCGGTTAGAATTTGCATAGACGGTTAATGCGCCATTTTCAAATGCTATACCCGAGAGTTTAACTGTTGTATATACTACCGAGCTTCCTGACGGAAGTATTGGTTGTGGAGTTGGTATCTGGTTTGCAGGTTGATAACCACCATAAAATCCAAGAAATGCATAGGCAGTCTGGCTGGGGGCCTGAGATGTGGTGTAAGTTTCTGGTGTATAAGTGAAATCGATCTCGTGAAGTGAAGGGCTTACGATTTTATACACAAACCAGGACATCGCAGTTTGCCTTTTACCCGCCGGCGAATTGGTGTATTCGGTCGCTGCATTCGACCCGAAATAGTAGGTGACGCCATCGGGTGTTTTTGCAGTAAAAGCGGTAATATTCGTAGTCTGACCATTTAAAACTGTAACGGTAAACTTAATATTTGCTAAAGGTATTGTGTAAAAATCATTATTAGAATCCATAATAAACTTCCCGGAATAGCCTCCAAAATTGTAATTAAACACATCTGCCTCGCCGTCAATTGTTCCATCGGCAATTTGGTTTAGATAAATATCCAGTTGGGATTTTTGCGCTGAGGTTAAGGTGTTATAGTTATGCAGCATATTGTCTACACTTGTGGCATAAGAAGTAGTTAAAAATCCATTTAAATCCTCATCTGCTTTCCCTCGTTGCGTTCTGGTAATGGAACCTCCTGCGTTAAGAACCCAGCCAAGGCCTACTGATGAAGCCATTTCTTCTGTTTTGAAGCCACTTGAATGGTAGCTTAATGAAACAGGCAAGGTAAGATCACCGCTTTTGATCGTGTACAATGGAATCGAAATATTGGGGACTCCTGTATAAGGACTGACAGGTATGCTCCCGTATTTCCCAAGCGCTGCTGCATCGGCTGAAGCTGGTATAGCCTGGGTAATGGTGGCCCCCATGGCTGGCGGCGTAGGTGTTGTTTGAGAATAGGTCCTGTTAAAAACTAGTAAAAAAAGAGCAAAACAAAGCTTTTTCATAAAAATGAATCGTGATGGTTGAGGTAAAATATAATATCAGTTGATTATAGCCACTGTAAACAGTCAGCCATTAAAAACCATAGAGAAATAAAAAATTGATCTCCTTTTTGAGAAAGAATTAATTGAAAGTTCATAATCTGTGATCTGGTCTGGTATAAAAGCAAAGATAATCCCAAATCAATCAAAAAACAACCCGTGTTTTAACGGTATTTTCAAATTTCCGTTTGCTAATATTCCAAACGGCAAATAGAGGTATTTATTAACTGTAATTGCCTCAATTTAACCTCAATATATCAAATTAATTAAAAATATTTATCATTGGGCAAAACAATTGACTTTTTTAGTTGTTTAATAATTAAAACGCATGCTTTTTCTTAATGAATCGTAACACAACTATTAAAGTAACCGGATTAATTCTTCTTGCTTTTTTGGGCTGGGCTATTCTTGCTAACAGGGCAATCAACTCTCTTTCAGATAGTTTAGAACCAGAGCACATCAACCTGATCCGTATATTAAACAGTAGCCTTGTAGTAACCCTGGTGTTCTCCACTATGTATGTGCTCGTTAATAAACAAAGAAAACGTTTAGGGGCCGCCCGTGAACACTATGGAAGGCTTTTTGAGAATATTCCGGCACCGATGTTTATTTACGATGCTGCCACCTATAAATTCCTGGCAACCAATAAAGCTGCCGAGTTGCAATATGGCTACACCAAGGAGGAGTTTTTGTCGCTCACCCCGGCAAATATGCGCGTTCAAGGCAGATTAAAAACATTGTATCATATTAATGAACGATTTGCGAAAAAGGATTTCCAATCTTCTTATTGGCTGCACGAGGATAAGTTTGGCAACTCATTTTATGTTTGTGTGTATACCTGCGATACTCTATTTAATGGCAGGCCCGCTAAACAGGCTATGGTGATTAATATTGATGAGCAGGCAAAGACAGAATTAGCATTAAAAGAAAACAAACCCGGAGTAGAAAAGCTAAAACCCGGAATTATACCGCATTTAGCTTAACGTAGATTGTTTATATAAAACTTGCTAAACGGCTTTTGCCATTGTTGGATAATAAACAGGTGCCATCAAATGATTTCTCAGATCGCCTGCCGAAGTGCATGAAATTTGTTCCATCACTTGTTTCAGTTGGATCTTCAGGCATTCGATGAGATGATCCGCCCCCACATCACCAAGTGCAGCAACGGCATACATGAAGGCTTTGCCCATAAAGGTAAATTCTGCGCCTGATGCCAGGGCTCTTGCTATATCCGGACCGCTGCGCAAACCGCTATCCATCATGATCTTTATCTTGTCCTGGTAACTGTCCACTATTCGCCCAAGCGCTTTTATAGATGAAGGGCCGGCATCCAGTTGTCGCCCGCCGTGATTAGAAACAATAATGCCATCAACGCCCAACCGGATAACTGCCTCTGTATCTTCTTCCGATACGATACCCTTTACCACCAACTTCCCTTTCCATCTATCCCTTATAGCTGCAATTTTTTGTTCCGTCAGTTGGTTATCAAAGTTGAGCTGATTATTCAGGCTCTTCATGTAAGGCTCCATAATGGCAAACTTAGGCTGGCCATATTTCAAGGTATTAAACAACCATTCAGGACGGTCCAAAATTTGAAGAATATTTTTAAGGGTCATTTTAGGCGGCAGGCCCAGGCCATTACGCATATCACAGGGCCTATAGGCCAGCGTCGGCATATCGCTTATTAATACCAGTACCGGGCAACCGGCGTCCTCAACCCGTTTTAGGATCTTGTCGCGTAAATCGGTTTCTTTAGGGTGATATAATTGAAACCAGGCCCGGCCTTCTGTTAATTCCGACAGTCTTTCAATAGTGCTTGTTGTTAACGTGCTTATTACAAAAGGAATATTATGTTTTAACGATGCCTTCGCTAATATCTCGGGCGAGTTGGGCCACATCAACCCCTGCAGTCCAACAGGAGAAATACCAACGGGAAGATCATAAGTATGGCCAAATAGCTCTGTTTTTAAATCTGCCTCTTTATGATCAGTAATATAATAGGGTCTTAATTCAATATCCCTGAGGTCGGTTGTATTTTTGGATACAGCTATGTTATCATTACAACCTCCGCTTAAATATTCAAATACGAAACCGGGAATTCTGGATTTTGCTTTTTTTATAAGGTCATCTACGGATGGATACTTGTATACGTTACTCATAACAATGGGGTAAGGGGTATCAATTGGTTACTTTATAATTAATTACAAACAGGCAATCCTATTGTTTGAAGAAAATTACTTAATAAGGATGATTTTTTTATCACAAGTTATTGATTATTAATACACCTACGTTTATTGATCATTTGCTTTTGCCAATAAACGCGTAATTCAGAAGTCCGAAATTTAAATCCTTTTATTATAAAAGAATTTTTTAGTTACATAAAGAAGTATTTAGTTATATTTGGTTTCAACCAGTTAAGTAAACGGCATCACCCCGGCCCAAACCTTAATATCGCACCTGTTTATGACTAAATTACGCAACCTGTTTTTTCTGTTTGTTTTGGGATTGATGTGCTGCAAAAAGCCATATAATCCACCGCCAACGTCAACATCCAAAAGTTATCTCGTAGTAGAGGGGGTAATTAATTTATCAACCGATTCAACTGTAATCAAGATAAGCAGAACGGTAAAGCTAAACGACTCTGTCACCATCAAACCGGTGTTAGGCGCTACGGTTTATGTGGAAGGGGAGTCTGGCAGGTACAATCCATCTCTTGATGATATCAGGAATAATGGACATTACTGGACTTATGCTATAAACCTGCCAACCAACGAGCGTTACCGGTTGGTGATCACTACACCGGAAGGTGAGCAATATGTATCAGACTATGTATCCGTAAAACCCACTCCACCTATTGACAGTATCGGCTACAATGTTAAGAATGGCAACGTCAATTTATATGTAAACGCACACGACCCGACAAATAACACACGGTATTATCTTTGGGATTATGAAGAAACCTGGCAATTTCATGCTAAATACCCATCCTACTTTTATCTAAACCCGGCAACAAACAGTATTACTGCACGCCCGCCATTAACACAGGTTTTTACTTGTTTTTCAAATGATGCATCATCACATGTGCTTGTAAGTTCAACTGAAGCATTAAGCAGTGATGTAGTGTACCAGGCCCCGCTTACACAAATTCCTTTAACCTCTGAAAAAGTGGAAGCCAAATATTCTATACTGGTAAGGCAATACGCTGTATCGAAAGAAGCATACCAGTTTTACCAGACCATGCTAAAAAACACCGAGCAGTTAGGAAGCATTTTTGATGCACAACCTTCACAAATTACGGGCAACATACATAACATTAAAGATAAAAGCGAGCCTGTTATCGGTTATATAAGTGTTACCAATGTTCAAACAAAACGAATATTTGTTCCTCACGATGCCTTGCCAGGCAACGTACAGCCAAAATACCCTTATGACTGTACGCAGGACTCAGCTTTGTATAGCAATAAGCAGCACTTTAATGATGTGCAGAATATTTTGGTTAACCCTCCGGTGAGTTATATGCCCACAGAAGGTATTTATAGCAACGGAGTTTTGATTGGATTTATGTACAGCTCACCCGTGTGCGCAGACTGTACCTTACGGGGAACCGTGACAGCTCCGTTGTGGTGGCAATAATGACTACTATTATCCGACTATTGATTAAGCAGCCTGCACCGTCTGCTGTCCTAAAGCAGGTATAGGCTGTTGTTTTTTGAGTTTTTTTTTACGCAGGAAACGCATATGCAGCAGTCCTATCAGTCCGGCAATTATCCCCTCTCCCAGCAAGGTGTCCGGTGTTCCGATCCATTTGGATACAGAGCCTATCACCAGGCCGCCCAGTGGCTGCATGCCGAAAACAGCCATTGCATAAAAGCTGATCACGCGGCCGCGCATATTGGCATCAACCGTGGTTTGTATCAGCGTATTACTCACCGTAACCTGCGACATCATGCCAAAACCGATAACCGCGGAAAATACCAGCGCCAATGGATAATTACCTTCATGGGAAAAGAGCATTAGTCCTGCGCCGAATATCAGCGTGTTAACAGCCAGTATTCTTTTCAGATTTGTTCCGGGTTTTAATGACGCCAGGAAGATTGCACAGCTAAATGCCCCCAATCCTATCACGCTATCAATTATCCCAAAGGTCGATGCAGTCCCTTTAAAAATATCCCGGGCATAAACCGGCAACAAGGTGCTGAATGGCATTACCAGTAAACTGATCAGCGCCAGCATAATGATGATAAAAGCGATAGATGGCGTTTGTTTCAAATAATCAAATCCTTCCTTCATCTCGCCAAAGGCATTTTTGGTATGCACCTGCTTGATATATTTTGGCAAACGCATCAGCAATAATGAACCTATAACTGCCAGAAAGCTTAAAGCGTTTAACGCAAAGCATGTCCCATCACCCAGCTTTTCCAAAATAAATCCTGCTATAGCCGGCCCAATCAATCTCGACAAGTTAACCATGGATGAATTAAGCGCCAAGGCATTAGGCAGATCCTTTTTATCGTCGATCATCTCATAAACCAATGCCTGCCGGGCAGGTACGTCGAATGCATTGATAACTCCAAGCATCACACTTAACGCCAGTATTTCCCAAACGGCGTAATGCCCCAATAGAATTAATACCGCCAAGATAGCGGCCTGTATCATGGATGCCACCTGGGTAACCATCAGCACTTTAAACCTGTCGTACCTGTCGGAGATCACACCGCCCAATAATGAAAACAGGAATGATGGGAACTGGCTCGCAAAAAGAGTCAAACCCAGCATAAAGGTGGAATGCGTAAGCGAGTAAATCACCCAGCTTACTGCTGTTTTTTGCATCCACGTCCCGATCAGAGAAATAGATTGGCCTGTAAAATATAGCCGGTAGTTGCGGCTTCCGAATGCTTTAAAAGTTGTAATATTCATTTGGTAGATTTTGTTGCACTGCCTGCTTACTCGTGATCGATGACCTTGTTCAGCGGTCTCATCACTTTTTTAAGCAGGCTTATTTCTTCTTCGTTACAGCTGTCACTAATTGCTTTTGCTAACCATTCGTCCCGCTCAGCACGAACGCGTAATAGGGTTTCCTCACCTGTCTTGGTCAGTGATATCAACACCTTGCGCTTATCCTTATCTGATGCTGTCCGGGTAATGTAACCCAGCTCCAGAAGGTGGTTCAATATCTGCGACATGGATTGGTTGGTGATCTTTTCAGAAGCCGCCAGTTCGCTCGGCAGTAGTTGCTTTTGCTGATAAAGCAGCGACATGGTCGACCGCTCGGTAAGCGACAAATGTTGCCCTGTTGCTGATTCTCTCCGCAGTTTTTTGATCAACCGGGTGAACAATGTTCTCAGTTCAGATGCCAGTTCCAGGTCAGGATGTTGAGCCATAATAAAATAGTTAGTTAAACTTATCAGTTTGCCTTACAAATATACGATGGTTATCCTGCTTTTGAAATGCACGATTATCATTTAAAAGTTATAATTTTGATAGTTATGTTGCGTTAAAACTATATTTGGCGTATTTGTCTGAAGTAAATTATGCGGTCATCGGAAAACTACGAGCTGTTAATCAGAAAGATCGATACTTTCATCCGCAAGTATTATTTCAACAATTTGCTGCGTGGACTGATATTTTTAGGCGCAGGAATATTTTCAGCATACATCATTATCACCGTAAGTGAATACTACGGCAACTTCAATTCCGGCTTCCGGACTTTCCTTTTTTACTTTTTTATCCTGCTGAATTTAGGATTGATCGCATGGCTCATACTCCCTTCGTTTTTGGCATGGCTAAAATTGGGTAAAACCATTACGCACGACCAAGCAGCGGAGATCATCGGAAAACACTTTACTGATGTGAGCGACAAGCTACTGAACACACTTCAGCTTAAAAAACTGGCCGATGGTAATCAGCAGCAACGCGAACTGATAGAAGCCAGCATCGACCAAAAAATAGAAACGCTGAAACCGGTTAGCTTTCCATCGGCCATCAACGTAAAAGAAAATACCAAATACCTGAAATGGGTGATATTCCCGGCAGCCGTCATCTGCATTATTGCTTTGGCTGCGCCTTCTATTTTGACCGAAAGCACTAAAAGGATCATCAGGCATAGTGAATATTTTGCGCCAGTTGCACCTTTTAAGTTTGTAGTGACTAATCAATCACTCTCCGTTGTCCAGGGCGACGATCTGAAGCTGAATTTAAAGCTCGATGGTGATAAGCTACCATCGGATGTGTATATCGAAACGGCTAACAATACTTTCAAACTGGATAAAGAGAACATCAGTCATTTTCATTACCAGTTCAGTAACCTACAAAAGAATACCTCTTTTAGACTAACAGCCAATGGCTTTACTTCTCTACCGTACGAGATCAAAGTTAATCTCAAACCTTCTTTGCTGCATTTTGATGTCCAGTTAAACTATCCCGCATATCTAAATAAAAAACCAGAGCAATTGCTAAATGCCGGCGATCTTACATTGCCTGCGGGGACAACAGTAAAATGGCAATTCCATACGCAGAATGCTACCGGCATCCAGTTCGATATGAATAATAATCGCACAAATGCGGTTAAGTCTGGAGATGATGCATTTGAGTATTCTGAAAAGATTTACAAAAACTCATTTTATAAGATCAGTCCGCAGAATGAGAATGTAAGCCGGGGTGATTCCGCTTCTTATCGTATCAATGTGATCGCCGATGAAATGCCGGCTATTACTGTCGAGGAAAAATCAGATTCTATCAGCAGCAAGGCACTTTATTTCAACGGTAAGATCCAGGATGATCATGGCTTTTCGTCATTAACTTTCAACTACAAGATCGGTGCTCCGGGTGATAAAAATTCTGAACATAAAATAACACATTTGGTTAAGGCCGATCTGAGCAAAACCCAGTCTGATTTCTTTTATTTCTGGGATATGAAGCAACTCGGTGCCAAACCCGGCGACCAGGTGACTTATTATTTTGAAGTTGCAGATAACGACGGCGTTAGCGGTCCTAAAAAGGTTCGCTCACCTGAACATATTCTCAATGTTCCTGATCAGAAACAAGTGAACGAGGAACTGGAAAAAGGTTCACAGGCGGTTAAAGATAAAATGCAGTCGGCTATTAAATTGGCCAGCCAGATTGAACGTGACGCCCAAAAGCTGAATCAAAAACTACTGGATAAAAACACTTTATCTTTTGATGAAAAGAAACAGATAGACGACCTGCTGCAAAAGAAAAAAGAGCTGGATAACCTGGTAAAAGATATTCAGGCCGAAAACAAAAAGAACACGGTTAACCGCCAGGAAAATGAGCAGCAGAACAAGGAGATTTTAGATAAACAAAAAGAGATAGAAAACCTGTTCAACAACGTGCTCGACCCGAAAACGCAGGAAATGCTGAAAAAGTTGCAGGCGCTGATGGACCAGGAGCAAAAGGACCTGACGCGCGACCAACTATCCAAAATGCAGATGGATAATAAATCGTTACGGAAGGAACTTGACCGTATACTGCAACTGTACAAAAAACTGGAATTTGACCAGAAATTGAACCAGAATATCAATACGCTTAACCAGCTGGCTGACAAGCAAAAGAAACTTTCTGAGCAAACCAAAGAGCAAAATTCAGACGCAAAGCAATTGCAGCAGGAGCAGGAAAAACTGAAGCAGGATTTCCAGGATGTGAAAAACTCGCTGGACGATCTGCAAAAACAAAATGAGGCCGCCGAGCAAAAAAACAATTTCGAAAATCCAAAGAGCGACGAACAAAAAGTTGATCAGCAAATGAGCCAGAGTTCTGATGCTTTGCAGAAGAACGATAAGCAGAAAGCATCTCAGTCACAGCAAAATGCGGCCAAGCAAATGCAGCAGATGGCCAAGCAGATGGAAGACAAGAACCAGGAGGGTGAAGACAGCCAAAATAACGTTGATGCGGAGCAGTTACGCGAATTATTAAAAAATCTCGTTAATAGTTCATTCGATCAGGAAAAAGTTATGGAAACGTTGAAAAATACTAACCCAACTGATCCAAATTATGCTATATTAGCACAAAAACAAAAGGACATAAAAGACAACTTAAAAACGGCAGAAGACAGCCTTTATGCCCTAAGTCGAAGGGTTCCGCAGATACAATCAACTGTAAACCAGGAGATATCAAGCATAAATAGTCACATTGATGAGTCGTTGGAAAATCTGAGCGACCGCCGCACGGCAGAAGCTTCCAGAAATCAACAATATGCCATGACCTCAATGAACAACCTGGCACTGATGCTGAACGAAGCGCTTGAGCAGTTGCAGAACTCGATGAAGAACGGCAAAAGTGGCAGCGGAAAGGGGAAACAGCCATCGTTATCGCAGCTGAATAAGATGCAGCAGCAGTTGAACCAGAACATGCAGCAGATGCGCGATCAGCTGCAAAAGCAGGGTGGAAATATGTCACAAAGTCAGCGTGCCGGCATGAGCGAGCAGTTGGCAAAGATGGCGCGGCAGCAGGAAATGATAAGGCAGGCGTTGCAGGAAATTAATAAAGACGAGAATAAAAATGGTTCCGGAGGAATTGGGAATTTGGATAAAATTTCAAAAGAAATGGAACAAACTGAGAACGATATCGTAAACAGGCGCATAACAGATGAAGTGTTAAAGAGGCAGCAACAGATCCAAACCCGCATGCTGGAAGCGGAAAAAGCTCAGCAGCAGAGGGATCAGGATCAGAAGCGTGAAAGTAATGCGGGAAAAGATATGCCTCCAGGATACATTAAGGCGTTGCAGGACTACCAAAAATCGAAAGAAAAACAGACCGAACAAATTAAGACTGTATCTCCGGCACTTAATTTGTACTATAAACAAAAAATAAAATCTTACTTTGATCAACTTAATGCCAAATAACATGCAAGAAGCGAATGTACAAACCAGCGAGCTTTATACTTTACAGCTCCCTTCCAAACCGGAAAGCATAACGCAGCTGGAGCTTTTAATAGAGCAAATAGCAGATAAGCACCAGGTTAGCGAAGATACCTTTGCTAATATGATGACTTGCCTGAACGAGATTGCTATAAACGCGATTGTACATGGCAATAAACTGGATGAAAATAAGAAGGTGATCATCAATGCTGAGGTTGACTCAAAACGCGTTATATGGACAGTAACTGACGAAGGCGAAGGTTTTGATTTCGATCATCTACCGGATCCAACTGCCGAAGAGAACCTTGAAGCTTTAACCGGTCGCGGTGTTTTCATCGTAAAACAGTTGGCTGATCAGTGCATATTCAACCAAAAAGGAAATGAAGTTGAACTTCATTTTAAAATATAATGCCTTCAATAAACTTCTTTGAAGAGGATATCAGCTTTAAACTAAAAAACAAAACAGCGGTAAAGCAGTGGGTAAAAACCACTATTGAAGCCGAGGGTTACAAGCTAAAAGAACTCAACTACATTTTTTGCTCAGACGAATACCTGCTGAAAATCAACCAGCAGTATTTGGATCATGACACCTATACGGACATTGTCACCTTTGATAATTCAGAAAAAGAGGGAATTATTGAAGGCGATATTTTCATTTCTATTGACCGCATCCGCGAAAATGCCGTAAAATTTAATTCCGGCGAGGCAAATGAGCTTCACCGGGTGATCATCCACGGAGCACTCCACTTACTTGGCTACCTGGACAAAACGGCAGAAAAAAAGAAGATAATGACAGGTAAAGAGGATCATTATCTTAGTCAGAGAAATTTTACATAATTCAGATAGATATTTTCGGGTAATTGCGGTTTTATAGTGTAATTTTACCTATCACTTTAAAGCGAAACCAAAATTTAATTCGATGAAAATATTAGCAATTTTCCTAACACTTTTATTCGTTGCTCCGGCCTCCGTTTATGATTTCAAGCTGAAAAATATTGACGGCGAAGCCTTCTCATTAGCCAAATACAAAGGCAAAAAAGTATTGATCGTTAACACAGCTTCAAAATGCGGCTTTACCCCGCAATATGCAGAGTTGCAAAAACTGGCTGATCAGTATAAAGACAAAGTTGTTGTTGTTGGTTTCCCAGCTAACAACTTCGGTCAGCAGGAACCGGGAAATGCGTTAGAGATCAAATCTTTCTGCCAGAAAAATTATGGTGTTACCTTCCCTTTAAGTCAAAAAATCAGCGTTAAAGGTGATGACATCGATCCATTGTTCAAATATCTGACAGAAGCACCAAACCCGGATTTTACCGGAGAGATCAAATGGAACTTTGAGAAATTCCTGATCGACGAAAATGGTAAATTGATCCACCGCTTCCGTTCACAAACCACCCCGCTTTCTCCAGAACTGACTAAGTATTTATAACAAATTCCACCGGGATATTCTACCAGGCTCTCCGACTATATCGGGGGGCCTTTTTTATGGATTAGGCTGATCGTCCTTTTTTTTCTGGTCATCCTTCTTTTGCTGGTCATTTTGCTTCTGCATATCCTGGGCTTTCTTTATCGAATCTTTCTTAGCCTGCTCCAGCTTTTTCTTCTTCTTAAAAAAGCCCTTCAGCAGAAAATTTGATTGGGCGGCCTTAAGGTCTTCATTCAGTGTACCTGTGGTTTTATGCACGTTTGCCATTGTTTTTTGTGCCTGCTTCACGGTATTTTCCATGTTTTTGGCCATTTGGTCATTATTTATCAGGCGGCCTATACTCCCTTTACCATTATTTACCTTGTTCACTATTCCGGCAAGGCCTTCAACCAAGTCGCCTGCATTGTCCGCTATTTTGGTGAATTTGTTAATGATCTTGTCCACATCCAGGGGGTTAACGCCTGCAAGCTGGTCACCATTATTTACCTCCTGATTGCTTGTGTTCCCCCCGGGAGCTATTACTACCAGTTTGTCTCCCATTAATCCATCGCTGCCTATACTTAGTTTCGCATCTTTCTTAATAAACTTCCTTACGTTCTCATTCAGCGTTAGCACCACCTTTACGGTAGTATCGTTTATTATCTGGATATCTTCTACCACGCCAACATTAATGCCCGCAAAACGCGCGTTATTGCCTACCTGCAGCCCGTTAACATTCTTGAACAGGCCATGCACATTAAATGTGCTTGAAAAAAGCCCCTTTTTATTCCCGATAAGGAAGATGGCGATGATCAGCACTGCCAGTCCAGCCAGTGCAAATACGCCGATTTTTATTTTTTGTCCCGATGTCGTTTTCATAATAAAGGTTTAAAAAAATGATCTCACAAACTCGTCCTTTGATTTCTTTATCTCATCAAAAGGCCCTTCCGCCACATATTCACCCTCTTTCATTACTACTACCCGATCTGCCGTGATCTCTGCACATTCCATATCATGTGTAATAATAATTGAGGTGGTTTTATATTTCTTCTGCATTTTTAGTATTAGCTGACTAATCTCCCGCGAGGTGATCGGGTCCAAACCGGTAGTCGGTTCATCATAAAGCATGATCTCCGGCTTGACGATCAATGTCCTGGCCAAGCCAACCCGCTTACGCATCCCTCCGGACAGATCTGATGGCATCTTATCAATAGCGTCCATTAATCCCACGCCATCAAGCACCTCTTCAACCCTCTGGTCAATTTCAGCCTGGTCCCTTATTTTAAGTACCCTCGTCAGCGGGAATTCCAGGTTTTCCCTTACCGTCATCGAATCATACAAAGCACCGCTCTGGAACAGGAAACCTATTTTAGTACGAAGCTCTTTCAATTGCTTCTCATTCATAGCTGCTACTTCATCACCAAAAACGGTCAGTTCGCCTTCATCAGGCAGCAACATGCCTACAATACATTGGATAGTAACCGATTTGCCCGTGCCCGATTTGCCCAGTATAACGACGTTTTCTCCGCTATGTACATCAAGGTTGATGTTTTTCAATACTTCCTTACCAACAAATGATTTCTTCAGCCCTTTGATATGGATAACGACCTCGCCCTTCTTATCAGGCGATTTCTTCGGTTTCTCGTGACCTTTTACGTTTTCCATATTAGCTGTATAGGAAGATATTGCTGATCTGCACAACAATGGCATCGATAACGAATATCCACAACGATGCAGCTACTACAGCCGAATTGGCAGCCAGGCCCACACTTTCAGTCCCTTTATTTGAATTGTAGCCTTTATAACAGCCTATAAAGCCTATTACAAAGCCGAAAAAGATAGTCTTGATAAAGGCGGGAATGAAATCGACGAAATCAATCGAGCCTACGCATTTGTGGAAATAAAGCAAGGCGCTTACCTTACCGGCTATATTGATCGCCAGGAAGCCCCCTATCAAACCCAAAACATCGCCTAGCAGTGTAAGCAGCGGCACCATAAAGGTGGTAGCCAATATGCGTGTTACCACCAGGTATTGCATGGGATTAGCACCGGATACATCCATGGCATCTATTTGCTCGGTCACTTTCATGCTGCCCAACTCGGCACCTATTCCGGATGCGATTTTGCCTGCGCAAATAATCGCAGTGATTACCGGACCAATTTCCCTTATTATGGAAACTGCCAGCGTTCTCGGCAGCATGCTGGCCGCCCCAAAATCAACAAGGGTTGGCCTCAGCTGTAATGCTAAAACCAACCCCATTATAAATGCTGTTGTGCCCACTAAGGTGAACGACTTATAGCCTATTTCGTAGCACTGGCGTACCAACTCCGACCACTCGAAGCCCCCACGGAATACATTTCTAAAAAATCCTTTTAAAAATATGACCTGGTCGCCGCTTCCTTCAAGCCACTTTTTCCATCCTGGTAATGCCTGTTCTGCCATAGTTAATTGGTTTATGCCGTCAACAATTGTATTTCAAATCGTTTCAGGCAGTTCAAAAACCTTTGGCCCGGGCAGGCCCGTTTATCTCATTGGGACTTCCATGATCAAAATACGTGACTGTTTTAGGGTTTCAACGGCAAATGAACTTACATCTTCAACACCTAAAGCGTCCCTTTTGTTTAAAGTGGTGCCTTCCACAGCTATCTGACCCTCCATTACAAAGATATAAGCACCGTTTCCGGGTATCTGGATATCGTATTTTACATTTTGCCCGGGTTCAAAATCGCCCATGGAAAAAATAGCGTCCTGGTTGATCCATAAGGCTTCTCCGCCCTTAACAGGAGATACCAATGTGGTAAACTGGTTAGGCTTTAAATCCTCAACAAAGCTCTTCTGGTCGTACCTAGGTTCAATGTTCATCTCCTTTGGAAAAAGCCATATCTGCAGGGTATTCGCTTCTTCAGTTTTTGAGTGATTATATTCCGAATGTTGTATACCGGTACCTGCCGACATTACCTGAACTTCGCCTGCGGTGATCACACCGATATTGCCCATGCTATCACGATGCTCTAAAGCACCAGAAATAGGGATGGTAATGATCTCCATGTTATCGTGCGGGTGCGTACCAAAACCAGTGCCCCCTGCAATGATATCGTCGTTCAAAACTCTCAATGCACCGAAATGCACTTTAGCAGGGTTATAGTAAGGGCCGAAGCTGAATGAGAAATTAGCTTTTAACCAACCGATGTCATTATGCCCGCGCTCGTTAGCAGGGTGAATTGTTTTCTTCATGATAATTGATTGTTCCTCCAAATTATACGTTTAAACATACAATATTTATTCCACAATTTTAGATTGCTTACTTTTGCATAAAATTATGAACTTATTATGTCAAATAAGGCAATCATAGCAGGTGCTAGCGGACTAATTGGCAGTAAATTGCTGAGTATACTGCTGCATGAGTCTTACTACGATGAAGTCCTGATTTTGATGAGAAAAGAATTACCGTTAAGTCATAAAAAACTGGTTCAATTGGTGATCGATTTTGATAAGCTGGATGATCATGCCGCAGCAGTAACCGGGCATGTCTTATTTTGTTGTTTAGGCTCGACTCAAAAAAAGACACCTGATCTGGCAGTTTATCGTAAGATCGATCATGATTATCCATTAAAACTTGCACAATTAGCAAAGCAAAACAGCGTTGAACAATACCATTTGGTATCATCCATTGGGGCCAATAGCCAATCATCTAACTTTTATACCAAGATGAAAGGTGAAACGGAAGCTGATATCGAACAAGTGAAGATGAAATGCCTGCATATTTACCGGCCGTCTTTTTTGGTAGGAGCCCGAAATGAGTCGAGGCCCAGGGAGCTCTTCTTTTTAGGATTGATGAAACTGATCAACCCTTTGCTGATTGGAAGCCTTAGAAATTATAGGAGCATCCCTGCCGAAACAGTGGCCAGGGCAATGTTCAATGAATCAATAAAGAAACAGGAAGGTGTATTTGTACACTCTTCCGAAAAAATAAAATTATTAGCGTGAGTACGTATCTATCTGCTGAAAATTTAGGTCATTCATTCCATGACCACTGGCTGTTTAAAAACCTGACCATCGGCATCAACCGCGGTCGCCGGGTAGCGCTGGTGGGCGTTAATGGTGCGGGCAAGTCTACCCTATTGAAGTTACTGGCCGGGCAATTTTTACCCGTTGAAGGTAAAGTGGTGCAGGCGCGCGATCTGCGCATGGGTTACCTGGAGCAAGATCCAACTTTTGATAAAACCCATACCATCAGCGATTATATCTTTCATTCGGATAATAAGCAGCAGCAGCTGATCAGGGAATATGAAAACCTGCTGGAGAATGATCCAAATAATACTAAAGCTATAGATAAAGTCACCGAAGAGATCAGTAATCTGAATGCCTGGGAATATGAATATAAGATCAAAACCATTTTAGGCCGATTGGATATCCATCATCTCGATCAAAAAATAGATACATTGTCAGGTGGTCAGCGCAAGCGCCTGGCCTTAGCGCGTTTGCTGATAGAAGAGCCGGATGTGTATTTACTGGATGAGCCAACAAACCATTTGGACATCGATACCATTGAATGGCTGGAAAAACTATTAACTGAAGGTGCAAACACCATCGTGATGGTAACGCACGACCGGTATTTCCTGGATAATGTGTGTAACGAGATACTGGAACTGGACAATGGCAAGGTTATCCCCTACAATGGCAATTATGCCCATTACCTGGAGAAGAAAGCGGAGCGCGAAGCGGAATCAGAGGCACAATTTCAAAAGAATTCCAACTTGCTGCGTAAAGAATTGGAATGGATGCGCAGGCAGCCGCAAGCGAGGGGTACTAAATCAAAAGCGCGTATAGATGCTTACTATGACCTGGAAGAGAAGACTAAGAATGCCGGTATTAAGGGAAAGGTTGAACTGAGCGTGAAAACATCCCGCCAGGGTAATAAAATATTAGAGCTGCATCATTTGTACAAGGAATTCAATAACCATTCGTTGGTTGCTGATTTTAATTATGTGTTTAAAAAGGGTGATAGAATTGGCTTGGCGGGTAAGAATGGCAGTGGCAAGTCTACCCTATTGAATATGATCACCGGGAATTTACGACCGGACAAAGGCGAAATCGTGCCAGGCGAAACAACCGTAATGGGTTATTTCCATCAATCGGGCATGAGCTTTAAGGAAGATGAGCGGGTGATTGATGTGGTAAAGAATGTTGCGGAGTTTATCACGATGGCTGACGGGAAGACTATTTCTGCATCTGCATTATTAACCCTGTTCTTATTCCCGCCCAAGAAACAACATGGTTTTATAGCCAATTTGAGCGGTGGTGAGAAAAAGCGCTTGCAGCTGCTTCAGATATTGATGAAGAATCCAAACTTCCTGATACTGGATGAGCCAACTAACGACCTGGATATCGACACCTTAAATGTGTTGGAAGAGTTCCTGACTAATTTCACAGGAGTGCTAATGTTGGTATCGCACGACCGATATCTATTGGACAAACTCACTGAACAGCTATTCATTATGGAGGGTGACGGTAATGTTAAAGTATTTAACGGCAACTATTCATCCTATCGTTATGAACTGGAAATTGCCAAGCAACAGGCAAAAAAGGCCATCATTGAAGAGAAAATCGAACCTAAAACTCAGCATAAAAAAAATAAGTTAGCCTTTAAAGAGTTAAAAGAGCTTGAAAATTTAGATAAAGAAATTGCTGAGATTGAGATTAAGATCAAAGCATTAACAGAAGAGCTTAATTCAGGTTTATCAGACCACCAGCAGCTGAGTGAAATTGCACAAAAGATTGCGGCTCTAAATAGCCAACTTGACGACAAAAGCATTCGCTGGATAGAGTTAACCGAACTAAACGAAGCATAATTATGAAGCTATCAGATATCATAGCATCTATTGGCGTGATCATTCTATTGATTGCTTTCCTATTAAACTTGTATAAAAAGCTCTCTGCGGACAGCAAGGTGTATAGTTTAATGAACTTCATTGGCGCCGGTATCTGCTGCTTCGCATCGTGGATGGTGAGCTTCTACCCTTTTGTGATACTGGAAGGCGTATGGGGTTTTGTTGCATTGGTATCATTATTTAAAGTTCCACGTGGAACATCGGGTAATTGAATGTAATTTTGTGTGTTCCACGTGGAACATGGAGGTAAAATGTTTAAGAAATATGATGTAATAGTTGTGGGTGCCGGCCATGCCGGATGCGAGGCAGCGGCGGCGGCCGCTAACCTTGGCTCCTCTGTTTTATTGATCACCATGAATATGGGTACAATAGCACAGATGAGTTGCAACCCCGCTATGGGCGGTGTAGCCAAAGGACAAATAGTGCGCGAGATAGATGCAATGGGCGGATACTCCGGTATTATAGCCGATAAAACTACAATACAATTCCGCATGCTGAATCTTTCTAAAGGTCCCGCAATGTGGAGCCCGCGTACACAGAACGATCGCATGCGTTTTGCTGAGGAATGGCGTTTGGCCCTGGAAGGAACACCGAACGTTGACTTATGGCAAGACATGGTATCTTCCTTAATAGTAAAAGGGAATACTATAAAAGGTGTGCGTACATCATTAGGTGTAGAGATAGAATGTGATGCTGTAGTTCTGACAAATGGAACTTTCTTAAACGGAGTGATCCATATCGGTGAGAAGAAATTTGGCGGCGGTCGCACAGGCGAAAAAGCAGCGACGGGATTAACCGAGCAATTAGTTGAGCTGGGCTTCGAAGCAGGCAGAATGAAGACTGGTACCCCACCCCGTGTGGATGGCCGTACCTTAAACTATAGTGTGATGGAAGAACAATGGGGCGATGAAAATGCCGGCCGTTTTTCCTTTACTGATGTAGCGCGCCCGACCGAGCAGCGCTGCTGCTGGATCACCTACACCAATACTAGTGTACATGAGACACTAAAAGAGGGCTTTGAAAAGTCACCGATGTTCACCGGCCGCATTAAAGGTTTAGGCCCGAGATACTGCCCTTCCATTGAAGATAAGATCAACCGTTTTGCCGAGCGCGACCGTCACCAGATATTTGTTGAGCCCGAAGGATTCAATACTGTTGAGATCTATGTAAATGGTTTCTCAACTTCGCTTCCTGAAGATGTGCAATACAAAGCGCTCACCCAAATACCAGGTTTTGAAAAGGCAAAAATGTTCAGGCCTGGTTATGCAATAGAGTATGATTACTTCCCGCCTACCCAGTTGGATCTAACGTTGGAAACTAAACTGGTAGAGAACCTCTTCCTGGCTGGGCAAATCAATGGCACTACAGGCTATGAAGAAGCGGCATCGCAAGGCTTCATTGCGGGCATCAATGCACATCAAAAAGTCCATGATAAACATGAACTGATCATGAAGCGTTCTGAATCTTACATCGGTGTGCTGATCGACGACCTGGTAACCAAAGGCACTGAAGAACCTTATCGTATGTTCACTTCACGCGCTGAGCATCGCTTACTCCTACGCCAGGATAATGCTGACATCAGGCTTACCCCTATCGGATATGAATTAGGTTTGATTAGCGATGAGCGGATGAAGAAGGTAAATGATAAAGTGAAAGACTCCGACGATATTGTAGCTTACACCAAAAATGTATCGGTCGAAGCAACATCAATCAATCCGTTATTGGAAGAATTAGGCACTGCTCCACTAAATCAAAATGTGAGATTCTTTAATTTGCTAAGTCGTCCACAAGTTTCATTTGACGATCTGAGAAAATCCAACGCATCCATCAATGAACTACTTTCAAAATACGATAAAGAAACTATCGAGCAAGCTGAAATAAAAATCAAATATGAGAGTTATTTTGAGAAAGAATTGGACATTGTAGAAAAGATGCGAAAGATGGAAGATAAAGAGATCAATCCTGAATTCAACTATCACGGTCTTGTCTCTCTATCGAAAGAAGCCCGTGAAAAACTGATGAAAATAAAACCACGTACTTTAGGACAGGCATCACGCATTTCAGGAGTTTCACCGTCGGATATTTCGGTTTTGATGATACATATTGCAAAATAATTATAAACTATTGATTATCAGTTAATTATAAATATTCGATTAAAGCGACTTTTTCTAATTCTGAATGGTAATCTTCATTAAACAATAAAAATCGTTTATAAGGCTTAAAAATGGGGCTAAATAAAAAAAGTGCTTTTTCACCGCTAAAACTACTGGCTTTTTTTACTGCATTGTTAATAATTGGCTGCGCCAGCATGCAAAAGCCCCAGGGTGGTCCAAAAGATCGCACCCCGCCAAAATTATTAAAGGCTACTCCGCCAAACATGACCCGGAATTTTTCGGCCAAGCAAATCCAATTGGAGTTTGACGAATATTTTAGTTTAAAAAACCAGGCACAGGAAATCACCATAAGCCCCGCCCTTGACAAGACACCGAATATTAAGGTCAGTCAAAAGTCTATCATCATCGATTTCAAAAAAGACACGCTATTAAAAAATACAACATACGTTATCAACTTTGGAAAATCTATAGCTGACTTGAACGAAGGAAACGTGCTCGACAATTTCACTTACGTTTTCTCCACCGGCCCTCACATCGACTCTTTAAGTGTTGCAGGCAATGTCCAAAACTTGATGACCCAGGAAAAAGAGAAGCAGGTGACGGTGATGCTATTTCCGCTGAACAAGGACACACTCTGGGCTAAGAAGAAACCAAGTATTTTTACTGTTACAGATACCTCTGGTAACTTCACCCTAAATAACCTGCACGATGGTGATTATCGTATTTATGCGCTTAAGGAAAAAACGCCAAACAGGATATATGATAAGGATGATGAATTGGTAGCATTTCTCACGGCCCCTATTCACCTGACGAAAGACACCGCAAATATTCATCTTAACCTTTTCAGACAGGAGCCAGACAAATTTCGGGTAGAAAAGCGTTTCGATTCGGACGGGAAAATGTTTTTTGCATTTAATAAACCTATAGAAAATCCTTCAGCAAGAATTCTGTTCCCATCAGCACTTGATAAAGAGAAAATAGTAGATATTAATAAGACCAGGGACACAGCCTACGTCTTCATGAAAAACATGGACTTTGACTCTATAAAGGTTGAATTCTCACAAAACAAGGTGCCTATTGACACTATAGCGCTACGTAAAGGCCGCAAGGAAACATTTGACCACAATATAGCTTTGAAATATAATACAACATCGGATAACAAGATCAAGGCGGGCACAACACTGGTTGTTACAACCGGTTCTCCGATTCAAACTGTCGATAACTCCCTGGTAACGTTAAACGAAGACTCTACCAATGTTGCTAACTACACTATAACGAAAGATACGGCCACTATGCGAAGGCTGACTTTTAACTATAAATGGAAGCCTAACAGCCATTATGACTTGATATTTAATGAAGGCGCCCTGACCAGCATTTATGGTGATAAAAACAAGAAATTTCTGAAGCAGATTCAAGTAGATAAACCTGATAATTACGGACCATTAACGCTAAAGGTGACTGTACCAGATACTTCAAAAGGCTATGTGATAGAGTTAATGGACAATCAAAAAGACGTGGTCCACAGGGATCCTATAACCAAAAGCGGCAACGTGGTTTACAAGAATTACCCGATAGGCAAGTATTATGTGAGGGTTATCTATGACGATAACAAGAATGGCAAATGGGATAGCGGCAACATCAAGAAGCGTACTCAGCCTGAAAATGTATGGATCTACTCCAAGCAGATCACGCTGCGGTCAAACTGGGAGGCAGAGGAACCTATAGATATCCCTAAAGAGCCGGCGACTCATTAAACCAGCCTGAATACATAATATAGTTATGTGGTAATTGCCGCAGCATATCCTTTTGTTCCTGTGTAAGCGGTTTTATCTTTTTGGCCGGTGTACCTGCATAAAGGTACCCAGATTCACAAATGGTCTTCTCTAATACAACTGAGCCTGCTCCTATGATCACAAATTCTTCTACTACAGCATGATCCATCACGATAGCTCCCATGCCCACTAAGACGTGATCTTTAAGCGTGCAACCATGCACTAAGGCATTATGTCCTATTGAAACATTATTCCCTATTTCGGTATATGCTTTCAGGTAAGTAGCGTGTATCACAGCTCCATCTTGTATATTGGTGTTGTTGCCTATTTTGATATAATGCACATCACCCCTGATCACCGCATTAAACCAAACAGAGCAGTTATCACCCATAGTTACATCACCCACTATAGTGGCATTTTCAGCAATGAAGCAATTGCTTCCCCATGTTGGGTTTTTATCTTTTACAGGCAGTATAACAGGCATATATTTTAATTAGTGAATGAGCGATTGAGTGAATTAGTGATTTTTGTATTGGGTGATATTTTTATTTATGTTTGGGTACAAAATTAGCGGAAATAGCTCAGTCGGTAGAGCATCAGTTTCCCAAACTGAAGGCCGCGGGTTCGAATCCCGTTTTCCGCTCTTTTTAACCAATTCTCTTTTCTTCCCTAATTTTATTCAAGGCCAATTGTGCAGCAGTAGGATAGTCATTATACATCTTAAAAAGATCAACCAACTCGATGTTCGAACAATCATTGAATTTATTATAATAAAATTCTATTTCCTTAGATAATTTTTCCTTTTGCTCCTTTTCTGAACCTCTTGTTACCAAGTGATAAAGGTCTATTATAGCGTTATAACTAAATGCCAGGAATAACAACAATACAAGAAAAGTCACAGGACTGATTAAGGAGGTAAATTTAGCTTCACTACGGACAGTTGAAATATTGTCTTCTACAGTCGTGTATGAACAACTAAGCGGGTTGAATAGTAAAACTAACAACAGGGCTAAAATCAAATACTGTCCCCACTTAACATTATATATCTTTAAAGGAAAGCTTATGCATAATAGTAGCACAGCTGTATCCTCATTAATGAACAGTGACCAATCTTCTACCTGGGACTTGATGGAAAAGCCCAGTAAGGTAGTAAATAGAATAAATAGCAACCAGTTAATAACCAAATATCTTTGCTGCATAATATTTAGTATATCCTATATATTTACAACCACCACCCAATCTCCAAATGCACTTTCTTCCGGTCTTTATAGAAAAGATTTAAAGAGATTTTAATAGCTTTTACTTTCCACTCTAAAGCTATATCTCCGTGCTTCACATCTTCTTCTTGTTTTGACTCTCCAAAAATACTGGTTAGATGTACTTTTGTCTTCTCAAAAATAGCTTCTGCGTCAGTATCTTCAGACAGGAAATCTATTGACTCAAATGATTTGGTATCACCATTTTGCTTGTGGTTCCAGCAAATGGTTTTAAAATATAAGTTTAAACCATTCAATATAGACCGCTGTCCCCAGTGATAGATCACTCTATCCGAGCGATACTCCTTCTTGACATACTTCTTATCAAACTCTATATCCGAACCCCATTTTACAAAAAAAGCGTCTTCAAACAGTACGCCGTCGGCAATACTTTTAACACTATCAGTTGGTGTAGCTTCCAGTTCAGGCTTCTTTTTAAAACGTGAAAAAAATGTCATTAAATATTTTTAGTTCCGTTGTAAGACGCAATTATAAGGCCAGGCGTGAACAATAGTTTACAGATTTACTAAGTTTTAAAAACTTCATAAATCTCATCCTTCTTAAAATACAGTATCATGAACCGCCTCTGCATGAACTTTATAATCTGTAGTATAATGTAATCCCCTGCTTTCTTTTCTCAGCATAGCTGACTTAATTACAATATAAGATACTTGTATCAAATTACGCAGCTCGCAAAGTTTGACAGATATTTTAGTCCGCTTATAAAACTCCTCTGTTTCTTCATATAATAAATGCAACCGGCGCATAGCTCTTTCTAACCTGAAATCGGATCTCACAATACCCACATAATCACTCATCATCTTTTGCATTTCTCTCAGATTATGCGTCACCAGGATATCTTCATTGGATAATTGAACACCGTGTTCATCCCAATCCGGGATGCCATCAGGCAATACGTTATTATTAAATTTCTCTATTGCATCTTTATAAATACGGTCAGCAAACACCAGGGCTTCTAATAACGAATTAGAAGCCAAACGATTAGCACCATGTAAACCTGTTGAAGAACATTCCCCGCAGGCATATAAATTCAATATGGACGATTTACCAACATGATCAACCATAATACCGCCACACATATAATGGCATGCCGGCGCTACTGGTACCATATCCTTGGTCATATCGATACCTATATCTAAACACTTAGCATAGATGTTTGGAAAGTGGGCCAGTATATCCGCCTTGCTACGGTGCCTTATATCCAGGTAAACATAATCTTCACCTGATTTCTTTATTTCAGCATCTATTGCCCTTGCTACAATATCCCTTGGCGCCAATGATTTACGCTCATCATATTCCTGCATAAATTCCTGGCCATTGGTACGTTTCAATATTCCACCAAAACCTCGTACAGCTTCAGATATCAAAAAAGAAGGATATTCACCCGGATTATATAAAGCTGTAGGATGGAATTGAATAAACTCCATATTCCTTACTTTTCCTTTTGCTCTGTAAACCATTGCAACGCCATCACCGGTGGCAATAGTTGGGTTGGTAGTAATAGAATATATATGTCCAGCGCCACCTGAAGCCATTACTGTTACTTTGGATAAAATCTTTTCAACATGACCATTCAGCGTATTTAACACATACACACCATAGCATTTAATATCATCGCTTGATTTATCTACAAACTCCCCTAAATGATGTTGGGTGATCAGATCAACAGCAAAATAATGTGTCAGTACAGTAATATTAGGGTTTTGATGTATCTGATCTAATAATGATCTTTCAATCTCCCAACCAGTGATATCCTTATAATGTAATACCCTGAATTCAGAATGACCACCCTCTTTTGCCAGGTCATACATACCTTCATTGGTCTTATCAAAGTTGGTTCCGTAGTCAATAATTTCACGAATTCTTTCAGGACCTTCTTCAACTACGATCTCTACTGTTTCTTTATCACAAAGTCCGTCACCGGCAACTAAAGTGTCTTCAATATGTTTTTCAAAGGAATCTTCTTTTTTATCCACAACCACCGCGACACCTCCCTGGGCATACTTAGTGTTAGACTCGTCTTCGTTTGATTTTGTAACTATCAGAACTTTACCATGCTTCGCTGCCTTTAGTGCAAAACTCAATCCGGCTATACCCGAACCAATCACCAAAAAATCTGCTGTTCTAGTCATATAGATGTATAATATTGTGTAAAAATAGTGCTTATGTTAGAAAGCCCCCTAAAACGTGTTAATTTTGTGTAAGTAAAAAAATAATAAATTATTAAGCAGTGGATAACCATGTTTTCTCGCCCAATTCTAAATAATCTTTACCGTAATTTTGAGACTAATAAAGACACTAATCAACATTTTACACCCCGTTAACTTATTAACAAAAATGTTTTAAAATAAAATTAAGCGAAATATACCCGTCTTAAAATCAAAAAAATACATTACAAAAGACAAGGGTTTTTTGTTAATAAAAATGTAAAACTTACTATTCATATACCTTGTATCACTACTTTTAAACAGAATTAACACACCAATAACAATAGCTTTTTATTTTAATTAAAAATGATTGTTATTATTTGAATTGTTGAAATGGATACCTTAGCAGAAATAAACCTGAAAGGATTTGTGGAGGAACAGATCGATCCGACGCTTGACCTTTTTGAAGAAATCGAAAAATTAAAAAAAGAAAAGAATGCAGTTGTTTTGGCCCACTATTACCAGGAGCCCGACATACAAGATATTGCTGACTATATTGGCGACAGCCTGGGATTATCTCAGCAAGCAGCCAAAACAGATGCCGATATCATTGTATTTGCCGGTGTACACTTCATGGCCGAAACAGCAAAAATATTATCACCAGAAAAGAAGGTTTTGTTACCTGATGTGAAAGCAGGTTGTTCATTAGCAGACAGCTGTCCGCCGCATTTGTTCAGGAAATTTAAAGAAAACTATCCTGATCATTTGGTAATCACTTATGTGAATTGTACAGCTGAGCTAAAAGCATTGAGCGATATTGTGTGTACATCGAGCAATGCAGTGGCGATAGTGGAAAGCTTACCGAAAGATCAGAAGATCATTTTTGGACCGGATAAAAACCTGGGAGCTTATGTGGCGAAGAAAACGGGGCGTGATTTAGTTTTATGGAACGGTGCCTGTATGGTGCACGAGATATTCTCGAGAGAGAAGATTACCAAGTTGAAAGAGCGATACCCTAATGCAAAATTACTGGCGCATCCGGAATGTGAGGATGTGATATTGAAAATGGCCGATTACATAGGTTCGACAACAGGTTTGTTGAAATATGCTACCAAAAGTCCGGAGAAGGAATTTATTGTAGCAACAGAATCGGGTATTATACACCAGATGCAAAAGGAAAACCCGGATAAGGTGTTTATTCCGGCGCCGCCAAATAACAATTGTGCCTGCAATGATTGCCCGCACATGAAAAGAAATACACTGGAAAAATTGTACCTGTGTATGAAAAATGAGTTACCAGAGGTAACTGTGCCGGCAGATATTATAAAAAGAGCTGTAAAACCAATTGAAAGGATGCTGGAGTTATCGGCTCAGTTAGGTCTTTAAAAACCAAAAATTTTTTCCGCCTTCGGCGGTATGGAGTAGAGTTAGGAAAATTATGTTCGAAAATAGCGAAAGAACAAGTATAGAATCTTTAGGTGAATTTGGGTTGATAGATCATTTAACAAAAATGATTAAGATAAAGCAACCCGGCACGAAAAAAGGGATCGGCGATGATGCTGCGGTCATAGATTTTGGTGGGAAGAAAGCATTAATCTCAACCGATATGTTGCTGGAAGGTATTCATTTTGATTTGGCTTACACACCTCTGAAACATTTGGGCTATAAATCAGTCCAGGTAAACCTGAGTGATATTTATGCAATGAACGGGACAGCGAGCCAGGTTACTGTTTCGATAGGCATTTCAAGTAAATTCCCGCTCGAGGCAGTTGAAGAACTTTATGAAGGTATCTACCTGGCCTGCGAAAAATATAATGTTGACCTCGTAGGTGGTGATACTACATCATCAAGGCAGGGACTGGTTATAAGTGTTACCTCTATAGGGTATGCTGATGAACAAGACATAGCTTATCGTAATACCGCACAGGAAGGAGATCTGATCTGTGTTTCGGGAGATTTAGGGGGCGCTTATGTCGGCTTGCAATTGCTGGAACGTGAAAAACTGGTATATATAGAAAACCCGAATGTTCAGCCGGACCTGGAAGGAAAGGACTATATTGTTGAACGTCAGCTGAAACCGGAAGCACGGAAAGACATTGTAGAATTGCTGAAAGATCTGAAGATAAAACCGACTGCAATGATCGATATTTCAGACGGCTTAGCCTCAGAAGTATTACATATTTGCAAGCAAAGTAATAAGGGCTGTAATATTTATGAAGATAAAATTCCGCTTGATCCAATGACCTATGAAACTGCCCGTGAATTCAATTTAGACCCAACAGTTTGCGCGTTGAGCGGTGGAGAAGATTACGAGTTGTTATTCACCATAAAGCAGGTTGATTATGAAAAAATCAAGCTGATGATGGATATTTCGGTCATCGGCCATATTACTGAGCCGTCTGCGGGATGTAATCTGGTCACCCGTTCAGGGAATGTCCACGCCATAACCGCACAGGGATGGAATGCATTTAAAAGCTGATATTTTTTAATATTTAATAATATAAAATAAAAAGGCCAACCTTATGAAAAAGATTTTTTTGATGGCATTGATGTGCCTGGGCTTCACGCAACTGTGGGGGCAACAAGGAGTTGTATTTAAGATAAAATATCTGCCAAATCACAATTATCAAACCAATGTGAGTGTGGACATGAAGGCCAACGTCACAGCTACCGGCGATCCGCAGATACTGGACAAGCTAAAAGAGCAGGGTATAACGCAACCCGTAAACGCCAATTTGTCGATAGCTTTGGGCGGCGTGATGAAGACCGGCGCGCTTGCTGCAGATAAATCTGTGCCTGTAAATATGGATTATAAAATCAACAACATTTCAGTTTCAGCGAATGGTAATCAGGTACCTATTCCACCGAAAGCTACTGAAAAGGATATCAAATTGTCTGGGCATATCAGCCAGGATTGGAAGATTAAAATTGATTCAGCAGATGGTAAAGCGGTAGCAGATAGTGCACAAAAGAAAATGGAACAGATGATGGCCATGGTGCAAAAAAACGTGGAATTTCCAGATAAACCCTTAAAGCCTGGAGATACGTTTACGCAAAACGTGCCAATGAACATTCCTGTGAAGGAGGGTAATAACATAAAAATAGATGCTGGGGTAACTTATAAACTGGTAAAAATTGCCGACAGCAAGGCTTATTTTGATCTAACTCCAACTTTCAATATGAATCTTGTTATCGGCAAGGTATCTGTTGTTATGACCGGAAGCGGAACCGGTTCGATGGTTTACAGCATAAAGGATAGCTTCCCAACATCAAAAGAAGGCAACATCAATGTAAAACTAAAGGTAACATCACCTAAAATAAATGTGGATGGCACCGCGGTGGTTACTTCTAAATATGATTGTGTGATAAATTAACACTGTGATCAACTCACGCACGATGTCATTTCGATGAGCCGGCAGTGGGTATAGCGTTGGGCGGCGAAGAGAAATCTTATGTAAGCGGCTCGCAGACTTTTCAAGGCGTATAAGATTTCTCCTCACCCCACCACATTAGTCCACCCCGTTCGTCGAAATGACAAGGAGTTTTTTATTCTATTACTTCTTGATTTAAGAATCTCCAGTCTGGATTAGTTGACTCAATCAACGTAATTTTCTTTTCACGCCGCCACTTCTTTATTTCTTTTTCGCGGGCAATCGCCTGTTCAATATGGGTGAAGTGCTCATAATAAACCAGGTTATAGCAATAATATTTTCCGGCAAATGAACTACTGTTCCCCTTGTTTTCGTAATGCTGATACATTCTTATGCCCAGATCATTAGTAACCCCCACGTATAGTACAGTTTTATCCGGATTAGTAGTTATATATACGTAAAAGTTGTAATTCCACATGAACCATAAATATTAATAAAACACTATGTCATTTCGATGAGCCGGTAGGGGTTATAGCACTGGGGGGCGAAGAGAAATCTTATACGCCTTGAAAAGTCTGCGAGACGCATGTATAAGATTTCTCCTCACGTCGACCGCTCTTTTCCCACCCCGTTCGTCGAAATGACAAGGAGTTTTAGAGAATTCATTCCCCGTCTTCAATAAACTTCTGATCCAATTGCTTATTGGCCTTGGCACCAAGGCCTTTTATTTTTTCGGCTGTTTTGGTCAGGTTGCCATTGCCCTCGGTTAGTTTATTGATAGCGCTGTCATAAGCAGTCTGGCTTTGTTTAATATTTTTGCCGATACTTTCCATATCGCCCACAAAGCCCACAAACTTATCATACATAGCGCCGCTCAATCGGGCAATTTCGAGCACATTACGGTTTTGGCGTTCCTGTTTCCAGATGCTGGATATGGTGCGTAATGTAGCCAGTAAGGTGGATGGGCTAACGATCACAACACGTTTTTCCCAGGCATCACTAAACAGCTCAGCGTCCAGCTGCACCGCAAAGCTGAAAGACGATTCTATTGGGATAAAAAGTAATACAAAGTCAGGTGAATTGATTTGATACAGGTCATGATAGTTTTTGGAAGACAACCCATTTACATGGTTCCTGATAGATTCTACATGAGCTTTTGAAAACAGCTTCCGGTCATCTTCACTTTCAGCATTAACAAGGCGTTCATAAGCCACCAGGGAAACTTTTGAGTCTATGATCAAGTGCTTCTCGTCTGGCAGGTCAATGATAACATCCGGCTGTAAACGACTTCCATCTGCAGATATTAAACTCGCTTGCATACGGTATTCACGGTCTCTTACCAATCCAGAGCGTTCTAATACACGTTCTAGTATCACCTCCCCCCAGTTACCTTGTTTTTTGCTATCTCCTTTTAAGGCTTTGGTTAAATTCTGAGCCTCATTGCTGATCAGCTTATTCAACTCCATCAATTGCGATATAACACCTTTCAAAGTGTTTCGCTCAGCTGCCTCCATATTGTACACCTTATCCACCTTTTCCTCGAAAGCTTTGATATTTTCCTTCAGCGGATTGAGTAAGATATCCAGGTTGGTTTTGTTGGTTTCAACAAATTTCTGAGATTTTTCATCCAGCAGTTTATTGGCGATATTTTGGAACTCCAGCTGGAATTTTTGTTGTATTTCCTGAATAGACCTTTCCTGTTCTGATAAACGTTCCCGTTGTGCTTTAAAAGCTTCTTCAGCTTTAGCCATGCGGTTCTTTTCGGCAAGCAATTCAGAGTTCAGATTGGTAACAGCCTGATCGTACCGCACACGCTCTTCCTGCAATAATTTATCTGCCTTATCTCTTTCCGATATTAAGCCCGCAGCCCGTTCTTCAGCCTTAGCTAAACCAATTTGCAGTCGACTAATCTCTTCGCGCAAACGTTGCAATTCTTCTTCCGATACCCCATTAACACCTTTAGGTTTTTGCAGGAACAGCACAACGGCAATGATCAATATTATGACGGCAACGACTATAGGAACCACACTCATTTTGATAAAAATTTTAGCAAAACGAAGGTAGGAAATTTAAAATATGAGGAGAAATTATTTTACGATCACTGCTTTTTCTTGTTCAACGAATCGGCGATGTAGGGTGATGAGAGGTTGTTTTTGGGAGTATCTATTGTACTGAATTTGGAAGAGGTGCTTCCGGTAACTCCGGCACTCGTTGCTTTAAAACTGTCGATATGTAATGAGCCGCCGCCCAGCTTGGCATCACCAGAAGCGTCGCCATTGACATTGTCAGGCGCCCCGGTGCAGGCCACAAATGCAACTGAAATAAACAAACCGAATATCAACAACCACTTTCCCATCATAAATAGAACAGTGGTTATCTGTTATGGTTTTAATAAGATGAGTTCAGGGTTTATTTTGCCTTTTCCACGCGCAGGCCTACATCGTTTACTTCGTGCAACGGGTTATCGCGCATGTTTTGCTCGATGCTGAAAGTATAAGTGCCTTTTTCGGGGAATTTGAAGTTAGTTAGAGCAGAAACCTGGTAGCTGTACAAATTACCAGATCCTTTACCCAGCCATTCGCCATCCAGATCGGCCAGTTTGATCTCAAAACGGGTGGTTCCCTTCAACTTAGGGCCACTTTTATGTAACAGCACGAATATGTTAGAGTATTTATACTCTCCGGTTACCCGCAGGTTGATATAGATATTATAAGGTATCGAGTTATCCGTAATTTTCACCTCATTTTTTACAGCATTTGCATACGACCAATTCTGATTATCGATCGGGGTATTCTGGTCAACGATCATGTTAGGATCGGTGCAGCCATTCAGAAAAAGCATGGTCAAAACAGGCAATGCAGCAAAAAATAAGTTACGAGCCGCTTTCATTCCCCTTGTTCTGATCGTTCCGGTTATTCCTGTTCGGTTTAAAACGGCGTTTGTTACGGTTCTGGTTATTCTGGCCATTGTTCTTGTTAGCTTCTGCTGGTTTTTGCTCTTTTGGCTGTTGCTGTGGAGCGCCTGTGTTTTGCGGCTGCCTGTTATCCGGGTTCCTGTTTTTATTCTTGTTCTTATTTTTATTCTTGTTGCGGTTACGCTCATCCAGGCGGGTAAGGCTATCCTGCCCAACAACATTTTCATAGTCAAGAACTTTTGCCGGCTTGGTTTCTATCTCAACACTTTCGCCCAGGTCCTCAGGAATAATACCCTCCCTGTTTTGTTGTTGTATTTCTTTTACGCGGTCGATCTCCAATGGCACCCAGTTATCATCCATTGGGTAGCTAAACCACATTAGCTTTTTAAAGATATCCGTTTTCTGCAAACGAGCGTCGCCTCTTTCGGTCCTTAATATATTCACATTATCCGGAATATATTTCAGCGCGTCCATATAGGTATCCAACTCGTAGTTAAGACAGCATTTTAATTTGCCGCACTGGCCGGCCAGCTTTAAAGTGTTCAAAGAAAGATTCTGATAACGGGCCGCAGAAGTAGAAACTGTTTTAAAATCTGTCAGCCAGGTTGAACAGCAAAGCTCACGCCCGCATGATCCGATACCGCCTAAACGACTTGCTTCCTGCCGCATACCGATCTGCCTCATCTCGATCCTGATCCTGAAGGATTCGGCCATTTTTTTGATCAGCTCCCGAAAATCGACGCGGCCTTCGGCTGTATAATAGAATGTCGCTTTGGTTTTATCGCCCTGGTAATCCACATCACTGATCTTCATCGACAAGCCGAGCTCTAAGGCCAGTTTTCGCGTTTTGTGCATGGTTTCCCATTCCAACTCTTTGGCAGCTTTCCACTTGTCAACATCAGCCGGAGTGGCTTTCCGATAGATCTTTTTGGTAATGTCTGCTTCGTTTACATGGCGTTTCACCATCTGCATACGAACCAATTCGCCTGTTACAGATACGTGGCCCACGTCGAAACCGCCGGTAGGTGTTTCAACCACCACCAGTTCACCGGCCTCAAGGTATATATTATCGTTATTGACATAAAAGTCCTTGCGCGAACCTTTAAACTTCACTTCGATAATAGAAAAAGGCCTATAATTTGCCGGCATGTCCATGTTAGACAGCCAGTCGTAAACATCTAATTTGCTGCAGCCGTTAGTAAGGCAAGAGCCATTACTTTTACAGCCGGCGGGGGTACAACCGCCTGAGGAGCAACTTCCACATCCCATAGTTTAGTTTGGTATATAATGAGTCCCTTGAGGGAGCGTCTTAAAATTTAAAACCTTTATAATTTGTAAAGATACATCTAAAAATAAGATTTTCGGATTAGCATTTCGCTCCACATGATAATGCGCCTTTTCCAGCTCAGTACTGATGGCCTGCGCCATGGCGGTATTCATCACGTTAGTCATCTTTTGTGCCGTCTCCAATTCATTTGCCGGTAAATGGACCAGGTTTCCCGCTCCAGCCATTAATAAACAACATTCGCGTATAAAGCTGATGCCGTACCGCAAAAAGTTCTTTTGGTTCTCTCGCCCCATTTTGGCGGCCTGATCCACAAAGTCCATTACTTCCGATCCTTTATTGCCAAAGCAAAGGCGTAACCATTGTACAAATAACGTATGGTAGCTTTTGTTTTCCTGTTGCAGCATAGAAAGCGCTTCAGTCAGGTTACCATTACTTAAATAGGCAATTTCCGCTGCCGCGAATTCAGTTTGATGATGATTTTGCATCAATTCCTCTTTGATCTCATCATAAGTCAAAGCAGGAATTTTCACTAGCTGCGTGCGCGATAAAATGGTATTCAGTATCTGGTCCTGGTTTTGCGCGACCAGCAGGAACAAAGTATTAGGTTGCGGCTCCTCGATAATTTTGAGCAGCGAGTTGCCTTCCTTATCCAGGTATTCTGGCAGCCAAAGTATCAGTATTTTATATTCTGACTCAAAAGGCTTAAAGCTTAATTTCTTAATGATCTGGTGGCACTCGGCAATGTTGATGTTGGCTTGCTTGTTTTCGGCATCCAAATAGCTGCGCCAGATATCGAGGCTCAGGTATGGATTAGCCGTTAACGCTTCACGCCATTGCTCTATAAAAGTAAGTGCCGTATCGTTTTTGTCTTTCGCAAAGAACGGGTACGAAAAATGCAGATCAGGGTGCATCAGCTTCTGATACTTACGGCAGGATGAGCAAACGCCACAGGAATCATCCGGCTGTTTGTCCTCACAGGATAAATATTGAGCATAAGCAACAGCAAGCGCCAGGCTTCCGGAACCTTCAGGTCCTAAAAACAACTGTGCATGGCTAACCCGGTTGTCATTAACCGTATTAATAAGTCTTTGCTTAACAGCCCCTTGCCCCGCTATGTGTTTAAACTGCATTTAGTGCAAGGTAATAATTAGATATGAGATGTGGGATATGAGATTTGAGACAGGCTATTTTAAGTCGATATTTTTACATTTAACGGTTACATCCAATAACCATATCTTTGGCATTATGCTCTCATATCTCACTTCTCATATCTCACATCTCTCATGAGAGTAATGGCTTTCGATTACGGCACCAAGCGCATCGGCATCGCAGTAACTGACCCTATGCAGATCATCGCAACGGGATTGGATACCATTCATCCTAAAGATATTATCGACTATCTGAAAAAATACCTGCAAACCGAACAGGTGGAGCGCTTTGTTGTGGGTGAACCTAAGCAAATGGACAACACACCATCTCAATCTGCTATTCATGTAAAAGGGTTTGTGAATCTGCTTAAAAAAACTTTCCCGGCTATTCCAATTGAAATGCTGGATGAACGGTTCACTTCTAAAATGGCTTCTGCAACTATTGCACAAAGTGGGATGGGGAAAAAGGCGAGGCAGAGTAAGGGATTGGTGGATACGGTATCGGCGGTGATACTGCTGCAGTCATGGATGAGTCAGAACCGTTGATTTGAATGATTAAGGGATTTCGTTGATTAACTCAGTGGGATATTGTTTTTAATTGTATTTTTAGATTACTAAACCTTATTCAATGAAAGATATAATCAATAACAGCTATAAGCACTCTGAAATAACTGCAAAAATAATAGGCTGTGCATTAAAAGTTCATTCCACACTCGGTAATGGGTTTCAGGAAGTGATTTATCAACGATGTTTAGCTATTGAAATGGAAATTCAGGGATTAAAGTTTTCGCGTGAATTAGAAATTCCCATATATTACGAATCGATAAATGTTGGGGCGAGACGTGTGGATTTCCTGGTCGAAGAAAAAGTGATTGTGGAGTTAAAAGCGATCAGCAAGCTAGAAGACATCCAATTTGCCCAGGCTTTAAATTATTTAGAAGCGTATAAATTAGAAACAGGATTATTAATAAACTTTGGTTCGAAAAGTCTTGAATTTAGAAGAGTGTCGAACGAATATAAGCTAAAAAGGCAACAAAATGCCTCTTGAATCAATTTTGATAGCCGTTATAAATCAAATACTTAGGCAAAAAAATCAACGAAATCCCTTAATCATTCAAATCAACGGTGTATCTTTGCCGCAATGGAGATCCTACCTCATGACCTTCAGCTCTACCTGGAAGATCATTGCGATCCGGAACCACCGGCTTTGCAAAAGATCAACCGCGAGACCTATTTAAAGGTGTTGCGGCCCCACATGATATCGGGGCATTACCAGGGCAGACTGTTAAGCATGCTGAGCAAAATGATGCAGCCGAAGCGTATCCTGGAAATAGGAACGTTTACCGGTTATGCCACCATTTGCCTGGCTGAAGGACTTACAGAGGATGGCATTATCCATACCATTGAAGTGAACCGCGAGCTGGAAGAAATGCTCGTCCAACACTTTAAATCCACAGATGTGGATAAAAAAATAAGGCTACACTTCGGCCAGGCGGCCGAGATTATCGTAGAAATACCCGAAAATAATTTTGATATTGTTTTTATTGATGCAGATAAAAAGAATAATTTAAACTATTTTCAGTTAATATTTGACAAAGTAAGGTCAGGCGGACTAATTATAATTGATAATGTTCTGTGGAAAGGGAAGGTTTACGGCAGCGAAGACGATGCCGATACCAGATCGATCCGCGAGCTTAATGACGTGATTGGAAGTGATACCCGGGTTGAAAAACTAATTCTCCCGGTTCGTGACGGAATCATGCTCATTAGAAAAAAGTAGATTATGAAGAAACTATTACTGATTACATCCCTAATGGTGTCAGCGCTAGCCGTGTCGGCTCAGAATACCTCGCAATCTTATATCGAGAAATTTAAGGATAATGCTGTGCGTATCATGCACGAAACCGGGGTTCCGGCGAGTATTGTATTGGCGGTAGCCATGCATGAATCAGGTTGCGGAAATAGCAAGATCGCCAAAAACCTGAACAACCAGTTCGGTGTAAAAGGTTACGATGCGCATACATATTACTACAACAATAAAAAAGTAACCACCCACTATAAAAAATACGATTCGGTGCTGGAGTCATTCCAGGATTTTGCCCGTATCATGACGGAACGCAAGCAGTTCAGCCACCTGGCCGAGTCGCTTACCCATTATGATTATACATCCTGGGCAAAAGGCATCCAGAGAAGCGGCTATTGCAGCAGTCACAAGTGGGCATCGCAGGTGCTGACCATCATTCGCAAGTATAACCTGAATGCTTATGATGAAAATCCTGAGGATCAGAAGCAATTAGCAGAAACTAAGCAATAATTTTATTTTTAAATCTTAAGTTTGGCGTAGATTATTTTATACCATTGGTTAAGATTTATTGCTTATGCGAAAACCCGCACTTTTAACTTCTATCATTCTTTCTGCAGTAATATTTAGCTCCTGCTCGGTTCATAACGGCCTGATCAGTAACCACGAAGCTCGCCGCAACAACGCGATCGTACAACGGGACAACCGCGAAGGAATCAAAAACTACACGCCTTATACATCGCTGACTTATATCGATCGGTTCAAAACCATCGCCATACAGGAGATGAATTTATACGGTATTCCGGCAAGTATTACAATTGCCCAGGGTCTGTTTGAATCTGGCAGTGGTAATGGAGAACTTGCGAGAGTTGCAAATAACCATTTTGGCATTAAATGCACAAGCGACTGGAAGGGCAAAGGATATTATAAAGATGATGATGCCCATAACGATTGCTTCAGGGTGTATGATAAGCCTGAAGATTCGTTCCGCGATCACTCTGAATTTTTGAAACGCCCACGTTACGCCAAGCTTTTCCAACTGGATAAGAATGACTATGTGGGTTGGGCCAAAGGCTTAAAAGACGCAGGTTACGCTACCAATCCCAACTATCCGAATTTGCTCATCAATATCATTCAAAAATATAATTTGACGCAATATGATAGTCCGGAAAGCGAGCCACAAAAAGAGAACCGGGAGAACCGCGTGCTGACGCAAATACAAGATAACACAATTGTTGCAAAGCAGGATTCGGCCGTACAGACTGATACGACCAATAAAATGTACACCGTGACAACCGGCGACACACTATATTCAATTTCGCGTCGTTTTGGCATAACTGTTGAAGATCTGAAAGCGTTAAACAATCTTTCGGACAACAACATTAAGATTGGCCAGAAGCTGACCGTAGTGAAATAGTGATGTTAATTTTTGTTAAATTGTGGAATGGAGCACGGCCGAAAGCTTAATTTTAAATTTAGAATGAGACTTGGGCTGCTGTTATTTTTTTGCGGATTGTTTTTCAGGGCCCTCGCCCAGGATAAGCAGCCGGTAGTCAATTACAAAAACCCGGTTGAAGGGGTTGTATATGATAATGACACCAAAGAGCGCATCGCCCGCACCAATATTATGAACCTTACTTCGGGCGAATCATTCTATAATAATCTAAAGGGCGAATTTAAGATCGATGCCAAAGCTGGCGATAAGCTTGTTTTTCTAAAACTCGATTACCTGGCCGATACGCTTACGGTTAAAGACAATTCAAACCTTCTGATCTCATTAAAGAGAATAGCTATCCCGTTACGACAGGTGGATATTAAAGATACACTGGTTACGCCACTACAACGCCTGCAAGCCACAAGAAAAAGCTTCAATAAAGCTTATGGTTCAAGTGCCTATGATGGAATACTTTCCACCGCGCCAGGTGGAGGCGCAGGTATAAGTATTGATGCTTTATGGAATTCGCTGAGCCGAACCGGAAGAAACGCCAAGCATTTGCAGGGACTCATTGAAGAAGATTACCAGCAGAATGTGATCGATTACAGGTTTAACCACTCTTATGTGGCCAATGTTACTAAACTCAAAGACCCGGATCTGACCGATTTTATGCGACGCTATCGCCCGGGATATTTTATAGTGACTACAGCAACTGAATATGAGTTTATCACTTACATTCGTAACAGCCTGAAAAGATACCTGCGCAATAAGAGGCTTTATTACCCTCAGCAGCCTTTAAATGTGAATAAACCTGCCACCAAGCCTGAATAAAGCTTGTCACATTGTTGATGTACAGGCAATAAACATTCAGAATTTATTGTTATATGTATTGAATACATTTTAAAACAAAGTAGTTTTTGCTTTAATTTGCGTCACTATGTCAAAAATAGGTCTTGGGTTACTTCTACTTCTATTTTCGTTCTCTACCGCATTCGCGCAAAACACCGACACTCTAAAAGTAGACACCAATTTGCTGAACAAATACCGTTTAGAACCGCGTCAAAACGCACTGCCCCTACGCGTAAGGCCGTTACAAATAAGCCAGGAGCAAATACCAGTGCAATTATTGGATTATAAGGTAAGCTACTGGCGCAAAACTGTTGTTTTTGGCTTAAATTTTAACCAGTCAGCATTTACCAGCAACTGGAGCGCAGGTGGCGTGAGCTCATTGGCATTGGGGACCAACTTCGATTTTAAGACCGAATACAATAAATCGCCGCTGGATTATACAACCGAATTGAACCTGCAATATGGTGTGGCAAAAAATAAAGGCCAGACCCAGCGTAAAACCAACGACCGTATATTCCTGGATAATAAGATAGCGACACAATTGTCTAAACATTGGTATTTGTTCGGTTCTGTAAGTTTTGAATCGCAGTTTGCGCCGGGCTATACTTATACCGATGCCAACGGAAATGCGGTTAATGATGGTTTATTGATATCCAACTTTATGTCCCCAGGCTATTTTACAGAATCCTTAGGTTTCGAATATAAGCCTGCGAAATATTTCGACCTGCGTTTAGGCACAGGAACAGCAAAGCAAACTTTTGTGGTTGATACTACGATCCACCGGAATCAACCGGATAACTATGGTGTATTGGTCGATCACACTTTCCTTAACCAATTGGCTTTCCAGTTGGTGGCTGCCATTGATAAAGACCTGATGCCGAATCTGCATATCAACGCCCGCTATGCTTTATTTGTACCTTATCAACAGGCATTAGCCTACACCACACATCGACTTGATGCCACCTTAACGGCCAAAGTAAACCGCTTGATAAACGTAACGATGAACGGCACCTTCCTGTATGACAAAAACACATCCAACCGGGCACAGGGAACGGAAGGCTTAGCTATGGGCGTTACGTATACGTTCCCCTAAAGGAACAATTAACAATCATTGCCATTTCGACGAACAGCCCGGGATGAAAATGGTGGGGTGAGGAGAAATCTTATACAACTTGTAAAGCGAACTTTGCAAATCGTCTTGCGAGAAAAGAATCTCAAAAACCCTTATCTTGTAGCATAAATCTTAAACCTATGCTAGCCCATCCAATCAAATTTGCCACTGCTTTTCTATTGATCTTTTCGGCTATTTTCTGTTCCGCACAGTCGATTATTATCCCCAATGGAACAAGACTTCCGGAGGACACCACCGTCAAAAACCAATTAATTAACTCACTAAACGGGTTTCTTGCTCAAAAAGAACAACCGGCTAAAGAGAATCAATTTGTTTGGAAAGACCACCTGCCCGAAACAGCCGCTTTACTGGACGAAATGAAAGGGATAGAACATAGCCCTAAAGCAAGCGACTTCTTTAAGCCTTATCTGCTGAGCGCCGTAAAGCTGGATGATAAAAACTACCTGATTCAGTTGGCCTACCAGGGAGCCGGTGATAACATGCCGGTATTTCAGGCCAGTTTTAAACTGATCGCTGAAAAACAGGCGGACAAGTTTTATTTTTCTTCTCCCCTAAAACGGAATACCATTTCGTGGAGATCAAAGAAGATCAGAAATATCACATGCTTTTATAAAGACACATTGAATGATAATGACGTGAAAGCGTATTCGACAGCAGTAGAACTTTATGATAAAAAGCTAAACGCGCCTACCTTACCAACCGAATTTTATTATTGCGATGATTTCCCCGAAGCTTTGCAGATTATAGGAATAGATTATAAAGCCCTTTATAACGGAATAAAAAGTGATCTGTTAACCGCTCATGAAGGGGGTATCGACCTGGTTATCAATGGCTGGAATTCACAAAAAAATCGCTTCGATCCGCACGACCTCTGGCACGACAGGTTAAGAACGGTAATGAAGAGCGAAGTAATTAACCGCCCGGTTGATGAAGGTTGTGCCTATTTATATGGCGGCAGCTGGGGTTATACATGGTCCGAGATCATCACTAAGTTTAAAAAATATGCAGCAGATAATCCAAATGCCTACTGGCTGAATGCATACATCGACAGTGAAAATTTTGAAGAGGGTGAAAAGCCGCTGCGGATACCATTTGTACTGAATGCGCTGATAGCACAGAAGATTGAAAAGGAAAAAGGGTTTTCGCAAGTGTTAGAATTGCTGGCCTGCGGCAAGCGTGAGAAAGGAGATGAGAATTATTTTAAAGCACTGGAAAAAATAAGCGGAATATCGAAGGCGAATTTTAATGCCGTAATATGGGAGCTTATTAAGAAACAATAGATCAAATTTTGTTTATATGAATGAAGTTAAATACAGAATTAAAACAATACCCAATTTTTTCTTTATTGGGTTTTGCATAATCAGCACTATCGGTTTTGCATTCATAGCTTATTTAGCATGGCCATCGTCCAAGGGCGTGCATGACGAAGACTATGTGATAAACCAGGTTACTTCAGGAGTTTTTATGTTTTTTTCGCTGATGTCTATCTACTACATTCTCAGATTAGAAAAATGTTACTTAACCGACCATGAACTTATCATAACCAGGCCTTTATTATTCATCCGTCGTACAATTTTATTATCGGATATTGAACGAATTACCGACAAAGAAAATAAAATAGACATTAATCATGGTCACTATAGGCCAAATCTGCTTACCGTTGGGAATACATCAACGCTCTGGTTAAAGAATGGAAAAAAAGTAAGAATAAGCAGTATGGAAGTATTGGATTATGACGACCTGATCAAGAAAATTAAAAGCGGGCGCTCGCTTTAGATGGGATAATTGATTCTGCTGTACCCAGGGTAGTATTGAATATGCGGCATGTTTTTTACAAGGCTTTGATGGGGGCGAATTGCTTCAAAATCTTAACTTTGCATCCTCAATTTAAAGATTAAAGTATTTTATACTCATGTTTGAAAATCTTTCGGATAAACTCGACAGGGCGTTTAAGGTCCTGAAGGGACAAGGATCTATTACCGAGATCAACGTGGCCGAAACCATGAAGGAGATCCGCAAGGCCCTTCTGGATGCCGACGTTAACTATAAAACTGCCAAAACCTTTACCGATGAGGTAAGGCAAAAAGCAATTGGTCAGAATGTATTGAGCTCTATCTCCCCTGGTCAGTTGCTCACCAAGATCATGAATGATGAGCTGACCGAACTGATGGGCGGCAGCACTTCTGATCTGAATTTCCCGGCTACGCCGACTGTGATCCTGATCGCAGGTTTGAACGGTGCGGGTAAAACCACCTTTAGCGGTAAACTGGCAAATTTTCTAAAATCACAAAAAAATAAGAAGCCTTTACTGGTAGCAGGTGACGTATACCGCCCTGCAGCAATCGAGCAATTGAAGGTTTTGGGTGAGCAGATCGGCATTCCCGTTTATGCCAACCTGGAATCGAAAGACCCGATTGCAATTGCAAGGGAAGGTGTTGCGCAGGCCAAACAGAACGGCAATAACGTAGTAATTGTGGATACCGCCGGTCGTTTGTCGATCGACGAGGCCATGATGAAGGAGATTGAGCAGGTAAAAGCTGCTGTAAACCCTCATGAGATATTATTTGTGGTTGACTCCATGACGGGCCAGGATGCGGTAAATACAGCGAAAGTATTCAACGACCGTCTCGACTTTACCGGTGTGGTTTTAACCAAGCTGGATGGAGATACCCGTGGTGGTGCAGCGCTGTCTATCAAATCTGTTGTGAACAAGCCAATAAAGTTCATCGGTACAGGCGAGAAGATGGAAGCGCTGGATGTGTTCCACCCTGATCGTATGGCATCCCGTATTTTGGGTATGGGCGACGTGGTTTCGCTGGTTGAACGTGCACAACAACAGTTCGACGAGAAGGAAGCTGCCGAACTGCAAAAGAAGATCCGCAAAAACAAGTTCGACTTTAACGATTTCTACAGCCAAATACAGCAGATCAAGAAAATGGGTAACATGAAGGATTTGATGGGCATGATACCAGGCGTTGGCAAGATGATGAAGAATGTGGAAGTAGACGATAACGCTTTCAAGAATATCGAATCGATTATTCTCTCGATGACGCCATTTGAAAAAGAAAACCCGGATTCTATCAATCAAAGTAGGCGTAACCGTATCGCAAAAGGTTCAGGAACTGATCTGCAGGAAGTAAACCGCCTGATTAAGCAGTTCGAAGATATGCGCAAGGTGATGAAGCAAATGAGCAACCCTGCGGCTATGGCCAGCATGATGAGAAGAATGCCAAGGTAAAAGATTTCGGAAGTCGGATATACGATTTCGGAATTTTTGAAATATATGAAGAGCGGCTTTTGTCGCTCTTTTTGTTTTAAATACTGTTTATATTTAAGGCATGAAACTACCCTTATCACTGATTGCCATTATCATTTCAGGAAACCTGTTTGCTCAGACCAAAAAAGTAACAAACGAAGACCAATCATTAGGCATAAAAGAGAAATATTATGTCTTAAAATCCGACAAAAGCATAAAAGAAGGGGCATATGCTGCATACGCCATTTTTGGAGAACAATTGGTTTGTGAAGGCTTTTATAAAAACAATTTAAAAGACAGTGTCTGGTATTATTACAACTTTCAGGGCCGATTGGCGGAAGCTGGAAAATATGAAAACGGTGAAAAGGCTGGTGTTTGGAACGCATACGATTCTAAAGGTAAACTGCAGGTGCAGTATGACTATACAAGCAGGAAATTATTGAATTACAATCAATCCAAATCAGATAGCACCCATCGCGAATATTACGTTATTAATGGCAGTGATACAGTAAAGACTTTTTTGGGCAGACCGCCAATATTCCTTGACGGCGAGGCAAGATCCATGAGGCAGCTAATAGCAGGCATACGCTACCCCAGTGCTGCAAAAGAACATAACGTGCAAGGCAAAGTGTACATCAGGTTTACAATAGACCTGAATGGAAAAGCTTCAAATTTCAGGGTTAAAAAATCACTGGGCTATGGTTGTGATGAAGAAGCTTTAAAAGCTGTTGAACGCGCATTTGATGGAGGAGATTGGCTGCCGGGTTTATTAAACGGAACCCCGGTAGTTGTTGATTACGAAGCACCTGTAAATTTTACCCTGGAAGTACGTTGATTTATTATAAAGGAAATATGCTAAAATAACCTTAGAGCGGCGCAAGCCGCTCTATTTGTTTAAATACTTTATCTTTAGCTTATCAATAATCAACTATGCGGAAATATATCATTTGCCTGTTTTCTTTTGCTTCTTTTTTTTGCTTATCAGCCAATGCCCAATCTCCCGGCGCCGTTATCGACGTGCAGCATTATAGCTTCAATATCCAGCTGAATGATAAAAACGACACAATCAAAGGACAAGCAGAAATCAACCTTCGATATCTGAAAGATGCCGGTTCATTTCATATCGATCTGGTAAAACAGAAAGATAACGGAAAAGGCATGCTGATTAGTAGCGTAACCGAGGATGGTAAGCCAGTATCGTTCCAGCAAAATGCTGACGATGTAACTATTACTACAAACGGTAAAACAGGAACTGAACATCAATATACCATTACTTATAGTGGCATCCCTGCTGATGGCTTGATCATTTTAAAAAATAAATACAGTCATCGTACTTTTTTTGGCGACAACTGGCCTAATCGTGCGCATAACTGGCTGCCTTGCGTGGATGAGCCTGCTGACAAAGCAACTGTCGATTTTATTGTAACCGCTCCTGATCATTACCAGGTTGTATCAAACGGTTTAAAGGTTGACGAGAAGACACTGCCTGACAATATGAAATTGACCCACTGGAGCGAAAAAGCCCAATGCCCTACCAAAGTGATGGTGATCGGTGTGGCTGAGTTCGCGATAGATCATACGGGCGACGTTAACAATATTCCGGTTTATACCTATGTGTTCCCTGAAAATAAGGACAAGGGTTTTACAAGCTATGCTGTCGCTAAAGAGATATTAGCTTATTACATCGGTAAGGTTGGTCCGTATGCTTTTGAGAAACTAGCCAATGTGCAATCCAAAACCATATTCGGCGGGATGGAGAACTCAGGTTGTATTTTTTACTTTGAAGAGTCGGTAGGCGACAAGGGTATTGAAGAATTGATGGCGCATGAGATCGCACATCAATGGTTTGGCGATGCAGCGAGTGAAACCAACTTCAGTCATTTATGGCTGAGTGAAGGGTTTGCGACGTACATGACTAACGTTTACCTGGAGCACAAATACGGAGCAGATACGTTAAAGCAGCGCCTGAAAACTGATCGGGAAACCGTTTTTGATTTTGAGAAGAAAAGAAAAACGCCTGTGGTAGATACAACGGTTCATGACAATTATATGGTGCTGCTGAATGCCAACAGTTATCAAAAGGGTGGCTGGGTATTACATATGCTCCGCCGTAAACTTGGTGATGATGCTTATTGGAAAGGCATCCGAGCTTACTATAAAAAGTATGATGGTAAAAACGCCAATACCGAAAATCTGCGTGCAGAACTGGAAGCCGCCAGCGGACAAAAACTGCAGCAATTCTTCAGGCAATGGATATACACCGCAGGTGCACCTCACCTGAATATTACCTGGCATTATAATACGGCAAAAAAGTCTGTTGATATAACAGTTACACAAAAGCAAGCTATTGCCTTTGATTTTCCTTTGGAAGTATCCATTTCAGGTAAATTGAATAAGCTTTCGGTTAATGGCAAAACCACTAATTTGTCGATCCCGGTAAAAGTTAAGCCGGGTTCTATTACGATTGACCCTAATATCAACTTGCTGGCTACGTTTGAGGTAAAACAGGCCATTCAGTAGATTAATTTTATTTGGCGATGGCGCGGTATTTTTGCATATAGTTTTGTAATATAAAATATTTCAAAATAATATACTTTTTCCAAAATATAAGCGTTATAACATTAAACCAATAAATCACAGCAAATACCTATCCCCTTTGGGTGTTTGTAAGCCGTTAACCTTTAATCATTTATAACTATGAGCAGGACTTATCAATCCATTTATGTATCGTCTTACAGGTGGATATTCAGGAATTTCGGCCAGGGTAAATTACCTCAATTTAAATCACTATTTAATGTGAGTTTTTTGCTGATCATCACGCTGACAACAGCCATGCTTTTAGGTCAGGTGATGTTGCGATCGCAGTGGATAGAAGCTGGACCGGGTGTGGGTTTGGTTATTTTGTTTGGAGCGGCATTTTTTATGCTATTCAACTATATGGTGCTTTTAAACAACCACTGGTTAACCGGGTTGAACGCAAGGCTGGCTCATATCAGCCGCCGAAATATGAATAAGATAGCTGTTATAGTACTGGTAAACGTGATCATAATTTGTAGCTTTATGCTGTTCACAGCAGTATAAATGAGCCTATCAAATATTGATTTTCAAACCATCAACTGGTCAGAAATAGTAAAAACCATACATCCCGGCGAAACAGGCGAAGCCACCTGGCAAACCCTGCAATTCCCAGGACTGCGCATCAGGATAGTAAACTATTCGGCTGGTTACCTGGCCGACCATTGGTGCCAAAAAGGTCATATCGTGCATTGTTTGGAAGGTGAATTTGTAAGCGAGTTGGAGAGCGGCGAGGAATTCATCTTAACTACCGGTATGACCTATGTTGTTTCTGATGGATTGAGCAGTCACCGGTCGGTTTCTAAAAATGGTGTCAGGCTGCTCATTATTGATGGAGATTTTCTTAAGTAAATCCTATCCAGGTTCTGAAATAATAGCAATTTCCTCCCCTCGCAAAAATTCTATATCGTTCGAATAGAATAAACTTTATCATTGTATCATAATACAATGATAAAATGTGTAAGTTTCGACGCATCGGCGATTTTCCAATCGACATTTTTGGATGAGTTTGTTTGCAAAAGGCCTTTGTCAAAGACTTTCATCAATAACATAATCCTGGTTTGCATGAGACCGGATCAATATACTATTGTCAAGTATTTTAGGCATAAATAATTCCTATTCTTAACTTAGTAGTAAATCGAATATCCTAACCCTATTTCTCAATTATGAAAGCAATTGCCAAAAGATCAATCAACGCAGTTGATAGGCTAATCGCAAGGAATTTACTTAAAAACCTTAATGATATTAATATTCACATAAACTTGTGGGACATTGAAACGATAAAACTCTCAGATACGCTTTGTGAGTACCTTCTCAAAATAACAGACCGAAAAGCTTTATATTTTCTTATTCTTTACCCAGATTTTGCATTTGGAGAGCTGTTTACAACCAATAGAATTGAATTGACAGGTGAGTTAGACAAATTTTTGTATAAATGTTTTTCTCAAAAAAATAAGAATAGTCTATTAAAAGGTATTCAATTGTTGGCCTTGAAATTTCAGTCCAACACGATAAAAAAGGCAAGAAAAAATGTAGTTAATCATTATGATTTGGGCAATGATTTTTTTAAATATTGGCTCGATCCCACTATGACGTATACATGCGCTTACTTTCCCAATGATGATATTACTTTGGAAGAGGCTCAGCTTGAAAAAATGGAGTATATCTGTAAAAAGTTGAATTTAACCAAGGGGTTAACCGTTATAGAAGCTGGTTGTGGCTGGGGAGGTTTAGCCATATATATGGCTAAAAATTACGGAGTTAATGTTACAGCATATAACATTTCTAAAGAGCAAATTAATTATGCTAAAATTAGTGCTGCTGAGCAGGGATTGTCAGACTTGGTTGAATTTGTTGAGGATGATTATAGAAATATAGTGGGTGTGTTTGATAGGTTTGTTTCAATAGGTATGTTGGAGCACGTGGGTAAAAACAATTTTCAATCTGTAACAAAGCTTATAAGCAAGGTTTTAAAACCGGACGGGATAGGGCTAATTCATTCCATTGGGACATTAAAAGCAAGGCCAACCAATTCTTGGTTAAACAAGAAAATATTTCCAGGATCATATATGCCTCCTCTTTCAGAAATAGTCAAAATTATTGAAACTGCGGATTATGCAGTTCTCGATGTAGAAAATCTTCGATTTCACTATCAAAAAACATTGAAGCAATGGCTTGCAAATTTTGAGGAAAAATCACAAGTGATTTTACAAATGAAAGGTGTTGTTTTTTACAAAATGTGGAAGCTATATTTAGTCGGTTCTATGGTTTCTTTTGAGGTAGGCAACCATCATCTTTTTCAAGTACTATTTTCCCCCAAATCTAATATAAATTGGCCTAGCAATAGGTCATACTTATATCTGCCAAACTTACCACCAGAATTTAATTGCATAACTGGCCCCTAGTCCCGGTTCAATTGCCCAAAGTAGCGTTTGCCCATCCTGGCTTAAAAACGGTTGCGCTCCTTTAAATGGTTGTAATTTTTCCATACCGGCAAGCATATAGAATGCCTTAATTTTCTTGCAGGTTTTGTAAGATGGAAACTTGGCTACTATAGTAAGTCTTTTGGTAAAATATTTGGTTTGATTTCCAAGCCATTCGGAGTCAAGCCCCTTAAATGCATTTATGTAAGTATAGATTGAATGTACTGTTGTTTTTTCATTGACGGGAAATTTTTCCGTTGGAATTCTTAGTTCATATACATGTTTTAGTGAGAGGCTAGTTAACGCTCCTTTTTCTAACTCTTTAAAATCAGCACTATTACCATGGGTAATTGATTGGCCGATTTGCTTATCACCATTTGTTCCACTTCTTATTATATAATCGTCATCGGTATCGTCTGTTTTTTCAACAAGATCGAATCTATTCATAACAGTCGAATCCTGCTTTAAATTCAGTGAATCAATTTTGTGATGTGTAAAATCAAAAATTAATACTGATTCATCAATCTTATAATTATATCCGCCTAAGTTTTTTGAAGAGTTGGGGAGCTCATCTTTACTTTTAGTAATGGCAAGGGCAGTAATAATTAAAAAAACTAAGGCAATTGAGACTATTATTAATGCAGTAGTATAAAATCGTTTGGCTTTATTCTTAATTTGAATCAGTGCTAAATTATATTGCTGATCTTTGGTAAGGTTTATAGGGTCAATTTTGAAAACTTCCAACCAATGTTCTACCAGTTTGCCTCTGTCTTTAGAGGGCGCTGATTTTATTAAATTTTCCGTCTGTTTGACCTTGTTTCTATAAATCCAAACAGCGCTGGCAGCTAAAAATGCCACTAGTGATAACCCCGTTCCGATATAACTTATGGCCTGCCACATTTCTAAAAATTATATATATAAAAGCTCAGGAATTAAGAATAAAAATACTTATTAATAAATACTTTTTATCTATAAGTTTGATTAAAAACAGTTACATTTTAAATATTGCCTCAAACAATAACAGATTATCATAGGGCTCATATAGATACAAATATTTCTTTGCCGATGCAGGTATTATTACCATTATGATCGCATCGCTTACTTCAGTTTTTCAATTTGTTAAGGCCGCATTGTTAACACCCCTCCGGATCGTTGACGCAGAGTAGTCGTTATCTCATAAGAGCGTAATTTCCTTCCCTCGCAAAAATTCTATATCTTTCGCATAGAATAAACTTTATCCATTGTGCTAGTCAAAACTTTCGGGAGCGCGGTGTATGGTATCGAGGCGATTACCATAACCATCGAAGTAAATATAAGTGGCGGTGCCAAACCGTTCTATTTGATTGTTGGTCTGCCTGATAACGCCGTGCGCGAATCTATGCAGCGTATTGAAGCCGCTCTGCAAACCAATAATTTCCGTATGCCCCGGCAAAAAATAATCGTCAACATGGCCCCGGCAGACATCCGAAAGGAAGGCTCGGCATATGATCTTCCCATTGCCCTTGGGATACTTGCCGGCTCTGGTCAGGTAGTTAATGAAAACCTGGATAAATACATTATCATGGGTGAACTTTCGCTGGACGGAAGTTTGCAGCCTATAAAAGGCGCTTTACCTATTGCTATACAGGCGCGTAAAGAAGGGTTTAAAGGATTTATTCTGCCCAAACAGAATGCACGTGAAGCTGCAATTGTAAACGAACTGGAAGTTTATGGCGTGGAAAGCATAAGTGAGGTGGCAGGATTTTTTAATGGCGATTTGCAGCTGACTCCAGAAGTAGTAAACACCCGCGAGGAATTCTTTAACAGCCTCAATAATTACGACAGTGATTTCAGCGACGTAAAAGGACAGGAAAATATAAAGCGTGCTTTAGAGATAGCCGCTGCGGGTGGGCATAATGTGATCCTGATCGGTCCACCAGGTGCAGGGAAGACTATGCTGGCCAGGCGGCTGCCATCTATACTGCCGCCACTGAGCCTGAATGAGTCGCTGGAGACTACCAAGATACACTCCGTCGCGGGTAAGATGGCCGCCACGGATGCGTTAGTAACGGTAAGACCGTTCCGCTCACCGCACCATACCATCAGTGATGTGGCTTTGGTAGGTGGCGGAAGTAACCCGCAGCCCGGTGAAATATCAATGGCACATAATGGGGTCTTGTTTCTGGATGAGTTGCCGGAATTTAAGCGTACCGTACTTGAAGTGATGCGACAACCTTTAGAAGAGCGAAGAATAACCGTCTCACGTGCTAAATTCTCGGTGGATTATCCAGCCAATGTGATGCTGATAGCCAGTATGAACCCATGCCTCTGCGGATTTTATAATCATCCTGAAAAGGAATGCACCTGTCCGCCCGGCGCTGTCCAAAAATATCTGAATAAAATTTCAGGGCCACTGCTCGACCGCATAGACCTGCATGTAGAAGTAACCCCTGTTAATTTCTCAGAACTATCATCCGACCGTTTAGCTGAAAAAAGTGAAGACATCCGCAAACGCGTAATCAAAGCCCGCGATATACAAACCGAACGTTTTGGTAACAAACCCGAGTTGCATGCCAATGCGCAAATGAGTCCGCAAATGGTAAGAGATCTTTGCAAAATTGATATGGCCGGGCAAGCCCTGTTAAAACGAGCTATGGAAAAATTGGGCCTCAGCGCACGGGCTTATGATCGTATTTTGAAAGTTTCCCGCACCATTGCTGACTTAGCTGGTAGTGAAGAAATAAAACTGGAGCATTTGGCCGAGGCTATTCATTTCAGGAGTTTGGATAGAGAGGGTTGGGCCGGGTAGTTGTTGGTGACAACACCAACAACGTCGAAAGTGGCAAGACCAACAAAGGCGTGAAGAAGAGTTAAACACGACAAAAAACAATTAGTGATATAAAAATCATCCTCAAAAATTAAGTTTATGAACCTGGGATTCTCTTTAATAATTACACTATGTTTTTGGATAGACCTTAGTGCCCAAACCCTGAATTTAAGTATATCCAACCCACAGCCCAGACTAGGCCAAAGTTTTATCGTTACCGTCAATATCGATACTTTAAATCAAACACTTTTTCATTTTCTATCCAGCCAATTTAAAGTTTCACTAACAAAAGACCAATGTTCAAATACTCCTGAGATGTCTGTCGCCCTGGAAGCAAAAAAAATAGGAAAGGACGAAATTGGCCCGTTAACTATTGAATTTAATGGAATAAAATATAAAACAAATAAGGTTAGTTTTGATGTTGTTGATTCCTTACCCGCTGTAAATAAGGGGTACTGGATAAGAAAAATTAAAGTGGACGATACTACCGTTGTAATATTAACCGAACAGAGAATCCCAGCTTTGACATATTACGACCACTCAGGTAATTCAGTCAATATTACTACTAAGACAAATGATGAGGAAAAAGAGGCTGAATTAACATGGATGGATTCCGATGTTGCCAATGCAAAGATCGATATGATTGGCGGTCACAGTGAAATGCAAAGTATCCATCTTCCAGATAAAGAGTTAAAATTTAAATATTGCTATTGGTCTTATAAGGTTATCATTATTGATAAAAATAAGCCGGTTATTTTGCGGAAAAGTGTCTTTTCAAATCTTCCGGATTATTACAAGTTTGACAACATTGTTGTTAATTAATATCACTTCCGCCCTTGTTGGTGTTGTCACCAACAAGCCCCGGAATTTGTATTTTAGCACAAATGTCTAAGATTAATTTCGACTACCACGCACGGTTTTTCACGGCAACGATATTAGAATGGAAGTCCTTGCTGGCAGATGACAATTACAAAGACATCATCATTAAAAGCCTAAAATTTCTGAAAGAAGAAGGAAGTATTGTTATTTATGCATTCGTTATCATGCCTAATCATATACACCTTATATGGCAAATACAGGATGGTTATAAACAGGATAATATACAGATGCGCTTTCTGAAATTCACAGCTCAACAAATGAAGTTTAAGCTGATTGATACAAATGATCCCAGGTTAAATCAATTTGTAGTGAATGCTAAAGATAGAAATTATCAATTTTGGTAACGGAATTCATTAAGTATTGATCTTTGGACACATGATGTATTTATGCAAAAAATGGATTACATTCATAACAATCCGTTGCAGGAGAAATGGCGTTTAGCAGAATTTCCCGAAGATTACAAGTATTCATCTGCTAAATTTTATTACTCAGGACATGATGAATTTGGAATTCTTTCGCACGATGACGGACAATAACAAAACTTGTGGTTTTGTTGGTGACAACACCAACAAAGGCGGGGAGGTTCGTCATTACCATTGAACACTTTCCCGTTGTTGACAACAACAACAAAAGCAGCCAAAAGCGGGATTCTGGTGAGATAGACTAATACGACCTAATCGGCGACTGTATTATAAATTCCGTACCTACGCCGGGTTTGCTTTTTATTTTTATAGTTCCGCCTAAGGCCTCGACTTGCGTTTTTACCATAAACAACCCCAGCCCTTTACCCGCGATGCTCGGGTCAAAACGTTTATACATACCGAACACATGCCGCCCATGTTTTTCCAGGTCGATGCCCTTGCCGTTGTCTTTAAAGTGAAGCTCAATTTTGTCAGCAAGTTTGCGGCTTTTTACGGTTATTATTGGAGATACGCCAGGTTTGCGGTATTTAATACTATTGTAAAGAAGGTTATAAAAAATGCTGTTGATATAGCTTGGGATACAAAAAACCGATTCAACCTCGTCAAAGTTATACTTGATCTGCACCTTTTCGTTTAGAACAACATCGTGAATACTGGCTTTAAATGACTCGATAATATTATCGAAATAAATGATCTCCTGTTTCGCATTCAGCATTTCGCGGGCTTGTAAAACCTGGTTCAGATCTTTTATTACCGTGTCGATGTTTTCAATGGATTGCACAACCCGGTCAAAAACCTCCATTTTTGCTTCATTGTCCAGGTCGTGATTGCGCATCATATCTGCAAGACCCAGGATGTTGGCCACAGGCGCCCTTAAGTTGTGCGAAATGATGTAGGTAAACTGTTCAAGGTCCTTATCATGCTGAATCAGGTCAGCAGTTATTTTTTCACGCTCCAGCTCCGCGTTTTTGGCTGCGGTAATTTCTTTGTTAGCTAAAATGAAGCCCCTGTTTTGGCCGTCGCCATCTTTTACATTGAGCCACCGTACGTTAAACCACTTTACTACTCCTGCTGCATCGGTATTACTTATCTCATAAGCTATCGTCTCGCCCCTGGAAACTTTTTCAAGTGTATTTTTGATAATTGGCCAGCGCTCCGCTGAAAAATAGTCCCTTACCGAATTACCCACAAACAAGGTCTGATCATTTTGCTCCTGGGAGTATTTTTGAGCCAGGTAATTGAAAGACATGATAACGAAGTCGACATTGAACAGCACATATGCAGTATCTGTATTTTCGAAGATTGCACGGAGATTTGCTTCCTGCAAGTCATTGCCTTCAGACAATAGCTGCTGGTTTATATCCTGTTCACTCATGGCTTCGGCATCGGTTTAAAATGCTATGACAGCAAGCTTATAATTAAAATTTGAAGGCAGGACAGACAATATTAATAGCACTCAATTAAAGAATAGTAAATTTAAGGGGTACTAAGGTATTTATCGGTTGATTAATCAGTGTTAAATATACATATTAGCTCAATTTAAAAAAACTAAAACATTTGTTAAATGTTTTGGTATAAATAGATTAAAGATTTACCCCACGTATGAATAAAACCTCTACAAAAAAGATCGCCATTTTTGATGACGATGAGGATATACTTTCGATTTGCAGTTACGTTTTAGAGGAACAGGGTTGGGAAGTGCATGCTTTTACAGATTGTAACCACGTGGCGGAGAAAGTTTCGGCGATCCATCCGGATGTGATCCTGATGGATAACTGGATACCGGATGCGGGTGGGATTGTTGCCACACAAACTTTAAAGAGCAACGAACAATTGAAAAGCATACCTGTTATATATTTTTCGGCAAACAGTGATATACAGCTGCTTGCCAGTAATGCCGGAGCAGAAAGTTATTTAGCTAAACCTTTTGACCTGCAACAGTTGGAACAGGTTATAAACAGTGTATTAGTGAATAATAATTAGTAATTATTATAAATTTGGTGAAGGTAAAAGGCCGATGTAAAAATTTACGCCGGCCTTTTCCATTATAAGCATTTGATTATTATTCTGCAGAGGCACTTGGTCCGCCACCCGGAGGGCCTCCCATGCCATCGCCCCTGTTACCTCTTCTAAATTGTCTGTCAGGGTTCTGTGTCGGGGTTTTACCTGCAAATTTTTGCAAACGAAGCGTAAAGGTTGCCAGGTAATAACGCGATAACCTGTTGACATGTGTTTCAGTAAATGAGCTTGGGGTAGATGCTGATGAAAACCCTGTGTTTTGATTAAATAAGTCGAATGCGGACAAGCGTATAGTAGCACGATGGTCCTTCAAAAACCTGCGTTCCACATACATATTTAAAATATTAGGGTTGGTCACTTTTCCTAAAGCAGAGCTATAACCATAGTTTACGGCTTTGCTCAGGTCGTAGCTCACTGTCCAGTCTTTAAAGTAATTTTTACCATTAACACCTATATTCCAGGTACGGGTAAACGTATTGTTATTCAGTGGACTATTTACCGAATTATTGGTATGGTTAACAGCATAATTGGTTAATATCTGTGCATCGATAATATCAGTTATATCAACCCTGAAACGAACGCCAGGCGTGATCTGCAGGTTTTTAGAAATATTCTTTTCTTTATCAAAAGCAAATGTTCCGGAATCAACACTTGTTAGATAACTAACACTGTTGGTGTAATTTAATGTATTTGTAAATATCAAAGAGTATTTGCGGTTATCCCATGGCTTGGCGTATGTAAAACTTCCTGAAAGGTTGTAATAGCCGTCAGCATTAAGATATGTGGTCAGGATAGTATTGGAAAATCTTGGATCAGGCGTGTATTTATGCGGATAGGTAATGGTATTGGTAGTGATATTATTACTTATATCCTGAAATGCGAAATTGATGAAGAATATATTTCCTGTAGCAAAACTAAACGCATTATACCGGATAGACAAATTGTTGGTAAACTGGGGCTTCAGATCAGGATTACCTTGTACCGGGTAAGTTGCGTTGGAAAAATCGGTAATAGGCTGCAATTGAGTAAAGCTTGGCGAGCTGCTTGATCCATTATAATTAACAGTAAATGCCTGGCTTCTTGAAAAGTTATAAATGTACCTTGCTGTAGGGATGATGTTGAAGGTATTTACATGGGTTTGATCACCTGTAAGGGGCGAATAACCGTCTAACGAAGCAGGCTGTGCAGCAATACCTAAAGTATAATTATATTTCTTTTCAATAAACCGGTAATTCAAACCAAAGCGGTTGGTAGTAAAGTTATAGTTATACCGGGTACTTAGTGCACTGTCATATTGCATTGGGAAAATAGAAACGGTATCCGATACATCAGTCGCTTTATCATTTGTTGTATGCGAATGACTGAGCGCGTAATTAAATTCCAGGTAATCACGTTTCCCTATTGGTTCCAGAAATGATAGTGTAGTGCCTAATGTAGTGGTCCTGCTGGCTGTATGGAGTACCTGGTTTGGCGGGGTATTAGGCTCGCCCAGACTATACACATTTACTACGTGTTGGTATTGTGTGCTCGGAGAGGAGTTTATATTTACATTTAAACTAAAATTTCTGCCCTTGCGATGGAACCGGTGATTATACAAAGCTGTAATACCATATGTCGGCGCATTAGAAGTGCTGCTGGTATATGAATAATATTTACTGTTCTGTTCCGGGCTGAGGGGATAATTAAAATTATTCTGCTCATTATCCAGTGATCGTGTAGCCGCGTAAGTAAATGTCGGGGTTACCTTTAAATAATTTATGGTATCCGGTTTATACTCCATGTTCCAGGTAAAGCGTTCGTTGAAGTTTTTATCTTTTTCAGTACTATTCTGGTTGTTTGTACTTGGGTTTTGCGCGTTAGTGTTTTGCTGGAAGTTAGTACTATTCGTTGATACAGTATTATCGGAAACGCTATAGCTACCATAAACTGATAATTTTTTCCCCCATTGATCGCGGAAGTTGGCGCCTATTGAATGCGCATCGGTAATACCGTTTTGGGTAGTGATCAGGCTTCCGGAGTTTTGTGCGCCACGGGCTGCGTTGCCACGGCCGCCACCACCTCCCCCGAAGCCGCCACCACCACCACCACCTCCTCCTCCATTGTTGGAGTTGAATGAAAAGGTATTAACGTTGGTATTGTTGAGGCTTCCAAGCAAAGCCATTTGCTGATCGCCATTAAAGCGGAATGCATTTAAGTTGAAAAGATATCGGTTATCATCAGGCAGCCCTTGGCTTTTAGGCAATGCATCTTCGCCATCACCAGCCGTAGCCTGACCAAAGTATCCATAGTTTTTGTCTTTTCGGATAGTAATGTTCATGATCTTATCCGGTTCACCCGTTTTTACGCCGGTCAGGTTTGCCTGGTCGCCATAATCATCAATCATCTGGATATTTTCTACTACATCGGCAGGTAAGTTCTTGGTGGCACTTTGCACGTCGCCGCCCATAAAATCCTTACCATTGATCCTTACTTTGGTTACTTGTTTCCCTTGTGTGGTAATGTTGCCGTTGACATCCACATCGACACCGGGTAGCTTTTTTATCAGGTCCTCCACCGGGGCATTTTCACGTACTTTGTAGGCGCTTGCTTTATATTCTACGGTGTCTTCTTTTAGTGTAACCGGATTGACGCCAACAATAGTTACCCCTTGCAGGGTGTTGGTTTCGGATTTTAATACAATTGAACCCAAAGAGGCGGGTTGAGTATTCGCATCAAGTCCAAAATGCTTTTTGACACTTTGATAGCCGATTGATGAGATGGTTAGCGTAAGCTTCGTACCATTAACTGCCGGGAAGACAAATTTTCCAGTCGGATCGGTAATGGTTACCGTGCTATCCCCCTTGTCAGAAATCAGTTTGACATTGGCTCCGGGTACGCCGAGCTTGGTAGAGTCTGTTACTGTACCATGGACCTCTCGTCCTGTTTGCGCATGGGCATAAATCGTGAATAGTAAGGGAAAGGCAAATATTAGTAATAAGGGTTTCATAACTTTTCTTTAAACAACTGTCAAAATCATAAAGACGTTAACAGAACGCAAAGGTTCAATATAAAAATATCAAATGCCTTAAAATCATATCATTGTTACATTCTAAAACAAAAAAAACCCCTGATTTATGAAAATCAGAGGGTTAACTTATTTGAGCTTTTAATTATTAGTTTTTCAAATTTAATGCAGAGGCTACCTGGTTGTAATTGTTGAAATTCAGATGCGGATGAGAAACATTCAACTGGGTAACTGAGTTACCAGGAATTACGACAACCTTAAGATAGATACCGGTTTGGTTCGGGCTTGCTATCAAAGTTATCTGACCCACGCTGTAGCTTAACAGGCTGATTGTTGTACCACCCTGGTTATATGGCAGCGGATACCATGGACCGCTTGCGCTGGTGCTCATGTAAACCAATACTAAACCCTGATCAACAATTGATTGGTCGATGGCCGGAACGTTGAAGTTTGTTCCTGTTATCGAGATAGATTTGTTGCTGAACAGGAAGGTATTTACGTTAGCGGCTCCCGTCGCACCTGTTGCGCCAGTAGCTCCGGCAGTACCTGTTGCTCCTGTAGCACCAGCAGTTCCGGTTGCGCCAGTTGCACCAGCGGTGCCTGTAGCTCCGGTTACACCATTGGCACCTGTTGCGCCAGTAGCACCGTTAGCACCTGTTGATCCGGTAGCGCCTTTAGTTCCGGTAGCACCAGCTGCACCAGTTGATCCTGCAGCGCCAGTAGCGCCCGTTGCACCATTAGTTCCGTTGGCACCTGTTGCGCCAGTTGCTCCGTTGGTTCCGTTTGAACCTGTTGCGCCGGTAGCACCTGTTGTACCATTAGTACCGTTTGTACCATTGGTTCCGTTAGTTCCATTTGAACCTGTAGCACCGGTAACTCCCGTTGCGCCCGTAGCTCCCTGGGGGCCCCCGGCTGGACCTTGTGGTCCCTGTGGTCCGGTTGCTCCTATGTCGCCTTGTGCACCTGTAGAACCAGTTGCACCGGTAGCGCCCGAAGGACCGGGTGTTTTGTCTTTTTTACAACCATTAATACTAATAAAACATGCTAGTAATATTAATGGCAATATGTGTCTAATTCGTCTCATATAGGGTAACTTAAATAAATTAATTAAAGCTTTCTACGCGAACTGTTTCAATAAGTTACATTTCATTTTGAGAAATTTTTTTCGCTGATTTTCCCGCTATAACTGAGTATAATTTTTGAGCGGCTTTGAGAAACAATTCGACTGTTAATTAAAACAAGGTCAAAGCTTTTTCGTTAGAAATGAAAAGGTTACCTATGAAAAAAATCGCATCCTCGCTTCACACCCGGATCCATCAATGGATTGATGCTTTTGGGTTCAGGTTAAATTCGTCCAAGTCAAACAAAAGAAAAAGTATTATTACCCGGCATTACTTTTTCCAGACCTTCAACTTTTTTGAGAAGATCGACACCAAACACCCCGGAAAGGTTGAGTTTTTGTGTTTCGATACTTATGGCGAAACTATAAAGGTGAAGTCGTTGCTTGATCTGCAGAGTGCCTTCTTTGAAAATATCAGCCAGTTAAAGTAAAATCAGATACGGCGTTTTAGAGTCAGGATGACCCGGTCAAACCGATGGTCGTGATATACCTCGATCAAAAGGTTACGGTCATTTTTTGATTTAAGAAGATTATCTATTTCTTCAAGGGTCATGTCGCCCACCGGTTTAAAATTGATAGAGGTGATCTCATCGTCTTTTTCAAGGCCAACCTCATCGGCTGCTGATCCGGGCTCAACCCTGCTTATGATAAGGTGTTTCAGGCCATCACCTGCAGCATAATATTCTATGCCGCTCATGTCATGCTCAAAAGGACTCCCGAAATTTGCATTCGGCTTTAAATAAATAGCATTATCGGGATAGTCAAATACGACAGTAAATCTTTTCAGGATACCCACGCCAAGGTTTCCGTCCCTCGGGACAGATAAACTTTTCATTGTGGCTTCGTCATAATCGTTCGGGAAGGATGTTATTACCTTCTTAAGCCGGTATTTACCCACGCTTAATTCGTCTATCCTACTCAAAAACCCGGAAATAGGCCCCGCGAGGCCTACGCCCAGGTTGGCTATAATGAATTTTTGAGGCAGACCATTCTTTTTGATCATGTTCTCGAGCGAGACAGGGTGGCCAGCTCCCAGGTCAATCACCAGCTTACTCATCTGCTCCTTGCCATTAGACAGTATAACCTTTGCTTGTAAGTATGGTTTATGGTACTCTACTGTTATCGGTATTTTTTCGCCCTTCCTGAATTTGCGTACATCCTTTGGCTTGTAAACTGTTATTGTGCTATCAACAAAGCTCAGTTTCACTGCCAGGTTGCTAAAAAACTCATAACCCAATAGCCCGGAAATGGGGATACCCACAAAGTTCGACAAGTTAAAATGATCCGTTTTAAGTATCGCCGCCGCGACGTCGTAACTGGTCAGATCGGGGATATCTATTTTCAATGGCGGAGTTACATATGCCTCAAAAGCGTCGCCTTCGCCAAGTCCGGCCATTTTAATGGTCCGTTTATTCTCAAGATTGATGGAGTCGACTAATTTGGGTTCGGTGATCACCATAAGTCCAACGCCGGTGTCAAGGATAAAATTAAACGGTCCCCTGCCATTTATTTTTAATTTTATCACCACCAGGTTCCTTATTAGTTTAAAGGGGATCCGAACCGATTTATAGCCATTGTCAATATCAAAATATTGGGCGCGGGCCGGCGTATGACATAAGCACAGTAAACAAATCAAACCTAAAACAGGCAGAAGCTTGGTCTTATGAAGTAGTTTAAGTAACAATTTGTTTATAATTGGATTAATAAATTTACGATAAAAGTTTAGTTACCTAAAATTATATGATGCGAAGAAGCCTGATAATGTTACTAATAGCAACAATATTTTTGTTGATAAACACTAATGCCGATGCGGGCAAGATCAGGAAGCGAAAAATCAGGAAACTTTTTAAGCATTCAGCAATTGTAAAAGATCATTTTACAGGCTTTGCATTGTATGACATGGATGCCAGGAAGATGATCTATGAACTTAATTCGGATAAATATTTTACCCCGGCATCCAATACCAAGCTTTTTACTTTTTATACCTGCCTGAAAATGCTGGGTGATTCTATACCGGCTTTAAAATATGTCACTCATAACGATTCGCTGATATTCTGGGGTACGGGCGATCCGGCATTTCTCCAAACTGATCTGAAAGGAATAAAAGGATTTGATCTTCTGAAAAACACGGACAAGCAACTTTACTTTTCATCGGGTCAATATCAAAATCAATTTTTTGGTTCGGGATGGGCATGGGATGATTACAACGATTACTACCAGGCCGAAATAACAGAACTACCTATCGAAGACAATGTGGCTGTAGTATCAGCAGATAGTAGCGCGCAGCTAAAGATCAAGCCATCTTATCTTACCCGATATTTAAAGTGCGATAGTAATTATAAACCCGCAGCGTTCAGGGTTCAGCGCGATTTTTTGACCAATAGCTTTGTGTACCCGGCAATGAAAGTTCCAGCGGGTTACCTTAAAGAAATCCCATGGAAAACAAGTACGGCTCTTACCCTGGCCCTGTTGCAGGATACGCTAAAAAAGGAGATAAGTGAAGTGCATCTTCCTTTAGCCGATAGCGCTAAAACTATTTATGATGCCAAAGCTGATAGCGTTTACAGGCGTATGCTGCAGCCCAGCGATAATTTCATTGCCGAGCAGCTATTGTTGGTATGCTCATCATCCAAATTTAAGATAATGAATGCCGACTCGGTGATCGCCTACTCAAAGGCGCATTATCTGAATGATTTGCCTGATGCTCCTCAGTGGGTGGATGGCTCGGGGCTTTCGAGGTTTAACCTGTTTACGCCGAGAAGCATAGTGGCACTGTTGTTAAAGATATCGGACCAAATGAAAAATGATACGCTGCTTCATAGCTTAATGCCAATAGGCGGTGTTGCCGGAACGATACGAAAAGCCTACAAAACAGACAATGGCGTACCATTTGTATGGGCAAAAACCGGATCGTTATCCAATAACCATAATCAAAGCGGCTACCTGGTGACAAGGAAAGGTAAACGGCTGGCCTTCTCATTTATGAATAACAACTTTACCCGGCCAACAGGAGAGATCCGTGATGAGATGGTCCGCATCATTACCTACATTCACGATAATTATTGATTGACCGGTTTTTTGGCTTCTTTTAGATTGCCCTGCAATTGAGGGTTTTGCGGAGGCAGATCATCCACCTCATGCTCTACTTCGGTCTGCAGCACGTGCACTGCATACTCGGCAGGCTCTATCCTGCTTCCCGATGCTTCGGCGTATACCTGGGTAAACTCGGCTCCGATGTATAAAATCGTCGATGTGTAATATATCCAAACTAAAATAACGATGATAGAACCTGCAGCGCCGTAAGCGGAGCCCTGCGCGGTATATTGTATATACAATCCAATCAGGTACTGTCCAAGCATAAACAATAAGGCTGTGAAGATGGCCCCCGACCGGACATCCTTCCACTTGATCTTTACATCTGGCAGAAATTTAAATATGATCGCAAACAATGATGAAATTACCAATAGGGTAACTGCCAGGTTGATCAGGTCGAAAATGGTTACCGTCAGGTAAGGTAAAAAATGCTCCAAACGGGTACTGAGCGCTTTTACAACCAGGTTGATGATAAGGCTCACCAACAACAAAAACCCCAGGCCTATGATCAGCGAAAATGAAAGGAAGCGGTTTTGCAGCCATTTTAGCCACCCTTTTTTGGGTTTTGATTTTACCCTCCAGATGATATTGAGCGAATCCTGTATCTCGACAAACATACTGCTGGCACCCAGTAATAAAATAACAATACCCGACAATAAAGCGATACCCGTTTTGCCGGAAAGTGCCAGGTTCGTAACAACTTCCTGTAATTGATGAGTCGCATCTTTCCCTATAAACTGCGACATCTGAGCGTATAAGGCATCGTTAAAGGAATAATGCCGCAACACCAGGCTTGATATCGAAATGACCAATATGATAAGCGGGGCGATTGAAAAAACGGTATAATAAGCCAGTGATGCGCTTAGTTTTAAGCCATTATCGTTTATAAAACCCATAAAGGTTGCTACAATAACTTTCCAAAACGTTTTAAGATATCGTTTGCTTAAAATTCTCATCAGTGTGAATCGTCTTTTACTATTCATGGCTTTGTACCACGATAATAAGCCAATTTTAAGCTTTTTTGTTTAGAAAAATATTGGAATCGGCTTAAATGTTAAGCAATTAGATAAACAGGTTTGAAAATTATCAGGGATATCAAACCTCGATTTAGGCTGGAGTGTTTAAATGTGAAAAGATTTGATTTTGTTAGTAACATTTTGTTTTAAATGCTTGACATTATCATCCTAAAACTCATAATTTTATAACCATAAGATTACTCAATTCCAAAACGTGATTTTTAGGAATGATCCGGCGTTGGGGTTTGATATCAAAACTTTTAATTGTAAAATTTTTTTTGGGGAAAGCCGTTCAGTCGTAAGACCGAACGGCTTTTATCATTTAGTGTGCATCTGTTGGCACACTTACCTTGCCTTTTTTAAATGGCTGCAAGTATATCAGCGGAATAGAGAACAGCATGATCAGCCCCGATATCAGGTAAGCATCATTGTAAGTTAACAGTAATGATTGCTTTATAACCGCTCCTTCAATAGCCCTGTAAGCCATTTGTGTTGCATCAATAGCCGACTTGCCTTTGGCCATAAAACCTTGCTCCAACATATGCATGCGCTGTAAAAAGGCATTGTTGTATGGATTTATATTATTAAGCAGGTTGTTGCGGTGATCAAACTGGCGGATGTGTATGATAGTGGTCAAAGCAGCAATACCGAATGAACCACCTAACTGACGCATCATATTATTTAAACCTGTTCCCTGTCCCATTTCAGGGCCCTTCAAATCAGCAATAGCCAATGTGGTTAACGGAACAAATAATAATGCCATACCTACACCACGGATCAGTAGAGGTATCAACACATTTACCTCGCCGGTTTCCAGAGTTGAGTTGCTCAGCATAAAAGTAAATACGAAGAACAAAAACATGCCGGCTGTTGCCATAAACTGTGCAGGGATGCCTTTATTCAGCATTTTGCCTATGAATGGCATCATGACGATGGTACACAAGCCTCCGGGAAATAGCAATTCACCTGTTTGCTGTGCCGTGAACCCAAGCAAGTTCTGACAGAACACCGGAAAAACAAACACTGAACCGTACAAACCAAAGCCCAGTATAAACGAGGTAAACATACCCACAGCAAAGCTCCGGTGCCGCAAAATCCCGAAATTTACTATTGGATACTCATAAGTGATTTCGCGCCATATGAATAAAATAGTTCCTAAAATCGCGGTTATGGTAAGCACCAATATGTAGGTTTTTGCAAACCAGTCTTCAGACTCACCTTTTTCCAATATCACCTGCAAGCTGCCTACAGCAATTGCCAATAAGAGTATCCCCCACCAATCAATAGGCTTCCCTTTGCCTTCCTTAGGCGTTTTGTTAATAAACGTATAAGCACAAAATGCCGCAACAGCACCAACCGGGATATTTACATAAAATATCCATTGCCATGTATAATGGTCGGTAATGAAACCACCAATAGTTGGTCCTACAGTTGGCCCTACTACTGCACCTAAACCAAATAAAGCTGTAGCCGTTCCAATCTGTTCGCGGGGCCAGGTTTCCACCAAAATAGCCTGTGAGGTTGATATCAACCCGCCTCCGGCCACGCCTTGTATGATACGGAATATAACTAGCTCGTTTAAACTGTGTGCATTACCGCAAAGGAACGAGGTGATAGTAAATAATATAATAGAACCTATGAAATAGCTTTTGCGGCCAAAGAAACTGCCCAGCCACCCGGACATGGGTAGTATAATTACGTTGGCTACCGCGTAACCGGTAACTACCCAGGCAACGTTTTCCAGCGTTGCACCAAGGTTACCTTGTATTTGAGGAAGGGCCACGTTTACTATCGTGGTATCTATCAGCTCCAGAAGTGAAGCTGTAATTACCGTAATAGTAATGATCCATTTTTTAAAACCGGTTTCGGCCATGGTAATTAGTCTTTATAGATAACAGAAACATTTACACTCATACCCGGACGCAGCTTTGCCAATGTTTCTTTATCAGCATTGATCTTGATCTTCACAGGTATGCGTTGTACAACTTTAACGAAGTTACCGGTAGCATTATCCGGAGGCAACAGCGAGAATTTGGCGCCTGTAGCAGGTGAAAAATTGTACACCTCTCCATGCAATTCTACATCAGGGAAAGCATCTACTTCGATGTTTACTTTCTGGCCATTCTTCATGTTGGTCAGCTGAGTTTCTTTAAAGTTGGCAGTAATGTATAAGCTGTTATCATTTACAATGTTGAATAAAGTTTGTCCGGCTTGCACCAACTGGCCCAGCTGGATATTCTTTTTAGAAGTGATACCTGCTGAAGGAGCGGTAATAGTGGTGTATGACAGTTGCAGTTTTGCATAGTCAACATCAGCCTGGCGCTGGGTAACACCTACGTTGGTTACAGTTAACTGGTTACGGCTGGTACCAACCTGCTCTAAAGCAGCCTTATATTGATCCTGAGCAGCACGGTAAGTAGCAGCAGCTACATCACGGTCTGATTTTGCCTGGTCAAATTGTTGCTGGGTGATCGATCCGTCTTTTACAAGATTAGCATAACGTGCGTAATCCTTGTTAGCTTTCTCTAATCTTGCAGCAGCTGATTCAGCCTGTGCACGTGCGCTTGATGAACTAGCGGCAGTCGCAATGATTTGTGACTGGCCAACTCCAACACCGGCGCTTGCACCTTTTTGTGCTGACATTGCCTGCTCTAATTTTACTTTGTAGTCTCGGTCGTCGATCTTTACTAAAACCTGACCAGCGTTTACGTGGGTGTTTTCTTCAAAGAAGATGCTGTCCACATAACCGCCTACTCGGGCTACTACCGGGCTTACGTCCCCGTCGATTTGAGCATCGTCAGTATCGATGTGTTTGCCATAGTAGATGTATTCTTTTATCCCGAATATAATACCCGCTATGAGTATTACTCCAAGTATTATAGGTATAACCTTGTTCGGTTTCTTTTTGGGTTCTTGTTCCTGTGCCATTTTATTGGGTAGTTTAAATCGTTATATTATTTGTTAAGTTTTCCGGTTGATTTTAAGAGCGTGTAATAAGCAAGTCCAGCGTCAGCTTTAGCCAGCTCCAGGTTGATCTGTGCCTGGTATAATAATGTTTCGGCGTCGGCCCTGTCGGTAGCAGAAGCTACGTTGCTTTTGTATTTCGATTGCAGGATCTTATCATTTTCACCTGCCTGGTCGATAGAAGTTTGCAGCAATTTGATCTTTTCGACTGCTTCCTCATATCCCTGGTAGCTGCGGTTCACATCTTTGCGGATGTTATCGGCAGTAATGCCCTGGTTAACAGTCACCTGTTCGCGTTCTATCTTAGCTTCAGTCACCTTGTTTTTGTTGGTCCAAAGCGAAGAGAAGTTCCACGAAAGGGTTACACCTACAGTTAATGGTGTGATGAAGTTTCCTGATTTTGGAAGCGGGTTAGCCGCAACGTCAACATAATAACCTGCTGCTGATGCTGCCAATGTTGGAACCTGGTTAGCGTGTATGGTTTTTATGTTATTATCAGCAACTTTTGATTGCAATACCAGTTGTTTTACTTCCTGGCGGTTTGCCATGGCAGTGTCGATATAACTTCCTATCGGACCTATTTCACGGCCTGCATCCTGGATTTGATCAATATTGATCTGGGTAGTTTCAGGCAAGCCTAACAGGATGTTGAGATCGTAGTTAATAACCTTACGATTGCTTTCCAGGTCGATACCATTTAGCTCAACATTCGAGCGCTGTAACTGGAAACGCAACACATCATTCTTGGTTACCAAGCCCTGATCGAAGAAACGTTGTGATTGGTGGATCTGCTCGTCTATCGATTTCAGATTCTGTTCAACTACTTTTTTGCTTTGCAGTACTTTATAAAGGTTGTAAAAAGAACTGATCACATCATAAGCGATCTCATCTTTGTCCCTGTCCGCATCCAAACGGGATACCCGGGTCAGTAAGTCTGTCGACTGTTGGGCCAGTTTTAATTTACCGCCTGCAAAGATGGTTTCCTTCAACGATACGATACCTAGGTAAGCATTAGCGCTGGTAGGCAGGTTGAAACTTTCATTTGGTCCGAAAGACAATTTGTTTGCAGGTATCTGAGCGCGGTTGTAAGCGAAGCTTGCGTTACCTGTAGGTAATACCTCATCTTTGGCCTGGTTGTACTTTGAAACAGCCTGATCGATCTTTGATTGTGACAGCTTAAGTACTTTGCTGTTCTGGATGCCTAGTTTAATTGCTTCGTCGAGGGTTAGGGTTCTGTCCTGGGCAGAAGCAGTTGCACTTAGCATCAAACCCGGAACCATAATCGCAATAGCGAAACGGTATAGGGGTTTCACCATTTTTTTAAATGGGTGATTAAGTGGGTTATTTATTTGTGTTATCATGTTCATTCACTAAGTAAGCTCTTAAAAGTTTTTTCATATAGGATTCAATACGGGGTTTAAATGTTCCCTCCAGTATTTTCTCGTCCTGTATATCATATCCCAGCATGGCACCAGCTAATTGCGGGGCATTTATTATAAAATTTTTGGTGCCGTAGATAGTAGCAATTATCAGGTCCAGATCTACATCTTTATTAAATTCGCCTTTATCTATGCCATCCTGGATGATCTTTTTCAGCTCCATCACGTTGGTCATCAGTATTCCGGCTATCTCATCGCTCAATTGTCCCCTGCGCTGCATGGCCAATTCCTGGTAAAGCATTTTCTGGAAACAGTTGTTGCTTACTACACGCTGCACATACAGGTCGATGTATAGTTCCACTTTGTTCCAGGAAGAGATGGTATCATCGCTGCCTATATTTTGTAGTATGTTTTGGAACGATTTGATCTTCCGGTTGAAAACTGCCAGGAACAATCCCTCTTTTGAACCGAAATAATAATTCAGCATTGCCATATTCACTCCGGCTTCGCCCGAAATTGTCCGGGTAGAAGCGCCATCAAATCCGAGTTCTGAAAAGACTTTTTCAGCAACGTCAAGGATGTGTTCTTTTTTATCGATCTTGTCTTTATCCATTTCTTTCAGCGGCACAAAGTTAATCAATCGATTGATTACGTCAAGTGGGGTTTTGTTATCTTAATGTAATCATTTGATTAATAGGCTCTAAAAAATCAATCAACTGATTAGTTTTTAACAATTTAGCCACGTAACAGTTTTGTGTTACATTTGACGTATTCGAAATATCCATCTATCTTTCGGCTTGTTTTTTACTTATGAAACGTTTCTTTTTTCTACCAATATTTTTGATGTCTTGTGCTGCTTTTGCACAAACTGCCCCACCTACTGATATCGTTACTATCGAACAAAACCTGAAAAAACTGGATGTTGTAGGTAGTGTACTGTATGTTGCTGCCCACCCGGACGACGAGAATACCCGGCTGCTGGCCTACCTGGCGCAGGAAAAGCATTATCGAACAGGCTATTTGTCGATGACGCGCGGCGATGGCGGTCAGAACCTGATCGGTAACGAGCAAAGTGAATTATTAGGATTGATACGCACACAGGAACTATTAGCAGCACGAAAAGTAGATGGTGCCGAACAATTCTTTACCCGCGCACTTGATTTTGGCTTCTCGAAAGGGCCGGAAGAAACTTTGAATTTCTGGAACAAGGAAAAAATATTGAGCGATGTGGTTTGGGTGATCCGTAAGTTCAGGCCGGATGTGATCATCTGCCGCTTCCCTACTACTGGGGAAGGCGGACATGGTAATCATACTGCATCGGCCATACTGGCACAAGAAGCATTTACGGCAGCAGCTGACCCAAAACGCTTCCCGGAACAGTTAAAATATGTGCAAACCTGGCAGCCCAAGCGTATCATGTGGAACACCTTTAATTTCGGCAACACCAATACCATTGCGCCCGACCAGTTTAAGGTGAATGTGGGCGTGTACAACCCGATTTTGGGCAAAGGCTATGGCGAACTGGCTGCCGAAAGCCGATCGAACCACAAAACACAAGGTTTTGGCTCGGCAAGGCAGCGGGGCGACGCTTATGAATATTTTAAGACCATACTGGGTGATGCACCTAAAACCGATTTGATGGATGGTGTAAATACTAGCTGGGGACGCGTAAAAGGCGGCGATGCAATTGGGGCTGATATTGAAAAGATAACCAAAGAATTTGATGCCAATCATCCTGACAAATCGGTTCCTGCATTGGTTAAAGTATATGATCGTGTTCAGAAAATAGAAGATACCTATTGGCGCGAACAAAAGACAAAAGAGCTGAGTGAGCTGATTGCTGCCTGTTCGGGCCTTTGGTTTGAAAGCTATGCAGCTGAACAGACCTATGGTTTACATGACAGCATTGAAATACGCTCGCAGGTGCTGAACAGGTACAATGATAAAGTGAAAATCACCCAGGCTGACGGTCAGCATTTTGATGGCGGGAAAATAATACCGGCAAACGAGGTACAAACCTTCAACAGTAAGATATATGCTGATAAGATCACACAACCTTATTGGCTGGAGCAACCTCATGGCATAGGTTCGTATGCTATTGCTGATGATCGCAAAGTTGGTAATCCTGAAAACCCGGATATGCCTAAGGTAAAATTTGAGTTTATTGTTGAGGGAACGCCAATCCAGTTTGAGCGGCAGTTGGTTTATAAATATACTGACCCGGCAAAGGGAGAAATATATCAGCCTGTGCAAATCGCTCCGCCTGTAACAGCTAACATTCGCGATAAGGTATACATCTTTAACTCCCAGCAGCCGCAAACCGTGCAGGTAAATCTGGAAGCTTTTGAAAAGATAGGATCAGGAAGCATTTCGCTGGATGCGCCTCCGGGATGGAAGATAAGTCCGGAAAGGGTTCAGTTCACCAATAAGAATAAGGGCGATGAATGGGAGCAGAATTTTACCATCACGCCATCCGGCAATAAATCACAAACCGGTGCGCTGGAAGCTACGATAACAAATGACCGGGACAATACAACTTATAAAGACGGAATATTGTCTATTCATTATAATCACGTTCCTAACATTACACTGTTCCCTCCGGCGCAGGCCAAATTGGTTCAGCTTGATCTGAAGATAGCAGGCAAGAAGATCGGCTATATCAATGGCGCTGGCGACCTGGTGCCTGAAGCCCTGAAGCAAGTGGGCTATGAAGTTCACCAGCTTTCAGAAAATGAGATACTGAATGGTGATTTGTCGGCTTACGACGCTATCATCGTTGGTGTCCGTGCCTATAACGTCGACCCGCGTTTAGCTACCGAGCAGCCCCGTCTGTTAGAATATGTAAAAAATGGCGGAAACCTGCTGGTGCAGTACAATAACAATAATGGCCTGGTGACTAAAAACATTGGTCCGTACCCGTTTAAAGTGGTCAACGAGCGTGTGACTGACGAAAACGCCAAGATCACCATCCTTGACCAAAACAACCCGGTATTAAACTATCCAAACAAAATAACCCCTGCCGATTTTGACGGCTGGGTGCAGGAACGAGGCTTGTATTTTACTAAAGACTCTGACCCGCAATATCAAAAGGTTCTCCAAATGGCTGATCCCGGCGAATCACCCAAAGACGGTGCAGTGATAACTACCCAATACGGAAAAGGTCGCTTTGTTTATACCTCGCTGGCATTTTTCAGGCAATTGCCTGCTGGGGTTCCGGGGGCTTATAAGTTGTTTATTAATATGATCAATAAGCCAAAGGCGAACCCGTGACACTTCGCGCGTCATTGCGAGGAACGAAGCAATCCCCTATTAGCAGAGCGGCTATGCAAATTCTACACCTTTCGCTTCGCCCTGTATAGTTTGGGATTGCCACGCTATCGCTCGCAATGACGCGTAGGGAAGAACCACAAAAATTTTTATTGCAATCATTACAGAAACAATTACTTTTGCACTGTTGTAAATAAGCATAACATGGCACATCATCAAGAAGAGAAAAAAGAATTTAACGTAACCAATTTATATTACCTGGTTGGACTGGTATTTGGCCTCATGACCGGCGCGGTATTAGAAGTTGGTATAAAATGGATTATTGTTGGTGGTGTATTAGGTTTATTGACAGCTCTTTTGTACGTTGCGGTATTTGTAAGAGGCCGTGAACAACGCTGATCCTGAATTACCCTCATTCATAAAAAACTGGAACCAGTTTTACGGTATCGTTATCGTATGGCTGGTTTTTTTAATTTTCGTATTTTGGCTCATTACCATCCTCTTTAAATGAGCCTGATTGACTGGATTGTTTTAGCGCTTACCCTTTTTGCCATTGTAGCCTATGGCCTTTGGAAAAGCGGTCGCAATCAAAATATCGATCAATTTCTTGTCGGCGACCGCTCTATGCCATGGTATACCGTGGGTCTGTCGGTAATAGCTACGCAAGCCAGCGCGATAACCTTTTTATCGGCACCGGGTCAGGCTTATTCTGACGGAATGCGCTTTGTGCAGTTCTATTTCGGTCTGCCGCTAGCCATGATCGTGTTGTGCATCACGTTTGTGCCAATGTTCAGCCGGTTAAAGGTTTATACTGCCTACGAGTTTCTGGAGAATCGTTTTGATCTGAAAACACGGGCGCTAACAGCAATGCTGTTTCTGATTCAGCGCGGCTTATCGACAGGAATTACCATTTATGCGCCGTCCATTATCCTGTCGACCATATTAGGAATCAACACAGTTTATACCACACTCTTTATAGGAGGATTGGTGATCTTCTACACCGTTTACGGCGGCACAAAAGCGGTGAGTTATACCCAATTGCTGCAAATGAGCATCATATTTTTGGGGATGTTTGTGGCTGGGGTGATGGTAGTAAACCTATTGCCCGATGGCGTTGGGTTTACAAAAGCCCTGCATTTGGCGGGAAAACTAGGAAGAATGAACGTGATCGACTGGAAGTTTGATCCTGCCAATCGTTACAACGTTTGGAGCGGTTTGATAGGTGGTTTCTTTTTGCAGTTATCCTATTTCGGTACCGACCAAAGCCAGGTAGGGCGATACTTAACAGGTAGCTCTATAGGACAAAGCCGAATGGGATTGATTATGAATGGTTTGATCAAAATACCTATGCAGTTCCTGATCCTGCTGATCGGCGTTTTGGTATTTGCGTTTTACCAGTTTAATCAGCCGCCTTTATTCTTTAATCAGTACGAGGTTAAGCAGGTTAAATCGGGACAATATGCCGGGCAATACAATGACCTGGAAGAGCAATATTCCGCCGCTTTTCAGCAGAAAAAGATTACCGCCGATGAACTTTCAAAAGCGCTGGAAAGCAAAAATGCCGATCAGATCGATAAAGCAAGAATCAACCTAAAGAATGCCGATGCATCAGAAATGGCCATCCGAAAAAGCGCTATCGATCTGATGAAGAAAAATAATAAGAAGGCCGATACGGATGATACCAACTATGTGTTCCTGAATTTTGTGACCCATTTTTTGCCAAAAGGATTGATCGGCTTGCTGATCGCCATTGTGTTCCTGGCATCCATGGGATCAACAGCAAGTGCCCTCAATTCGCTGGCGTCTACTACGGTGGTGGATATTTATAAACGGGTGATCAAGCCCAATGCGTCTGATAAAACCTATCTCAACGCATCGCGCCTGGCTACAGTTTTCTGGGGACTGGTATGTATTGTAATGGCTTTATATGCTGCAAAACTGGGTAACCTGCTGGAGGCTGTCAACAAACTTGGTTCGTTTATTTACGGTACTATATTGGGTGTTTTCGTAGTGGCTTTCTACCTTAAAAAAATAAGAGCGACAGCCGTATTTATAGCGGCAATAATAACCGAGGTGATCATCTGTATAATGGGCTTTTACGAAGCGATCGCTTATTTATGGCTGAACGCTATCGGATGTTTCCTGGTGATCATTATAGCGGCTTTGATCAACCCGCTCATAAATGAATCTGCTGATGATCAGGCAAAAATTTCCGCTTGATATACAATAAGATAAGTCACTATGTTTTAGGGCAATAAAAGCCCTATTGTAACATTCTGGTTACACGACTAATCTAATCGTTTTTTTATTTACCTTTAGTTAAATAATAGCATTAAATTAATTAGGGAAAATAGTTGAGCGCGAGGCTTGACTATTTTTTTTTGCTTTAACAGAAAGCATTCTGATTAATTATTACTTAATATGAACGTCGTCTTTTAAGATAAATTGCTCTCATCATCAGGCACTTGGAGAGAGTTGCCCAGAAAATAATACAAAAACTGCCATTGCAAACAATTGAGCCCATTTTTTGGACATTATTTTTTATTTGCAATGGCAGAAAAAAGTCAAAATAAAATTATTTAGCCTGGTCAACAACAGCCTGGTTCAGGCGTTGATACTCATCGTCTTTTTGGTCTTTAGCTAGTTTAACTCCCTGTTGTGCAGTTGCAAGCGCGCTGCTTTTGTCACCCATTTTTAGTTGGATGCGTGCTTTCCAAAGTTTATAGAAAGGGGCATTAGGACTCATTTTCTCGGCATCGCTTATCCACTCTAAAGCCTTTTTCAGGTCCTTATTATTTTCATAATAATACATAGCTGCCTCAAAATATGGCTTTTTATCATGGTTCATGATCTCATCGATATTAGACATGATCTTGCTGTCAACCTCCGTGCTGATTGGGAACGAAAACGAAATATTTTCCCATTTTACTTCCAGTTCGCATTTGGTTTGATCCACGTTGTTAAACTGGACGGTCATGGTTTCAGTTGGTTCAGAATGAGTGATAGTCTTTACTTTAAAGCGTAGAAAGTCTTCTGATTGCTTGTATGTGTAAGCGCCCCATTGGTGGGCGGTTTTGTTAAGAATTACGGTCCACTCATCTTTACCGGGGATAGAAAATAAGCCATATTCGCCTGCAGGAACTTTGTTTCCATTGATCATCACCTCGTCAGAAAATTTGATGATGGTAGCAGCATTGGCCCCGGTGCGCCATACGGTGCCATAAGGTTCAAGGCCTCCGAATATCTTCCGGCCACGTACGTTTGGACGGGAATACGTTAAGTCGATTTGACCCAGTCCAAGCTCCTGAGTAATGGTTTGGGTGGAGCTTAATTGCGGGACTTTCAGGTTTTGGGCATAGCTGTTTTGCGCCGTGCATGCGATCAGCATGGCCGCGAGATAGAAATAAATGCGTTTCATTTTTTTGGTTTTATCCCGCTAAGATATTAATTATTACAGCGATATGACCGTACTATTGGTAATGACAATGTAAAACCCTAAGTTTGTATTATGTTCAAAAGGTCGGTCATAATTGTGTTGGCGATGCTGTATCTAACTACAGTGTCCGGCTTTGCGCTGAACATGCATTATTGCTTTAACCGGCTGGCTTCAGTTAAGATCGACGAGCAGGCCAATTCATGTACTAAGCTGCAAAGCAGCAAAATGAAATGCTGCAAGGATCAGAAGATCGAGATCAAGGTTAAGGATGCACATCAAAACAATTCGCCTTTACATTGGTCCAAATTCTTCCCGATAGCATCAATACCAGTATCAGCATTTGTGATCTTTACCCCGGCTGTTCAAGATCAGTTGGTTGCCAGCGTAACCGATCGTGGTCCGCCTAAATCACCGGCTGTTCCTCTCTTTTTAAAATACTGCACTTTTCTTATTTGATTTTAATTAATCGTTTGCCTTATTGCTATGACCGCAAGGTCGTATATCTACTTTTTTAACGATTAATTTTTATCAAATGAAAACTCTTAAAATATTCTTAATCATATTTATTGCTTCTATAAGTATTGCAAAAGCACAATTCACCAAAGCCGAATTACAGGTAAGCGGGCTCACCTGCTCCATGTGTTCAAAGGCTACCGAAAAGTCATTACATACCTTAAATTTCATTGGCGATATCAAAGCCGATCTGAACCGAAATGTGTTTGTGATCACCTTTAAAAAGGATGTTCCGGTAAACCTGGACCAGATCAGCAAAAAGGTTGAAGGTGCCGGGTTCTTTGTCAACAATCTGAAGGCCACTTTTAATTTTGACAACGTCAAAATCAACAATAATGCCTTCACCTACGGCGGCAACTCTTACCGTTTGGTTAATGGCGATGGAAAAACTTTGACCGGTCCTGTAGCGGTAACTGTGGTTGATAAAGGCTTTGCACCTGCTTCGGTATATAAAAAATATAACACAACCGATAAAGCTGAAGCCGGCCGTGTTTATCATATTTCGATATAGTTTTCAATCTGCCAGATCATGAAGATTATATTATTATCTGTCATCCTCTCGGGGATGGCATTTTCTGCCTTTTCGCAGGAATTGTATATTAATACAGAGCCGGCCAGCAACATGGCGACCCATTCGCTTGGAATAAGACTGGAGAACCAGGGCTATTTCAACCCGGAATATAAAAACCGTACTACTCTGGAAGTGATGTATGGCGCCAGCAAAAGCCTGATGGTGCATGGTAGCTTATATGCATCTGATTATTACCAGAACCAACAGCATTTTGAAGGTGGCAGCGTTTATGCTAAGTATCGTTTCTTGTCTATTGATTCTGTCCAGAGCCATTTCAGAGGTGCAGTATTTGCAAAACTTTCTGATATAAATAATCCGTTGCATTACCAGGAAATAGCCCTTGAGGGCGATAACAGCGGTTTTCAGACAGGCGTGGTTTTTACTAAGCTAATACACAAACTGGCGATTTCCGGCTCAGCAAGTTACCTGCACGCATTTGGCAACCGCGGCGGATATGATATTCCAATTGGAAACGCGCATGACGCCGTCGGCTATACCCTTTCGGCAGGTTACCTGTTATTCCCAAGAAAATACGAGAATTATAACCAGGTAAACCTTAATGTTTATGCAGAGTTATTAGGAAAGGCAAATCCCGGATATGGACAAAGTTATCTGGATGCTGCGCCTGGTGTTCAGTTGATATTCAATAGTTTTTTCCGGGTTGACTTTTCTTTTCATACCCCTTTGTATAACGATATGACAAGGCTCAGTCAGAATATTTACCTGGTCAGGTTGGAGTATAACTTATTTAACGTTTTTTAGTATTGCTATGAAAAAAACCATCTTATCTATAACCATAGTTCTTTTTTTCATTTCCGCATTCGCCCAAAAAACGCCGATGAAAAAAGATACCTCCATGAAAGGCATGGACATGGGCGATATGAAAATGGATTCCGGCTCTATGATGTCTATGAAAATGAATAGCCAATACTCGCTTGATGTGCCGATGAGCCGCGACGGTTCAGGAACATCGTGGGTACCTGATGAAACACCGATGTATGCCTATATGATCCACGGTAAAAAGTGGATGACGATGATTCACGGCAGCTTCTTCCTGAGATACAATAAGCAGGATCTTTTCAATTCAGGTAGCCGCGGCGGAAAAAAGTTCGATGCTCCCAACTGGCTGATGGCCATGACACAAAGGCCGGTCGGTAAAAATGGATTGTTCTCTATAAACACCATGTTCTCTTTTGACCCCTTCCTGGTTGGCCCGGGTGGATATCCCTTATTATTCCAGACAGGCGAATCATACAAGGGCAAAAAGCTCGTAGACATACAGCACCCGCACGACCTGTTTGCTGAGCTGAGCGTTAACTATACGCAAAGAGTAGCCAAAGACGCCGATGTATCCCTGTCATTTGGTTATCCAGGAGAGCCGGCATTAGGTCCGCCGGTGTTTATGCATCGACTTTCGGCCATGAATGACCCTGATGCGCCGCTGAGCCATCATTATTCGGATGCGACGCACATTACTTTTGGTACATCAACTTTAGGCTTCCGTTATAAAGACATTAAATTGGAGGGATCGATATTCACCGGTCGCGAGCCGGATGAGTACCGCTACAATTTTGATGCGATGCGGTTTGACTCTTACTCGTTGCGGTTATCCTACAACCCCTCAAAAGAATGGGCATTACAGGTATCCAACGGCTGGATACATAGTCCCGAGAGTGCCGAACCGGAGCAGAATGTTGATCGTTTCACAGCATCAGCCATTTACACGAAAATGCTGGATGATGATAGCTATATAGCAACCACAGTGGTGTACGGGCAAAATCATTTCTCAGATAATCATAAAACACTACCATCGGTATTGCTGGAAAGCAGCTGGCAAATGCATAAAACTGCAGTTTATGGCCGATATGAATATGTGCAAAAAGATGCTGATGAGTTGGATCTGACAGATAACTATCCGCTCAATCCCAACTTTACTATTAACGCGCTTACATTAGGTGTTAACCGGGTATTGGCTACCGTAGCAAAGACCAATCTAACAGCTGGGATTCAGTCTACTTTAAATGTGTCGCCATCTGAATTGAAGACGCTGTATGGGAGTACGCCGTTGGGTTTCGAGGTTTATTTGAGGATTACGCCGAGGTGATTCTTTTTGTCATTCTGAGCGATAGCGAAGAATCTATGACGGAATTTGTTAGATTCCTGCAATTTAAAATGAAACGATCATACAAATTCGCGGTAATCAAGATAGGATTCGCAACAGATGCTTCACTGTCGTTCAGCATGACAATCTACCTTTGTAATATGGATCGTAAACTTGCAAAATCATTTACGGCATACTCATGCCCCTCCACCTCTCCAAACCCATACTCCGCATAAATAAAAGGGATATCATTCTTCTGCGCCGCCTCAAAATCACCCATCGTATCACCAACATAAACCGGGTTTTTCAACTGATTTCGATCGACGATCATTCCAATATTTTCGGCTTTTGGTCTGCCGGTATTGCCTGAACATTCGAAATCCTTAAAGAAATGCCCCAGCTGATGCTGCTGCAGAAAATTCTCGATATAGCCAGAAAGACAATTGCTGACAATAAAAAGTGGGTATTTTTCGTGGAGATCAGTCAAAAGCTCTCTAACATCCGGATAAAGCCTGCCACCATATTCCCTCATGTGAAATTTTTCCTGCTCGGCATAGGCGTTCGCCATATTTTGGTATTCTTCTTTTGGCAAAAAGAGAAAATATTGCGCAAAAATATCATCCAGTAATTTACCGGCGAATGCATGGGCATGCTGCTGCGTGACAACAAAATCGGTTACGCCCTTATTTTGCAAGGCACTGTTCCAGGCTCTCACGCACGATTCAGAGGCATCCCAAAGGGTGCCATCCAGATCAAAGATCAATCCGTCAACCTTCAATTTTGGAATCTTTTGATGGTTTCGGTAATGTGCGCCAGGTGATGTTTTCCGTGCCAGGAGTACATAGCCAAATTACGTTTTAAAGAAATTGTGTCACCTGATTCAGGATGAACGAAAGTGCGGTTCCATTGCTCTTCGCTCATGCTTTCAAACATCGCTACCATGCGTTGATGGATGCCATCGAGCATTTTTAGTGATGGCTCGATTGGCAGGCGGTAATCCGGCAGCAATGCCCAATCCGCCTCTTCATAAGCTTTGATGATTGGGTTTTCCTCAGTCAGCGCCCATTTAAAGCGGATGATAGAATTCATGTGGCTATCTGCAACGTGGTGCACTACCTGGCGGATGGTCCAGCCGCCGGTGCGGTATTGCGTATCTAATTGCTGCTCAGTTAGCCCCAGTACGGCATTGCGCATTCTGCCCGGAAGGGTTTTGATGTCATTTATCCAACCATTTATAGCGTGTTGCGTATACGAAACGGGTGGTTTAAACTTGCCGGTGGGGTATCTTAGCTCTTCGTCTGTCATAGTTTTAACTGGTTGTGGTTGATGAATGTGGCGAATTACTGTTTGGGAGAAAACAGGTATTCGCGTAAAAATAGCAATTTTAGTGATGCATTGTGTTTGTGCGATGCAAGCTTTCATATATTTTAGCGTTTACACTGTGTTTATTTAAACCGATGATTAAAAAATTACTAATACCCCTGCTATGCTTTGTGTTTACTTTTTCGCATGCTGAAACGATAAAAACCGACGTTTTGGTGATCGGTGGCGGAGCCAGCGGAGTAGCAGCAGCTATACAGAGCGCACGCAGCAAGGTAAAAACGTTATTAGTTGAACCCGGTCCCTGGCTGGGTGGCAGCATGACGATGAGCGGTATGTGCGTGCTTGAGGCCAACCGCGATCTGCCATCGGGTATCTGGGGCGAATTTCACAAAAAGGTGACGGATTACTACCGCCCGCGCTTGGGTTACGATACCACACATAATTCTATCCTTCGCTTTGAACCATACACTGCTGCGGATATATTAAAAAAATGGACCGATACAGTAAAGAATCTCACCGTTAAACTAAAAACTCCATGGACAGCCGTTAAGAAAGATGGCACAGGTTGGGAAGTAACTATTATAGTCAATGGCGAAGCAGTGAAAGTGGATACCAAAGTATTGATAGACGGTACTGAAACAGGTGAAGTTGCCTCAAAGGCAGGCGCAAAGTTTGACGGAGACGCCAGTACGGAGCGGGTCACCTGGATTGCTATTTTGAAAGATTTTGGGAGGAATGCGGATAAAACAATAACAAAACCGGAAGGATATGATGCATCGGCTTACTCCTGGCTGAAAGGAAAAGACATCAAACAAATGCTGCGCACTGCGAGCATCCCCAACGATAAATACATGATCGACTGGGACAGGTACAATAAAAGTAGTGCTGGAGCTATAACCAATAAGGACGAGCTTTATAAAAAGGCAAAGCTGCACACTTTGGGTTTAGTCTATTACTTACAGACAGAATTGGGTTACAAAAACCTGGGCTTAGATGGCCAGTTTGGGACACCGGATAACCTGCCATCTGCACCATTAGTGTTGGAAAGCCGGCGAGTGAATGGAGCGGTAAAAATGGTTGATGATGATGTGTTAAAACCGTATGACCGGGAATCAAAAGTTTATCGAACCTCAATCGCTGTAAGTGACGCGCAAATTTCTGCAGACTCCGCGACAGCCAGTCGCATGTTAGCAAATAGTGCTAGTGGGCCATCGTCCATTGCAGTCAGAATGCCGCACGTTAGCTACACTATTCCTTTAGGTGCGATTGTGGTTAAAGATTTGGATAATATGTTGGTAACAGAAAAAGCTATCTCAGTAAGCGAAGGTATAAATGGGGGTACAAGTTATCCATCGGTGCAAATGACTTTAGGCCAGGGTGTAGGCGCAACTGCCGCATTCTGCGCATTCTTCAAAACTACTACCAAACATTTGCATGTGCGGACTATACAAGGTGAGATACTGGATTACAAGGGATATCTAATGCCAATCACCGACGTGCCACAAAAAGACCCGCATTGGCGGGCCGTACAACAGATCTGTGCAACGGGTTTGTTAAAAGGTGTTCAAAAAACCAATGGTGACAAAGTAGAGATACATTTTGAGCCGGATGACGTAGTTAATACCGAAGAGATAAAACCCTTTTTATTGGAGCTTTATACCCGTGCATTTTTATGGTTCAACAAAGAAAAGCCCGGCGATAAGTTTACTGTGGGCAACCTGCTATCACTCATCAGCGATTATACGTTGACTGATCCTAAAACCCTGCAATTGCACCTGCAAAAAGCATGGGCAACTCAGTTTAAGCTGGCAGGCACTTTTGATCTCAACCGGCCAGTGACACGTATGGAATATGCGGTATTGACCAATAAATATCTGAACCCGTTTGCTAAGACGGTTGATTTGAGTGGAAGGGTGATAAATTAACTTATGCGCTGTGTCATGCTGAAGTATAAGCCTGCCCTGAGCCTTGTCGAAGGGAAGCATCGGCGGGCAAAGGCCATACCGCACTACATTTCGAGAACCTCAATGTGACACCCTTATTTTGTCGCTATTTAAGTTATTTCAATATCGCATACAAATGCTCATCTAAAATCTCTCCGCCTTTGATGACCGCATTCTTCATAACCCCTTCTTTCAGATATCCTGCTTTTTCCAATACCCGCATAGACGCAGGGTTTTTGCTGTAAACACTTGCTTGTAATCGGATAAAATCCAGATGCGTAAAAGCATATTCAGTCACCAGTTTTACAGCTTCGGGCATAATGCCTTTGCCCCAAAGTTCTTCGCTCAACCAGTAGCCGATAATAGCTGTTTTGCGGTAAACATCTTGTCTCGGCTCCATACCTATGCCGCCGACCACCTCATCATTAATGGTAATAGCAAAGTTGACCAGGGGGGCTTGATTGATTAAAGCATCAACCCAGGTTATGGCTGCTTCAATAGTATAAGGTGATGGGAAACGGTCCATCAGGCAGGCCGATACCTTTAGATTATTGGCATTTTTTTGAAGCGACACCTCATCGCCTTTTTTCCATCCGCGGATAATAAAACCGTTTCCTTGCAATTCCATAATCGCTAAAAATACCATTATTATGCCTGCGGGACAATCAGGCTATCTTTAAAATTGCAAAAAGTGAAAGGCTTGAGATCAATACCCAAAGCATCACACCCTGGAATAACGGAACAACGCCAACTGATTTTAACTTTTTGAAGGATAAGCCAGAGCCAATGAGGAAGAGTGTTAGTGTCAATCCGATTTTAGCGATGCCTGTCAAATAAGGTACAACAGGCTTTATAAAAGGTACATAAGTGTTGACAAGCATTGCCAGGATAAACAACCCTATGAAATATGGGATCTTAACTTCCTTACTCCCGGTTTTGAAAGCAATGGTACTGATAAATGCCAGTGGAATTATCCATAAAGCCCTCGCCAGTTTAACGGTTGTAGCCACCTGCAACGCCTGCGCACCATAATGTGACGCCGCACCAACTACTGAGCTGGTATCATGAATTGCAATTGCGCACCACAAACCGAATTGCGTTTGTGATAAGTGCAAGTGATGACCGATAACCGGGAAAAGAAATAAGGCTATCGAATTGAGAATGAAGATCACTCCTAATGATACGGAAATTTGCTTTTCCTCGGCTTTGACTACAGGTGATAACGCTGCAATGGCGCTGCCACCACAAATGGCCGTCCCGGCTGAAATAAGGAAGGAGGTTACTTTATCGATCTTTAAAAAACGACCAGCCAGCAAGCCGACAGTTAATACAGTTACGATGGAAACAATAGTAAATAAAATACCTTCTCTGCCTGCCTGCAATGCGCTTACAATATCCATCCCGAAACCAAGGCCAACAACGGATGCCTGCAACAGCCAATGGGTGGCTTTATGCGTTAATTGGGTATATGGATTGTCCATCACCTGCGCTATTATCAAACCAAGTAATAAGGCCAATGGCGGCGACATTACCGGGAACAGGCAAACTACTAATGCGCCAATAAAGATCGTCTTACGAGTATTTTTGCTTAATTGAGCTGAGAAAGTATGATTTTTGATTCCTGCGGTTTCCATCTTTTTTGTGTTTTGATGGAACAAAATTGGCCGATTAGCGCAGGCCTATCAAATCGTAAAAACTAATCTTCCATAACTTTAAGTTATGGCTATGGACAAAAGCTCATGTGTTTTTTGTTATGAACATGCAACTTCCATGAAGTCAATCATTTTTTTCAAATAGCTCTTTAAGGGCTTCCTGTTTATAGAAAAAATAGATGGGGCGTAGGCGCCTTCTTTCTGAACATGATTATCATCCAGGAATAATCGCAAATTCATCAGTACCTGGTATTCTTTCTAATTCGGTATTGCAGGGAAGGTCAAGGTATGGAATAATTGCCTGGTCGTAATTGGCTATAGTATTGACATTGTAATAATTTAAATTGTCGGGATTGTCCACATAGTCCTGGTCCTCTGTTCCCGAGAGAAATCTCCACCCACAATCTTGCGCAAAGTCGGGTTCTTCTCGATACATACGGCCAACTTTCATCCCATCGACCGTAATTTTATCAGTTGCCAGGCATCCACCCATTGGTGGAACAAGGTCTTTCATTTCCTCTGCTTTCAGTTTGAAGTTCTTTGCCATAGGTCGCGGCAAATTAGTGAAATAATATGAGCGCTTTAATTATATTCGGTTGTTGAAAATGAAAATCTCACTCCTGTTTTTAGCGGTAATTATTTGCTTTGGATGTTCCAATCATCCCAAGCTTGTTGACGTAAAGATCAGCATGACAGACAACAACCGTTCACTAAAAATCACAGGATTTGATAAGCTTATCATAGCAGATATCGGTCGCGACACAAACAATGAAGCATGGCAAAGCCTGCTGCCCATTTACAAAATGCCTGCTGATACCGATATGAAAGATTATCAAAACGTTCAGCCCGGAAAATATGTGGTGAAGGACAGCCTTGTGATCTTCACGCCTGATACTACTTTTAAAAAGGGGCAAGCTTATTTTTTAAGATATTTCCGGCATGGTGAAGGCACCAGCGCCTGGAAGTTGATCATGGAAAAGAAAAGGCCTGGAAGTATCAGCTATAAAGATTTGGTTTTTAGCTATTAAATGCACTCAAGTATTGAATTTTTAATATTAATTCGTATATTTGCACGGTAATTAAAGAATTAGAGGGGGCAGTAGTCCCCTCTTTTATTTTACCTGTATAATCATCAGCCTAAAAATACGGATAAATGGATATTGAAAAGAGGGTGACACAACTGGTTGAGGAGAAGATTTCCGATAGACCCGACCTGTTTTTGGTGAGTGTAAAAATGCATTCGAGCGGTAAGCTGGTGATATTGGTAGATGGCGAAAAAGGTATTGGTATTGCCGATTGCGCAGCTATCAGCAGGCATGTGGGTTTCCATTTGGAAGAAGAGAACGTGATTGAGGATGCCTACAACCTGGAAGTATCTTCGCCGGGTATCGATGCGCCGCTGGTTTTGCCCCGCCAGTATATAAAAAATGTAGGCAGGCAGCTGGCCATCAAAATGGCTGATGGCAGTAAAAGAGAAGGCAAGCTTACCGGGATGACCGAGGATGCCGTTGTTATAGAAGAAACAATAAAAGAAAAAGGGAAAAAGGCTGAAATTATTGAAAGTGCTGTCCCTTTGGCACAGATAACAGAAACAAAAGTTTTAATATCATTTAAGTAGAAAAATGAGCAATATTAATTTAATTGAGTCTTTTCAGGAGTTTAAAGACTTCAAAAACATTGACCGCCCAACCATGATGAGTGTTCTGGAAGACGTTTTCAGAAGCATGATCAGGAAAAAGTATGGCAACGACGAGAATTGCGACGTGATCGTGAACACCGATAATGGTGACTTGGAGATCTGGCGTACACGTACGGTAATGGAAGATGGTTTTTCTGAAGACGACGACCTGGAGATTGAATTAGCAGAGGCACACAAATATGATGAGGACCTGGAAGTAGGCGATGAGTTTGTGGAGCAGATCACACTGGAAAGCTTTGGCCGACGTGCTATTTTGGCTGCACGTCAGACACTGGTTTCAAAGATCCTGGAGTTGGAAAAAGACGAAATTTTCAAAAAATATAAAGACCGTGTTGGTGAGATCGTGAGCGGTGAAGTTTACCAGGTTTGGAAAAAAGAAACCTTGGTACTGGATGATGAAGGCAACGAATTATTGCTGCCGAAGTCAGAGCAAATTCCTGCCGATTACTTCAAAAAAGGAGATAATGTGAAGGCTGTAGTGAGCAAAGTGGATATGATGAACAGCAATCCGAAGATCATCATCTCGCGCACCGCACCTGAGTTTTTACAGCGTTTGTTCGAATTGGAGGTACCGGAAATTTTTGATGGTTTGATCACCATTAAGAAAATTGTACGTGAACCGGGCGAAAGAGCAAAAGTTGCCGTAGAATCGTATGACGACCGTATCGATCCGGTGGGCGCTTGCGTAGGTATGAAGGGATCACGTATTCATGGTATCGTTCGCGAGTTGAAAAACGAAAATATCGACGTAATAAACTTTACCAATAATTTACAGTTATACATTCAGCGTGCATTATCGCCTGCTAAGATCACATCTATTAAATTGGATGACGAGAAAAAGACAGCAGCGGTGTACCTGAAACCTGACCAGGTATCATTGGCTATCGGCCGCGGCGGACACAATATCAAATTGGCTGGTAAGCTAACCGGCTATGAGATAGATGTTTACCGTGAAGCAGATGAGCAGGATGAAGACGTGGATATTGAAGAATTCTCAGACGAAATAGACAGCTGGATACTTGACGAGTTTAAACGCATTGGTCTTGATACTGCAAAATCAGTATTGGCGTTGAGCGTTGGCGAGTTGGTTAAACGTACCGATCTGGAAGAAGAAACGGTGAAAGAAGTGTTGTCTATTCTGCAGGCTGAGTTTGAATAAACTAAATAAGCAAAATTAAAATCGTATTTTTGCATTATCTAAGCAGAGAAAGTAATATTAAATGTCAGAAGACAAAGGAATAAAATTAATAAAAGCAGTAAAGGAACTCAACATTGGGATGGGTACCATCGTCGATTTTTTATCCGCAAAGGGATTTAAAGTCGATAAGCAGCCTATGGCTATGCTTAGCGGTGACATGTACAATACCCTGCTGAAAGAATTTGCTGCCGACAAAATTATTAAGGAAGAGGCCAAACAGATCAGTATAGGCAAGATCAGGAAAGAGGAGACTGTTCAGACTCCGGAAAAACCTGCCGAGGCTCGTCGTTCAAGAGATTTTGAGAACGAGGAAATACTGATTAAAAATACCGGCCACTTTTCTGCTCCGGCTGAGAAGCCGAAGCCAGAGCCTGCTAAGGCAACTGAAGAGCGTAACGATACGAATCTTCCCGGTGTGAAGGTTGTAGGTAAGATCGACTTGAATGCGCCGTACCGTACCGAGAAAAAAGAAGAACCGGTAGTTGCCAAAAAAGAACCGGAACCGGAAGTAAAACCGGAGCCAAAAGAAGAAGTAAAAGCAGCACCTGTTGCAAAAGCTGAACCGGCACCAGAACCAGCCAAAGAAGCTGTAAAGGAACCGGTAAAACCAGTGGTTGAAAAACCGGCAGCACCGCAGCCAGAAGAAGCAGCCGAACCGGAAACTGAAGTGATCCGTGCAAGGGCACAGCGTTTAAGTGGTCCGAACGTAGTTGGTAAAATACAATTACCGGTAAACGAGCCAAAACGCAACCCGGTAGCTTCATCATCCAACTCGAATAGTGCAGCCGACCATAAACGTAAAAGAAAACGTAAAGAAGGCGGCGGTCCGCAACAGGGAGGTGGTAACCAGCAGCAGCAAGGTAATAATGGCGCTCCTAATCAAAACCGTCCAGGCGATTTCCGTAATAGGAATCAACAGGGTGGCGGTGGTAACCGCCCTGATTTCAGAAGAGGCGGTGCACCAAGCACACCTAAAGAAGAACCATCAGAAAAAGAAATACAAGACCAGATTAAGGCAACGCTTGCCCGTTTAAGTGGTGCTGGTAAATCAGGCAAATTTGCGCAACGTGCTAAATTCCGCCGTCAAAAACGTGATGATGTAGCCGCAAGTGCTGAAGAACTGGCATTAGAGCAGGAACTGCAATCAAAAGTTTTGAAGGTAACGGAATTCGTTACTGCAAACGAGCTGGCGTCCATGATGGATGTTCAGGTTACGCAGATCATCTCTACTTGTATGAGTTTGGGTATGTTCGTATCCATCAACCAACGTTTGGATGCGGAAACCTTAACTATCGTGGCCGATGAATTTGGCTACCAGGTTGAGTTTGTGAAACCGGAAGACGAGGAAGCTAACCTTGACACGCCAGATGAACCAGAAGATTTATTGCCACGTGCGCCTATCGTAACCATCATGGGTCACGTTGACCACGGTAAGACATCTTTGCTCGACTTTATCCGCAAAACCAATGTAATTGCAGGTGAAGCAGGTGGTATTACCCAGCACATAGGTGCTTATGAGGTAACATTACCGGATGATAAAGGGAAAATAACATTCCTGGATACACCGGGTCACGAAGCGTTTACCGCGATGCGTGCCAGGGGTGCCCAAGTAACAGATATTGTAATTATAGTTATTGCTGCTGATGATAGCGTGATGCCGCAAACCCGTGAGGCTATAAACCATGCGCAGGCTGCTGGTGCACCTATTATTTTCGCATTCAATAAAATAGATCGCCCGGGTGCTAACGCAGATAAGATCCGCGAGCAACTATCAACCATGAACATATTGGTTGAGGAATGGGGCGGTAAATATCAATCTCAGGAAATATCAGCCAAAACTGGTCTGAACATAGACAAGCTTTTGGAAAAGGTATTGCTTGAAGCGGAATTGCTGGAATTAAAAGCTAACCCGAATAAACGTGCGGTAGGTACAGTGATAGAAGCAGCCCTGGATAAGGGTCGCGGTATTGTGACTACCGTATTGGTACAGGCTGGTATGCTGAAGGTAGGTGATCCTATTTTGGCAGGTTGCTACAGCGGTCGTGTAAAAGCATTGACCAACGAGCGCGGCCAGCGTGTAGACTCTGCAGGTCCGTCAACGCCGGTACAGGTATTGGGTATGCAGGGCGCTCCAACTGCGGGTGACAAATTCAATGCGTTAGAAAGCGAAGTTGAAGCACGCGAGATCGCCAACAAGCGTTTGCAATTGCAACGCGAACAAGGCTTGCGTACACAGAAACATATTACACTGGATGAGATTGGTCGTCGTTTGGCTGTGGGTAACTTTAAAGAGTTGAACATTATAGTTAAAGGTGACGTGGATGGTTCAATCGAAGCGTTGTCAGACTCATTACTGAAACTTTCTACCGAACAGATCCAGGTAAATATTATATCAAAAGCAGTTGGCCAGATATCCGAATCAGACGTATTGCTGGCTTCAGCATCTGATGCGATCATCATCGGTTTCCAGGTACGCCCTTCACCAGGTGCTCGTAAGCTGGCCGAGCAGGAACAGATAGATATCAGGCTTTACTCCATCATCTACGACGCGATCAACGAGATCAAGGCTGCGATGGAAGGCATGCTTGCCCCTACCTTTGAAGAGAAGATAGTTGCGAACGTTGAAATTCGCGAAACCTTCAAGATCAGCAAAGTGGGTACCATTGCAGGTTGTATGGTGTTGGATGGTAAGATCACACGTAACAGTAAGATCCGTATCATACGCGAAGGCGTAGTAATCTACACAGGCGAGCTGGCTTCGTTGAAACGCTTTAAGGACGATGTGAAGGAAGTAAACGCCGGCTACGAGTGCGGTTTAAATATCCATAACTTTAATAATATCGAAGTTGGGGATATTGTGGAAGCTTATGAAATAGTAGAAGTTAAGCGTAAGCTTTAATATATAGTCTGCAAAAAATTTAAAGGCTCTCCTGATATAATCGGGAGAGCCTTTTCTATTTAATGATGTTTTTTGATCCTGTGATGATGGCGTTTTATGCTGTGATGTCTTTTATGGCGATGCTTGGTCTGAGCATTTACAGCCTGAAAGCTAAACGTTGCTAACAAGAGGATGGCTAGTACTTTTAAGGTTTTCATAATAATAGGGTTAAATCCACTTTTGATATATAAGCTTAAATTGACGAAATAAGTTCCGTATTTATTGTATACGAGGTTATTGGGCATTAAAACGTAACAAGATTAATACAAAAAACATTATTTCGTATTTTTTTCAACTAAAATTTTGGTTTATAACTAAAGAGTTAGTAAATTCCATCCTCATTACCTGATCAAATTATAAACCTATACTTTAATGAAAAAACATATCCTGCGAATAAGTCTACTATGTTTTTCAAGCGCTTTTTTTATTGGCAGGTCCTCTGCTCAAACTGCCATGCCAGATAGCGCCAACCTGCAAATAGCGTCAGCCAATTTTTACAAGGCTATCGGTCAGGAATCCAGATTATATAACGGGCATGAGTACCAGCCATATGATCCCCACATAAAAAACAGCGCGCTTTTCCCTGACGATGCGAAAACCTGGGCGACGGGGAAAGTTACTTATGATAATATTGATTATAGTGGCGTACCGATGATGTATGACATCTATAAAGATGCTGTTGTTGTACAGCTGTACAACAAATTTTCGATGTTTACTCTGTTAAGCGAAAGGGTGCAGGATTTTAGTTTCTCCGGTCATCGTTTTATAAGGATTAATGCAGATCAGATCACAGATAACAAAGCAGAACTCACTACTGGTTTTTATGACCAGCTTTATGCAGGAAAACTAGAGATCCTTGTAAAAAGAAGAAAGACAATCCAGAACTCCTCAAATGCAGTAGCTGCGCCTGAAACATACTTTTCTGCCACTAATGATTATTACCTGAAGAAAGGGAATATATATTATAAAATAGGAAGCAAAGGTTCCATTTTGAAACTGCTTAAAGACAAGAAAAGCGATATTCAGAAGTATATTAAGCAAAACAATATTAGTTACGTAGATAATCCCGAGCTGGCAATGGTCAAAATAGCATCCTATTATGACCAGATAACCAATTGAAAAATTTTGTGCTGCGGCAATTGTGCGCAGGAATACCAATTATAACCGACATAATGGGCTGCTAAAGCTCAAAAAGTCATTAAGCCACTATTGAATCATTATTCTAATGAAGAAAATTTACCTTTTGGGCTTGTGCCTCCTTGCTTTTTTCCAACTGGCAAACGCCCAGGACAAGGCGGAAAAACTGATCAGCGTTGACTTTCACGCGGCCAAAATTCAACAGTTCGCAGATGACCTGCAGGCAAAAACCGGCTATCACTTTTATTACGAACAGGCACAATTTGATAGCCTGAAAGTTACAGTAACGGCAACTGACCGTACGCTTTCTGCTATTTTATTTATGGTGTTTGATAAAACTGAATATCACTTTGCTATTGCCGACCAAAATGTGTTCCTGACCAAGGGACGCGAAATGCGACCTAATCTGGCTGCTGGGTTCTTTGCGCCCGCCCAGCCCACAACTGCTGCCGCCCCTGCCACAGTAGTAGACTATTCAGAAGAGAAGACGACAAAAGTAGCGGAGGCCACGACAGAGAACAAATTGTATGAAATAGGGCTCAGGACGACCAACATGAACGGCACAGCGAATTTGGCAGGGTATGTAAAAAACGCCAAATCCGGAGAAGGGATCATCGGAGCGAGCGTGTATAATCCGGATACGAAGATCGGCATAGCCACGGACCAGTTTGGTTACTTTTCATTAACGCTCCCCAAAGGCAGGCAAACGCTGGTGATCAAAGGACTGGGGATGAAAGATACCCGCAGAAAGATCGTACTGTATGCAGACGGTAAGCTGAACATCGAGATGCAGGAACAGGTAACCTCGCTAAAAGAAGTCAAGATCTCGGCAGAGAAAGTAGCCAATGTACGGAGCGTAGAGATGGGAGTAAATAAACTGGATATCAAAAGCATCAAACAGATCCCGACTGCCTTTGGTGAAGCCGATGTGCTCAGGGTAGTACTAACCCTTCCGGGCGTACAATCGGTAGGCGAAGCCACGACAGGCTTTAACGTGCGGGGCGGCTCGGCCGACCAGAACCTGATATTGCTGAATGATGCGACGATCTATAACCCGTCGCACTTCTTCGGCTTCTTTTCAGCCTTTAACCCGGACATTGTCAAGAACATCGAACTGTATAAAAGCACCATCCCGGAAAAATTCGGGGGCAGATTATCCTCGGTACTGGATGTAAGCGACCGGGAAGGGAACAAGAAGAAATTTACCGGAACAGCAGGTATAGGCCTGCTCACCAGCAGGCTGAACCTGGAAGGCCCGCTGATCAAAGATAAAACCTCGTTTATCTTCGGTGCAAGAACAACTTATTCCGACTGGCTGCTGAAACTGCTGCCCGATGCTTACAAGCATAGCTCAGCCTCGTTCTATGATGGTAACTTTGATATCAACCACCAGATAGATGATAAGAACAGCATATACCTGACCACCTACCTGAGCCAGGACAGATTCAGGTTGAACAGCGATACCGCCTATGGGTATAGCAACAAGAACGCCAACATCAAATGGAAGCACAGCTATAACAATAAACTGTACAGCGTATTCATGACAGGCATAGACGATTACCAGTATGATGTATCGAGTACAGCCAACCCGGTGAATGCCTATAAGCTAAACTTCTCGGTACGGCAATATGACTTCAAAACCGACTTTAACTATTACCTGAACCCAAAGAATACGATCAACTTCGGATTAAGCTCGATCTACTATAAGCTCAACCCCGGGGACAATGAGCCGAACAATGAAAAATCATTGGTGGCCCCGGACCAGGTACCGCTGGAGCAGGCACTGGAAAGCGCACTGTATTTGGGCGATAAATATGACATCACCCCGAAACTGTCTATCAGTGCAGGTATCAGGTATTCGCTGTATGCTTATCTGGGTCCGCAGACAGTGGACCACTATGCACCGAACCTGCCCAAAGAAGCAGTGAACATCACCGATAGTACTACCTATGGCAAGAACAAGGTGATCAACACCTACCAGGGACCGGAGATCAGGTTATCAGCAAGATACCAGGTAGGCGATAATACCTCGATCAAAGCATCGTACAATACGCTGAGACAATACATCCATTTGCTGTCGAACACCACGGCGATATCCCCGACGGACACCTATAAGCTGAGTGATCCGAACATTAAACCACAGTTTGGCAGACAGGCCTCACTGGGGCTGTATCACAACAACAGCTCGAACACGATAGAGATGTCGGTAGAAGGGTATTACAAATGGATAGCCGACTACCTGGACTACAAGAGCGGGGCGACACTGATATTGAACCACCACATAGAACAGGATGTGCTGGAAACCCAGGGCAAGGCCTACGGGATCGAGTTTTTGGTGAAGAAGACCGCAGGCAAGCTGAACGGCTGGCTGAGCTACACCTACTCGAGGACCTTCCTGAGACAGGACGACCCGAATGCAGGTGAGCTGATCAATGGCGGAGCTTACTACCCGGCTAACTACGACAAACCACATGCGGTTAATTTTAATGGAAACTACAGGTTTAGTCACAGGTTCAGCATTTCTATTGATGTTACCTACAGCACTGGTCGCCCTATTACTTTGCCAATAGCCAAATATGAATATGCCGGATCGGAAAGGGTGTTTTATTCAGACAGGAATCAATACCGTATCCCGGATTATTTCAGAAGCGACATTTCCATGAATATCGAAGGCAACCATAAGGTACATCAGCTAACGCACAACTCGTGGACTATTGGGGTGTATAACCTGACTGGACGGGCTAATGCTTATTCAACCTTCTTTACCGAACAGGGTGGCGTAATTAACGGGTATAAGCTTTCGATATTTGCAAGGCCGATTCCATTTATTAACTATAATATCAGGTTTTAAATGAACCGCAGGGGCTGCATATATTTTGTACTTATTTCGGGAGCAGTAACAACTGGTTGCCGGAAACCCTACGACCCGCCCGCTACCTCTGCAACCAATAGTTACCTGGTAGTTGAAGGTGTGATCAATGCCGGACCAGACTCAACCTTTATAAGAGTCAGCCGCACGGTAAAAATCTCGGACAAGATAGTCGCAAATCCGGAAACACGGGCTGTTCTTACCGTTGAAGGTGATCAAAATACCTCTTACCCATTAATGGAAATAAGCAAAGGCAATTATGCTTCGCCGGGTTTAAACCTGGATAATAACCATAAATACCGCTTGAGAATAAAAACCTCTGACAATAAACAGTATTTGTCAGATTATGTAGAAGTGCTGAATTCGCCCCCGATAGACAGTATAAACTACGACCTGAAGGGCGCGCTTACGATACCAGGGGTAAATGTTTATGTAAACACCCACGATCAAAGTAATAAAATAAAGTATTACCGCTGGGATTACCAGGAAACCTGGATGATAATTTCCTACTACCCATCCTATTTTAAATCGAATGGCGATACTGTACTGGGTAGAAACCTGGTAACTGATAACATAACAAATTGCTGGCAAAGCGATACATCCAGCACAGTCGTTTTAGGTTCTTCGGCTAAATTAACCCAGAATGTAATATTCGGACAGCCGATCATTTCTATTGCTTCAAGCTCTGAAAAGGTCCGTGCTAAATACAGCATACTGGTAAAGCAGTATGCTTTAAGCGAAGGAGCTTACAATTTCTATATAAATGTTAAGAAAAACACAGAGCAGCTGGGAAGCATATTTGACGCACTGCCATCGGTTATCAATGGTAATATACACTCTGTAACTAATGCTGCTGAGCCTGTGATTGGATATATAAGCGTTGGCAGCACTTCAAGCAAACGAATATTTATTGATAATAGAAACCTGCCAAAATGGAGCACGGATACTTCCTATTACGCAGGTTGCCATCTTGCTTTTGGGTTAATACCGTGTTGTTATTATAACTTTCCTCCGGGGCCCAAAAATCAGGTGGATGCTTATATTAATTATAATCCTAACGCTTATAATATAAGTGGCAACCAGGACCCATTAATACCTATTGATGCGATAGTTATCCATCCTGGTACACCGCCAATCGGTTATACCGCATCTACTAAACAATGTGTGGACTGCACGGTAAGAGGTACCAATAAACCACCTGCTTTTTGGCAATAAAATGGATAAAAGTATATATATATACGTATTAATTACTGTAGCGATGCTGATATTTGGCAGTTGCCGCAAACCGTATGACCCCCCCGCTACCTCAGCGACTAATAGTTATCTGGTGGTTGAAGGGGTGATCAATGCCGGTTCCGATTCAACTTTTATAAAGCTCAGCCGCACAGTAAAAATAGCTGCCAAAGTAGTGGCCAGCCCTGAAACCGGGGCCGCTCTTTCCGTTGAAGGAGATCAAAACGTATCGTATCCACTAAACGAAATAAGCAAAGGCAATTATGCCTCGCCAGGTTTAAACCTGGATAATGCCCATAAATACCGCCTTAGGATCAGAACGTCTGACAATAAACAGTACCTGTCGGACTATGTTGAAGTGCTGAACTCACCTCCGATAGATAGTGTCAACTATGATTTAAACGGGGCGCTTACAGTACCAGGCCTTAATGTATATGTGAATACGCACGACCAAACAAATAAGGTGGCCTATTATAGATGGGATTACCAGGAAACCTGGGTGATCCACTCGTATTATGCATCCTATTTTAAATCAAACGGGGATACAGTGTTGGGAAGAAACGTAATTACTGATAACATCACTAATTGCTGGCAGAGTGATACATCAAGCACAATTGTTTTGGGGTCGTCTGCTAAATTATCAACGAATGTCATATTTGAACAGCCGATTATTTCTATCGCATCGACGTCCGAAAAGCTTGGTTCTAAGTATAGCATACTTGTGCGTCAATATGCTTTAACCGAAGATGCCTATAATTTTTATGCGAATATCAAGAAGAATACAGAGCAACTGGGAAGCATTTTTGATGCGCTGCCGTCTGTTATTAATGGAAATATACACTCAGTAGCAAACCCAGCCGAGCCCGTTATTGGATATGTTAGCATAGGCAGTACATCCAGTAAGCGGATATTTATTGCGAATCAGAAATTACCGGCATGGAAAGCAGACACCTCCTTTTATACGGGATGTCACCTGGCTTTTGACTGGCCAACAAACCCTTGTTGTTTCTACGATTTTGGAGGAACTAACCAGGTTAACTACTATATTAATTATAACACTAATGGCAATAAGGACCCGCTAATACCTATTGATGCTCTCGGAATACCTGGTCACCCGCCAATAGGGTACACAGCCTCTACGCGGGAATGTGTAGATTGTACAGTACGCGGCACTAATAGACCACCGGCTTTTTGGCAATAAAAAAATGAATAAAGGAGTACATAAATACTTATTGATTGTTTACGAACTGCTGCTATTCGGCAGTTGCAGAAAGCCTTATGCTCCGGCCGCTATAACTTCTGCACCCAGTTTGCTTGTGGTTGAAGGTACGATCAATTCCGGGGCAGACTCAACCATAATACACCTTACGCATGCAATCCCGGTTTCTTCTCCTACAGGTACGCATCCGCCAGCTGAGCTAAATGCTACAGTTACTGTTGAAAGCGATGCAAATGCTACCTATCCGCTTGTAGAAACCGGTAATGGCTATTATGCATCGGCAGGGCTCAACCTAAATTCAACCAGCAAATACAAGCTGAAAATAATTACAGCTGGCAATAAGATATATGAGTCTGATTTTGTGCCTGTAAAAAATTCGCCGCCAATAGACAGTGTATCTTATGTGGCAGAGACTACCGACCTGCGTATAAATGTCACCACGCACGACCCATCTAACAATACCCGCTATTATCGGTGGGATTATGATGAAACCTGGGTGATCCATTCAAAATATAATTCGATGCTTGAGCTGCAAACCAGCCCGGTTGACAGCATAGTAGCAAGGCCTCCTGAACATCAGATATATACCTGTTGGCAGTCGGGAGTATCAAGTGATATAATTTTAGGATCCACAGCAAAAATATCTGATGACATATTAGTTAATTATCCTGTTGCAATATTGCCATCAACATCAGAAAAGCTTGCCGTGCGCTACAGCATATTGATCAAACAACATGCGATGACACCTGATGCATTTAATTACTACCAGGAACTAAGAAAAAATACCGAAAGCCTGGGAACTATTTTTGACCCTCAGCCGTCGTCGCTTACCGGTAACATACATTGCACTACCAATCCATCAGAACAAGTGATAGGATATATTACAGCCGGTTCGGTTGCCGAAGTGAGAATTTACGTTAATGGCAGAGATTTGCCTCCAAATGCAAATTGGATACCCACCCTGCCCCAGTTCGACTGTGATTTTGAATCGACGGTATATACACCGAGTCCCCAATATCCTTATTCTGTAAAGGACTACTTGTATACAGGTATTCTGATACCTATACAGCCTTTGCAGCAACCTGGTGCAGCACATCCATATGGATATACAGGTGCTACGCCAATTTGTGTAGATTGCACTTTAAGAGGACAAAGTAAACCACCTGCTTTTTGGAAAAATGAATAAAATACTATGTAAATATATATTAATGGCATCCGCTATGTTAGTGTTCAACAGTTGTAAGAAGCCCTATTCCCCGCCTGCGATTACGTCGGGACCAAGCCACCTTGTGGTTGAGGGTTTGATCAATACTGGAGCGGACTCTACCATAATACACCTGACACGAACAATTCCTATCTCGGCCCCCAGCAATACGGAGCCGCCGGCTGAATTGAGCGCCACAGTTTCTATAGAAAGCGATGCCAATGCTACTTATCCATTAAACGAGATCGGAAATGGATATTATGCTACTGCCGGTCTAAACCTAAGCGCAGCTAATAAATACCGGTTGAAGATAATTACCGCAAACAGCAAAGTTTATCAATCTGATTTTGTACCGGTAAAAAACTCACAGGATATCGATAGTGTAAGCTACCAGGCTTTAAATACTGGTGTGCAGGTAAATGTTTCTACGCATGATCCATCAAATAACTCCCGGTATTATAAGTATAATTATGAAGAAACATGGATAATTCATGCTGATTATCATTCATATACTATGGTATCAAAAACCGACGGGGGGTCAGATACCATAATATTCAGAGATATGGCCCACGACATATTTACGTGCTGGGCCGGCAATAAATCCAGCACTATTGTTTTAGGTTCGACAGACAAACTCACCAAAGATGTGCTGGCCAATTCGCCGGTAATATTTATCGATTCACATTCTGAGAAGCTGGGTGCCCGGTACAGCATTTTGGTGAAGCAGCAAACACTGACAAAAGAGGGGTTTGAATATTATCAGCAGCTGAGCAAAAACACCGAGAAGCTGGGAGGCGTGTTTGATCCTCAGCCTTCGTCATTAACGGGAAATATTCACAACACAGCCGACCCCGGCGAACAGGTTATTGGTTTTATTACTGCCGGGACGATAGCTCAAAAGCGACTATATATAGATGCGAATAAACTTCCGGCTGGATCGCAATATGTAGCTAATCATCCATATGGTGATTGCAAGTTGGATACATTTCTATTCTATAATCCAAAAACCATGCAAAATGACGTGTATGAAAATATATATAGAGGCGATGCAATACCAGTTCTGCCTGTAGGGCCGCCCGGGCACCCTCCAATCGGATATTCAGCCTCGGGAGGGATTTGTGTGGATTGCACTTTAAGGGGAACCAATGTGCGCCCTTCATTCTGGACGGATCAACAATGACAAACGGTATATGGACAGTATAAAATTTATTATTTCTAATAAAATAAAATATATGGCATCAAAATTTAGAAAAGTAACAGGTAGTCTTCTCCTGATCGCTGCTTTTGCATTTAATGCTAAGGCTCAGTTATTGAATGATGTACAAACCAGTTTCAAAAAATACAGCCAGGATGCGCTACAGGAAAAGGTGTTCGTCCACTCGGATAAAGGCGCCTACCTTACCGGCGAAATACTTTGGTTTAAAGTGTATGTGGTGGATGGCAACTATCACAAGCCTTTTAACTTAAGCAAGGTCGCTTATGTCGAGGTTTTAGATGAAGGCCTGAACCCTGTAATGCAGGCTAAGGTGGAGCTAAAAAATGGAGCAGGAAGCGGGTCATTGTATATACCCGTGACACTTAATAATGGTAATTATCATCTGAGGGCATACACCAATTGGATGAAGAACTTTAATCCGGACTTTTATTTTGATAAAAAGATTACCATTGTAAATCCGCAAAGAGCACCTGTTACAGCTAAAATCAATTCAACGGATTTTGATATCCAGTTTTTCCCTGAGGGAGGCGATCTGGTGAACGGCATTGCCAGTAAGGTTGGTTTTAAGGCGGTTAATAAAAGCGGCAAAGGAATTGATTTTACCGGTGCCGTTATCGATCAAAAAAATGATACCGTGGCAAAATTCCAGCCGTTGAAATTCGGCATGGGGCATTTTTCATTTACTCCGGCTGCGGGAAACACTTATAAGGCGGTGATCAGGGCTGGCAGCACTCCTGTGGTAAAAGACATGCCGGCAGTTAAGGAAAAAGGATACGTAATGACTGTGACCGATGGCGGTTCGGATAAACTGCAGGTAATAGTGAACAGCAATGTGCCCAGCTCTGACGGGTCGGTATACTTGTTTGCAAATACCGGGCAGGTAGTGAAGATGGCTCAAAGAGCACCGCAAGTAAATGGTACTGCCACCTTTGCGATCGATAAATCGACCTTGAATGACGGTATTTCGCATTTGACAGTTTTTGACGGAGACAAGCATCCTGTGTGCGAACGCCTGTATTTTAAACGACCAGCCAAAAACCTGGTGATAGACGTGGCTTCGGACCAGCCAAATTATGGGAGCCGTAAGAAAGTAAATATTGCGTTGGATGCAAAAGATCAGTCGGGTAAGCTTTTGGAGGCGAATCTATCCATGTCAGTATACCGCCTGGATGCATATCAGACACTTGAGCCGGGTGATATAACAAGTTATTTTTTGCTAAGCTCAGACTTGCGCGGAGGTATAGAGTCACCTGAATATTACGTCAAAAATAATACAGCCGAGGCCAATGAAGCTGCAGACAACCTGATGCTCACCCAGGGCTGGCGCCGTTTTCAGTGGAGTGATGTGCTGCAAAATAAGCCTGCTTCATTTAGCTTTTTACCTGAATATAATGGGCATATTGTTGCCGGCAAGGTCATCAACACAGCCACCAATGCGCCGGCATTTGACGTGATCGCATACTTTGCCGTACCAGGCAAGCGGGTGCAACTATTTGCTTCCAGGAGCGATACTACGGGGCATATTTTATTCAATACCAAAGACCTGTATGGTCCTGGTGAAATCGTGGTTCAAACAGATTCACATCGCGACACCACTTTTCATATCGATATTCAAAATCCTTTTTCGGAACAATTTTCAAAATTACCGTTGCCGCCGTTTGAACTTACTCCGGACATGAAAACACCTTTGGAACAGCAAAACGTGGCCATGCAGGTGCAAAATATTTATGCAGGCAGCAAAACCAAGCAATTTTATGAGCCATATATAGATAGTACTGGATTTTACGGGAAACCAGATCATGTTTACCGGCTGGATGATTATACCCGGTTTACCACGATGGAAGAGGTTTTGCGCGAGTATATCAGGGAAGTAAATGTATTCCATCCGCGCAACCGCTTCCAGATAAGGGTTATAAGCGATAAAGGTTTCCTGGAAGGCGACCCATTGGTACTGCTTGATGGTATCCCTGTTTTTGATATGAACAAAGTAATGGCGATCGATCCCCTGAAGATAAAAAGGGTTGACGTTATTAAAGACCGTTATTTCTGGGGACCTGCTGACGCGGAAGGTATATTGAGTTACGCCAGCTATAAATCAGACCTCGCCGGTGTTGAAGTCGACCCTCATGCAGTGGTAATGGATTATGAAGGGATGCAATTGCAGCGCGTATTTTATTCGCCGGTTTACGATACAGATGCACAAGCGTCGAGCCATACACCTGATTTCAGAAGTCTTTTATACTGGGCACCGACTGTGAAAACAACTGCTACAGGTAAAAACCAAATATCATTTTATACTTCTGATGAAGATGGTAAATACGTTGGCGTAATACAAGGGATGACTGCAGATGGTCAGTCAGGGAGCCAGACCTTCACCTTTGATGTGAAGAAATAAAAGCGGGTTAATTAAATTTCGTTCATAGTTTTTTGATCTATTTAAAAGCCGGACAGGGATAAACCTTCCTGCTTTCGCCCATTATTAGTTGCTGATTGTCTTTATAAGAAGCGCTTGTAATATCCTTAAGTGAATCCTGTGTGGGATAATGGATACCAACCATGCTGGTTAACGAGTAAATCAAATTTTGAGAAGAAACCTTCGCATCCTTGTGCTGCAATAAATTTGATATTTTTTGAGGGTATTTATTTTGCAGTTTTGGCGAGTACCATATAAATAAAGGCACATGCGCGATGTATTTGGTAGGCGGCGTACCCTGGTGATGAGAGGTTAAGCCTCGGCTATCATCCATCAGATCCTCACCATGGTCGGACATATAGGTGACCGACGAGAACGCATTTTGCTTATCCACCAGGCTGATCACACTATCGATCACCGCGTCGGTATAAAGGATACTATTGTCGTAGCTGTTGATCAGGATATTTTTCGATTTCCCGTCAGTCAATTTTGTAGTAATGGTCTTATTGCTTGGCTTAAACACGTCGAATTGGTCCGGATACCTTGCACTATAGCTGTAATGACTGCCCAAACCGTGGATAACTATAAACTTCTTGTCGCCCGGTTGGCTTAATAACTTTTTTAGGGTATCAACCAATTGCATATCCATTACCACATTTTTGGTCGACCTAAAATCGGTTAACAGATAATATCCTTTTTGTGCTTCCAGCGAATGCACTTTGAAGTAGCCCAAATAATCGGTTTGGTTGGTGATCCAATAGGAGTTAAATCCGGCCTCGTTAAAAGCTCCTATAATACTTTTGCGGTGAAAGTTTGATTCATAATGATCGGCTCCAACACCAGTCAGGAGCAATGGTACCGCCCACTCAGTCATAAATCCGCCTGCGACCGCGTCGCTATAAGATATAAGATCTTTCCTTTTTGATAAGTTGGGAGAAGTATTCCTTGTATAACCATTAATCCCCCAATGATCGTATCGGCTGCTTTCGCCAATAATTAATATATGGACCTGTTTATCTCTGATAGAAGTATCCTGCCAGCTATGATAACTAAAGTTCTTCCGTTCGCTTTCGCCTTGTTTAACAAATTTGTCCTGGTATAAAACATTATCAATTCCGCTTACTACGTTGCCCGGGAATATATTATACAACGCATCTTTTATGTTTTCAGAATAACTTACATTATGGTCATAAATAGGCAGTGGCGATATGGCCAATGCCATTAATGAAACAGATGAAACGTAGATGGTCTTTTTGGTGTCGATGGTGTTCGGGACTCTCCGGTATAACCAATAAAGAACGAATAAATAGATCACCATAAATATGATCAAGATCACAAGATAGCTTCGCAGTAATTCAAGTGCTTCATTGTGATTGGTGTTCAGGATCATTAGGATGGTTGCTTCTGACATCTCTGAATGAAAGTATAAGATATAGCCCAGGTTGAATGGAACCAGCAATAGAATGGGTATCAGAAAAATCAAGTAAAGTCTCAGGTGTTTCCGGAACAGAACAAGCGGTATAAGAAAGATCAACACTCCGAAGGCAAATGTAAACAGCCCTTTAATAAACTGATGGCGAAGAATATTAAAGAGCAATTCGGAGAGAGGAATTACTGCAATAATTAATAAAAAAGGGATAATAGATGATGTGTTCACTCTTGGAAACAGCCGGTTTAGGATTTGTTGCATTATATAGAAGTTAATTCAATGTTAATTTTATGTAAACAAATTGTAGTTATTCTGTAGAATACGGGAGGATAATCGGGATGGTGGCCTCTAAAAATCAGGCTGATAAACAAAAAATTGTAATAAAGTCGATACAAGCCTGCCTGCGCTATACTTTTTATGTTAAATGCGCGTAAATAGGCATCCGGGAAGGAATTTAAATGGGATTAGAATTGCATTAGAATGCATCAGAGATTAAACCGGGGACTTATTTTTGGGTCTAATAAGGAAATAAAAAATAAAAGAGTTACAAATTTTTGTTCTGATCAATCATGAAAAGGTTATTTAAATATGCTGCCGTTTTTGCATTGGCAGGTTTTCTTTCACTGGCATTGGTTTCTACAGCAAATGCGCAGCGGGGGTTTCACGGTGGCGGCGTTCGTGTTGGTGTAGGTATTGGCGGCGGTGGTTTTCGAGGCGGAATAGGCTTAGGCTTCCGCACCGGTGGTTATGGACGAGGGTTTTACGGTTATCCAAGTTTAGGTTATCGTTTATCCGTGTTGCCATATGGTTATTACCCATTCTATTGGGGATCCGATCTGTATTATTACTACGGGGGTATATTTTACAGACCATATGACGGCGGCGGTTATGAAGTTACCGTTCCGCCTGTAGGCGCCGAAGTACCTGGCTTGCCAAGAGGTGCAAGTTCGATAGTAATAGACGGCCAGCAATTCTACGAGTTTAATGGTGTTTACTACCAGGGTGTAGTGAACGACAAAGGCAAAACAGTTTACGTAATAGCGGGTAAAGACGGTGTATTAAATACTGATGGCAGCGATGGTAGTGTTGATAATCCGCCTGCACCGCAAGTGGGTGATGTGATAAACCAGCTACCAGAGAATTGCCGTAAAGTAAAACTGAATGGTAAGAAATACTTTGTATCGCCTGACGGCATTTATTACGAAGAATTTACCGACGCCAACAATATGCGGGCCTACCGGATTGCCAGCGTCCCAATGGACGACGAAAAGCAAAACTAAATCATCTATCTATATAAATGAGCCCGCTTATAGCCGGGCTTTTTTGTTTTATAACCCGCACCTCTAAATTAATCGGCACACAAATAAACCTTTCTTATCGTTTATAGTCTATTAGGTATTATACTCAGGAAAAAGAGATTATGAAAAGATGGTTTAAATATATGTCAGCCCTTGCATTTACAGGATTGCTGACAATTGGCCTGATCGCTTCGGCAAGTGCACAGCATCGTGGCGGCGGTGGTCACGGCGGTGGAGGTGGCTTCCACGGCGGTGGCGGTGGTTCCCGCGGAGGAAGTAGTTTCCATGGCGGCGGTGGTTTCAGAGGCGGAAGCGCTTTCCACAGCAATGGCGGTTTCCGTGGCGGTAGCGCCTTTCATGGTAACAGCGCCTTCCGCAATAGCGGTGGCTTCAGAGGAAACGCAGGTGTTCGCGGCGGCTCAGTATACCGCGGAGGATTTGGCGCCAGGTCAGGTATGGCTTATCGTGGTTCGGTGGGCGGACGGGTTGGCGTGAACGCTTACCGTGGCGGTGGTTATCGTGGTGCGTATGGATACCGGGGGGGCTATCGTGGAGGTTACGGATACCGTGGATCTTACTATCATGGTGGGCGTTATTACGGTGCTTACCGTGGCGGGTTCTATCGTGGCCACTATTATGGTTACCATGGCTATTATGGTCCTGGTTTCCGCTTTGGCTTCGGCTGGGGATATCCTCATCTCGGTTTATACTTCGGTGTATTACCGGTAGGTTATTACCCATTCTATTGGAACTCTGATCCTTACTATTATTATGGCGGTACTTTCTACAGACCATACAATGGCGGATACCAAGTGGTGGTTCCACCGGTTGGTGCTGCAGTTCCTAACCTACCTTCAGGCGCTGAACAGATCACTATTGATGGCGTACTCTATTATGAATATAACGGTGTTTACTACGAACAGAGCCAGGATGAAAATGGCCGTACGATATATGTAGTTGCCGGGAAAGATGGTGTGCTGAATACCGGAAATACAAATGCAGATGTAGAACAGCCATTATCTGAAAATGATGATCCTATTATGGACAACAGCGGTACTGATAACGGTAACAATACTACTTATGCTGCTAACGTAAAAGTGGGCGACATAGTAGACCAGTTACCCGAAGATTGCCGCAAGGTGAGCCTGAACAACAAAAAATTTTACGTTTCTCCGGATAATATATTTTACGAAGAATTTAAAGATGCTGATGGTACCGGATATCGTGTTGCAAGCGTACCAGGAGCGAATGATTGAGTGATTGTCAAACATGTCTAAATGTGAGGCCTCCCGAATTATCGGGGGGCTTTTTTGTGACTCTGCGCGTCCTTAAAAGAGGTCAATTTGTGTAATTTTTATTCGGATTTGTGATTAAAAATACCTCATTTTATGCTAGTTAGGCGGTTGGCATCGGCTTTGACATCCTGATATCAATATATCTCAAGAAATGAAAAGCCTGAATCGCATAACTGTAATCATAGCAACCGGCATACTTATTTTAAGTTCCGCCTGCCATACCCGTAACAAAACACGACAAGGGGCGGCCATTGGTGCAGGAACCGGTGGCATAGTAGGCGGATTTATTGGCAAGTCAGCAGGTAATACCGCTTTGGGTGCCATCATAGGCGGTGCCGTCGGCGGAACAGCCGGTGCTTTTATTGGCCATAATATGGATAAGCAAGCCGACGAGCTTAAAAACTCAATACCCGGTGCTACGATAACACGGCAGGGCGAGGGTATCATTATCAATTTCGACTCAGGAATTTTATTTGATGTTGGCAAAGCGGAGATAAAAGCAAATGCGCAAACCAACCTTCAAAATCTTGCTTCTTCTCTCGGTAAAAACCCCGAAACAGATATACTGATCATTGGCCATACCGACAACTCAGGTGATGGCGATAATAATATCGACCTGTCTGTACGGCGTGCTGCTGCCGTTAAGAGTTACCTGGTTTCAAATGAAGTTAAGCCCTCACGACTTAAAATTGACGGCCGTGGTTCAACAGAGCCTATTGCTGATAATAATACCACTGCCGGCAGGGCATTAAACCGCCGCGTCGAGATCGTTATCGTCGCCAATAACAAAATGAAGAAGCAGGCAGAATCAGAAGGAAAATAACAACAATAGCTGAAATGATATTAAAGCCCGGGTGTTAAATTGCCTGGGCTTTTTGTAGTGCCTGAACTTATATAAAAGCCTGCTGATAAATCAATGAGTTTGTTACATCATCTTGTCCCTATATGCTAAAATTATTAATAGCTTAGAGCATTATCACTATTTTATTATTCCCATAAATGACTAAGCCAGCTAAGACAGAATCCATTGTAATAAAACTATCAAACAGCTTTTGGGTTATCCGAAATGGTTATCGGGGCGCTATTCTTACGCTTTTGACGACCTTTTTTACCATGGCCGTCTTTGCGCAGGACAAACTGGCCGCCACTACACATACTTCCGATCCTGAAGAGTTATTCCGTCATCCGCCCGAGTCTGCAAAGCCCGGTGTACTTTGGATGTGGATGGGCTCGAACGTAACCAAAGCAGGCATCACCAAGGACCTGGAAGCGCTAAAACAGGAGGGCTTTAACCTTGCTGTCATGTCAACATTGGCCGATATTACTGTGCCCCCGCCAGCGGTTATAGGCAAATCCTCCACGCCCGAGATTATTGGATGGACTGAGCCATGGTGGAAGTTGGTAGCTTTTGCGATGTCAGAAGCGAAACGGTTGAACATGAAGATAGCGCTATTTAATTGTCCGGGTTATGAGGCCAGCGGCGGGCCATGGATAACGCCTGAACTATCAATGCAGGAAGTATGCTGGAGCAGCACTAAAGCGGAGGGCAATACCGATATAAAGGTAAAGCTGGCCAAACCAACTGTAAATCCACACTCTAATATGCGTTTCCCGGTATATGACCAGGCAACGGGTTTGGTGGACTTCCCGGTGATCGATGCGCGAAATAAATATTACAAGGACATATCAGTACTGGCCATGCCTGCTACCGGTATCGTAAGCAAAGACAGCATCATTGACCTGAGCACACAAATGGATACTGCCGGAAATCTGAACTGGCACACGCCGGCGGGTAAATGGATCATTTACCGCTTTGGACATACCACTACAGGCGCACTCGTACAGCCCGCACAGCCGCAGGCAACGGGTCTGGAGTGTGATAAGATGAACTACGAAGCGGTTAGCTTTCATATGGATCAAATGATCAGCGAGATCAAAAAGCATGTGGGGCAGTATGTAGGCAATACGCTGATGGGCGTTTATTTCGATAGCTATGAGATTGATCCCGTAACCTGGACGCCAAAAATGAAAGAAGAGTTTTTGAAACGTGAAGGATATGACATTACACCTTACATAGCAACGTTCGCTGGCAGGACGATCGGCAGCAGGGCTGATTCAACCAAGTTCAGGTATGATTTCTCTAACATGACATTAGAGCTGTTCAGGGATGTTTACTTTAAAACTGTAGCGGAAAAGTTAAAAACGGCAGGACTGGAATTTTTAAGCGAGGCTTATGGCGGTCCGTGGCGGTTCGATGATATTACCCCCCAGGTGGGCGACCCGATGTGCGAATTTTGGACGGACAACGGCCGGTTAACGAGTTATATGACAGAACCCGCCCTGGCAGCCATACGCAAAACCGGGAAGAATTTAATACTTGCCGAAGCCTTTACCGGCCAGCCGGCCAGCAGCAAATGGGACGAATACCCGGCCTGGCTTAAGCCCATTGGCGATATGGCATTCTGCATGGGCGTGAACCGCTTTGTGATCCATCGTTTTGTGCACCAGCCATGGGACGATAAATACCAGCCAGGCGCAACAATGGGACAATGGGGTACGCACTTCGACAGGACGCAAACCTGGTGGAAGCCGGCTGCCGCGACGGTGCAATACTGGCAACGTTGCCAGGCATTATTGCAATGGGGACACTATGTAAAGCCTGATAGTGATATGGTAGCGGTTGATTTTCCCGATGGCTTAACCATCAATTACACACACCGCCAACAGGCGAATGCTGATGTGTTTTTTGTGGCGAACACCTCGCACAATGGCGGTTATGCATATTGCCAGTTCAAAATAAGTGGCATGCAGCCTGAGCTATGGGATCCGGTAACCGGCGAAATACGCGACCTGCAACAGTTTGAAGATAATGGAAAGCATACGCTTATCGCCCTGAATTTTGATGACGCGCAGAGTTTTTTTGTAGTCTTTAGAAAAAAACAGGTGAAATCGGCAAGCGTACCCAAAGCAAACTTTCCGGAACTGAAGCGTTTGCAGGTGATAAAAGGCGAGTGGCAGGTTCAATTTGATCCCAAATGGGGTGGCCCGGATAAGCCAGTGGCTTTTGATACATTGAAAGACTGGACAAAGAATACTAACCCGGGAATCAAATATTTTAGTGGCACTGCTGTCTATCAAATAAATTTTGACGCGCCGGCTGTTAAAACGAATCGTGACATTTATTTAGACCTGGGGCTTGTGAAACACATAGCACATGTATACCTGAACAATAAGGACCTCGGCGTGATATGGACCGCGCCATGGAGCGTGATGATACCCACGGGACTGCTAAAAACTAAAGGCAACAACCTTACAATTGAAGTCACCAACGTATGGGCAAACCGGTTGATTGGCGATGAGCAGGAACCAGACGATTGTGAATGGTTACCTCACGACTACTTTTATAACAGCGGCAAATACCTGAAAGCGTTTCCTGATTGGTTTTTAAATAAACAATCGCGGCCATCAAAAGGCAGATACTGTTTTACTACATGGAACTATTTCAGCAAGGACTCGCCGCTGGTACAATCGGGTTTGATGGGGCCGGTACAATTGCTTACCGCAGATTAAATAATCTCTGAAAAATATTCCTGAAGGAAAGGACACGTCTCAGAAAAATAAGGGCAAAATAAAAGCCCCCTCACTCTTGCAGTTTGGGGGCTTTCAACCTAAACCTTATCACAATTAAACCGGCAAGAATGCCAGTTCACGGTTAGTATTACAATTACTATACCAATAGGCGGTTTGACAATGTCATTTTTATTTTACAGGTTAAAATAGACTTTTCTCTGTGTGTCTGCGCCCACGCAGTGTTTAATTTTCTTTACAGAAGTGTTTCCTTTGCTGTACACTTTTCGGCTTTTATACATGTTTTGATACACTTTTTCTGCGCAGCCAGGCATCAAAAAGGAATAATCCCAGCACAATGTCAAAAAACAGGAAGCCTTCTAAAACCGGTTTGCTCAGATAGTTTTTTATGTCAGGAAGGCGCAGACTGTCAGGCAGATGTACTGAAATATTGGCAGAAGAGTTTCCAAGATGTACATTCGATATCGCAAGGATCAGCATAAGTGCAATGCTGACAATAAAAAATCCAGATATCACTTTTATGATCCGCTTATTAATACCTGCTTTTAATGGCTGCTTCGCATGCTCGGCACGTATGGCTTCCATCACATTATAGGTGAATGCCATCGGCGGTTCATCTAGCTCCATTTTTGAAAACTCCTGGTTCAGAGCCAGCAGCTCCTCGTATTTGCGCCGGTACACTTCGTCCTGCGCAATTAATATATCGATGGCTTTCCTGTCCTCATCGGAGCAAGTGCCGTCGATATAGTTCCAAAGTTTTTCCTCAATCGTGTTCATATCAATTCTTTCACCTCGTGCTTTAAATTATGCTCCAGCTTCTCCTTCAAACGCTGCCGGGCCCTGAATAGTTTAACTTTAACTGTATTAGCCTCAATGCCCAATGTTTTGCTTATTTCATCCAGCGATTGCTCGCCCATATAAAACAGGGTGATGATAGCGGCATCATCAGGCATCAATTGCGTTATAGCCTGGTTCAGGTAGTACGACCTCGATTTATTCTCGGCCGAATTAACATCATGCGACGATGAACTATTCTCTAATTGAATATAAGTATTTTCATCGTCAATAGAATCGGTATCGACCCTTTTCTTCCGTAAAAAGGTCATCGCCGTTGTATAAACAATACTATACAGCCAGGTGCTGAACTTGGATTGCCGCTGAAATGCTGATAGCGAGCGATAAGCTTTAATAAAGCAATCCTGGGCAATCTCTTCGGCATCCTCGCGGTTTTTTGCAAAACGCAGGGCGAGTGTAAAAACAAAACGCTGGTGCCGTTTTACCAGGTCGGCATATGCCGCCTGGTTTCCCGCCAGTGTCTGCTCTATCAATTCTATATCCGAAAGCTTGCTTTGCATTGTATACACCTCTCTGACTACCCGTTCGGAGTTTAGGTTACAGCCTTTATGTAAATATACTTAGTTTTTGGTTGTAGGGGTTGTAAAGGTTGTAGTGGTTATAAAGGTTACAGATGTTATATAAGGTATATGGTTGTCCTCCTCTTCAACAACTACAACCTTTACAACTAACCCAAACTTTTTTCAACTAAAGTGTAACCTCCCCGAAAAACACGTAGTCATAGCTTACAAATACACCGTTAGGGTGATTGAAAAGCAAAAAATTATTAACTTAAAAACATAAACACCATGAATAATTTAGATACACCCGAGTTTGGAATGATGACCGGGATAATTATTTCCCTCGGATTCTTTGCCATGATCTTTGGCATAATTTATCTCTATAAAAGAGAAAGAATGGCCATGATAGAAAGGGGAATGGATCCCCGCAGATATAAACCACAATCTGCACCTTATCAAACATTAAAGTGGGGATTGTTGCTGATCGGTGCTGGCACAGGTTTATTCCTTGCCTATTTAATGGACCGTACCGTATTCAAAAGCATGGAAGACGATAACGTAGCCATCTACTTTGCACTGATCGCAATATTCGGCGGATTGGGTTTATTTACATCTTACCGCATCGAAAAGAAAGAAATGCCGGCTAATGGCGGACAGGAATAATTCTTTTTTAGGCGAAAGCTTAAAGGTGAAAGGTTATCTCTGAACTTTTCACCTTTGTCTTTTTAATGGCCTTTTGCCTTTCACCTTTCTTCCTTTCGCCTCAATCTATAGGTATCGTTCGTTGATCAAATTCAAATGGTATTGCTCGTGACCGGCGGTCATATAAACTAATGCCCTTACGGTTGTTGGATTACCACTTGCTTTGCCGCCACGTGACAATTGCTCTTCGGTAAGCGAACTGTAGAGGAACTGGTTCGACTCACGGGTTACCTTAAACTCATCGGCAAGGCTTTGTATGCTGCGACTGTTGAAATCAGTATTGTCCACATATACATCCTGGTCAAAGCCGGGTAGTTCGATGTTGTTTCTCGAGAAAACAAGCGCCCGGTAAGCAAAGGTGCGTTCAGTATCTATCATATGGCCCAGCACTTGTTTCAACGTCCATTTACCTTCTGCGTAGGCATGCATGGCCTGCTCTTCGCTCATATTACGGAACAGGTTGTAGGTGACTTGTTTGTTGCTCTCCAGCAATTCTAAAACATTTTCATCGGGAACTGAAGCTACGTATGCCTGTGCAAATGCAGGGTATTCATTAGGCTGCGGTCTGTGTATCATGGGTTAAGCTTTTTAATACAATGCGGAAGGTAGTGCCTTTACCAACCTCTGAGTCTTTTACAAATATTTGTCCGTTGTGATAATTCTCGACTATGCGCCTGGTTAATGAAAGGCCAAGTCCCCATCCCCTTTTGCGTGTAGTATAGCCAGGTTGAAAAACGGTATCGAATTTGGAACGTGGTATGCCTTTTCCACTATCTGAAATATCAATATAAACCTGTTTTTTGGTTTTACTGCCCGATATCTCAACCTTAATGCTTCCGCTGTTTTCGATAGCGTTTACGGCATTTTTCAATAAGTTTTCGATAACCCAGTCGAACAACGGAATATTCAACCCAGCCCGGAGGTAGGGGTTCCCGTCGATATCAAAACTGATCTTGTTGCTTACGCGAACCTTAAAATAATCCACAAAATCTTTGATCACGTCATACACAGAAAGTTCTTCCAGCACAGGCATGGAGCCAATCTTTGAAAACCTGTCGGCCACTATTTCCAGTCGCTTAATGTCGTTCTCCATCTCGGCGATCAGCGGGTCGTCTTCGGCATTGAATTTATCCTTCATCAATTCAACCCAGGCCATCAATGAGGAGATCGGTGTACCCAACTGGTGGGCAGTCTCTTTTGCAAGACCAACCCAAACCTGGTTCTGTTCCGATTTGCGCGAAGTGTTGAATGCGGTATAGGCTACCAACAGGAATATAGCGATAACCGACAGCTGTATGTATGGAAAGATCTTCAACTGTGTCAGTACAAACGAGTCATGATAATAGACAAACCAGTTAGCTCCAAACACCTTCAGCCTGATAGGCTCATGCTGCTTTTTCATCTGGGCTAATTCTGCCTTAAAGTATCCCGGGTCATAAACCCTTGGCTTTTTACCCTTCGGATGTTGCCCTGCCGGGATCTTAATATAGGTTTTAGTTGTATCAAGACCTCGTGTTGTGATAAAATCACCCTGGTCATCTACGATAATAGCAGGTACTGTCAGACTATCGCGAACGGTAGATACATACTCCAGGAAGTCGTTATCATCGGCAGCTGTGATCTGTTTGATACTTAGTGCCCATATCTCGGCTCGCGTACGTTCAGAGCGCTTGATACTTTTTACCAGGTAACCGGTATAGAACAAGGAGCCGCTGGCTATGACGACCGCAAAAGCAAGCAATGAATATTTCCAGCGTTTTCTCTGTTGGTATGGGTTCATGTATTAGGAATAAGCAAATTAAGTAAAAAGTTGTGAGTTCTGAGTTGTAAGCGAATAGTAAAAAACCTGACTCAGATATAACTCAACTCTTACAACTCGAAACTTAAAACTTAATTATCTTTGCCGCACAATGTCAGATAAAAAAGTAAGAGTAAGATTTGCCCCAAGCCCTACCGGTGGTCTTCACCTCGGTGGCGTGCGTACCGTATTGTTCAATTATCTTTTCGCTAAACAGCATAATGGTGATTTTGTGCTTCGGATAGAGGATACCGACCAGAGCCGTTATGTAAAAGGCGCTGAGGAATACATACTCGAATGCCTGGAGTGGTGCGGATTGACTCCTGATGAAAGTCCGGTTGCGGGTGGGCAATATGCACCGTATCGCCAAAGTGAGCGCAAATCTATTTACCGTGAATATGCTGAGCGTTTAGTCGGACAGGGTCACGCTTACTATGCTTTTGACACGCCTGAAGAATTGGATCGTAATCGTAAAGAGATTCCTAACTTTCAGTACGGGCATGCTTATCGTGGCACTTTGCGCAATTCGTTGTCGATGCCACTGCACGAAGTTCAGCAGCTGATAGATGCCGGTGAACCGCATGTGATCCGTATAAAAATGCCTGACAACGAGCATATCCATTTTGAAGATATGATACGCGGGCATGTGAGTTTTGATACCAGTCAGAGCGACGACAAGGTTTTATTAAAGGCTGACGGTATGCCAACTTATCACCTGGCTGTAGTGGTGGATGATTACCTGATGAAAATAACCCATGCTTTCCGTGGAGAAGAATGGCTGCCATCAGCACCTGTTCATTTGCTGCTTTGGGAATACCTGGGCTGGAAAGCCGATATGCCGCAATGGGCGCATTTGCCATTAATATTAAAGCCAGATGGTCATGGCAAATTGAGCAAGCGTGATGGCGCACGCCTCGGTTTTCCGGTATATGCGATGAGCTGGCTTGACGAAAAAACCGGTGAACTGACACCCGGTTTCCGCGAACTGGGCTTTTTGCCTGAGGCATTTCTGAACTTATTAGTAATGCTCGGTTGGAATGATGGTACCGAAAATGAAATATTTACCCTGGACGAATTGATCGAGAAATTTTCTATCGAAAGAGTAAATAAAGCGGGTGCCAAATTCGATTTTGAAAAGGCAAAGTGGTTCAATGCGGAGTGGATAAAGAGATCGGAGGGCAGAAGATTGAAGTCGGATGTAAAGAGGATTCTGGAAGATAGAGGGATAACTATAAAGGACGAAGATTACCTGATTACTGTTATCGAACTGGTAAAAGAACGCTGCACCTTGCTGCCTGATTTTTATCAGCAATCATCCTACTTTTTTGAGCAGCCCAAAGAATATGATCTGAATGCGGTAAAACCCAAATGGACCGACGCTAAAACAGAATATTTCCAATCCTTAATTGTCGTGCTGAGCGATAGCGAAGCATCTATTGAAGCGCATGATTTGGAGCAGAATTTCAAAGCTCTTGCCGAAGAAAAAGGAATTAAGGCAGGTGAACTGATGCTGCCTTTCCGCATTATGCTGGTTGGGGGCAAATTTGGTCCGCATGTGTTTGATATTGCAGCCTTGTTAGGTAAACAGGAAACCATCAGTCGTATTGAAAAAGCGTTGGTTGAATTTACCAGCTAATAGGAACTGGTTCACCATACAATAACAATCCTCCCTTGCCATCACGGTAGCCAACCCGGATGGCATTTATTTTTTTGCCGTCGATCAGATCTAGCCATTTGCGGGTTTCGGTATTTGCATTTACTGAAACAGTAAACCTTTTATCGATATCAGGCAATTCAAAAAACAAGTAAAAGGTTATATCGCTGCCATCATATTGATATTTTAGATTGACAGTTTTGCCCAGGGTACGTAGTAAAATATCAGCCCATAATTCATTTAACGCCATCAAAACTAATTGATGCGCACCATCACTCTTCATCATCCTTATGCCCTGAACGTCGGCTTTTATCTCATCCATCAACCCAAGATACCACAATAAAATAAAAACGCAGAGCCGCTCTCACCCGGCCCTGCGATGGATTAGAAGGTTTAGGTTGGGTTAATGTGTGTGCGGATCAGCATAAATAACTCCGGCGCAGTTCATCTTAGTAATCAGTTAATAGTCCTCGTTCACGATGGCACTGGCCGGAGTCGTACCTCAATACCCCTTATGCTTATCCAAATTCAATTAGTTTGCACTAATTTTATCTATAAGATGCAGGAGAATTCGTATTTCCATAAGCGAATGAAAAATTTTATTTTGCCGTCCTGAAATGAGCTTTTTTAGCAAACCAGTTAAAACCAACGATACTGACGACGAAGTGCAACTGAATAATTACCGTAAAAGCGGTGATGTGGCGGTGCTGGGTAAGTTGTTTGAACAATACGTATCTTTAATATACGGTGTTTGTCTGAAATACCTTAAAGACGAGGAAGACGCCAAAGATGCCGTAATGGGCATTTTTGAAGAACTGATTATAAAAGTAAAACAACACGAGATAAAACAATTCAGAAGTTGGGTTTATGTATTGAGCCGGAACCATTGTTTAATGAAGTTGAGGGCCGGAAAAAAGGTTGAAGAAATTTCTTTAGACGAGGTTATGGAATTTACCCCCTTTTTGCATCCTGAAGAAAGCAACAGAGAAGAAGCTATAAAGGCTTTGGAACGCTGCATGGAAAAATTAAACCCCGTGCAGAAACAAAGCGTCGATTTGTTTTATTTAAAAGAGAAATGCTACAAAGAGATAGCCGAGATAACCGGTTTTACTTTGAATGACGTGAAGAGTTACATCCAAAACGGGAAGCGTAACCTGAAAATATGTTTGGAGAGAAGCAGTGGATAGAGTGGACGACATAATTCAGATCAGGAAGTACCTAAACGGGGAGCTTAATGCCCGTGCTATGCACGAGCTGGAACGTCGTGCCCTGGATGATCCTTTCCTGGCAGATGCGATAGAAGGCTTTGAAAATGCCTCCGGCCACGGAGCTAACCTGGCCGAACTAACAGATCGTCTGCATCAGCGTACTGAAAAAAAGGTAAGAAAAATTATTCCGTGGATGCCTTTGTCTGCTGCGGCATCGATCATAATAGTATTGGGAGCAGGTATTTGGTTTTTTACTACCCGGAGCGACAAGGCCAAGCTTAAACGCGTGGTTGCTCAGGATGTAGTTGTAAAAAAGAAGGAAGCGCCTACAGCTTCTAACTCAGATATAGCGGCAGATACCCTAAAGGTTGAAAAAGCTAAGGTGATGGCACAGGCATCGGAACCAAAAGCCAAGGTGGCCCGGGAAGCAAAAATCAATCCCAAAGCAACTGGTCAGTATGATAAAAATGTAGAGTTGAAGGAGTCCCCCCCTTCGGTATCTGAGGTGACTGTTGCAAAAGCCAATGCGCCGGCTGCTGTCAGCCAATCATCGAGTTCTGATAACCTGAAGCCGGGTTATGAATATGGATACCTCAGCCCTAAAAAGGACACTGTAAGTGCAAACGATATGTTGGTTAGCGATATATCTAAGAAGAAGGCGACCAATGCCGCTACGGTCAAACATAAGGGCTTAATATCAACCCCAACATTACTACAAAGCCGTGTAGACGGGGTAAGCGTGACCCCTGATGATAATCATACTGTAACCGGAACAGTAACAGGCAATGACGGGTTGCCGCTTACCGGCGCAACAGTGAAGGTTCAGGGCCGTAATTTTGGTGCTGTTACTGATGCTAACGGGAAATTCACCTTGCAGGATGTACCTAAAGGACAAACGCTTTCTGTAAATTATATCGGCTTCAGTGGAAAAAAGGTTAAAGCAGATCAGGATTCTATGCGTATCAGCTTAGACCCCAACAATGGCTCATTGGCGGAAGTAGTGGTAACTAAAGAAGTTGAAAACACCAGTCAGAATGCTCATCCGCGTGATGGTTGGAAGTCGTACAATGATTACCTGGATAAAAATGCACAATCACCTGACGGCAAGACCGGAAAGGAAAAAGTATCATTTACCGTTGCTCCGGATGGTACCCTAAGCCAGTTTAAGGTGGTAAAAAGCCTGAGCGATGATGCCGATAAGAAAGCTATTTCGCTAATAAGTGCTGGTCCGGCCTGGGTTGGTAATGCGGATGGGAAAGCTAAGGAGGTTACGGTTACGGTTAAGTTTCATTAAGATGTATCGTCAATTTTCATAGCGATAGGTTTCAAACCCATCGCTATATTGAATGAAGAAGCTTCTCAATTATCTTTCTTCTTATCCGCAAAATCAAACACTTTCTGCAACAGAGGAGTTGACCGTGCAGCGGGCAAATTCTGGCGTATTTTTAATTCTTCCTGTGCAATCTCAACAAATAAACCTTCGATGGTTTTTTGTGTGGCATAATCGCTGATATCCGGGTTCAAATGCTTTACGAATGGCAGTTTATTGTATTCGCCTGCGGCAGTTCCGTAATATTTAGTAGCGCCCACTTTGTCCAGGCTAACTTTTATGGTCGGTTTAAACTTAGCAGCCAATGCAGCGCTGGTAGTCTTTTTGAAATATTGTGTTGCTGCGTCTTGCTGGCCCAATAAAATACCCGATACATCCTGGATGGTCATCTTTTTGATGGCATCAATAAATATTGGTTTTGCATCTTTAACAGCATCTTCTGCAGCACGGTTTAGTGACAGGATCACATTGTCGCATAATTTATTCATACCCATTCCGCGTAAGGTTTTTTCAACCTTTTTTGCTTCGGGCGGAAAAAGTATTTTAACAGCAGCATTCCCAAAGAAGCCGTTTACGGCAGACAGCTGATCAGAACTTTTGGCTGTGCCTTGCTGCAAAGCCTGCTTAAGGGCGTTGCCTATTTCCAGGTTTGAGGGAATAATTTGCGGATAAACATCAGTTTCAGGCTCCGGTTTGTAAGTGTCAAAACTGCTTAAACTAATGGTGACGATTAGCAGGGGCAATAAAATTAATGCTCTTTTCATAGGATGGTTAATTAAACGTTTGCCGTAAAATTAACCTATTACCCGCAGTAAGGCAAATACTCCGGCCGCAATTAGTGCCGAAATAGGAATAGTGATGATCCATGCCCAAACCAGGTTGATGGTTACTCCCCAGCGTACAGCGGATAGTCGTTTAGTTAAACCAACACCTATGATAGAACCAGTAATAGTATGTGTGGTTGAAACCGGTATACCAAATCTTTCAGTAAAAAACAGGGTGATCGCACCGGCAGTTTCGGCACTCACCCCTTCCAGGGGGGTAATTTTGGTGATGCGCGCGCCCATTGTTTTTACGATCTTCCATCCGCCTGAAAGCGTACCTAAAGCGATAGCTGAATAACAGGCCAGCGGTATCCAATCGGGCATATGACTGCCTGAAGGAATTACTTTGGCGGCGATCAACGCTACATAAATAATACCCATTACCTTTTGCGCATCGTTACCGCCATGTGCAAAGCTTAATGCCGCTGAAGATAATAACTGTAATCTTTTAAACCATTTTTCCGCAGTAGCAGGTCTTGAGTTTTTGCTTAAGTGTAATACAATAATGGTTACTATGTAGGCTATAAATAAGCCCATAAATGGTGCCAGGACGATATAGGCTATGATCTTTAAGATATAACCCATATTTACGGCAGTCATTGGATGTGCGCCCATATATAATGCATTGGTAATACCAGCCCCGGCAAAACCACCGATCAACGTATGCGATGAACTGGATGGGATACCAAACCACCAGGTGATCAGGTTCCAGCTAATGGCGGCTATAAGGCCGGCCAGCAGTACGGGTATAGTTACAAAGTGTTCAACAACAATTTTGGAAACCGTATTGGCTACTTTGTGGTCTTTTATGAAGAAAAAAACAATGAAGTTAAAAGTGGCTGCCCAAAGCACCGCCTGGAAAGGGCTTAATACCTTTGTAGAAACTATGGTAGCAATAGAGTTAGCAGCATCGTGGAAGCCATTGGTATAGTCAAATAATAACGCCAGGCAAACTACTACAACCAGGGATGAGGTGACCATTCGTCGAAATTAGGCGTTTTTAACTAAAATTGATTCCATTACGTTTGCAGCATCTTCGCAACGGTCAGTTGCGGTTTCTAAAGCGGCCAATATCTCTTTGTATTTTATCAGGCGGATTGCGTCGGTTTCATACAGGAACAGATCAGCAACAGCGCGGTCGAAAACATAATCAGCCTGGTTCTCTACGCTGTTTATCCGGATGCAGGAATCAGCTATATTTCTTACGTTTTTCAAGTCCTTCAACTCGCGTACTGCCTTTTCCAGGTCCTGGCTGGCTTGTAATATCAGGTCAGATAATTTGCGGATATGATCGTTATAATCGTCAATTCTGTACAGGCTCATCCTGTTAGCCGCACCCTGTATAAAATCGGCAACATCGTCAATAGCCGTGGCCAACGCATGAATATCTTCACGATCAAACGGGGTAATAAAATTTTTGCCAAGCTCCAGGTATATCTGGTGCGTCAGCTCGTCACCTTTATTTTCGAGTTTATCAATTTGTTTAAAAAGATCTTCCCGGGTAGCAGAATCGGGCGTATTTACAGCATCCACCAATATAGCGGACATGACCACCACGTTATTAGCTGCTTGTTCGAACAATGGAAAGAATATTTTTTTGTCTTTCGGAACAAAATACTGGAAGATGCTATTTAGTGACATTTGATATGTATTTGGGCCTCTTCAGACCTGTTTTATATTAAATTTTTGCAAAGGTAATGTTTACAATGTTAAGATAATGTTAACTCTTCAATGCCGGAATAACCGGGAATGGCAAACCCTGTTTCGACTTTTGCAGGGTAAAACCAAAGGTTGATCCTAACCCATCCGTGCTCCTTACATTGATGGTTTGATCGTGGGCCTCAATGATATGCTTCACAATAGCAAGTCCAAGTCCCGAGCCGCCGATCTGCCTTGAGCGACTGGTATCCGTCCTGAAAAACCGCTCGAATAGCCGCGGCAAATATTTTTCTTCAATGCCGATACCGTCGTCGGTCACCTCAACCAGCACCTGGTCATGGAGTTCAAACAGACTCACCGAAGTACTGCCCTCTTCTTTGCCATATTTAAATGAGTTGTCGATCAGGTTGACCAGCACTTGCCTGATCTTTTCCCGGTCGGCGCTGACCAGTATCGCTTCATCATATTTTTGCTTGAAAACCAACTTGATCCTATGCTCTTTAGCTTTGAGTTCGAGCGACTCAAATACTTCTTTGATTAAGTCGTTGATCTTGAATTTGGTATAATTGATTGGTATTTCACCTGTTTCTAGTTTTGATATCTCATCAAGATCTTTAATCAGGTAGCTCAACCGGTCCACATTCTTTGATGCTTTTTCAAGGAACTGCCGGGCCATGTCGGTATCCTCAAACTCATCATCCATAATAGCATCGATATAACCCTGTATAGCAAACAAAGGAGTTTTAAATTCGTGTGAAATATTAGACAAAAAATCGCGTCTGAATTTTTCCTGCCTGCGCAATTCGTCTATCTCCGATTTTTTCTGGCGTGCCCATTCTTTTACTTCAGTCTCTACATCATTTATCGGGTCAGCACTTACATGCTCCCCCAGGGCATCGCGTAGGTCGCGACCAAGCTTCAGGTTATGAATCAGTTTGTAAATGATCTTGATCTTGGAGTAGATATACTTTTCGAGCAGTATATAGAAGGTAACGAAGCTGATGGTGAGCGTCAGGCCAAAGGTAACAGCTACATCATACCAACTATGCTTAAAGTAATAATTGACTGCCGAGACGGTGATAGCAACCGCCAGGGCGTTTATAAAAACGAGTACACGCAATTTCATACTAGTAAAGTTACAATTTGTATGTTATTACGCGTTCTGTATAAAGGTAAGTTGATGTTAAATTATGGTTAATTATTTGCTGGTTGACACATCTATAGAAATCGTTACGTCGTTGGACATCACCATGCTTTTGCCACCAATGCCATAATCGGTGCGTTTTATTTTCAATGAGCCCTTGAAATTGCCTGTGTCTCCGTTTTCGGTGTAAGTAAAGGGTACTTGCACCTGGCTGGTTCTATCTTTTATGGTCAGGTTGAAAGTGCCCGTATAATTGCTCCCGCCGTTATGTTTAATAGAAACCGACTTCATTTTGATCTCCGGGTATTTGTCCACGTCAAAAAAATCTTCGCTTTTCAAGTGCGTATCACGACTATCGTTGTCTGTGTTTATAGTATTGGTCTGAACAGAGGCTTCAATTGAGCTCGACTCAAGGTGTGATGGGTCAAAGTTAATGCCCGCTTTCAGCCCGTTGAAGCTGCCGCCAACATTTATTCCAAGGTTTTTTATCTGGAAAGTGATAGCTGACTTGGAAACGTTTTGTTTAGATATATAGGTAAAAGCGAAGCCGGAGAAGATTGCCAATAAAAAGATGGCAGCTATTTTTTTCATTTAGTTATTGTAAGCGTTCAAAAATAATATTAACAATAAGAATTAGTACAAACCTGATATAATATTCACTCCATTAACTTATTATTGATAAATTTATTACTCCTAAACCCGTAATGCATCATGGATGAAAAGGTAGAGTTTAAGTATAGTTTAATGCTTTATGTTATCCTGGTTATATTTTCTCCTATTGCTTTTTATGTAACCATAAATCACGTTTATCTTTCTTATAACAGACACAATTACAGTGATATGGTTTATTTCGGAATATTTTTTCTTATCGCTCTGGCGTATACTTCCGAAGCGCTTTATCTTTCGATCTGGGGTAAGGCTATTGTACTGACAAACGAATCTATTTTTATAGGTGCTTCTGGCTATACCATTGATTGGACAGACATCGAGCACATCGGAAGATCGGCAGTTAGAGCGAATAGATCGGAAGAAGAATATATAGAGATTTATGTACGCGATCCGAAAAAATATATCGACTTGATCAGGAACCCGCTGATCCGTTTTTTTAAATGGCGGACACGAAACTTATCTAATTCTCTTTTCTATATTAATTTGGAAAAGGTTAGGGGGGATAATGAAGAAATATTTAGAACCGTCCTTCGCTTTTATCAAAATAATCGCGGCTTTTAAAACTCCACATGCAATTCAATCGTAAAATATATAGCGTTTAATTTCTATATTAGATATATCGAAGCCTTATCATGGAAAAAGAAGAGTTATCGTTTAGCCCGCTCCGGCCCATACTTTTTTTAATATTTGTACCTCCTTTGATATATTTTTTTTCAGACCTGCTCAATGGGGTTTCAACCGATTTTTTGTTAGGCGTAATATTTATAATTCCAATTTGGAAAGAATTGAGAATTACGTTTTTGATGTTGGCAAATAGACCTGCCGTTATTTTAACTGACGAAGCAATCACAATTACTGAGAGAGGCTACACAATTAAATGGACGGATATGAAGGATGTATATTTGGCCAATGATGGCAGTGCCAGCGGAGGAATAACAGCTCCTAAAAACCGGTACGTCATATTGAGGGTCAAAGAGCCAGAAAAATATATTAAATCAATAAAAAATCCCTTTACAAGATATTACCGTTGGTATACAAGGAATCTTTGGAGCCTTAGTCCGTTTGAAGTAAGCTTATTCCTTGTGAGAGGTGATGACGACGAAATTTACCACACCATTTTGAAGTATTACCAAAATAAGCGTGGCTTTTAAAATTGTTATCTTAGTGCAGTCAAACCTTATTGCAAATGCAAACAGAGTTTAAATTCGGCAAATTTACAGTGATATTGTCTATACTGGTGCCGTTGGTTTTATTCGAACCATTTTCGAAAATGATACGACAGGCAATTCAATTTCATGAGTATTATTGGTACCTGGTGATCTTGTTTGTTGTGCAATATGTTTATCGAATAGTTATAAAACCCCTGTTTTTAATGATATGTGGCGTACCCGCTATTGTTGTTTCAAATAAGAACATCGCAATTAATGAAAAAGGATATACCATTGAATGGAGTGATGTTCAGCATATAAACTTAATAGTTTCAGAAGGCAGAAGCACATCCTATACTATAAACATTGAGGTAAAGGAGCCCTGGAAATATATAAGTCAAATTAAAAACCCGGTAATGAAATACTACAGGTGGTATATGCTTGAATATTATAACCCATTTACGGTCAGTCTTTCAGATATCGAAGGAGACTATTCCGAAATCTATGCTACAATAGAAAACTATTACCATAGTTACCGCAAACAAGAATGGGCGGATTAATGGCTTAAACTAAAACTCCACATGCGCCCTTATCCCAAACACATTAACTGGTCCGCGATCAGCGTTATAAGCAGGGTGCAGTATGAACTGATAATCAGGCGATAGCCAGATCTTCTTCTGATAGGCGTTCACTTTATAATAAAGCTCAGCTATCATTTCGGGCGAGTAGTTCAGCTTACCGTCGCCGATCAGGAACCCGTAACCACCGGCAGTCAGGTAGTCGCGATGATCCCGTGAAAGTCCGTTGCCAACAAAGGCCAGGCCTAATTCATCATCAGCACGTTTCCATGATGAACCCTTTAAAACAGCGCCAAAGCTTATTGAACGGTCTATTTCGGTAAAGAACCAGGTTTCCGTATGGCCATCGTTATAGCTTGCTTTGGCAAACACACCGAAGTCTTTTGTAAAATATTGATCAGCGTTGATGCCAAAACCATATTTATGGCGACCATATGCCTGGGTCGAATCTACATTTGGTGCAGTTGGGTTTTGATTGATCGCATCGCGATAATTACCGAATTTGCCGTTGTTCAGAAAACCTAAAACACGTATAGTTCCTTTTTGACCATTTAAAGTGTACCGCTTCTCGAATTCCAAAGTTTGGGTATTGGCTTTCCCTATTTTTGAATCCCAGGTGGATGAGTTGGCTTCGGTAACCACCATGGTAAAGGCAAAACGCAATGTCCAGCTGGGTTGACCCAGTTCTGCAACGCTTCCCAGCACATAACCACGGGTATTGGCAGGGTAGTCCCAGGCGGCATTGTCCATCAGCGACCAGTTCATGAACTGCGTTCTCGGGTCGTGGCTGAATTCGTTCGCGTCAAAGAAATCAGCCATACCGAATTTGCCGACAGCGACCGAGAAATACCGCTTACTTTTTAACCCGGCTATTTGATTGGCATCGTCTTCAATTGTATCCTTTTCCTTCCCCCACTCAAAATTTTGTTTAAAGTACAGGCGACCAATATAGATCTTAGGCTCAGCTGCTCCGACCCTGAAGGTTTCGCCATTCGGGAAACCCGCTACACCTAATGTTTTGCTTAAGCCGGCCCCGCCAGATATTTCCGGGTTGAAAAAAGCTTCAGCGCCTTTCCACAAACGTGCACCACCAAACAAGGTTGATGTGATAGAGCTTTGCGTTTCGCTGGTAGGCAATAAACTGTTTTGCCCGGTATATGGAGCGCTAAAAGCCGGTTTATACTGTGAAATGATAGTTTGTTGAAAATGTAAACTAAAGCGCGACTGCTTTACTGTGTCCTGCGCAAATGCAAAACAAGCGGTTCCTGCCAGGAATAAATGGATAAGTATTAGTTTTTTCATGCGTTTGTGCGAAAATATATTTTCAATTTTAAGGTAATGTTAGCTATTGCAATTAATTTATTAGGCAAATCTAATAATAAATTTAGATAAGTCTAAAAATTATTTTTAATTATTGTGATGCTTGGATAAAAGTTCAGCTATCACCAAGAGCATCACAACTACTATGACAGCGACTATCCATCTGGTGTTCTTTTTCTTTACAGCCATTGTTGAAATTTTTTAATAAACCAGTTCTTTACTAATTGGGTAAGCAGGCAATAAGTGACCAATATTCCGATGAGCCATGGAAAAAACATCAGCGGCAATGGTTGCATTTTTAATGTTGAAGCGAATGACGTGAATGGCAGGCAGATACCAGTGGCCATTATAGCAGTGGTAAGCGCTACAACAGGTGCCGCCGCCCAGCTTTGAATAAATGGAATTTTACGCGTGCGAATCATGTGTACAATCAATGTCTGTGATAAAAGACTTTCAACAAACCAGCCTGTCTGGAAAAAATTCTGATGAGCGGGTGAATTTGCCTTAAATACATACCATAAAACAACAAATGTGGCATAATCAAATATGGAACTGATAGGTCCTATATAGATCATGAATTTGCTTATACTGCTGGCGTCCCACTTTCTTGGTGTAACGATATAATCTTCATCCATTTTATCCCATGGAATAGATATCTGTGAAATATCATAAAGCAGGTTGTTGATCAATATCTGGATAGGCAGCATTGGCAAAAATGGCAATAATGCGCTGGCACCCAGCATGCTGAACATATTGCCAAAATTGCTGCTGGCAGTCATCTTAATATATTTAATGACATTGCCAAAAGTCCGCCGCCCATAGATTATTCCTTTTCTCAAAACCATTAAATCCTTTTCGAGCAGAATTATATCAGCACTTTCTTTTGCGATATCAATAGCCGTGTCAACCGAAATTCCTACATCCGCATCTCTTAGAGCCGCGGCATCGTTAATCCCATCGCCCATAAATCCTACGGTATGGCCTTTTTCCTGCAGTACCTTTACGACACGTGCTTTTTGTATAGGGCTCAGTTTTGCCAGTATGCTGATATGGTCTATTCGTTCCGTCAGCTCCTGGTCGCTCATGTTCTCGAGGTCCTTACCCAGTAACACATTTGTTATGGGTATACCAACATCTTTGCATATTTTTTTGGTTACTACTTCATTGTCCCCGGTCAGCACTTTAATGTTCACACCTAAACGATGCAATGCTTCGATTGATGGTTTTGCAGAAGGCTTGGCCGGATCAAGAAATCCAATAAAACCCGTTAATATCATATTGCTTTCGTCGGCAACAGAATAGGTTAATGGCCTTTCATCGTACTCCTTAATAGCAACCAGCAAAACACGCAAGCCTTCTGCATTTAGCTGAGCAGATTTAGTCAGGATGGTTTCCCGCATTTTTTCATCCATCGGGATAATATCATCAGAATGAATCTGCAGACTGTTGTCTTCACCCGGATCAAATGCGCGGCTGCACAGATCGAGCATTTCTTCAACAGCGCCTTTACATATCAGCAAATGTTTGTGGTTCTTTTCTTCCAGAATTACTGACATGCGCCTGCGCTGAAAATCAAATGGTATTTCATCCACCTTCTCATAAGCTTCTCCTTCCTCAAGGCAGGAGTGCATCTCAACGTGCTCCAGGACTGCCAGGTCGAGCAGGTTTTTTAACCCCGTTTGGTGGTAACTGTTCAGATAGGCCCATTTCATTACCTCGGTATCTTCTATGCCATATACGTTCAGGTGCCTTTCTAGTACGATCTTATCCATCGTAAGTGTACCGGTCTTGTCGGTACAGAGGATGTCCATTGCACCTATGTTTTGTATAGCATTTAGCCGTTTTACCACCACTTTGCGTTTCGACATATTGACAGCGCCCTTTGCCAGATTAGCAGTAACGATCATTGGCAGCATTTCCGGGGTTAAACCAACTGCTATCGAAAGGCCGAACAGGAATGCTTCCAGCCAATTGTGCTTGGTAAAGCCATTGATAAGCATTACCGCTGGCACCATCACCAGCATAAAGCGGATCAGCAGCCAGCTTACACTATTAACACCTTTATCAAAACTAGTTTCGGCCCGTTTTCCTACCAATGATTTGGACAGAGAACCGAAATAAGTATCGTTACCGGTATTTACTATTGCTGCCTGTGCGCTGCCGCTCACCACATTGGTACCCATAAAGCAGGTATTGTCAAGCTCAAGAACGGATATGGTTTTGACTGAAAGATTTGCTTTTGCGGTTTTCTCAACGGGTAGCGATTCGCCTGTAAGCATAGCCTGGCTCACGAAAAGGTCTTTCGATTGCAGGATGCGTATATCGGCAGGGATCATATCGCCTGCCGATAAATGAATGATGTCGCCGGGTACCAGGAGCTTGATATCCAATTCCTTTTTTTCTTCATCCTGCCTGATCACTGTAGCCGTAGTTTTCACCATCGACTTCAATTTCTCAGCGGCCTGGTTGCTGCGATACTCCTGGACAAAGCGAAGTAAGACGCTCAACATCACCATAATACTTATGATCAATACGGTTGAATAGTCGCAATCGCCCGGTGCCTGGATGATCACATCAGTGATCAATGAAATGATCGCCAGGACGAATAGTACGGCTATAAATGGGTTCAAAAAAGCCTGGAAGAGCTGGATGTACCATGCCGGGGCCTTTTCATGAGCAACTTCGTTTAGTCCATAAGTATGTATTCGTTCCCTTACTGCTTCATCATTCAAACCTTTTTCGGTCGTTTCCAGCATTGAAAGCAGCTCAGTTTTGCCCTTTGAAGCAGCTTCTTTTAGCTTCTGTTCTGCTGCAGCATCCAGGCCGGCAATTTGTGAATTGCGTTTTAAAAGCCCTTTTTTGATATTCATATAGTTATTCTTTTAGGGGTAATAGATCGTTTTATTATTTGATGTAACACAAATTGAAGGAGGGGTTATAATCCGCCTCCTTCCGTTACTTTGCGGGGTAAAACTGTATCTATCGAGAAACTGAGTATGCTTGATGCGGCAAGGGTAGTTTTTTTGCGGCCGGCATTTGATATGTTCTTTGCAGATAACAATCTGTTTTCCTGGAAAACAAAATTGTTTTTTTCTCTTTTACGCATAGTTATAAAGATTTGCCCCGGCACCTTAGGACTGCGTAAAAGTGCGCCGTCAGGTTAGCAGGGGAGATTTAAAAATTTGTTTTTTCTACTCGGACCTGTATCCATTTTTTTGATTTTTTATTTTGATGCAAAGAAAGGTGAAAAGCAAATGCAATGGTATTGCATTTATTGCGCGCATTTTTCGCAGATGCCTTTTACAACGAGGTTCATTTCGGCAGGTGCAAAACCGAGAGGAAGAGTAATAGCAGGGATTTTATGATCGGGCAGGCAAAAGGTCTCTTTACAAGAGTTGCAGTAAAAATGTACATGCATGTCGTGATGCTCGTGGGTGGTGCAATCTTCTACGCATAAGGCATATTTGGGAGTGCCTGTGCCATCTTCGATGCAATGTATCAAGCCGTTTTGCTCAAAGGTTTTTAATGTACGGTAAATGGTGATGCGGTCGGCAGTTTCCAGGCCCTTTTCTATATCGCTCAGGCTGATGGCCGAATTTTGCTGCAAAAGCAGTTCCAGCACCAGTATACGCATGGCGGTAGGATTGATCTTTTTAGATGCCAGTTTCTGTTCAACCTGTAGTTTCATCTGCTCGGCAAAGCTACGCCTTTTACTTTTGTATATAAGTTCCGGCTTCGTCAAAAAACTGATCCAGGTATTGCTCCATAAATTGGTGACGTTGTTCAGCCAGTTTTTTACCGGTTTCGGTATTCATTTTATCTTTTAGAAGTAAGAGCTTTTCGTAAAAATGATTGATGCTTGGCGCCGGAGAGTTTTTGTATTCCTCTTTGGTCATGTTCAGGTTAGGTTCAACTTCAGGATTATAAATCTCCCTGCCCTTAAAACCGCCATAGCTAAACGCCCGTGCAATTCCAATAGCGCCAATAGCATCTAGGCGATCGGCATCCTGAACAATTTCTAATTCTTTCGAATGGAAAGTCTTCTGGTCAAAACCCGATTTGAATGAGATATTCCGGATGATCTGCTGCACATTAACTATTATACCCTCATCAACATTCAATTCCCTGAGAAAATTCCCTGCTGTTTTTGGTCCGATTTCTTCATCGCCTCCATGAAATTTGCTGTCGGCAATATCATGAAGTAAAGCAGCTAGTTCGACAACCAGCATGTCCGCTTCTTCATTCTCAGCAATACGATGTGCATTGAGCCAAACACGATGAATATGCCACCAATCATGCCCTCCTTCGGCGTTTTCTAAAGTTTTGCGTACAAAATCACGGGTTTTTTCAATGGCTAAATCGTGTTGCATGTTTTGGAGTTAAGCAACAAATATCCGGAATAGAGTCAAGAATCAAGAGCCAGTAATCAAGATTAAAATACTCTTTGTCCTGATTCCTGGCCCTTGGTTCTTGACTCTCTCTTAATCGATGCTATATTTTACCTGGATAGCCGGCAAAAGCGTCACATTATCCAATGGTACCTGGTTGCTGGAGAGGATCGGTTTCTTCTTCAAATAGAAATTATATACCCCTTTTTGCGGTGAGGGAGTACCCTCTGCCGGAGGATTGAAGCCGACAGCAAATGAAAGTATAAAATCGTGCGACTTCTCATTATCAGGCACCACCCAATGATGGTTTGATTTTCTTAAAGCCTCGATCAGCGGTGGTGCTAAAATGGCATCATCAGCATAATAGATCACCAGTTTTTGAATAGTACCTTTTTGATCGGCTGAGAATTTAAAAATTACTGTGCCGGTTGCTTTACTTTTGATGATCTCGGGCGATACAACGATGCTATCTTTAAAAAACTGCGTCATTGCTGCATTGCCTCCCTGGAATGGGAAAGCCAGCTGCTGCTGCGCCATGCAATAGCTCGAAATGATGAGGGTAACAGCTAATAATAGGATCTTCTTCATTAAATTAATAAGTTGATTGGATTAGATTGAGTTGATTGAGTCGGATTAAGTTAAAATAAATATAACCTAATCAACCACTCTCTTAATCAACTTAATCAACCAAACTATTCCTTCGGCTCCCTTTTACTGCCTTCGTACAACTCATATTCCAACAGGCGGCAGTCGAGTTTGCCATTATAAAATTCAACGCGGCGGTTGGCCTTTAACCCGATCCTTTTTGCCAGGTCAGGGTTGCCGGTAAAAATATAACCACGATAGCCCAGGCACTTCTGCTTCATATAATCGCCCATGCGTTTGTATGTCGCTTCAAGCTTGGTATGCGTGCCTAAACGCTCACCATACTCCGGGTTGAACATAATTACGCCGGGCTCATCGGGTACTATCGTGTCCGCAAAGTCACAAACGCTAAAATCTATCAAATGTTCTACACCCGCTGTTTTTGCATTTTTCTGGGCGATGTCAACGGCATCAGCCGACAGGTCGGTTGCAATGATCTTAAAGTTAAGCGCTTTCTTCCCCTTATCCTTCAATTTACGGCGTTCGGTAAAAAATACTTCCTCCTCATAACCCATAATATGCATAAAGCCATAGTTCATCCGGAAAAAGCCCGGACTTTTATCTGTCGCCAGCAAAGCAGCCTCGATAGCTAAAGTTCCCGATCCGCACATAGGGTTGATAAAAGTGCTGTTTTTGTCCCAGTTGGTCGCTATAATTGTCGACGCCGCCAGAGCCTCCAGCATTGGCGCTTTTCCAGGGATTTTACGGTAGCTGTGCTTGGCTAAAGTCTCGCCGGCAGTATCTAAAAATACTTCAGCCTTATCATCCTGCCAGTACAGGTGAACAACCGTTTTATTCTGATCAGGACCAGAATTTGGACGGAGACCTTTCTTATCTTTTATCCTATCGACGATCGCATCCTTCACCTTTACATTGGCAAAAAGTGGCGTGGTGATATGCTCGTTATTAACATTTGAGGTTACCGAGAAATAGCCGGTAAAATCGATCACTTTTTCCCATTCTATGGCTACCAATTGCTCATATAATTGCTGCGGATTGGCAGCTGTAAAACTCTTGAGCAGGTATAACACCTGGCTTGCACAGCGTAAATTAAGATTCAGCGCAATCGTGTCATTCACAGTGCCTTTCAGCTCAACACCAGTCTGAAAAACGCGGACAGGCGCAAAGCCCAGCGCTTCGATCTCGCTTTGCAGGTAGGGCGATAACCTTTTATTGCAGGTGACTATGATTTTACTCTCGGTGTGGAAAACTTGCATAATAAGTTGGCGAATTTATGAATTAAATACCCGTGATTTTATTTCTGAACCATTAACTTTACATTTTAATTTTTAAGAAGATATGGAAATTAAGGGTAAAGTACACGAAGTATCACCTACCGCCCAGGTAACTGACTCACTGAAGAAAAGAGAACTGATTGTTGAATACATAGAAAACCCTCAGTATCCTGAATATTTGAAATTTGAAGCTATACAGGACCGTTGCAACCTGCTGGATAACCTGCGCGTTGGCGACGATATAGAGGTTTTCTTTAACCTGAAAGGCCGTCCGTGGACCGACAAAACGGGTAAAAAAACCTATTTTAACTCATTACAGTTATGGAAAGTGAACGTATTGAGCGGCGCTAACAGCAACACCGTGCCTGAATACGCACCGCAGGTTGACATCAGCTCGGCACCTGACGAGGATGATCTTCCGTTCTAAGAAGTTTGTGCCAAAGGCACTCCCTTGGAGCAATTGCCGGTTGGCAGTTTGCATAAGAAAAAGAGCTCTACAGAAATATAGGGCTCTTTTTTTTATCTATTTTGTTGGTAGAGTACGAATTTAATGTTTGACCAAAAATATCTCATATGAACGTACAGGAACAAATCGATGCGAATATCGCCAGTCAGCCTGAGCAAAAGCGTAGCGAAATGCAAGAGCTGCATAATCGTATCCTACAGTTATCTCCGGGATGCAAATTGTGGTTCGATAATGGTAAAAACGAAGAAAATAAGACTGTTGCCAACCCTACTATTGGTTATGGTTTTCAAACGATAAAATATAAAAACGGAACAACCAGGGATTTTTTCAGAATTGGTCTGAGTGCAAACACAACCGGAATCTCCGTTTATATTCTGGGCATCGAGGATAAGAAATATTTAGCTCAAACCTTTGGAAAAGACTTGGGAAAGGCGAGCGTGACCGGCTACTGCATCAAGTTCAAAAATCTGAAAGACATTAACATTAACGTGCTTGAGGCGGCAATAAGATTTGGGCTTGAACTTCCAAGTGAAAGCTAAATTTAAAACAGGGTCGCTACAATAATAGAAAATTATCGGAATATAATCCCTAAACTTGCACTCTCTATAATTAGCTTGCAATCCGAATGATCATCTTAACTTTTTTTCTGTGTCACTGGTTCCTGTCGCTGTTTTTCCAGACGTTCTTTCAGCACCGGTATGCATCGCATAAAATGTTTAAGATGACGCCTTTCTGGGAAAAAACATTTTACTTTTTAACCTTCATTTTCCAGGGTTCATCCTTCCTTAACCCACGCGCTTATGCCATTATGCACCGGATGCATCATGCTTACAGTGATACGGAAAAGGATCCGCATTCGCCGCATTTTATAAAGGATGTGTTTGGGTTGATGATGAAGACCAAAAGGATATACATGGATTACCAGCGGTATAAAACTGAACCCGAGCCGCAGTTCCGCGACCGCTATCCTACATGGGCTTTTATCGACAATATCGGCGACCGTTGGATTACACGCTTGTCATTTGGGATTTTGTACACTATATTTTATATAGTTTATGCAACCTATTGGTGGATGTTCCTGTTGCTGCCTATACATTACCTGATGGGTCCGATACATGGCGCTATAGTTAACTGGTGCGGGCATAAATATGGCTATTCCAATTTTGACAATGACGACCATAGCAAGAACACATTCCCTCTCGATTTCCTGATGCTGGGCGAATTGTTCCAGAATAATCACCATAAGAAACCAAACGATGCGAATTTTGCCAAACGCTGGTTTGAGTTCGATCCATCCTATGTAGTGATCAGGGTACTAAATGCTTTGCGGATCATTAAATTAAGAAAGTCTTAATCCCTTTATTTAACCAGGGATAACGCTGTTTCCAGGTCACGATCTCTTTTACTGACAATGTCTTCAGGGCTGTAATCAACTTCATGCTCAGGCATAACACCATGTCCGAAAGTTGATTTTTGGGCTGCAGAAACCACGCGCATCCATGGGAAAGCAATAGAGATTTTAGTATTGGGTAAGGTTAGTTTTTGGATGGTCATTCCATTACAACCCTCTTCCGCACCTGCCGTTTCACGGCCGATGAATTTCGCATCCCGTCGCTGTGCTTTAAGGGCTGATGTAAAAAGCGCCCCCGATGAAAAAGTAGCTCCGTCGATCAAAACCAACAAATTGCCATTAAAGTGATCCGTTTTGGAAAGAGGAAGGGGGCCATATATTTTTCCGAAAACTGCTTTAGTGTTGATATGATACCATGATCCTTCTTTATTTCCCGGATGAAAGCCTTGGTTGAAGCCGGTTGTTCGTGAAGTATCAAAGTACTTTGCAAAATGGCTCAATGCAGGGTTAGGTATCCTTGATTTAGCATCGTTGATTATATGATAAGGTGCATCTGCCAGGTACGATAATAGTTGAATGGCTATCCGGATATCGCCACCGGTATTATGCCGCATGTCAATGATCAGATTTTTAATCCCTCTTTGGTGAATTTGTTTAAATGCTTCTTTATAAAGAAGCGTGTCCTCATATTCAAATGTCTTTGCGGTAAATAAGGCGGTGGACGAATTATTTAAGAAATACAACGGTAAACGTCCAGTATTTTTTGCTTCGGTCCAGTTAGTATAATTATCAACTGGTTTAATAGCCTGGGTTTGTGAAGAGTTTCCCGCTAATGGATTTACACTGATGGTTTTTGATTCGCTTTGTTTTGTGCGTAACGTGATTTGATAAGGGCCGGTCCAATGGTAATATTTATTGCAGGCATCTTCAAAACCGTCATATTCGCTTAAAAATAGCTCCTTAAATGTTTCATTATACCCGTCGCCGCAATACAGATCATACCCATGGCTGATTATTTCAGCAACAGGGGTATTGTTCATCTTTATTATTTCATCACCCGTGGAAAGTTCTTGCGTCTGAGTAGTTGTTATCCAGGCCCGGTGATGTTTTACTAATACTTCAAAGGGTAAATGAGGAGCAGATATGGGTTTATACCCGGCAGAGTGTGTTATTTGCGTATGCCCGCACCGGAGCTGGCATAAGAAAGGATAAACACGGTCAACAAATTCGCCCTCGGAAAGCGGAGCATTGATGGAAGCAAAAGTTTTATTATAAGCTTTTGCCAGGCTGTCCGGCGGAGTATAAATTCCATACCCCGGATGCAATTCTTTAATAGCCGACCAAAGGATGGAAAGATCATCATGCATGGATTTAACCGCTATTTTCTGTGCAACTATATCTGACTTAGAAGGGTTTTTATCAACAGAAGTTTTGCAATTTGTGATTGAAAAGGCTATCGATAAATAGGATATGGCTTGAAAAATAAACCTCTTTTTTAATTTCATTTTTAATATAATAAATCTCGTAGAGACGCGATGCATTGCGTCTCCAACCCGTTAGTTTCTTTTTTCCTTAAACCTGCTGAAAAATACACACGCCGTAAAGCACAATATAAATCCGCAAACACAGCTCAGGCGCAAGCCCTGGTCATGCCCCGGATCTTTGCCATATATAGTAAGAAAAGCAAACGCAGCAATACCCAGCGTTTGTCCCATTTTTACAAATAAATATTTTACGGCGAAGAACATTCCCTCACGGTTCTCGCCGGTTTCTTCCGATTCATGCTGGGCTATTTCGGCCAAAATTGCATTAGGCAGAATACCCAAAGCTGCCAGGGGGAATGAGGTACAAAGTACCAGCGCGTAAGCCTGCAGGTAGGGTGATAGGGGAAATTTGCCCAAGAAATACATGGCAATGAAAATCAGACTTTGCAATGCGAATGCAAATAAAACCAATGGCTTTTTACCGATGCGCTTTGATAAATAATTGATAAGTGGATAGAACACCAGCGACAAGGCAACCATAGCGCCCATTAACGCACCGCCAATCGATTCGGGCAGGTTGAGCAATACCGTAACAAAATAAAGCATGCCGCTTGATATCACACTCAGCGACATGTAGAATGAAAAGTCCGAAATAAGGTAATATTTAAAATTGGCGTTGCTGAAAGTCTTTTTGATCGCTGTTAAGATCGGTAGATGCGAAGGTTTGCTGACCGTATATTTCTTTTCATCAATTGCTAAAACAGGTATCAGCATCACTACACCTGCAAGCACAGCCAAACCCCAGATGGTATATTGAACGGATTGATCGCGGTTGGTTACGTGAAAAAGATATTCAACAGCATCTGCATAATTGTTTACCGATGCAGCTATGATAATACCCAATACAAAGCCAGCCTGCTGAAAAGAGGACAGTTTTACTTTTTCTTCCGCCGTCTCAGTTAACTCAGGTAGTAAGGCATTGTAAGGGATGACATAGGCGGTTACGCTCATGAAAAACAAAGTCATGGTAATGGCCAGCCAGGTGGCGTTTGTGCCGCTCTGTTTCATTTCGGGCGGGTAAAAAGTAAGGCAGCAGAATATAACTGCCGGTATTATGGCCCACTTCATGAACGGTGTCCTTCGACCTTTTGGATTTTTACTTTCATCACTAAGTGATGCAATAAGTGGATCAAATAAAGCATCAATAAAACGTCCGGAAGCTGCGATGACAGAAAGGATATTCACTACACCGAAAAGAAGCAATTGAGGCACAAGCGGAACCAGTCCGGCATTGGATGGCGGCAGGTAAAAATAAGGCAACATAACGATGATAAGGTTCGTCATGATGCTCCAGCCTACCATTCCGCAGGCATAGGCTATCTCTTTGCTCAAAGGTAGTTTTGCAGCAGGCATTTACCGCAAGATGCGAAATATTTTTGGCTGAAGTGTTGGTTAGAATGCCAACAATCAAATATTTTTCCGGTAAACTACAAATCCTGATTTCTCAGCTACTTTGTCGTAAAGCGCCATAGCAGTCGAGTTTGTCTCATGTGTCTGCCAGTATACACGCGGCGAACCAGCCAGTCGTGCATGCTCATAAACTTCGGTGATCAAAGCCCTTGCCACACCCTTTCCGCGGGCCAATTCTGTTGTAAACAGATCCTGCAAATAACAATTCGGACCGATGGCGATAGTCGACCGGTGAAAAATATAATGGGTTAGACCTATCAACTTTCCTTCACTTTCAGCAACCAAACAATGCACAGGCTCATAGCCGTCAAAAAATCTGGCCCATGTTATTTGAGTTATTTCAGCAGGTAGCGCGGTTGGTCCGGAGCGGCCATAAAAAGTATTGTAACCATCCCATAACGGCAGCCATTGATCGTAATCTTCGCGGGTTACCGGTCGGATGATGAAACTGAGAGACATTTTGCAAAAAAATTTAATGCAAAATGCGAATTTCTAATGATGGATTACAATCCCGAATAATAATCATACCCCTGCTCAGCCCAATAATCGCGTGGACGGCTATTGCTGAAGGCAATAGTGCCAATACGCTTCAGGTTTTTGATGCCGTATTTTACCGGGATGATCAGTCGCAAAGGTTGCCCGTGCTGACCGTTTAATAACTCATCGTTCATCTGGTAAGCCAGCAAAGTTTGCGGGTGAATGGCGCTTGGCATATCGATGCCTACATAATATTGCTTATCCGGAGTTTCGAGGCCGACATAACCCATCTTGGCTTCGGTATCAAGATTATAATGCTTTATAAAATCACGAAAGCTTACCCCTTCCCAGTGCGATATCTGGTCCCAGCCTTCCACGCATTTAAAATCGTAGGTTATTTCAGTTTTAGGGAGCTTCATCAGCTCATCCAGGGTGATCTGTAATGTTTCGCCGTTCGCCTTTTTTACCTGCAATTTCCAGTTTTCAGGCGGCAATTTACCTGCGGAGCCTATATCGCTGTTATGGCGTATCTTTTTAGCAGCCATTTCACGTGGGTAGGTTTTCACCAGGTGGTTTTCATTGAAGGTTAGCCTGCGGAAAAATAGTTCAGTTTTGTTTAATGCCTGGCGCAATGGCTTATGAGCTCCCGCAGTTACGCTTGCTGTTTCGTCAGGTGATTTATACAACCAACGCCATCCGCCGTAAGCAGCCGCGACATAAGCGCCAAAGACGGTAAACGAGATGAAATTTCTGCGCTTTATCTTTTGCTCGGTGGTCAGTTCTTTCTCAGGCTTTTTCATCTTCATTATTATTTTCGATAGCTGGTTTAGGCTGTTCGTTTACTACTTCGAAACCGGATACAACCGAACGGAAATTGTTCCATCCCGCCAGGATAACCTGCACAACATGCACCAGGAAAAACAGTACATAACCGATAGTCAGCACAAAATGCCAGATGCGTGCCAGGTGATATCCTCCACAAATCCAACACAGCCAGTTAAACTGTACCGGCTTGTAAATAGCCAGCCCGGTAACCAGCGAACCAAAACCCATGATGATAATTGCAGTATAAGCGATGCGTTGGGCCGCATTATATTTATCCTGTGGCGGAGCAGTTTTTCGGATGTGCAGATCATGCAGCAAAACCAGCCATGCTTCTTTAAATGAATGCCGGTTGGGTACCAACTGCCGCCACTCGCCGGAGATGATGGTATAAAGAACATAGAAAAAACCGTTTAGCGCAAAAAACCACATAAACAGGAAATGAAAGGCCATCCCTTCAGCCAGGCGCTGCGGTATATGCAGCCATTGGTAATACCAGTCGGGAAAGAAACGCACGTAGGTGTGCCCGAACAGCGTGATGCTATACTCGTCATTGGCCCAGTAGATCAGCATCCCGCTCCATATCATAATGGTGAGTATCGGGAAGTTGACCCAGTGGGTCCACCGCATTACTAAGGGGTGCTTTTCTTTAATTGCTTTCATTTATTGGTTGTTGCTTCAATAATAGCGATGGGTTTGAAACCCGTCGCTATTATTGAGACATTATTACAGTTTTGCACTTAAGTTTGATGGAAATTCCACTTTAGTTGCCCCGGTGATCTCGCCGTTCGAGATGTTTTGTACAAAGCCTATCAGCTCAAATTTCTTTGGATCAAAATCATGGGGCAAAGAAATGCTTTCATCGCCACTTGTACCTTTTAAGACAATATTTTTCAATTGCGTTACGATCTGCACGTGCGCTAAAGTACGTCCTCCGTTTTCGCCGCCTTGTACTTTGGTAGTCGCATTTTTCTCTATTAGCGCGATCAATAAATTCGAGCTATTAACACTTGATATGTGATATTGAATGTTGACTTTATCGCCTTCAACTTTGATATTGTTGAGGCTAAGCTCTGTATTTGCAGCTTTTTCCAGCCCGCCTTTTATAGCATTGCGCAGACTCTTTTCATCTGAACCAACAAATTCGGTCCGACCGTTTACGATCACTTGCGGTGTATATACCTGCGATGATTTCAACCATTTGCCGTACTGGTATTGCCGGCTGGAATAATCGTGGTTACTGAAAACATCCTTCCAACCCAAACGGTTCCAATAGTCCACATGGAATGCTAAAATGTAAACAGGTTTGTCTACGTTTTCCTTTTGTACTTTCGCCACCAAAGCATCTGCAGGCGGACAGCTTGAGCAGCCTTCGGAAGTAAACAATTCTACAACAGCGAAGCCTTTTCCTATTGCGGGTTTGGTGATTTCTTTAGCTTTTATGGTGATAAATGCCTCGGTTACCAAACCGATGAAACCAAGACAGATCAATACGATAAATATTCTGAACGATCTCATTTTATTCTTTTTAAATTAGATTGATATCTCATTTACGCATTTAGTCGCTTTGTGATTTGGTTCCTTACAATAAATTTAAATCTTTTTTACGGGTGCACGACAAATATTTATGCCGATAGTTTGTAAGGGCTGGATCAGGCATACGACTAAGCCATAACAACCATTAAAATAAATGATTACCAAAACTCTCCAGCTTGAACCCCGGAACTGGGTAGCCTCACATGCCGATTACCTGTATGCTTATGCCATTGCCCGTATAAACGACGAAGAACAGGCAAAAGACCTGGTGCAGGAAACTTTTTTAGCCGCACTGCAAAAGGTAGATAAGTTTGAGGGTAAAAGCTCAGAACGCACCTGGCTTACAGCGATATTGAAGTATAAGATCATTGATGTTTACCGGAAAAAATCATCTGGATTGATAGTCAATGCTGATGTCCAACGGGCTGAACAAGAACAATCCGACTTTTTTGAGCCTGAATATGGGCACTGGACAAAGGAAAACGCGCCAATGTCATTCGGTATTGATGATCACGACCCGTTAATAAATAAAGAGTTCAATAGTATTCTGCAAAAGTGTATGCAAAAACTGCCTGCGCTTTGGCTGTCTATTTTTACGATGAAGCATATGGATGACCAGTCTACCGACATAATTTGCTCTGAACTAAAAGTTACCCAGGCTAATTTTTGGGTGATCATTCATCGTACAAAACTTAACCTGAGGGCCTGCCTTCAAAAAAACTGGATTTGAAATGGGAACCTTAAAGAAAATTCAAAACAACTGCCATAAGGCCACCTTCCTGATCGAAAAGAAACTAATCGGCAAGATTACGCTGCGTGAGAAGATCGAGTTAAAAATCCATCTGTTTGGATGTGGGATATGCCGCACCTACCAGAAGCAAACCGTTAAGATCAGCCAGATGGTTCGCCAACTATTTAGTGATTCCGCAAATTCCGAAAAGCAGCTGGACGATACTTTTAAAAAGGATATGCAGCACAGGATTGAGGACGAATTGGATAAAAATTAAAATTCTTTGTAAGGTTTGTTTTGGTTGAACTACTAAGTATGAAAAGTACAAGAAACCAAAACATTATGAAATCAATTTCAAAAGTAATTATGGCTGCTGCTATTGCAGTTTGCTTCACCATCAGTGCACAGGCATCAGTAAAAGGTTTACCCGTTGATACCGGCAAAATGTCTAAAATGAGCCACAGTAAAATGAGTAAGATGGATCACAAAGACAAGAAAATGGATAAGATGAAAAAGGGGAAGATGTCAAAAGATACGACTAAAATGTAAGTTGTTTTTTGTTTTGACGAAAGAGGGGGCTAATCAGCCCCCTTTTTTATTCACCTTCATACTGAAGAAAGCCAGGTCCTCGCCATCACGCCAGAAATCAGCCATCCGGGTTAGCCCTGCTTTTTCCAATACTTTTTGTGAGCCTGTATTGCCCAAAGTAGTTACGCCCACTATTTCGTTGGCGTCGGTATGAGTCAGGGCATAACCTACCATAATAATAGCCATCTCGCTGGCTATGCCTTTGCCCCAGTATTTGTGGCGCAGTGAATACCCGAGTTCTATTCTTCCTTCCTCGTCGAAGTAATTTCTAAGCAGGCACATGCCGATAAAATCACCGTCTATGTTGTTGAATATCCCCCATCGGCCCAAACCGGGATTCACCTGATATTCTTCAATAGCCTTTTTAAATATTTCAACCTGCTCCTTACGGCTTCTTTTGGGCAGATGGAGGGTCACTCTCGGATCGTCAAAAAGAGCCAGGTAGGTGGCTTCTTCTTCTGACTTAAAACCACGGATAACAAAACGGGGCGTTTGGGCTATAATGTGCATAGTCAAATTTAACACGATTTAAGGATTTAAGGGATTCACAGGATTGTCATAAAAAGGGACACGATTGAAAGATTTTATAGATTGATGGGATATTGTAAGCCGATTGATCTGGGAAATCTTAAAAATCCTGAAATCGTGTTACCTTTGTCCCCTATGGCATCCATCAAACCATCTGTACCCAAAGGCACCCGCGACTTCTCTCCGGCCGAAATGGCTAAGCGTAACTATATTTTTGATACTATTAAAGGCGTATTCCGCAAATATGGCTATCAGCAAATAGAAACGCCTGCTATGGAGAACCTGAGCACGCTGATGGGTAAATATGGTGACGAGGGGGATAAGCTGATATTTAAAATATTGAATAGTGGGGATATCGTAAGCTCATTAATTGAGGGCTTTTCTAAATTACAAAGTGAAATAAATAAATCAGAAACAATTCAGAGTATAGATGTCGAAGATTCAAAGTTTCCAGGTGAGCAGGGAGAGAAGCGCGCAGTAAGCATTGTCGATTCGAAAGCATATGAGGAAAATCCATTTAAGGTTGGTGCAGAGATAGAGAATATAGCCGACCATAGGAAAAATTTGAATAAAGACGTAATAGATAGAATTTCCGAAAAAGCTCTTCGTTACGACCTTACTGTTCCTTTCGCACGTTATGTAGTAATGCATCAGAACGATATCACCTTCCCGTTCAAGCGTTTCCAGGTACAACCGGTATGGCGTGCAGATCGTCCTCAACGCGGGCGCTATCGTGAATTTTACCAGTGCGATGCGGATGTTGTTGGCTCTGATTCTTTGCTTAATGAGGCTGAATTTGTGCTGATCTACGATGAGGCTTTAGGCAAATTAGGACTGAAAGATTTCACAATAAAAATAAATAATAGAAAAATCCTATCAGGAATAGCTGAGATTATAGATAAAAGTGATAATATAATTGATCTGACTGTAGCTATAGATAAGCTGGATAAAATTGGCCTGGATGGTGTTACTAAAGAGTTGTTGGAGAGAGGGTTTACTCAGGATGATATTGAAAAGATAAAACCAGTAATCTTATTGCAGGGAACTAATGAAGAAAAACTAGCAAGCCTGCGCAATACCCTTTCAAAATCTGAAACAGGTTTAAAAGGCTGTGACGAAATACAAACCGTATTAGATTATATCGCTGACTTCAAACTCAAAACTGCCAAACTGGAACTGGATATCACACTCGCCCGCGGACTGAATTATTACACGGGTGCCATCTTCGAAGTAAAGACCAACGAAGTTGCTATGGGTAGTATCGGCGGCGGCGGAAGATATGATGACCTAACAGGGGTTTTCGGAGCGAAAGAGAAATTAACTGGTGTGGGTATATCCTTCGGTGCGGATCGCATTTATGATGTGCTGGATGAATTAAACCTGTTTCCGGCAGCGACGAGCCAGGGTACGCAAGTGCTCATTTGCTGCTTCGATAAAGAAGGTGAACGATATGCTTTACCTCTATTACAGCAATTGAGAGAACAGAATATTTATGCTGAATTATACCCTGCCGGAGCCAAGATCAAAAAGCAGATGGAGTACGCTAATAACAAGCAGATCCCATATACCATCTTGATCGGCAGTGAGGAAATGCAAAGTGGTTTGCTGGCATTTAAGGATATGGAAAGTGGGTTGCAGGAGAAGTTGAGCGGGGATCAGATTATTAACCGCCTAAAATAGATCACTGCGGCGGATAATACCTCTTCTTAACGTTTGTCATGCTGAACGATAGTGAAGCATCTGTCGCGAGTCATATCTTGATTACTCTTCATTTGTATTTAACTCCCGGTCTAATTGCAAATTATAGGATGAAACTAAACGCCGTCTTTAGATTCTTCGCTCTCGCTCAGAATGACAAAGCGTATAAACAGAAACGCCCCGATAAGTCGGGGCGTTTCTACTATAGAGTATTTATCCGTTGTTCGTATTCGCCTTCGCATGCGGAGACAGATCAAACGGAACCACAACCTTTATACTAATATTTCTACCCATATTGAATATGCCCGGCTGAACGCCTGCAGGCACATTTGGGTTGTCAAAATATTTCAGTCGACTCATGTTCGATTGATAGTTCTTGTTGGCCAAGTTGGTTCCTTCCACAAATATTTTCAGAACCGGATCACCTGCTGAGTTGACGATATTCCCGCCAAAACCTGCACTGATCAGGTTATAGCCTGCTGTATAAGTTTCAGTTCCGTAAGCAGCAAAAAAGCGGTCTTGCGCGCTATAGTGATCAAAGCCTACAAATCCGTAAACGTTTCTGAATGACCCGAACCCTTTGGCAAATGTTCCGCGCAACTCAGAGTGGGTATGCAGCGGTGGGATAAACGGTAAGTATTTCAAACTGTCGGCAACCTTGCCTCCATTACCTAAGTTGGTTCCGTAAGTCAGGCTCAGCGCATTCTCGAAATGTAACCATTTCCAGGGGTGCAGGTCGAGGTTTACCTCGCCGCCGTTGATACGTGCATGACTTTGCGTATAAGTGAATTCCGTATACAGCGGGAATGTTGGGTTATGGGCAGGTGAGCCGTCAGGGTTTAATACCTGCTGTTGATAGATGTAATTCTGGATATTATTGTTGAACACCTCCACGCTGGCCGATAGATTCGGCAGCGTCAGGAACGCACCCAAATCTTCCTGTACGTTAAACTCCGGTTTAAAATTTGGATCGCCTATGTGGTATATCTGTGAGCCCGGGTCGGGACCGTTGGCAGATAATTCGGCAATACTTGGCGCCCTGAAACCACGCGCAATGTTTGCTTTGATCAGGAATTCGTTAGAGAAATTGTAAGTAGCACCAAAACTTCCGGTAGCACCAGAAAAAGTTTTATTTAACGCTGCGAATTGCTGCGCTACATTAGGCGTTGTAGTTGGGTTTGGCCCGGTGTACAGCGACGGATAGTAGGCAACTGTGGTATCGATATAAGCCGCCTGTCCGTGAAATGAGCGGCTGTCATAACGGGCACCGGCTTGCAGGTCTAACTTACCGAAGGTCTTTTTAAGTATGAAGAAAGGACCGATGTCAAATTGATGATAAGCCGGGATCGGGAAATCGGTCGCGTCGCCGATGGTATTGTTTTGATATTGACCGTTTACACCTGCCGTGGCTTCAAAATCATTACCGATCACGTAGTTGTATTTTACATCATAAGTATATGTACTTAGGTGTAGGTTCAACCCAGCAATGTCCGGCTCTGTTGGATGCGTATACTCCCTGCGATGGCTATACTGATAGCCCAGGTTAACGATCAGGTTGCCGTTGCCTAAAGTAAAGTTGCTGTTGTTGTAAATACGATACAACTGTACGTGCTGGTGCAACGGTGTAATAGCATAAGAGTTCAAAACCGAGTTGGGAACTATCGGACGAAAAGCATCTTCATCAGTGATCTGGCGGGTAAATTGCCGGGTAATAGAGTCACGGCTGCCATCGGGTATTTCCTGCTCGTCATCAAATACAGACGCATGGAAATAAGAGTATCCCCATGATTTATTTAGCCCAACCATTACGCGCGCATCTTTTTCGCGGAACCCTGTTCCGTAAACGCGACCGTCATGTTCGTTTTGGTAATCTTTAGCCTCTTTGGCAGATACGACAGTCCCCCAAACCAAGCCATTATTGTTGCCTTGCAAGCGGAAAGAACCGCTCATCAGTCCGTTGTTGGAGCCGTAGTTGCCGGTAAATGACCCTAATATTTTTCCTTCCGGAACAGGTGAAGGCGATATCAGGTTGACCACCCCGCCAATCGCATCCGAGCCATAGCTTAAACTGGCCGGACCCTTGATCACTTCTACGCGGTCGATGGAATTCTGATCCACCTCGATGCCGTGCTCATCACCCCATTGCTGGCCCTCCTGGCGGATACCATCCTGTAAAGTAATTACCCGGTTATAGCCTAAACCATGTATAAAAGGCTTGGAAACGTTCGGCCCGGTAGTAACGGCGCTGATGCCAGGCAGATTCGCGATCTCATCGATGACATTGGTTGTGGCCGAATGCTGGTCGATATAGGTTTTACTTATGGCTGCCATCGGAACCGGGTCACGTTTAATTTCGGTGGCTTTGCTTACCCCGGTGATCACTACTTCTGCTGCTTCAATCGAAGACGCCTTTAATACAACGTCTAATTGGGTTGTCTTTGACAAATCGACACGCTGATTGAAAGTAGCATATCCAACAAAGCTTACCTGCAGCAGATAAATACCCTTTGGCAATTGTCCGATACTGTATTTACCATTGGCGTCAGATACAGTTCCAATGCGCAGATCGGGAATAGAAATGGTAGCGCCGGGAATAGGCTTGCCGTCGGCTTTATCGGTAATAGTACCGGTGAGCGTACCTAAAACTCCGTCCTTAATAATTTTATTTTCAGTTGCCGGGACATTGGCAAATGTTGTCGTATATATAAATAGTGCTAAAATGCTATATAGCAGTTTGAGTTTCATAAAAGTGTTTTTAAGATCAATAATATTGCCAGTAAGGCAGGTTGTTTAACTGGAATATTATGACACCGGAGGCGAACGGCCTGCCGAAAGGATAAGTGATATACTTATAAAATCATATTTACCTTGCTTGTAAATATGATCTGAAGAAACAGTCGGAATGAAATAGTGGTTATTAGTCAGCGTCATGCTGGTATGATGCATGGCATCGCAGATCTGGCACTTTTCGGATACGGTAGTTTGATTTTGAGCAGTCTGGTGTGTTTTGTATTTCACCAAATGCTGGTGAGCATATACCATCACCTGTCCCGCTGCAAAGCAGAATAGCACTATCCAGGTATAAATGATATGTAATTTAGCTCGCCTCAAAACCTAATTGCGTTTGATTTTATGTATAAGACGCATTTCGCACAAAAATAGTTAAATACGAATGCAAAATATCATGCTATCGTAACAATATCGTTGGAAAGATGTTCTGGGAGATTCTTTAAATACCCGCGGCCATGTATATTTGACCCATGAAGCCTGCTGAAGTTAATTTGAAATGGACAGAGCTGCAGCAAAGGATAGCGGCAGATTTTGATACCGACACGCCTGATATTAAGGTGATGTTGTTTTTGATAGGCGTACAGGAATTGGGCCAGGGCCCACGAAAATTCAGTAAACGCCAAAAGGAAGAGCTGATGCATATAGCCACCTGCAAACTGTTTAGCCAGATGGGTTTCTATGAGCTGGAAGCACTCGATCAGGATGGCTGGCCGCATTGGAAATTAGTAAAGACTATACCCAACTACACGCTGCTGGAACAGGAAATGCTGATGAAATCATTGGTAATTGAGTATTTTGAGTCGATGTAGTTTAGTTGGAGAGGTTGTAAAGGTTGTAGATGTTGAATTAGTTTTGCTTAATTTTTATAACCACTACAACTTTTACAACCAATACAACCTTTATAACAAATGAAAAAATTATTTACCCTCCTATTCCTCCTGGTCACCGCAACCGCTTTTGCCGGTCCGCCAAAGAACCAGTATGTACGCATTAAAACCAGTTATGGCGAATGTATTATCCGCCTTTATAATGAAACCCCGCAGCACCGCGACAATTTTATTAAGCTGACCAAACAAGGTCTTTACAATGGTACTTTGTTTCACAGGGTGATACAGAATTTTATGATCCAGGGCGGCGATCCGGATTCGAAAGATCCTAAGAAAGCTACTCCGGGTGCGGAATTAGGTAACGGCGATGTGGGTTATACCGTTCCGGCAGAGTTTAAGGATAGTATATTTCATAAACGGGGCGTACTGGCTGCTGCACGCGATGATAATCCGAAGAAAGCATCCAGCGGTTGCCAGTTTTATATCGTTGAAGGAAAGCGTTATACATCAGGTAAGTTAGACACCCTTGAGAAAGCGCCAAGAATGAACGGCCATAAATTCCCGCAATGGCAGCGCGACTGGTACGAAAGCGTAGGCGGCACCCCCCAGCTTGATCAGAACTACACAGTTTACGGCGAAGTAGTAATGGGCCTTGATATGGTTGACCGCATAGCAGCTGTTAAAAAAGACGAACGTGACCGACCGGTTGTGGATGTGCCAATGATTGTGGAGTTGTTGAGCAAAAAGGAATGTAAACAATTGGATCAATTATTAGGATTATCGAACTAATGTCAATTGTATGAATAAAATCATCGTTGCAGATTTGGAGCTAACGGTCGACAATGCAACTGAAATTCTTAGGATGGGTGGCCCCTATATTGGTGATATTTCTTTAGGCTCTGATTTTATTTCGAAAGATTGTGTTCTGGAAAACTTTATTTACAAGGATGATTCCAATCTTCTGTTTTTCGTAAAGGCTAATCCGATTAATAACTATTATTACTTCACTATTAATTTTTATAACCTAAAGACCAAAACTCTTTTTGAGTTCGATAAAGAATTCGAAATGCTATACTTAAAGGAATTCATAAGTAATAATGAACTTCATATATACAATTCATTTAACGATCAGTTGGGGAACAATTATTACTTTAAATTAGAAGAAGAAGACTTTCACGCTGTTCCAAATAATTAAATCCGAATTCAAACTTCCGCATTCCGAAATCAAAATAAATGAAAATTATTACTTACAACGTTAACGGCATCCGCTCCGCTATAAATAAAAATTGGCTGGCTTGGTTACAGGCTACCAATGCTGATGTGGTTTGTCTGCAGGAAATAAAAGCTACTCCGGATGTGCTGACCGATCTGGGCCTGGTAGATGCAATGGGCTATCAGCATTACTGGTTTCCCGCAGAAAAGAAAGGCTATAGCGGGACAGCCATTTTTACCAAAATGCTGCCCAAGCATGTGGAGTACGGTTGTGGTATTCCCGATTTTGACCGAGAGGGCCGCTGCATCCGGGTCGATTTTGATGATGTTTCCGTAATGAGTGTATATTTCCCCTCCGGATCAAGTGGGGATGAGCGACAGATCTTTAAATACCGTTTCCTGGATGAATTTGGTAAATATCTTACTTTATTAAAGGTTGATCACCCTAAGTTAGTTGTTTGCGGCGATTATAACATTTGTCACCGGCCCATCGACATACATAACCCTAAATCAAATGCCAACTCGTCCGGCTTCTTGCCTGAAGAGCGTGAGTGGATGGAGAATTTCATCGAATCAGGATATATCGACACCTTCCGTCATCTGAACAAAGAGCCGCACAATTATACCTGGTGGAGCTTCCGCGCCAATTCACGCGCCAAGAACCTGGGCTGGCGTATCGATTATGCCATGGCGACAAGAGAACTGGAGGAAAATATAAAACGATGTGCAATATTACCTGAGGCAAAGCACTCTGATCATTGCCCGGTGTTGTTGGAGCTGGAGTTTTGAAATTGTCTGAACCTTGATTTTTAGGATTTGACGATTACCATGAAAATGGCATTTACTGAAAAAGCCCCCTTTTTTTTAAGGAAGCTTTTCAATTTTATTATAGATGACAACTGCTACTAAAAACTGTAGCTGCCACTGTAAATTAACCTTTCACGCGCTCAGAGTAAGCACCGCTTGTAGTATCAATTTTCACTTTATCGCCGATATTGATAAACAACGGCACTTTAATTTCGGCGCCGGTTTCAACGGTAGCATTTTTCAAAGCATTAGTTGAAGTATTTCCTGCCACAGCAGGTTCAGTATAAGTGATCTCCAACTCAACAGAAGCTGGTGCCTTAGCCATAATAGGCTCATCACTTTCAAATGCTACGATCACGTTGATGCCTTCTTTTAAAAATTTAACCGCGTTGCCAAAAAGAAACTTTGGCACGTTGTGCTGTTCATAAGTAGCATTGTCCATGATCACCAAGTCGTTGCCATCTTCATACAGGTATTGGTAATCGCTGGTCTCCACGCGCGCAATATCCACCTCCTCGTCCGTACGGAAACGGTATTCAACCAGCTTGCCGCTTTTTACGTTACGCATACGTGCCTGGTAAAAGGCACGCAGGTTGCCCGGGGTACGGTGTATAAACTCTTCCACCTGCACTAACTCGCCGTTAAAGCGAAGGATATTGCCATTCTTTATATCTGATGCTTTAGCCATAATTTAATATTGAGGCGCAAACTTAGCCACTTATGCGCAAAGAAACAAGGACACGATTAAAGGATTTGATATGATTTATAAGATTATGGAAGATTTAATGTCCTGACAATCAGTTAATCCTTTAATCGTGTCAAATCCCGTAATCGTGTTACCTTTGCCCCATGTTTGACGTGATACTAAAAAAGGGTAAGGAAAAAGCAGTGCTTCAGCGACATCCCTGGTTATTTTCGGGGGCGATTGAGCGCGTTAAAGGTAAACCTGCCAACGGTGATATAGTACGCTTACTAAGCGATAAGGGCGACTTTATGGCCTATGGGTTTTATAATAGCCTGTCGCGGGTGGCTATGCGCTTGCTCGAGTGGGATGAGGCGGTTGAAATTAATGAAGACTGGTTCCGGAAGAAAGTAGCAGTGGCAGTGGCAAGTCGCAGTGGGGTTTTAGAAGATGGTAAGACCAATACCTGCCGCCTGATTTTTAGCGAGGCTGATTACCTGCCGGGATTGATCGTTGATAAATATGCCGATTATTTGGCGGTGCAGGTGCTTACTTCCGGCATCGAACGCAATATGCCTGTTATCATTGATGAGCTGCAAAAGCTGTTAAAGCCTAAAGGTATTTTTGATAAAAGTGACGCATCATCACGCGCACATGAGGGCTTGGAAACCAATAACCAGGTTTTGGCAGGCGAACACCCACCTGAAATCGTGGAAGTGCTGGAGAATAATGTGGTTTATGGGATCAATATAGCCGAGGGCCAAAAATCAGGTTTTTATTGTGATCAGCGGGATAACAGACTGATCACTGCGTTGCACGCCAAAGGCAAAAAAGTACTGGACTGCTTTAGCTATACAGGTGGGTTTACATTGAATGCTTTAAAGAACGGTGCTTCTGCTGTCACAAGTGTTGATAGTTCGGCTTTAGCTATTGAGACACTAAAGAAAAACATCAGCCTAAATAAACTGGATGCATCAAAGCACAGTGCTGTTCAATCTGATGTCAATAAACAGCTTCGTACTTTGCGTGAGCAGGGCGAAAAATTTGATATCGTCGTACTTGATCCACCTAAATATGCGCCATCACGCTCAGCATTGAACAAAGCGACCCGCGCTTATAAGGATTTAAACCGGTTGGGAATGCTGTTGCTTGAAAAGGGCGGCTTACTGGCTACTTTTTCTTGTTCGGGGGCGATGGACATTGATACTTTCAAACAGATACTAGCCTGGGCTGCTTTAGATGCCGGTAAAGAAGTACAGTTTATCTATCAATACTGCCAGCCGGAGGATCACCCTGTAAGGGCTTCGTTTCCGGAAGGAGAGTATCTGAAGGGGCTGTTGTGCAGAGTATATTGAGGAATAGATGCAAGAAACAAGAGCCAGGAATCAAGATAATTTTGTCTTGGTTCCTGGCTCTTGACTCTTAGTTCTATAAACCGTTATTCCAATTTTACACTCTGATAAGTAGTATTGATACTGATCTTATTGTTTGAATTATTGTTGCCGGCGTAGCCTCTATAGCTTTTGGTTGGATGATAGCCCCGTGAATCATCAGATGGCGATTTGCTGGTAACCTTCAAGCGGTTATCATCAAAATTAAAGCTGCCGTATTTTACCGTTACATCAAAGTCAAAGCTTTCATCGCCTTTCAAACCAATGTTCACGCTGGAATATTTGGTGTCGATATCCAGGCTTTTCAATGCTTTGCTGATCTCGCCTATTTTAACACCGCCACCGTATTTAGCATTTATTGATCCTGAATTGCTGAGTTTTTCAATATCGACAGGTGCGTAGCTGACATTAGCGGCCAACCGGCCTACCGAACCCAGTTTCAAAGAACCGTAGGACAGATTTAAATCACAGCCCTTTACTTCCTCAATATTCACCTCGTAATAACGGAAATTAAATTCGTTGGATGGGTTGGTTAGCGCCTTGGCTACTAATGAACCGTAAGCATTATCAATAACAACCTTACCGCTGAGGCTTGGCAATGAAACTGAACCGTATTTATTCCGCAGATCCAGCGATATGGTAGAAGGCATATAAACCGTATAGTTTACTTCGGCGCGATGACGGTCGTTCATGTTATTGAATAGGTTCCATATCGAGCTGTTGTTCGAGCCAAAATTGGTCCGGAATGAAACCGTATTGCCATCCTTACTATCTGAAATGCTGATGGCGTCAACAAGTTTCTGGGCAGTTTCATCATCGCTGGCCATGCCTTTAATCTGTACGTCAACCTTTACCTCGTTTTTGTTCCAGGTATTGATGGTTACGCGGCCATACTTGTTATCGAGTGCCAGTTTGTCGTTACCATCAACCGAATATGACTTGCTGTAATTTTTAACCCTTTCCTGCGGATTACCTATTGAGACGTTAGATGAACCATCATTATCATAATCCGAAACGCTCAGCGTTACGCTGTGAACGGCATCATTTACCGTCGAAGTAATATTGGATACCAGATTGTTGACACGTAGATTTTTATCAAAATCTCTGAAATTCTCATCCAGCTTCATGCCCAGTTTGTCCATAGCCATTTCCAGGCGTTTGGTGTTAACGTTCACCTTCATATCAAGCACCTTCATGCTTTTATCGAACGATTTACTATCAAAGCTGGAATTACCGGTGCTATCGGCTGCATCCTGTGCCAAAACCGGCTGAACGGCCGCCAGCAATACTGCTATGAATAAGGCCGGTTTATATATTTTTGGTATCATTACTTTGCTCCTTTTTGGTTTGGTTGATCTGCTCGATAACTTCCAGTTGCTGGTTAAGTATTTCGCTTTGTATTTGCAGGTTGCGGATCATAGCGCGCAGTACACGTTCCTGGTTGGGACTGGTTGCCAGATCTTTATTCAGCCTGTTATAGGTCGAATCCATTTTTGCTATCTCGGAGCTGAACTCTTTGTACAGTTCAGGATCTGTTTTAGCAATGGATTTTAGTTCCTTGCGTTGATTTTGCACCATTGATGCATAATGCACCTGCTGTTTAGCATAAGTTGGGTTAATAGCTGCAAAGTTCACAGCCTCGTTCCTTTCATGGTGCAGGTAAAAACCAAAGCCGATCCCCATTACAATGATCACAGACGCCGCCACCTTCAGCACAAAGCTAAGCGAGAAGGTTTTCGCCTCCCGCGGTTTTATCGCTGTGCCTTCTGGCGGTAGATTCTTCTCGATCCTGGCCCACAGATCACCTGATGGTTCAAGATCATCAAACTCGTCCCTGTTCATTTTAATGAAATCCTCTAATCGCTTGCTCATGATGTTATTCCTCTTTTAATTAAAATCTCATTTAACTTTCTTTTCGCCCTCAAAAACTGTGTTCTCGAGGTATTTTCAGAAATATCCAGTATCTCGCCTATTTCTTCATGGTCGTAACCCTCAAGCAGGTACAATGACAGCACTACCCTGTAACCATCGGGCAGTTCCTTCATGGCATCCTTCACCTGGGCCACTTTATATTGAACTTCCTCGTCGTCTTCAACTTCCTCTTCGGCTATCCCTTCGGTGTGCTGTTCATCCAGTTCAACCAGTTCCAGCCTGCGCTTGCGCAACAGGTTTATTGAGCGGTGAACCACGATCTGCTTCAGCCATAGGCCAAAAGTTGTTTCCTGGCGAAAGTCCTTTATCCTGTTAAAAGCATCCAAAAAGGCCTCCTGTAAAACATCCTGAGCCTCATCAACGCTGCCTACTATCCTAAAGGCAATGTTCAACATCGCTTTAGAATACAAACGGTAGAGCTCGAAGCAGGCTTTTTTACTGCCACGCTTACACTCAACCACCAGGTCGTAATGCTTATCAATGTATACGGATTCCAAATTTTCAGCTTTCACGATATATGACGCATTGATTTTTTGAACGTTGCATGCATTCTTAAATTAAGATAAAGAAATTGTTTTGGAAGCGAACAACCGACGTCCGGTTTTGATACAAGGCGATAAAAATAATTAACGTAACTATTTAAATATCAATTGATTATTTCTTTGGCATGATATTTACGAAAATATTCGTAATAAGCGCATCGGCCATGATAAAAAATTACTTCAAAACAGCCTGGAGAAACATCGCAAAGCACCGTTCGAACACGCTCATCAATGTGCTGGGACTGGCCCTGGGGATTTGCTCCGCCCTGATCATTTTCCTGATAGTCAGTTTTGAATTGGGTTTTGATAATTTTCATCCTGATAAGGACCGCATTTATCGCTTAGTTTCTGAGCAGCAGGATAATGCCACGGGAAACAAGGACTATGTTGCTGGTATGATTAATGCCCTGCCAATGACTGCACAAAATGAGCTGACAGGCTTTGAAAGTGTCGCTGCATTTTTTAATTATTATGCAGGCGTATCGATAAAAAATACTGCCGGGCAAACCATCAAAAAATTTGACCCGGTTAGATTAGGCGAAGAGGCATCGCCTATTATTATTGCCGACCCGCAATATTTTGACCTGTTTAAATACCAATGGCTGCAGGGTAATCCGCAAACAGCATTAGCGGAGCCTTTTAAAGTGGTGCTTTCAGAAAGTGAAGCGGATAAATATTTTGGTCCGGGCGGATCAGCAAATGCTGTAGGTAAAACCATCTTATACCGCGATGTGATATTGAGTGACTCTCTTACGCTTACTGTATCTGGAGTTGTGAAGGATTGGAATAAACAAACCGATCTCGCCTTTAAGGACTTTATTTCTTCGGCTACCATTAGTAATAGCTTTTTGAAAGATATATACCGTTATAACCACTGGGGCAACTGGAACGGAACTGCCCAAGGTTATGTAAAACTGGCCAAAGGAGTGAGCGCAGAGCAAATCGAAAAGCAATTTCCGGCATTTGTTCAAAGGCATGTTCCTCCATATCCTGGGCATACGGTTACCATAAAGCTCCAACCGCTAAATGACGTGCATTTCAACAGCAATTACCACGATTTTTACTCCAGCAAAGCACATCTGCCAACATTATATGGATTGATAGGTATAGCAGCATTTATATTGATCATCGCGGTCATCAATTTTGTTAACCTGTCTACTGCGCGTTCATTATACCGGGCAAGGGAAATTGGCGTTCGTAAGGTTTTAGGAAGCAGCCGAAATGGTTTAATGCTGCAATTTTTATCAGAAACGTTTTTACTAACTGTATTCGCAGTGATCGTTTCAATCATTATCGCGTTCCCGGTGTTGAATGGTTTGCATAATTTAATTCCTATAGGTGTTTCGCTGAACTTGTTAAATCCTTTTACTATATCGTTTTTGGTTGGAATAACACTTTTAACAACTATCCTCGCAGGCTTTTACCCGGCAAAGGTTTTATCATCCTATAAACCGGTATTGACGTTGAAAGGCCAGGGAACACAGAAAATCGGAGTTGGTTATTTACGCAAAGCCCTTATTGTTTTTCAATTCACGGTATCGCTCATATTTGCTATCAGCACACTCATTGTCGGTAATCAGCTGCATTATATATTGAACAAGGACCTCGGTTTTAATAAGGACGCCATTATTACTTTCTACACCGGCTTTAATAATCCAAATCAACGTGCCGCGGTTTTTGCCCAGAAACTTAAGTCATTACCTGATGTAACCCAGGCTACTGTGCATCTTGATGCTCCTGCCGCCAAAGTACATTCGCAAACCCATTTTGAACTGACAACTGCCCCCAATGTGAAACTCAGTGCGGCTTATGAAGTAGGCGATCAAAACTATGCGCCGATATTCGGTTTGAAAATAATTGCCGGCAGGAACCTCGCAGGATCGGATCATACCGCGGAGTTCCTGCTTAATGAAACAGCAGTTAAACAATTAGGCTACAAAGATCCGCATGATATTATCGGCAAAACAGCCAATTCGGGTATAGATGATCGTAAAGGGACGATCGTCGGCGTGGTGAAGGATTTTAACGCTTATTCATTGCATGATGCCATACCGCCATTTTTTATCACGTCCAATTCAGGTATTGAAAGGGCTATCAGCATTAAGCTAACTCTAAAAAGCGGTGGGATGAGCAGCTTCAAAGGAGATATTGAACAAGCTCAGAACATCTGGAAGGGTTTGTATCCAAATGAAAAATTTGAATACCATTTTTTTGATGACAACATTGCCAAATTGTACGAGAGTGAGCAAAAGACCTCTGCCCTGTTGAACATTGCGATGCTGATAGCCATTTTTATCTCCTGCATGGGGCTGTTCGGACTGGCAACCTTTACTGCACAGCAACGCATGAAAGAGATAGCGGTACGAAAGGTATTGGGGGCAAGTATATCAGGTATTGTCACCCTGCTGAACCGGGACTTTGTAACCCTGGTCGGTATCGCAATACTGATCGCGTCACCCTTGGCTTATTATTTTATGCATGCATGGCTGCAGGATTTTGCATACCGAATAACGATCAGTTGGTGGGTGTTCCTGTCATCAGGTTTGGCGGCGATATTAATCGCGTTGATCACTATAAGCTTTCAGTCAGTTAAAGCGGCGATTAATAATCCGATCAAGAGTTTGAGGAATGAATAGAGATCGGAGGTCTGAAGGCAGAGGTCAGATTTTGATTTGAGATTAATTGTCCGACTTCTGACTTCCGGCATCAGACTTCCAAAAATTCATCTATTATCTTCACAGCACTTTCATATCTATCCTTCCCTGTACCTGATATAGTCACATAATTTGCATTCAGTTCCTTCAGCTCCTCATACCACACATCCATAAAATGTTCGCGCATATCCGGAAAATCACGCAACGGGTCATCTTCCCAGGGCAGATCTATGCTGAGTAAAAGGTAAAGATCATAAGGATGTTTGGGTAACTCGTCCAGTACTTCCTGTGGCGAACGGCCAAACATCTCGTCACTCCAAATTTTTACGGTGATGAAGGTGGTGTCGCAGATCAGTATTTTATTGGCTTTAGGCAGATATTCCTGCTCAAGCGCCAATTGACCGTAAAACATATTGATCTCGTCCTGCCAGGTAGGTGGCTCAGTAAGTTTCTCGCAATACTCACGGGCATATTCCGGTACCCAAACAGTATGATAATGCTCAGCCAAAAAAGCTGACATGGTTGATTTGCCGGTGGATTCGGGGCCTACAACGGCGATTTTTATGATTTCGGATTTCGGATCTTCGATTTCGGATTTGGACATTTTGAGATTGTTCTTTGATTTTGATATTAATTCCGAACTCCGACTTCCGACTTCCGAAATCCTTTTTTGTATTCTCTTTTCCAGTCGATATAACCCATAGCCGCAATTGCCACATAGATAGCATACATCACAGCGGTCAGGTCAAGGTGCTTGAAAATATAGACACCTACATAGATGATATCTACAAAGATCCATATCAGCCAGTTTTCTAAAACCTTGCGGGCTAAAAATACCTGTGCTACAAGACTACAGGCTGTACAAAAACTATCAAGATATGGGTAGGATGCGGGGGTATATTTTAATACTGACCCGAGGAAAACGGTAAAAACTATGATAGCAATGATAGACAAAATAGTTTCTTTCCGGGTGATCCGTATAACCGGGGTTTTGGCGTCATCGGCAGGTTTATGGCTCCAGTAATACCATCCGTAGATATTCATCGCCATAAAGTAAAACTGCAGGCCCATATCGGCATACAGGTGACTTTTAAAGAAGATGAAAATGTAAATGCCAACGCTGATGATGGCAAAAGGCCAGTTCCAGATATTATTGCGCGCGGCAAGGTAAACACAAAGCAGGCCGGTAATAACACCAATAATTTCGAGCCATGTTTGATGTTGCCACCACTCCTGCAAGGCATGGATAATATGCATGGGGCCAAATATAAAACAAGAAGAGACGCGATGCATCGCGTCTCTCTACAAGATTACCAAATTCTTACGCGCTTCTCCGGATCAAGCCACATCTTATCGCCTTTCTTGATATCAAATGCCTTATAAAACTCTGGCACATCACTGAATGGCCCGTTTACGCGCAAAAAGCCGGGAGCATGTACGTCGGTTAGTATCTGGTTGCTTAATACTTCATCACGTTCCTGGCCGAGCCAGCCCAAAGAATAGCCCAGGAAGAAACGCTGCAACGGCGTTAGCCCATTTATCTTTTTGCCTTCTTTGTATTGTTGTGTTTTCTTGAATGCATCAAGACCCAGAACAATACCGCCCAGATCGGCTATGTTTTCGCCCAAGGTGGCTTTGCCGTTTACATGCAAACTATCCAGCACTACATAACTGTTGAACTGATCTACCAGCATCTGCGCGCGCTGTGAGAATTTAACCGAATCCTGTGGCGTCCACCAGGTTTTCAGGTTGCCATGCAAATCATACTGACGGCCCTCATCATCAAAGCCATGTGTGATCTCGTGCCCGATGGTCGAAGCAGCTGCATAACCGTAAGCTACGGCATCATCCACATTTTCATCCTTAATTCCAGGGATCAAAAACTGTGCAGCAGGCAGGGTTATCTCATTATTTGATGGACTGTAATTAGCATTATAAGTCTGTGGCGACATGTTCCACTCCTTGTGATTTACTGGTTTACCCAGTTTGTTCACATTCACCAAATAGGACCAATGCCTTGCACTCATTACGTTAGCTGCATAAGATTCGCGGCTGATAGTTAAAGTTGAAAAGTCCTTCCATTGATCAGGATAACCTACTTTCGGATGGATAGCGTTTAGCTTTGCCAAGGCTTTTTGTTTGGTCTCCGGGCTCATCCAATCCAGCTTCTGAATATGCTCGCGGTAAGCTTCACGGATGGCTTCAACCATCGCCACATAGCGCTCTTTGCTCTTTTCAGAGAAATATTCTCTCACAAACAGCTGGCCCAATAACTCGCCTATCAAACCATTTTCATTATCCAGCACGCGTTTCCAGCGGGGCAATTGTTCTTTTTGTCCGCGCATTACTTTGCCGCCAAAACGGAAGTTCTCTTCTACAACTGCATTGTTCAGGTATGGCGCATAAGAACCGATCAGCTTAAAACGCAGGTAAGCCTTCCAATCATCCACAGAAAAATCGTTCAGCGCTTTGCTTACAGCCTTGTAATATTCCGGCTGACCAACTATTACCGTATCAACAGATTTATATTCCAGTTTTTTAAAGAGATCGTTCCAGTCAATTCCCGGAGTCAGTTTGTTTAACTCGGCAACCGGCATTTTATGGTAATTGGCATACGGGTCGCGTAAGTCTTCCAGCTTGCGGCTGTTTTCAGCCAGGAACTTTTCAATATTGAATACACTTTTGGCGCCCTCGCCGGCTTTCTGTTCGTTCCATCCGGATAAAGCCAGCATGTTGGGTAAATATTTCGTACTATAATCCGTACGAATACGTGTAGTACGGGCATCGGCCTTAAAATAATAGTCGCGGTTTGGCAGGCTAAGACCGGTCTGGCCCAGCTGCACCATCATTTTAGAGCTATTCTTATCGTCCTGCTCTACCCGTGCACCGATAATATTGCGGGTTCCGGTTGTGCTCAGAATTGCCGCTGCATTCAGAATATCATTTTTATCTTTTGCCTGGTCAATCAACGCCATTTGTGCTGATAAAGGAGCAAGGCCGGATTTCTCAATACCAGCACTATCTAAACCACTATAATAAAAATCGCCGATCTTTTGTGTGGCCGATCCCTTAGGCGCGTTTGCCTTCAAAGCGTCCTCGTTGATCTTTTTTAATCGCTCGCGAATCTCTTCTGAAACCACGTTGCCAATACCCCAACTGGAGTATGCTGGTGGGATAGGATTCTTTTTCAGCCAGCCACCATTGGCATATTTAAAAAAGTCGTCGCCAGGTTTAACATTTTGATCAAGGTTGTTGTAAACCGGGTCGTTTGGTTTATCTGTGAATTGTTTGGTTTGATAGGCACATAATGCCAATGCAGCAAATGCCGCTATATAAATGACTGGTTTTTTGTTCATATACTTTATAAAATCACTATTAAGGACAAACCTAAAGAAAAATTAACCCTGCTTTTTTATGCTTGAAATAAATTAAATATGCTGAATTCACCAAAGGAGCAGGAAAGATCGGAGTAATCAGTGATCAATTTAGGTTTTGCCCAACTAATTAAGGTCTTTTTTATTGTCTATTGGCTCAAATAAAATACAAAAGTGTAGCAAAAACTGGAATAAATTGAATTTAGGACACTCCTGAAAAGCATACACTTTTAATAAATGCCGTGAAAAAAACCAGACAATGACACGTCAAAGTAATAACAAACCTTCCGTAAGGTGTCCAATCTGATATCAACTTTGCCAGATTCGAGCCTGGCAATATTGATATTTGTCTCGCTGTAAAATTTTTCCTGGGTAACCTGATTTTGCCTTCGCAAGGTCTTAATTTGTAGCGCTATCTTCTTTTTAAAGGCTTCTTCGGAGTTGTTAAGGTATTCAAAATCAGTAAGTAACATAATAGGTTAGGGGATTTAAGGATTGGTATTTAATGCAATCTAATGAAATAAATTATCAAACTAAGTAATTAAGGTTTAATAATCTTGTTACAATCAGATTGCAAATCCTGACGTATTCGTCATGGTATTTGGCAAATTGTGGCGTTACTTTTGTTTATAGATAGATGACTCTGCAAAACATCTGTGAAAAAATAGAATTTCATCTACCTATGAAAAACTTTATTTAGAATTCTCAGACGCCCAAGCTGAGAGATTTTGTTCTTTGTTTTGGGTTTAATCAATAGTTTAAATTAATTAGGGGAAAGAGAACTTTGAAAAAAGTTCTCTTTTTTTATGCAGCATTTTTTACTATGCGTGCATAATATTATTTTTGACCCGTAACCAATTACTCCATGCATTTTCAACTATCTGAAGAACAATTAATGATACGCCAGGCGGCGCGGGATTTTGCACAGACCGAGTTAAAGCCGGGTGTAATAGAACGTGATGAGCATCAGAAATTTCCCTCAGAGCAGGTTAAGCAAATGGGCGAACTGGGTTTTTTGGGCATGATGGTCTCGCCTGAATACGGCGGAAGCGGTATGGATGCTATTTCATACGTATTGGTAATGGAAGAATTATCTAAGATTGATGCCTCTGCTTCGGTGGTGGTTTCGGTGAATAATTCGCTGGTATGTTATGGACTTGAAAAGTATGGCTCTGAAGAACAAAAGCAAAAATACCTTGTACCACTGGCTAAAGGAGAAAAAATAGGCGCCTTCTGCTTATCTGAACCTGAAGCAGGTTCCGATGCCACTTCGCAGCATACGACCGCTGTCGACATGGGCGATCATTATCTATTAAATGGGACAAAAAACTGGATAACCAACGGCGGAACAGCATCTACTTACCTGGTGATTGCTCAAACCGACGCGTCAAAAAAACACCATGGCATTAATGTGCTGATAGTTGAAAAAGGAATGCCTGGATTTACAGTTGGTCCAAAGGAAAACAAATTGGGCATACGCGGGTCAGATACGCATTCATTAATGTTTACTGACGTAAAAGTACCTAAAGAAAACCGGATTGGTGAAGATGGCTTTGGATTCAAATTCGCTATGAAGACTTTGGAAGGTGGACGTATAGGTATTGCTTCACAGGCTTTAGGCATCGCCTCAGGTGCTTACGAGTTGGCTTTACAATATTCAAAAGAACGTAAAGCGTTCGGTAAAACTATATCTGACCTGCAGGCAATACAGTTTAAGCTGGCTGATATGGCAACCGAAATAGAAGCTGCACGCCTGCTATGTTTAAAAGCAGCCTGGCTAAAAGATCAGGGTTTGCCATATGCAGAAGCAAGCTCGATGGCCAAGTTATATGCATCAGAAGTTGCTATGCGGACTACGGTAGAAGCGGTGCAGATTCATGGCGGATACGGTTTTGTGAAGGAATATCACGTAGAGCGCCTGATGCGTGACGCCAAGATCACGCAGATATACGAAGGAACGTCTGAAATTCAAAGGATTGTCATTTCGCGGGAAGTACTGAAATAATTGGATTGTTTTCGCGTACTTTGAAAAAGTATATCAATTTAATAGACTATTCAAATAATGCGTTTAAAGAATCTGTTGCTTACCTCCCTTGTCTTACTTATCGTTAATGCAAGTTTTGCTCAGAGCAAATTAAAAACCGGTATCTGGCGTGGGGTGCTCTCAAGCCCGTCGGGCAATAATCTGCCCTTTAATTTTGATGTGACCGGTGTCAACGGGAAACAGCAAATCGCCATTCATAACGGCACGGAGAGATTTAAAGTGACCGACATCAGGCAAAAAGGCGATTCGGTGTTTATCCGTATGCCCTTGTTTAACTCTGAATTCAGATTGAAATACGAAGGTGCTTCACTGAAAGGTAAATGGATAAAGCATTATGGCGACAAAGATGCCGCTATGGACTTTGCAGCTTCTGCCGGCCAGGATTTTCGATTTTTTAAAACGCCCGCAAAACCGTCTTATAACCTTACTGGAAGATGGTCAGCTATATTCGTTAGTGATGGTAAAAAAGATACTACCGTGGGCGAGTTCAAACAGGTAGGTTCGAAACTAACAGGTACATTCTTGACAACTACAGGCGATGACCGCTTTCTTGAAGGTTCTGTTGCCGGCAATAAATTATATCTGTCAACTTTTGATGGTGGGCATGCATTTTTGTTTACTGCCGATATCACCGATAATAAAACTATAACAAATGGCAAGTATTATGCGGGCGCCTCAAGCTTAGATCAATGGACAGCCGTAAGGAACGCAAACGCCAAATTGCCCGACGCGTATTCGCTTACTTATTTAAAACCAGGATATAAAAAGATAGACTTTACCTTCCCGGATCTTACAGGAAAGAAAGTTTCATTGAATGATCCGCGATTTAAAGGTAAAGTGGTGATCGTACAAATGTTGGGCTCATGGTGTCCTAATTGTATGGATGAAACATCCTATTTGGTGAACTATTACAAAAAATATCACCCCAAAGGTGTTGAGATAATCGGCCTGGCTTATGAGCGTACCACTGATTTCAAAAAATCGGTACCAACACTGACCCAACTGAAGAACAGGTTCAATATTACTTATCCATTGCTGATTACGGGCTATACTCCTGGCAAGGGAGATCCGCAGAAAAGTCTGCCCATGCTAGCTGATTATAAAGGCTTCCCTACAACCATCATCATCGATAAAAAGGGTGATGTTCGTAAAATACATACCGGTTTCAGCGGTCCGGGTACCGGGAAATATTACGAGGAGTTTACCAAAGAATTTGAAAAGCTGACAGACGATTTGTTAGCGGAAAAATAATATTATACAGTAGAGACGCGATGCATCGCGTCTCTACAACGTGCATTTACGCCTTCTCTTCCCAAATCATACTCAAATGCAAAATGGTCTCCACCGCCTTTTGCATATCCTGAACGGAAACCCACTCGTGCTTGCTGTGAAAAGCGTGCTCCCCGGCAAAAATATTCGGACAAGGTAACCCCATAAACGAAAGCCTCGAGCCATCAGTACCTCCGCGGATACTGCACAGGCGGGCGTCCAAACCGGCGCGACGGATAGCTTCCATGCCATATTCAACAATCTCAGGATGCTGATCCAACATCTTTTTCATGTTGCGGTATTGCGCGTGTATTTTTAGCTCATAACTGCATCCGGGAAATTTGTTTAATACTTCGTCAGCTATAGCGCGGATAACATCGGCGTGATGTTTTAGTTTCTGGTCGTCAAAATCGCGGATAATGAAATCGATCTCCGCTGTTTCCACATGCCCGCTGATGCTGACTGGATGCATGAAGCCTTCTTTGTTTTCAGTTCCTTCGGGTGAAAGATCGTAAGGTAACGCGGCAACAATTTGACTTGCTATTTTTATGGCGCTATGCATTTTTCCTTTGGCAAAGCCTGGATGCGAGCTTATACCATTAATAATTAGCCTGGCACCATCTGCAGAAAATGTCTCGTTCTCCATATTGCCTGCACTTTCGCCATCCATGGTATAGCCTGCATAGGCACCGAGTTTCTTCAGATCGGCCTTATCCACACCGCGTCCTATTTCTTCGTCAGGGGTAAATAATATGCGAATATCACCATGCTTTATTTCAGGATGATTGATCAGTTGATAACAGGCATCCATAATTTCGGCAACGCCTGCTTTGTTGTCGGCGCCCAGCAACGTTGTTCCGCTGGCAGTGATCACATCGTTGCCTAACTGGTGCTTTAACTCAGGATGGTCACTTAGGCTGATAATTTGTGAAGGGTCATCAGGCAAAATCAGGTCCTGTCCCTGGTAGTTTTTATGGACAATCGGCTTCACATTGGTTCCACTGCAGTCAGGCGCAGTATCCATATGCGAGCAGAAACAAATAACCGGAATATCTGATTTTACACTATTGCCTGGCACTGTGGCATATACGTAACCGTGCTCATCCATATGCGCATCGTGTAACCCCATGTTCAATAATTCCGTTACAAGTAAAAGCCCTAAGTTTTTCTGTTTTGCAGTAGACGGGCAGGTATCAGAGTTGGGGTCCGACTGAGTATCGATGGTTACATAGCGTAAAAAACGCTCAGAGACAGTAAATTTTAAGTCCATGGTATAGTATTTATATGGATAGAAATTTTATTTTTGGGAGTCGAAAAGAACCCCGATTCAAAAATTGTAAAATATTGACTAATATTTAAACTTTGAAAAAACTCATTTTACTTTTCACATTCGTGTCTTCTGCTATTATGGTTAAAGCCCAGGTTGGCTATAACTATAAAGAGTTCGGGATAGGTTTAGATATTTGTTATGAGCGCGGGTATACCAACCTGAACAGGCAGGACTATCATATCGGGCAAAGCGTCAGCTTTACCTATAACTATAGCCCGTATATTCCCATAACAGCTGAATTACAATTCGGTACTTTGTCAGGCGGCGGCCTTACCCCAAACCTGGATAAATACGGCCGTATGTATACCAATCACTTTGAGGGGCTTATTTTACACGGTGATTTCCAATTGGGCGAAGTGCTCGATTATACAGAAAGTTATTTCAACAGTGCTTTAAAAGGTTTGTATTTTGGCAGTGGCGCCGGCATTATCTTTAATGGTAATACGGTACAGCGTACCAACGTGTATGATGGCACTGGTGGTTTGCCTAACTATGGTCCAAACACTTATGTTTTCCCTGGCAGCAATAGCAGCATCAACTTAACCATCCCGTTGCGTTTTGGATACGAGTTTAAGATATTTAACGAATACGAAGAGCCGTTTATGTCGGTCAATATCGGTTATATACACAACCTGGTTTTCGGCGAAGGGCTTGACGGCTATGACGACCCATCCAGTCATTTTAAAAACAACGCAACTAACCAGTACACCCAGATCGTTGTAGGGGTTAAATTCAACTTTGGTAACGTTACTTCTTACACTAAAGTTATCAGGCAGTTATAACAGCTGTGAACATTGAAGAAATTCGTGATTATTGTCTTGCTAAACCAGGGGTAACAGAAGATATGCCCTTTGGCGAAGATACGCTCGTATTCAGGGTTGGTGAAAAATTATTCCTGCTCACCAGCCTTTCCCAGGGCGATCGTTTCAATGTAAAATGTGATCCTGAACTCGCTATTGAGCTTCGCGAACAGCATTCAGAAGTTCAGCCCGGCTATCATATGAATAAAAAGCACTGGAATACCGTCCATACCGATGGCAATCTCAGTCGCAAGGAAATTTGCGATATGATCGATCACTCTTACGATCTCGTTTTAAAAAGTCTTCCTAAAAATATCCGAGAGCAGATAAAATGATCGCGGTGCTCACGCTCACAACGCCGTGAACGCTCGTGAACAGTTGATATTTTGTAATATCGTTGCGACCCGGTTTGTTAATTAGCTGCCAAACTTATATTTGCTAAAACATTTCTCAATGAAACGACTCATCCTGGCGTTGCTGGCTTCTTTTGTTTTCTTTCAAGCCAACGCCCAACTGACTCCCTTTGAAAAAAGCAGTGATAAAAACTATACCGCTACTTACGCGGAAATCATCACTTATTACCAGAAACTGGCAAAGTTGTACCCCCGCCAGATGAAAATGATCAACTACGGTACTACCGATGTCGGCAAACCATTAAGCCTGATCGTTCTTTCAAAAAACGGCCTGTTTGATCCTGCTTTGATCAAAAAACAAAACAAGAGAGTATTGCTCATTAACAACGGCATTCATCCCGGCGAACCGGAGGGTATTGATGCCAGCATGATGATCACCCGCGATATGCTGAAGAATAACAAGCTGCCCGATGATGTGGTGCTGTGTTTTATCGCAGTATATAATATCGATGGCTGTTTAAACCGTGGCGTATCGCGCATTAACCAGAACGGTCCGCGTGCCTACGGTTTCAGGGGGAATTATAAGAACCTTGACCTGAACCGCGATTTTATCAAGGCAGATAGCCAGAACGCGTGGGCTTTTGAGAAAATACTAAACACCTGGCAGCCGGAGGTTTTCCTGGATAATCATACCAGCGACGGTGCCGATTACCAGTATGTGATGACGCTGATTGAGACCCAAAAGGATAAACAAAATCCTATACTTGCTGAGTATACCTCCAAAACACTTTCGCCTGAGCTATATAAACGCATGGCCAAAAGCGGCTATGAGATGACACCGTATGTTGAGGAAGTTAAAGGAACTCCAGATTCCGGTATCGTAAGCTTTTTAGAAACACCGCGCTTTGCAACCGGCTATACGGCGCAGCATAACATTATCAGCTATATCACCGAAACGCACATGCTGAAACCCTTTGACAAACGCGTGTATGCTACTTACGACTTTATGCAGCACCTGGTAGACATCTGCCAGCGTGATGCCAAAACAATTGGCGAAGTAAGACACCACGCTGATGAGCAGGTAAAAAGCCAGAAAACGTTCGCACTGAATTGGGACCTGGACGAAAGCACCTACGATACGCTAACCTTTAAAGGATTTACTGCCGGGCACAAACCCAGCGAGGTGAGCGGATTGTCACGCTTATACTATGACCGTAGTCAGCCTTATACCAAAACCATTAAATACTTTGATAATTACAAGGCGTCGGTTTTTGCAGATAAACCGGAGGCGTATGTCATCCCGCAGGCATGGCAAAAAGTGATCGAATTGTTTAAACTGAATAACATTGCAATGCATCGCTTAAAGCACGATACCACGCTGGATCTGCAGATGTATTACATAGCCGATTATAAGACACCATCAAGACCATACGAAGGGCATTACCTGCACAACAATGTTAAGCTAAACCCCGTTGATATGAAGGTGAAATTTTATGAAGGCGATTACGTAGTGTATACTAACCAGGCACTGAACCGGTACATTGTGGAAACTTTAGAGCCGCAAGGCGTCGATTCATTTTTTGCGTGGAACTTTTTCGATTCCATCCTGGGCGAGAAGGAATATTTCTCAGCCTATGTATTTGAGGATGACGCAGCCGCCTTATTAAAGAAAGACGCTGATCTGCGCAAAAAGCTGGATGATGAAAAAGCTAAAAACCCGCAACTGGCCAATAGTGCCGCTGCACAATTAAATTTTGTATACCGCAATTCACCCTATTTCGAAAAAACCTATCTTCGGTACCCGGTAGGCAGGTTATTAACTGATGCCAAACTTGATATACAATAATTAATGGAACAATACTTTGCCGCGGCCCCTGTGGCCTGCATCATATTTGCCGTAACGATAGCCGTAAGTCTTTTTGCTTTTTATAACGACGATCTGTACACCCGCTTTATTCTTCAACCCTATAATGTATCGCGGGGTAAATATTTATATACGCTAATTACCAGCGGATTTATCCATGCTGATTGGATGCATTTGCTATTCAACATGATGACCTTTTATTTCTTCGCATTTCAATTGGAGGTAACCATCGGGCACTGGCAATTTGGCTTGTTGTATGGATTAAGTTTGATATTGAGCGATATACCTTCGGTTGTAAAGCACAAGAATGATTTTTGGTACCGCAGTCTTGGCGCTTCAGGCGCTATCAGTGCTGTGGTATTCAGTGCGATATTATTCAGGCCGCTTGATGGTATGAGTTTGATGTTTCTGCCAATCAGTATCCCGGCAGTATTATTCGGTGTTTTGTACCTGGTTTATTGCTCCTATGCATCAAAAAAAGGCATTGGGAATATTAACCATGATGCCCATTTCTTTGGAGCATTAAGTGGGGTGCTGATCACTATTATATTGGTCCCACAGGTAGTGCCTTTTTTTCTGCATTCAGTTACCGGGGGAGTTCAATCGTTGTTCCATTAATAAAATTGTCCTCAGCATCCAATAAAAAGCTCATTGGGCTATCAGGGTCTTTTATGATTTCGAATAAAACATAACCCCACTTTTTCCAGAAGTTTTCGAGCACCTGACCGTAGGTTTTGCCTTGCCAGAAATCGAAAAGTGGTTTGCTGCTGATCCCGCGAAGCGGCATAGCCTCGATAAAGGTTTCATCACCAGCCGGCAGTACATTGTATTCAGGCAGGCGGTTAAACAAATAGGCCGAGTAAAATATCCGCGCATTAAACTCTTCAAATTGGATAGGGTGAAGGGGCTCTCCTTCAATTTTCGCCAGTATCTCTTTATGATAAGCTCGGTTAGCGCCGTTATCCTGCAGGCAAATGATCAGGCCGAAATCTTTTATCCGCAATGAAAACGTTAAGGTATTTATCTCGTCGCGGTAGCCGAACAGATCTTCCTCATTATCCACTTTAAACAGGAATAGACTGAACGGCTTGAAATCTTCAAATACGATAGGCTGACAAATGCTCTGCAGCATCAAATGAAGGTTGCTGAATTTATGGATCAGCGCCTGGGAGATATTGAACTCCTGCCCTTGCGCGTGCTGCTGTTTTATCCCGGCCTGCACTTCGTTAAACAAAATGCCATACAGCAGCTTGCCTGCCCACTGGAAAAGTTTTACCTCATCTACTTCCTTCACCGCATCGTAACCGGCGTCAAAGGCCGCGGCTATTTCCGCTTCCAGCGGCTCCAGGTATTGTTCATTGATCTGTGCCGCGCACGGAACTTTCAGGTCTTTATAAGTAGCATAGCTTTCGTCCAGCAGTTTGAAAGGTTGTTCTTCCAGGTTATAACGGCTCATCAGCCAGGCAGGGAACACCTGTATCTTTTCCTCATCGGATGATAAGGCCTGCCCCGTTAAAAAACAGTTCCGATTGCTGAAATTAAATTGCTGGAAAGGGTAATAAATTTGTGCCGGCATAGCCGCAAAGATAAGAATGAAATTTTGAGGGGGTAATTGTTTTTAAGGTGATGACATTGTGGTGATTGGTTTTAGTATGCAATAATAAGTCATGTCATTTCGACGAACGGGAGGGTAAGAGTGGTGGCCGTGAGGAGAAATCTTATGCTGCATGCATTGCGAATATTGTAGGGGATTACAAGTTTTCTCACCCATCTTCCCCCAACTCAACCCTACAGACGGGTTCGAAATGACACAGTTTTTCAGACTGAGTTCCCACGAATCTTTGCCTTTGTTACAGTATTTTATATTGCTGCTTAAAACTTTTTACCTTTCAGCTTTAACCTTTCTGCTTTCACCTTCTCCACAAATATTTTAGCTTTGAATCCTAACATGGAACTTACTTACCAACCTTTTGAGCTCGAATTAAAGCACCCCTTTACCATCGCTAAATTCTCGCGTACCTCAACGCCTTTAATACTTTTACAGATAAAGCACGAAGGATATACAGGATGCGGCGAAGCATCCATGGTGCCTTACATGGGGGAAAACCACCAAAGTGCCGCTGATTTTTTAAAAAAGATCGATGTTAAGCAGTTCAAATATCCCTTTGATTTCGACGCCATCATTAATTACCTGGATAGCATTGCGCCGGGTAACCCAGCTATAAAAGCTGCGGTTGATATCGCCTTACATGACCTGGAAGGTAAGATTAAACAGCAACCCTGCTGGCAATTGTTAGGCAGCGATCCGGCTAAAATGCCCGTCACCAGTTTTACGGTGGGTATCGATACACCAGAAGTGATTATCAAAAAAGTAAAAGAAGCTGAAGGGTGTAAAGTGATCAAGGTAAAACTGGGCAGGGATAGTGATAAGGAGCTTATACAAACCATACGTTCAGTCACCGACGTGCCGCTTTATGTAGACGCCAATCAAGGTTGGACCGACCTGCAGCAAAGCCTGGATATGACCCACTGGCTGCATGAACATGGGGTAGTGCTGATAGAACAGCCCATGTTAAAGACCGAGCCGGACAGCAATGCCTGGCTCACAGAACGCAGTCCTATCCCTATTATCGGAGACGAAGCCGTACAACGCCTGCCCGATGTAGAAAAAGCTAAAGGCGTTTATCATGGTATCAACGTAAAGCTGATGAAATCAGCCGGAATGCATGAAGCGCATAAAATGATACTAAAGGCAAAACAATTGGGTTTAAAAGTACTGATTGGCTGCATGAGCGAAACCAGTTGCGCCACTTTGGCCGCCGCCGCCCTTGCCCCTCAATGCGATTGGGCTGATCTGGATGGGCCTCTGCTAACAAAAAATAATCCTTTTACACTGCCGGGATTCAGGGATGGGAAGTGGGTGTTGAGTGACGAGGCTGGGTTGGGATTGAGGATGTAAATAGCATGTCGTAGAGACGCGATGCATCGCGTCTCTACCCGAGCGTAATCAGCGAAATCCTTAAATCACATAAATCAGTGGTTCAGACCAAAATGCGTTAGCGATGGTAGTGGATACCGGCCATTGTGGCTAAGGCCTGTGCAGTATGAACGTACAGCGCGGCCGCTTCTATCAGCGGTAACGCCCCAATATTGCACTACTCTTTGTCATTCTGAGCGAGAGCGAAGAATCCGCTTCCTACATATCTTAGGAACCAACAACTTCACGGAATAGATGCTTCACTATCGTTCAGCATGACACCCTTTTTAGGACATTTATTTAACCCCTCCCCGTTTCAAGATCACAATATTTTGAGTATACAAAGGATCAAAATTATTGGGCCGGTTTGCGCCCGGGAATATCTGGAACTTGATAGTGTTGTTATCAATAAACTGCAACAGCCCTTTTAAATTCATCCTGCCGCCATTGGGATTTTGCACCGATAGATCGATCTTGGCAGGGTTGGTGGTAAAATCAACGGTATAATTCATCGCGGGAGAATAACTGCCCCGGGCATTAACAACAGCCTTATTATCCTTCAGGAAAATTAATCCGCCGACCTCGCTATGCGAATCTTTACCTTCCCATTTACCCAACAGGTCCTTTGCAGTATGCGGTTTTTGCGCGAATACAGAAACTGATCCCAGGATCAGTAAAAACGTTACTATATATCTTCTCATTAAATTTGATTGTCAGTGACTATATCGCAAAACACAATTCGTGCAATTCGCCCCAATTCGAAAAATTCGTGTAAATTTTATTTATCGCTCAGCATAATCGGGTTCCCCTTCCCGTTACCGATAATGATCACTTTAGCATTGGGCGACAGGGCAATTTCTTTCTGGGCTTTGATGCTCTCATATACCAATTGTTTGTCAGAAAGGCCGGTTGATAGTATCTTTTGATAATCAGCTATACCCTGGGCTTCCACGCGTTTACGGTCGGCTTCCTGGCGTTCTTTCTGCAGCACAAACTGCATTTTCTGAGCCTCCTGCTCAGCATTGATCTTTGATTCGATACTTGCTTTTACAGATGCAGGCAAGGAGATATTCCGTATCAGCACCTGCTGCACTTCAAGACCGTTCTTTTCAAAACTCTTGGTAATAGTTTGATTGATCCTGGTTTGGAATTCAGCCCTTTTAGTAGAATACAGATCAACTGCCTGGTAATTTACTGCATTATCACGGATAGCGGTACGGGTTACCGGTCGCACTATCTTATCCTCATAATTAATACCTATGTTCTGCAATATGTAAGGTGCTTTTGCAGGATTTACAGCATAAAGAACAGACAGGTCGATAGTTACTTCCAACCCGTCGGCAGATAACACCCGGATAGCGTCATCGCCTTCTTTTTGTCCTTCAGTCGCAACCCCGCTCATCGTGTAGTTCTGTGTGCGGACCTCAAAATTGGTCACCTCAACCAGTGGATTGATAATATGCAGGCCGCTGGTCAGTACGCCGTCCTGTACTTTACCGAACAAAGTTTGAACGCCAACCTCGCCCGCCCCGATCTGCTTAAACATAGACAAGGCAAGGCCGATAGCGATGACAGCAACGCCGACCCGGTTAACGATCCCGCCAAAACGATTCCCTGGTTCAGGTGAGCGTTTGAGAACTATACCCACAATGAGTATGATGATCCCTAAAATTGCGATAAACATAGGTTTTTGATTTAAGGTTTATTTTGCATGTTGCGCACCTCTTTCAGGAGGCGTATTTTTAGTATTACAAACACTGTCCCTATAAATACTGCACCCAGGATATACTCATACCGGCTTTGCGAAATGCCGGTCCATATCATAATGATGCAGAAAACAAGAGCGAGGTTGTAAATTACATTGAGCGCTATTTTCTTACCCATATTAATAAACTTCTATAGTCGGGTCAATTTCTTGTTGCCAGGCCAAAATGCCGCCTTGCAGGTTGTATAAGTTGGTATATCCAAAATTTTGCTCCAACTGGGCAATAGCTGCTGCACTGCGTTTGCCGCTGCGGCATTGTACAATTACGGGTTTGTCTTTAGCAATGCGTTCAGCTTCTATTAAGATACCCCCAAGCGGAATTAACAGGCCGCCCAGGTTAGACATTTCATACTCAAAATCCTCGCGAACATCAATTAATTGAAAATCTTCGCCTTTATCCATCATTTCCTTCAGTTCTTCAACATTTATTTCTTTCATGGTGTTAAAAATAATTTAAATCAAATGTAGCCTTTTTCTGTATAATTAATTAGTCACATCTTTTGTAACAAACACTAAGTAACAGCGTTTTATATATGTTTGTATAAAATTTACATCGACGGATGAAGAAGATAAACCGGTTTTTTTGGTTCTGTTCCGGAGCCCATGTTGGTACGCTGAAGAAATATCCCATCGAGCATAATAAATACGTAGGTATTGGCGCCACTATATTTTTCACAGCATTATTTGCCTCTTTATCAGGTGGTTATGCTATGTATTTTGTTTTTAACGGTAGCCCGTTTGCGGTAGGCTTTGCCATATTATTCGGCATGTTATGGGGTTTGGCCATATTCAATATGGACCGTTACATCGTATCCAGTATCAATAAAGAAGGTACTACCAGGCAACAGATAGCACAGGCCTCCCCGCGTATTTTACTGGCGATTATGATCGGCGTGGTGATCTCCCGTCCGCTCGAATTGAAAATTTTTGACAAAGAAATTAGACAAAAGTTAAAGACCGCTTACCTAAAAGGTCAAAACCGTAAGATAGATACGCTGCAGAAAGCATACAATCAAAAGTATGCTATGGAGCTGACCAAGAACGGCGACCTGAAGAAAGAAAAAGACTCATTAGAAAAAGATATCAACCGTTCGCGTTACCAGTTGAACCAGGAAGTTTTCGGTGATAAAACTAATCAGACATCGGGTATACAAGGTTATGGTACGTATGCCAAGCAAAAGCAAACCGTTCTGGAAGAGAAAGAGGCGAGGCTGAAAACGGTTACAGATAACCTCGGCCAGATGGACACTTACCTGGGTCAGCGGAAAGATTTTGAAGGATTGAACGGCACCCGCATGTTTAACCCGCACGAACTGGATAGTTTGGCTAATGTTGCCGGTTTCTCCGACCGTAACTGGGCATTGGGGCAGCTGACTTATAATGACAACGGCACACGCGACCTGGATACCTACCTTGCTATATCATTTATCGGATACTTATTCATTTTGTTCGAATGTTTGCCGGTATTCGTAAAGCTGATGTCGCCAAAAGGGCCTTATGATGTAGCTTTAAATAAAGTGACCGAATCGGATATTTATTATGCTGAGAAGGAGAAGGAACGCGAAATGACTACGACAGACCAGATATTTGATCATAACGTCAACGTCGATGTCGACCGGAAGAAACGGATCATCACCGCACAATCCGAGTATGATTTTGAGCATCATACGTATGATTAAAACACGATTTCAGGATCAAAAGGGTTATAATTGATTTATCGTATTAAAATCTTATAAATCTTTTAATCGTGTCCGATTTAATAGTAATTTCAACGCGATTAACTCGGACACATGAAGAAATTTTACCTATTGGCGGCGGCCCTGCTATGCGCTGCTGCATCATTTGCTCAGGACGATGCCAAGCAAAAACCCCTTTTCTATTCCATTTCATTTCCAAACGCAGCTCATCACGACGCTGAAATTGTGCTGACTATACCCAACGCGCCATCGGGAGCTATAAGGGTACGCATGAGCCGTTCGTCTGCCGGAAGATATGCCACGCATGAGTTTGGCAAGAATGTTTATAATGTGAAAGCGGCCAATGCTGATGGCACTGATCTTGAAGTAAAACAAATAGAAGGCGACCTTTACGAGATTCCAGTGCATGGCGACGCCGTTAAAATAAGCTACACCCTTTTCGCTAACTGGACAGACGGCACCTATGCCAGCGTCGACCCAAGTCACGCGCATTTGAATATGCCTGCAGCATTTATGTGGGTTGTTGGTCAGGATAAGCGCCCGATAAGGTTCCAGTTTAATGATCTGGATAAATATGGCTGGAAAGTAGCCACCCAGTTAAAAAACGAAGGTGCCGGAATTTACAGTGCTCCCAATCTGCAATACATGATGGACAGCCCGACTGAGCTGTCTGCCTACAAAGTGAGCAGCTGGGATGTAGATAATAATGGCAAAAAGGAGAAGATCAACCTGACCATCCACTCGGATGATGATCAAGGAGTGATCGATGCATTCGCTAAACAGATCGGTCGTATGGTGCTGGAGGAAAAAGCAGTTTTTGGTGAACTACCGACTTATGATTATGGCGAATACACCTTCCTGGATGATGTTTATCCAACCAATTCAGGCGATGGCATGGAGCACCGCAACTCTACTTGCATCGTTCATCCGGCGGCGAAAGTTGGTGGTAATGAATTGAGGTTGATCAGCACTTATTCACACGAATATTTCCATAGCTGGAATGTAAAACGCATCCGCCCGAAATCATTGGAGCCGTTTAACTTTGAGCATGCCGATATGAGCAGCGAACTTTGGTTTGCCGAAGGCTTCACTCAATATTATGGCGAAATGGTGCTGGTTCGTGCCGGTTTCCATAATGTAGACGACTACAGCCACACAGTTGCAGGCTTAGTAAATCAAATATTGAATACGCCAGGCGCTGCAAAATATTCAGCTGCCCAAATGAGCCGGTATTCCGTGTTTGCGGATGCAGGCGTATCTATCGATCCAAACAACCAGGCGAATATGTTTACCAGCTATTATACTTATGGCGGAGCAATAGCCCTGGCGCTGGATCTGCGCCTGAGATCAGAATTTAACCTGACTTTGGATGATTACATGCGCACCGTTTGGCTTGACCGCGGCAAGGTGATGAAACCATACACCATCCCTGATCTGCAAGCCGACCTGGCCAAAGTGACCAAGAACCCCAAATTTGCAGCTGATTTCTTCAATAAATACATCACCGGAATTGAGAAGAACGATTATGCAGCATTATTAACCAAAGCCGGATTGTTGTTGCGCAAAGCTGCGCCGGGAAAAGGCTGGGCTGGTCCGTTGAGCTATAACCGCAATCGTGGTCGTTCTGGCGAAGCGCGCACTGCCGATGAGGCAGGTTTACCGGTACAGGTAAGCATTATTGGTACGCCGGTGTATAAAGCCGGTTTAGATGTGGGCGACATCATCCTGAAAGCAGACGGAAAAGAAATAAAAGATGCGCAGTCGTTCACTGATATTGTCTCTGCAAAAAATCCGGGCGATAAGATCACGGTGAACTATAAAAACCGAACCGGCGACCATGAAACCACTATTACCCTTGAAGAAAGCCCATACTTTGAAGTGGTAACTTTTGAAAAGGCCGGCAAAGAGCTGACCAAAGAACAAACCGACTTCCGTAACAACTGGCTATCAACCAAAGTCAAATAATCATGAAAAAGTTTATAGCATCGATCGCATTGGTGGCGATTGCCTGCGGCAGCTATGCGCAGGATGTCAATAAAATGATCCACCAGGAGGATGTAAAACGCATCATCAAAACCCTGTCTGCCGATGATATGCAGGGCAGGGCCACCTTTACTCCGGGCATCGAAAAGGCGGCGCAGTTTATAGAAAGTGAGTATAAAAAGATAGGCCTGAAACCGATGAAGGGTAATACGGGCTATCGTCAGAACTTTACGATGATCAAAACCACTCCGACAAAAGCTGATATCAGCATAAACGGGACGCCAATTGCCGCCGAAAATATTGCAGTACAGGGTAGCGAATCGTTTAACTGGAGTAAGCCGGAAGATGCTCAAATTGTAAAAGTAACTCCTGACAGCAATCTCCGGAGCTTGTTCAGGGCGGCTAGTCATGGCGGTAAAAACACGCTGCTGCTGGTTGATCCGAAGTTCAGCGACCTGTTTAAACGTATTCACGATTACCTTGGCGGCGGCAGCGTTTCTTTCAAAGATGCACCAGCTAATAAAACTGCCCTGGCAATGGTGTTGGGCACATTTGATGATGTAAAATCTATTACTGTAAACTATGAAACAACCAGCAAAGAACTGCCTTTATTCAATGTTGCGGGTATCATTCCCGGTAAAACCAAACCGAATGAATATGTAATATTCTCAGGGCATTACGACCACCTGGGTATCATAGAACCTGTAAAAGGCGACAGCATCGCCAATGGCGCTGATGATGACGCTTCGGGGACAACTGCAGTGATCAGCCTGGCCAGGTATTACAAAAAACTGCATAATAATGCCCGTACCTTAATATTTGTAGCTTTTACTGCAGAGGAGATCGGTGAATTTGGTTCCCAACACTTTGCCAAAACTGTTGATCCGGATAAAGTGGTAGCGATGTTTAATATCGAAATGATCGGAAAAGCATCCAAGTTTGGCAAGAACTCAGCCTTTATAACAGGTTATGAGCGTTCCGACCTCGGCAAAATTTTACAAAAGAATTTAAAGAAAACTGCCTTTAAATTTTACCCTGATCCATACCCTGATCAGCAACTGTTTTACAGAAGTGATAATGCTTCGCTTGCCGAAGTGGGCGTTCCTGCGCACACCATCTCGACCGACCAGATCGATATAGATAAGCTATACCACACGGTAGGCGATGAATTCAGCACGCTGGATGTGGGCAATATTACCTCCACGATCAGGGCCATTGCATTAAGCTCCCGCACTATTGTTGCCGGAAAAGATACACCTGCAAGGGTGGCTAAATTGGAAAAATAAATTAGTAGTAGTGGCAGAAGCAGTAAACAATAATGACTGCCAACTGCTGCTGCCACTGCTACTTAAACCTTATACCTTATAAAGAATATGACACAACACACAATCCCCCGTATTGCCATACAAAGCGTAGGCACCGGTTTAATAATGATGGCTTTCTTTACCATGATGTGGACTGGCATTGCCTATGGCAGCATGGGTGGTAACGGCTTGATCATCTTAATCCTGTTCTCACTTGTTGCGCTGACACTCGTTTTCAATGCTATAAAGTATTTCCGTGAAGCTAAACATTTTCCAAAATCTGAAAGCGAGGCCGACAAAGCAGAAGAAAAACGGACCGGCAAATGGTTCGGGATCATCTTCGGTGCCGAAGGATTGTTAATTTTTGTCGGCATCAATATCGTGATCAACCTTGGCCATGCCGACCTGACCATTCCTGTTATCGCACTGGTTGTCGGACTGCACTTTTACCCCTTGGCAACGGTATTCAGAAGGACGATCGATTATTACCTTGCTACCTGGACGACAGTAGTCGCCATAATTGGCATTGGACTGATATTAAATAAATCTTATTCCGCAGCTACTGTTGACGCCTTTGTTGGCGTAGGTACCGCAATTGCTACTTCTTGCTATGGGATTTATATGATTTATGCAGGGAAGCGATTGATAGGGACACTGGTAAGTATGAAAAATGCTGATTTATAGGTTTTATCGATTTGCCAATGCCACCAAAGGGTTATTTATCAGCCTCTCTGTTTTTGTTGAGCCCGTACATTAGAAGAAGGTCCAAATAACTCCAGTCTTTGTCGAGGTTTTGTGACATAAATTCATGTATTTTCCCAATTTCATCGTTCGGAAGTTTCATTTCTTTAAAAATGGCTTTCCCACTTTCCCATGTACTTGAAGAAACTTTAATGGCCTTAAGTGCACTCGTTGTAGTAATCGTTCTTTTGATTTCCTGATAGGCTGTATCTGCTTTAATTTTATTGAATTCCAAGAGAAGCTCTCCATAAGTTCCTGGATCACGATTTGGAGTATATTTTGTTAGTAAGGAGCCTAACATAGGTGCATTCATAAATAATTCGACATCTGTACTGTCTAGTCCAAAACAGTCTGCATGTTTTAGATTGTCAAATATTTGTTGTGGAGCATCCTTGTTCAGTTTTCGCTTTAATAACGTTTCACAGTTGATTTTCTGTTGACCTGATGTATGCAAGCAACAAATTAATAATGTAAAAATCGATATATATTTTATCATAACTCCTTTCGCATTACATAATCATTCATCCAGTACGGTCCGATAGGGATATCTTCTTCATAAGCCACGCTGAAGCCCATTTTCTCATAAAAACTCTTCGCTTTGTTATGACGGTTCACGTTCAGGTCGAGAGTGTGTTTCCCGGCTTCAATGGTCTTTTGAGCGACTTCGTTGATCAACACCTTGCCATAACCTTTCCCTTGTGTTTCAGGCAGACAATATAATTTGTGAAGTTTATAGATCTCCGGGTCTTCTTCGCGTGGGGAATAACCTGCAAAAGCAACAGGTTTACCATCTTCAATCAGCAATAGATAAGTTTGTGTACCCTGTTCTAATTGCGCGGAGATATTTTCAACAGAATAGATCTTATTCAGCATAAACTCTATCTGCTCTTTTTCTAATATTGGCGAATAAGTGACCCACCAGGTTTTTTCGGCAATTTCTATAATGGTTTCAAAATCGGATAGGGTGGCTTGTCGGATAGAATACATTTTTCAAATATAGAGAAATCCCGTAGAGACGCGATGCGTCGCGTCTCTCTGCGCCGGGCAGACTATGCAAATGAAGAAAGACGCAATGCATTGCGTCTATACGTTACGTATGCTAATATTTATACCGTTCTCCCCAAAGCTTCTTCAATTTTTCTTTGGTTTCCGCTTCGCGGGAATTATTGCCCGGGTCATAAATTTTGGTCCCCCGGATGGCTTCCGGCAGAAAATCCTGGTCGACGAAATTGCCTTCAAAACTGTGAGCGTATTTATATTCCTTGCCATAGCCGATATTCTTCATCAGTTTGGTAGGTGCATTACGCAGGTGCAGAGGTACGGGCAGATCGCCGTGCTCTTTTACCAGCGCGATAGCTGCTCCAATTGCTGTGGTGGCCGAATTACTCTTAGGCGAAGTTGCCAGATAAATAGCCGTTTGCGACAGGATCAATTGCGATTCCGGCCAGCCGATCACATTCACCGCCTCAAAACAGGATTGTGCCAATAATAAGGCATTTGGATTGGCATTGCCTATATCCTCCGAAGCCAGTATCAGCATGCGCCGGGCAATAAATAAAGGGTCTTCTCCACCTACGATCATCCGCGCCAGCCAGTACACAGCGCCATTCGGATCACTTCCCCGCATGGATTTGATAAAGGCCGAAATAATATCGTAATGCTGTTCCCCGGTTTTGTCATACAGCGCCATATTTTGCTGCACATGCTGCAAGGCCACTTCATTGGTGATGACGATCTTTTTGGTCGGAAAGGCATTTACCAGCAGTTCGAAAATATTCAGCAGCTTACGGGCATCGCCGCCGGAAAGCCGCAGCAATGCTTCATATTCTTTAACCTCTATAGTCTTCTGCTTCAGTACCACATCTTCCTTCATCGCCTTGTTGATCAGGTTAACCAGGTCATCTTCCTCCAATGATTGCAGAATATATACCTGGCATCGTGACAGCAAAGCCGAGATCACCTCGAATGATGGGTTTTCAGTAGTGGCACCAATCAGTGTCACAATGCCACGCTCCACCGCACCTAAAAGGGAATCCTGCTGCGATTTGGAGAAACGGTGTATCTCATCGATGAACAATATGGGCAGCGTTTCTCCCAATTCCCTTAATTGCGATGCCTTTTCGATCACCTCACGCACATCCTTCACACCCGAATTGATTGCGCTTAGCGAAAAGAAGGGCCGGTATAAGGTCTGCGAGATAATATATGCCAAAGTAGTTTTACCCACTCCCGGCGGTCCCCAGAAGATCATGGATGGTAGCGAGCCCGATTCAATGGCTTTGCGCAATACGGCGCCCTTCCCAACCAGGTGTTTCTGGCCAACATAATCATCCAGCGACTTCGGGCGCATGCGCTCGGCTAATGGCGGCAAATTGTTCATGTAGTAAAATTCGGAAATAAAAATTCAAATCCTAAAAAATTTAGTATTTTTAAAGTGGTCGAATTTGGCCACTTTAAAAAGAAGTTTGGTTGTCATTGTGGACAACAACACAACGCAGGTAAAAGTTGACAGTATGTTTATAAGCATTTATATTTAGATAGACCTTATTATCAACCAATGGCACATCACAATAGAAACAATCAGTATAGATATCCACACAGAAACATTTATCGCTCAAATAGGCTTAACCAACATATCAATCAGCTTCCAAATACTCCAGAAGAAGGTCATTCCCAAACAGAAACCTATACCTCTCAAAATGCAGGGAATAATAAATGGAGTCGCGCTGATAAAATAGCCGTTTGGGCTGTATCTGTTAATATAGTGCTTGCTCTTTTTACAGGATTGCTGTTTAATCTTACAAGGGAAAGCAATAAGAATGCTGAAAGATCCGCCAAAGCGGCTGTAACGGCTGACAGCATAGCTAACGCATCTCTTGATGAAAGCAAAGCAAATAACGCTATAGGTAACCAAAGACAAAAAGAAGCCGACAAGTCCGCTGATATAATAAATAGAAAAAGAGATAAAAAAGACAGTCAAGCTTTTGCGCTTCAAATAAACGAGTTCAATGAAGCTAAAAATCGATTTGAGATTGAAAATAGACCTTACCTTGAGATTGCTGAAATAAATAAATCTGTACAGTATGATACACCAATAGATGTTCATTTTAAGATTAACAATATTGGACACGGAATTGCAGATATTCTTCAGATTAGGAGCTGCGTGACTACATATGATGCACAACATAAGCATATAGATTATAAAAATTTGCCCATTAACATACTCTTGCCTAATAATTCAAACTTCACTGTAGATTCACAAGAAAAAGTAAAATCAAGCAATGCGGTAATAGACTCCATAAGAAGAGGTGAAAAAAACATTTTCTTAATTGGTGAATGTGATTACATAGACCCAATTAAAAAGAAAACTTTCACATACAGATTCGATATTAAAATGGACGGCGATAAACAGGCAATTAAGGTAATTTATAGCACCGTTCAATAAGTAATCGGTGTAAGATTGTAAGTCATTGCCAATTCGAAAAAAAATCAAATCCTAAAAAATTTAGTATTTTAGGAACAATTATATGCTACAACAGTTCACCCAATCCAATTACCGCTCCATCTGCGATCAACTGGCAGCTGCCGATCCCGAACTGCAATATATTATTGATAACCATAGTTATCCACCGTTCTGGTCTCGGCCGAATAGTTTTGAATCGCTGGTGCATATTATTTTAGAGCAACAGGTTTCGCTGGCATCAGCCCTATCAGCCTTGAATAAATTAAAAGAACGTGTTCAAGAACTCACCCCTACCCGTGTGCTATTACTCACCGACGAAGAAATGCGCGCCTGCTATGTGAGCCGGCAAAAAAGTAGCTATATTAAATTCCTGGCTGAGGCATTGCTGAGTGGTCAATTAAAACTGGAAGAATTTCATCATATGCCTGATGATGAAGTCCGGGCGCAATTAACCGCTTTAAAAGGCATCGGTAACTGGACAGCCGATGTATACCTGATGTTTGCCCTGCAGCGTGCGGATATTTTTCCAATTGGCGACCTGGCCGCAGTGAACGCTTTAAAAAGAATCAAGCAATTGCATCACGCCATCACCCAACCCGAAATGCTGCTGATAGCCGAACAATGGCGGCCTTACCGCTCCCTTGCCACTATGCTGCTATGGCATTATTATTTAAGCACGCCACGACCGTCATCCAAAGCCATTTCTGCTAAATAAGCCGCAAATTGTAACAGAAACGACATTTTTACAAAAGCAAGGGCAATCAATCTGAACAAAATCCGTTTAGGGGATATTCATTCATAAGTTTTGGCTTATGAATTTTTTGTGCGTAAATTTGATAGATACTCCGAAACCTGCGCTTCGCAATTCATCTTGTTGAATTTTTAAAAGTACTTGCCGATGAAACTGATTATTCATGGAGGCTTTTTAAGCGAATGGAAAACCAACCAGGAGGTGAAGTACGCCAAACAACAAGCCTTGCGCGAGATTGTGCAATTGGGTTACCGGTATCTTCAAACACACAACGCCATTGAAACAGTAGTGTATGCGGTAGCGCTTTTGGAAGATTGTGATCTTTTCAACGCAGGCACCGGTTCACAAATACAAAGCGACGGCAAGATCAGGATGAGCGCCTCGCTTATGGACGGAAAATCAATGCAGTTTTCAGGCGTGATCAATATCGAAGGGGTTCGGAACCCTATCCGTGTGGCTGAAAAACTGATGCATAGGGATGACCGTGTACTGAGTGGTAAGGGGGCCATTGAATTCGCCCGCTATAACGGATTTCCTTTTTATAACCCTGAAACACCAATGCGCCGCCGCGAATATGAAAAGAGATTGAGTGATTCTATACGCATGGGTACCGTTGGTTGCGTGGCGCTGGACATTTATGGTGACCTGGCAGCAGCAACATCAACCGGGGGTAAAGGCTTCCAGATACCATACCGCGTAAGTGACTCAGCTACGGCGGCGGGAAATTATGTAAATCAATATGCCGGGGTATCCTGCACGGGTATAGGAGAAGATATTGTAAGCGGTGCAGTTGCGCCAAAAATAGTGACGAGGGTGACCGACGGAATGACAATTCAGGATGCAACAAACAAAACCTTAAACGAACTAAAATCGTTTAACGGGTGCGCAGGAGTGATTGGGATTGCTGCTAACGGTGATACTTTTCATGCTGATACCCAACCTTATATTGTGTGGGCACTGCACGACGGGATTGTGGAGGTTTTCAGTTAAACCCCGCAATTGCTTGTTAATCAATTTTATATGTATATTAGCAAATTAATTAGTAGCACCGGGATAGAATAAATGCGTACACGACTAATCATTATTTTTTGCCTGATCAGCTTTTCGGCTTCGGCCCAAATCTGGGAAAAGTTAGGTCTCAAGAAAAAGCATATCGTACTACCTGCCCTTCCGCAACCGAAAGGGCATCAGTTTGTTAGCACCAATAATACTTTAAAATTAAACGGCTTACAGATTCAGCCGGTAACGTTTGAGACCTGCGAATTTACCCTTGTGGCAACCTCAAAAATGGTGATGGAGCAAGCTAAGCACAATATGCGCTTCAGGGTTTACAATGATGCCAGCTACAATTTCAGTGATCTGGCAGCCTTGTATGTAAAACTGCACCGCTGGTCTGAGGCTAAATGGTATTATCTGCAAAGCAGCAATATATCGCGCGAGCAAAATGATGATAAGCATACTATGAACAATTTGCTTGGTTTGGCCGTTATAAAAGTGAATATTGGCGATATACCGTCGGCCAGAGCTGACTTGATGGAGGCAAGAGATCTTTGCCGCTCATTGGGTATGCAGGCGCAAACAGCTGATATTGAAAAACAAATACTTTTATTGGCCCAGAATAATGCCCCTGCATCAAAACCTGATGTAAAATATGCAGAAGGCACCTTAAATGCTGAAAAGAAAGCACTTTAACATACTGCTTTGAAACATTCCGCGTTATAATCCGTCCAAGTAAAACATTAATTGTAATATTGTTATTTCTATGACAGAGGCAGTATTTACACTGTCTCTTTTTATTTACATTAGCAAACCTATTATAGGCACGAGTATTGATGTCAAACTACAGTTTAGATTTAAAGAGAGTTAAAGATATGTTCAGGAAAGTATATTTTCTATTGGTGCTTGCTGCCGTACTGGCATGCAAGGCATCGCCGGCTAACCAGCCCATGAAAAAGGTTGACGGATCAAACGACCTGCAGCCCGATGCACAACAGAGCATCGTATGCCAATATATAGCCAACATCATTAGCGAGCACAATTACAAAAAAGTGCCATTGAATGATTCCTTGTCGGAAGTGGTTTTTAAACGCTATGTAAAAGCGCTGGATGAAAACCATAATTACCTGCTGGCATCTGATATTAAGGACTTTGATAAATACAAGGATGTGATTGATGACGACCTGAAAAGCGGAAATCTGTCTGATGTATTCTACATGTTCAATGTTTATCAAAAACGTTATAACGACCGTATCAAATATTCACTGGCACAGTTGGATAAGAGTTTCGACTTTAACGGCCACGAAAGCTTCACTTTCGACCGTGATAGCCTGCCTTACTTTGCCTCAGAAGATGAGTCAAATAAAACATGGACAGAGCGTGTTGAGTATGATATGCTTAACCTGAAAATGGCTAACGCTGACCTGGCAAAAGATAAGGAAACGCTGAAAAAACGTTATGAGAGCCTGTTATCGCAGTCAAACAAACTGAACAACCAGGATGTGTTCCAGATTTTTATGGATGCATTCACCAATGCTATCGACCCGCACACTAACTACTTTAACCCGGCCAATGCAGCTAATTTCAATATCGAAATGTCGCGCTCGCTGGAAGGTATCGGTGCAACGCTGCAGTCGAAAGATGAGTATGTAACTATTTCATCTATTGTTGCCGGTGGTCCTGCTGACAAGAGCAAACAATTATCCCCTGAAGACCGCATAGTTGGTGTGGCTCAAGGTAAAACCGGTGAGTTCCAGAATGTAATAGGCTGGAGAATTGAAAATGCCATCGCGCTTATCCGAGGTACCAAAGGAACTATCGTTCGTTTGGAAGTATTGTCAAAAGGCAGCAGCACAAGCAGCAAACCTAAGGTGGTAGAGATGGTTCGCGAGAAGATCATTTTGAAGGATCAGTCAGCTAAGAAGGAGATCAAAACTTACAACTCAAACGGTAAAGAAGTAAAGATAGGTGTGATTTCTATCCCTGCATTTTATATTGACTACAACGACTATAAATCGGGCAACCCGAACTATAAAAGCACAACCCGCGACGTGAAATTGATCCTGGATACCCTAAAACGCGAAAACGTAGACGGTGTGGTGATCGATCTTCGCGAAAATGGTGGTGGCTCATTAATGGAAGCGATTGACTTGGGTGGATTGTTCGTCAAAACAGGTCCTATCGTCCAGGTTCGTGATGCGCGTGACCAGACTGAGGTTGATAATGACGATGATCCGGCTATAGCTTACTCTGGTCCGATGGCCGTGATAGTTGACCGTTTCAGCGCATCAGCATCTGAGATATTTGCCGGGGCTATGCAGGATTACGGTCGTGCATTAATATTGGGCACTCAAACTTATGGTAAAGGTACAGTACAAAATGCGATCGACCTGGATAAAGTGATCAAACCATCAGTTCTAGCCGATTTGATGGCCAAAATGAATGGTAAGAACGACAAAAATGTTTCTGTTTCTACCGGCAGCCAAAGCAGGTTAGGCCAGTTGAACCTGACTATCGCTAAGTTCTATCGTATCAGTGGAAATTCAACCCAGCATAAAGGTGTAACTCCGGATATCAAATTCCCATCAATAATCCCGATGGATAAATTTGGTGAAGATACCGAGCCTTCAGCATTGCCGTTTGATGTGATTGCAAAGAGCAACTACACAAAGGTTGGCGATTTTTCTACTGTTGTTTCTCAGCTGACCAAGTTGCACGACCAGCGCATGAACACCAGCAAAAGCTATCAATACCTGATGCAGGATATTGCCGACTTCACCAAACGCGAAAACGAAAAGAGCGTAACCCTGAACGAGCAGCAATTGAAAAAAGAGCGTGACGCAGACGAAGCAAAATCATTTGAGCGTGACAATGCAAAACGCGAAGCATTAGGATTTAAACCATTGAAAAAAGGTGAAACCCGCCCTAAAAATGAAGACCTGGACTTCCTGAAAATAGAAGCTGGTCAAATCCTGACTGACTTCATCAACCTGGGCGGCAAATACACCAGCAACCCGGTTAATCAGCAGCAGCAGTAAATTATTAAAAATTTCAAATATATAATCCCGGCTTAGTCCGGGATTTTTTGTTTTTTATACTGTATGGCAGTTGATTTTAGATTTTGATTGAGGCTTAATGACCCATAGGGTCTACCGCTTTGTAGCAATTCAAAAAGATATATTTTTTGCCTCGTAGAGGCTACCCTTCGTCAGCTATGCCAGCGTTAAATGCACGTTTAAGGATTGCCCCTACAGGGCAAAATCATGGTTGCTATTTTTCTACAAAGCGGTAGACCCTATGGGTCATTTATTGGGGCATCTTTAACCAAAGACTCCTAATGAAGCTCTTAAGGCACCTTTTAGCTTTCGCCTTTCAGCTTTAACCTTTCACCTCAATTAAAACTAATTCAACTAAATTAGGGTTTATCAACTATGCCCAACAAACCGCTGCTTGAATTTACCGACCGGGGTATCTACTGCGAAAAAGGTGGATTTTACATCGACCCGTGGAAGCCGGTTGACTATGCGGTGATCACCCATGCCCATGCCGACCATGCTTATGTGGGGCATAAACATTACCTGGCGCACCATCTTTCTAAACAAGTACTGCTTTATCGTTTAGGTGAGATCGATCTGCAAACGGTAGAATATGGCGAGAAGATCAACAAAAACGGCGTCGAAATTTCCTTATACCCTGCTGGACATGTCATAGGTTCGGCGCAGATACGGGTAGAATACAAAAGCGAAGTTTGGGTTGTTTCGGGAGATTATAAGGTTGAGGACGATGGTATCTCCACGCCATTTGAACCAGTAAGATGCCATCATTTTATATCTGAGTGCACATTTGGAATGCCCATTTATCAATGGAAGCCGCAGGTAAATACATTTTATGAAATGAACAAATGGTGGCGCAATAATCTGGATAATGGACTGGCTACTGTTATCGTAGGCTATTCGTTAGGTAAGGCACAACGCATTTTGCAGAATCTGGAGTTGTCTAATGGCAAAGTGTATACACACGGTGCGATAGAAAATGTAAACCAGGCATTGCGGAATAACGGTGTGAAACTTAACCCGACTGAAAGGATAGTTTACGATACACCAAAAGAGGAAATCAGGAAAGGAATTGTGTTAGCGCCGCCTTCTGCTGTTGGATCAGCATGGATGCGCAGGTTTGCACCTTATGATTTTGGATATTGTTCTGGGTGGATGGCTATTCGGGGAGCCAAAAGGCGACGTGCTGCCGATAGGGGTTTTGTGCTATCCGATCATGCTGATTGGAATGGACTGATCAGCGCCATAGATGCAACCGGATGTGAATCCGTTTACCTGACCCATGGCTATACGGCCACGTTCTCCAGATACCTAAGCGAAATAGGTTTTAACGCGAAGGAGGTTTACACTTTATATGGTAATGAAGAAGAAGAGAACACGGGTGGTAATGATCTGCTAAACGAAACCGATAATCGCGTGTTATCTGCCGAAGGAAATGATCTGGAGGGAACGGCATGAGAGCATTCGCCCAATTATTTCTTTCGTTGGATGAGACCAACAAGACCAATGAAAAGGTCCGTGTGCTGAAAGAGTATTTCAGCAGTGTACCTGATTCGGATAAAATGCATATGCTGGCTTTGTTTACAGGCAGGAGGCCAAAACGACAGATCAACGCAACATTACTTCGCAATTGGGCTATTGAAGCATCTAATATTCCTGTATGGTTGTTTGAAGAAAGTTACCAGGTAGTGGGTGACCTGGCGGAAACCATGTCACTGCTGATGCCGCAGAACAGTTCGGGTAGTAATAAAACCCTGACGGAATGGATAGCAGAGATCAATGCGCTTGCAGATAAAAACGAAGAAGAGAAAAAGCTCTGGCTGATGGAATCGTGGGGAATGCTCGACCAACAGGAGTGTTTTGTTTTTAATAAGATCATGACGGGCGGTTTCCGGGTAGGAGTTTCCCAAAACCTGGTGATCAAAGCGCTGGCTGATGTGACGGGTTTGGAAGCACCCGTTTTAACTCATCGGATTATGGGCAGCTGGGTGCCCGAGACTTATCATTTTAAACAATTAGTAGAGGCTAAAGGAAGCGACGACGATGTTTCACGGCCGTATCCATTCTTTTTGGCATACCCGATACAGGAAACTTCTGAACAACAACGATCAGTTGAGGAACTCCAAAATACTTTAGGAAACGCTGAAGACTGGCAGGCCGAATGGAAATGGGACGGTATACGCGCGCAAATGATAAAACGTGACGGCAAGATATTTATATGGAGCCGGGGTGAAGATCTGGCAACTGAAAAATTTCCTGAACTGCACCCTTTCTTAAATGCGTTGCCGGACGGTACGGTGCTGGATGGGGAAATACTAAGTTTCCGCGAGGGGTTGCCCTTATCATTTAATGTTTTGCAAACCCGCATCGGCAGAAAAAACCTGAGCAAGAAAATATTGCAGGAAAGCCCGGTTGCAGTAATAGCTTACGATTGCCTTGAATACCAGGGTAAAGATATCCGCCTAAAAACGCAAAGCGAGCGACGGAAGTTGCTGGAAGAATTACACTCAAACACACCCTTTCCTGAGTTTTTCCGATTATCGCCATTGATCAGTTTTAATAGCTGGGATGACCTGGCTGCGAAACGCGATGAATCCAGGGCGATGATTGCAGAGGGTATTATGCTGAAACGCAAAAGCGCCACCTACCAGGTAGGCCGCCGACGCGGTGACTGGTGGAAATGGAAGATCGATCCATTGTCTGTTGATGCCGTAATGATCTACGCACAAAAGGGCCATGGTCGCCGGGCTGATCTATATACCGATTATACTTTTGCTGTTTGGGATGGTGATAAGTTGGTACCATTTGCCAAAGCCTACTCCGGCTTAACCGACCAGGAGATCAATAAGGTCGATTATTTTATCAAAAGGAATACCATCGAAAAATTCGGCCCTGTCCGCACCGTAAAACCTGAACTGGTTTTTGAGATCGGTTTTGAAGGTATTAATCGCTCTACTCGCCACAAATCCGGCGTCGCCCTCCGTTTCCCGCGCATCCTCCGCTGGCGTCAGGATAAACCTAAAGAAGAGGCGGATACATTGGAGACGTTGAAGGCGTTGTTAGGGGAATAAAAGATATTCACGGTCCGTAGAGACGCGATGCATCGCGTCTCTACAAGCACGAAATGACACGATTTTTTATTTCTATCTCAAACCGTTATAACCACCTTTCGCCTTTATCCTTTCACCTTTCCCCTCCAATCCCTATCTTTAAATTCTCAAAAACTGCATTTACTATGAAGAAACTTACATTATTTGTACTGTCGGTCTTCACCGCTGGCTATACCTTTGCTCAGAATATGAATATCAAAACGCTTCCCTATCCCCAAACCAAAAAGGTTGATACAGTTGACACTTACTTCGGTACTGCCGTCCCCGATCCATATCGCTGGCTCGAAAACGACCAGGCAGCTGATACCAAAGCTTGGGTGAAAGAAGAAAATAAAGTTACCCAGGATTACCTCGGACAAATTCCTTACCGCGATGCGATACACAAACGCCTGGAGGTTTTGTGGAACTACGAAAAATACAGCGCGCCCTTTAAAGAAGGCAAATACACCTACTTTTATAAAAACGACGGTCTGCAAAGCCAGGCTGTTTTATGGCGGCAAATAGGCGACGGTCAGCCTGAAATATTCCTCGATCCGAATACTTTCTCAACTGATGGCACTACTTCTCTGCAGGGTATCAATTTCACCAAGGATGGCAGCATGGCCGCCTACCAGATATCGGAAGGCGGTTCCGATTGGCGCAAGGTGATCATTTTAAAAACTACTGATAAATCCATTGTAGGCGACACGCTACGCGACCTGAAATTTACCGGCATTGCCTGGAAAGGAAATGAAGGATTTTACTATAGCACTTACGATAAACCAAAAGTGGGTAGCCAGCTTTCAGGTATGACGCAATATCATAAACTATATTACCACGTTTTGGGAACACCACAAAGCCAGGACAAACTCATATTCGGCGGGGAGCAAACCCCACGCCGTTATATCGGAGCATATTTGACTGAAGACGAACGTTTTTTGGTGATCTCTGCAGCAACCACCACTACAGGTAACGAATTGTACATTCAGGATCTGAGCAAACCAGGCAGTGGGATTGTCAATGTGGTCGATAATTTTGATAATCAACATGGCGTGATCGACAATGTAGGAAGTAAACTATATATCCTTACCAATTTATACACCCCCAATTTCAAAGTGGTAACGGTTGATGCATCCGACCCAAAACCCATCAATTGGAAAGACTTGATACCGGGAACAAAAAATGTATTGACCGTATCAACCGGTGGCGGAAAGATATTTGCCGAATACCTAAAGGATGCCACCTCATTTGTACAGCAATATAATATGGATGGCAAGCTGGAGCACAGCATCGAGTTGCCGGGCATTGGTTCTGCTGGTGGATTTGGGGCTAAAAAAGAGGAGAAAGAAACTTATTACACCTTCACCAACTATGTTTATCCGCCGACTATTTTTAAGTATGATATAACTACCGGACAATCTACGGTTTACAAGAAAGCCAATGTAAAGTTCGACCCAACGCAGTACGAGTCGAAACAGGTGTTCTATAAGTCAAAAGACGGCACTAAGATACCGATGATCATTACCTACAAAAAAGGCACGGTGATGAATGGTAAAAATCCCCTGCTGCTATATGCTTACGGTGGTTTTGGAGTGAACCTGACACCTGCCTTTAGCACTTCGAATATTGTTTTGCTTGAACATGGCGGTATATATGCTGTACCCAATCTGCGTGGCGGAGGAGAATATGGCGAAACCTGGCACAAAGCAGGTATCAAAATGAAAAAGCAGAACGTATTTGATGACTTTATTGCTGCTGCGGAGTACCTGATCGCAAATAAATATACCTCTAAGGATTACCTGGCTATTGCAGGTGGATCAAACGGCGGCTTATTGATCGGCGCCGTAATGACCCAGCGCCCTGATCTTTACAAAGTAGCTTTCCCTGCGGTAGGTGTAATGGACATGTTACGCTATAACCAATTTACCGCCGGCGCAGGCTGGAGCTATGATTACGGCACCGCACAGGACAGTAAAGAAATGTTCGACTACCTGTATAAGTATTCACCATACCATGCACTTAAACCGGCAGATTACCCGGCCACAATGGTGACCACTGCTGATCATGATGACCGTGTAGTACCTGCGCATTCATTCAAATTTGGTTCCCGTTTGCAGGAATATCAACAAGGAAAAGCGCCGGTATTGATCCGAATTGAAACCAAGGCAGGCCACGGTGCGGGGCAGTCAACCGCGCAGATCATCAGTGGCCAAGCTGATAAATGGGCATTCATGTTCCAAAATATGAGTTTGGATTGGAAGTAGTATTTAATAACCGTCATTGCGAGGAACGAAGCAATCCCCGATTAGCAGGTCGGCTATGCAAGTTCTACACCATTCTATTCGCTCTGTATAGTTTGGGATTGCTTCGTTCCTCGCAATGACGTGATTTATAATGATTATGAGAAAAATCAAAATATTCCTTATAACACTGTTCTCCATAAGCGCGCTATCCTGTTTCGCCCAAAAGAAAAACCTCAACATCATTTACATCGGCGACAGCATAACCCAGGGTGTGCAATTAGCTGACCCAGATAAAGAAGCTCCACCCGCCGTCGCTACTGCATGGCTCCGCAAGCAAAAAGGCATAGGCAAAGTAGAATTTTCCAACCAGGGTGTAAGCGGTTTTACAACAGTAGATTTTCTGCCATCTACCAATACGGTATTTCCTAGGGCAGATAAAGCAGCATCGGCATTGAATAGTAAGGATGCTACATTAATATTATTTATTATGCTGGGGACAAATGATAGCGCTGTCACAGGCCCCAATGGTTCGCCTGTATCGCCTGAAAAGTATCATGATAACCTGAAAACGATCATCGATCGCCTGTTAAAACATTTCCCGAATAGCAAATTTGTGATTCAAAAGCCTATTTGGTACAGTCCGAATACTTATAATGGGTCGATGTATCTGCAAGAGGGTTTATCACGTCTACAAAGCTATTTTCCGCAGATAGATCAATTGGTGAGCGAATATAAAAAAGCCAATCCAGGCCATGTTTTTACTACAGATAGCAAAGCTTTTGATTATTTCAGCAAACATTATTTGACCGATCTTATTCCCGAGCAAGGGCATGAGGGCATATTTTACTTGCATCCTAACAGTAAAGGTGCCGTAACGTTAGGGCAGTTCTGGGGCGAAGCTATTTATAAGGTTATTGCGAATTGAGTCAAAATAAAAAAGGCTTCCCGGTAAAGAGAAGCCTTTGTATTTTAATTAGTTTGATTTTTAATCACGATCGTGGCCGTGCCCATGCCCATGTCCACGACCTTCACCTCCATGTCCGCGGCCTTTATCCCAACCTTCGTGGCGACCATTATCATGCCAGTGGTTACGGTATCTTTCGTCACGGCTGTCGCGGATGATCACCTGGTCGCGGCGACCGCGGTAACCAGCGTATCTTACCCTGTAATCACGGTCATAACGCCATGGATTAGGACGGTTTACTACTACTTTGTAGCCATGATACACGTCATAATTGCGCCATCTAACCGGCAAATAAGCCCTGTGGATCCACACGCCATTATCTAAATAAACATATTGGTGAACGGGGACATCATAATAAACACCTATATCTGGCATATAATAGTAATCAGCGCGGTCATAGCCAACAGGGCCCCATTCAGGCTGAGCGCCAATATTTACTCCTACGCTTAAATGTACCTGGGCATCGGCTAACTTGAATGATAAGCAGCTTATTAATATTGCTGCTGTAAAAACTAACTTCTTCATAGTAATATATTATTGTTCGGTATGTATGACAATATTAAACGGAAAAAGTTTAATTATTTTATATCATGCTAACTTAAATTATATATAAAAATAAATGCCTCCATAAGCGGAGGCATTTATTTTTAGGCTAACTATATGATTGTTAGTGCTTGTGGTGGTCGTCGTGACCACGTCCATGACCGCGGCCATTGTCACCTTTCCAATGGTTTTTGTATTTATCCTCGTGGCTGTCACGTATCACAGCCTGGTCACGGCGCCCTTTGTATGATGCATATTTCTTCCTGTATACATCGTTATGTACCCATGGTGTGCGTTCGTTTACTACAACTTTATAGCCATGATAGATGTCGTAGTTAGCATAGCGTGGTGGCAATGCTGCTGAATGAACCCACACATTGTTGTTATAATACACATACTGATGCGCGCTGATGTCATAATAAGCGTCGATATCAGGCATGTAATAATAATCAACATGGTCGTAACCTATCGGCCCCCACTCGGGTTGACTGCCAATATTAATACCTACGCTTAAATGTACTTGTGCATTCGCTGCTTTAATTGAAAAACAGCCTAAAATAATAGCTGCTGCAAAAATGATCTTTTTCATAAGTTGAATTTTTTCAATTATACAAGTAAGGTGTTAGCTGTGTTGTGTTATAACAAGAATTTTACAGCCGGGCATGGCACAAAAAAACCGGGTAATATTACTATTCCCGGTTCTGTATGTTTTAAAAAGGATTACTGTTCGTCAGTATTGTTTTCCTTGTCTTCAAGTTTTTTAGGGATCATAGCTAATTGAGGCTTGCCGATCACTCTGTAGTTACCATCACCTTTCAGGATAGATGCAACCTGGCTTCTATCGGTCATAGTTTTTACAGCCTGAGCCAATTCCTTGTCGTATTTAAAGTTGGTTTCGTAACGGCCTTTTTCATAGAAATAGCGTGATGCGATCTCGTTTTCAAGCACCTGTTTTATTTCATCTTTATTCTGCTGAAGGTCATTCTTTTTGCTGGCCAGTAATTTTGCCTTCAAAGCATCGTATTCGGTCTGGATGTCCGTAAACTGTTTCTCCTTGGTTGCTTCAGTTTTCAGCGTGGTTATCAATTTCTCAGTTCCGGTAGTGTAGCTATAGTTTTTAGTGCTCAGGAATTTTATAAAATCGTTGTACTCGTTATCGGTCAGATGGAAAGTCCTTACATCGCCAATGCTGTTATGCGAATTGCGGAACTGGGTAGCATAATCAAATATCAAAAGCTTCGAAACCAAGGTCTGCGTAATATTTGCGAAACGCTCCTGCTTTACAAACAGGTCCGGATACACACCGCCGCCGTCATAAACAGAGCGACCCGCTTTGGTTTTAAACTCATGCATCAGCGAATCGGCAACTTTTACAACACTGCCGTCATCTTTGCGGTGTGTATAATCGAGTGCCTGTACACAACGGCCTGATGGGATATAATACTTAGCGATGGTGATCTTTACCAAACTATTGTAAGGCAAATTGAATGTTTGCTGCACCAACCCTTTGCCATAGCTGCGCTGCCCGATAATTACCGCACGGTCCAAGTCTTGCAAGGAACCCGCTACGATCTCAGATGCAGAGGCCGAACGGCCGTTCACCAAAACTACCAGTGGCAGGTTCGGTTCTAATGGCGCATTTTGGGTGCTGTAAGTAAAGTTCTTGTCTTTTATTTTTCCTTTTTGCGATACTACCTCCACCCCTTTCGGCACAAACAGGTTAACGATCTTTACCGCTTCCTGCAAAATACCACCACCATTTGATCTCAGGTCGAGGATAATGCCGCTTGGGTTATTCTTTTTAATGTTGGTAAGCGCTGTGGTTACCTCTTCGGCAGAGTTTTCAAGAAACTTATCCAGTTTGATATAACCCATATTACCGTCAACCATACCGTAGTAGGTTACGTTGGGTTGCTTAATCTCGTCACGAACCAGGTTTTTCTCTACAGCTTCAGCATCGCCGCGCCTGATGAGTAGCTTGATACCTGCTCCTTTTGAGCCTTTCAGCAACTGGCTTACCTGGTCGTTGTTTTTTCCGGTCAGGTCAACGTTATTTATTTTAACCAGGCGGTCACCAGCCCTGATGTCTGCTTTTTGAGCCGGAAAGCCTTCAAAAACGTCCGAAACAAATACTTTGCCTTCACGGGCGAAAATACCTGCGCCTATACCGCCATATTGGGTGCTTACGTAATGAAGCTTATAATCTTCGATCTCTGATTCGGGAACAAATTCGGTATACGGGTCGAGGCCATCCAGCATGGCATCAACGCCTGTTTTGATCATTTTGGCCGAGTTAATATCATCAACATAATTAATATTAACTTCTTTGTAGACGGACGAGAAAACGTCCAGGTTTTTGGCGATCTGGAACAGATCGTCCTGGAAACCAAATATCGCGATAGCAAGTACTGTTATACCGGCCAGAAAACCCCACTTTTTAAAAATACTTTTCATCACAGCACCTGTTGATTACGAATAAAAGAGAGACGTTTAGACAGGAATCTAAATTTCTCATTACCAGAATATAAAATTACGACTTTGATTTTAAAAAATGATGCGGCCCGCAAACTTTTACACCAAATCAAGAGAAGCCTGGTCCTGTGATTAAACGCTGGTTAGAGGCGGTTATTATCGATGTTGACCAGGGCCTTTTTAAGCGTGAAAACGACATACTTACGGTCGCGGTTCACCAGTTCCATGATCCTGCTGATCAGGTTGTCTTCCTGACCTTCGTTATACTGCAATTCTTCGTCGGTGAGGTGATTGTATTTACGTTGTAATTTGATCTTTACACGTGCCCAGTCTTTGTTGCTGATACTGATCTCTGCCATTTCAAAAAATATGTTTCAGCAAAAATAGAAAAAATCTGCTGATGCCCTGTGCAATATTTTGGCGCGTTAATTGTTAAACTCTAAGTTAAATAAAACATCTAACCTATTTGTAAAACTAAATTGACAATAATGAAAAAGTTACTTTTAAGTGTCGCGTTGCTGGTAGCGGTTTGCATCGGTGCAAAGGCACAGGTTAGCCTCGGTATAAAAGGCGGGGTCAACTTCTCTAAGATTAGTGCGGATAATGTTAAAAATTCCACTGTTACAGGCTACCAGGCAGGCGTTTTTGCCCGTATTGGAAGCGCTTTTTATTTACAACCAGAGGTTTATTTAAGCAGTTCAGGCGGTAAATTCGATTTCAACACTACCAATACCACTACCACAGCTAGTGGAAAGGTGACATTTACCAATTTGAACGTACCATTGTTGTTGGGCCATTCATTTGGATCAAAAGATCTGAATTTCAGACTGATGGTAGGTCCTGTTTATACTTATGCGCTTAATAAGAGCCAGGATTTTGATGACAACGTAAATGGCGCTTACAATGATTTTGGGCATTACAAAAACAGCACTTTCGGCTTCCAGGCGGGCGGCGGTGTGGATATCGGGCCAATCACGGCCGATTTGCGCTATGAAGGCGGCCTGACCAAAATCAATCCGGATTTCGGTCAGCGACAAAGCTTATGGGCACTAAGTGTCGGATTCAAGTTCTTTTAAGCCAAATAGCTAAGAAAAAGATAAGCCCCGGAGTATTAATTCCGGGGCTTTTTTGTATATAAAAACATACAAATTTGTGGTAATTTATTTCGTTTTGAAATAATTATTATATTAGTGCGACCAAACCATATTGCAATTTGAGTAAACTATTTACCCTTATCCTGTTATTGTGCTCGTTTTTTGTCGCGAAGGCACAAAGCAGTCCTTTTGGCAAAGTTGACACTGCTGACCTAAAATTGACTTCCTGCGATTTTGAGAAGGGTGCTAATGCTATGGTGCTGTTTGATAGAAGCGATATAACAACAGGCTTTACCTCCACAAGTATAATAAGGCACAAAAGGATAAAGATATTTAATGATAAAGGCAAGGATGAAGCGACTATAAAACTGGACTATTATAGTTATCATGGCTTGGAGAAAATCAGCGATGTCAAAGCTGAAACGATAAATCTAAATGGAAAGACAATAGAATATATCACGGTCGATAAAGCCGGTATTTATAATCAAACTATTGATAAAGCTTTGAAAAGGATGTCGTTTACCTTCCCCCAGGTAAAAGCGGGGTCTATAATTGAATACTCATATGAAATTACAATAGGCTTTGGCGGCGGGTTTCCGGATTGGGATTTTCAAGGGGATCTACCTGTAAGATATTGCGAATTAAATGCAAATATCAGAAGTGATTATTCTTACAAGATGACCCCAAGGGTATATCAGGATTATGCCAGGAATATAGCTGAGGTGTGGACCAAAAAGAATGGCGATACTATAGGCAAAAGTTATTCATGGGCATTAGATAAGATAAAGTCATTTAGAGAAGAACCGTATTCCACATGCGTAGAAGATGACATTCAAAAGCTCTCGTTCAGGTTAGTGGGCTATAAGTACACCTTGCGCAGCGAAATAAGATCGTTGGAAAAATCATGGTTTCAAATAGGGGAAGAAGCAGCTTATGATGAAGATTTTGGCAAGCAAATGGCTGAAAATATAGATGATGAAAGCGACATAATAAAACAGGTAAAGTTATTGAGATCTGATAATGAAAAGATCAGCTACATATTTGATAAAGTAAAAAGCTCGATGCAATGGGACAATGTCAATAGATGGTACACTATTGATGGCATAAAAAAAGCTTGGAGCAGTAAAAAAGGTAACTCTACAGAAATAAACCTGATCCTTTATCATTTTCTCAGAGCGGCAGGAATTAGCTGCTTTCCTGAACTTGTAAGTACCCGGGCTCACGGACGGATAAATACGAATTACCCTGATCTTAATCAGTTTAATAAAGCAGTGATTTATGTGCCATTGGGTAATAAAAAATATTATATCCTTGATGCAAGTAACAGATACAACAACTATACAGATATTCCATTCGATATATTAAACTCCAATGGCTTAACAATTGATCCTAAAAAAGGCGAATATACCATATCGTACATCAAAAATGATGAACCGTCGCGAACTATGGTTTTTGTCAACGCAGTAATTGACTCCGGAATGAGCGGGACCGCGCAGATCAATAGTTTTGGCTATAACAAAGAAAGTGCAGTAGAAGAGTACAAAGTGTATGGCGAAAATAAATACAAAGAGAATTTGAAGGATAAAGATAACAACCTGCAAATTTCTTCATTCAAATTGGAAAATATGGAAATTGATTCGCTGCCATTAACTCAAACAGTCAATTTCAAGTTAGATCTTACAAGCTCAGATGAAAAATATATCTATTTCAGCCCAAACCTATTCACAGGATTGAACGCTAATCCATTCTTAAATGAAGAAAGATATTCCAGTATTAATTTTAAATTTCTTCGGAACTACAACATTAATGGCAGGTATAAAATCCCACAGGGATACAAAACGGATGCGTTGCCAAAAAGTATGAGTCTTTTAATGCCTGACTCCAGCATTTTCTTTAAACGAATAGTTGCTGAACAGGAAGGACTTATAATAGTTCATTATGTGATCGACTTTAAAAAGTCCTATTACACAGCGGATGAATACAAACCCTTGTTTGAATTCTATAGGAAAATGCACGAAATGTTAAACGAGCAGATTGTATTAAAGAAAATATAGCAACCAGATTTCTTTGTTTTTAAAATAAGTTTTAACTTATATTAAATTTAGTTCAACCAAAACCGACACAATGAAGACCTTATTCACATTCCTGCTTGCGGGGGCATTTTCAGTAGTCTATGCGCAAGCACCCTTAGTGCCTGCGGTTCAGCCTTACGGAAAAGTTGATATAGCTGATCTTGAATTAAAAGCCTGTGATTTTGAAAAAGACGCCAATGCCGAAGTGCTTTTTGAGAAAGGGAATTTGTCTTATAGTGTCGACGTAACTTCCATTGAGCTAGATACGCATCGTCGCATAAAAATATTTAATGAAAAAGGCAATGAGTATGCAAATATCCATCTTTTGTATTACTCCGGGCGGCGTCTCGAAAATATAACGGGCTTAGAAGCAGAAACGATCAACCTGGTTGACGGTAAAGAAGAGATCACCAAACTCGATAAAAAATCATTCTTCACTAAAGTAATTGATAAAAACCTAAGCGAGATTAGCTTTACCTTTCCGAATGTAAAACCGGGCTGCATTATTGAGTTTAAATATAAACTTAACATCAGGAGCCTTTCAGTTATTCCGACATGGAATTTCCAGGATAGGATGCCAGTAAAGTATAGCGAATATGATACTTCTATTCCTGAAATGTTTTATTTCAGACCTGACCTGCGCCTTTATCAGCCGATGGTAAAAAATACATCGGTAACGGACTCAAAGGTTTTGAAAGTGTTGTCGCATGAACATGGTACTTATTCATCCTCTCAGGAGTCTGAAACTATACCGTATAATGTTCAAAACGAAGTGCACGCCGTCGCGAATGTGCCATCATTATCTGCTGAACCTTATATGTCATCTTTTGAAGATAATGTACAGCACCTCGGTTTCAACCTGGTCAACTTTAAGCCATTAGGTGGATTTAATGAAAAAGTAATGGATACCTGGGCTGATGTTGCAGGCTTTTTATTAGAAGATGAAGATTTTGGTGAACAGCTTAAACGTGGCCTCAGCAACGAACAAAGCATAATTAATGAAGCGCACGGATATAAAACCACCGACGAGAAAATAGCCTATGTGTTCAACCAGGTAAAAAATCAGATGAAATGGAATGGCGGGGACCGGTGGTATACCATAGATGGGACAAGCAAAGCCTGGGATAACAAAACAGGTAATTCAACTGAGATAAACCTGATACTATATCATCTGCTTAAACAATGCGGCATAAACGCTTATCCAATGGTGGTGAGCACGCACAACCATGGGAAAGTGAGCCCTTATAATACTACAACGCTGGCATTTAACAGAGCGATAGTTTATGTGTTGGGAGATAATGATAAAAAGTACTTTTTAGATGCGACAGGCAAATATAATTTGTACAGTGAAACCCCCACAGAGTTGCTCAACTCATTGGGACTTTTTGTTGACCGTTCAAAAAGTACTTACGACACTGTTTATGTTAAAAAAGAGACGCCCGTACGGCAATCTGTTTTAATAAACGCCGAGATAAAATCTGACGGTAAAATACAAGGTTCAGCACAGCTAAATAGCTTCAGCTATAACAGAGTAGATGCCATAAGAAAATATAAAGAAGACGGCGAGAAAAAGTATATTGATTACCTGGCAGATGGCGACAACAATCTGAAAATATCATCCATCAAGTTTGACAATATGGATGTTGATTCATTGCCGCTAATGCAGAAAATTGATTTTGATCTCGATTTGGCCGGCTCTGACCAGAACTATATTTATTTAAACCCCAATTTATTCAGTTCTTTAAGGAAAAACCCCTTACTCAGTGAGAATAGGATGTCTGATGTCGATTTCGGATATCTCAGGGGATACACCATCAATGGCGTCTACAAAATTCCGGCAGGTTATAAAATTGACGCCTTACCTAAAGATATCAACTTCGTAATGCCAGATAAAGGCATCAGCTTTAAACGTATTATGGCTGAACAGGAAGGCAACATTATGGTGCGGTATTCTATCAACTATAATAAGATACGGTATTCAAAAGAGGACTACCCCAGCCTTCATGAATTTTATAAAAAAATGTATGAAATGCTGAACGAACAGATCGTGCTGAAAAAATCCTAACAAAACAACTTTTATTAAAATAACGTAAAACATAACTATTCAAACCGAAAATTTAAACGATTCAACCTTATTACATGAACAAAATTTTTACCCTAATGCTCCTGAGCGCATTCTGCGCTGCAGCAAATGCACAAACTACTACAGTACCGGCTGCCCAACCTTATGGCAAGGTGGACCAGGCAGATTTGGAGATGAAAGCCTGCGAATTTGAAAAAGACGCAAACGCCGAAGTGCTGATCGATAAAGGCAATGCTTATTACAATGCTGATCTTGGCTCTATCACCAATGAAATACACCGTCGCATTAAGATATTTAATGATAATGGAAAAGGATCCGCCGATATCCATATCCCGTATTATGGCGGTAATCGCGTGGAATATATAACAGGGATCCAGGCTGAAACGATTAACCTGGTAGACGGAAAAGCAGAAATAACGAAGCTTGATAAAAAGCTGATCTATAACAAAACAATTGATAAATGGCGTAATGAAATTACGTTTACAATGCCTAATGTTAAGCCTGGCTGTATAATAGAATACAAATATAGCTGGAACACAAATGATAATTTCGACGTACCGAATTGGGTTTTCCAGGATAAAATACCTGTAAGGTACAGTGAGTATATGACGTCGATTCCCGATATTTTTTATTTTAGGGAACACCCGCATATAACCTACGGATTGGTAAAAAATACGCACATCGCTGAAGGGCGGAGCCTGGTTGATCAAGGGCAATCGTACTCATACAACCTTGAGGTAGAAACCAAAGCTATGGCGAATGTTCCTTCACTTCCGGATGAGCCTTATATGTCATCATTTAACGATAATGTGCAGGAAATACGCTACCAGCTTGTTTCTATCCGGCCAATAGGCGGATTTACAAGAACTGGTTCTGACAGTTGGAATAAAGTAGGTGGGACACTAATAGATGACGAAGATTTTGGCGGACAACTTAACCGGAAGCTAAATAACGAAGAAGCGATCATCAGTAAAGCCAAAGCGTTAAAAACAGACGATGAGAAGATCGCTTATCTTTTCAATGAGGTAAAAAACACCATGAAATGGAATGAGGTCGATCGTTGGTATACGATCGACGGGACCTCCCGTGCCTGGGAAAATAAAACAGGCAACTCTGCCGAGATCAATATTATCCTTTATCACTTGCTTAAAAAATCAGGTGTTGAAGCCTATCCAATGGTAGTAAGCACGCAGAGCCATGGTAGGGTCGTGCCATTTTACACATCGGTAGCACAGTTCAACAGGGCCGTGGTTTACATTCCGGTTGACAGCACAAAGAACTATGTGCTGGACGCCACAGGAAAATATAACATGTATAATGAAACTCCCGCAGAACTGCTAAACTCTTCCGGTTTATGGATAGATAAATCAAATAAGAAATATGATATCGTGCTGTTGCACAATGATGTGCCCGTACGACAGATAGTTTTCGTGAATGGAGAGATAAAGCCGGATGGAAAATTAACCGGAACAGCGCAGATCAGCAGTACCGCATACAACAAGATCAACTCGGTGGAAAGGTACAAAACCGATGGTGAAAAAAAATATATCGATTACCTGCGCGACGATGATAATAACCTCAAAATATCTTCGCTAAAAATGCAGGATATGGAGGTGGATAGCCTGCCGTTGATGCAGAACGTCGAGTTCAGTCTTGACCTGGCCGGATCGGATGAAAATTATATCTATGTGAACCCTAACATGTTTACTTCGCTCAAAAAAAATCTGTTTTTAAGCGAAAAACGCATGACTGACGTCGATTTCAGGTATTTGCGTAATTACTCTGTAAATGGCATATATAAGCTTCCCGTGGGTTACAAAGTTGATGCTTTGCCAAAAAGTGTTACGATAGTAATGCCGGACAAAGGCATCAGTTTTAAACGATTGGTAGCTGAACAGGAAGGAACTATTGTAGTGCGCTATGCTATTAGTTATAATAAGACACAATATTCAAAAGAGGACTATGCTGATTTTCATGAGTTTTTTAAGAAAATGCATGAAATGCTGAATGAACAGATCATCTTAAAAAAGGGGTAACTAATGCTTTTAAGTAATTATATGAAGAGAGTGCTGCTTGTCCTTGTTATTAGCTTTCTTTGCTTTGCAAAGGCTTATTGCCAGGATAACGTTCCGGCAGATGCATATATAGCCTCCAAAATACCGGATTCATTAAAAACAGATGCTAACTCAGTAGTGCGTTATAGCTTTGAAGAGTATAACGTGCAGGGACCCGGAAAGGAAGTATATAAAATGCATAGTGTTGTAACTGTTTTAAATGAGAAAGGAAACAGTGAAGCGGAGATCAGCCTGCCTTATAATAAAAAATTCAGTGCAGTAAGTGCATTTGAAATGCGCATATATGATGCAACGGGCACTGTTATAAAGAAATATCACAAAAGTGATTTGTATGAGCATGCGGCAAACGAAGGGGAATCATTAGTAACTGATGACCGTATCAAGGAGATTGGACATACCATTGCCAATTACCCCACAACTGTTGAAATGATCTACGAAATAGACAAGTACAGTTTGATAGACATTGGCGGCTGGATGATTCAGGCTCCTGAACAAAGTGTTCAGAACTCTGTGTGCAGGGTTAGCATTGCTTCAAATTCAGGTTTTCGGTATTTAAATAAGAACACGGCTATAAAGCCACAAATAGCCAACGGCGACGGCGGATCGGTTTATACTTGGACGGCGTCAAATTTAAAAGCCTATAAAGTGGAAGAGGGCGCGATGTACTGGCGGGTAATACCCGCGGTAGAATTTGCTCAAAATAAATTTGATTATTATGGATTACCCGGAGATATCAGCACATGGCAAAATTATGGGAAATGGCAGCTGGCTTTAAATGCCGACGTCTGTAATTTAAGTCCGCAGAGAGTTGCCGAAATAAAAAAGATGACTGATACAATTAAGTCGGAAAAAGATAAAGTAAGGTTTTTGTACAAATATATGCAGCAAAATATGCGATATGTGAGTATACAACTGGGTATAGGTGGATTAAAGCCATTTCCAGCTTCGTTTGTGGACGATAAAAAGTATGGCGATTGCAAGGCATTGTCAAATTATATGCACGCTTTGCTGAAAGCCGCTGACATCAATTCGTATTATGCCAAAATAAAGGCCGGTGAAAACGGAGAGCCCGCAAATTTCGCATTCCCCAATGATCCTTTTAACCACATTATTTTATGTGTACCATTAAAAAATGATACTACCTGGCTTGAATGTACCAGCAATACAACGCCGTTTGGTATTTTAGGTACATTTACCGAAAACCGGAACGCCCTGTTGATAACAGATGAAGGCGGCAGATTAGTCAACACTCCTAAAAGTACCGCACAGGAAAATCAGTTTAATAGCGAGGCGCACATTGTATTAGATGGAGAAGGAGGGGCAAAAACCCAGATTAAAATATTAAGTACTGGTGAATACAGGGAAAAGTATATAGAAGTTGGTGCAGCAAAAATGGATATTCAAAAACAATTCCTTTTGCGCGATCTGAGTATCAAACAACCCTCGTCATTTAATTTTAAGTCGGATAAAGATGAAAATGGCTCGAAAGAAGTAGACCTTGACCTTGAATACGATCAATTTTGCGATGTGAAGGCCGGTGATAAGCAATTTTATAAGCCACTTGCATTCTTACTTTGGGATGGTAAAGTACCTATTCTTGAAAAAAGAAAATCTGATTATTACTGGGATTTCCCCCGGATAAATACCTGTACAACAACCATCGATATTCCGCAGGGGTTTGAAGTAGAGACCATGCCCGTAAATGCAAATCTGAAATTCAGTTATGGTAACTATGAGTTGAGCTATGTGTATAACAAGGAGAAAAACCAGGTTATAAGCACTGCTAAATTTATCCTGAACAACCAGGTAATACCTGCTGCAAAGTACACCGAAATGCAGCAGTACATGGATGCCATTGCAAAAGCGCAGAATAAAAAGCTGGTGATAAAAAAGAAGGCATAAATTTGCCTGATGATATTCAGGCTCGATAAACGCATCATATTCCCCGACCCATCGCTGGCAGAAGACGATGGTCTGCTAGCAGTTGGTGGCGACTTATCGACCAGCCGCCTTTTATTGGCGTATCACAACGGTATCTTTCCCTGGTACAATGATGATACGCCAATATTATGGTACTCCCCGCACGAACGGTTTGTATTATTTCCCGAAGAATTAAAGATATCCAAAAGCATGCGCCAGATTTTAAGATCGGGGCGCTTTAAGGTGACGTACGATCAAAATTTTACTGAGGTGATAAATGCTTGCTCTTCCGTCGGTCGTAAAGGTCAGGATGGTACATGGATAATTGATGACATGAAAAATGCCTATATACGACTGTGTAAGGAAGGTCATGCGCATTCAGTTGAAGTTTGGGAAAATGAAGAATTGGTCGGCGGATTATATGGCGTGCGGGTTGGTGAAGTTTTTTGTGGCGAAAGCATGTTCAGCAAGGTAAGTAATGCTTCCAAAATGGCTTTGATCAGCCTGTGCAATTCCGGTAAATATAAGCTGATAGATTGCCAGGTTCATACCGAACATTTGGAATCGATGGGGGCCAGGATGGTTAGTCGTGATGAATATTTAGGGATACTGCAAAATAATGGCGAATAAGATTAGTTTTGTTTCAAAGAAGGTGTCATGCTGAGGCACTCGAAGCATGGCGGGCAGGGCCTCTACGCGCCGCACTTCGACAGGCTCAGTGTGATATATTATAATTGTGTCATTGCGATGAACGGCCCGGTGGGGTGAAGAAGCAATCGCGAACAATGCATGTCCGCCCTGTATAGCATGCGATTGCTTTGTTGCGCGGCTCACACAGCCCGCCTTGCGCCTCGCAATGACATGGAGGTAAATAATGGAGCAACTCAACAACAAAGAACGTATCATATTAGGCATCGACCCGGGAACGGCGGTGATGGGTTATGGTTTACTGAAAGAAATCGGTTCAAAAATCGAACTCATGAGTCTTGGTGTAGTGAAGATGGAAAATATGGACGACCACATGCTGAAGCTCCAGCGCATATTCGAAAAAACGGTTGCCCTGATAGACAATTACCACCCGGATTGCCTGGCTATCGAGGCACCGTTTTATGGAAAAAACATACAGGTAATGCTGAAACTTGGCCGTGCACAAGGCATGGCTATAGCAGCAGCATTATCACGCAATATTGAGATCACCGAGTATGCGCCGCGTAAAATAAAACAATCCATAACCGGCAATGGTAATGCCACCAAAGAACAAGTGGCCGCCATGCTGCAAAACCTATTAAAATTTAAAGAGACTCCGGAATTTTTGGATGCGACGGACGGTCTTGCCGTTGCGGTTTGCCATTCATTTCAAAAGATCGGAACCTCTACAGGAAAAACTGGCAAGAAAAAGTCCTACTCTGGTTGGGAAACTTTTGTAAAAGATAATTCAAATCGGATAGTATCCAAGAAGTAGAGACGCGATGCATCGCGTCTGGTTTACGTTATTATATTTCCGTCGTAATCAAATTTGTATTTTCTATTTTCAAAGTCCGTTGCAAGGATATATTGATCGGAAAGCATAAATCCATTTTCCTTTGGATCTAAACACACAAAAATATCTGCCCCGCCTTGTTGCCAGATTATTTGTCCATTGTGCCTCAAACGGGTTATGTCCATTTCGCCATGTACAATATAGTCTGATTGATATTGAAAGATCTCAAAACAGGTCGCAAAATCGGCTTTGGTTTTCCAAATAAGGGACAGATCGGGTATTGATAAACAAAAAACACTATCAGAACAGCAAATTGCGATTCTGTCAGGTTCAGTAATGAAGCTGTTTTTAAAAACTCCAGTTCCTCCGCCAACTGCCCCAATTAGTGCGCTTTTAAATAGTTTACCACTAAAAGTGACTTTTATGGCGATCATGGTTGTGAATAAATACGGGGTATCTTCTAAATGAAGAAGATCAAATTTTTCTTCACTATCAGCATAAGAATATTTTCCAAAAGGATATACTGAAAGTTCGACCGTATAGTCACCAATAACTATTTGAGACATGTGGGAGTTACTCTGTTCGGAGAGCGTCTTTTATCTTGTCCGCCGTCGCCTGCAACTCCTCAGGTGTAAAACTCAGCTTTGGACGTGAGAAGTTAAGATCACTCACACTATTCATCGGGATCAGGTGGATATGCGCATGCGGTACTTCCAACCCAATCACAGCCACGCCTATCCTTTTACACGGAATAGCTTTTCTCAAACCCGTCGCCACGATCTTTGCAAATATTTGGAGACCTGTATACAACTCATCATCCAGGTCGAACAGGTAATCAACCTCCTTTTTAGGGATCACTAAAACGTGCCCCTCAGCCAGTGGACTAATATCCAAAAACGCCAGGTAATCTATCGTTTCAGCTACTTTATAAGCGGGGATTTCACCGGCTACTATTTTTGAGAAGATTGTCATTTGTGTTGTACGTTATACGTTTTACGTAGTACGTTTGACCTTGCTTACGTATAACTTACAACGTCAAACGTACAACCTCTGTCTAGCGACTAATTTCCAGAATTTCAAACTCCATTGTACCTGCAGGTACAGTGATTTCGGTTTTCTCACCAACCTTTTTGCCCAACAGGCCCTTTGCAATTGGCGAGCTTACAGATATTTTACCTGATTTCAGGTCGGCCTCACTTTCAGATACCAGTTGGTAGCTCATGGTTGCGCCGTTCTTTATGTTCTTTATTTTTACGATAGATAATGCCAGTACTTTAGAAGCGTCCAGTTTGCTTTCGTCAAGCAAACGGGCTGTCGAAAGCAGCTCTTCCATTTTGGCAATTTTTGTTTCGTGGTGACCCTGTGCTTCTTTGGCGGCATCGTACTCCGCGTTCTCAGAAAGGTCGCCTTTATCTCTTGCTTCAGCTATAGCTTTGGCAATAGCTGCCCTGCCGGTAGTTTTTAACTGCTGTAATTCTTCTTTTAATTTGTCCAGACCTTCCCTGGTATAATATGCTACCTCTGCCATAACGCGCTGTATTAATATTTTAGTTTAATAATTGATACCAAAAAAAACCGTCCTCCATTTGGCGAAGGACGCGATTGCTTATAAAAACAAACAAGACTATATCGGCGCCGCCTTTATAGTCTTGCTTTCAAGTAAAACGAAGATAAGTGATTTAAGTTTTAATATCCAAATTTTTTTAAGCGATTAATTCGGTCAACTGATCAAAATCAGATACTTAATTTAGCTAATTTCTCAACCATCACCTCACTGATTCGCCGGTATGAATCAAAGGTCCAACCGGCAACATGCGGCGTCAACAATACCTTGCCAGATTGCTTTAACTCCTCAAACCAGGATTGCTCTCCCACACCCGGAAATTTCTCTACCTCCAAAACATCCAGACCTGCGCCTAGTATTTTTCCTTGCTTTATAGCATTCAAAACGGCTTGTACTTTAACCACTTTCCCGCGGGAAGTATTCAGCAGGAAGAGCGGTTTCCTGAAATGGAAAAGGTATTCATCATCTACCATTCCGTTGGTTTCAGGAGTCAGCGGAATATGGAAACTCACTACATCAGCCAGTTTCACCATTTCCTCCATACTTACCTCGCGGACATACTGATCGCTAAAGCCGGTCTTATATTTATCATAGGCAATTACATTGACACTGAATCCTGCAAGTTTCCTGGCAAAACTTCCGCCCATAAAACCATAGCCAATAATACCGACTGTTTTGCCTTTTAACTCATAGCCCCGGTTTGCCTCGCGCTTCCAAAGGCCTTCGCGTATTTCGGCATCGGCACGGTTAAAATTGTTCATTAGGCTGAGCAACATACCAATGGCATGCTCGCCAACCGCATCCATATTACCTTCGGGCGCATTGATCAGCATAATACCTTTTTCTATGGCGTAGTTCTCATCTATATTATCCATACCTGCCCCGGCACGACAAATAAATTGCAGTTTTTTGCTCAGATCAAGCACTTTGCGGTCGACCAAAAATTTGGAGCGGATCACCAGCCCTTCATATCCGCCAATAATCTCATAAGCCTGGTCGGGTTTTATGGTAGGCTGATAGTCGCAATGGTAGCCCATTGCTTCGGCCTGTTCTATAAATACGGGGTGTATATCGTCGACTATTAAAATGTTTTTACTCATCGGGTACAAACTTATTGATATACAGGAAATATTTTATGCATTTGACAAATCACTCTTCAAATCCATTTAAATTTATGCTACAAATTACTATCAAATGACCCGGCCTATAACCTTAACCTTCTTCATTGTTTTAATTCTACTTAGAAATATTTCAATAGCGCAGGATGATCTTCAGGTATTAGAAGCGAAAGCAAGTAAAAAAGACACTAAAACTTATACCATCCAATCTCTGGACGGAGCAAAGCAAAAGGTAAAGATTGCACCTGACTATGTGAAAAAAGTTTTAAAAATGATTTGCTTAAAGGATACTATAAGAATAGAAGGTTTTTGGGGAGTACCCCCGCAGATAGATATTCTCGATGGCAAATTCATACAAATACAATATGAGGTTAGAGGAGGAACGGGTTATGCACTTGGTAACGTTTTAATACTATGCGTTCGAAATAATAAATTATACGAGGCTATGCATGTACTCAAATATACACAGTCCGAAATAGGTGATGATGCAACTGGCAATTATAATATAAAAATGAAAATCGATAAGAATGATAAAGGCAGCTACATCTTAAAGGTAAATGTTCATGATGATTTTAATTCCAAGTCTCGTCCTGAAAAGAACTATAAATACGATAATCTGAGTGTTTTAAATTTCGATCTAGGCCGGAATGTATTCTATAGTATAAAAAAAGACAGGTATGATACTTTCATTAGTTCCCTCTCGAAAAATCATAAAAGTCATAAAAACAAGATACCTGGTAATTTCCCTGAAATTATTTTGGGCAGCGAAACATACTATTATTTTGCAAACCGATGGTATACTTCACAAGAAGATGGGCAATTAATTGAGTTTGATAATTGAAAGCTTCATCTACTCTCAGCAATCTTATTCGTCAAATCAACAAAATCCTGTACAGTTAATCGCTCGGCCCGCAGATCAAGCATAGGTTCATCGGTCATCTTTTCCTTATTGATCAGGGATGATAACGCATTCCTCAGCGTTTTGCGACGCTGATTAAATCCGGCTTTTACTACCTGCCAGAACAGTTTTTCGTCGCAATCCAATTTTTCAGCATCGTTGCGGGTAAGACGGATAACGGCAGATAATACTTTCGGTGGTGGGTTAAATACTCCAGCCTTCACGGTAAACAGATATTCTACCTTATAATAAGCCTGCAGAAAAACACTCAGAATGCCATATTCCTTACTTCCCGCTTTGGCAGTGCAGCGTTCAGCGACTTCCTTTTGAAACATGCCTACTACTTCCACCACCTGCTGACGATTATCCAGCACTTTAAATAATATCTGTGAGGAAATATTATAAGGAAAGTTCCCGATGATGCCGAACGGCTTTTGGAATACCTTACTAAAATCCATCTCCAGGAAATCGTCATTGATCAGGCGTTCGCCTAATTGCGGGTATTTCTTTTGAAGGAATTCGTAGGATTCAGTGTCGATATCGATCAGGTAAGTTTGCAGGTCAGTGCGTTGTAAAAGAAAATCGGACAGGATACCCATACCCGGGCCAACCTCAAGCACTTCATCATAGCCAACTGCCAACTGCAAACTGCCAACTATTTTGGCGGCTATATTTTTATCAGTAAGAAAATGCTGACCAAGATGCTTTTTTGCTCTTACCAACGACATTATTCATTCAATTATTTCCGCAAATTACGTCATATTTGTCCTTTAATCCGGAATTATAAGTCTAAAATCTTTTATTTGTATGTTTGTGGGTGCCGGACGGTTGGCGCAAGGAGCGTGGCGTTTGAAAAACCAACAATCGGTGTAATCATATTAAAATCGGAGTAATCGTGTCAGAAAAAATAAAAATAGGTATCAGTATAGGTGATGTTAACGGGATCGGGCTCGAGGTGATCATCAAAACACTTGTTGACAACCATATTTATGACTATTTCACTCCGATAGTTTACGGGCATACCAAAGTGGCGTCGTTTCACCGTCGTACGGTTAATGCCGGGGAGTTGAACTTTAATGTGATCAACAACGCCTCACAAGCCCAGCATCGCAAACCCAACATGATCAATTGCTGGGAAGAAGATGTGAAGATCGACCTCGGCACGATCAACGAAACTGGTGGCAAATATGCATTGCTATCCTTACAACGTGCAACTGCCGATTTGGTAAGTGGCGAGATAGATGCTTTAGTAACAGCACCTATAAATAAGGATAACATCCAGAGCGAAGAGTTCAAATTTCCAGGCCATACTGAATACTTGCAGGAAAAAGCAGGCGCAGCCGAATCGTTGATGTTTTTGGTGAGCGATACCCTGCGTGTTGGCGTAGTAACCGGGCATATTCCTTTAAATAAAGTAGCAAGTTCGATCACTTCTGATAAAATATTGGCCAAGCTTAAGCTAATGGACACTAGCTTGCGCCAGGATTTCTGGATACAAAAGCCAAGAATTGCTGTGTTGGGCCTTAACCCGCATGCCGGCGATAATGGCTTAATCGGCACTGAAGAAAAAGATACCATCATTCCGGCTATTGAAGAAGCACGGGCTAACGATATTCTGGCATTCGGTCCATACTCAGCAGACGGATTTTTTGCCAATGGCACTTACATGCAGTTTGATGCCGTGTTGGCCATGTACCACGACCAAGGCCTGATACCATTTAAGCAGATATCTTTTGAATCAGGAGTGAACTTTACCGCAGGGTTGAACTTTGTGCGTACTTCACCCGATCATGGAACAGCATATGACATTGCCGGAAAGAACCAGGCTTCTGAAATTTCCTTCCGCGAGGCTATTTTTACAGCTATTCATGTGGTAAAACATCGCAAGGAAACTGCTGTGTTGATGGAAAACCCGCTTACTATTACTAAGCTGAGCCGGGATAGGGATTAGTGTATAATGTCATGCTGAACTTGTTTCAGCACCCCACGGGACATTCACGCTTGCTTGGTTTGCGACGTGCCTATAGCAGACTTATCTATCTCATACCCTTACGATGGGGTACCGAAACAAGTTCGGCATGACGTGCGTTTTTATGGAATATTAACCTGTTTTCTCATTTTCAACTTTTTTTTCCACATTTAGGATTTTTCCCTACATTTGCGGGCTAATTGTCGCTCATTGAAATCGCTTAAAACATATTCGATTCCTTTTACCGGCCTCAAGCTGGGAAAGCACTTTTTTGACTATGTGATCAAAGACGAGTTTTTTGACGAAATGGATTATTCCATCGTCAAAAAGGCTGATCTTCAGTGCCAAGTGGAGCTGGACAAGCAGGAAACCATGCTCATTCTGAACTTCCATATTTATGGAACCATCACGATGACATGCGACAAATGCCTGGCCGAATATCCGCAGCCTGTTGATGTTCATGAGCAGCAGATCGCCAAATTTGCCGAAGAGGAAATTGACGAAGACGAAGAAATCATCACCCTGAACAGGAATGATCACGAGATCAATATTGCAGGTTTGATATATGAATACATAAATGTTGCGGCTCCTTTTATAGCAGTTTGCAACGACGAGGGGAACACGTCTTATTGTGATAAGGAAATGATCGAAAGATTAAATCAGTTATCGGCAAAAGGCGGTGACGACGACAAAACGGACCCACGGTGGGACGTTTTGAAGAATATTTAAATGATAATTTAGGAAGTTATGCCACATCCAAAACGGAAATTCTCAAAATCAAGGACAGCAAAACGTAGAACACACTACAAAGCTGAAGCGCCTACTTTAACTACTTGTAAAACTACTGGTGCAGTACATTTGCCTCACAGAGCTTATACTGTTGACGGTAACTTATACTACAACGGCAAAGTCCTTATCGAAAACACCGCAACGGCCTAAGTTTAATTTTCATATATGAAGATTGGCTTAGATATTATGGGCGGTGATTTTGCTCCTAAAGCAACTGTGCTGGGAGCAATTGCAGCTTATAAGGCTTTGTCGGGCGACCAAAAACTGGTGCTCATAGGCGATAAGGAAATTGCCCTGTCCATTCTTCATGAAAATAACTTTAGCCCCGACCATTTCGAGTTTGTACATACAACCGAGGTGATCGGCATGGGCGAACACCCAACCAAAGCAGTAGTTCAAAAACCTGACTCGAGTATCAGTGTCGGTTTCCGCATGCTTAAAGATGGCGAAATTCAAGCCTTCTCATCTGCAGGAAACACAGGCGCCATGCTGGTTGGCTCCATGTTTAGCGTAAAAGCCATACCGGGCGTGTCCCGCCCTGCAATGACAACCATAGTACCCAAACTGAAAGGCGGTTTGGGTATTTTGTTAGATGTGGGTGCCAATGCCGATTGCAAAGCTGAAAATCTATTGCAATTTGGTATCCTGGGCAGCCTGTTTGCTGAATCGGTTTATAATATACCCAATCCACGTGTTGCGCTGGTAAATATTGGCGAGGAGGAAGAGAAAGGTAATATACTTTGCCAGGCTGCTTACCCGTTGATGAAAGATCAGGCCCAATTCAACTTTATTGGAAACGTAGAGGGCCGCGACTTTTTTAACGAAAGTGCTGATGTCTACGTAGCCGATGGTTTTACCGGGAACGTGGTGCTGAAAATGGCCGAGTCATTTTATGTAATGGGCCTGAAATTGAAGCTCGAGCATGAATTTTTCGCGCGATTTAATTACGAGCAATACGGCGGCAGCCCGATATTGGGCATAAATGCTCCGGTTGTGGTTGGGCACGGGATATCCAGTCCCGAGGCGATCAAAAACATGGTGCTCTTATCAAGAGACATGTTTGAGAGCGATCTGATAAATAAAATAAAAAAAGCATTTCAATAAAATCTACATATAGAAATGAATAAAATTCATGCTGCAATTACTGCTGTGAATGGATATGTACCAGATTATGTTTTAACAAACCATGAACTGGAAACTATGGTGGAAACGAATGATGAATGGATAACCACCCGCACCGGCATAAAAGAGCGCAGAATACAAAAAGGCGAGGGTCTTGCAACATCAGATATGGCAGTTCATGCTGTTGAGGGGTTGCTGAAGAAGAGAGGGATCAGTGCTGAGGAAATAGAATTGATCATATTTTGTACTACTACTCCCGATATGCCGTTCCCGGCTACGGCGAATATACTGGCTGATAAAATAGGAGCTAAAAATGCCTGGGGATATGATCTGCAAGCGGCCTGCTCAGGATTTATCTTCGGATTAGCCACAGGCGCCCAATTCATCGAAAGCGGAAAACACACTAAAGTACTGGTTGTAGGCGGCGATAAAATGTCGGCTATTGTAAATTACCAGGACCGCGCAACCTGCATTATTTTTGGTGACGGCTGTGGTGCTGCTTTGCTTGAACCAAATACTGAAGGCTACGGTGTGATAGACTCTATCCTGAAAAGTGATGGTGCCGGACGCGCTTATCTTCACCAAAAGGCAGGTGGTTCTTTAAAACCTGCATCACACGAAACGGTAGACGCACTGGAGCACTATGCTTACCAGGAAGGGCAGGCGGTATTCAAATTCGCGGTGACGAATATGGCGGATGTTGCTGCCGAAGTAATGGAGCGTAACAATCTTAAATCGGACGATATTGCCTGGCTGGTTCCGCACCAGGCCAACAAACGTATTATCGACGCAACGGCTAATCGTACCGGTGTAAGCGCTGATAAAGTGATCATCAACATAGAGCGTTACGGTAATACTACAAACGGAACTATTCCCCTTTGCTTATGGGAGTGGGAAAGTAAATTCAAAAAAGGCGATAACCTGATACTGGCGGCCTTCGGTGGCGGCTTCACCTGGGGCTCGATCTATTTAAAATGGGCGTATTGATGTGCAAATTTCGGATGTGCAGATGTGCAAATGATTTTTTTGAACTTTACTAAATATCTTTTGTTTATTTGTTACCGGTAAATATTAACGTGATTAAAACATCTGCACATCTGCATATCTGCACATTAACAAATCTGCAATTTGCACATCTGCACATTAACATATAACTTAGATATAATCTTTTATCCAAAACCAATTCATTCCACTATATGGATATCAAACAAATTCAGGACCTTATACGCTTTGTCTCAAAGTCGGGGGTAAATGAAGTTTCAATTGAACAGAACGATTTCAAGATTACAATAAAAACCAACCAGGCTCCGACGTATGTTACGGCAAACCTTCCGGGTGAAGGCATGCCTGCGTACACTCCGGCCGCTGCGCCTGCGGCTCCAGTTGCTTCAGCTGCTCCGGCCGCTGCTGCTCCGGCTGAAGCCCCGGCTGCTGATACTTCAAAGCTGATCACCGTAAAATCGCCGATGATAGGAACGTTCTACCGTTCATCATCACCTGAAAAACCAATGTTTGTAAATGTTGGCGACGAGATCAAACCAGGTTCAGTTATCTGCATCATCGAGGCTATGAAATTGTTTAACGAGATCGAATCAGAAGTTTCAGGCCGTGTTGTGAAAATATTGGTTGACAACGCTTCACCTGTTGAGTACGACCAGCCATTGTTTTTGGTTGAACCAGTTTAATATGCGAATTTGCAGATGTGCGGATGTGCAAATGAATCCAAGCAAATCTGCATATTTTCACATCTGCACATCCGCACATTTGTAATCTGCACATTAAAACTATGTTTAAAAAAATATTAATAGCTAACCGTGGTGAGATTGCCCTTCGCATTATCCGTACTTGTAAGGAGATGGGCATTAAAACCGTAGCTGTATATTCTACTGTTGACAGGGACAGCCTGCATGTACGTTTTGCTGATGAAGCCGTATGTATCGGTCCCCCTGCCAGCCGCGATTCTTATTTGAATATTCCCAACCTGATATCTGCCGCTGAACTGACCAATGCCGATGCGATCCATCCTGGCTATGGTTTCTTGTCAGAAAATGCCAAGTTTTCAGCTATCTGCGCTGAGTATGGTATAAAATTTATCGGCGCTACTTCCGACCAGATCAATGCCATGGGCGACAAGGCGTCTGCCAAAGCGACCATGAAAAAAGCTGGTGTTCCTACTATCCCTGGTTCTGAAGGGTTGTTAACTGACGTAAAGGAAGGTATCACTGTAGCCAACAAAATTGGCTATCCGGTTATCCTGAAAGCTACTGCCGGTGGCGGTGGCCGTGGTATGCGTTTGGTTTGGAAGGACGAAGAGTTTGAACCGGCCTGGGATTCGGCACGTGCTGAATCAGCAGCAGCCTTCGGTAACGATGGTATTTACCTTGAAAAATACGTAGAAGATCCGCGCCACATCGAAATACAGGTTGTAGGCGACCAATTTGGTAAAGTTTGCCACCTGTCTGAACGTGATTGCTCTATTCAGCGTCGTCATCAGAAATTGGTGGAAGAATCACCATCGCCATTTATGACCGAGAAGCTTCGCAAAAAAATGGGCGACGCGGCTATAAAAGGTGCAAAGGCAGTAAAATATGAAGGAGCAGGTACCATCGAGTTTTTGGTGGACAAGCACCGCAACTTCTATTTTATGGAGATGAACACCCGTATCCAGGTAGAGCACCCGGTTACAGAAGAGGTGATCAACTTCGACCTGATCAAAGAGCAGATTAAAGTTGCTGCTGGCATTCCTATCTCGGGTAAAAATTACGAGCCAACAATGCACGCTATCGAGTGTCGTATCAATGCGGAAGACCCTTTCAATAACTTCCGCCCTGCGCCAGGTAAGATCACCAATTTCCATTCTCCGGGTGGGCATGGTGTTCGTATAGATACCCACGTGTATTCAGGCTACGTTATCCCGCCAAACTACGACTCAATGATCGCTAAAGTAATTTGTGTGGCACAAACCCGCGAAGAGGCTTTAAGCACTATGGAGCGTGCCTTGAGCGAATTTGTGATCGAAGGCATCAAAACCACTATACCTTTCCATTTGAAGTTATTGAAGGACCCTAACTTCCGTGCTGGTAATTTTACCACCAAGTTTATGGAAACCTTTGAATTCACCAAATAATAAAACCACTGTAATAAAATAAATCGTAAATAGCATTCTGAACAACGGAATGCTATTTTTGTACGGCCATGAGCAAAACAAGTGATAAACTAATAAAAGCGATAAAAGATAAAGGAAATAGCCTTGAAGGTGAAATGTCCTTTTTTGATCATTTAGAGGCCCTTAGGTGGCACCTGATCCGTTCAGCATTAGCTATAGTCGTTTTCACTATTCTTGTTTTTGCTTTTTATAGCTGGATCTATGATAACATTATCATGGCGCCCAGCAAGTCTGATTTCTGGACTTTCAGAATGATGTGCGATCTGGGCAAGATACTGCACCGTGATATGTGTCCCGGCAAGATCAACATCAATTTGATCAATACCGAGATGGCCGGGCAGTTTACCTTAATGATCGACTCATCTTTAATGATCGGCCTCGTTTTAGGTATACCCTATTTATTGTATGAATTATGGTTATTTATTAAACCAGCTCTGCACGAAAAAGAGAAAAAGGCGGCCAGCGGTTTTGTGTTTTATGCTTCAATTTTGTTTCTTCTGGGGGTACTATTCGGATACTTTATAATAACCCCGGTGTCGCTTAATTTCCTTGCGGGTTTTACTGTAAGTAACCAGATACAAAATCTATTTTCTGTGGACTCCTATTTGTCATCTGTTACCACGTTGACACTTGCTACCGGTTTGGTTTTTGAATTGCCAATCCTGGTTTATATTCTTGCGAATCTGGGCATCCTTACGCCTAAGTTTATGAAGGAAAGCCGCCGGTATGCGATCGTTATTATCCTGATCGTAGCTGCAGTGGTAACTCCTACGCCAGATATGCTAACCATGACGGTGGTTGCTATTCCATTATTCTTACTATACGAATTGAGTATAGGTGTAGCCGGTGCAGTTCAAAAGAGAAAGAAAAAGCGTGAAGAAGAGGCAGATGCTGCGTAATTCGTAGCGCCTTTCTAACAAAATCTTTACCTTCGTTGCTTAAATTTATAAATAGATTTGAGTAATGAATAATACCCTGAAGATTGCTATTGGCGCGGACCATGCCGGCTTTGATTACAAAGAAGCGATTGCTAAATGGCTGAACGCAGATAGCCTGAAAGATTTTGGCACCTACTCGTCAACGTCGGCTGATTACCCCGATTTTGCGCACCCGGTTGCTTCGGCAGTTGAAAATGGCGAGTTTGACTTTGGGATATTGGTTTGCGGTAGCGCTAATGGTGTGGCCATCACAGCCAATAAGCACCAGGGAATTCGTGCAGCAATTTGCTGGAATGAAGAATTAGCATCGCTGGCCCGCAAGCACAACAATGCCAATATCGTGTGTATCCCGGCCCGTTTTATTTCGATAGAAGAAGCGGAGAATATCGTGAAGACTTTCCTGGCAACAGAATTCGAAGGGGGCCGCCACGCAAACAGGGTGAACAAAATTGCCTGTTGAGGAATTTTAATTACTAAGCTCTAAACGCTAAGTTACCCGGTAACTGATACCCGGTTAACTAATTAACTGATAACTGATCTCAAATTAACTGATTATTAAGAATGAAAAAACTATCCTTATGCATGGCTGCGCTGTCACTTACGGCGTGTGCCTATGCACAAAAAAACACCGGCGACCCGCAGAAGTACGCTAAGTACATCAGCGCCGATGATGCCCGTAAACACCTGAGCATTTTGGCATCAGACGCCTATGAGGGCCGCGAAACAGGTAAACCAGGTGCTGAAAAAGCTGCTAATTACATTGCCGGTGAGTTCAAGAAATTAGGTTTGCAAGCGCCCGTAAATGGCTCTTACTTTTTGGATGTGCCTTTAACGGAGAACTCAACCAAGATCGACTTTTCGGTAAACGGGCAAGATTTTGCGAACGGCAAAGATTTCTTTTCCAGGGGTGGAGCTTCTGAAAAGCCGGTTGAAGCTACAGACGTTATTTTTATTGGCTATGGTACCGATGCTGAAATTGGCAATACCGACCTTGCTAATAAGGTGTTATTATGGGTGAATGAGGATAAACCGGAAGCAGGCAAGACACCAAATACTAGCTATCGTCTATCGACTGCACGTACCCAAATCGTAAAAAGCCTTCAGAGTAAAAACCCTGCTTTGATAGTGGCAGTAAATGCTGAAATTGCCGGTGTATTGAAAAAATTCGGATCGAGCGTGACAGCTGCGCGTCTGTCTATTAAAGCAGATGCGACTAAACCAGCAAGTACGCAGGCTGTAGTTTTAAACACCACGCCGGCCGTTGCCGACCAAATCCTGAAATCAAGCGGTAAAACTTTTGATCAGATCAAAACAGGCGCCGCACAGACCCTGAAAGCAGACGTAAAATTAAGCATCCACAATGAAACAAAAGATGTGAAAGCAGTAGATGTGCTAGGTTTTATGCCCGGTACCGACCTGAAAGACGAAGTACTCATCTTCTCGGCCCACTATGACCACATCGGTTTAGTTTCCGACCCGAATGCAAAAGATAAAGTAAACAATGGCGCCGACGACGATGGTTCTGGCACAACAGGCATTCTGGAGATAGCCCGCGCATTTACAGAAGCTAAAAAAGCAGGACACGGTCCAAGAAGAAGTGTTCTTTTCCTGGGTAACGTAGGTGAAGAAAAAGGATTGTTAGGGTCAGAATATTATTCTGATCATCCTGTATTCCCGCTGGCCAATACTATTACCGATTTGAATATTGATATGATCGGTCGCGTGGGTTACGAGTACATAGGTAAAGCCGATTCTGCTAATTATGTATACACGATTGGTTCTGCCATGCTGAGCAAAGAGCTGCACCAGATAAATGAAGATGCGAACAACAAATATGTTCACATTAACCAGGATTATAAATATGATGATCCGAATGATCCGAACCGTTTCTACTACCGTTCAGATCACTACAATTTTGCAAAACATGGTGTGCCGATCATCTTCTACTTTAACGGCGTTCATGATGATTACCACCAACCGGGAGATGAAGTAAGCAAAATTAACTTTCCGCTTTTAGCAAAACGTGCGCAATTAGCGTATTATACAGGCTGGGAGCTGGCCAACAGGGATAAACGCCCTGTGGTTGATGCTGCGCCATCTTCGAAATAAGAATCTCTTATACCAGACTTACGAAGTTTTCAAAACTTCGTAAGTCTTCTCAAAAACTCTTGATTAAGTCCCGATTAAACCACTCACTTAATCCAACTTAATCAACCCAATCAACTTCTCCATAATCAAAAATCCTTACCTTAGCGACATGGGACATATCGCGGAAGATTTTTTGGTTGCCTCTGAAGATAAGGCATTTGATATGGATCACCGTCGTATTATCAATTACAATATTGGTAAGTACGATGCGGCAGTTAACCGGGGTTTGTCGCGCCTCATCAACCTTGAAAACACCAGGCGGAAAGGGCATGTGATCAAGTGGAAGGTGATGGAAAACCTGGACAAATACCTTCCGGAGTTTGAGTCGAATTTCCTGAAACGCGGTGGCAAAGTAATATGGGCGAATGATGCCGAAGAAGCCAACCGCGAGATATTAAACATCATTCAAAAAGCAGGTGCAAAAACCGTTGTAAAGTCTAAATCGATGGTGACCGAAGAACTCAAACTAAACGAGTTCCTGGAAAGCCATCATATCGAATCTTTAGAAACTGATTTGGGCGAATATATTGTTCAACTGTTGGGTCAGCGACCTTATCATATCGTTACCCCGGCAATGCATCTTTCCAAAGAAGATATTGCCAAACTATTTAACGAACGATTTGGTACACCCATAGATGCGACTCCCGAACAACTGACCCAAAAAGCCCGTGAGTTACTGCGCGAAAAATATGTACGTGCCGATGTGGGCATTACCGGTGCCAATTTCATCATTGCCGATACAGGCAGCATAGCCATCAGCGAGAATGAGGGTAATGCACGGTTAAGCGTAAGTTTCCCTAAAATACATATAGCGGTTGTTGGTATTGAGAAAATGATTCCATCTATGGCCGATCTGGATACGTTCTGGCCGATGCTGGCAACTCATGGCACAGGTCAGAATATGACAGTATACAACACCATTCTGAGCGGCCCGCGGCAACCAAATGAGACCGATGGCCCGGAAGAAATGTATGTGGTATTGCTGGATAATGGCCGCACAAATCTACTCGCTCAAAAGGATCAACGCCAGGGTTTATACTGTATCCGCTGTGGCGCCTGCTTGAACGCCTGCCCGGTTTATAAAAATATCGGCGGTCACACTTATGAAACTACTTACAGCGGGCCGATAGGCTCCATCATCACCCCCCATATGAAAGGCATGGAAGACTTTAAGCATCTGAGTTATGCTTCCAGCTTGTGTGGCCGATGCAGTGAAGTATGCCCGGTGAAGATCGATATTCACAAAATGCTGCTGCTCAACCGTCGTGATGCGGTGAAAGAAGGCATCGTCACCAAAAAAGAAAAATGGGGATGGGCCATTTGGCAGAAAGGAATGTTAAGCCGCAAGCTAACCGACTTCTTCAGCGGTAAAACGAAGAACAGGTTAATGAGTGTATTCTTTAAGAAAACCTGGGGACATCTGCGCGAAATGCCAAAAGTGGCCGATAAATCATTCAGTAAGATGTGGCAGGAACGGGGTAAGCAGGAGTCGTAGAGACGCGATGCATCGCGTCTCTACAGGATTAATGTTTATTCCCGAACCCAAATTCCTTATATGTATTAGGCATCTCGTTACTGCTGGTAAAGCCAAAAGTGTAAGTGCTCATCCAGGTCTCGTAATCAGCGCCTTTTTCTTTAGATGGCTCGGTATATATGGCCCGTAGAAGATAGATGCCTTCCCGGCTCAGCTTAAAATACACCTGTCCGTCTTTGTCAGACGATAGTTTTTGTGCAAAGATATCGGTGCCTTTAAGTGTTCTTACATAGAACAATACCACTACATTGGCCGCAGGTTTGCCTCTCAGCCGTACCTGCGCGATAATATCGTCACCATAATTGCCTTTGTACGGATTATCCTTCAGCACGATCTCAAACTCATCATTCAAAGGTTTATCAAACCCGTTCGGACTATTCTTGTCAACCTCAACCAGCGATTTCAGGTACCAGGTATATTTCTCCCTGAAACTATCCTTGTTGCCATTTTTTGCTTTTTCAGCATATTGCGCGTAACCTTCGTCTTCCAGTAGTTTGATAAAATCATCCGCTTCAATATCATCTGTAACCGATTTTCTAACCATGTGTACGGTCTGAAGGCCATCAGATTCCACAGGCATTGATATAATGGGCAAAGCGCTGTCTTTGGCAACAGTCAGCAGGTCGGTTTCCTTTTTACCGCTTTGAATGCCAAATTTTGCAGTTTTTGATGCTTCATATTTCAGCTCCTCGGTCATGGTAAACTGGTTAACACGGATCAGGTGCACATTGAGCTTATCCCCCTTGTGTATAACGAAGTTTTCGGGCAGCAGCACATAATCCTCCTGGGCGCTGGCTTTGGTTATGATGAGCGAGAAAATGCAAAAAAGCAGAATGTAAGTATGTTTCATATTGTTAAGATAGAAATCATGTAAACATACAAAGTTTTAAAAACTTCAGTAGTTTAGCTTTATGGTTTTTGATCGGAAAAACGTTGATAATGACAAATTAGTCACATTTTATAAGGCTTTGCTATGGCCCAGGCTGATTGAAGAAAAAATGCTGATCCTTTTAAGGCAAGGGCGTATTGGCAAATGGTTCTCGGGAATTGGCCAGGAAGCGATAGCCGTTGGCAGTACGTTGGCTATGCAGCCTTATGAGTATATTTTGCCTATGCACCGTAATCTGGGTGTATTTACGACAAGGGATATCCCCCTTTCAAAGTTAATGGCACAATGGCAGGGCAAGGCATCCGGTTTTACCAAAGGGCGCGACCGCTCTTTTCACTTTGGTACACAGGAATATAAAATTATCGGGATGATATCGCACCTGGGCCCACAAATGGCCCTGGCTGATGGTATTGCCTTAGCTGATGTCCTGAGTAAACGAAACCGGGCGACATTAGTATTTACCGGCGAAGGCGGCACCAGCGAAGGTGATTTTCACGAAGCGCTGAACGTAGCTTCGGTTTGGAACCTGCCTGTGATATTCCTCATCGAGAATAATGGTTACGGACTATCAACGCCAGTTAATGAGCAATATAAATGTGAACGATTAAGTGACCGCGCAATTGGTTACGGAATTGAAGGAAGAACAATAGATGGGAATAATGTCCTTGAAGTATATCATACAATCAACGAGATCGCGACGGAGATCCGCCAAAATCCAAGGCCTGTTTTGTTGGAGTGCATGACCTTCCGGATGCGTGGTCACGAAGAAGCTTCGGGAACCAAATACGTTCCGCAGCATTTGTTTGATGAATGGAAAGAGAAAGACCCGATAGCGAATTTTGAAAAGTTTCTATTAGATGAAGGAGCCCTTACAGAAGAATCGATAAAAGTAATAAAGGGTGGGTTTGCCACCATGATCGACATCGAGATTGAAAAGGTATTCAGTGAACCTGACATTGTTCCTGACATAGAGACTGAGTTAAGGGATATGTATCAACCTTACAACTTTTCAACTTTTCAACCTTCCAACAACAAGACCAGCAAAAGGTACATAGACGCCATAAGTGATGGCTTGCGCCAGGGGATGCAAAAGTTTGATAAGCTGGTGATCATGGGTCAGGATATAGCAGAATACGGCGGTGCATTTAAGATCACACAAGGCTTTGTAGAAGAATTTGGCCGCGAGCGGTTGCGCAATACACCGATCTGTGAATCGGGAATAGTGGGTGCAGCGATGGGCTTGTCCATCAATGGTTACAAATCGGTTGTCGAAATGCAGTTTGCAGATTTTGTAACCTGTGCCTTTAACCAGGTAATCAACAACCTGGCCAAGACTCACTACCGCTGGGCCGAAAATGTAGATGTGGTAATACGCATGCCAACAGGTGCCGGAACAGGTGCCGGTCCGTTTCACTCACAAAGTAACGAGGCCTGGTTTACCAAAACTCCGGGCTTAAAGGTAGTTTGCCCGGCATTCCCGTCGGACGCAAAAGGCTTATTATTAGCTGCTATTGAAGACCCTAACCCGGTGATTTTCTTCGAGCACAAATATTTGTATCGTAGCATCAGCGAAGAAATAGCAGATGAGCCATATGCCATTGAAATTGGTAAAGCAAGAGTAGTTCAGGAAGGTAAGCAAGCCAGCATCATCACCTACGGATTAGGTGTTCACTGGGCGTTGGATTATGTAAAAAATCACCCGGATGAATCAATTGAAGTCGTCGACCTGCGCTCACTGCAGCCATGGGATAAAGAAGCAGTAGAGGCAAGCGTGAAAAAGACCGGCCGGGTATTGATATTACATGAAGATACCTTAACTAATGGTTTCGGCGGAGAAATATCAGCTCATTTAGCCGAGCATTGCTTCAGCTATTTGGATGCACCTGTTATGCGCTGCGCCAGCCTGGATACTGCTATACCGATGAATAAAGCACTGGAAGATCAGTTCCTGGCGAAAGCACGGCTGGAGGAAATGATGGAGAAATTGTTGAGATATTAATAATATGGCAAAGAGATCAAAAAATGCCTTCACATTAAAACAACTATACAAGGAGGACCCAGCTCAACGCATCATCGATGAAGGGAAAGCTTGGGGCGCACAGCAAATGCTTAAATCTGGAGTGCCTATATACTACCGGAATAAAAATTATCCTGAAACGTTGAAAGGAGATCTTTTTGTTAAGGAGTATCCGGATGGCTTAAAGTTCTTAGTTAGGAAGGAATTGACAGCTGATTACCGTTTGCTTGAAGAGGTTATAAGACCTTTAAATTGTAAAATAGTTCATTAAAAGATATCCCGGAAGACCCTTTGCCTTTTACCTTTCGGCTTTCACCTTTTTAAGCTTCTACCAACTCCACCTCCGCTATCGGACTGAACAAATACACGCGCCTGGTCTTAAGCTCCGTGCATTTATAACGTTTGCGCAACTGTTCTTCTTTCCTGAACACACGACCGTTTTTTAGCTTGAACAGGGAATGCATTGGGATTTTATCTACGGTAAGGTGTGTCTCCGGTTTGGGCGCATCATACAGGCGCAGTGATTTGTATAGATTGAGATCTGTACAGCTTGACGCCGCAGGATTATTCAGATACTTTACTATCGCATGCTTTACATCGGCAGGGAAGATCTCCTTCTCAAAAAATGGTTGCATCATTTTTTTGAAGTTAGCCTTCCATTCTGTGCCGTGTGGCTTGGCTTTGTGCTTATGCTCGTTCCAGGTATGCAGGTGAGCAAACTCATGCACGGTCGTCACCAGGAATGCGTAAATATTGAGATCATAATTTACAGAGATGCGGTGCCCTTTGCCGCCATGCGGGGGCCGATAATCACCAAACTTACTGTTACGATTGCGGGAAATCTTAAACTCACATTTAAAGTAATCTATCCAACGGGCTATCAGCGGCGCCGCCGCCGGGGGAAGATACCTTTCTAATACTTTTACCTTATCCAATTTTACCTCTTTTCAAAAATACGTTTTTGAGGTGAAAGGTTAAAGGCATTCTTTAAGGTGAAAGGTTAAAGGCGAAGGGCTTCTTTAGGTAAAAGCTGAAAGGAAAAAGGCAAAAGGTTTTTTTTAAGATGAAAGCAAAGGGTGTTAGAAAAAGCTGTTTAGCTTTCGCCTTTAACCTTTCACCTCAAAAGATGGTAGGTAATAAAGCTCACGATATAAGCTAACCCCGTCATGTAAGCAAACTGTGAGGCTGGCCAGCGCCAGTTTTTGGTTTCGCGGTATACGACGGCCACAGTGCTGGCGCATTGCATGGCGAAGGCGTAAAACATCATCAGCGAGAACGCAACAGCTAAGTTAAACACAGGTTGCCCATCCGGGTTTTTAGCAGTATGCATTTTTTGCTGAACGGATTCTATTTTCTCCGCATCGCCATCTACACTATAAATGGTAGCCATAGTACCTACGAATACCTCACGCGCGGCAAAGGATGTGATCAATGCAATGCCTATCTTCCAGTCAAAGCCGATCGGTTTGATTACCGGTTCGATCGTATGGCCTAATACACCTGCATAGGAATTCTCCAGCTTTTCAGAGGCAACTGCATGATGGATATCATCGGCACTCATGTGCTGCGTGTATTGAGCTTGTTTATATTTCTGTTCGATTCGTTCAAACCGATTACCCGGTCCATAAGATGCCAATACCCAAAGAATAACAGATACAGCCACGATCACCTTACCCGCCTGCAAAACGAATGCTTTGGCACGGTTATACATGTCCTGCCCAACGTTTTTCCAACGCGGCATACGATAGACCGGCAACTCCATAATGAAGTAACCACGTTCGCGCGACTTCAATAAGAATTTCATCACGAAGGCAACCGTAATTGCTGATACCAAACTAAAAAGGTACATGCCTGTAAGCACCAGCCCCTGTAGGTTAAATATCCACCATATATTACGGTTGGGAACAACCAGTGCAATCAAGAGTGTATAGATCGGTAAACGTGCCGAGCAGGTAACCAATGGCGTCACCATAATGGTGATCATACGGTCTTTCCAGTTCTCGATAGTACGTGTACTCATGATGGATGGCACAGCGCAGGCAAAACCACCAATTAGCGGTACTACCGATTTGCCGTTCAATCCTACCTTACGCATCAGCCTGTCCATCATAAAGGTGACGCGCGACATATAGCCGGTATCTTCCAATATGGAAATGAAGCCGAAAAGTATGGCGATCTGCGGTATAAATACCATCACCCCACTTAAGCCACCCAATACCCCATCAACCAAAAGGCTGACTAACGGTCCGGCAGGTAAAATATGGTGTAATGTTGTTTGCGCCCATACAAAGAAGTCGCCTATCAGCTCCATCGGGTAGGCCGACCAAGCAAATATCGACTGGAAAATAAACAGCAGGATTGCAAAAAATATAACAAAGCCGAAAACCCGGTGCGTTAATACCTTGTCGATCTTATTGCTGATATTTTCTTCGTGTGCAGTTTCTTTCTTTTTAACAGTATCGTATAACAGATCGTTGATAAAATTATATCGTGCTATGGTTTCTGTAGCCTGTGCTTTCTGCGAATGAAAACTGAACTCCTGCTCCAATTCCTCGATACGGTCACTTTGTGTTGAGCTGAGAAATTTCAGCGTTTCATGCTGATGCGCCAGTTGCAGTGCATAATATGGATTCTCAACTTCAATTTCCTTGCTGATCTGAGCGATCAGTTGTGGAGCCAGCGATTCAACATCGATTGTATCCTCCTGCAAGGCCACTTTATTAGCGTGGTTTATTACAGATTTAATCTGATCAATACCTTCAATTTTTCGTGCCGAGATAGGAACGACAGGCACACCCAGCTTTTGTGCAAATGCATTCACATCAATGGTAATACCCGACTTTTTGGCCAGGTCCATCATGTTCAGGGCTACTATCACCGGCAGCTTCAGATCGGCAACCTGGGTGTAGAGCAATAAGTTTCTTTTCAGGTTGGAAGCGTCAAGAATAACAACTACCAGGTCAGGACGTAAAGGATTGGCTTTGTCAGCTAAAACAGAAAATACAATGGATTCGTCCCTGCTTTTGGGATAAAGACTGTAAGTACCGGGAAGATCGATTATTTCAGCACGACGGCCATCGGGCAGCTCGCAAAAGCCTGTCTTCTTATCAACAGTAACACCCGGAAAATTTCCGATTTTTTGATTGAGCCCGGTTAAAACATTGAAGAGCGTTGATTTACCGGTATTAGGATTTCCTACAAGCGCTACTTTCAGATTAGCATCCACTTGATAGAAATTACTGCAATATTATAGTCGAAGCTTCTTTTCTGCGCAGACTTAATTGATAACCAGAAACATGAATAGCAATTGGGTCACCAAGTGGCGCAATGCGCGAAACAGTGATCTGTTCGCCGGGTAAACATCCCATTTCCATCAACTTTACCGACATTTCCAGATCGGTGAATTCCTTAACTATTCCTGTTTCTCCTACTTCAAGTTGTGAAAGCCTCATGTTTTTTATACTTAAACCAAACAAATGTAAACCTTATTTAAATTAAATCCAAATAAGGACAAAATTAATAAGAATATGATATTATGCTGATTTTTTGCAGCTAAGAAATGTTGCTGGCAGATTTAGTATGGGCCGGAACTTTGCCGAAATGAGGGCATCCGCAGTCTTTTTTAAAGATGCCGCATGATGAGAGGCTTGCTGCTGCTATCAGGATAACCAGGTATTTAACTTTTTTCATAATTTCTTGCCCTGTCAATTATCATCACTCCTAAAATTGCCATACAGGCGCCCGTCGCGTCAGCAAAAAGATCGGGCCATTCGCCGCTCCGCCAGGTAAATATGGTCAGTTGTAATATCTCAATTAAACCGCCAAATAGTATGGAAATAAAAGTAACTATTGCTGCGGTTTTATACGATATCAATCGGTTATTTTGTTGCCTGATAATACCGTTGCACCACAAAATCACCAATAGAAAGAAGAAACCGCTGTGCACCAGTTTATCAAAGCCGGGAAAGAATAAAGGCTCATGCGTAACATTGTCACCGATCTTGATGGAGCACATCACTAAAACAAATAAGGCCCACAAAATAGTGGGCCTTTGATATTTTGAGAACATCATATTCAATTATCAGGCACCAACCAAAGCTTTGTAAGCATCAGCCGAAAGCAGGCCGTCAATTTCAGAAGCATCTTTAACAGTGATCTTCACCATCCAGCCTTCGCCATATGGGTCGGAGTTTACCAGTTCAGGCTGGCTGTCAAGCGCAGGATTGGTCCCTTCAACAGTACCGGTAAGCGGCATAAACAGATCAGATACTGTTTTTACTGCTTCAACAGTACCGAAAACTTCTTCCTTTTGTACTTCTTTTCCTTTTGTCGGAATATCGACATAAACGATGTCGCCTAATTCGCCCTGGGCAAATTCAGTGATACCGATGTAGGCTTCGCTGCCTTCAATTCTTACCCACTCGTGGTCTTTGGTGTATTTTAATTCAGCCGGGAAATTCATATTGATCTGTTTTTTGTGGCTCAAAAATAAAAAAACTTTTAGATAACCTGATTTAATTCTGCTTATATCGGTCGCTTAAAAAACCTAACAGGCAACGATCTCGTTAAAAGCTGAAAATAATGAATACCAGGGTAATGAAGAGATTAACTACAGCTATAGTGGTTGTGCTTGCCATGATAGGCTTACATGCCTGCAAAGGCAACAGGCAAAAAGAGAAAGTGGAGACCGATACTTTTCTGAATGATGTAAAAGACACGGTTTCAGCAGCAGGCACTGGCCCATCCGCGCCGGCCCAACCGGCAGACAAGGAGCACGATGTTCACCCTGTTACATTGATCCCAACGGTGAGCGCTAAAGATGTGGAGTTTGCCTCGGCGGTCACCAATAATGCATTGAATAAAGTAAATACCGGAAAAATGGCTTTGGAAAAGTCGACCAACAGTCGGGTAAAAAATTTCGCAACTATGCTGGTGAATGACCATACCAAATTAGGAGATGAGTTGAGCCAGATCGCAAAGGATAAAAAGATAACCCTGCCTCCATTATCAGGTATGGCCGAAATGCGCCAGGCCGACCGTTTGGCGATGAAACAAGGCAACGATTTTGACAAAGCCTATATGGACGCCATGATACTGGATGAAAAAAAAGCACTCGATATTTGTACAACCGGAACAAAAACCTGCAAAGACGCTTCCTTGAAATCTTTTGCAATTAAAACACTACCTGTTTTGAAAGCGCACCTCGATTCGGCACAAGCTGTTCGTGGTAGTTTGCAATAAACCTAAACGATATCTTAGAGAAGGGACAAGCAGATGCTTGTCCCTTTTTTGCTTTTGGATGACAAGGTTTTGAGAGCAGAATCTCTAAATTGGATGGCCAATCTCATAAGACTATGCTATTCGACCAACAAAATCCAATCAATCAACTTTGTGCCCAGGGAATGCTATTAGAAGGCGAGGCTAAGCCAGAAGAAGCCGCCAAGCTATTTATGCAGGCGTGGAATGAAGCGACCAATACTGCCGAAAAATTTATAGCAGCACACTATGTCGCGAGGCATCAAAACAGTGTTGCTGATAAACTAAAATGGGATGATATAGCACTAAGGTTAGCGCTCGAATTGGATAACCCCGAGGTTAATGGCGCACTGCCATCGCTTTACCTGAATATTGCGAAATGTTATGAAGATTTGAAGAATTTTGATAAAGCGCGTGCTAACTATCAATCGGCGTTGGAATGTGCAAAGTTTCTGTTGGACGATGGTTATGGTAATATGATCCGGTCAGGAATTAAAAACGGATTGGATCGTGTTCAATCATCAAATTAAATCATATCGGTATAACAATATCAATTCATAATTACCCCATCGGGGTAAAATGTTGGTAGAAAGAGAATGTGTTGTCATTTTTTGCGCCGTAGGTGCAATACATTCCGCCATGCTATCTAGGTGTTGCACCTACGGCGCAAAAGACCGGGTGATTATTTTTTCTACCAACATTTTGCTCCTAATGGAGCAGTTTTTTTAAGAGAACACCTTTTATTGTATAAAGCCTGATAAAACAATACTTTTAGGTTTTAGAATCCGATGAAAAAACTTTACCTGTCGCTATTTCTTCTCGTCAGCCTTTTTCAAATCTCAAATGCCCAGAAGGGTGATGATTTTGAATCAAAAACCAAGGGCCTGAAAAAATATTCCGGCTATTTTAATTTTTACTGGAACGATAAAACAGGGCAGGTATTACTGGAGATCAACCGGTTTAACGACGAGTTTTTGTACGTAAGCACAATGCCTGCGGGTGTTGGCTCTAATGACCTGGGTATGGACCGCGGGCAGATAGGCGACAGCCGCATTGTAAAGTTCATCAAAGTTGGCAATAAGGTGTTGCTGGTTCAACCCAATTACAGCTACAGGGCAGTAAGCAATAATGCGGATGAACGCAAATCGGTGGAAGAAGCCTTTGCACAATCCGTTATCTGGGGATTTACTACTGAAACACAGGATGACGACAAGGTGTTAATCGACTTCACACCATTTCTGCTACGCGACAGTCATAACCTGGCCAAAAAATTAGGCAACAGCAATCAGGGTAATTACCACGCTGATGATACCCGATCGGCTATTTATCTGCCCAATACCAAAAGCTTCCCGGATAACACCGAGTTTGAGGCGATCATTACTTTGGCTGGAAATGGCACAGGAGCTGAGATCAGTTCAGTAACACCAAATGCAGATTTTGTGACGGTAAGGATGCACCAGTCTTTTATCCGCTTGCCCGATAATAAATACAAGCCACGCAAGTTTGATCCACGTTCCGGGCTGTATGACGTAGAGTATATGGATTTTGCAACCCCAATCGATCAGCCTATTATGAAACGGTTATTGACCCGGCATCGGCTCGAAAAGAAAGATCCTTCGGCAGCAATGAGCGAACCGGTTAAACCAATCATTTATTATGTTGATCGGGGAGCACCGGAGCCAGTGCGGAGTGCCCTGATAGAGGGTGCATCATGGTGGAACCAGGCTTTTGAAACGGCAGGTTATAAAGATGCCTTCCAGGTGAAGCTACTGCCCGAAGATGCTGACCCGATGGATATAAGATACAATGTGATTCAATGGATACACCGCTCAACCAGGGGCTGGTCTTACGGTGAGTCGATCAATGACCCTCGCACGGGAGAGATCATCAAAGGGCAGGTTTCCTTAGGCTCCCTGCGCGACAGGCAGGATTTTCTGATTGCCGAAGGTCTGCTTCAGCCTTATGAAGACGGCAAACCAGTAAGCGATAAAATGATGAAGATGGCATTGGCGCGTCTACGCCAATTGGCTGCACACGAGGTAGGACATACTTTAGGCTTTCAGCATAATTTTGCGGCAAGCGTAAATGACAGGGCATCGGTAATGGATTATCCGCCGCCGGTATTCGCATTAGGTGCAGGTGGAACAATTGACTTAAGCAAGGCCTATAGCACCGGTATAGGTGCATGGGACAAGCGGACTGTTTTGTATGGTTACCAGGATTTCCCTGCCGGAACCGATGAAGATAAGGCTTTGAAAGATATCATGGCCGAAACCCTGAAAGAAGGTTTTCTATATATATCAGATGAAGATGCTCGCCCTGCTAACGGGGCACACCCACAAGCACATCTTTGGGATGCGGGGACGAATGCCGCTGATGAGCTAAACCGTTTGATGACAATCAGGAAACATGTGATCGACAATTTCTCAGAGAAAGCGATCAGGCAGGATGCACCGATGGCGACCATTGAAGAGGTATTAGTGCCCATGTACCTGATGCACCGTTACCAGGTAGAGGCGGCTTCCAAAATGTTAGGAGGTTTGTACTATGCTTTCGCCCTGAAAAATGACGGACAAACCATCACCAAATTTGTTCCTCCGGCTGAGCAATGGAAGGCATTTGATGCATTGATGGGTACCATCTCACCGGATGCATTGGCATTACCCGAAAAACTGATCGAAAAAATACCGCCCCGACCGATTGGCTACCCTCGTACCCGCGAAACATTTAAATCAAGAACTGGATTGACCTTCGACCCGCTTTCAGCAGCTGAGTCCGCAGCAAGCAATACATTGTCATTTATGCTGCAACCACAACGGGCGGCGCGGTTGGTGGAATATCATTCGAGGGATAATACACAGCCCGGATTGGAATCTGTTTTGAATAAACTGGTCGCAAAAACATGGAAGTCGGTGCAACAGCCCGGTTATAAAGGAGAAGTTCAGCGATTGGTAAATAATCTCACACTAAAACAAATTTTAGAATTAGCTGCTGATACCAAAGCTCCTGAAAATGTTCGTGGGATCACGTTACTACAAATAAGTGAGTTAAAAGCTTGGATGAATAAAGCCATGCCAATAGCTGGGAATGATCAGAAAGGAAATCTGTTATTTGGCTTATCGCAGATCAAAGAGTTTGAAAATAATCCTGATAAATTTAAACCGGCTGAAACATTAAACATGCCTGATGGTTCGCCAATTGGGATGGAGGAGTATTAAATATTGTTCTTAAAAATTGTCATTTCGACGAACGGGTTGGAGAAAAGCGGTGGAGTGAGGAGAAATCTTATACGCCATGCATAGTCCGCCATGCATGGTACAGAAGATTTCTCTTCGCCACCTAACCCGCTGCCCCACTGGCTCATCGAAATGACAAACTTTTAAATAGCACCTATGCAATCACCTATAAAAACCGGCTTAATGGCTTACGGAATGTCTGGCAGGGTATTTCACGCACCGTTTATTTATGCCCATCCTGGCTTTGAATTGAGGGCAGTTGTGGAGCGTCATGAAAAGAAAATGTCGGAACGTTACCCTGGCATTATTAGCTATGATCAAACCGAGGAATTACTGAATAATGAACAGATCGAGTTGATTATTGTCAATACGCCTAACAATACGCATTTTGATCTGGCAAAAAGATCGCTACAGGCAGGCAAACATGTGCTGGTTGAAAAACCCATTGCAGCAACAGTAGCTGAGGTAAAAGAACTGTATGACCTGGCGAGAGAGGTTGACAAACACTTGATGGTTTATCAGAACCGCCGATGGGACAGCGATTTTTTATCAGTGAAAGCAGCCATAGAAAGCGGTCGCCTGGGGCAATTGATCGAGGTACATTTTAGGTTCGACAGGTACAAGGCGACACTTAGTCCAAAACAGTTTAAGGAGACCAAAAGCATGGCGCCAAATGGTTTGGCTTTTGACCTTGGTCCGCATTTGATCGATCAGGCAATCAGCCTTTTTGGTCGACCATTAAAGTTCACCAAAACTACAGCCACTTACCGTGAAGACTCACAGGTAGATGATTACTTCCATTTTCATTTGTCGTATCCGAATAAGCTAAACGTTTACCTTACTTCAGGCTTGCTGATCGCTCAACCCACGCCTTCATTTGTAGTGCATGGTGCATTAGGTAGTTATATCAAAGATCGTGTCGACGTTCAGGAAGCGCAACTGGATAAAGGTATTCCGCCAACTGATACAACTTATGGAATAGAGCCTCAAGGCACCGAAGGTAAGCTGGTAACTTTTGATGAGCATAATCAGAAAAATATCGAATTGACCCCACCAAACAAGGGTCAATATATCCAATTATTTGAGGCGGCGTATCAGACTATACGAAATGGCGCGTTATACCCGATAACAGAGGAACACATTGCCTGGCAGATAGAATTGCTTGAAGGAAATGGCTGATTTTTGTAAATTTATAGTAACATCAAAACTCTGCAATCAGAAAAACAGTACATTTATCTCCATAATGAAAAAATTAGCTCTTATTTTAAGCCTGATCATTGTTGCAGGCTGCACCCAGGCTCAAACCAAACCTGATATTGAACACATCCCTCATTTTAAAATATTAAAAGCCGACAGCACTTATTTCAGCTATACGGATCTGAAGAAGGATAAGCCGGTAATGATCATTTATTTCTCGCCGGACTGTAGCCATTGCCAGCACATGATGTATGAGATGAAGCCTAAAATGAAACAATTTAGCGACATCCAGATCGTGATGGTAACCTTTACTGAATACAATATGCTGAAGATGATCAAAACCTTTAACCGGGATTTTGATCTGGCCAAATATCATAACCTGACTGTCGGCACCGAAGGGCATACCTACTTAGTTCAAAAATATTACCAGGTAACTACTACGCCGTACATCGCGGTATATGACCATAAAGGAAACCTGGTAAGGGCCTTTGATAAAGTTCCTAAGTTAGATACCCTTATTGCAACCGTTAAGAAAGCTTAAGTTTTATTGCTGCTGCTGTTGTTGCTGCTGAAGCATTTCCAAATATCGCTGATAGCTATTTTTTGGAATATTGCTTAGCGGTTTGTATTCGGTATGCTCTGGCGTGCTGATAAATTCTGTAGGCTGATTCATGGAAGGCGCGTCATCTTCATAACCAACATTTACCGACACGTCCAGCCTGTGGTCTGAAGTGCCTTTGTAAACTCCTTTTACAGGTGAGCAATCTGAAAAATTCCGACCTACAGCTAAACGGATATGCGTTTCATTGGCAATGCAGTTATTAGTAGGGTCGATCCCCATCCAGCCATAATCCGGGATGTAGGCCTCGGCCCAGGCATGTGTGGCCCCTTCACCGCGCATAGTGGTGCTGCGGTGGGTGCAAATATAACCGCTTACATAGCGTGCGGGAATACCAACCAACCGAAGCATCAGTGTCAAAATATGCGCAAAATCCTGGCAAACGCCGGCTTTTAATCTCCATATCTCGTCCATGGTAGTTTCTACTGAAGTAACGCCTTTAATATAACGGAAGTTGTCATAAACATACCGCGAGAAGCGTAACACGGCCTGGTATGGTGTGTCCTCTTTTGATTTCTCAGCCTCAACTAATGCTTTCAGATCATCAAAGCCTTCAAAATGTTCCAGGCGCAAAAAGTCAATATATGGAACTATATGACGCAAAAGCTTCAAATCCTCCCATTGCTGTGCCGGGAAAATGTCATTGCCAGGCAGCGGTTTATGCTTGGTTTGAACCAGTATTTTTGAATCGATCAGCAATGCAGAGTGTGGTTCGCTGTAAGTAAAACTGCCCACCTTGTTTCCATAATAATCGACAAAGGTATCGATCACCGGGTCGCCACTGACGTGTATTTCCTGTTTCGTCACTTCCTGCCACTCATCCTGGATCGGGTATAGAATGATCTGGTTGGCACTGTCACGAACAGGTGCAGGGTAGGTATATTTAGTTAAATGATGAATCTTAAATTCAGGCATAATTATCTCAATAGGTTTCTCAATCAGGAGTTGGCAAAGTAATGATTATTCAGTGCATCACCAATACCGTAAAGCTGGCTGCGTATCTGTGTCAAAAACTGGTGCAGCCCCTCATCTTTTATGCTTTTTACAGAACTGTATTTGATATTGCTTTGCAGTCGACCGATGTAGAACGATAGCTCACGGTAATCATCAATATTGCTATCATTTTTCAATCGCTCAAAATAGCGTTGTATATGATTGACCGAATAGATCACCGAGCGGGGAAAATCATTGTTCAATACCACCTGCTCTAAAACGTTTTCAGCCTCGAAGCCCTCACGGTAGGTTTTCAGATAAAGTTCATAGCCGCCTAACGATAGTAGTAAGTGTTTCCAGTAAGTGGTGTCGGTCAGCAGGTCTGGATTATCATCTATCGATCCAAACTTGGTGTCCAAAATGTCCACCGATTGTATCCCACGCTCCAGGTACTTTCCGATGTTCATATAACTACGGCCCTCACCACGTTCCATCGTGATCTCTACTGTTCCATAGTATAACATTACCTGTTTGATGAGTATGTCTAAGACGCTAACCGGGTCATCTTTTTTAAGTGCATTATCAATACGGCTGTCTTTTACAGTATGGTAATACTCGTTCAGGCATTGCCATAAATCTTTGGTGATATGCTCTTGTACCCCACGCGCATTCTCGCGGGCAAAAGTGATGATGTTGAGTATAGAATTTGGGTTGTTCTTACCCGACACCATATAACGCATAACGGCGCGACTGTCATTACCCAACTTTTGCGTTTCTTCATTGTGCCCCGAGAATATGCGGATCACCGGCGCCCAGGTAAACTCCTGCACAGTATCCTGCGATGATGCATAATTGATTTTGAGCATACGCAAAATACCGTCGCTGCGCTCCACATAACGGCTTAGCCAATATAAACTTGCTGCTACCCTGCTTAACATGCTTCTTGATTTCGGATTTCGGAATTACGATTTCGGATTTGACCCATTTTTATTTTATAATTTATTCATCACTCGCCTTTGACCATTCACCTTTCGCCTTATGCAAGAACCCACGTATCCTTGCTACCCCCACCCTGCGAGCTGTTTACTACCAATGAGCCTTCTTTCAGTGCCACACGGGTTAATCCACCCGGAACAATTTCTATCCCATCAGGCCCGCATAATGCATATGGGCGAAGATCTATTCGGCGTGGGTGCAAACCACCCTGCATATAACATGGCGCTGCCGATAGACTAATGGTTGGCTGCGCGATAAAATTGCGCGGATCTTTTAATATCTCTTTCTTATAATCATCAATCTCTTCATCCGTTGATGCATGGCCCATCAACATACCATAGCCGCCGCTGCCGTTAGTCTTTTTCACTACCATTTTATTAATGTTGGCAAATACATGCTCGCGCTCGTCGCGGTTGTTCAATTGGTAAGTTGGTACGTTTTTCAGAATAGGCTCTTCATTCAGATAATATTTGATCATATCGGGAACATAGGCGTACACTGCTTTATCGTCCGCCACGCCATTACCGATAGCATTCACGATAGCCACATTACCTGTGCGATAAGCACCCATTATTCCAGCCACGCCTAATATACTTGCCGGATTAAACACCAGTGGATCGAGGTATTCATCATCTACCCTGCGATAGATTACATCCACCTGTTGCAGACCTATGGTGGTTTTCATATAAACCTTTTGATTTTTTACCACCAGGTCACGGCCCTCAACCAGCTCAACCCCCATTAGCCTTGCTAAGGTAGTGTGCTCAAAATAAGCTGAATTATAAATACCAGGACTTAGCAAAACAATGGTTGGATTGCTGATCTGACGGGGAGATAAAGAAAGCAGGTTTTTATACAGGATATTAGGGTATTCTGTAACACTTCGCACAGCGCATTGGGGCAATAGATCAGGAAATAAGCGCTTGGTGATTTCCCGGTTCTCCAACATATAACTTACGCCGGATGGCGTGCGCAGGTTATCTTCCAATACATAAAATGTTCCATCATGGTCGCGTATCAGGTCTATCCCTGCAATGTGAACATAGATATCATAAGGAACTTGTAACTGGTACATCTCCCTCAAGAAATGCGGGCAGGAATAAATAATATCTATCGGAACTATTCCGTCCTTTACAATAAACTGGTTATTATAAACATCCTTCAGGAAAAGATTAAGGGCGTTCAGGCGTTGCTTAATACCTTTCTCAACAAAGGCCCATTCGTCTGCAGTTATTATCCGAGGAATAATGTCAAAAGGAAATATCTTTTCTATACCTTCGCCGCTGCTGTAAACCGTAAAGGTGATACCTTGGCTCATGAAAAGCCTTTTGGCCAGTTCTTCCTTACGGGCAAGGTCCTCGGCCGATTCCCTTGACAGGTAATCGATCACTTTGCTGTAATGGTCGCGTATGTTGCCCACACCATACATCTCGTCCCAAACGCCATCTATGGGGCTATATTGACTAAAATAACCTGATTCCTGCATAATTGTATGGCTAATGTGTGATAATTGATCAGTTTATTTTTACAATTGGTAAATTATGAAGTATTTTATCAAAAAACCAAATGATTTTTAATAAATTTTCATAAAAAACTAAAATAAGATATGAATTTATTAAATAAATGTCTTATAAAACATGTATTTTTTATAAATAGACGCAAATTTTCAGACATTTCCCCTCAGGTTTATCTTATTTATGATAAAAATAATAGATATAAAATTCAGGATTTTCTTTAATCGTGATAAAATTTAGAGAATCTGGCTTCATGTATTAGCTATAATACATTTAGTATATTCGCTTTGTTTCAACGTCACAATTAAATGAATAATCAGCAAGAATCCGGCAAACTGGGATTATGGACAAGTACCTCGCTTGTAATTGGTAACATGATCGGCTCCGGTGTTTTCCTGATGCCGGCTGCCATGGCTGCTTTTGGTGGCATTGGTCTATTGGGTTGGCTATTTTCGGCCATAGGCTCCTTTTTCCTGGCTAAAGTTTTTGCCAATCTGAGCAAACTGGTCCCAAATGCAACCGGTGGCCCTTATGTGTATACCCGGTCGGGTTTTGGTGATTTCGCGGGTTTCCTGGTAGCATGGGGGTATTGGCTGGCAAACTGTGGTGCCAACGCAGCAATTGTTATTTCGTTCATCAGCGCGATGAGTGTATTTTTTCCATTCCTGGCGACGAATGCGGTGGCGGCAATCCTTACCGGGCTAGCCTCAATCTGGATCATTACAGCAATCAATTCATTAGGAGTTGGATTGTCGGGCCGGTTTCAACTGATCACCACTATTCTGAAATTACTGCCGCTGGTTTTAATATCAGTGGGTGGATTATTCTTCTTAAAAACAGGAAACTTTCATCCATTCAACTTGAGTGGCAAACCGATTTTTTCAGTTATCACAGTTACCGCCACCATGACCATGTTTGCTTTTGTCGGAATAGAATGTGCTACCATTCCAGCAGGAAGTACAGAACATGCAGAGAAAACGGTATCGAGAGCAACCATGCTGGGTATGCTGATCTCGACCATCGTTTACTTATTAGGCAGCATAAGTATTATGGGTATTATTCCCGCTACACAACTGGCAAAATCGGCTACACCTTACGCCGATGCTGCCGCCATTATTTACGGACCTGCTGCGCGTTATCTGGCAAGTGCCGGCGTAGCTATTGCAGCTTTCGGTGCTCTTAATGGCTGGACGTTAATACAAGGTCAGGTTCCTTATGCTGTGGCTAAGGATAAGCTGTTCCCCGGAGTATTTGGCCGACTTAACAAGAGGGGAGTACCCGCCCTTGGTATGGCTATCAGCAGTGCCATGACTACCTTGCTTCTTTTGATGAATTATACCAAAGGTTTGGTAGAGCAGTTTAAATTTTTATTGCTGCTTGCTACGCTCAGTATCCTTATACCTTATCTGCTTTCGGCGGGTGCTTATATCATTTTAGGAACTAAGAAGAATGCCTTGCACAAAGCAAGTATCACAAGCGTGATTATACTTGGCTTATTAGCTTTTGTTTATTCTTTGTGGGAGATATACGGTTCAGGTGAGAAAACGGTCTTTTCCGGCTTTTTATTCCTGATGGCGGGCGTACCGTTTTATATCTGGCTGAGTTATAAGAAGCATCGGGAGGAGGAATAAACCCCAATCACGTATTACAAATTAGACATTTAATTGAGGTTTAATGACCCCATAGGGTCTACCGCTTTGTAGGAAAATCAGCAATATTGGTTTTGCCCTGTAGGGGCTATCCATAAACGACATTCAAAATTTACCTTTCTGACTGAGGGTAACCTCTACGAGGCAAAAGGCCGCTTTTTTTAATAAATCTACAAAGCGGTAGACCCTACGGGTCAAGCTATATTTATAATATATTCAGGGTTTAAAATAAAAAACCGCCCTGGTTGTAAGGCGGTTCCTAAATATATTTCTTTCAATTATTCTCCATGCGATTGCTCATGCAGTTCTTCCTGCCTGAACAGTTTGGCACTGAAATAATCATTATTCATGCGGGAGATGTTAGTCAAGCTGATTTCTTTAGGACATTCGGCTTCGCAAGCACCTGTGTTGGTACAGTTACCAAATCCTTCTTCATCCATTTGTGCTACCATCGATTGTACACGACGGAAACGCTCAGGCTGACCTTGCGGCAACATGCCCAATTGTGATACTTTAGCCGATACGAACAGCATAGCCGATGCATTTTTACATGCAGCTACGCAAGCACCGCAACCAATACAAGTGGCCGAGTTGAAAGCTTCATCAGCGATCACTTTAGGAATAGCTATTTCGTTGGCATCAGGTACGCCACCGGTATTTACCGATACATAACCACCAGCCTGCTGTATACGGTCAAAAGCAGAACGATCTACCGCCAGATCCTTTATTACCGGGAACGGTGCCGCGCGCCATGGCTCAATAGTGATGGTTTGTCCATCTTGAAAGCTGCGCATGTGCAACTGGCAGGTGGTGATAGCGCGTTTTGGTCCGTGTGGGTGACCGTTGATATATAGTGAGCACATGCCGCAAATACCTTCGCGGCAGTCGTGGTCAAAATAGATCGGGTCTTCACCCTTATGAACTAGGCTTTCATTCACCACATCCAGCATTTCGAGGAAAGACATATCCGGCGAAATACCTTCGGCTTTATAAGTCACAAATTTACCCGCTGTTTGCGCATTCTTTTGGCGCCATACTTTCAGCGTCAGGTTCATGTTTCCGTTACTCATTCTTCGTTAGATTTGAGATTTGAGATTTGAGATTTGAGACAGGAACCCCACCGTCAAATTCGAATATCAAACCTGCATTTAAATTCTTACTTATTTAAGACTTGCTGAAATGAATAGTTCATTTTTTGCAATTCGTCAATTTCCTTTAATAAAGCATTTAGTGTATCATCATCTAATAAACTCAGACGGTTAGCTATCACTAATTGTGTCTGCAGCTCGTAGGACGATCCGTTAGCTATACCTAAAAAGTTAGAAAATTCTTTGTTAGAGTTCCTGCCAGCACCTTCTGCGATATTCGATGGAATTGAAACAGCCGATCTGCGTGATTGACTAGTCAAGCCAAAACGCTCATCAGATGGGAAGGTAGCAGTCGCCTTATAGACTTCAACAGTTAAGTCAATTGCTTTATTCCAAATTTTCAATTCTTTTAGATTGTGCATTGTTGCTGTTATTTTATGTCTATAATATGAGATAGGACGAAATCTCACGTCTCAAATCTCATATCTCACATCTAATCTTATTTATAACTACGTTGTGTTAAATGAACATTCTCAAATACCAGTTCTTCTTTATGCAATTCTTCGGGCTGATTGTCGCCTTTATATTGCCAGGCTGCTACGAATGCAAAGTGATCATCGTCGCGCAATGCTTCACCTTCCGGTGTTTGTGATTCAACCCTGAAGTGGCCGCCGCATGACTCATTACGCATCAGCGCATCATCAACCATCAGTTCACCTAATTCAAGGAAATCTGCTACACGACCAGCTTTCTCCAATGATTGGTTCAGCTCTTCATTCTCGCCTAATACAATGGCATTTTTCCAGAAATCAGCACGCAGGTTTTGAATCAATCCTTTGGCTTTTTTCAGTCCTTCTTCTGTACGTGCCATACCGCAATATTCCCACATGATGTGGCCCAACTCGCGGTGATATTCGTCGACAGTTTTATTGCCTTTAAGGGCTAATAGCTTCTTAATACGTTCTTCAACATCCTTCTTGGTCTGCTCAAAAGCGGGGTGGTTAGCATCAACCGGTTTCGGACCGATCTTAGCCAGGTAATCACCTACTGTATAAGGGATCACAAAGTAACCATCAGCCAGACCCTGCATTAATGCAGAAGCACCAAGGCGGTTAGCACCATGGTCTGAGAAGTTTGCTTCACCCAAGGCATATAGGCCCTCTACGTTGGTCATCAGGTTATAGTCAACCCAAAGGCCACCCATGGTGTAGTGCACCGCAGGATAAATACGCATCGGCTGTTTGTAAGGGTCCTCGTTAGTGATCTGGTAATACATGTCAAACAGGTTACCGTATTTTGCCCTTACTGCATCCTCGCCCAAACGTTTGATCGCGTCAGCAAAATCAAGGAAAACGGCAACACCCGTAGTTCCTACCCCGCGACCGTCGTCAACCATCTCCTTACCGTTACGGGAAGCAACGTCACGTGGTACCAGGTTACCGAACGACGGATATTTTCTTTCCAGGAAGTAATCCCTGTCTTCTTCTTTTAAGTCTGTTACTTTCAGTTCGCCTTTGCGCAGTTTCTGGGCAAGCTCAACTGTTTTTGGCGCCCAAACACGGCCATCGTTACGTAGCGACTCAGACATCAAAGTCAATTTAGACTGATGATCGCCGGTTACCGGGATACAAGTAGGGTGAATCTGAGTATAACATGGGTTACCGAAAAATGCACCACGTTTGTGAGCTCTCCAGGCTGCTGTTACATTACAGCCCATCGCGTTGGTCGACAGGTAGAATACGTTGCCATAGCCGCCGGTACACAGTAATACTGCATGGCCTGTATGTGTTTCGACCTTACCTGTTTCCAGGTTACGGGTTACTATACCCTGAGCTTTGCCATCAACAATCACCACATCCAGCATTTCAGTACGGGTGTACATTTTCACTTTACCGGCATTGATCTGGCGGTTCAAAGCTGAATACGCACCCAATAATAATTGCTGTCCCGTTTGACCGCGGGCGTAGAACGTACGCGACACCTGCGCACCACCAAATGAACGGTTATCTAACAAACCGCCGTATTCACGTGCAAAAGGAACGCCTTGAGCCACACACTGGTCAATGATATTCACTGATACCTCAGCCAGGCGGTAAACGTTTCCCTCGCGTGCGCGGTAGTCGCCACCTTTTATCGTATCGTAAAACAAACGGTAAACGCTGTCACCATCGTTGCGGTAATTTTTTGCTGCATTGATACCACCCTGCGCTGCGATAGAATGCGCACGGCGCGGGCTATCCTGGAAGCAGTATGCCTTTACATTATAACCCAGCTCGGCCAGCGATGCAGCAGCCGCGCCACCCGCCAAACCGGTTCCTACCACAATAATATCGTATTTACGTTTGTTGGCAGGGTTAACCAGCTTAAGGTTAAACTTATGCGTACTCCATTTTTCGGCTAAAGGGCCTGCTGGAATTTTAGCATCTAGAATCATGTTCTTCTTATTTACGATTTTAGAATTACGATTTTAGATTTTTTGAATTGGTATGATTCGTAAATCGTACATCGTAATTCGTAAATTAATTCTAACTCCTTGTAAAATAATATACCACCGGCATCAGGGCAAATCCTATCGGGATGATCACGGCAAACAGCCATGTACCGATAAACTCAACTATAGGCGTGTATTTGCGGTGCGTCCAACCCAGGGTGCGGAATGCGCTCTGGAAACCATGCTTCAGGTGGAATGATACTGCTATCATCGCTATCACATAAAATATTACATACCACAATTGGCCAAAGCTCGTTTGTACACGGGCATGCAAATCTTTCACTCTAACAACCTCGAAATTATTTACGGTTTGCACCGAGTTTTCAAAGTCAGGTGATGTAGGCGTGAATTCAACCGCTTGTGTTACGCCTGATGAAAGATCAGTGCGGTATTCCATGTAATGTACGCTGTTGGTATACTTGTAACGATACCAGAAATCGCTCATGTGGATCACAATGAACAACAGCAGGATAGATCCTAGCAGTCCCATATTTTTTGATTGCCATGTAGCATTGTCACTTGCTGTTACGGCATAACCGACAGGGCGTGCCTTACGGTTGGCAATAGTAAGCACCAGTGCATAAATGGCGTGTACTATAATACACAGGTACAGAAAGTACGCAATCACTTCAATCGGCGGAAAATGCGTCAGGAAGTTAGCGTACAGATTAAACGCATAACCGTCGTCGTGTTTGAAAAGCAAAAGGTTACCGCCTAAGTGTACAATCAGGAATGTACACAAAAACAAGCCTGTTAAAGCCATGATCAGCTTCTTGCCCAGCGACGAGTTAAAGGTTTGTTTAAATTCGCTCATTACAAATTAGATTTATTCGGCAAAAGTATCTATTATATGACAAAAGATATAAATGCGCCACTGTAAATGAACGGGAAAAGTTTATTTAGAAATGTTCTAAATTGAATTGATTGGTTAAGTGGTTGCTTGAGTTGAATGGTAAAGATTTGCAAAATAAAAAAAGCGTGTCATTTCGAATCAACGAAGGGCAGGATAATGTTGGGGTAGATGAGAAAACTTATATAACAAGTAATAATCCGCATTGCAGATGTATAAGATTTCTCTTCGCGCCGAATCACCACCTCCTCCGCTCATCGAAATGACATAATTTTTGCATTTTCATCGATTATCCAATTGCAATCACCTTATCTTCCAACACTCCAAATATCTTATCTTGTCTCTCGTGCCGAATAGCTACTCTACCAGTAAACTTTCCAAATGAAGGCAAAATCGCTTGCCTTTTACCAAATGCAAAACAAGGCAAAGTGATGCTCTGCCGGGCACGGCCTGACAAGTTCACTCCGGGATGAACATGTCCACAAAGCACATATCCTTCCGTTTCCTGTAATTCTGCTTCAGGTACCGGATGATGCAACATCAGGAAAGGGCCAACAATTAGCTGATCATACAAGGCAACGTCCAACTCAAGGTAATACTTGTCGTGAATAATATCGTGATTTCCTCGAATGAGGATGATCTCCAGTTTTTTGTTTTGTTGCCGCCATAGCCGGAACCATTCCCAGTCGGCATTCATATCGCTGTGGAAGAGGTCGCCCAAAAAGATCAGTTTTTCAGGTTTGTATTCAAATATCAGGTCGGATAAAGTAGCCAGGTCGCTTTGCTCCATATTACGGGGTACAGCAATACCTGCTTTACGGAAATGCCCCACTTTACCGAGGTGAACATCGGCAGCAATTAAGGCTTTTTCTTGTTTCCAGTAAATGGCTTTTTGGGGTAACAGAACAAGGTCTTGTCCTAAAAAATTAAAATCGAGCCCGGCACAGATCGTCATAGGGCAAAGGTAAGGAATTGTATTATTTTACCGTCATTGCTATGACGTGGAGAACAGACCAAACAAAAAAACCCGGCTCATCACCGGGTTTCTCTGAATTTATTTTAATCATTCAATTCTTATTCACCATCACCTTGCTGGAATACATTGTTAAATGCGGTTCCGTCAGGATAGTAACCTGTGATAACCAGGTTGCCATTGCGTGTGCTGGTAATAGCGTTGCTGATGTCATCTGAATTGTTAACCGGTTTACGGTTGATGCTGGTGATGATAGAGCCTACAGGGATCTGGGTATCGTCAAACAATAAGCCCGGACGAACCTGGGTAACTACAACACCTGATTTTACATGGTATTTAGCTTTTTCCCCCTGGCTAAGCGGTTTAAAGCTTGCACCCAGTTTATTGTACAATTCTTCGGCCGATTTAGTAGACGCGGTTGACCGACCTAAGTTGCCGGCGTCAGCTTTCAATGTTACGGCTACGTTCTTTTCATCGTTGCCACGTAAAATGGTGATGTTAATCTTATCGCCAGGCTGCAAACGGGCAACAGGTTCCTGTAAGTCTGATGACTCATATACTTTATTACCATTCACTTTGGTGATAATGTCGCCATGCTGTAAACCAGCCTGGGCAGCGCCACTGCCTGCAGCAACCTCGTCTACATACAAACCAACGTTACGGTCGATGTGCAGCGCATCAGCAGCGTCCTGGTCAAGCTCTTTAAAGCTAACACCCAGATAGCCACGTTTTACTGAACCATATTTCTGGATATCATTTAATACTTTTTTAGCCAGGTTGATAGGGATGGCGAAACCATAACCCTCGTATGAACCTGTTTGTGAAGCAATAGCAGCATTGATACCGATCAATTCGCCTTTGGTGTTGACCAATGCACCACCGCTGTTACCTGGGTTAATGGCCGCATCAGTCTGGATGAACGACTCGATACCTTTATTTAATTGCTTGCCACCGTTCTGACGCTGGCCACGCATATTGCCGAATGGGTTTTGCTGATCCTCGTCCTGGTTGCTGCCGATAAGGCCTAAACCACGACCTTTAGCACTTACGATACCCGCAGTAACAGTTGAAGTCAGACGGAAGGGATTACCAACTGCCAATACCCACTCGCCCACTTTCACGTTATCCGAGTTACCCAATTTTACGATAGGCAAATTGGTGGCACTGATCTTAACGAGTGCAAGGTCTGTATTTGGATCGGTACCGATCACTTTAGCAGTAAAGTGTTGGTGATCGTTGGTAGTAATTTCAATCTTATCAGCCTTGTCAACTACGTGGTTGTTGGTAACGATGTAGCCGTCAGGTGAGATGATCACACCGGAACCTGATGCCATCTGGGGACCTTGTGGACGCATGCGACCGCCAAACATATCACCAAATAGTTGCTGCATCTGGTCCTGGCCGCTGTTTTCCTGGGCTTTATAAGTTGTCCGGATAAAAACTACGGCAGGTGTCACCTGCGACGCCGCTTCGGTAAAATCGGTTGGGGCATCAGCTGCTGATCCGCTGTTGTTTAAAGGGTTGTTAGTAAAATAGACTTTCTGTTTTTCCTCTATGCTCATGTTATCGGCATACTTATTCTCAATCACTTTGTATGCACCTAATGCCAGGGCACCGCCTAAAAACGCGGTAAGGACGGTTAAACCAAATTTTTTCATTTTCTCTAATCTGTTTTTAAATCAATTTTGAAACTATTCCGCAGCACAGGCCTTCATGCCGGCTTCATCTTAGTTTCATATTATAAAATCACTTCGGTTTTATAATATTTTATTTGTTACACTTGGAATGTCAAATTTAATACCAGTAAGACGTTATAATCAACCTTAAGTTATCCTCTTTTTTGTTAAATTTTGTTAAATTGACATAAAGGGATGGAAAAGGTTTATCGGATCAGCTTACAATCGGGATAAATTTCATTAAAGTTAATAAAAGATAAGTGAAAATTAAATTCTATAAATACCAGGGAGCGGGCAACGATTTTATTTTGGTTGATAATCGTCAAAGTATTGTAAATCATAGCAATCCGGCGCTTATCGCACGTTTATGTGACAGGAGATTTGGTATTGGCGGGGACGGTATGATGTTTTTACAAAACAAGCCGGGATACGATTTTGAGATGGTGTACTACAACTCCGACGGGCAGCCGAGCAGTATGTGTGGTAACGGCGGGCGATGTATCGTGGCCTTTGCCAAATTCCTGGGAGTAATAGAAACCGAGACCAACTTTTTGGCAGTAGACGGCCTGCATTATGCCAAAATTTCAGAAGATGGTGAATGGATAAGCCTGCAAATGATTGATGTTGACACAATTAACCGCGATGGCGAAGCTTATGTGCTCAACACAGGTTCACCTCATTATATCGAGCTGGTTGATGGCTTAGAGGATAAAGATGTTTACCACGACGGCCATGCCATTCGCAATAATGATACCTATAAAGCCAAAGGCATCAACGTAAACTTTGTTGAACCCTTAAACGGCGGTTACTTTGTACGCACCTTTGAACGTGGGGTTGAGGATGAAACCTATGCCTGCGGAACCGGGGTGACGGCGGTTGCCTTAGCGATGGCCAAACATAATCATCAAACCGGAACATTAAATACACCTATAAAAGTATTGGGTGGTGATCTGAATATTCGTTTCGAGACAGATGGCACAAACTATAACCACATCTTTTTGGAAGGGCCCGCTAAACAGGTTTTCCAGGGAGAAGTAGAAATATAATTAGAATACAAACTTATAGACGCGATGCATCGCGTCTATCTGAGGCTCGTTCTTTAAGCGAAACTGACTTTCTTACGGTACAAAAAGTCGGTCATCAGATCAACAAGATCGTTCATTTTGAAAGGCCTTTTGATATAAGCGTCAGCCTTATTTTCTCTGGCTATTTTTGGAAGATTATCGGCTGCGGATACTAATATTACAGGGATTTCCCGGGTTGAATCTTTTGATTTTAACGTTTTACAAAGGTCGCCGCCAAGCTGAGCACCCAGCAAATCGCTGGAAACGATCAGGTCGGGAGACAATCTTTTGACGTCCGAAGCAACCATTGCTTTGTCAGAAGTAACAACGTCCACATTAAGCTGCCGGGTCAGGAATTTCAGCATATCAGCAGTGTCCTGGTCATTTTCCAGGATTAATACACGTTTCTTCATTTCTCAAGGTAGTTTAGCAAGTACGCAAAACATGCAACAATAAAAATGCCGCAAACAAAATTATTGCTTAATGGTTGAAAAATTTAACATGAACGTCAGGATTGAGTTAACCAAAGGAGACATCACTAAACAGCAGGTTGACGCCATTGTGAATGCTGCAAACACTTCGCTTTTGGGTGGCGGCGGGGTTGATGGCGCTATTCATCGTGCTGGTGGACAGTCTATTCTGGAGGAGTGCATCAAAATACGAAACCGGCAAGGCGGTTGGGCGGTTGGCGAGGCGGTAATAACGACCGCCGGAAACATGCCCGCGAAGTTTGTAATACACACTGTCGGTCCGGTGTGGAGCAAAAGCAATACAGGAGCGGATGCTTTACTATGCAATGCCTACCGGAATAGTCTGCAATTGGCAGCCGAAAATAACATTAAGTCAATCGCTTTTCCGAACATTAGCACAGGCATATATCACTTTCCAAAAGACAAGGCAGCGGAGATCGCAATCCGGACCGTGAAAGATTTTTTGTCATCTGATATGAATATTGAAAAGGTAATATTTGTTTGTTTTGATGAGGAGAATTGTGATATCTATCAGAAGTTATTGAGTGAAGATGTATATTTATCATCACTTAAATAATAGAAATGAACCTTATCAAATTATTTCTCATCCTGGCATTTTTCTGCGTTGTTTCTTTTTCAGCTCAGGCGCAAAATGTAAAGCCGGAGTTTAAAAAGCTGATCTATGTACCTTATTTTTTGCAACTGTCTGGGAAGGACACTGTGCACTATATAGGAGAGCATTTGGAAATTAACGGAGACGGCCAGGCACACTATACAAGAATTTATGGAAACCACGTTGCAGAGGCAAGAGATTCAACTTATCAATTACCTGATACCCTGGTTACCAAATTGAATAAAATATTTAATGGTAAAAGTAATTTAGAATCCTACCGGATTGCTGACCGATTACCAAATGGATACGTTTATAAGGGGCAGCTTATATATATAAGTTTTACAGATATGCGTGGAAAAGTTCATCAATATATTGATGTGAAACCTTATATGAGTAAAGAATTTAACGCGACGTTGGCTGCAACCATTCGCATAGCTAAAAACATTACCCGCAAGGATATAGTACTCGATGATAAAGCCTTAGTTGATGAGATTATAAAAACCCAGGAAGATTGCAAATATTGCTCGAAGATAGAGCAGCCATCCAATGAACCGCCATCAGTGCAACATCTGGAAATAGCAAATCCACAAAACAAACATTAAAAGCATCGGATGTTGACAATTATTTAACACAAATCCCTTTTATTTAAGCAGGAATCTTTTTACGTTTGAATTTTTTCTTGATGTAGCTTCTCTTTCTTTTTTACCTATAGAGAATGTTACGCGTTGATAGCACCAAACCCTGCCAGATCATTTATGCCGTGTGCCGGCATGAGTACCTATCGTATGTGATTGAGCCGCATATTGTTCAGCTTAATCCCAACGGCGAATTCTCTTTAACCTACCAACGCCTTTTCTGCACCACTGCTAAGGAGTTCAGTGAATTTTTGGATGAGACCGACTTTAAGCTGATCCGCCTGCTGGAGGAAATGGAACAGGGTAACGTGATTAAGAAATTCTATAAAAAGCCTATCCGCCCGTTCGAATTCTTCGGAAAGATATTTAACGAACAGCTATACGAAACCATCCGCCCCAAAATAGAAAAACGCATAGGCGAAGCATTGGGTTTGCTCCATAATAAGGAGATCTACCTGATGAGCAAGGAGGGCTATCCCGCCGAACGTAAGTTACATATAGCAGCAGAAGCAGCATCGGTATTGTTTCATTTCAGGCGCGATGATACGGAGATCAGGTATTTCCCTACCATCAAATACCAGGGCATGCGTATCGAGTTCATGTTCAAGAATGCTGAGATCATTTGTAACCACCCTGCATGGATGATGTTGGATGATACGCTATACTATTTTGATAAGGAGATAGAAGGCAAAAAGCTGTTACCATTCCTGAATAAGCGGTACATCGCGATACCACGCTCATCGGAGGTATCGTACTTCGAGAAGTTTGTGGCGCCGCTGATAGAAAAGCATAATGTTTACGCCGAAGGCTTTACCATCAATACTGAAAAATACGATGCCACGCCGATACTAAAACCAATTTATGTAGAAGGCGGTACTTCGCAATTGCAGCTATGTTTTAGGTACGCCGGTTATATTTTCCCTTATGGAGATGGCAGGCATGTATCGGTACGAATGGAACAAAATGGCGACGATTATCTCTTCCACCGTATCAAACGTTCCGTTACCTGGGAGAAAAATAAGCTGCAGTTTTTGGAAGACAAGGGACTGCACATAGTCTCCTCATTATTCCAGAATTTGGAAGTAAGCAATACCGATGAAGAGGCGGATCAGTCCTTATCCGTTTTTGAATGGCTTAACATTCATCATGATGACCTGATGGCCGAAGGCTTCGAAATTGAGCAACCCGAAGGACAAAAACGCTATTTATTCGGCAGTACCAAGATCGATGTAGAAGTAACTGAGAACAACGACTGGTTCGATATTTACGCTGTAGTTTATTTCGGGCCGTACAAAATACCGTTTATCCAGCTCAAGAATCATATCCTTAACCGTAAAAAGGAGTTCACGCTGCCTAACGGCGAGATTGCCGTGATCCCTGAAAAATGGTTCTCACAATACGGCAACCTGCTGCATTTTTCTGAAGGCAGCGAGGCATTGAAACTGCGCCGTCATCATATCGGCTTGGTAAATGAGCTGGCCGAGGGTGAACTGGCTGGTGTGAGCATGAGCCGCAAGCTTCAAAAACTAAGTGAATTTGAGGATGTAGGGGAGATTCCCATGCCATGCAATTTCAAAGGCAGTTTAAGACCCTATCAAAAAGCGGGCTTCAACTGGTTCCACTTTTTACAGAACTATCATTTTGGCGGCTGCCTTGCTGATGACATGGGCCTGGGTAAAACCATCCAGACACTTGCCCTCCTGCAAAAACATAAAGAAGATACCGAAGCTGCTGGCGGCAAGAGCACATCGCTTATCATCATGCCTACCTCGCTCATTTATAACTGGATGAACGAGGCTAAGAAATTTACGCCGAAGCTACGCATCATGGTGCATACGGGGACGTTCCGCTATAAATCGCCGGAAACGTTTGCCAATTATGATGTGGTAATCACCACCTATGGGATCACCCGGATAGACATCGAGTTGTTCAAAACCTACTTTTTCGACTATATCATACTCGACGAAAGTCAGAATATTAAAAACCCTTCGTCTAAATCGTACCAGTCGGTTAAGCAATTAAGATCGCGCTTTAAGCTTATATTGAGCGGTACGCCGGTTGAAAATTCAGTGAATGACCTTTGGACGCAGATGTCATTTATAAATCCCGGTTTACTGGGTAGTCAGCAATTTTTTCAGAATGAGTTTGTAACGCCGATAGAAAAGAAAAAGGATGAAGACAAGGCGCGTAAATTACAAGCGTTGATCAAGCCGTTCATTTTACGCCGTACCAAAGAGCAGGTAGCAACCGAATTACCACCAAAAACGGAGAACCTCTTCTACTGCAAAATGAGTGACGAGCAGGCCAGCGTGTACGAAAAGGTAAAATCAGAATACCGTAACGAATTATTGAAGAGCCTGGAGGACGGCACTTTTGCGAAAACGCAGATACAAGTTTTGCAGGGTCTGATCAAGCTGAGGCAGATAGCCAATCACCCTTCCATGATCGACGAGCAATATGAGGGCGATTCAGGTAAGTTCGAAGATGTGGTGCATACCCTGTCCAACGTATTGGATGGCGGTCACAAAGTATTGGTATTCTCGCAGTTTGTAAAACAGTTGTCCATTTACCGTAATCATTTTGAGCGCGAATGCATCCCATATGTTTACCTGGACGGTAGCACTCAAAACCGCGGCGATGTAGTACAACGTTTCCAGGAAGATGAGAAAACGCGCGTATTCCTAATATCCATCAAAGCAGGCGGTGTCGGACTGAATCTCACTGAGGCCGACTATGTATTCATCCTCGACCCATGGTGGAACCCTGCCGTAGAGCAACAAGCAATAGACCGCACACACCGCATCGGTCAGACCAAAAATGTGTTCATCTATAAATTCATCACCAAAGATTCGGTTGAAGAAAAGATACTGGCGCTGCAAAACCGCAAATTAAAAGTAGCCCGTTCCCTCATCACTACCGAAGAAAGCTTTATCAAATCACTTTCTCCGGAGGATATTAGGGAGATATTGGGATAACGCGGAATGCAAGTCTAAGTCTAAAATCAGGAGACGCGACGTTGAAATAGAAACTCAATTCCCCTCTTGAGAGGGGCAGGGGTGTGTTCTTCAGCATGGCGTATAGAATCAGGTTCACATAATATGTAGTAATGCCCCGCCCACCATACTTCGAGCCCTCTCCGAAGGAGTCCTTTGGACAGTATGACACCGTTGCTTTATCGTATGTATATAGTAGCCCAATTGTTACCACCACACTTTTGCGCGATAAAAATGTTATTGATTACATTAGCATCATGATGTTCATTAAAAACCGTTCTGCCCTTTACCTTTTGCCTTTCGCCTTGATAGCGGCTTCGTGCTCGCCGAAGGGACCGTATGCAGCTACCAATAAGTTTTATAAGCATCATGCGGATTCGGCGATGAAGGTGGTGCAGTTGGAGCAGCCCGCTATGCTGGTGGATAGTACGGGTGCGCAGGTGCCATCGGAGTTTGTGGGTACGGTAAACTTTAATTTGCGCAAGCCCAATTATGTGATCATCCACTTTACGGCGCAGGATTCGCTGGGTCAAACACTGCATACCTTCACCATTCAGCAAACACAGGTGAGCGCGCATTACGTGGTGGGCAAGGATGGCAAGGTAGTACATATGCTGAACGATTACCTGCGGGCATGGCATGCTGGTGTGAGCCGGTGGGGCAGTATCAGCGATATGAACAGTTGCTCGATAGGTATCGAGATTGACAATAACGGTAACGAGCCCTTTACCGGTCCGCAGATAAAAAGCCTGCTGGCACTATTGAGTTATTTGAAAAAGACATACAATATCCCGGCTACCAACTTTATCGGTCACCAGGACATAGCCCCATTACGTAAGCCCGACCCTGGGCCGTATTTCCCCTGGAAGACACTGGCCCAGCATGGCTTCGGCTACTGGAGCGATGATATACTGGAGCTGGCCCCCGAAAATTTCGACTATACCACTGCCCTGAAGCTAATTGGCTACGACACAAGGGATATCTCCGCAGCTGTAGTGGCCTTCAAACGTCACTTTGTGCAAACGGATACAAAACCGCAACTAACGCAGCTGGATCTGAATGTGTTGTATAATGTGTACCAGAAGTATTGAGTTTGCAGTGGGCGGTTTGCAGTTTGCAGTTGAATTTTGTGCAAACTGCAAACTGATAATGGCCAACTTATTTATTGACGTTTAGCAGTAAATGAACCATTAGTGATAGTATAAACCACAGTAGCGCCGGCGTAATCATTATACGCAAATAACTTGCCTGAGAATGTTCCTGAGATGGTTGTTGATGTAACTTCGGTAATAGTTATGCTCCCTTGCGGATTTGCAGGTTGAGAGGTAAACTCGTCGGTACTATTTGTTGAATAATAAAATGTTGCGCCATCTGCCTGGCCAGGCGAAGAAGCTACCTGGTAGGTTTGCCCTGCCTTAAACGTAGCCGGATCATGTTGAATGTTTAATTCTAAGCTAGCGCCACTTGGCGTGCCGTTGGTTACGTTAACGCCAAGAAACAAGGTTTGGGTAACATCATTTACAGACAAGGATGTTTCTCCGCAGTTATTAAAACTAATGGCAGTTCCGTTGACAGTAAATTTCATGGAAGAAGATGCCGTTTTGTCGGGCGTTGGATTATTGGAGCTCTTTTTGCATGAGCTGAATGTAAGCGCGATAGCTGCTAACGCGATGCATAAAAGTGATAAAGTTTTCATTTATGCAATTATACGCAATATCAAGCTTTCGGGTTAACTAAGATTTGCGGATTTCGAGTGGCTGTGGCAGCAGCAGTAGCAGTCACTCGAAATACCAACTGCTACTGCAACTTAAAACTGCTACTTTATTTCTTCACCCACCCATCCTTCAGTGTCACTGTGCGGTTAAACACGAGCTTGTCAGCGGTTGAATTTTTATCCAGTGTGAAATAACCTTTACGAATAAACTGGTATCCTTTACCCGGAATAGCCGTTGCCAGATCAGGTTCGATATAAGTATTCGGAAGTATTTGCAGACTGTTTGGATTAAGATATTCTTTAAAGTCGCCATCTTCGTTGGATGGGTCATCTACCCGGAACAAGCGGTCGTACAGGCGCACTTCGGCAGTTTTGGCGTGAGGAACACTTACCCAGTGGATGGTTCCTTTTACGTTTATGCCACTGGTATCATGGCCTGATTTTGATTCGGGCAGATATTTGCAGTAAACCGTGGTTACGTTACCATCAGCATCTTTATCAAAACCTTCGCAGGTTACGATGTAGGCACTTTTTAAGCGAACGCTCAATCCAACTCCCAGGCGGAAGAATTTCTTTGGCGGTTCTTCCATAAAGTCTTCGCGCTCTATCCAAAGCTCACGGCTAAATGGAATATTACGGCCACCATCGCCACCTTCTACTTCAGGGTTATTTTCGCCCCACATTTCTTCAACCTGGCCTTCAGGGTAATTGGTGATCACCAGCTTTATCGGATCGAGCACGGCCATACGGCGCCATGCGGTTTTGTTCAGATCCTCACGGATGCAGAATTCCAGCAGGCTAAGGTCGATCATATTCTCGCGCTTGGCCACACCTATACGCTCGCAAAAATCACGTATAGACTTAGGCGTATAACCACGGCGACGCAAGCCGCTGATAGTCGGCATACGCGGGTCGTCCCAGCCATCCACATGACCTTCGGTTACCAGTTGCAGTAGCTTGCGCTTACTCATCACGGTATAGTTCATGTTCAGGCGGGCAAACTCATATTGTTTTGATGGGAATATCTCCAGCTTATCAATAAACCACTCATACAACGGTCTGTGCGGAACAAATTCCAGCGTACAGATAGAATGAGTGATCTCCTCAATAGCATCCGACTGTCCGTGAGCAAAATCATACATCGGGTAAATGCACCATTTATCGCCCGTACGGTGGTGATGCGCATGTTTTATACGGTACATCAGCGGATCGCGCAGGTGCATATTGGGCGATGCCAGGTCTACCTTGGCACGCAGCACTTTGGCACCATCAGGATATTTTCCATCCTTCATTTCCTCGAACAAGCGAAGGTTTTCTTCTACACTGCGGTTCCTGTATTCGTTACCCACCCCCGGCTGCGTAGGTGTACCTTTCTGAGCAGCAATTTCTTCGGGCGTGCTATCATCCACATATGCCAAGCCCTCGCGGATCAACGTCATGGCAAATGAGTAAAGCACATCAAAATAGTCAGACGCATACAGCTCATTGGCCCATTCAAAGCCCAGCCAGCGCACATCCTCTTTTATGCTGTCCACATATTCTACGTCCTCTTTCACCGGATTGGTATCATCAAACCGGAGGTTGGTCTGCCCGCCATATTGTTTAGCCAATCCAAAGTTTAAGCAAATGGATTTGGCATGGCCAATATGCAGGTATCCGTTAGGTTCCGGCGGGAAACGGGTAAGCACCCGGCCGCTGTGCAGGCCCTCGCGGATATTCTCTTCAACAATCTCCTCAATAAAATTTAATGATCTTTCTTCGCTCATGATATTATAGAATAGCGCAAAAATAGGCATTTAAGCTTAAAGCCGAAAGGTGAAAGCTGAAAGGGTTCGTATGGCGTAAAGTTTACCCCTCCCGGCCTCCCCTTAATGAAGCTACGGTGTACCCACAAGTTCTAAAATGCAGAAAGGCAATGACAAATAGGGTCTACCGCTTTGTAGAAAAGGATAATAAATATGATTTGTGCCGCATAGCGGCTACCCATCGTCAGGCAGATAAGCGCTTTGCATCTTTCACCTGGGAATCCGATAAAGGGTAGCCCCTAACGGGGCAAAAACCAAATTCACTTACATTGCCTACTACAAAGCGGTAGACCCTACGGGTCATAGAAAAGAAGCCGGTCTGAAGATGTGGGTATACGGTAGCTAAACTTAGGGAGAGATGTCCAGCGCAGCAATAACAGAGAGGGTAGAAATTTAGGGCAGGCAATGCTTTTAAAAGGTTGGTCTTTTAAAATCGTTTGCATAATTTTAACCCAATCCAAATTACCTAAACTTCATGAAATCATCTGTAATAACGATCGTACTCTTACTGAGTTTATGCTCATGTGGTAATAAAAAGGGGAAAATCGACCCTTATTATACTGACCATGGAGACTGGGATGATATAAGATTTCCTTTAATAAAACCTTATGAAGCTCTTTGCTTGAACGGAAGTCATGATTGGATAGTACAAACAACCCAAAATTCAGAATCATTTTTTTCTGCTCCTTCCACTAAAAAACTAAATGTTGTCAATGGTATCATTATGCTTTATAGTACTAAGACTATTTTAAATGGAGTTAATACCAAAGAAGCATGGTTTGTTTTGGCTCCTGAAAAACATGTAGAAAAGGGTTTTAGTACCCATAATGAATACTTACGTTACTTACAGCTGTTGGGAGTTAAGAATGAACCTAAACTTTACGATATAGAAGATGTGTCTCGATACTTTGGAGACCGCGATACAATTGATTGGCAGCACATTGATAAGAATTGAAATTCAAGTTCGGCTGTCATGCTGAGCCGGTCCAAGCATTGGCGGGTATGGCCTTTACGCACCATACTTCACTGGGCTCAGTGTGACACCCTTTTCTTTTCGAATGAACACAACCACTACAACTATTACAACCGCTTCAACCACTACAACCAACATCAACATATTCTTCTTACTTTTACGCCAACCAATACGGTTTACATGAGTAATACCTTTAACCGACCAATCCGTGTTCTTGTTGCTAAAGTAGGTCTCGACGGGCACGATCGTGGTGCGCGCATCATTGCTACCTCGCTGCGTGATGCAGGTATGGAAGTGATCTATACTGGTCTGCGGCAAACGCCCGAGATGGTGGTGAATACTGCTTTGCAGGAAGACGTAGATGCTATCGGCATTTCAATCTTATCAGGTGCACACATGACCGTCTTCCCCAAAATTCTCCAACTCATCAAAGAGAAAAAAATGGATGATGTTTTGGTAACGGGAGGGGGGATCATTCCCGAAAGCGATATGCGCGAGCTGAAGAATTTAGGCGTCGGAGAACTGTTCCCTCCTGGGACGAGTACCAAAGATATTGTTCAGTATATTACCGATTGGGTGAAAGAACATCGTAATTTTTAAATCTATCTGCCATGTTTGAAAATCTTCTTGTCGACTATAACGGCGCAATCCAGCATATCATCATTAACCGCGGAAGCAAACTCAACGCTTTAAATAAAAACACACTTGCTGAGTTGCACACTGCCATTTATGATGCATTTAATAATGATCGTGTAGGCGGTATCATCATTACTGGTGCCGGTTCAAAGGCGTTTGTAGCAGGTGCTGATATATCGGAATTCTCTTCATTTGATTCCTCACAAGGCGAGCAGTTAGCTCGTAATGGTCACAGACTAGTGTTTAACCAGATCGAGAATGGTAAAAAACCTGTAATAGCTGCTATCAACGGTTTTGCATTAGGTGGTGGATTGGAATTGGCTTTAGCTTGCCATATCCGCATTGCATCAGATAATGCCAAAATGGGATTACCAGAAGTGAGCCTGGGTTTAATACCGGGCTACGGAGGTACACAACGCCTTACCCAACTGGTGGGCAAAGGCAAAGCTTTCGAGATGATCCTTACCGCTGATATGATAACCGCACAAGACGCTTTGCAATGGGGTTTAGTAAACTATGTTGTACCACAAGATGACCTGATTGCAAAGGCCGAAGAGATTATGAATAAGATATTAAACCGCTCTCCAATGGCGGTTGAAGCTGCTATCGAAGTGATCAATTCAGCCACCCGGCCAGATGTTGATGGCTACGAAAAAGAGATACAAGGTTTCGCAAAATCCTTCGATACCCCCGATTTTAAGGAGGGTGTCAGCGCCTTCCTCGAGAAGCGAAAGCCTGATTTCCAGCGCAAATAAGCCCTTTTTATGACACAGTCCTGACCAAATTAGAAAATTGGTCAATTTTATCTTATTGTTAATCAATCGATTGAACAATCGTGACATTCAGATGAAACGGTGATGTTTTTTTCGTGCTTTACTTTGTTCCGTGTTTCAACCAAACACATGAACAATTAATAAGTAATACAATGAAAACTACATTCAAAATTTCAGCCTTAGTTTTAGCTTTTGCCGGATTTGCACTGGGCGCAAAAGCACAAACTACAACATCAACAACTACTACTAAAACTTCAGATGACCCCAATGGTATAGTAATAAGCATTGGCGCTGACGCCGGCATTCCGACAGGAAAATTAAACGATGCGTATAACTGGAACATCGGAGGATCAGTTCAAGCTGACATCCCGGTTGTTCCTCACCAGTTATTCGTAACTGTTAATGCTGGTTATAACAGCATCCAGGGTAAAAAGGATCTTTTTGGTGTTCAGGGAGTAGATGCAACTAACATCCAGTTATTACCTGTAAAAGCTGGTTTAAAGTACTTCCCAATTAGCCACTTCTATGTTCAGGGTGAAGCAGGTGCTGCATTTGCTTTAAACAAATCAGATGTTGGTTTTGACAAGAGCGCAGCATTTGTTTATGCTCCTCAACTAGGTTATCAGTTCCCATTGGGTGGCAAAAGCTATCTTGATGCAGGTGTACGTTACGAAGCATCAACCAAATTTAACAGCGCAGTTGATAACAGCAAAGTTAATTTCTTCGGTTTGCGTGTAGCTTACGCATTTGATACCAAGTAATAGTTTTACGCACATTACACTACCTTTAGAAAAGACGAGGGGCGATAAGCCTCTCGTCTTTCTTATTTCTTAAAAAAAATATAAAAATTAGCCTCTTAATTAAATTCACTTAAAAAATTAGCAAATTTGTGTGTAACTTGACGTGCAATAAATACGTTTACCTGTCAAAAGTACATCCCGGTTATGAAGAAAATACTCATCATTGATGATGAAGTTAATGTATCCCTACTGTTATCCAAGTTTTTAACTCGGAATGGTTTTGACGTTACTACTGCTGCCACAGGTACCGGGGGCATGGAATTGCTTAAAAATGTAGGTTTCGATCTTGTTTTATGCGATTTCCGCCTCGAAGATACCGACGGCCGCGAAATGCTGAAAAATATAAAAAGCCAATATCCAAAAACCGGTGTGATCATCATTACCGGTTACTCTGATATAAAAATGGCCGTTGAGCTCATCAAAATGGGCGCATATGACTATATCACCAAGCCGCTTTATCCTGACGAAATATTAAATACCATCAATAAAGCCTTTGAAACCCACCACGCTTTAGTTGACGAACCAGAGGTTACACCAATGGCCAGGGGCAATAATGGCAAGGAGGTAAAAAAACAACTGCCAAGCAACGAGTTTGTTGTAGGCAGCAGCAAAGCTTCAAAGGAACTGGCACGCCAGATAGAACTGGTAGCGCCAACCAATTACAGCGTAATTATTTTAGGTGAAAGTGGTACAGGTAAAGAATCTGCAGCAAAAAATATCCACCTGAACAGTCAGCGTGCGCACATGCCGTTTATTGCAATGGACTGCGGTTCGCTTACCAAGGAATTAGCGGCAAGCGAATTCTTTGGTCACGAAAAAGGTTCGTTTACAGGTGCCTTATATACTAAAATAGGTCACTTCGAGATGGCTAACGGTGGAACGCTGTTCCTTGACGAAGTTGGAAACTTATCTTATGATATACAGGCTGCCCTATTAAGAACGGTGCAGGAAAGAAAAGTAAAAAGAATAGGCAGCACCAAAGAGATTGATTTGGACGTGCGCATTATTATCGCTACGAATGAAAACCTGCAGGATGGTATATCAAAAGGCCGTTTCAGGGAAGACCTTTACCACCGCTTTAACGAGTTTACAATCTATATGCCTGCCCTGCGTGAGTTGGGTGGCGATATTATGTTATTGGCAGAACATTTTTTAAAGATTGCCAATGGCGAGCTTGGTCGTAATGTTACTGCTTTTTCCCAGGAGGTAGCAGATTGCTTTATGCATTACCGCTGGCCAGGAAATATCCGTGAGTTGAAAAACGTGGTGCGTCGTGCAACATTAATTGCAGAAGGCGATGTAATACCTATGAAAGCCCTACCTTTGGAAATATCAAATTTCAGAAACCCGGTAGTAGCAGAAGCGCCTGTGTATGCAACATCAGTAGTAGCAGAACCTGTAATTATTAATAAGGAAAACAGGAACGATCTGAAAAATGCAGCGCAGGAAGCAGAATACGATACTATTTTGAAAGTGCTGCGTGAGGTAAACTTTAATAAAACTAAAGCTGCAGAGATTTTAAATATCGACCGGAAAACGCTATACAATAAGATGAAAGCTATTAACCTGGGCAAATAAGATCATGCAAGAGCCAATAGAAGGGGGGAAACCAACAGAGGATAACGTAAGAAGGCTGCGTCACGACATCAGGAACCAGCTTTCGAACATCAATCTGGCTGTTGAGCAGTTGAAGTACGAGATACCGGATGATGCCGGCTCCGACAGTGAATTTTATATCAATACTATCGCCATAAGCTGCGCCAAGATCAATATGCTGCTTGACGATTTATAATTGACTGTAATACAACCGAATTTATATATTGGCACTGAAACATCTCAGTGCCTTTTTTGTTATTATAACATACTTATTGCAATTACTCCCCAATGTCAATTTTTAACTATAAACAGCGAAACAACATTATTCTGGTAGCCATCATTGTGCTGGGCTGTTTTTTAGTTTATGCATTGAGTGGCTTATTCAGTTCTATACTAGGGGCAATTGTACTTTTTACCATCTTCAGGCCACTTTATCTCAACCTGACCGAGAAACGGCGATGGTATAAACCAGTATCAGCATTGCTGATTATTTTCACTTCACTTGTTGTCATCGTTATACCATTCCTCTCGCTGAGTATAATGGTTATCAATAAGATATCTGGTATCAATAAAGACTCGTTACCTATACAGGAGTGGATCTATAAGATAGATGCATTCGCCGCATCGCATATCAATCAACCTAAACTGGCTGAAACTACGATGCAGAAGTTAGGGGCATACGTAACCGAGTTGTTCCCTTCAATCATCAGCAGCGCGGTTAGCATTGTGCTTACTTTGCTGGTGATGTATTTCCTGCTGTATTTTATGTTTACCCAGATCAAGGAGTTTGAGGCTGGTTTATTAAAATATGCACCCTTCCGCGAGCAGCATGCATTAAGGTTCTCGCAGGCGTTAAGGGATTCGACTTACAGTAATGTACTCGGACAAGGTATTATCGCCATTACCCAGGGAACATTGCTGGCGCAAGGCTTTTGGATATTCGGCATACCTGACCCGATCTTTTGGGGCGTTATAGGCTGCTTTATATCCTTCCTGCCGGTGGTAGGGGCGCCTACGCTGTGTATCCCGGCAAGTATCATACTTTTCGCAAATGATCATACGGTACGGGGGATATTACTGCTGGCATACGGCTTATTATTTATCGGTAATGTGGACAATGTATTACGTATGATCATCAATAAAAAGATAGCTAATACGCACCCTATTATATCAGTGATCGGGGTATTTATCGGGCTGCCATTATTTGGCATTTTAGGTTTGGTTTTCGGGCCGTTATTACTGTCTTATTTCTTATTATTGCTTGAAATTTACGAAACCAACCGTATGGCAGCTGATAGGCTAGCGCGGATAAAAACCGGAACTGACGGCTGATAGGATTAATATTTTTTGGCCGGGCCAATTAAAATACCGATATTAATAGGTAAATATTTCAATTATGAGGCGACAAAAAGTCTGAACGCGCATAATTGGCAAGATATTTAACCGTTAATAAAACAAATTTGGAACTATAAAATTATTATTAATATGAGCGATAACTCAAAAGTAGTGGTTGCATTGCTTGCAGGGCTAGCGGTAGGAGCAGCACTAGGGATATTATTTGCACCCGAAAAAGGAACCGAGACACGTGATAAATTGACTGAGTCGCTAAAGAGATTAGGAGATTCTATAAAGGAAACTGCTGCCAATGAGATCGATAACCTGGTAGGCTTAAAAGACAAAGTGGTTGACAATTTCAAAAGCAAATTAAATGGTGCCGAAGAAGAGCTTCAGGACGACCTGGAACACGCGTGAATATAACCCGAGCCTGGATCATACCATTTTCAGGGTCATAAAATAAGCCTATGGAAGAACAGAAACAAACGCCTCCTCCTATTATTGACCAGCTGAAAGAATATGCCGAAACGCAGATCAAGCTGGCAAAATATGATGCGATAGAAAAGGGTTCGAGATTTATGGCCGGTTTGATTACCGATTTGGTGATTGCGGTCATTTTTGTGCTTACGTTTCTGTTCCTGAGTTTTTCACTTGCTTTCGTACTATCAAATTTGCTGCATTCTTATTGGGCAGGGTTCGGTGCCATGGGGGGTATTTATCTTATTATAGCTATCATTATCATTTTGGCTAAGGAAAAGATAAAGAAGCCATTAATAGACGCATTTATCAAAAAGTTTTTCCAATAATATGACAGACGTAACTATAAATAATGCTGATGATCTGAAGGCAGAGATACTACGTCTGAGGCACCTGAAGGAAGAGCAGGGGGAAGCGCTTAAAGCACGTTTTAGCTCACCAGGCGCCGCTATTTCCAGCTTAATGACTGTGTTCCCAAAGGAATCAAGAACAAAGTTTGATATTTTCCACCAGGATTTTTTCGGTCTTATTTCACGAATACTTTTACCGTTAACCCTTAATAAAACGCTGTTTCGCAATTCAAACTTCATGATTAAGGGACTTGTGGGATTTTTATCTCAAAAGGCTTCTCACTTTATCAGCGAAGATTCAGTAACCGGCATTTGGGATAAGGTAAAATCTCTGTTCGAGAAAAAGAAACACAAGGAGGAAGATTTCGGCATCCCTCCTGAAAGCGAAGCGTCATAACCTGATTTTTCTGATTATCATAACATCTTAAGAAAGCTTATTTTTGCCCTTTAAATTTTTTAAGTGGGAAAAGATAAGTTAAGACGTTTTGCCGAAGTAAGCACCTTCAGCAATGTAGTTCAGTTAGATGCGGGCAAGCCTTTTAAAGGTAAATGGGCATCTGAGTTTTTTAAGAATGATAACCCGGTGGTGCTTGAATTGGCTTGCGGAAAAGGTGAATACACCGTAAACCTTGGCCGGATATTTCCTAAAAAGAATTTTATTGGCATCGACTATAAAGGCAACCGCATCTGGCGCGGGGCCAAAACTGCTTTGGAAGATGGTGTAAGCAATGTTGGTTTCCTGCGCATTCAGATCGAGACTATCTTAGATTACTTTGGTGAAGCCGAGATAGACGAGATATGGATCACGTTCCCCGACCCCCAGCCACAGATAAGCCGTGAGAAAAAGCGCCTTACCTCGCCGCGCTTCCTCGAAAAATATAAACAGATTCTTAAGCATGAAGGACCTATCAATCTGAAGACAGATAATGATAATTTGCATGCCTATACCTCTGAAAAGATTGAAGAACTTGGCTTGAAACTACATGTTAAAACTGAGGATCTTTACAACTCAGAACATGCGGATGAGGTGCTATCTATAAAAACCTATTACGAGAAGAAATATTTGCAGGATAATAAGAATATCAACTATCTTAAATTTTCATTCTAAATAACTTGAAAAAACGATGTCATTTCGAACCCGCGGGGGTGGTATTAGGCTAGGGTGCGGGTGAGAAATCTTATACGCCAGGTATATTCGCTACGTATGTCGTAGAAGATTTCTCCTCGCGGCCACTACATTTTCCCTGCCCGTTCGTCGAAATGACATAATTTTTTATAGTTTGGTAAAGCTAAAACAACTTATAAACTCCTATGCCCGATTTGAATTTTTACGACCAGGTATATCAAATTGTCCGCCTGATACCACCGGGACGGGTAACCTCTTATGGTGCTATAGCCAATAGTCTCGGCACAAAAGGTTCATCGCGGATGGTAGGTTATGCCATGCAGGCCTGCGGGACTGCGAACCCGCCCGTGCCCGCACATCGTGTTGTAAATAGTGCAGGGCTACTGACCGGCAAATTCCATTTCGGCGGCGATTTGATGGAGCAATTGCTGGCATCAGAAGGCGTAAAAGTGGAAAACGATAAAGTAGTAGATTTTAAAAAAGTATTTTGGGACCCGGCAATAGAATTGGAGATGTAACCTATCCAATTGGTATAAAATTGTAAAGAACAATTATTCCCACCAAAACAAGTATCGAAACTAATAGCGCCATCCTTGGATGGCCACGACGAGCAATCAACCGATAAGTTATCCAGCATAGTAATATTGGAATGCTTAAAGCCAGTATCCAAAACACGATTACTACAATAAGGTTAGGGGTCATTTTTGTCTCTATTTTTTAAATCCTTCAAATAATCCATCGATCGTGTCATAAATAACTCAACCACCACTTATCCTTATTGCTTTGCTTATAACGGTCATACCGTTTGCAAAGTGGGTACAGCCCGGCAACAATAGCGATCCAAACCAGGTAGGATACAGGCAACGAAAACCCATAGCCTTTCAGGTCCGTTGTGAACCATACGGGTTGCTTTAATAACCATATATGCCAATCTTGTCCGGCAGTGAGTGCGGAGGCGATCAGCGCTATTAAATGGATTATATAAATATGAATGAGGTAATAAAACATAGGTACCCGTCCATATACCGAAACCACTTTTACCACGCCATTTTGTATTCTCTCGGTAAAGCCTAAAAATAGGAGTGCTGATCCGATGGTCAAAAGGACATATAGTAGAGAGAATGGGTATTTTGTCACATTAATAAACGACAGGAAAGTAAAAAAGCCGTCCTTTTGTCCGCTCCATTTCACCGGGTCGCCGTAAACATTGATCCACCGGAGTATGATAAATAAGACGAGCGCAGCACCACCAATCGTAATCAATAGTTTTTTTCTTTTCACAGCATCATAACCTGAACCATACAATTCGCCCAGGCAATACCCTAATGACATTACGGCAAACAGAGGAACTATAGGGTAGCCTACCAGCAACATCTCATGATGCCACATAAAAAATTGCTGCTCGTGGACTAATGACCAGCCGAACTCACCCAATGTGTTTGGCGGGAAGTGAATATTATCCAATAGATTATGACCAAAAATGACCACGAGACTTAACGCGAGTATTACCCTTTTTGGCAGGTAGATCAATCCAGCCAAAATGATCATACCCAGGCCCAGTGCCCATATCGTTATAAAGAAAAACATGGGGAAGGTTATATTGAAGTTCCAGCCGAAATTGGTTACGATCATTTCCAGCAGGATAAGCCAAAGGCCTCTTTTCACCAGGAAAATTGATAGCTGCTTTTTTGTCTTTTTTTGCCCGATAAGATATGCCGAAGTACCCGCCAACAACAAGAAAATAGGAGCGCAAAAATGCGTGATCCAACGGGTGAAAAATAACACGCCGCTTGTTTTAGTCAGATCGGTCGGATCAAAATAAAACGATCCGAAGAATAGATAATCTCGTACATGGTCGAGTGCCATGATGATCATAATGCTGCCGCGCAGAAAATCAATGGATGTGATCCTGACCTTTGTGAATGTTGGCCGGGTTTCAGTGATGGCTTGGGTTGGATTCATATACCGAATATACGACTATTCATAACCGTATTAAACCCGATACTTGCTATAAGCTATTTGTTTACAAAACGGGGACGATTTGTATCCGCGCTATCCCGTTACTAAATGGATGATCTCATGCTCATCTGATTTAAAAGATTTTTAACTATCTCCAAATGATGAAACCGAAGATGAAGAAAATCAAAATTAACACCGATATGGACATAATGATCGCAGTGATAGGTTGACCTTTTCGTTTTATCGCTAAATAAATCGGATAACTTATAAATATTGGTACGCCAAATAGTAACAAACAACCTATGATTCCCGGGACAATGAAATGCCATGGTATTTCGCTGATATGCATTGCAATTATTATTTGATTATTGGATATAATGTTTAGACGATTTGTATCAACTCTATCCTGTTCCCGAACGGATCATAAAATGCAAACCTGTCCCAACCGGGCACTACGGGCTCTTTTACCAGTTCGACATGATGTGCTTCGAGTGTTTTTTTGGCAGCCGCCACATCTTCCACCTCAAAAGCAGTGTGCCGTGTCGATTTCGGCATTTTCGGTTCAACACCGATATGCAGTTGTATATCGCCAATATCAAACCAATAACCTTTGCTATTAAAAATATGATCGGGGCGCGGTATCTGTTTTAAGCCTATAACGTCGGTATAAAAAGCTTTGGCGTCTTCCAGTTGTTCCGGCGTTACACAAATATTGATGTGGTTGGCCCGCTTGAATTTGATCATTCGTGTTCGGCAAAGGTTAGCACATAATTATTATTATCGAGGATGGAAAACTCCGTCGCTCCGTAGAAAGTAACATCCAGTCCGGCCAATACTTTTACCTTATCTTTTATCGACTCGAAAAAGTCCCTGATATTTTTCAGATTGATGTACAATAAAAGAGATCCGCCATCTTTGCGCCGAATCTCAGGTAAAGTTTCCCCTAAACTTTCATAAGTCTGGAACATAATAGTCACGCTGCCGTTCACCATCATCGCCCAGACCAAATCGTCGCCATTTTCGGGTACAGACATCGTTACATTAAAACCGAGCATTTTATAAAATGCAATAGTTTCGGGCATATTGCTCACGAAAATATTGGGCGAAAGGCTCTCCATGACTTCTTAAGAATTTATCAGATAAAGTTAATACTATATCAGAACAAATAGTTGATGCCCGCCTGGTAATTTGAAACGCTTGCGGGGGTGGCCTGGGCTTGTGTTATCGGTGCGGAAAAACCGCGTGAGACGTATAATTCGATTTTGTTAGAGATCACAAAACCTGCTTTTGTATTAAAGGCTAGATAGAACTTTTCAAACTCGGGATAGTTTTTCTTCTCAATGGTGGATGTGTTATTAAAATTCATTATGTACGAACCACTGTACGATGAAAAATTCAGATTGACGCCCCCATCGATAAATACTTTAAGGTTATTGGTTGAGTAAATATTGTAAATGATCTGCGGGGATAACTGGGCGTTTGTCTGTTTAATATTTAACTCACCTGTTGTACCTATACCATTAAGCGGAGTTGGGGGGATAATGTAATGGTCTTTACTTAAATTGATCTCAGCCCTGAAAACAAATTTCTGTGTGTACTTATTTGTCAGAATATCTACACCACCTGATAAAAAAGCAGAAGTGCTGCTGGCATTTGTTCCTTCGGGAAAAAACGTGGCACCACCGCCAGTTTCCAGCTTACCAAACCGTGCTCCCGCTCCTGCAAAATACCGGATTCCAGACACACCAGATTGTTTTGTAGTTTCCGGCTTTTCTCCATTTATTAATTCAACAATAGCCTTCAGGTCGCTTTCTTTATAGTAGGCGTATTTTATTTTAGTAGACAGCTGAGGGTTGGTTATGTCATTATAGCTCACGATCTCATTTAACTGATCTCTGTATGTATAAGCTGTTTGATAAGAATTACTGTTATACACTACATAAAAAACATAGTAATCGAGCTCTCGGGGATTAACGTTCTTGTCGGTTGAGATGTAAAAACGCGTTTTTACAGAATCGGTAAAACTATAAAGTGAGACTTTTTTCCCTTGCTCAATAACTTTCAAAAACGTTGTTTCTGAACTGCGCGAAGTGTCTACACCAACATGCAGTGTATTTATATTGGTGGTGGAATTGCTTTTTGAGAAAGCAAATTTATGATAATGTTCTATACCGGTTATTCCAAAAGCATTGGCAGTTTTATTTGTAAATGTTTGGGGCGACTGATTTAAATTACTTTTAAATGTAAATGCCTTAGGATTATTTTCCCATTCTTTGTAGTCGATAAATCCTTTCAGGGTATCATTTTTCAGGTCAACAACATAACCGGGTTTGTAATTACTTTGTGCGAAGGATGACAAAGACACGGACAAAAAGAAGGCAAATAAGTATACGTATTTCATGTGCTAAGATTTAAGTCCGGAAAAATAGCTTTTTTTAATAATATTCATAGAATTTAATAGTCAAAAAATGGGAAAACTAGCAGATGATTTCAATGCATACCGTACTAAAATGAACGATAGGATAATGGAATCAGCCAATACTAATATCAAACGTTTTTTCGCGCTCGACACGACCAGTTATGCCGAAGGCGCGCTTGACGTAAAGACCAAAGAAATGCTGGGCCTTGTGGCCTCTATGGTGCTACGCTGCGACGATTGTATCAAATATCATCTGGGCAAATGCCACGAAGCAGGCGTTAATAATGATGAGATGAACGAGATATTTATGATCGCGAACCTGGTGGGTGGTTCGATTGTTATCCCGCACTACAGACGGGCAGTAGAATATTGGGATGAATTGAACGGGGATTAATTAATTCGTCAATGACAATGCCGCACAAAAAAGCTGCCTGTATTACTACAAGCAGCTTTCGACTCTGTATTAAAAACTGTGTTTATTTCAAGCTAAATGTGGTTGAACCCATTTTGCCGCCGTCAGCATAAAGCAATACCTGGTAGGTGCCTTTTACAAACGGAGGAGCCGGGTTAACCCAATCAATGGTATAGCCACTGCCATCATCTTTAAAGTCGATAGAAGTTTTGTAAGTATATTGCAGATCCTGGCCTTCAGACTGGAATGTTCCTGCATCCTTTGTATCTGTGATCAGGTTACCTGTAGGGTCAAGGATACGTACATAAACATCATGCATGCGTTTTTCGGCGATGCTGTTTTCAGCTACAGTAAAGTTGATCTTGATTTTTTTAGCCGGGCTTGCACGGGTTACGTCAACCTCTTTTCCGCTACCCTTGATCTTATACGCGACCACGTTGGCCTGGGCCAGCTTTAACACGGATGCGACCTTGACCTTTGAATCCAGGTCCTGATTTTGCTTTTCAAGATCAGTGGCCTTGGCGGTGGTTGTTGCCAGGTTTGTCTTCAAAGTATCCCGTTCATTACTAAGGCTGGTATTTTGTTTTTTCAACTCTTCAATGTCGGCTGTGTATTTGGTAACAAAGTACCTGAGTTGTTTTACATCTTCCTGGGCTTTGGCAAGTTCTGCTTTGGTTAGCTTTCCTTTGGCCAATTGCACACGTAATACTTTGATTTTAGATTCAAGCGAATCATTTTTGGCTTTCATAGCGGCAGTCATTTTTGCCTTGCCGGTATTTACCTGTTCTATTTGTGCTTCCAGGCTGTCTAGTTCGATCTTCAGCCTGTTTCGTTCATCGTCCTGATAGATAATTTTTGTATCCGATTTATTTTTTTGCAGATACAAGTATACATCTGTCCCCAGCAAGGCCAAAACCACAACAATCAGAAAATAGATTACGTTAGAATTCTTTTTGGGAGTTTGTCCGGATTGATTTTCCATGGCGGTCTTAAGTTGTTTAGTTTTAAATTAATTAGGGCTGTTTAAAAATGTGTGATGCTACAGCCAACAAGCTTTCAAATTTTGTGTGTTTAGACGTTTAGCGTTAAATATTTCTTTGTGGCAACAAACTTGTTACAAGATTGTTTTACTTAAACTTAAAAATTATTAAACGAAAAAATGATAAAATTATGACATTGGCTTTCCTGTTGGCTCAGATTCATAGCTAAATCTGCTTTAAATGTAAACACAAAAAAGCTAAAAAACCAATACTTAAGTACAAATTGATTTAATAATAAAGCAATAGATTTTTGAGTTTCATATCTTTGCACCTTTTAGAAATGCCCTCCTGATGCGTATTTACAAATATTTCATATACTTTATACTACTGGTACTTCTTTTCCTTAATGTACATGCGCAGCAGGTTGATACGCTGGTTAAGGTAAGGATCGATATTGCCACGAAAGTAAAAGTAGCCCCAAAGCGCGAATTCAGAGGGGTTTGGGTAGCTACAGTAGCAAATATCGACTGGCCCAAGCAGGGTCGCATATCTGTCGACGAGCAAAAGCAGGATCTTCTTACCATATTAGACGAGGACCAGCGCATTGGTATCAATGCGGTAGTGTTCCAGGTGCGTCCGGCTGCCGACGCTTTTTATGCGAAAAGTTTGGAGCCATGGTCAAAATGGCTGATGGGGCAACAGGGTATGGCACCGGCCAATGGTTTTGACCCGCTTCAATTTGCCATAGATGAATGCCATAAACGCGGCATGGAGTTGCACGCCTGGTTCAACCCGTACCGCGCAACTTTCGATAGTAATTTTAGGGCGTTGAGTCCAAATCATATCACTAACACACAGCCGAGCTGGTTTTTTACTTACGGTGGAGTTAAAGTATTCGATCCGGGAATACCGCAAGTGCGCGATTATATTGTAAAAGTGATCCTGAACGTGGTAGATAATTATGACATCGACGGCGTGCATATGGACGATTATTTCTATCCGTATAAAATCGACGGCCAGCAAATACGTGATGCCCAAACTTATAAAACCTATGGCGGTGATTTTGTTGATATTAACGACTGGCGTCGCAATAACGTCGATCAGCTGATAAAAATGCTGGGCGATAGTGTGCACGATCATAAATACTATATAAAATTTGGCATTAGTCCGTTTGGTATATGGGCTAATAAGGGTCATAACCCTGCTGGTTCAGATTCCCACGGGTTGGAAACCTATTATGAACTATATGCAGACGCACGTAAGTGGATGAAAGAAGGCTGGATTGACTATGTGGTACCACAGCTTTACCGCCCTACAAACGACCGCCTGATGGACTACAATAAGCTGGTTGACTGGTGGAGCGATAATACATACGGTCGTCATTTATACATCGGCCATGCAGCCTATCGCGCGTTTGAACCAAGATCAAGAGCATTTTTGAATCCTTATGAGTTACCCAACCAGATCAAATACCTGCGAAACAATACCCGTGTAGAAGGTAGCGTATTTTTCAGCAATAATTCGCTGATGCGTGATGCTTTCGGTTTCACCGATACGCTCAAAAACAATTATTATAAATATGCTGCACTGCCGCCGGTAATGCTCTGGCTGGATTCGGTGCCGCCAAATCCGCCTAAAAACGTGGCCGGTAAATTTAATGGGAGCAATGTTCGTTTAGCATGGTCTATGCCTGACACAGCCAAAGACGGCGATCCTGCTTATGGTTTTGTAGTTTACCGATTTGAGGGAACTGAAAAAGTGAACCTGAATGATCCGAAATATATCCTGCATATTCAATATAACGACGATCAGGCTTATGAGGATAAAACCGCGCAACGTGGTAAAACATATCTGTATGTGATCACTACGCTTGACCGGATGAAAAACGAAAGCGATCCAAGCCCTACTATAGCGGTAACGACCAACTATCCTACTACTCAATAGATTGTCAGGTAGGTATTTCAATAAGATTCTTATCCGCCAGCGAGCGCAGATAAATATCTATCTCTGTATCGCCCATGCCGTATATCTTTTCGTTTTTCCAGAAGGCCTGGTAGATAGCGTGTTTTGTTTTTATACCACTGTTGTAGATATCCAATAACGTTTGTTCTATGTAGTTCAGGCCTGCCGTATTAACTTCAATTTTCTTTAGATGAGCTTCCATAGCTGGTTTCAATGCATGCATATTGCTCCAAAAGGTTGTCAACTGCAAGTCCTCCCATAGCGTTTTTGGATTCCCGGTTATAAATTCCTTCCATTCTTCTGTAGCTATTGCGAAATCTATCTCGTTTAATTGAACCCTGATATTGTCATAAAGATATTCCAGTTCCTTTGCGTTTAATTCCCCCATTCCCCTGAAATCCTCCTTCCCTGGAAAACTATCAGGACATATCAAATAAATATTTGGAGGAGAGAGATCCGTCCTTTTTTGAAGCAAGGCTAATACCCCCAACATATTGACCTGGCAGTGCAAATCAAATTCGAACCATAAATTTATCTCGCTGTAATTATCATTGAGTTTACCTAATTGGTCTACAACGTTATGCATGTATTCATCAATAGGTGCATTAAATGTTTCACTTATCCATTTAGCTCTTGTTCGCCAGAACTCGGATGACGAGATATCTGCTCTTAATGGCCCCTCACTTAATACCTCGCGCCAAACCAAAATGTCGCCATCAAGGCCTGTGTCTTTAAAGCTGTATGCCGTGGAATCGCCGTTGAGTATGTGTAGGATGCTGTTCATTTCCGTAAATATCGAATAATGAATATTGAACGCCAAATATTGAAGCATAATGTTATAACACAACACATAAAGTAATTCTCTCCCTAAACTTAGCTACCGTATACCCACATCTTTATGATTTACCCCATCGGGGTAACATGTTGGTAGAAAAGAGATACAATATCCATTTTGCGCCGTAGGTGCAATATATCTTCGCCATGCCTAGCATTTAATATTGCACCTACGGCGCAAAAATATTATATGGATTGTTGTTTCTACCAACATTTAGCTCCTAACGGAGCAGCTTTTCCTAAGTGATATACTTGTGGGTACACCATAGCTGATTCCAGGGGAGGAGTTAGCCATTCTAATATTCTAGCATCCAACCATCACTAAATTCGAAATAGGATATTCGATATTCGATATTCTGATTACTTTTGGGCACATGTCGACCCGCAATAAACTTTATTTTGCTTCTGATATTCATTTGGGTGCTATTAGTTATGCCACCAGCCGCGAGCGGGAAGACCGCCTGATCCGCTGGCTGGATATGGTAAAGGAAGATGCGGCAGAGATTTTCCTGGTGGGTGATGTATTCGATTTCTGGTTTGAATATAAGACTGTAGTACCTAAGGGCTATATCCGTTTTTTGGGCAAGCTTGCACAAGTGGCCGATTCAGGCATCAAAATATACATGTTCAAAGGCAACCACGATATGTGGATGTTCGATTACTTCCCAAAAGAATTTGGAGCAGTTATCGTCAGCAATGAACTGGAGATTGAACGTAATGGCAAAAAGTTTTATATCCACCACGGTGATGGCCTTGGTCCGGGGGATGCGAAATATAAGTTTCTTAAGAAATTCTTCCGTAGTCCTTTCTGCCAATGGTTATTTGCACGTATTCACCCCAATTTAGGAGTTGGAGTGGCCAATTATTGGTCAAGCCACAGCCGCATTGCGGGCGAAAAGAATGATGGGCTTAAACCCGGTCAGTACGAATGGCTGATTACTTTTTGTAATGACTTGTTAAAGACAAAATACTTTGATTACCTCATATTTGGCCATCGTCATAAAACCGCGGATGTGATGCTGAATGACAAAAGTCGCTATATAAACCTGGGCGAATGGGTGAAGACTTTTTCTTACGCTGAATTTGACGGACAGGAACTTCATCTTAAACATTTTGAAAGCCCGATTGTAGCTAAATAAAGCAACAATCATATGTCGGGCAATAACAGAACAGACTCTGCATCACGGGTGATCAAGGCGTCTCCCGAAACTATTTATAAAGTACTTCTGGATCGTGAAGCAATTGCCGAATGGCGTCCACCCAAAGGTATGAAGTGTTATATTTTTGAATTTGATCCGCAGCAAGGTGGCAAGTTCAGGATGTCATTCAGCTATATCAGTCAGCAGCATGAGACTGAAGGTAAGACATCGGCACATGAGGATATTTTTCACGGCTACTTTAAAGAATTAATTCCCAACAGGCTGGTTACCGAAGTTGTACAATTTGAATCGGCCGATCCGGCCTATGCAGATGAGATGACTGTCACGACGACACTGGAACCTGTTGGAGAGGACACAAAAGTAACATTCACTTGCAGCAATGTACCGAAAGGTATAAAATCTGAAGATCACCAGCAGGGCATAAATTCAACTTTGGATAATTTGGCGGCTTACGCTGAGCCCATCGCTCACTTAAGCCATTGATATGACATTTGCACCACATCGGCAATACTAAAATGTCCTTAAAATTTCGTATTTTTGTGCGATTTTTTGCTGAGGTTCAATACCCTGGCAGAGAGGTATAAAACTATGTTAGAAAAGTTAGAAGCGATCCACCAGCGTTGGAAAGATGTAGAAGGCGAATTGAGCAGCCCTGATGTAATGTCGGATATGAAGCGTTTTGCACAGTTGAACAAGGAATATAAAGACCTTGCCAAAATTGTGGACGAGTATTTCATCTACCGCAATATCATCAGCAACATCGAAACCAATAAAGAGATATTGGCCACCGAAAAGGATGAAGATTTTCGCGAAATGGCTAAAAGTGAGCTGGACGAATTGCTGGTAAAGCAGGACGAGAAGGAAGAAGAGATCCGCCTGATGCTGATCCCTAAAGAACCGGAAGATGCCAAACATGCCATTGTGGAAATCCGTGGCGGTACCGGTGGTGACGAAGCTGCTTTGTTTGCCGGCGATCTTTACCGCATGTATATGCGCTATTGCGAAAAACGCGGCTGGAAAACTGAACTGGTTGATTACACCGAAGGCACTGCAGGCGGTTATAAGGAAATTGTATTCAATGTACTCGCGGAGGATGCTTACGGTACTTTGAAATATGAATCAGGTGTTCATCGTGTACAACGTGTACCTGATACCGAAACCCAGGGCCGTGTACATACTTCAGCGGCAAGCGTGGTGGTATTGCCTGAGGCTGACGAGTTTGATATTGAACTGAACCCCAGCGATATCCGGAAGGATTTATTCTGTGCTTCAGGACCGGGTGGACAATCTGTAAACACTACATACTCGGCTGTGCGACTAACTCACATACCAAGCGGTATAATTGCACAGTGCCAGGATCAGAAATCACAATTAAAAAACTACGATAAAGCCTTACAGGTATTGCGTTCAAGGATTTATGAAATGGAGCTGCAAAAGCACCTGGAAGAAATCTCCAAAAAACGTAAAACTATGGTTTCTACCGGCGACCGCTCGGCTAAGGTGCGTACCTACAACTATCCGCAGGGCCGTGTTACCGAGCACCGCATCAGCCTTACCATGTATAACTTACCGGGTGTAATGAACGGGGACGTACAGGAAATTCTGGAAGCGCTCCAATTTGCCGAGAATGCAGAAAAACTAAAAGAAGGCACCATCGCTTAAATCATCTGTTTTTAGTCAGATTTTCTTAAAAGTTTAACATATTGTTAAGCGAGCGCGGTTTTTCATGTTATTTTCATGTTTGGCTTTTACTTTCGGGCAAAATGCATATTGCATTAATTGTGTCCATGTGGCACAATTAACGAATTTTATTGATGCCCCATGTTAGCTGTAAAACATTATAATAACGACCAAAATATATTCAGGCGCGAAATGCGTTTGATGGGAAACCGTTTCGAGATCAGTGTTGTTGGTAATGATCCTGTTTGGGCAGATAACTGCATCGATGCTGCCGTTGCCGAGATTAGCCGCGTTGAAAAGCTGCTCAGCACTTTCAGCGACGATAGCCAGATCAACGAGATCAACCGTAATGCGGGCATCAAACCGGTGAAAGTTAATGCAGAGATCTTCAGGCTTGTTGAGCGAGCACTCAAAATTTCTGAGCTTACTTTCGGTACTTTCGATATCACTTATCATGCGGCTGACACAAATATCGACCCAACTAAGATAGAACGTGAGTCGGTAAAATTCACCAATTACAAAAATGTACAGATCAACGAAACAAATACCACCGTTTTCCTGAACGAAAAAGGAATGCGTATAGGCTTTGGCGGTTTGAGCAAGGGCTACGCTGCCGACAGGGCAAAATATGCATTACAATTAATGGGCGTAAGCAGCGGCGTGATCAATGCAGGCGGCGATTTGCTTACTTGGGGTTTACAGCCAGGTAACGCTCCATGGACCATCGCTTCAGCTGATCCTGAGCGCGAATTTCAACCTTTCTCTAATATCAATATCAGCAATATGGCTGTGGCCACATCAGGCAACTTCGAAAAGAATGTGACTATAAGCAGCAAAAAATATACGCACAACGTGGATGCCAAAAAAGGCTTTCCTGTTAGTGTGCTTAGGAGTGTAAGTATCGTTAGCCCAACTGCAGAACTGTCAGATGCCATGGCTACGCCGGTGATGACGATGGGAGTTAACGCAGGTTTATACCTGATCAACCAATTACAGCAATTGGCCTGCGTGATTATTGATGACCACGACAGGGTTTACACTTCAAAAGAAGTTAATTATTTGTCTTAGTTTGGAAATTGGCCTGCTTAAATTTGGCAGGCTGACAAATGAGAGATTTTGCCCCAAAGCGCTGATAGAATCTGTTTAACCTGCAAGATTATAGGTTGTGCTCGTTATCATTGATGGCTTCTTTAGGCCGGCGGGCAAATTATATCGCTAAAAATTTCCATTTTTGATAGATAAATAATAACGTTACATAAGCCCGGAAGGACAACCGGGGGTTATGGTTTAACCTGAATGGATTGCGTTTGAAAAAACTTTTAAACTTTTCTACTCCAAATGATTAAGTGGTTTGTGTATATTGTCCTGCTATTGATACTCATACCATGTTTATCTTCCGCAAAATTTACTGATGGTGCCTATCACCATAAATCTTTAGTCTTTCATACCGATTCGGCATCTATAAGAGTTCTTTATAGCGACACCACCAATAAGAAGAAACAACAGGAAGCCGACGACAAAAAGAAAATAAAAGAAGTTGCCAAAGCGAAGCGTTTACCAAAGCCGGAAAAGGTTGATGATAACAACGCCGCAAATTCACAAAATAAAACAAAGCCAAAACGGCAACGACGCCCGGCGGGATTGGAGCGGCCTCCTGAAATACCGAGGAGGAATGGTAATTAATTGTATCAATGGACATTATATTGCGTATTTACTAAAATGAAATACATCTGTGCCCTGCTTCTTTTGACGATTTACCTGGATGTGAGCGCCATGCCGGTAAATCGTGGTTTCGCACATCATTCAGCCCGGATAGTTGCTGATTCTGATACCATTGTCAAGAAAAGATCAGTTTCGGCGGGTATAAGCTATGGCAGCGATGCAAGCTTTTTCGGTCGTACCGGCCCCGTAAAGTATCCATTCCTGAATACAGATGTTATTTACAATACTAAATCTGGCTGGTTTATTTATGGATCGGCATACAAGGTATTGGGCTCCATTCCTAATATTGACGAGATCGATCTGGGCGCAGGGTATGTATATCATATCACGCCAAAATTTTCTGGTAACATTAGCTATACCCGTTTCATTTTCGACAGAGATGCCCTGATCATCAAATCAGCTTCTTCCAACGATATCAACTTTAATAACAGCTATGACTGGAAGATATTAAAATCAGGCGTTATAGTAGATTATTTATTCGGTGAATCACATGATTTTTTTATTACGATAAACAATTCCAAATACATCGAGACCAATTGGAGCATTTTTGATGATAAGGATTATCTCTCGTTTAATCCGGGAGTTAACATCATTCTGGGCACGCAAAACTTTGTCCAAAAATATAATACGAATCACCCGGGTAAGGTGGATTACGATATACCGATCGGCCCCCCGATCAGCATTCAAAAATATGCCAAGCACAACAGCGAGATCGATATGCTGAATTATAGCTTTAAAATTCCTATCGCTTACAACAGGCCCCATTATACATTTGAGTTTGCTTATAAATATTCTATCCCTGTAAACGTTGAGGGTATATTAAGGAACCACAAAGAATCGTTTTATAACCTGACTTTTTATTACGTTTTTTATTAGCCGATGAATGTTCTGATTGTTGAAGACGAAAAAGCATTGACCAATGAGTTGGAGATCTTCCTGTCCAACTCCAACTATATCTGCGACGTTTGTTTTGATGGTACTTCTGCATCAGAAAAAATAGCAACCAATCTTTACGATTTTATACTGATCGACCTTGGCCTGCCTGACTATGATGGCCTTGACCTTTTAAAAGAAGCAAAAAAATATAATCCCGAAGCAGCCTGTATTATATTAACTGCCCGTGCCGAAGTAAATGATCGTATAAAAGGACTTGATCTGGGCGCTGATGATTACCTGCCCAAACCATTCTCGTTACTTGAGTTGCAAAGCCGTATGCAAGCTATCATGCGCCGGAAATTTGGCTTAAAGCAGTCTGTAGTGATGCTGGGCGATTTTATTATTGACTTAACCAACCGGACGATAGCTCACAACAATACGCCGATAGGTACTATTACCAAGAAAGAATTCGACCTGATCGCATATATGCTACTGCATAAAAACAGGACGCTGACCCGCTCACAGTTAAGTGAGCATATATGGGGAAGCATTGTTAATGATGATTACGATTCTAATTACATTGATGCCCACATTAAAAATATCCGCAAGAAACTGAATACCTACAGCGCCCCTGATTGGCTGGAGACCGTACGGGGACTCGGGTACCGTATAAACATTAATAGTTAATATCTTGAAGCTTGGCACCAAACTGACACTGTTTAATACCATCTCAAAGGTGGTAATAGTAGTGTTGTTTGTGTTGCTTTTGCCTACGCTGATCAAAGATATTAATCGAAGCTATACAGATAACTGGCTGAAGCGACAACAAGAGAAGGTATTAAAGATAGTTAGCGGGCCGGGCATAAATAATTACATCCAGAATGGTGAAGGATATGGTAGTTATAACGCGCTGTTGAAGGAAGAATATGTGAGTTTGGACGTCGACTCGCTGAATGAAAACATCGATACTATTGTTAATGAGAACCGCCTTGTAGAGGGAGACACAATCCAGTACCGTATCCTCAGCCACAATTTTAAAGTCGGTAAACAGAACTACATATTGGAGATTGGAAAAAGCGTAGATACCATTAATGAGACTGCGACACCATTACAAAACATTGCGCTCGAAATATTGCTGGGGATGATCCTGCTGACTATCCTGGCCGACCAAGTTTATTCGACCTATGTATTGCGGCCATTGGGGCTCATTATTAAAACCAAATTGATAGGGCATAAATTCCCGCACCATACGCCTTATAAAAAGGTTAAGACTTCCACGACCGACTTTGAATATCTGGATATCAGTATTCATAAAATGATCCAGACCATTGAAAACACTTTTCAAAAAGAGAGAGAGTTTATTTCAAACGCGTCGCACGAGTTGATGACGCCTATATCTATTCTGCAGTCCAAGATCGAAAACATGTTTGAGGAGGAAGATATTCCGGACGAAACCAAGGTGAGACTGTTAGAAATGCAGAAGATATTGAACCGGTTGAAAAGCATCACTAAAACCTTGCTCCTGATATCGCAGATAGAGAATGAACAATTTTTGAAGGAAGACAGCATTTCATTATCTGAACTGATACATGAGGTTTACGAGGAAATATCAATCCGTTTGCAGGAGAAAGAGATCAGTTGCGTGATAGATGTTCCGGCAGAATGGCAATTAAACCACGTAAATAAATTTCTGCTATTCAACCTGTTCTTCAACCTGATAAACAACGCCATTAAGTATAACAAGGAGCACGGTGAAATTAAAATAACCGGGCATACAGATAACAAATTCTTCCTTATTGCTGTTGCCGACACAGGCATAGGCATCAGCGCTGAACGAATACCCCATATTTTCAATCGCTTTAAAAAGTTCACGCAGTCGCTCCAGCAAGATAGCTTCGGATTGGGGTTGCCCATAGTAAAATCAATTGCCGACTTTCATCAAATCCGTATCGAAGTGGCCTCGGAACCGGAAGTTGGCACCACTTTTAAGCTCATTTTCCCGGTTGATCTTATAACAACTCAATCTTAATTCGCTATAAATAAATCACTTGTAAATATTTTTAATTTTATACTACTTTTCCTATAGACATTATAGAAATATTTCTATATTTGTCCCATGATGGTTAAACAATATGTTTTCTGTCATACATAATGCAGGGCGCTTATCGGAGCAAACAGATGGTTCGAATCCATCCTCTGCGTCTCTCTTCTCTCTCTTAGGTTTTATAATTGGTTGAAAGAGTTCCTGCCCATCAGGAACTCTTCTTTTTTAAGTTAGTGCCGGATTAATTTCTGCTACGCTAAACAAGTTGGCCCCTAATTCATTGGACACTCTTACTTCATAATCTCCAGACTGAAGAACAGATTCACTAAAAGTTCTGTCGAGTAATGATTGTATAACAGACATTGGCTCATAGCACCACGGGATCACTTCGTCGATCGTATCCCCTTTGTACAATTTTATCAAAGCTTTCTCGAATGTTGATACAGACCTAAGCAGCGGTGAGGTATCCTCAGCGAGATTAATAAAATCGATAAATTCGTCTCCTGCCTCCTCACTAAATACAGAGAATTTTTGTGTGGCAAATTGCTGCGTGTACTTCTCAAACTTTCCGTACGATTCCAGTAACCTGGTTGTTAATACGCAATAGTTCTGTATCTGGAGTTGTCGCCACCAGAGCACTATTTTTTTTGCCAAAACGAGATTTTGGGAAGAAGCAACTTCCCGGAGATAAGCATCGTCCAGGTCATCAATATCTGAACGTGACTTAACCAGGTTCAGCAAATTAACTTGAAGCGTTTGCAGGTTCATAGCTCTTATTAACTATCTGGTCAATTTTTATAAGCTCTTCAATTATACTTTCGGGTGATATTCTTTCAATAAACTCATCTAATATTTCAAAGGTAATAGCGCCAAGCTTTTTAGGATTTCTTTGAATAATATCCCCGGTAAGGTCTAAGGTACTGTCTGCAACCAACCCTGCATGAATATCCATCATAAAATTAGAGTCCGGATCGGTTTGCCCGCTGGCCACATGCAACTCGTATACATTATTCAAATCCAATTCATCCAAAAAGGAAAGAATGTTTAATCCAAAGTTATGGGCATCACATTCCATATTGTATACGTCTAATATTAATCCGCAACCTGTTAAACTGCATATCTTATTCAGAAATGCGGCATCAGTATATGACGACGGAGGCATTGGCAGCATATTGATAACATTTTCTAAAAGGAATGGCACTTTAAATCTTTTTTGGATCGAATCCACGCGCCTGCATATTAAATCGACAGTTTCGGTAGTGCGGGGTAGCGTAAGCATTGTGCCAAGTGCTTCGCCATTTACCGTTGTATAGGCCAAATGTTCGCTATGCCATTTGATGTTCAAATTGCCAAAAAGTTGATCCAGCAGCTTGATATACTCCTTTGAGTAGCCATCGTAAGAACCTATAGAAAGCGAAATGCCATGTACAAGCAAATTAGCAGCTGAATTCTGCTGCATCCATATCAGTTCTTCAAGACAATCCGGGCGGATGGCAACCTCGTCTTTACTTTTGTAAGCAAGCGAGTCAGGAGAGATTTCGATATGCTGCACATAAGGTAATATCTTTTTCAGGTAGCTGAAATTTCTCCCTTCGTAAGTTGTTCCTACTGATAAACTCATATAAATGTTTTTAAACCTGCCAGTGAAAGCTCACCGGCAGGTTGGTTAAATGGCACGATTAACCAAATGCGACTTGCGTGCCTTTTATTCCTTTTAAAGATTCTCCAAGTTTTTCCAGGCCCGGATCAGGATCGCCTTTGAACACGACCTCAAAACCCAGCAACCCGCAGGGGCGGCAGCCGGTTTCGTGACCTATTTTTGCAAGAATTTCAGATAAATGTTCAACAGTAGCGTTCCTTGCTACTTTGACGGTTATTGTGTTTGGCATAAGTACAGATTTTGTTGCCTACCTTGAAATCCCGTTTTCGGCTCTTCGGTTGCTTACTCTTTTTGTTTGTCTTCGCTGCAGTCAATTACAAAATGGATTTTCAGCCTGCTCCGTCAGATTGTTGATAATAGTATTTTAAGATTACAACAAATTGATATTTAGTTGATTGTATAAAGCTATTGCCATCCATTGCAAGCATCAATGTGGAGAGCACGCATTCCCACTGGGTGTTTTCACCTGAAATAGAAGCGTATTTTTACTTAAAAAGAAATAATGTCATTAATCAAAGAGAAACAAAACCATCATGCCTGTCTCTTCTGAAAATGATTCTGAAATAAAAAACTATGTTTGTATTTGCAGACCGATTATGAAGAATTACCTGAAGATTGTTGAGATTGATGAATATTCCATCACCCCGAAATATTTACAATTGATAAATTCCATTTTAAGAGGGATTGAGTCAGGGAAAATTGAGAAGGATGATATTCTGCCGTCTATTAACGACTTTTGCGTAGCCCTGGATACCTCCAGGAACACCATTGAAAGAGCTTATACCGAATTAAAGAAAGCAGGTGTTGTAAAATCAGTTGCGGGGAAAGGTTATTTCATAGCAAATACCAATTTCAGTCAGCCGGTAAAAGTTCTGCTGCTGTTTAACAAGCTCAGCAGTCATAAAAAGATCATGTACGATGCCTTTGCAGCAACATTAGGAAACAACGCGGCAATCGACTTTTACATCTATAACAACGACTTCAACGTATTCAAAAAACTAATTCTGGATAAGATCAACAACTACTCCAAGTTTGTGATCATCCCGCATTTTATGGAGAATACGGAACGTGCCTATGAAGTGATCAACACCATCCCGAAGGATAAACTGATACTAATGGATAAACTGGAGTCAGGGGTTACCGGCCAGTTTGGAGCCGTGTATGAAAGCTTTGAGAAAGATATTTATGAAGCTCTTGAAAAGTTGCTCGACAAACTGGGCAAGTATCATACGCTTAAGATCATTTTCCCGGAAAGCTCTTACTATCCAAAAGAAATACTTACGGGTTTCCTGAATTTTTGCCAGCAGTATGCTTTTGATTATGAAGTGATCTATTCCTTAAAAGAGGAAGAAATATCAAAAGGCGTTGCCTATATCAATGTGATGGAAGATCACCTCGTGGAACTGATTGAGAAAATCATTGCAGCCAAATTAAAAGTCGGGAGGGATGTGGGTGTGATCTCTTACAATGAGACACCATTAAAAAAGATTATCCTGGATGGGATAACCACTATCTCGACTGATTTTGAACTAATGGGCCAGAAAACAGCAGAATTGGTTTTAACCAACTCAACTGATCATATCCCCATTCCTTTTAAAGTTACGGAGCGCTGTTCGCTTTAGTCTTCCTCGAGCAGAAAAAGACTCATACTTCGCGGACCGTGTGCACCTATGATTAATGATTGCTCGATATCGGCTGTTTTTGACGGACCGGTTATAAAAGCACCAAAACCTTGTGTAGTAATACCGATAGTGCTGTATGCATCATGCATCGTTGCAACGATATTATTCGTTTCAACAATCACAGCTAAATGCTGGGTAATAAATGGCAATACCCTTTGCCCCATCTGATCTTCGGTGATCCAGATAGCGCCATTTTCAGAGACAGCAAGATCAGACTGCAATACCGCCAGTTCAACATCTGCTAACTGTACCGGCAAATCATTTAAGTATTCTTTGGTATCTGCAATATCACTGAGTTCAGCAATAGTCGATATAATTCTTTTTCCCGCTCCGAAGTTATTTTGGACGATCGTTTTCACCTCATCTATGCTTTTAATCTCGTATACTTTGGCACCGATATTCGTGGCGACAGTTATGTATTGGGCCAGGAGGTTCTCCTTGTTGCTGTATGCCTTAAGTGGTTCAACATCCGGCAAAGTAGCCAGCGAAGGTTGATTAGCGCGAATTGCTGATAATATTTTCCCCCTGTTGCTCATTTCTTCCCCCTGTTCTTTTTGTACCATTCATCAAATGACTCGGCAGGCGGTTTGGGCATATCCCTTTGTTTATACCATGGGTTTAAGGCATTGTTTACCGCAAATGGCGCGTATTTCATTATTATTCTCCCTGCTGTACCAGCTACGTGATACATACCCGGTGATGATAACGTCCATTGCATCATCTTCATTCCGGCGCTTTTGGTTTTTGTGGTATAACCGGCTTTGACGATCACCTGCCGCCATTTATATAATTGATCATGAATGTCAATTTTTACCGGGCAAACATTGGAGCACGATCCGCACAATGTAGATGCAAAAGGAAGATCGGCATATTTTTCCATGTCCAGATTGGGTGCCAGTATAGAACCGATCGGTCCGCTGATTGCATTGTGATAGCTGTGACCGCCGCTGCGACGATAAACCGGGCAGGTATTCATACAAGCACCGCAACGTATACATTTAAGCGAATTGCGGAAATCTTTTCTGCCCAGTTGTATGCTCCGGCCATTATCTACAATCACAATATGCATCTCCTGACCTGGCCGAGGTTTTTTATAATGACTGGAATAAGTGGTGATAGGTTGTCCTGTTGCACTGCGGGTAAGCAATCGTAAAAACACACCCAGATGTTTGCGTTTGGGGATGATCTTTTCTATACCCATGCTGGCGATGTGAACCTCAGAAAGATGAGCACCCATATCAGCATTCCCTTCGTTAGTGCAAACCACAAACTCGCCAGTTTCGGCAACGGCAAAGTTTACGCCCGTTAGAGCGATTTTGCGCGTCAGAAATACTTCTCTCAAATGCTGGCGTGCAGTTTCGGTTAATATTTGCGGATCAGAAACACCGGCTGGAGTTCCTAAATGCTCGTGGAACAGATCGCCTATTTCCTCTTTCTTTTTATGGATGCAAGGCAGCACGATATGGCTCGGAGGTTCTTTTGCCAGCTGCACAATGCGTTCGCCCAGGTCAGAATCAATTACCTCGATACCGTTCTCAGCGAGATATTCATTCAGATGGCATTCCTCCGTCAGCATGGATTTGCTTTTTACCATGCGGTTAACGCCATGCTTTTTGATGATCTGGTGCACTATTTCATTGTGCTCCTTTGCATCGGCGGCCCAGTGAACGATGATTCCATTTGCCAGTGCGTTGGCTTCGAACGATTCAAGGTAATTACCCAGGTTTGAGAGTACATGTTCCTTTATTTTAGACCCGGTTTCTCTCAGCAGTTCCCATTCAGGAAATTGATTTACGGCTTTATCACGCTTCTGACGTATCCACCATAAGGTTTCATCATGCCAATCAACACGGTTTTCATCGGCATTGAATTGTCCGGCAAGTTCGGCGTGGTTTTTTGTTGATGTCGTACTCATTGGACTGAGGAATTTAATATTTCGGCGATATGCACCACTTTCACTTTACTTCCCTGTCTTCTTAAAATACCTTCCATATGCATCAGGCACGACATATCGGCCCCCGTAATATACTCCGCTCCATGTTCCAAATGATCCGAAACACGGTCAACGCCCATTTTTACGGAAACTGCCTCTTCGGCCACGCAAAATGTCCCACCAAATCCGCAGCATTCATCCTGGCGACTCAATGGGATCAACTCGATCCCCTTAACCATCTTGAGTAATTGCCCGGGTTTTGAAAAGGGTGCCGCTACCAATTCCGTCATTTGCGATATCTTAAGCCCGCGCTGACCGTGGCAACTTTGATGCACACCTACCTTATGCGGGAACACAGCATCCAGGTGATCGACCTTTAATATATCTGTTAAAAATTCTGTCAACTCATATACTTTACGACGCACTTGTACCGCCTCATTTTCTCTATTTTCAGAATGCAGGTGATCTTTTATATGCAGGATACAGCTACCGGAAGGAGATACGATATAGTCGAAGTCAGAAAAATTATCTATAAAAAGCTCGTTGCATCCGGCCGTCAAATGTTCATAACCTGAGTTTGCCATCGGTTGTCCGCAGCAGGTTTGTTTTGGCGGATAAACCACTGTTATCCCCAGTTTTTCGAGTAATTGTAAAGTAGCTATTGCCGCGCCGGGATAAAACTGGTCTACGTAGCATGGAATAAAGAGTCCGACAGTCATTTGATTACAGGCTTGCTTTGCGCGTAATACTTCAGTTCAATAATATCGCCTGGTATAGGTTTGGTATTCCATGATCTGTGGATGGCCAGTGCTGCGCCAATGGCAGTCGCCTGGGCCATTGAAGCCGCAAAAACCTCGATACCGGGAAAAGCATTTGCCAGTAAATTCATATATACAGCGTTTTTACTGAAACCACCGTCAACAAAGATCCGCTTAACCAATGTGCCTTTCAGCACCAACCGGGTTGAGTAAACCTGTTGATGTATCAGATCGATGATCAGTTGATGATAGGCTTCTGTTTCGTCGCTAAAAATAGTTAAATCCCTGTTTTTAAAACCGGATTCCTTCGAAAATGCGTCTGAATGCTTGTTTTGCTGAATAGATTGCTGTAATTTATTAATTACCTCTGGATCAAAAGACATCGTTCTGAACCTGATCGCGTCCTGTTTAAAATGTTCGGCGATACGCTTTACCTGTTGTTCATGTTCGTTGCCTGCAAACAGCCTCGACGCTTTAACCGGCTTACCCTGGTATTGCAGGTAACATAAACAATCGTTCTGTAGTTCACTTTGGGTCAATGGCTCATGATTGAATGGGTTCATGCTGATACACCAGGTGCCGGTAGAGATCAGGGTAAATGGTTCGTTAAAACTAACCAGGTACGGGATAAGCGCGGCAGAACTGTCATGCAAGCCAATACCTACATAATAATTATTACCTGGGAAACAGGCTTCAACTGTATCGTCAGAGTTTTTTATGGGTGCCAGTTTTTGCGACAGACCTTCTTTCTCAACCCATTCGTGATAGCGTTTGGTGTTATAATCCCATAATGCGGTATGGCAGCCGATGCTCGTAATATCAGACCAATATTCACCGGATATTAAGGAGCTTAGATATTGCGGCAGGTGCAGCGCGTACTTTAGTTTCTTGAATATTTCTGGTCGCTCATTCTTCAGACGGTATAATTGAAGACCCGAATTTAAACTTCCTAATATGGGCGATGCAGTTTCAGATGCAAACTGATCGTCGCCACCATATTTGGCATAAAGCTTCTTGCTTAATTCTTCCGGGTATGGTTTTAGATAATTGTACAATGGAGCTAAAGGCTTGCCTTCCTCATCTACATAAACCAGGCTTGCACCGTAAGCGCTGAAGTTTACCGCTTTCACCTCAAACTCTTTCAGCCGAAATATTGTGCTCAACGAGTCGAACACCGATAGCCGCAGACTTTCCAGGTTTTCGCAATGGAAGCCGTCTTCATCTACTGTTTCAATAAAGCGGGCTGATCTTTCATAAACTATCCTATAATGCTCATCAAACAGAAATAATTTCTTGTTCGTTTTGCCGACATCAAAAATAGCTATGACGGGTATAGGCTTCATTACAATCCGGTTGCGACAGTTTTCAGTCCTCTTTCCTTAATTAAGTTATCACGCACACCCAGCTTTCTGAAAAGTGCCAAAGGTTGTAATGCTCCGCCTGCCAGTAAACGTGCTTGTGCTACCAATGGGCGCACATCGGTTCGATAAGCCTGCTGTAATATCTCCTGCGCCTGTACTACATCATTATTCTGTTGAGCCTGTTTCAGAGCAGCCTGGTCCACTAATAAAGCCTGCGCATAAGCTATTTTTATGGCTTCTACAGATTGCAAAAGATCTTCTATCGGATCTTTTATATTGTGCGACGCATCGATCATCCAGCCAATCCCTGTGGCATGATTCATTCCACGGGCATCCATACCCTCCACCAGCTCGTTAAAGATGAGAAACAGCTGATATGGATTAATACTGCCAACGGTCAGGTCGTCGTCACCATATTTTGAATCGTTGAAATGGAAACCTGCCAACTTGCCTTCCATCAAAAGCAGGGCGACTATCTGTTCAATATTTGCTCCTTGTAAATGGTGACCCAAGTCAACCAGCGTTTGGGCCTTGTTGCCCAACTTAGATGATAAGAGGTATGATTGCCCCCAATCGCCGATAGTAGTCGAGTAAAAATTAGGCTCATAAGGTTTATATTCAACCCACATTTTCCAGTCATCAGGCAAAGCAGCATATACCTGCTGCAGACTATCGAATGTCCGCTCAAAAGCCCCGCGCATATTTAACTGACCCGGGAAGTTTGACCCATCTGACAGCCAAACTGATAAGGCTGTTGAATCGAGCTCAATGCCATATTTAATTACCTGGATGTTATGCTCAATAGCCTGTTGGCGCACTGCTTTATCAATATGGTTTAATGAACCAAACTTATAGCTTAACTCCTGATCGGGCTGATCCTGGAAAGTGTTGGAGTTTACGGCATCAAAATGCAGTCCATAATGCGAGGCCAGTGCTTTTATTGCAGCTGCATTCTCCGGGATATCCCAGGGAATGTGCAGCGAGATCGAATTGCTTGATCTGTTCAATGCCTGGATCAGGCCTACATCGCTGATCTTCTCTTCCAGACTCCGGGGTTCACCACCACCCGAGAAACGACCAAAACGAGTACCACCGGTACCCAATGCCCAGCTTGGGATGGCAATATTAAAAGCGATCAGTTTTTGTATGACTGTATCGACATTGGACAGTGCTTCAGCAACAAACTCAAACTGACGCTTGTGTTTGGCTAAATGACCCTGGTTCAATTCATTTATATGATGTTGTTCTACTTGCATAATAATAAAGACTATTAACTTTGATCCATCAACTATAAGCTATCTTACAAATGCCATTGCTACACCACCGTCCACATTCAATACATTTCCGGTCGATTTATCCAGCAATCCGCCTACAAAAGCAAAGCATGCGTTGGCAATATCCTGGGGTAAAATCACCTGGTTTAGCAAAGTGCGTTTGGCATAGTAAGCCGGTAATTCTTCAACGGTAATTCCGTATGCTTTGGCACGGCCCTCGGCCCAACCGCCTGCCCAAATATTACTATCGCTGATCACCGCATCAGGGTTCACCACATTTACACGAATACCGTCTGCGCCTAATTCTGCTGCATTCAATCTGCTTAAATGGAGTTGTGCTGCTTTGGCACTTCCGTACCCGGCATTATTCGGCCCGCTTACCAAAGCATTCTTGCTGACGATATTGATCACATCGCCGCCAATGGCCTGTTTCTGCATTACTTTAACAGCAGCCTGGGTGATAAAGAACTGCCCTTTTACCAGCACATCATAAAGCAGGTCCCAATCCTTTTCGGTATGGTCGCCGATTGATTTTGAGATGGATAGACCTGCATTATTCACCACGATATCTACTCCGCCAAAAGCTAATGCGGCTACATTCAAAGCTTCGTCGATCTGCTCCTGTTTGGTCACGTCCAATATCGCTGTGGTATAAGAATCCTTACCATATTGTTTCTTAAATTCCTCACCAGCGCTTTCCAGGCGTTCGGCGTTCATATCGTTAAGGATCACTACTGCGCCTTCTTCAACAAACTTTTTGGCGATGGCTTTACCTATGCCGCCCGCACTGCCGGTTATCAGGGCTATCCTTCCGGATAAAGCTTTTGGCTTTGGCATACGCTGTAATTTCGCTTCTTCCAGCAACCAGTATTCGATATCAAATGCTTCCTGGCGAGGTAATGAAGTGTATTCCGAAATAGCTTCCGCGCCTTTCATCACATTTATAGCGTTGATATAAAACTCGGATGCTACGCGGGTGGTTTGTTTGTCTTTTGAGAAAGAGAACATGCCCACACCTGGATAAAGAATGATCACCGGGTTGGCATCCCGCACGGGTGGACTGTTCGGATGTTTACAGTTTTCATAATACTCGGTATACATTTTGCGGTACGCCTCAAAAGCCGGTTGCAGTTTTTCTTTGATTGCTTTTATATCCGAAAGGTCTTCATCCGGCTTCAACTCAAGCACCAGCGGACTGATTTTCGTCCTCAAAAAATGATCCGGGCAGCTGGTTCCCATTGGCGCCAGGCGATCTAGGTCATTTGAATTAATAAATTCCAGCACACGGGCATCATCAGTAAAATGCCCAACCATGTGGCGCTCGCTTGAGCAAAAACCACGTAGCATCGGCGCTATAGCTGCAGCTTGTTTTTTACGACCCGCTTCGCTCAGGCTCTCTAGCTTTTTTCCGCCAAATACAGGGCCCTTTTTGCCATAGTTATCTTCCAGGTAGGCCGCACAACGCTCTATTACCTCAAGGGTATTGATATAACTTTCGTAAGCAGTATCGCCCCAGGTGAATAAGCCATGCGAACCCAGCATGATACCACGGATTCCCGGATTATTGTCGAGACATTCCTTTAATTTCAGGCCAAGGTCAAAACCTGGTCTCTGCCAATCTACCCAACCAATAGTACCGCTGAATAGTTCCTGTGTGATGCGTTTGCCGTCTTTTGCGGCCGCGATGGCAATAGCTGCATCGGGATGTAAGTGATCGATATGTTTGAATGGCAAAAATCCGTGAAGGGGAGTATCAATTGATGGTGCTTTTGAATTCAGATCATATATGCAATGACTGAAAAGCTCTACCATTTTGTCTTCAAACTCCAATCCGCGGTATACATTTTTCAGGCTGCGTAACCTGTCAACATATAGTGCCGCAAGTCCGCTCTTCTTAAGCGTTCCAATGTCACCTCCTGAACCCTTGATCCACATTACTTCGGTTTCCTCACCAGTAAGCGGGTCACTTGCCATGGCCTTACATGAGGTATTCCCGCCACCATAATTGGTAAGGCGCAAATCGGCACCAAGCAAATTCGACCGGTAGATCAATAAGTCGACCTCGTTTCCTTTTAATTTTTCGGCTGCTGCGTCATCCCACAGATAACTCACATATTTAAAATCAGCAGTTGTTTTCATATCAGATATTTATTTTTAAGCTTTTAATGAGTTGCCGTACCCCACCAGGAGTACTGAAATAATAATAATAATGATGCCCATAATTACGGTTGTCATCGCTTTTTTGCTAACGCCTTTCCATTCCTTCAGCGCCAATCCCCATGCATTTGCTATCAGGATAATGAATGCCATGTGCAGTATCCACGAACTTGCCCCGTTGCCCAGTTTGCTTTCGCCCATGCCATAGAAAAAGAACTGTAAAAACCAGGTCGTGCCAGCCAATGCCGAAAACAAGTAGTTTTTCAGCAATGGTGTCTTTTTATCGGTATAATTATCAAATGTTTTGTTGCGTGCATTCAGTATCATGCACCAGATAAAATTGGTACTCAACCCTCCCCACAATAAAGGCACATAGGTAACATTATTTTGAAACAGGAAATTCCCCTGACCCGGATGTGATGCCTGCCATAGATGATTGGCCGTATCAGCCATATCTTTCCCGGCTTCAATACCAAAATTGAAACAAGCGCTCAACACGCCCGAGACGATAGCTACAAATATCCCTATGCCAAAACGATAATCTTTATTGTCTTCCGAAGCGGTTTGGTTTTTTTTAAGGTCTTTCTCTTTTATAGTACCGGCCTTACCACAAACAATAATCCCAATAACACAGACTATAATACCCATCAACACCATCTGTCCCCAATGAGTGTGCAATAGGGTACCGAAATTATCTTTACCCGTTTTTGGATAAAAACTGTAATAAAAGGAAGGTACTAATGAACCAAATACAGAGCAAAGTCCTAATATGATCGTGCTGCCTAATGAGACGCCGAGATAACGTACACCAAGACCATAAGTCAAGCCACCAATCCCCCACAGCAGGCCAAAAAAGTAAGTAAGCCAAATTACACTTCCATTGGTCTGACGGATGATATCCACGAATCCCGGAATAGTAAGCCACGCCGCTATCGGCGGAACGATAAGCCAGGAGAATAATCCACCCACTATCCAGAAGCTTTCCCAAGCCCAGCCCTTTACTTTTTTGTAAGGAATATAAAAACTACCCGACGCGAAACCGCCGATAAAATGGAAGATTACTCCGAATATTACCTGCATTTAATTTAAGCTGATTGGTTGACGATATTTTGCTAAGGTAATTTACAACTTTTTAGTAACTGTCCTTATCTGTCTTTAAGTACTTCGTTAAACCATAACATAGCTCCATATCTACTCACCCCGAATGCGCTACGCTGCTCGTCCCTCTCTTCCGCAAGCGGGAAAGAGGAAGAAGAAGAACAAACAAAAACAATTCCCTCTTTGCGCGAAGCGGAGAGAGGGTGGTCGAGCGAAGCAATGACCGGTCCGAAGGACTCCTTTGGAGGTGAGTCAATATGCGACATGCTGTTCTTAGCGCATAAAAAAAGCTTCCCGGATATTCCGGGAAGCTTAAGATCAGTTAATTATTATTTGTAAGAATTCTGCTTATTTAGCCTTTAACTCATCAATACTTACCTGTGGAGACAGTGCTTTGTGTACCTTCTCAACAGTAATTGATTTAGCCAGGCTGAATGGTTTTTCCAGTTTGATATCCTCGCTTGAAGCGCCAATCTTAACTTTGTATTCGCCTGCATCTGCTACCCAGGCAGATTGAGCCGTATTGAAGGATGCTAACGATTTTGCATCCAAAGTAAAGGTCAAAGTTTGAGACTCACCCGGTTTCAACTCTTTGGTCTTTGCAAAGCCTTTTAACTCTTCTGATGGCTTATCCATGCTTTTATGCGGAGCGCTCAAGTACAATTCTGCCACTTCTTTACCCGCAGCAGAACCTGTATTAGTAACGGTTACAGTGGCCGTTAGCTTATCGTTAAACGCTGCACTGCTCAATGTAAGGTTGCTGAAAGAGAATTTGGTGTACGATAATCCATAGCCAAAAGCGTAAGCTGGTTTTACTTTAAAGGTATTGAAGTAACGATAGCCCACATAAACACCTTCCTGGTAAACAACTTCAGCAGGGACCACTTTACCCATCATGCCCTGCGTTGCTTTTTCAGGGAATTCCTTACCCGGGAAGTTTTTGGCAGACGGCACGTCATTATATAACTCAGGGAAAGTAGTAGCCAGTTTACCTGACGGATTTACTTTACCGCTTAATACATCGGCAATAGCATTGCCGCCTTCCTGGCCCGGTTGCCATGCTAATAGTATAGCATCAACCTTATCGCGGAATGAGGTTACATCGATCACACCACCAATATTCAGCACTGCAATAACCGGTTTATGTTTCGCGTGGAAAGCATCTGAAACACTTGTGATCATATCTTTCTCCAGGCTGGTCAGTTCGTAATCGTCAGCCACTTTGCGGTCGTTACCTTCACCTGCATTTCTACCGATATAAATGATTGCTATATCCGAAGCATCCGCCTTTTGTCCTGCGCTGGCTGCATCAAATTTATACTCTGGGGCAAATGGGGTAGGATTCATCAATTCCTGAAGCAAATTTTTCTTTGGATGTTTTGCTGCGTACTCAGCCAGGTGACCTTTATAGGCCTGCGCCAGGGCATCATCTAATTTGTAACCGGCATTTGCTAAACCTTCATTTAAAGAAACGACGTAAGGTTTGTTTACATCACCGCTTCCTGTTCCGCCTGCTATCAGATCATAGCCATGGTTACCAAACAAAGCGATAGTTGCACCGCTCTTTTTGATAGGCAATGCATTCTCACCGTTTTTCAGCAATATCATACTTTCCGCAGCGGCTTCTCTTGATATTTGGGCGTCGCCTTTCAGATCTGCTTTGTTGGGATAATCATAGTTCTTAGCGGTAAGAGTGTGCACCAGTACATTCAAAACAGCTTCTACATTTTTATCCAGCTCAGCTTCTGAAAGTTTTCCCGATTTTACCGCTTCGGTTATCGCTTTTACCTGGTTAGGATTTCCGGGCATCATCAGGTTGTTTCCTGCATACACCTGCGCGGCTGCATCTTTACCGCCAAACCAGTCGCTCATCACAAAACCTTTGTAGCCCCAATCTTCACGCAGTACGGTAGTCAGCAAATCGCGGCTCTCAGAAGTATAAGTACCGTTGATCAGGTTATAAGAGCTCATTACTGCCCAGGGTTGCGATCTTTTTATCGCGATCTCAAAGTTTCGCAGGTAGATCTCGCGCAAAGCGCGTTCGCTGATGATCTCGTTCACCGAAGCCCGGTTGGTTTCCTGGTTGTTTGCAGCAAAGTGTTTGATGGTCGCGCCAACACCTTGTGACTGGATACCATTAATAATAGCAGAGGCCATACTACCCGAAACCAGCGGATCTTCTGAATAATATTCAAAGTTTCGTCCTCCAAGCGGGTTGCGGTGGATATTGACGCCCGGACCTAGTATAAAGTCGATACCGTATGATTTGATCTCCGAGCCAAAAGCAACACCAACTTTTCTAACCAAAGCAGTATCCCAGCTTGACGCAAGCAAAGTGCCTACCGGCCATGCGGTTGAGAATAAGTTATCTGTCGAATCCTGTTTGGTCATCACAAACCTGTGGATACCTGCGGGGCCATCGGCCATTCCTATAGAAGGAATACCGAATTTTGGGTTGGATATGGTGTGCCCTGATATGGTGGGCATTTTATCAGGTGTTTTATCATTAGACCCCAGGCTCAAGCCCGGCATAGAAAAACCCTTACCCACAACTACCCGTACCTTGTCATCCAGGCTCATCTTTTTCACGATCTCTTTGATCGGGTCTTTACCAAACTGTGGCTCTTTCTCTTGTGCAGAAGCAGACTGCCCGGCAACTAATGCTACTGCAACGGCAATCTGCGCAAAAATTAATTTCTTCATTTCTTTTTCTACTGGAATTATCTGCTTAGTGATTTTCTTTAACACGTATACCCTTTGCCTCGAACATGCCCATAAGGCTGCCTTTAACATGGTCGTCATCTATTGGTTCCATTGTCAATGATACATCATAGCTCTGGATGGTGAATGCAGCAGTAATGGTTTTATCCTTTTCATCGATCTGGGTGATCTTGGTCATTTCCTTGCCGGTAGTGTCTTGAACTACACCGTTTAATTTGCCGTCCTTTCTTTCCAGCACGAATGTCAGTTTAGCGTCGCCGTTTGGTGTACCCATAATTACAACGTTCCATTTACCTGGGAAATAATCGGCGGTTTGCGCGTTTGCGTTAAGGCCAAAAAACATAGCAATAGCCAGTGTAAAAATAAAAGTCAGTTTTCTCATAATGTCTTTTTGATTAAATAGTTAAATACAATCCGTAATTTGAACGGAATAAAGATATATCGCTATTTTTACAAAAGCAAATTTCATTGCGTATTTTTTACGTAATAAGAATTTATTAACTTTGAAGCAGTGAAAACCATGACAGAGGAGCTATTTGACGACTTTTTTCATCCCGCAAATGATTACCTGCGCAATGTGTCGGTTGACAATGTGATATTCGGATATCATGAAAAGGAACTGAAGGTTTTACTACAGCAGCCTTTTGCAGATGAGAAATGGACAGTGGCAGGCGGTTATATCAAAAAAACAGAATCTATTGAAGAGGCTGCAAAACGCATAGCCTATGCACGCACAGGTTTAAAAGGATTGTTTTTGCAGAAGTTCAATGCCTTTGGAAATCCACAGCGCGTAGCCGACAACGGCTTTACAGCTGAAAAACTATCAACAATAGCCGGGGTTGAAATACCTTCTAACTCGTGGATATTCGATTATTTTGTATCTATCGCTTTTTACACACTGACGGAATTTTCAAAAGTAACTGTCAAAAAATCAGAGCAGGAAGCAGATTGCGCATGGTGGCCGGTAAATGAGTTGCCGCCAATGATGTTTGATCATGAAATGATCATTAAAGAAGCGCTGAAAGCCATGCGGCTTCATATCGCTCATTATCCCATCGGGTATGAATTACTGGAAGAAAAATTTACGCTGCCCGAGATCCATAGCTTGTACGAAACCATCCTTGGCAAACAACTGGATGACCGAAACTTCGCCAAACGCCTGATGGCTACCGGTATCATCATCAAACTGAATGAAACCCGGAAGATAGGCCCGCACCGCTCTCCTTATCTTTATAAATTCGATAAAGAAAAGTACGAAACCGGTTTAAAAAGCGGGGTCGACCTGGCTTTCTGAGATCATCAGCAAAAACAAAACTCTTTCTATTTCAATACGATAAGCTGATTTTAACTAAAATATGCTCTTTACTTTGTGGAAAGTGGTTACAGGCTGCATCCTGTTGTCATAAAATGTAATAAATTGTATCGTTTACGCAAACCTTTACACATGACAGCGCTTCCATTCAAACCAACCCGCTACCTGCTGATCTTTTGTTTTTTGTTTCTATATCAAATTGCATTCGGACAAAGCAGGTATAATGCTATCAGCTTTCGGATCGATTCATTCGCTAGTGTAGGCATGCCTAAATCGGCATTACTGCAGGTTGACAACCTGGAGAGCCTGGCGCGAAAGGATAAAAATGTGCCGCAGCAAATAAAAGCTGTCATCTATCGCATGACTTTCCAATCGTACCTGGAGGAAGGTGCCCTGCAAGCGATCATCAGCCGGTTGCGTTCAGACATCCGGGAATCAGGATACCCCGTTAAGCCTGTATTACAATCACTGCTGGCCGATATGTATTGGAAATACTATCAGCAAAACCGCTATAAGTTTTCGCAACGCGGTCATACGCTGAAAAAGGATACCGATTTTGCAAATTGGGACCTGCAAACTATTATTACCGAGAGCAGTGATCTATATAAACAATCCTTAGCTGATGCTGCGCGAGAGCAAACCACTCCGATGAACATACTCGATGGCGTTTTGGAAGGCGATAGCAAAACAAGGTATTTAAGACCCACATTGTATGACCTGTTGCTGCACCGTGCATTGGATTTCTTTTTGGCCGATGAGCCTGCTATCACCAAACCAAAAACTCCATTTTCATTAAATGATCCGCGCTTGTTTTCAGATAGCCGCGCATTTGCCGAATTGCCCATCCACACTTCCGATACAGCCTCAACCTGGTATCTCGGGATAAAATATTTAGAACAGGCTACCGCATTTCATTTGAAACAGGGGAATGATGAAGCCGTAGCTGACCTCGACCTGGCGCGCCTGCAATTTTTGTACAGGCAATCGGCAATTGAGCACAAAGACTCATTATATCTTTCCGGATTAACACACATAGCATCCGCTTTCGCTCAGAAACCCATAAGCAGTGAAGCATTAGTTGCACTTGGCGCGTATTACAGCGGTAAGGACAGCCTGGGTTTAGCTCATCAGTATTATACGCAAGCTGTAAAAACTTACCCTGAAAGCCTTGGAGGAGAGAACGCTGCTTCTGAACTTGAAAAGCTGGAACAGAAAATTGCGACTGCAACTGTTGAAAGCATTTATCCCTCCACTAAACCAATACTGGCACTGCTTGGCTATAAAAACATTTCATCAGCCCGTATACTGATTTATAAACTATCTCAGTGTCAGTATGATGATTTTATTAATGTGTATACCAGATCAACAAGCGTAAATAAAACGTATGCGCAGTTCCGGCTGGATATTTTAAAAAAGCTAAAACCGGTAAAGCAACAAGACTTGAAATGGAACCCCATAAACGACTATCGCAACCATTCCGCAGAATTTAAGATAGATTCATTACCTGCCGGAAACTATGTCATGTTGGTAAAAGGCGAAAACTCTGATGAGGAAACGATGGAGTCTCTAACCAATTTCAGGGTGAGCAATATTGCCTACGTGATGCGGGTAAACCCTGATGACAATATACAAGTGACTGTTACCGATAGGGAAAGCGGAGAGCCCGCTGAAGGCATACGCATTCAAATGAAAGGAAGCTATACAACTTATAAGAACGGCACATCCCACACTGAAAACATTACCGAGACCGGCACGTCGGATGCGAACGGCAAGTTTATATCAAAAAAACTATCATCATATAATAACGCAATAACACTTACTGCACAGGGAGACACGCTGACCGATAATAACAGGTATATCTATGGAGAAACAGACGACTCGGATGATGATGACGAACCAGAAGATAAAACTGTTTTATTTACCGACAGGCAGATATACCGCCCTGGTCAAACCATTTATTTCAAGGGTTTGCAGTTACAAAGGGTTAAAGGTAAAAGCGAAATCTTGCCGGGTAAAAACTTAACAGTGGAGTTTAGGGATGTTAACAACAAACAGATTTCATCACAGATATTACAAACGAATGAATTTGGTACGCTGAGCGGAAGCTTTGTTATTCCTCAGAACATACTGGACGGAAATGTAACTATACAAACCGTAGTAGGTGAGATAAGTGTTAAAGTGGAAGAATATAAACGTCCTACATTCCAGGTTGAATTTCTGCCCGTAAAAGCCAGCTATCATCTTAATGATACTGTGAGCGTAAAAGGGCGGGTGACTGCATTTTCAGGCTATGGGTTATCACGTGCCAGGGTAGCTTATCATATAACCCGTACGGAGCAGGTGAATTATTATCACATGCAAGCTTTATATGGTTCAAAGTTTATTCGCAACTATCAAGCCGCCGAAATAAAAACCGATACCGCTACTACCGACGACCAGGGAAATTATACGGTAAAATTTAAGGCTACGCCTGACGAAAATGAAAAATTAAGCGAGGTAAATTACCGTTACAGCATTAAAGCTGATGTGACCGATGCCAGCGGCGAAACACGCTCAGCAGAAACATCAATTACCGTGGGGCATAATGACATTGCTATACAAAGCTATCTCCCTGATCAACTATTTGCTAAGGATTCACTAAAAACTGAAGTACGTGTTGAAAATCTGAACGGGCAGTTGCAAAAGGCTGATGTAAAGATTGATGTGTTTGCATTGCAAAGTCCGGATCATTTTTACAAAAATCGTTTATGGTCAAAGCCTGATCAGCATTTTATTACCCGAGAAGAGTTTAAAAGCGACTTCCCTGAATACGCCTATGCAACCGAAGATGTAGTGGCTGAATGGAAACAAGAAAGACAGGTAACGTCAATACCTGTAAAAGTTGAGGAAGGGAAACCGGCTATTATAGACCTGAACACGTTGCGGAAAGAACGCTCAGGAATGTATGCAGTGACTATCCATGCTAAGGACAAAAAAGGAGATACTATTTCAGTTACCAGGTACATCACACTCATAGCTGATTCACCCAGGCCCGCACGGTCAAGCGACTGGGTTATTCCCGTTGCAAACTTTGTAAAGGCTGGTACGCCAGGAGAGTTTTTAGTAGGGAATGGTCAAAGGATGAACGTTTTGATAGAACGTTATAACGGATCGAAGCTTGTTTCATCACATTGGGAGACCATTGAAGGCACTCAGCGACGTTTCAAATTTTCAATGTCAGCTAATGATAAGTATACCTCCGTTCAGTTTATGGCGGTCTGCCAAAACAGGGTGTATACCAGCTATCAGCGAATACAGATGATAGATCCGGATAAGTTATTGAAAATGAAATTCATCAGTTTCCGTAACAAGCTGCAACCTGGTGACAAAGAACAATGGAAACTACAGGTCACCAACTTTAATGATGAACATCAGTCGGCAGAAATGGTAGCTGCCTTGTATGACGCCTCGCTGGACGATCTTAGCCCGGCTCAAAATTGGCGTGATGTACTGAACTTTGCAGAGGAGCGGGAGACAAATTATTTTAGGTGGGCAAGCGAAAATTTCATAAACGTAATCCAAAGCGAACCGGTAAGTCGGGTAGATTATAATTATCCGCTCCAAATCCGTTCTTATGAACAGTTATCGTTGTTTGGCTATAATTATTGGGGAGGTTATAATGATGGATACAGGGATTATCTTAAAAAGGCTAAATCTCGGATGGCCATGGCCGAGCGGGACAAACAGATACAGGAAAACGCCGCCAAAAACGCTGCCAAAGTAAAGAATGGCTACCTGGTTACTGGCAAAGTAATAGGGGAAGACGGGCTTTCGATTCCAGGTGTGAGCATTGTTATCAAGGGCTTGAATATCGGCACCGTAACCAACAGTGCAGGGTACTTCAGCATCAAGGTGCCTAAGAACGGGACAATCGTTGTGTCATTTGTAGGTTATGAAAAACAAACGATCACAGCACCAAACAGCGAAGGGCTAATTATTAAACTAAAACCCACTAGTAGTGCCTTGAACGAAGTTGTGGTAACAGCATATGGCGTTTCGAGAAAGCAAGAAGTTACAGGAAGCGTGGCAACTGTGCGTATACGCGGAATGGCCAGCAATGATATTTATGGCTCACGTGCTGGTTATTTCTCTCCTGATGAACTTCAGGGCAGAGCGGCAGGGGTGGCTGTTCGTACTGACACATCTGAATTTGTGACAAAAGCTCGCAAACCAACTATTGCGATCCGCAAAAACTTTAATGAAACTGCTTTCTTCTACCCCCAACTCCACACCGACAGCGACGGTAAAATACTGATCGACTTTACAATACCCGAATCATTGACTAAATGGCGGTTCAAAGCATTTGCCCATACCCGCGATCTGAAATCGGGTTATATTGAAAACGAGGTAGTAACACAAAAACAGTTGAGCATCAGTGCCAATGCGCCGCGGTTTTTGCGCGAGAGAGACACCATCACCGTTTCTGCGAGATTGGCTAACCTGTCATCCGATAACCTGAAAGGCGAGGTCACACTACAGCTTTTCAATGCATTGAATATGCATCCTATACAGTTATTGCTCAACCCTGCTGATGCTAAGCAAAAGTTCGAGATAAATGCATCCACCAATAAAGCGGTATCATTCAAATTGGTTGTGCCCTCAAATCTGGACGCTCTTACTTATCGCCTCACCGCCGATGCCGGTACCTTAAGCGATGGCGAAGAAAACACCATACCTGTGCTGCCTAACCGCATGCTCGTAACAGAATCTATGCCGATGATGATCCGGGCAGGACAAGATCGCACTTATAATCTTGATAAGTTATTGCATAACACCAGCAGTACGCTTCATAATAAATCACTTACGTTAGAATATACCCAAAACCCGGCCTGGTATGCGGTGCAGGCTATGCCTTATATGATGGAATTTCCTTATGAATGTGCTGAGCAGGTTTTCAGTCGCTATTATGCCAATAGCATGGCAACAAGCCTGGTGAACCACATGCCGGTTATTAAAAAGGTTTTTGACCAGTGGAAAAGCACCAATAGTTCAGAGCTTTTATCAAACCTGGAAAATAACCAGGAACTGAAATATACTTTGCTGGAAGAAACCCCTTGGCTGCGCGATGCTACAAGCGAATCGGAACAGAAAAAACGGATTGCCTTGCTTTTCGACCTGAATAAAATGAGTAATGAGCTAAAGCTGAACCTGGATAAGCTGCAACAGCGTCAGATCAGCGACGGTGGGTTTGTTTGGTTTGGTGGCGACAGATCCGACCGGTTTATTACGCAGCACATAGTGGCAGGTATCGGACAGTTATATCATTTGCATGTAGCAGACAATAAGGATACTCAGCTGAAACAGATAGCGGATAAAGCACTTGGCTATCTGGATAGTAAAATAAAAGAAGACGATAACTACGAAAGGCTGCATGCAAAAAATTATGCATCAAGAGATGTATGGTACTCTGAAGCGCACGCCTGGTATGCACGCAGTTATTATGCTGACCAGAAGATGAGTGCTAGTCTTAAAAGGGCATTTGACAATTATGAACAGCGGGCAGAAAAACAGTGGATTAAACAAAGCCTGTATGAGCAGGGCATGGTAGCTTTAACTATGCTGCGCAATGGGAAGCCACAGGTGGCTAATGCCATTATCAAGTCTTTAAAGGAAACCGCTCAGCGTTCGGAAGATATGGGCATGTACTGGGGTAAAAACATGCAGGGTTATTTCTGGTATGAAGCGCCCATAGAAACTCAATGCCTGATGATAGAGCTATTTACGGAAGCCGGGGGTAACGAAAAAGATGTGGAGGAGATGAAAATATGGCTGTTACGCAGCAAACAAACCAGTGATTGGAAGACCACCAAGGCCACAGCCGCCGCTTGCTATGCGTTGCTGATGAAACAGGATGATTGGCTGTCGCCGGATAATACATCGGATATTAAACTGAGCGGGAAAGAATTGACCGAATTAAAACCGGATATAAAAGCTGATGCCGGAACAGGCTATATCAAAACTAGTTGGACCGATGACCAGGTGAAGCAGGAAATGGGAAAAGTTGAGATCAAAAACAATGGAAAATCCATCAGCTGGGGTGCTTTACACTGGCAATACCTGGAACATCTGGATAAGATCACCCCATCTAAAACTGATATTCAATTATCGCGCAAATATTTTATTCTGAAACAGACTGACTCCGGTCCGGTGGCTACCGAAGTGGATGCATCTCATCAACCTAAAACAGGCGACTTGCTTAAGGTGATCGTATACATGAAGGCTGGTCGCGATTTTGAATATGTGCAATTGAAAGATATGCGCCCGGCAGGAACAGAGCCAGTAAGTGTACTATCCGAATACAAATACCAGGATGGCTTATCGTATTATGAAGTGACAAAAGATGTCGCCACTAACTTCTTCATCAGTTATCTGAACAAGGGCAACTATGTTTTTGAATACCAATTGAGGGTAGCCCAGCCAGGGAATTTTTCAACAGGGATAACAACTGTTCAGTGTATGTACGCGCCAGAGTTTAATGCGCATAGCGAAGGAAGTCGTTTAATTGTCAAATAATGCAATATCCGGGTATTAAAATTGTTTATCCGGATATTGACTTGCTTCTATTTCCGATTTATCTGGGAGGTAATAGTAGTATCCGTAATTTTATCATCGTCGGCAAGCAAAAAAGCTTTGGAGAGGATGACGGAAAGACCGGAGTCGCCTTCAAATGGCAGAAATATGCCTTCAGTCATGCTTTTCTGACTTCTATCAGGCACAATACATAAATACTGATCGTTTGGTTCCATTAAGATATTGGTGCTACCAATATGGATCTTATAAGTGCGCAATTTACCCTTTACAACTAAGAATTTATCCTGAACGCTTGCAACCTTACCAATTTTTAATCTTGGAACCAGGTTTGACAGTAACTCCTTACGGTTCTTTGCCAATTCAGAAAGGTCACCAAAGGAGTAGGAGGCCCAATAACCGTTCAACGCCGTAATGCCTCCTGAATCCTGCCAGTTAGGATCGTTGCCTATACTTGCCACCCCAACAAAAAGGTCGATATCCCGAAGTACTTCGGAAAGTGCCAAAACCGGAACATCTATTAGGTTAACTACCTCTCCGTCTGATGCGCGCACAAACCTTACCTGGTCGGTAGTCACGTAATTCCAGATACCGGTATCGTTAAAAGCGTCGTCGGCATTCACTTCATTTACCCAATATTGGCCTTTTAAGCCATACTCGGGCAGCGGTATTTCTGCCGTGCCGTTATCCACACCATTATCATATGCTCCGATTAAACCATATTTCCAGCCACGGGTTTTTGCAAGCATATTAAACTGATGCTGCTTTAATACATGAGCCGCCATTCTGTTACTATATGAGCGGGTATTTAGCTCGGCTTCGGTAAGTAAATACACTTCCCGGTATGCTTGTTTAAGCGGCTGTTGTATCTGATGCCGTATCAAAAATTCGCGCCATTGACTAACTTCATTTACGGAAACCAAAGCCGGGTGCCAGAGCGATATTTCAGCACCTTCATCCGGGATAAATTCTTCATCATTATTTTTAAGCCACTTTCCGTTAACCAGGCAAGATGAAGTGGTATTATCTTCTTGTTTGAACGTCCAAATAATTTTCCCGGTCAGGAAATTCATTAAGCCATGTTTCAAAAAGAAGGCATCGAAATGCTGGTAGTCTAACTTCCTATCGGCCCTGAACATCCTGTCTATACGGTCCCTTTGGGCCAGGGTAGCCTGGTCTACCTGCTTTTGAATTTCCTTTATCTTTTTTAACCTGCCAGCCTCCTTGTCCTTTATTGCCGCGGGAACTGATTTTTGCTCGGCACCGTTATCTTTAAACCACCTTATTTCAGACTTGCCGGTACCCGTGATTTCCAGGTTACATACAAAGTTCTCAAATTGAAACTGACGGGCTCCATTAATAAGCTTAAAATCATCGACAGCCATATCCTCTATCTGGTGCGTGGTCACACCCTGTTCTTTAGCAGCATCATGAATATATTTTTCAATGGCTTGTTGCGTATTGTATTGCTTTATCCTGAGCTTCAACCGGGATAAATGCCCGATGCCATCCAATCCTTTTGACTTGTAAAGAGCGTAGATACAAGCATTACCTATTGCTGCAGCTGCCGGACCAACACCAGGCATTTTTTTATAGCTTCTTTCGGCAAGTCTAGCAAGGTTAGCAAGCGTAGTACTGTCGTGAAAATTAGCACACATCCACACAAATCCTTTAATAGCCTCCACGTTAACCGTACTCAAAAATGTTGAGGTAGAGTAGTTATACACCCTGTTATCATAGGTTTGCGAGTGTACTGTTGTTACTTCTTTTAAGTCGACAACAAAGACAAACCACTTATTTACAACAACCTTAAATTTATCGACGCCCAGTTCTTTAAACAAATCCTTGCTTTCCTGTAAATACTTATTGGATGGTTTTGACCCTGACGCTTTTGAAGCCTTAGCAATAAGCTTATACCATATTTGCCGTTCACCAATGGTTAAGGACTGAATGATTTGATTTGCAAATGCAGAAAATCTGTCCTCGCCCAGGAACAACGTAGGCTTTACCTCGTCAGGGGCGGCTGAAGCTGAAAAAATTAACTGATCTATTTTCTCGATTAGTTTGAGCCTTTCCTTCTCATAGGAATAATCTTTTATCCCCGATAAATTGTTTTTTAGCCCGGTTAACGTGCCGATCATGCGTGGAGATAATGGGGACTTACCGTACTGTCGCACCAGTTGATTCAGAAGTGGCCCTATTGGCCATTGATTCACCGTTGCCCAATCCCATTTCTTGTTTTGACTGAACGCATTTACCAGTTGATCAAGATCTTCATCATCAATGATCAACTTAGTTCTCAGAAGCTGAGTTACGTAAGCTTGTCTAATTTCATTGGCCTGTCTCCCTGGATCGGCCGATGAAAAGCTACGCCGGTTTTTATTGTATTCGCTTATATCTCCCACACAGTAGATGATGAATGCTATTTTCTTTTTATCCGCCCAGTTTGCAACAACTTCTGTGTAAACAGCAAGGCCATTCACTTTTGCTTCCCAAAAATTCTTGTTGTCGCGGGCATATTCTTTTGTCGACGCTGTGACAATATCATCAAATTCACGTGAGGTTTTAATAGAGACAATAGGCTCGGCGAATGAATTCTTCCTGAAGGCACTCTTAATTTTATCAAAAATACCCATGATCAACCACCTACTAATTGGGTCAACTTGATAAAACTGATGGCCATGCCCTCCCGCAACTCAATTTGCTGGTCAAGGCTTTCAGATTGAATATTGTCGATCAATACAAAGAAACCGTTGTTTTGGAATGCGTGTAAAGCGGTATAAACCTGCTGTTCGGCATCGATAACTTTTTTTGCTTTGGGTTTAAAGCCATTTAGTGTCTTCTCGGCTTCAGAGGGTTCCACCAAACCGTTGAAATAGGCGGGCATTTTGCTATTGTATTCCTCTACTTCTTTTGCGACACGTTGAGAAATAATATCTTTTACAGAAACAATGCTGGTTTTAAAATCAATACTAAGCTCGTTTAATATCTTACCGGCAAAATTTTCATCTTTAATCGTAACAATCATAATTAATCAGATAAGGCGTGAATCAGGATAAAAATAGAAAAAATACCCCACAATTTATTGTGCCGATTTACAAATTCGATAAGCCAAATGCGAATCTAAGCTAATCCGCGCAGCCTGCTTCGGGGATCATTAATCAGCTTTTACAGGAACCAGATCCACAGCTTGCGTCTTAACATCGATCCTTAACTGATGTGTATTGAAAACATTGGAGTATGGTTCTACACTTTTGGTCAGGAACACACTGCCGCCGATAATACTATTATGCCCGATCACCGTTCTGCCACCCAGTATGGTGCTTCGGGCATATATGGTTACATTATCTTCTACTGTAGGATGCCGCTTAACTAATGATAGCTCTTTGTTTACTTGTGAGGCACCGAGCGTTACCCCCTGGTAAATGCATACATTTTTGCCGATAATACTGGTTGCGCCAATAACGATACCCGTGCCATGATCGATAACAAACGGAACACCTATAACTGCGTTGGGGTGAATATCAACACCTGTTTTGCCATGGGCATGTTCACTTAAAATGCGCGGCAAAATAGGTATCTGCAATTGTGAAAGCCTGTTGGCGATCCGGTAAACTGCAATAGCATAAAACCCAGGATAGGATACAATCACTTCGTGAACGCTTGTTGCTGCCGGGTCGTTCTCATAAATTTTGGCAGCATCCTGGCGCAGATCGTTGTAAATGATTTCAAGCGTTCCGTAAAAATCGGCAACCGTTCCTTCAATATTTACAACAGCCGGATCAAGATAGCTTAGCAGGATATTTTCCAGGTCGATCTGGTTCTTCTTCAACCTGCCTTCATAAGTGGATAGCTTATTGAGATGATTATCGGGAAACAGAAATTCTATCAGGTCACTCAGCCAGACAATAGCCTGCTGGTTAGAAGGGGTTGCTTCCCATTCGGCTTTGTGCGTTTTATGCAGAAGGCTGATAAAATCCTTTGTCGTGCGGCTGCTCATAATCATTCATTTATTACATAGTAAATCTATAGATTATATAGGTAATAAACAAAATATTTTTATCGGAGCTACCATTCAATTATCCTGCACACATCTGAAACCCAAATGTTCCATACCGCTATCCTCCGTACTTTTCATCCTTCGTGCTACACGATAACCGGTGCAATAGCTTTCATTGCACAGAAACGAGCCGCCACGGATCACCCGCTTTTTTGCAAAAGGCTCTTCGGGATCATAACTTTTTGACGGGCCTTTTGGATCTACAGCACCGTTTGCTACCGACTTGTAATAACTATTATTATAATAATCCGCGCACCATTCCCAGGCGTTCCCGGCCATATCATATAAGCCATAACCGTTGGCAGCAAAAGATGCAACCGGTGCTAGCCCATAGAATTTATCCTTCAAAGTATTACGGTCAGGGAAATGCCCCTGCCAGGTATTGGCCTTTACTTGGCCTTTGTCTACGGCTTCATCACCCCAGGGATACAATTTATTTTGCAACCCACCACGTGCCGCCCATTCCCATTCGGCTTCAGTAGGTAAACGCTTGCCTGCCCATTTGCAATAAGCCACCGCATCAAACCAGGAGATATGGACAACCGGGTAATTCTCTTTACCTTTTATCGAGCTCCCCGGTCCGTGCGGATGCTTCCAATCAGCCCCCTTTTTCCATGCCCACCATTGGGAATAGTCATTCAGGTCAACTGCCTGTTTAGGCGGATCAAAAACCAGCGACGCTGCCACCAATAAACTATCAGCAGGTTTAGCGGTTCCCGGTGGAAGTTGTTTTTTTAATTCATTCCAATCAGGTTTGCGTTCTGCGGTGGTGACATAACCTGTTGCTATTACAAATTGTGCAAACTCAGCATTAGTTACCTCGGTAGCATCCATCCAGAATCCATGTATTCCGACTTTATGCTTAGGGTATTCATCTTCATAAGCCTGCTTATTATCAGCACCCATTTGGAAGTCGCCAGCCTTTATCCAAACCATCCCTTTGTGATCTTTGGCGGAAGTGATAACTGATATATCCGGCTTTTGAGATGTAAGCGAGGCAAACCTTTTCGGGATATTCGATTCGCAGCAAATTGGCGCCTTACGAACAGCAGCGGTTACCGGCGCTGTGACGCTGCCGGTAACCTGTGTATGCTGTTTGCATGAAACAACTAATAATGTTGATAGAAAGAGACTATAATATCTCATGGGTAGTCTTTTTATTTCGATTTGTTCTGATCTGTTGATGGCGGCTGCACATGATGCAAGCGTCCTTTAAGCACATCTTCCCAATCAATTAAAGGATAAACATGGTTCTTTCTGGCTTGCTCGTCAAACAATGCCTTCAGCTCGGCCAGCTTCTCCGGATATTTGCCTGCCAGGTTAATCCGTTCAGTATAGTCGGTATTCAGGTTATATAGTTCCCAAACGTCTTTATCAAAATTATTAGCTGTCGAATCTGGTTTCCATTGACTACCGGGATTGGTCAGATCGATAAAATCAGGGTGGTGGTATACCTCGGCTTTCCATCCATCCTTATAAATTGAACGCGAGCCAAAAATGTAGTAGTGCTGAACCCGGTGCTTAGAAACTGCCGTGCCATCATTGAGCGAGTATGCAAGCGAAGTGCCCTGCAAAGTATCTTGTTTGATACCACGGATATATTCTGGTACATTAAGACCGAGCAGCTCCAGCGTAGTAGGTAACACATCGATCACGTGACCGTATTGTGTGCGGATAGCTCCGGGATCTTTAATCACTTTCGGCGCATAAACGATCAAAGGGTTGCGTGTTCCGCCCTCGGCATTGGCATCCTGTTTCCAGTATTTGAATGGCGTGTTTGCGGCCTGCGCCCAGCCCAACGGATAGTTAACTTGTGTCCCTTCAGGTGTTCCTATCTCACCGATCTTGGCCAGGTTATATTGAATATTCTCCTGCTCGCTGTGTTGTTTGAGCAGAATTTGCCTGTCAATATCGCCATTTAATGAACCTTCTTTACTGGCGCCATTGTCGCCTATGATTACGAAGATGAGCGTATTATCTAATTGCTTGCTGGTTTTCAGGTATTGAACCAGGCGACCAACCTCATGATCAGCATAAGTGAGATAACCTGCATATACTTCCATAAAGCGGGCATATAGCTTTTTCTCATCAGCCGGCAAAGTATTCCATGCCTTTATGCCAGGGTTACGTTCAGGCAGAACCGCATTTGCCGGGATAATACCATCCTTTTTCTGTTTCTCGAAAACACGCTGCCTGAATACGTCCCAACCCTCATCAAATTTGCCTTTGTACAGGTCGCTCCACTCATGGCTTACCTGGTGCGGTGCATGTGTGGCTCCCGGCGCATAGTACAGGAAGAACGGTTTATTTGGTGCTACTTTTTGCTGCCTGGTCAGGTAAAAAATGGCTTTGTCGGTGATCTGGTCATTCAGGTTGCGGCCATCGGGTTTAACATGTGCATTGTCTTCAACCAGATCTGGTTGGTATTGATCGGTTTGGGAACCCAGGAAACCGAAGAAGTGATCGAAACCTTTACCTGATGGCCATCTGTCGAACGGACCAGCATCTGTAGCATCTTCATCAGGAGTAACGCCATATTTACCCACAGCGAATGTGTTGTAGCCATTTTCACGTAGTATTTCGGCAACGGTTCCTTTATCCGAAGGAATACGTCCATCCCATCCCGGAAAACCTGCTGATAGCTGGGTATGCGAGAACCCGCCCTCATGAACGTAATGATGGTTACGCCCAGTCAACAATGCTGAGCGCGTTGGTGCGCAAATACCAGCTGTATGAAAGTTGGTATAACGCAAACCCTGGTGTGCCAGTGTATCGAAGTTAGGGGTAGCGATCAAACCGCCAAAGGTGGATGATGCTCCAAAGCCGACATCATCCAAAATGATCCAAACTACGTTAGGTGCTCCCTTTGGAGCTTTCGGATTAGTTACCCAGGACTCTTTTGAATCTGCCAATGTTTTGCCTTCAACCCCTTTAAACGGCTGTTGCTGCTGCGTATAGTTTTGCGCGCCGGCAATATTTGCAAAAAGTGCTCCTGCCACTAAAGCTAATGACAGGGTCTTTATTTGAATTGTGTGTTTCATGTTTAGTTATTAGAAAGTACAGGTGCTGCTGTTAACGGTGGTGTTACTGATTTTTTCCTTTCTCTGTTTGCCTCCCTCCGGGCTAATGCTTCGTAGTCATCTTCTATTCTTACTTCAGGGCCGTTTGGCGCAAGCTCGCTGCCTTCCACTTTTGATTTGAATATCGGCCAAAGTAGTTGAGCGGTCCATTGGTCGCCTTCATAGTGAGAAATACCATAAGCTGCCGGATATTGCCTTGAGATATGGGCAGTACCGAAAATAACATCCCACAGGAAGAACATATTACCAAAATTGCCTTTATAATAGCCTACGCCATCGTCTGTTGTGGCAGCATGATGTGCATGGTGCGTAGCGGGGGTCGAGATCAACCGCTCCAATACCCAGGCGATTGGTCGAAGTGCTCTGTATTTGTAAAATGGCTTATCCCACGGAATACTTGAATGCGCCAGGGTGGTAATGGTCGATTTGATAATTCTTACCGCAATCGCCGGAATACCAAGACCCAGGTATACCAAAGCTGCTGTCAGGTATATCTGCGAGAAGAAGATGGTATAAATGATGTTCTGCCTGCTGGCCATTGCCATGCCCATGTAAGATGCGGAATGGTGCGTACGGTGAAAACGCCATAACCACGGAATTTGATGATGCAGGCGGTGATACCAGTACTGGGTCAGGTCGTCAGCTACCGCGATGATAGCAAATCCCCAGAAGAAAGGTACCCAGCTGAATACATTTTTAGCTTCCGAAAAAATAAGGGGCAGAAAATGTAAACTGTAATAAGCAACTAAAGGCTGTATTACCAGCTTCGGCAGAATAAAGCAGCTGATATCTACCCAGCGCTCATTTTTGGGCCATTTGTTTTTATAGAGGCCAAAAGTTACTTCGAGTATGCCTATAAAAAAGACCAGGAACGGGAAACCGATACCATTCAGATTATCGATGATCCTCTTGATGAAATCAATCGTTGCTTCCATTGTTTTGCGAGTTTTTAGAGGTTATTGTTTTAATGTTTTCGATTTGATGCGTTTTCTTTTCCCATGGCCGCTGCCCGGTAATCAGGAACGTAATGAACATGGCCGCTATGGGCAAAATGTAAATGAACAGGCTCAGGATCACATTCCTGGTGATCTGGTCCTTAGTTGCTTTTTCTATCTTCATGGTTTTTCTGGTTTTAATGTAGTTTGAACTGAATCCTTTTTTGCATCATGGGCGCTAAGCGCATGCTGGGTGAACCATAGTCCGCCGACGATAATGACGAAGGGAACAACGGTGACAATAATGCCTACCAGTATTTTTTTCCCGATAAGTGATACATCCGATAGTGTCATAATTATTTGTTTTTGATGGTTAATATTTGAAATCAATACCCCGGATTTTGAGTCAGCTTTGGATTCAGCTGAATCTCCACCAGTGGTATAGGGAACAAAGTGTTTTTTGATGAGGCTGCTGATTTTGCCGGGTTAGTGTGCAAGGCATCTACTAACACAGTTCCTCCCTGGCGCACAAGATCGAACCAGCGGTGACCTTCCTGTATAAACTCTTTTCTTCGTTCAAGGAAGAGCGAATCCCTGAAATCAGATTGGCTCAAACCAGCTGTGAGATTTGGCACATTAGCACGGCTTCTTACCTGGTTAATCGCAGTGTAGGCATCGCTTGTCGGTCCACCATTCAGCTCGTTCTGCGCTTCGGCATACATCAGCAACACATCCGCATAGCGCAAAACCGGGTAGTTGATACCGCTTTGGGCCTGCGTACTAAGCGGCGTTAAACTGTAATCGACAAATTTGTTGAAGTACGGAACATAAGGGTTATTGAAAACCACTGTTTGCCCGGTTGCTGCATTATAAACAGAGCTATAAAAAGTAACTGCCCGGCGCGTGTCAGTTGCGCTGAATAATTTGTAGACACTGCTATCGGCTGGTACATCTATCGGCCATGTTTGGGTATTGAACGAGGTAAAGCTCAGGCTTAAATATTGTTCACTACCTACTGCTCCGAGGTTGGTTTCAAACTGCGCTGAGAAAATGTGCTCTTTTCCATTCTTGGTTGCTTTTTGGAATGCGTCGTAGTAGTTAGGGAAAAGGGCATACCCATAACCACCGTTGATAACGATATTCAGTTGCGCCAATGCATTAGTCCAATCCTGTCTTGTCAGGTAGACTTTAGCTAATAAAGTGTGTGCAGCGCCGCCTGTTGCCCGTCCAAGGTCTGCGCCTGAATAGGATTTTGGTAGGTTGGTCGCCTCTTTCAAATCACTGACGATTTGCAGATAAATAGAGTCGACAGGTGTGCGGCCAACAAGCAATTTCGTGGGGTCAATAGTGGTCGGATTATGTAGGATCAGGGGCACTGCACCATACAGACGCACCAGGTTGAAATACAACAATCCGCGTATGAATTTCGATTCGCGAACCAAACGCGCACGTATCGTGGTATCCATCTGGACAGAAGGGATATTATCAATAGCGATATTGGCGCGATTAATGCCATAGTATAGCTGTTGCCAAACCTTCTGCACACGACTATTGGACGAGATATAGGTCACCGTACCCATTGCCCTTACATCAGGGTTGGTATTGCTTGGGCTATAAACCTGGTTATCGCTGGCGTTTTCGGTGAGCAAATTAAGTTGACGGCCATATAGCGGGAAGTCGCCTGCCGCGTCGCTGTTTAAGGTACTGTAAACTGCATTCACAGCAGAAGAAGCATCAGAAGCCGTTTTGTAAAACTGCGAGGCTACGATGACTGAGCTTGGATTTTCATCCAGCTTTTTGCACGAGTATATTCCCGCGACGGAAATAACCGTGAGAAAAACTATCAATTTTATGGTGGATATCTTTTTCATCTTTTCTTTTTCAATTTGGGTTAGAAAGTGACATTTACCCCGGCCAGGAAAGTGCGTACAGGCGGGTAGGTGCCGTAATCAATGCCCTGTTTGGTATTGTCGTTATCATAAAAACTTGCTTCAGGATCAAAGCCCTTGTATTTGGTGATGGTGAACAGGTTTTGACCTGACACATATAGCCTGATACTTTTGGCGTGAATCCGCGATGCCACCAGGCTATTGAAAGTATAGCCCAATGAAGCGTTCTTTAGTTTCAGGTACGAGGCATTTTCAATGTATCTGTCGGTAACCTGCGGAACAGGTGAATTGGTTGCACGGGCAACTGTACCGTTAGGGTTTGAAGCGCTGTAACGGTTAAGCAATTCGGCCGACGCGTTTAAGGAAGTTGTCGGCCTTTCGAGCGTTTGCTGCAACAGGTTGAATATCTTGCTGCCGTATGATCCCTGGAAGAATACCGAAAGATCGAACTGTCCGTAATTAAAGGTGTTGGTGATACCACCGGTGAACTTAGGCTGAGCACTGCCAAGATCATGTTTATCCGCAGTCGTGATCTGGCCGTCGTGATTCGTATCAACATACTTGGTATCGCCAACTTTTTGAGGGACACCCGCTAATAAAGGCGTTCCGTTTGTTAGATCGGCGGCGCTAAGTAATCCATTAGTTGAGTATCCCCAGAAAGTGCCTACAGGCAAGCCAACCTTAACAATTACCGGCGATACCTGCCCGATAGGCGCGATAGGATAATAACTGGTTACACCTGAACCGAGGTTAAGCACTTTATTCCTGTTAGCCGCAATCTGTAAGTTAGTCTTCCATTTAAATTTACCCGATTTAACATTTTCTGTATTTATGCCCAGCTCCAAACCTTTGTTCTCTACGCTGCCTACATTCTCCAATTCACTGGCATAACCGGTATATAACGGTAGCGGAACATTCAGTAACAGATTAGTGGTCTTTTTATAATAGGCATCAAAAGTCAGGATAATGCGGCCATCGAAAAAGCCAATATCAAAACCGCCGTCGTATTGCGTAGTGGTTTCCCATTTCAAGTCTGGATTTGGTAATTGCAGCGGTGCAATACCGGTAACCAGTTTGCTGCCGAAGTAATAGTTAGTCGGTGCAAGTGATGAAAGGGAGGCGTAAGGTGGCACTTCTGAATTGCCCGTCTGACCGGCGGTTAAACGGAGTTTAAGGTTACTGATCGTGTTCGCAAGTGGCTTGAAGAAATTCTCCTGGTCGACATTCCATGAGAAACCTGCTGACGGGAAATAGCCCCATTTATTGTTTGAACCCAGTTTAGACGAACCATCCGCACGTATGGATGCAGTAAAATTATACTTATGCAGGTACGAATAGTTAACCCTGCCTAAGTAAGAATTTAATGCCTGGCTCGATGCTGTAGACGTTGGGATGTTAGCCACACCGGCATACGACAAGTTATTATAGGTCGTCAGGTCGTTCGGGAATTTCTGCGCCGAAGCAACTACTGATTTAAACTGGGTGTACTGCGTAGTATAACCCACCAGGACATTTAGAAAATGCTTATCATTGAAGTTATGATCATAAGTCAGCGTGTTTTCGTTCAGCCAGCTTAGCTCATTACCTGACCCTATCGATGCATATCCGCTTGTTGCATATCCTGTTGAACCACCGGCAGGCGAGCCGGTATAAGATGGCGCATAATAATCCTGCGCGGTATTTAAAATATCCGCACCCGCGCTGATCTTCAGGGTCAAATCAGGTATGAACTTGTACTCTGCCGCAAAGTTGCCCAGGAATCGGTTAAGGGTAGTTTGATTGGTGGTGGCCACGATATCCTGTATCGGGTTGGTTGGAGCTGTTAAGTAGGGGTTAGATGTATTGTAAGAGCCATCTGCATTTTTGATCAGCGCGATTGGCGATGTTGTCAGCAAATTTGCAAACGCATTGCTGAAATTGATGCTGTTGTAAGAACTGCCGTAAAGCTTGTTCTCAATAGACTGGCTGCCGAAAGCATTAGCAGTAACTTTCAGCTTTTCGGAGATATTCTTTTCGTAGTTAACACGTGCCGAATATCTTTTGAACCCGGTATTCAATATTGTTCCCTGCTGATTGAAATAATTGCCTGAAATCAGGTAACGGGATTTTTCATCACCCCCTGAAATAGTCAATTCATCATTTAGGATTGGCGCAGTACGTAAAGCCGCCTGTTCCCAGTTTGAGCCTGCACCAGCTGAGGCAATTTGTGCAGGTGAAAATGTTGGCGCTAAGCCATCGCTTGTATTCACATCGTTTACTAATTGCTCCCATTGTGTGGCATTCAACAGGTCAAGTGTTTTTGATGCTTTTTGTATGCCGTAATATGAACCGAAACTGATATTGCTGGTGCCCTTTTTACCGCGTTTAGTGGTGATTATCACCACACCATTGGCTCCATGAGAACCATATATCGCGGTAGCAGAAGCATCCTTCAATACTTCGATCGACTCAATATCATTAGGGTTGATGGTTGACAAGGCATCCACGCTCGTTCCGTTTGAGCCGACGTTGGTATAATCATTATTATTATAAATGATAAATCCGTCGATCACATATAACGGCGCATTACCGAATGAAATAGAGTTACCACCACGAATGCGCACATTAGCAGTACCACCCGGCTGACCGGAGTTTTGCGTTACCGCAACACCCGACACACCGCCTTGCAATAAGTTATCAAATGATGACGCCGGCTGAGCCAATAAAGTTTTGGGGACCGAAGCCACGGCTCCCGTCAGGTCACTTCTGCGTTGGGTACCGTAACCGACTACTACAACCTCGCCCAACTGGCTTACTATATCCGAAAGTTTTATGGTGACAGGTGAGCCATCCACAATAACTTCTTTGGTTTTATAGCCGATATAGGTGACTATTAAAGCGTATGGTAACCTTTGACCTGTAACAAATGTGAAGCGGCCATCAGCGCCGGTTGATACGGAGTGTGTCACCCCTTTGATGGTTAATGTTACCCCTGCGATGGGTTGTTTGGTTACACTATCTATTACAATACCTTCCTGGTGCGAATTGATTAGTGGCTCGCTGGTGGTTTGTGCAAATACAGTCGCTGGGACTATCAGGAAAATTAGCGCTCTGAGAAATGGGTAGATGTACTTTTTTGCATGGACATATATTTCCATATATTTAACTGTTTTATGTTAATGATTTAATCGTTAGTAAAACCGGGGATGATGAACAGTAGTGATTGGCGTTACGGCTGTTCACTCATCCGAAAAGACCGGCGAGGCTTCCTTGCCGGTTATTTTTTAGGGGGTAAAAATTATTACATGCACATATTATTTCGTTGTTAAGCTGTTGAATACCAGGAAGACTTTCGTCTTCAATAAATAAATTGATCGGGATGAAGAATGATTGTGAATACTGTTCGTTAGCGGCAACAACAACAGACCATACCCAGTGCTTTTGCGGAACAAAGCATTCGATGAAAACCGGAAATACCCTTATGATGTTGAGAGTAAAGTTTCATTTGTATTAGTTCTTCGGGACAAATGTAAAAACAATTTCAATAAATACTACTAAATAGGTAGATTTTATAGTTATTATTGAAAAGGCATACTCTCATTATCAAAAAGATATATTTTCTATGATTTTAAAGGGTCGAATTAACAATATTTCATTAAACTGAATAAAACTGAGGAGATAAAATGGTGGGAACGAGGTAAATCAGCTAAAGTGTTTCCTCATCACCTGGCTGTAATCGGCTAAGGCCAGTTCAGATGCGGGTAGTTCCGGATGCCACATTTTTTCCCATTCAAAACTGTAATAGCCCTTGTAATCGCTTTTTGCTAAGAGGTCGATCGCTTCAAAGATCGGTACGTCGCCCTTGCCTAAAAAAACGTATTGGACATCTTTACCTGAAACTTTAGCATCCTTAATATGAGTATGGCGGATGTATTTTTTAAGTCGTTCAAAAACCTGCGCCACAGGCTCCTTGGTGATCGACCACATATTTACCACATCCCATACCATTCCCGCGTGTGGGTGCTCAGCAGCCTTCAATACCTTTTCAAGATCGTCTATGTGTACCAGGTCGCCGTGTGATTCTATGAGTACAGATACGTTACTGTCTTTTGCATATTGCGCTAATGAAAGTAGTCCGGCAGCCATCAGATCCATGGTTGCATTTTTATCTCTTTCTTTCAGAAAATCATTGGGAAACACCCGGATAAACGGGCACTCGATTTCCTGGGCGAGGTCAATAAAACGCTTAGCCTCATCCATGTTTTTAGTTCGTTCAGCCCCTTCGGGGAAGTGCAAGTTTGTGGATGAGCCCAAATCGACAAACTTTAACCCGTTGTCTTTCATCATCCGCAGAGTTGTTTTCCGGTTTTCTGCATTCTTGAACTCTCCGCATTGCAGAAGATCAAGCTGACGCCTTATCCCGCGCAATTCTATTCCCTGGTAATCATGTGCAGAAGCAAAATCGATAACTTGTTTAAAGTCCCAATCAGGGCAGCCTAATGTAGAAAAGGATAACAAAGCCTTATTCCGCGTAGCGCCAAAAGCAAAAGGCATTACCGAACATGACGCCAGTATTAGCGAAGATTGAATGAATTGACGCCGGGTAGGATGTTTCATAACGAGATTTTCTGGTTCTAAACGTTCACGGATTTGAATTTCGATAAATAATCCCGGCTTTGTTTCAGCGCTTCGTAAACATCAATAGCTGATTTATCCAATTCGATCACCATCCATTCTACTTTATCCGAACATGCATTCACTATTGATGGAACGTCCAATGTTCCTTTTCCGACAGGAGTCATCGGGTCGGGATTATCACTTATCAGTTTCTGATTGAAAACAGCCGGGCCATCTTTAATATGGATCAGGCGAATCCTGTTTTTAAGTTTTTTGAGAATTGTGGCCGGGTCTTGTCCTGCTACCTTCACCCAATAAACATCGGTTTCAAAAAATATATCGGGATTAAGCTCTTCATTCAATACTTCATATACCAGTTTGCCGCCCACATGGTTCCTGTACTCCCACCAGTGGTTATGCAGACCAAAATGTAATCCATGATCCTTTGCCAGTTTATAACTTTCATTATATAATTTCACCAATTCCTTTGGCCCTTCTATAGAACTGTAGCGTTTGTCTTCGGGCCAGCCATGCCATATCAGTTTGTTGCAACCATAGGCTTTTGCATTGTCCGCCAATTTTGCAATGTTATCCCTGGTTGGCATATCCACATGGCAGGATGTTACATTAAACCCAAACTCTTTTAATGTACCGGCAGCAGTTGCAACGCTTACATTTTCGGGCCAAAAAGCGGTTTCTACATTCTTGAAACCCAGACCAGCCAAATGTTTTAAGCTTCCTCTCAAATCTTTAGAAATAGCGTCGCGAATAGTATAAAGCTGAACAGCTAAGCCATGCTTAGCCGCGGGTAACTTTAAAAAATCGGGCATAGCGGTGGCCATTACTCCCATGCCTGCTAATTGGATAAATTCTCTCCTGCTTTTCATTTTATGAGTTGGTTTTTGTTCCTTTTTTAAATTCGTCAATTGCATGGTTTACAGCCCGTGCAGTAAGCGCCATGAAGGTAATAGATGGATTTTGCACACCTGTTGAAGTCATGCAGGCACCATCTGTTACAAATACGTTAGGACAATAGTGCATGGCGTTCCACTTATTCAGTAAGGATGTTTTAGGATCATTCCCCATCCTTACACCGCCAACCTCGTGTATATCGAGTCCCGGTGCTTGCCCGGTGTCAACAGTTTGAATATTGGTACAACCGGCGGCATGCAGCATTTCGCTTCCGGTCTGTAGAAAGTCTTTAAGCAACTTTTCATCATTGTCGTCATAACCAACCGAAGTAACCAGCAAAGGAATACCCCATTTATCTTTCTTATCTGTACTTAGCCTGACATGATTTACTTCTTTTGGAATAGTTTCTCCCTGCATCGACATGCTCACGCGCCATGGTCCCGGTTCGCCAAGTGCATCTTTAAATGCACCCCCTATACCTTCTGCATTAGCACGCGGACGATCGGCTCCATAAAACATCATGTACCCCCGTTGAAAATCCATTTCCTGTTTTTGCAGGTTCCTGAAATTCGGGATCATCGGCTGGGTAGGCCGGCGACCGTAATAATATTTATCCGCCGGACCGTCAAAATCGGCAAAAATATTCCCCCGGTAATTTTGGAAGGCAACGTATTTTCCCAAGAGCCCATTATCATTTCCTAATCCATTCGGGAACCGGGAAGAAGTGGAGTTCAATAATATCAAATTAGTGTTCAGGCAGGCCGCGTTGATGAAGATCAGATCCGCATAATACTCATGCTCCTGCATAGTTTCCGCATCGATCACCTTAACCCCTGTGGCTTTGCCAAGCTTATCATCATAGATCACAGAATGCACAACAGAGAATGGTCTGAGCGTAAGATTACCAGTCCTTTTCGCCCACGGAATAGTGGATGAATTGGAACTGAAATACCCGCCAAATGGACAACCTCTTTCGCATTGATTGCGCGCCTGGCATTGCCCGCGTCCCTGCTGTAAGTGGATCGGTTCTGGTTTGGTAAGATGTGCGCACCTTCCCTGTACTACATGCCGGCCCGGATATTTGGCCATAATGCGTGACGCAATATCTTTCTCCACGCAGTTCATTTCCCAGGCAGGGAGGAATTCACCGTCGGGCAAAATATCCAAACCGTCACGATTGCCACTGATGCCAACGAACTTTTCTACATAAGAATACCAGGGCGCAATATCATTATATCGGATGGGCCAGTCTACCGCGTAACCATCCCTCTCCGGTCCTTCAAAGTCATGCTGGCTCCAGCGCTGGGTTTGCCGCCACCATAATAGCGATTTACCACCCACCTGGTAACCGCGTATCCAATCGAACGGCTTTTCCTGCACATAAGGGTGATCCGTATCTTTCACAAAGAAATGCGCGGTCGACTCATCAAATGCATAGCAACGGGAAACTACCGGATTATCTTTCGTTACTGACAAAGGCATCTTCAAATGATGCTGAAAATCCCAGGGACCTTTTAAAGCTGTGGGATAATCTTTCAGGTGCTCTACATTTCTGCCCCTTTCCAGCACCAACGTTTTTAGGCCTTTTTCGCAAAGTTCCTTGGCCGCCCAACCGCCGCTTATGCCTGAGCCCACAACTATAGCATCATACGTATTTTTCCCTTTCGCCCGGATATTAATATTGGCGCCTTTTGATGAATCGCTTGCTTCCATGAAGATTGAGGTTAATATTGGTTAAATCGATTGTCAATTTAATAATAAAAACAGTTCTTCAAGAAGTTAAATACGGTGAAGCCTTGAAAACTTAGGGTCAATCCACTTGAATTTTGTTCTCCGTATTTCGTTTGCGATAGATAGATGGTGAAATGCCCATCAGGCGGGTAAACATCCTTGAGAAATAATATTGGTCATCTACACCTACCCGAAATGCGAGTTCTTTGATGGTCATGGCAGTAAAAGTGAGATATTGACAGGCCTTCTGTATTTTAAGGTGATTAAAATATTCAATAGGCGAGTGGCCGGTCTTTTTCCGGAAAAGGGCCGAAAAATGCGTGACCGATAGATTAGAGAACGCAGCCATTTGTTTTAATGTTATCGATTTTTGGATATTATCCTGCATCATTTTAATGACAAGGTCAACCATGTCAGCATCGGTTGCTTTTTTCTTCCTGTTAAACTTGTCTTCATAGATCATAGAAGACAAGAAGTGGTAGAACGTCATGTTTACATAGCGCAATGTGTCGTCACTGTAGCCATTCTCCAGGTTATAATAGATATCATCAAAAAGCCCGATACGGTCATCGCTGAACGTCAACTGCGGTTTGTAGTTGTCGGAGTTCTTGACGATCAGATCAGCAATAAATGCTGCATTCTCCCCTTTAAAGTGCGCCCAATAGATGGACCAGGGATTCTTTTCATCTGCTCCATAACGGTGGGGCGTATTGGCAGGAATAGTAATAAACTGGGATGGAGAGAGGTCGATACGTTTTTTGTTGATCTCGATCCAGCCATAACCTTCAATACAATAAATGATGATATGCTGACTGATCCCATGCAGCCTTTCCGCATAGTGAAACATGGCCTTGGGATAAAAGCCAATGTCGGTAATATAGATGTGCCGCGTCACCGGATCTTTGATCAAAAATTCAGAAACAATTTTTTTAGGGACAACGATCAGTCGCTGACCTTCAAATCCCTCTCTTTTCCGCGGCAATTTTTCTTTAGACATCGGTTTGAATTAAAAATCATTTAAAAGTGTATAAAAATCCATCATTATCATAAAATCAGTCATTTTAATTTTACGGGCCTCGCATTAGGTTTGTTAAAATAAACCAATTATAGTTTTTCAAACAGTAAAACAGGTATTTAATTGTGCATATTTTCGGCCCGGTAAAAATTATCAGGCTGGTTAAAAATATCCATTAATTTTTATCAAAGTTTAATTGTCCATCTTTTACAAAGTAGCACCTAATTTTAAACCAACTAATAATGAGAAAACTATTACTTATCCTTCTACTGCTTGCGGCCGGGCTCATCAGCGCCAACGCCCAGCAGCGGAAAATTAACGGTACGGTAAAGGACTCGCAGACGGCGCAACCGCTTCCTTTTGCGACTGTTTCTGTGGAGACTGCAGGCAAGCAGGTGAGAAAGTTTGCCGCAGACCAGAACGGTAACTTTACTACCGATGCCGATGCTGGTTCGTTCATCAAAGTAACCTTTACCGGTTATGATCCTAAACAAGTAACTGTGGGCGACAGCACGAATATTACTATCCTGCTAAAGAGCAACCGCAACTTATCAGAAGTGGTGGTTATCGCTTATGGTACGGAGAAACGGAAGGACCTGACAAGCGCCGTCACCTCTATTTCTGCACAGCAGATCAGCGAAGCGCCGTCTACCAACCTTGCTACCGCACTTGCATCGCGGGCACCGGGTTTGGAAGTTCATAGTACAAGTACACAGCCAGGTGCAAGTGCATCCGTCAATGTACGTGGATTAAACTCCATCACGCAGCTGGAAGGTCCGCTTTATATTGTGGATGGTGTGGCCCTGGTAGGAGATATCAGGAATATCAATCCGAGCGACATCGAATCAGTAGAAATATTGAAGGATGCAGCGGCGGCAGGTATCTACGGTTCGCGTGCGGCCGAAGGTGTAATATTGATCACCACCAAAAAGCCTAAGGCAGGCGCCACCAGCATCAACTTTGATATGTACAGCGGCATACAGGTAAATAATCCTGCTTATAAAATGCTGAATGCACATGATTATGCAGCCTTAAAGCGCTCTGCATACCAGGATGCTGATCCCGGAACATTCGGTGCACCAGGAACTGACACTGCCAACTATAAAATATTTAACACCTATGAGCTGCAAAGCATTGCAAATGGTGCAAGTTACGATTGGCAGAAGGCTATAATACATAATGATGCTCCAACACAGAATTATACGCTCTCTGTATCCAACGGTACAGGCTCGAACAGGGTTTATTTCAGCGGGCAATACCAAAACCAGGATGGCATACTCATCAATACCGGGTACAAAAAATATTCAGGCTTTTTAAGGGATGAAACACAGATCAGATCATTCCTGAAATTGGGCGGAAGTGTTAATTATGCGCATGACATCACGCACAACGCACTCCCAAATGAATATCAGCAATCGCTTACCGAAAGCCCATTGCAGCCAATTTATGATGGCAGTGGTCAGCCGTTGATCGTTATCGACAAATCAACCGGTACGCCAACTATCTTCAACCCGGTTACTCTGGCGCTAAATGCGACCGATCAGTATACCACTAACCGGACCAATGCCAATCTTTATCTTGAATTCACTCCGGTTAAAAACCTGATGTTGCGTTCGAGCATTGGGGCTGACATTTACCAGGCCGAAGAGGCTAAGTATTTCCCAAGAACTACCGGTCCCGGCTATGCCCCAACTAATGGGTTTGCAGAGCTTTATAATACCAGGGCGACGGATGTATTATGGGAAAACACAGCTACGTATAACTATCTGAAAGGCGATCATGAAGTGAATTTGTTGGGTGGTTTTACCTTTGAAAGACACGAGGATTTCGCAACAGATATGCAGGCTGATCAATTCCCGACCGACTTGCTTTCATACAAAGCAATGGGAAGCGCAGGACAGAAATTACAGGACAACAGCAACTATTCCGGCTGGGCCGTACGATCATTTTTTGGAAGAGCGGTTTATAAATATAAAGGTCGCTATATTTTAAATGCTACCATTCGCCAGGACGGTTCTAGCCGCTTCGGTCCGAACAACAAATTTGGCGTATTCCCAACGGTGAGCGGTGCATGGCGCGTTATCGACGAGCCTTGGATGGGCTTCAAAACCAAAACCTGGCTGAGCGATTTCAAACTGCGTGCAAGCTATGGCTTAGTGGGTAATCAAAACCTGCCTTACGATGCTATCTATACAAGATATGATCCGGCTACCTATCCATTCAACGGTTCATCGGTTACCAGCGGTTATGTTGTTGCCGGCACCAATGGTGTATTTGGAAACAACTCATTACAATGGGAAGTGCAGCACCAGCTTAACGTGGGTACTGATATCGCTATACTAAATAACCGGGTGCAACTATCCGTCGATCTTTATAACAAAAACATCAGCAGCCTGTTGATGCCGTTGCCACTGGCTCCTTCATCAGGTTTCCAGACTGAATATGTAAACGTCGCCGCCATGAACACTAAGGGTATAGACGTTGCACTAAAAGTTACACCAATCCAAACCAAAGATTTCACCTGGCAGGCTTCGCTCAACTGGTCAAAGTACCAGAGCAAGGTAACCAAGCTATTCCCTGGCCGCGATTCGGTAAACCTGGCACTGCGTGTTGGTTTGCCACCAAGCGGAACTTATGTGAACTATGTATTTAATGGATTATATCAGCAGGGCGACGACTTTACCCTCAATCCAAACGGAAAACCGGGTGACATCAAGATCAAAGATGTTAACGGCGATGGTAAGATCACTCCGCAGGACGAAGTGGTTGTTGGCTCAAGCATCCCTAAAGGATGGGGCAGTTTCTGGAATTATTTCAGGTACAAAAGCGTATCGCTTACCATATACAGTACTTACGAGTACGGGCAGAAGTTAAATAACCTGACTTTCACCGATCTTACTTATTACAACTCGGCGTACGGAAGCACAGGAAATGTTACTACTGCGGGCGGTAACTACTGGACCCCAACTAATACAAATACCAATATCCCGAGACCAAATTCATTCGGTACATCGCTGAAAACACTTCCGGGTGGTGTTGGACAGGGCTCAAGCTATTCGATACAAAATGCAAGTTATTTCAAAATACAGCACATCACGCTTGGGTACGATTTCCCATCCCGGTTATTGGACAAGATCAAAGTGCACAGCCTGAACATTTATGCGCAGGTGCTGAATCCTTTCCTGTTCACCGGATATAAGGGCGTCGATCCGGACATATCGGGCGCTGATGCGGCAAATGAAATTTACCCGAGATACCGCACATTCCTGCTCGGAGCAAAACTGGGACTATAACATTTAAAGATATTTTGACATGAAAAGTATTACGCAATATTTAAAGAAATCGTGGCCGGTTTATATGTCGGTCCTGCTCCTGGGCTTCAGCAGTTGCCGTAAAGAGCTAAACTATACGCCAGAAGTGTTCGTTTCGGCAGCAAGTGTTTATAAAGATGAAGCTGGTGCAGTTGCAGGTATGACCGGGGTTTACCAACAGCTGCAAAGCCTTAAAAAATCGGACTATCAATTGATTGGCGTTATTGGCACCGACGAAGCCCGTTGCTGCTACCAGGCACAGGGTTACGGCGCTTATTGGGCAGGCGTGGTTGGTATGGACGTGTATGACATTACATTGAACAGCCAAAATGCCGATGTATCTGGTTTTTGGGCAGGGTGTTACCAGGGCATTGCCAACGCAAATGCTGCCATATTAAACATTCCGCAGATCAAGAATTTTGCAGAGCCAGCGGTACAAACACGCCTGGAAGGTGAAGCTCATTTTATGCGCGCTCTGTATTATTTCTATTTGGTGCAGTTATATGGTGATGTACCTATGCCGCTGGAAAGCACTTCGTTTGCTAATGGCCTTCCACGTGTAGCTCAGCAACAAGTTTATGCCCAGATTGAAGCTGATCTGAAATTTGCCGAGGCCAATTGCTGGACGAGGAATAAGCTCATCGGGAACGATATAGGCCGCGCCAGCGTTGAAGCCGCCAAAGCATTATTGGGGAAGGTATACCTTACAACCCACGATTATCAGAATGCAAAAACTACTTTTGAGGACCTGATCAATTCCAATAGCATCAGCATGCTATCAAACTACGGCGATCTGTTTGACGGCAAGCACGAAAACAACACAGAGTCGCTGTTTGAGGTACAATACTCAACAGATAATACTAACGATACCCAGGGCTTGCAAAACCTATACGGTTCATATGCCGGTCCGCCGATACCATTTGAAGCCTTTAACACCAATACGCCAGGTTATGGTGGCACGGTTATAACCTCTACCTCACGTTATTCCGACAGTTTGTTTGATAAGGTAAACGATACCCGTTATGCAGCCTCAATCAATCACGACCGTTATGACGGCAATGGCAACACCATGAGCTGGTGGGTTGATCCGGGATTGCCTACCATCAAAAAGTATGACATATCTTCAAATGATATTGATGTTTACCATTCAGGTAAAAACCTGTACTACCTGCGTTCGGCAGATGTATTTTTGATGTATGCAGAAACGCTTAATGAGCTGGGGCAATCACAAGCTGCATTGACTCCGCTTAACAAAGTGCGCGAACGTGCATTCAAGGGCGCTACCAATGATGTTACCGTAACCGACCAGGCTGCATTGCGTGATACTATTTTGGACGAACGCAGCCGCGAACTGGGGGCCGAAGGCTGGCGCTGGTTCGATTTGAAACGTACCGGCACATTGCTGGCACGCGTGAAACGCTATGATGATCCGCAGCGCGACTTTTTGAAAAAGAATGGTTCTACCAGCGATCCGCATCCGGCTCAAAATATATCAGACAAGAATTTGCTATATCCTATCCCGCTTAACGAGTTACAAAACAATCCTGCGTTGGGATTAAAAGCGCAAAACCCGGGATACTAAAACTTATAAGAATAAATGAAGCTTCTAAAACACCCCGTTATAACCTGCCTGGTACCCGGCTTATTACTGCTGCAGAATGTTGTTTCGGCACAAAAAATAACGAAGTACCCGGATAGCCTGACTGTCAGTACAGACCGATCGTCGGTGTCGGTCAATAATAAAACGGGGCAATTGGATTATCATTTCAGCAATGGTGTTGTGCTTAGCAACACCATTGCTTATGTAAATGAACTTTCAACCGGGGTCACGGCTACATCGGCATGCAAAATACACCAGGCAACTGCTGATGAATTCAGCAATGAGACCGGGAAAGGAGTTCGCATTGTTATCAAGCATTGGGGCAATAATGCCGGTATTACCTTAATACAGCAAGTGCTGATCTACCAGGATCACCCTTACCTGCTTACTAATGCGACTGCCTTAAAAAACGATGGCACCGACGATTTGGAGACGAGGGACATTTGTGCGCTTGCCGTACTACCCGGAGAAAATGCAAAACTTACGCAACCAGGAACAGAACCTCGCTTTTTAGATGTACCGTTCGATAATGATAACTGGTCGCACATTTTAGAGCGTAAATGGGACGATAGCAAACCAGCTTTCAACGGTATCAGTTACGAGTTCGCTTCGACTTACAATAATGACGATTTCTCGGGCCTGGTGATGGGCAGCCTCTCCCATGATTTTTGGAAGACGGGTATTGTTTACCATGCATCAGCAAAAAAAGGTGTTATCGATTCACTGAAAATTTACGACGGTGCTGCTACCAAGGATAACTCTAAACTCCCACCCGATTATGGCGGCAATGATGGAACGCATGACCATACCCTGCATGGTACTATGAAGGGTAAGTCGGTTAACTCGTCAATCATCTTTTTATATGGAGGCGATACCCGCAAAGGCCTTGTTGAATACGGCAAGGCCAATGCGAAGTTCAATGGAGCCCTGAGCTGGAAAGGGGATGCTCCAGTTTATTGGAACAGTTTTGGCGTAGAGGGTGTGTTGGGATATGAAGGTAAAATGATGCCTAAGGATCTGGTAAAAATACCTGACTTTATACAAACGCTTCCGAATTTCAACAAGTACGCTAAGCCGGTTATGAGTATTGATTCATATGATCAATCTATCTATACCACAACCCTTCTGACGTCATTCGGCAAATATATTGAGAAAAAGAACCAGCAGTTGGGTTTTTACTTTATACCCTTCGCAAAATGGGCATGGAAGAATAATACGGAGAATACCAAACTTGAAGGAACAGATTACAATTTATCAGACGTTGTTCTTCGTGACAGTAAAAATCAACCTATCTGGTTTAAGGATGGGGATTGGGGCTGTCTTGCTTTAGACCCGACCCATCCGGCAGTACGTCAGTTTGTGATCTATCGATTAAAAGAGGCTAAGGCAATAGGCGCTAAGTTTATCAAGATAGATTTTCTGACAGCAGGCGCGCTTGAATCGACCAAGCGGTATGATCCAAATGTCCGAACCGGTTTGCAGGCTTACAACTACGGTATGCAGATGTTGAAGGCGCTATGTGACACGATAATGGGAAAAGACGTTTTTATTACTGAGGCCATTTCGCCGATGTTCCCGAGCCAGTATGCGCATACGCGGTTTATATCGACAGATGTATATTCTCACTTCCGCGATGACGAAAAGGGCTTCCCGCATTATGGCAGCACAGAAGGTTCAATGGCAAACGCATCTCATTTATGGTGGGTGCAGGGTACGCTCTGGCCCTATACCAATCTGGATGTGGCGATTATGAAAAATTTTCAAAAGAACCCGGATTTAAGTGAGCAAGAAGTTAAAGTGCGCTTATTCGCCATGATGTCAATGGGAAGCATCCTTGGCGATGGTTCGGATTTCCGGGATAAGCTGGCTGCAGAAAGAGCTAATAAGTATTTGAATAATCCTTATCTGTGCGCTTATTTCAGCAGTCCAAAAGCCTTCACGCCGTTGAAGTTTGCCGATGGCGAAACATTCGATCAGCAAATGGCATTTTACCTGCCGGGCAAAGAAACGCTGGTGTCTGTATTCAATTTTGACAATAAAAAAGAATATGATGCCAACTGGAGCCGGGAGCAATTGGAGCTCGGCAGTGGTGAATATGTCATAACCGATTTCCTGACCAACAAGCCGCTTGGAAAAATAGAAAAGGGACAGGATAAAATTTCTTTTAATGTACCAATAGCTGATGCCATTATAGTGAGGCTGGTACCATCTAACCAATAAAAAAACAGAATAAATTAGTATAATAGTAATATGGAAGTAAAAGCCTGGGTTGAACAGATCAGCATTCCTACTTACGGGATCGGGAAACCTGAAAAGAACCCGATGTTCCTGGAGAAAAGGGTGTATCAGGGTAGCAGCGGTGTTGTTTATCCGCACCCTGTGATTGAAAAGATAGAAGATGAAAAGCACGACCGGGAATATACCGCCGTATTTATTGAAAACGAATACCTGCAAATAATGATACTGCCCGAGTTGGGGGGCAGGATCCAAAAGGCCTACGACAAAGTAAAAAAGCGCGACTTTGTATACTACAACCAGGTAATAAAACCTGCACTGGTTGGTTTAGCCGGCCCGTGGATATCAGGTGGTATCGAATTTAACTGGCCGCAGCATCACCGTCCGAGCACTTTCTCGCCGGTTGATTTCAAGATACAGGAAAATGCGGATGGCAGTAAAACCGTTTGGGTGAACGAGCTCGAGATCATGTTCAGGACCAAAGGCATGGCAGGGTTTACTTTATATCCCGGCAAAGCTTACCTTGAGATAAGTGGTAAGCTGTTTAATCCTACACCGTTCCCCCAAACATTTTTATGGTGGGCAAACCCAGCTGTGAAAGTGAATGATCATTACCAGTCTGTATTCCCTCCGGATGTTCATGCAGTATTTGATCATGGCAAACGCGATGTGTCAGACTTTCCGATAGCAACCGGCACTTACTATAAAGTGAACTATGCGCCGGGTACTGATATTTCGCGCTATAAAAATATCCCGGTGCCTACTTCGTACATGGCCATCCAGTCGAAATATGATTTTATGGGATGTTATGAGCACGATACGCAGGCCGGTATGCTTCATGTGGCCGATCATCATGTATCGCCCGGAAAAAAACAGTGGACCTGGGGTAATGATGATTTTGGCTTTGCTTGGGACCGCAATTTAACCGATGAGGACGGCCCATACATCGAGCTGATGACGGGGATGTTTACCGATAATCAACCTGATTTTTCGTGGCTGCAACCTAATGAGGGCAAAACTTTCGAGCAGTATTTTATGCCTTATGCGCAGATTGGTGTGGTAAAGAACGCGACCAAGGAGGCTATGATTAGCGCAGGTAAAGAGGGCGAGAAGTATTTTGTCAAAGTGTATGCTACTACTGTTTACGAACAGGCTACAATAAAAGTATTGCGTAATGGACAGGAGTTAAAAAGCTTTACCGCAACAATAGCTCCGGATGCCATATTTGAAACTACTTTCGATTTGGCTGGAATTGACGAAACCGAATTAAAAATAATTGTTGCCGATAAAAGCGGCTCGATACTGGTGAGCTATCAGCCTGAAAAAATTGAGGAGAAAGAAATTCCTTCAGCAGCTGTAGCAGCAAAACAGCCTGCAGACATCGAACAAATTGAAGACCTTTACCTGAATGGATTGCACCTGGAACAATACAGGCATGCCACCTATAACCCGCTTGATTATTATGAGGAAGCGCTGAGAAGGAGCCCGGGCGATGTGCGTTGCAATAACGCGATAGGTTTGCTGTTGCTGAGAAGGGGCCAGTTTACAAAAGCAGAGCCTTATTTCAGGACCGCGATTAATACCATCACCAAAAGAAATCCAAACCCTTACGATGGCGAGCCTTATTTCAACCTGGGATTGAGCCTTAAGATGCAAAACAGGTTGGATGAAGCGTTTGATGCCTTCTACAAAGCCGCCTGGAACGATGCCATGCAACACAGCGCTTACCTTGAATTAGCCCGGATAGCTTCTGTACAAAATAAAACTACTGAAGCGCTGGCATTGATTGAAAAATCATTGATCGGCAATTACCATAGCTCGCCTGCGCGACTTGTGAAAGCTTCACTGCTACGTCTTAGCGGCAGAGTTGATGAAGCAAGAGTATTTATCAAAAAATCGCTGGTGATAGATCCGTTTAATTACAGTTGTTTGTTTGAGGAGTATTTGCTTGAAGCTGAAAAACCAGATCGTGTAAAACTGAAAAGCATTACCAACCTGATGCGTAGTGAGCCTAACAATTACCTGGAGCTTTCAATAAGCTACGTGCAGGCTGGTTTATATAACGAAGCCTTGCAGGTTTTAGAAACTTATGAGCAAAATTGTGACGAGGGTAATCAAATCGTATCGTACTATAAAAGCTGGGTAGCAAATAAGTCGGGAGACGCCGGAAACGCAAAAACTTATGCTGAGCAGGCGGCTAAATCCAAATCAGGCATCTACTTCCCGAATAAAATAGAGGAAGTACTTATCCTGCAAAATGCCATCACAGTCAACCCCACTGATGCCAAAGCTTATTATCATTTAGGTAATCTTTGGTATGATAAACGTCAATATGCTGAAGCTATTGAGTGTTGGGAAAAATCGGCAGCGTTGGATAATTCTTTCCCGACAGTTCACCGCAACCTGTCGTTAGCCTATTATAATAAGCGTAATCAGCCTCAGAAATCGCTGGAGGAAATGGAGCAGGCATTTGCGCTTGACAATACAGACGCGCGCGTGTTGATGGAATTGGATCAATTGGACAAGATCAGCGGGCGGTCATTTGAAGAGCGCCTTAAGTTACTTGATCAATACCCTGATCTGGTAAATGAACGCGATGATCTTTATTTGGAGCGGATCGCCTTGCTGAATAATCTGAATCAATATGAAGCGGCGAAGGAATTACTGGCTTCCCGCAAATTCCATCCATGGGAAGGCGGCGAAGGTAAAGTGATCGGGCAGTTTTTACTTTGCCATATCGAGTTGGCAAAAGAAGCCCTGCAAAATGGCGAATATCAAAAAACTATTGATTTATTATCGCAAGTTGAGCGTTACCCGGAGAACCTGGGCGAAGGCAAATTATACGGCACTCCTGAAAATGACATTAACTACTTATTAGGTTGTGCTTACGAAGGCTTAAAGCAAAACGAACAGGCAACTGCCAGATTTAAATCTGCTACCGAAGGTAATGCTGTACTGGTTCAAGCCATTTATTATAATGATCCGCAACCTGATAAAATATTGTACCAGGCATTAGCCTGGCAAAAATTGGGGCAGCCGCAAAAGGCGGAAGAAATATTCCAGCGGTTTATTGATTTCGGGACTGAACATATGAACGATGAAATCAGGATCGACTATTTCGCTGTATCGCTGCCCGATATGCTCGTATTTGATATCGATATCAACCGCAGAAATAATATCTTCTGCAACTACCTGATCGGTTTGGGCAAAATGGGATTGGGTGATATAGAAGAAGGTAAAGCTTGTCTTGAAAAGGTTTTAGCTATGGACATTAATCACCAGGGCGCAGCGGTACATCTCAAAATGGCAAATTTCTTTCGGCAAACAACTAAGGCAGATGTTAGATAGCAAAAAAGAACACCTGTCTGTTTTGAGCGAGCCATGCGGATTTGTGGATGATGAGCCGCTATATCTGATTACGATCGGGAACGATGTGATTTCCGTAAAGTTGACCAACTTCGGAGCTACCATAACTGCGATATATGCCCCTGATCGCAATGGTAAACAGGATAACGTAGTTGCGGGATATACGGACATTTACCAGTACCAGGACAATCCGAATTATTTCGGCTGCATTTTAGGACGATACGCCGGGCGCATAGGTGGCGCAAAATTTGAGTTGGACGGAAACATCTTTTTCCTTTCAAAAAATGACGGCGAAAATCATTTGCATGGAGGTTATTCCGGGCTAAGCAAAAAAGTATGGAAGATCAAATCCTTTATACAGGAAGAAAATGAAGCAGGCGTGATCATGGAATACCTGAGTGAGGATGGCGATGAAGGCTATCCCGGTAATTTATGGGTAACCGTGAAATATATTTTGACCGGTGACAATCAGCTTAAAATTGTTTACGATGCTGTTACTGATAAAAGTACACCTGTAAATCTTTCCAATCACTCCTATTTTAATTTGGGTGGATTTACGTCAGGTGATATATCGGAACATACATTACAAATAAGCGCAGGCACTTATACTGAAAATGATGAAGATACTGTCCCAACAGGCAAAATCTTACCGGTAAACGGTACCCCGATGGATTTTTTGCATACAAAAGAGATCGGAGCCGATGTTGCTGAGGTAATGGCATCGGGAGGCTATAATCACAACTTCGTTTTGGATAATTATTCCCCCGGTAACGTAAGATTAGCGGCAACGCTTTCAGAACCAATTTCGGGTAGGCAATTAAAAATTTATACAGACAGGCCCGGTATGCAGGTTTATACAGCGAATGATTGGTCGGGAGATATTATAGGTCCACAGGGAGTGCCTTATCATAAACACAGTGCCATTGCGCTGGAAACACAAGCTTTCCCGGATTCACCTAATCATCCAGGCTTTCCGGATACCGTATTGAAACCCGGTAAGCGGTTTATCAGCGAAACTATTTATGAATTCTCAACCATCGGCAATGAATAACGATATAGAAAAGCGGTCTGAAATAAAAAACACTTATACATTCGGCATATGCTTTATTTCCGCATTGGGCGGATACCTGTTCGGCTTTGATTTTGCCGTGATATCGGGTGCCTTGCCATTTTTACAAAAGCAATTTGAGTTTAGCTCTTATTGGGAAGGTTTTGCCACCGGGATATTGGCCATCGGTGCGATAGTGGGCTGCATATTAGCAGGCAATATAGCGGATAAATACGGTCGGCGTCCGGGTCTTATGATTGCAGCTGCTTTATTTGCCATTTCATCTTTGGCTATGGCCTTCTCACCCGGCCGCGACTTTTTCCTGGTATCGCGCTTTGCTGCCGGGGCCGGGGTTGGTATGGCATCTATGTTATCGCCCATGTACATTTCAGAGATTGCACCTGCCGCAATCAGGGGGCGACTTGTTGCCATGAATCAATTAACCATCGTTCTGGGTATCCTCATCACCAATCTTGTCAACTATGCTTTGCGCAATGCTGGTGTTGACGCCTGGCGATATATGTTCGGCCTGGGTGTTATACCATCCGGATTGTTTCTGCTTGGCGCATATTTTTTACCGGAAAGCCCGAGATGGCTGATCCAAAAAAATAAAGAAGAACAAGCTCAGATCATCCTTGGTAAAATCGGTAATGAAACTTTTGTTGCGGAATCGCTCATGGTCATCAGGCGATCGTTTATCGGCGTTGCTAAAGTAAGTTATGCTTCAGTATTAAAAAAGGCAGCATTACCCGCTGTGCTAACCGGTATCGGTCTGGCAGTTTTCCAGCAATTTTGCGGGATAAATACAGTGTTTAATTACGCACCCAAAATATTTCAGAGCATTGGGGCCTCGCAGGACGACCAGTTGCTGCAAACTGTCTTTATCGGGGCAGTAAACCTTATATTCACCATTTTGGCAATGGTACTGGTTGATAAACTGGGCCGTAAACCGCTTATGCTGATTGGTGCAGGCGGCCTATGCATACTCTATATCTTAATTGTTAATGCATTGCATGCAAATTCCAGTGCACTATCGGGTTTACTCCTGGCAGCGATAGGAACCTATGCTATGACTTTGGCACCCGTTATTTGGGTATTGATCTCTGAGATATTCCCGGTAAACGTGCGGGCGGCTGCCATGACGGTCGGTATCGTCAGTCTTTGGCTCGCCTATTTTGTACTGGTATTTACCTTTCCGGTTTTATTTGAGCATTTAAAAGAAAGAACATTCTATATTTATTCCGCAATATGTGCAGTGGGCTTTGTGTTCACATTGTTGCGGATAAAAGAAACCAAGGGCAAAAATCTTGAAGATGTTGAACCGGCAATGACCATGCACTAAAATATACCTATAACAAAATGCAAAAATCTATTCTCTCCTATCTATTCGTCGCCGGTTCTTTATTTTTAGGCAACAACGTGATGGCGCAAAACACGGTCATCACCATCGAAACAGAAAAAACCGCTATTGCATTGCATACCGATGCGCAAAAGCATCTGCATTATACCTATCTCGGCGAAAAGCTGAATAATAAATCAGAATACGGCATACCTTCGGCAATGGGCGGGGATTATACCAGTATGTTCAGTTCGGTATATACGCCGTCTGGCTCGACAAATTTATTGGAGCCCGCCATCACGGTTACACATGCCGATGGCAACCAGTCACTCGATCTGCAATATGTTAGCCACGAGTCGTCAAAGATTTCGCCTGATGTTGAGTTATTAAAAATAGTATTGAAGGATCCAGCCTATCCTGTCGAGGTAACATTGTATTACAAAACTTACTATAAAGAGAATGTTATCGAGCAATGGAGTACGATAGTTCATCACGAAAAACAGGATATAACGCTGCAAAAGTTTGCGTCGGGTAATCTCTATTTAAAAGCGGGCAGTTATTGGTTAAGACAATATCATGGCGATTGGGCCAAGGAAATGCAGCCCGAAGAAACACAACTGACACATGGCATCAAAACGCTCGATACGAAACTAGGCACACGCGCAAACCTCTTTATGCCGTCGGTTTTTATGGTTTCTCTTGATAAGCCTTCCGGTGAAGATGATGGCAATGTGTTATTAGGGGCCTTAGAATGGAGCGGCAATTTCCGTGAAGATTTTGAGATAGACCCGGAGAATAATTTGAGGATCGTCTCCGGGATCAATAACTATGCATCAGCCTACAAGTTAAAACCAGGCAAAGTATTTGAGACGCCTGCTTTTGTTTATACCTACTCCACCGCCGGTAAAGGTGAGGCAAGCAGGAATTTGCAGGCATGGGCCCGGGACTATAAAATATTGGATGGCAAAGGTACAAGACTTACGCTGTTGAATAACTGGGAATCGACCTATTTCGACTTTAATGAAGAGAAACTGCGCCAGCTGCTGAAAAACACTAAAGAATTGGGCGTTGATCTGTTTTTGTTAGACGATGGCTGGTTCGCCAATAAATACCCAAGAAATGACGATCATGCCGGCTTGGGCGACTGGCAGGAAAACCGCAAAAAACTGCCTAATGGCATTGCGTCAATCGGCAAGGAAGCTGATCGTGAAGGTGTAAAATTTGGCATTTGGATAGAGCCGGAAATGGTGAACCCTAAAAGCGAATTATACGGCAAGCACCCGGATTGGGTGGTAAAGCAAAAAGACCGTGAAGAATACTATTTCAGAAACCAGCTGGTGCTTGACCTGGCCAACCCGGCCGTTCAGGACTTTGTATTCCATGCAGTCGATTCATTGTTTATCAAGGATCCAAAACTGGCTTATGTAAAATGGGATTGTAATGCGGTTATTTATAACGCTTATTCTTCATACCTCAAACATGACCAATCCCAGTTTTATGTTGATTATGTGCAAGGACTTTATTCGGTGTTAAAACGCCTGCGTCAAAAATATCCCACCGTACCGATGATGCTTTGTTCAGGCGGTGGCGGTCGTGTTGATTATAATGCTTTGCAATATTTTACCGAATACTGGCCTAGCGATAATACCGAGCCTATCGAACGCATCTTCATTCAATGGGAATATTCTTATTTCTACCCTGCAATTGCCAGCTCAAACCATGTAACCGATTGGGGCAAAGAACCACTAAAATTCCGTGTTGATGTGGCTATGATGGGTAAATTAGGTTTTGATATCGTAGTAGATAAACTGAGCCCTACTGATCTGGAGTTCTGCAAAAATGCTGTAAAAACATATGATGGCCTGAAGCAGGTGATATGGCAGGGACAACAATACCGTTTGTTAAATCCACGCGAAAACAGTGTGGCTTCTGTCATGTATGTTGATCCAGCTAAGACGTCTGCCGTAATGTTCAATTACCTGGTTAATTACCGCTATGACCAGGGAACGAAAAATCCGATCAAACTAAAAGGACTGGATCCTTCAAAAAAATACAAGCTCACAGAAGTTAACCTCTATCCGGGGAAATCATCCAATATCGATTCGAAACAAATCTATTCAGGAGATTATTTAATGAAGGTTGGCTTCAACCCCAATGTAAACGCCGACCGGGCCAGCGTAATAGTTACGGCTACCGCGGTTCAATAAAAAAAATGAAACGCCTCAAACGTGCGTTTGGAGCGTTTTAATGCCTAAAATCTTGTCATTTTTCTCTCAAATCCTTGCAAATGGTCATTCCGGCATATTAAATGGCTCCATTTGCACATTCTCCCGTATGCCTCCTGCCGACATTTGAGTATAAATAATTAGAAAAATGAAGATCACAATTTTAAAGGCATGTCTGGTAGGGATATTGGCAGCCTTCAGCATTTCAGCATATTCCGGTCCCATTAAGGGCGACTACGATAGCGTTGTAAAGGAATATATTGACAGTCACATGAACGGGAACTATAAGCTCCTGAAAAAAATAATGAACAACGAAGCCACATTCCAGATTCCCCGGGCGGAAAAAGTAGTTGTTCAAACCAAATCGGATATTGTGGATGCCATGAAAACAGAAGGTGGCGTTAAACAAAACTGCGAAGCCAAGTATGAAGTAGTTGCCAAGAGCAGCGCACTAGTTATGGTTCGGGTTGATTTCTGCTATGACAATTGCGTTCAGCAAAATTTCCTGGTGCTTGAAAAAAATGATGACAAGCAATGGAAAATTGCCCAGGTATACAAAATATTTAACGATAAAGAGGCCAGCACAACCGATCCGAAAGTAATTGCGAATAAGATTAATTAACTATTTACAATCAATCTCCGCAAAGTCACCTCTTCCTATGGGGTGGCTTTCTTCTCAAAAACCTTATTTTTCTCGAAAAATAATACTATTTCATAAAAAATTCACCCAAAAGGGGGTATACAGTCCCCCCTTTTGCCTTGCTATCTTTGGTTATTCTCTTGGTATTAACTGATCTCACCGCCACCGGATTACATTTAAGTACCTGCTGATACTGCCGTTTTCCGATACCAATAACCAATTATTACAGTGAATTTATTATGAAAATAAAATACATACCCATATTTACCGACGACATAGATGGCCAGGTAAAATTCTTCATAGACAACCTCGGTTTTGAAGTATGTGATAAGAAAAACTTACTCACCTCGCGCGAGTGTGTCATCATGCAAACTACAAGTCCGGATATTTTCATGCTGATTGCGAAAGACTATGGCTACGACACCAGGAGGTGCAACATAGTAGTAAGCACAGACGATTGCCTGAACGATTACCACCAATTGAAATTGGCCGGGATACAGTTTTACAACGAACCACAATATAGCCCAACTGGACTAAGAGCCGAATTTTCTGACCCATCCGGTAACCGTTGTTTATTAATAGAAGAGCGAAATTATACTGACCTGACGTGAGATGGAATACTTAAGAACACTACGGAACAATAATGTTATATACAGCGGCACGCGCAACAACTACAATCAGCAAACCACGTCTGATTTTAGTATCCGGTTTGTTTTCAGCGGCAACGAACGATATAACATTGGCAAGCGGCAGCTTTCCATCCATAACGATTCATTCCTGATACTGAATAAGGGAACGCATTATACCAGTACGGTTGAGAGCGCCATCCCGGTGCAATCTTTAGGGATAAGCTTTGACGATAAATTCCTGCAGGACTTTAAAAATAGCTGGCAGCTGAAAGACGACACCCTGCTGAACCTGAATAAATATCCTTCAATAAACAGGTATGAGCATGAATTTGATGAAACGATCTATCCTTTCAAAGGCGACCTGTTTTTCAATGTAAATCATCTGAAACACCACCTGGATAGGGGCTTGCAGGATGAGTTACTGATAAATGAATACCTGCATCATTGCCTGATCAACTATTTCCAGATATTTAATGAGGAGATATTTCAGAAAGCCCAGCGTCTCAACTTCCTAAGTAAAAGTACTAAAATTGAGATACTGCGCCGGCTAAACCTGGCTAAAGAGTATTTGTATTCTAACTACAATACCAATGTCAGCCTGGATGAGCTTGCCGAATATGCCTGCTTATCCGTTACCCATTTGCTGCGCACTTTCAGGCAGGCATTTCATCAAACGCCGCACCAGTTTTTGGTGCAGATCAGGTTGCAAAGAGCTAAGGATCTGCTTAAAAATACCGACTACCCTGTGAACGAAATAGTTAATATGGTAGGCTTTGATTGCCCAAGTTCATTCATACGTCTTTTTAAAGACCGCTTCCAGACAACTCCGCTTAAATACAGGCTGAGCTTTTAACGATTATCCGGTTGATAACCGTCCCGATATGCGAAAGTCACACAATTATGGTGATTTTCGCATATCGCTCCCTATTCCCATTATTTAAAATTGCTGCGAATAAGGCTTTTGTCCTGCTGATCTTCTCATCGTTGCTGCTGCTCATAGCAAAACCCGTAATCTCTCAACATTTCACCATAAAATGAAAATCAAATACATACCTGTATTTACCAATGATATTGAAAAACAAGTAGCTTTTTTTACCGAAACCTTAGGGTTTGAAGTTTACGGCAGGAAAAACCTGCTGCCCGACCAGGAAGGCATATTGATAAAAACCAATAGCCCCGATTTTTTTATAGTTGTAATGACAGACCCCGACAAAAAATACGTTCGGAGCCAGATCATTATTAATAGCCATGATTGTTTAAGTGACTATTACAATTTAAAAATGGCCGGCGTTGTTTTTTTTAATGAGCCGCACTATTTGCCAATGGGTTTGGGCGCCGAATTTTCTGATCCTTCCGGGAATCAATATTTATTAATTGAAGAGCGTAGTTACAACACTCCGGCTTAACAATCAGCATCATAAGTTTATCATTTTTTAACCCTGATGTGCCAAAATTATCAAAATGGCTGTTTTCGCACATCGGGTGGCGATTCCCGCACATTCCGTCCAACTGCCAATAGCTAAAATTGTTCTACGGCATTTTTGCCAAAAAAACACCCCTGAGTTTTTTAATAAATCACGGCTGATGGGTTTATCCATGCAGCCTATTACTCAATAATTAAAATCATATGAAAAAACGACTACTTATCATGTTGTTGCTAATGATTACTGCTTTCGGCACAGCAACAGCACAAACCACCAACATTACCGGTAAAGTGACCGGCGCAGATGACGGTCAGCCGCTTCCGGGTGTATCCGTTAAGATCAAGGGAAGCTCTATCGGTACCCAAACCGATCAGAATGGCGTGTTTCAGTTAAAAGGAGTTCCCCCTTCAACTATATTAACTTTTATGTATATAGGCTATGTGAGCCAGGATGTTCCCGTTGGTGCCAATGCTGAATTGAATATCAAACTGCAAACCAGCAGCAAGCAACTGTCTGAAGTGGTGGTAACAGGCTATCAATCCAAAATACGTACGGACGTCTCCTCTTCCATCTCCGTTGTCGGATCAAAAGAAGTTGCTGACAAACCTGTGGTCGCTGTTGACAATTTACTACAGGGAAAGGCAGCCGGCGTACAGGTAACTACTCAGAATGGTAAGCCCGGAGCTAATGCTTTCATCCGCATACGCGGTGTCGGCTCAGCGATCATTGCAGGCCAGGAGCCTTTGCTGGTGGTTGACGGGGTGCAAATACCGGATAACATGACGGCACAATTCTATTCAACCCTAAACGCTAATGACGTACAGAGTATCTCCATACTAAAAGATGCCGCAGCTGTTTCGTTATATGGTGCCCGGGGGTCAAATGGTGTTATTGTGATCACTACTAAAACCGGCGCTACATCAGACAGCCGCATTACCTATAGTTTTCAATACGGTACAAACCGCAAAATACCGGATAACTTTAAGATGATGACGCCTGCGCAAAAGTTGCAGTATGAGTATGATCTGGGTTACGAGAATTCTGATTTTTCACAGTACCTGCAGAGTAACGGTTACCCTGCAGATGCGACTCTTTTCAATATTACCGATGCGCAGCGCCAGGCCGGTTGGAACAGCCTGATCGCACAATCGCATAATTGGCAAGACGATATATTACGGACAGGGAAGATCATGCAACACCAGTTAGCTATAAGCGGGCATGAGAATAAAACGAACTACTATCTATCGTTTCAAAAATACGATGAGGACGGCATTACCGTAGGTTCCGATTTTAAACGTTATACGGGTAAACTCAACCTGAGCACCGCGGTTAAACCCTGGTTTACAGTTAGTAACAACACCAATTTCGGCGAAAGCTCAAGCAATGAATTGAGGGACATATACAATGTGCAAAACCCTTTCTTCGCTATTTATGGTTATAACCCTTACGAGCCTGTACACAACCCGGACGGTACTTTTAATTTAACCAGCCAGGGCTTTCCCATACTGGAAGCATTGGTAAATAATCCGGAAACTAAGAAGTTCCTGAATGGCTATAACTCTACCACGTTGGATGTACACCCAATAAAAGGACTTAATGTATCGAGCCAGATCGGTTTAACTTATACTGATTATAAACGTGCTGTATTTATTAAACCGGGTTCAGTTCTGGACAGTTACATTGCCGACCCATCCAATCCGGGTGAAAAAACTGATAACGGTTCAACCGAATTTGGTTATGATTGGGTAAACAAGGCGATCTATAAATTTGATGTTGCTAATGATCATCATTTTAATTTACTGGCTGTACAAGAGTTTCAGAAGGATCAATTTAACAGTTACTCGTTAAGCAAAAAGGGCTTCGCAACCGGCGATCTGAGCACCCAGGACAATGGTGCAGCAAATGATGGCACTAACACTACCACACAATCAATATGGACCTTAACCTCATTGCTGGGCGAACTGGATTATAATTATAAAAACAAGTATTACCTGACCGGTAGTTTCAGAAGAGACGGATCATCACGATTTGGGGCAAATAATAAATATGGTAATTTTTATGCGGCTAGCGTTTCGTGGTTGTTAACGCAGGAGGACTTTCTGAAAAATCTGGATTGGCTGAGTGTATTAAAACTTCGTGCTTCTATTGGTACGGCAGGTAACTTCAGCCCGCTAACCAACTATCAGTCATTGGCCTTATTTGGCTTTGGTAAATATAACAACCAGCTTACCTCGCTTCCCATCCAGATACCTAACCCCGACCTGACCTGGGAGAAAAAGTTAAAACGTGATATAGGAGTTGACTTTGAGTTATTTAAAGGTCGCGTATCAGGCTCGTTAGAATACTACAATGAAAATACCACTTCATTACTGTTTAACGTACCGGTTTCACAAACAACAGGTTTCACTTCAGTAGTTAAGAACGTTGGTGCTTTAAATAATCAAGGCATAGATGCATCCCTGAATGTTGACGTATATAAAGCCCACGGAATAGTATGGAGCCTTTACGGCAACATCAACTATAACAAGGATAAAGTAACAGAGCTTTATGGCGGCGCTGATGAGGTGGATGACTTGAATGGCCTTGGCGTAGTTAAACCAGGTTACGCTATCAATACCTTTAAACTGGTACGATATGCTGGCGTTAATCCTGAAACAGGTGCGCCGCAATATTATGACAAGAATGGCCAGATAACAGAAAACTACTCAACAGGCGATGCTGTAATTCTGAAAGGCAAAAGCCCGAACCCTAAATTCTTTGGCGGATTTGGCTCAAGGGTAAGCTACAAGGGCATTGAGTTGTCCGCTGATTTCACTTATACACTGGGCAACTACGTATTTAATTACAACAAGGAAACGCTTGATGCATGGGGTGATGAAGTTTACATCAACCAGGCTGCAGACGCTTTAAATTACTGGAAGAAACCAGGCGATAAAAACGTGCTGCCAAAACCGTCTGTTGATAATGTGACCTATGATACCGACTTGTATTTGCAGAATGCATCATACATCAGGCTGAAAAATTTAACCCTGGCCTACACCTTGCCAAAAGAGCTTACTCAGAGATTTAAAATAGAATCATTAAGAATTTTTGGTACAGCTCAGAATCTTTGGACCATCAATCCTAAGCATTTCTTTGGTGATCCGGAAGTTGGTATCGGTAGTGCGGAGTCATTTACCACCACTATTCCCGGACAAGCCACACTTTTCAGCTATCCAAATACACGTCAATTTACAATCGGTGTTAATGTCACCTTTTAATCATTGTTAAACAGAATAGAAATGAAAAAGACTTATATATATGCATTGCTTTTATTGCTAACAGTAGGAGGATGCAAAAAAGAATTAGATCAAAATCCATCAAACGCGATCAACGCGGGGGACGCTTTTAAAACCGAGGCCGACTTTACAAATGCTGTCAGAGGTGCGTATGGAGCATTCAGGGGCGCGAGTTATTATGGCGGCCAGGACGCCGGCGCTATGGCAAGCACCCCCGATATACTGGCGGACAACCTGATACTGAATCAACAGGGGCGCAAATCGCAGCAAACATTTTTCTTATATAAATACCAGGCCAATAATACCTGGGATGTTTGGTCAAATGCCTATTCGGTGATTCTGCGGGCCAATTTTGTACTTCAGAATATTGATCACCTGGCTGCGGGCGATTTTAAAAATGATATCCAGGGCGAAGCACTGGCCATCAGGGCACTTGCTCATTTTGACCTGTTGCGTGTATATGCAAAATCATATTCGTCCGCGGCAGATGCAGATCTTGGCGTAGCTTATGTTACATCAACAGACCCCGCTCAGTTGCCTTCACGCCTGCCGGTAAAACAGGCTTATGGCCTTGTTGAACAAGACTTTTTGCAAGCTCAAACTTTGATCGGTGCCGACAATGGCGTTGGCCGGTTAAACAAAGCGGCCGTAGAGGCATTGTTGTCGAGATTGTATCTGTATGAAGGTCAGTGGCAAAAAGTAGTTGACCAGGCTACGAGTGCCATTGCTGATGCACCCGCTGCCAATGCGCTGGCTTCGGCCACGGATTTTCCATTAATCTGGACCGATGAGACTGAGGCTGATGTGTTGTTCAAAATAAAAATACAGGATGCCGATAATGTAACCATAGGTGTTGGATACGAGCAGGCTGGCCCAAGTGGTGTTATACCTGAGTATAGCGTTGATTTTGCGTTCTTTAATCTGTTCACCAATAATGACGTTCGTAAAAATGCTTATATCGGGCAAACCAATTATAATGGCTTTGATTTCAACTACGTAAAGAAATACTTCGGACGTCCAACAGGAGCCGCCAATGATCTGGATGCTAAAGTAATACGCATGGGTGAAGTTTATTTGAACCGTGCAGAAGCTTATTATAACCTGACGAATCCTGTAAGTGCCCTTGCTGACTTGAATACCCTGCGTAGCAACCGTTATAACGGCTTTGTTGCGGGTGCAGAAACCGGCACAGCGCTGTATGATGCCATACAATTGCAAAGAAGATTGGAGCTTGCCTTTGAAGGTGCCCGTTTCTTTGATATCAAACGGTTAAACCTGCCTATCCAACGTTCATCGTTCGGAGACAGGGCCGATGGTACAGGTGTTGCTGCGACTATAAAAACGGTAGCGGCCGGCAGCAACTTATTTCAGTTGCCTATACCACTGTCTGAATTAAATGCGAACCCGAAAATTGTTCAAAATCCGGGTTATTAATGCCTTTTAGGCGATTTTCGCATATTGCGAAAGTCGCCCTTGTTATATGTTTGTAATGGCCGGATAGTTTATCGTTAAGACATTTGGTCAGTTAATAGTTAATTAAAAAAGTCAATTGCGCGAGGTAATTGACTTTTTTTGTTTGATAACAAGTCATCAAAAATACTATGTCATCCTTTGTCCCTTTGGGAGACCCTGTTGAGACGGATAAAACTATATCATTAACGCTTTAGATAAGCTTATTCTTCCTGGCAACATGAATTGCATTAGCCCTGGAATGAACGTCGAGCTTGACGTAAATATTTTTGATGTGGGTTTTAACGGTCTCCAACTCTATAAACAGATCTTCGGCTATTTCACTTCGCTTTTTGCCATCGGCCACCATTCGTAATATTTCCGTTTCGCGTTTGGAAAGCGGCGAGTCCTGGTTTTTTTGGAATGATCTGATTACCATTCGTGCAATGTTCTTGCTCATCGGGCCACCGCCATCCCGCACTTCCCACAGCGAATCAATTATTTTTTGCGAGGAAGAATCTTTGGTGATATAGCCTGACGCACCGTTTGCAAGTGCCTGCATTATCTGCTCTTCACTTTCAAAAACCGTGAGCATCAGCACATGTGTCCTGGGTAATTGTTTCTTAACGAAAGGAATGGCTTCAATGCCGCTCATACCCGGTAATTGGATATCCATCAGGATAACATCCGGCTGATCGTTTGCGATATACCTTTCAGCATGCTCAAAAGAGGTGTAGCCGTTAACTACAGTTATCCCTTCTTCAACGCCTATCAATTGCTTATAGGTTTGAAGCAAAATCTTATCATCTTCAATAATAACTACGCGTATACATCCATGCATCTTACCCTGGAATTGGAAATGTCAACTGGCTATGGGTGCCCACGTTGATATTAGAATCAATCTCTAATTTCCCGTTCAGCCTTTTAGCTCTGTTTTGCATATTCCGAAGTCCGTTGCCTGTTGGTAATAAGTGCTCTTTATCAAACCCACAGCCATTATCGGATATCGTAATACTAATCTGTTTATAAGACGTTATCCCTATGGCAAGTGTTACAGTTTTAGCACCCGCATGTTGTAAAATATTATGTAATAATTCTTTGCAGATCAAAATAATGTTCCGGCCTGTACCGAGTGGCAGCCGGATCTTTTTATAAGCCGGGTCGTTATCCGAAGCCTGGTATGATATATCCGTGCTCCCAAACAGCTCCCTCCCGAAATTCATGATCAATTCATATACATCAAACAGGTTGTCGTTATCAGGATTTAGCGCCCACAAAATGTTCTTGGTGCCCGAATACAACTCGTCCACGCTAGTTCTGATGTGTTGTATCAGTACTTTTTCATCGGGTTTATCTTTGGTTATCTTCTTATCCAAAAGCTCAGATAAAAGATTGATCCTGGTGAGTTTATTGCCCAGGTCATCATGAAAATCCTCTGCTGTCTGACGGCGAACGAAGGCTTGCTCTTCCAGCTTTAGATGCTCGATATATAAAGCCTTCCTGTTATTTTGGTAGGTCTTATAGCGATAAATGCCATAAGCTGCCGATAAGAAGATGACGATGACCAATATTTTAAAAGTAGCACTTTGAACAAAGGTGGGTGTTATCGTAAACGTGAAAACGGCAGGATCTTTATAGTCCCCATCGCTGTTGATAGCCCGTACTTTAAATGTATAATGCCCCGGCGGCAGGTTAGGATATTCCACATAATCGTGGTTGTCAGTTTTACCATAGGTTTTATCAAGACCTTCCAACTGATATTGATACTGAATATCGCGGGCATCGGAAAAATCAATGGCCTGAAATTCTATCTCGAGGTGGCTTTGATCCGACGTAAGGGACAAATTTGCCGGAAGTTTATAGCCCTTTTGATAAGCATATTTTACGCTGTCCTTAATTTTTGCAGATAACCAAACGCTTTGAATGACTGTGTTGGGAACAGGAGCTGCTTTTTCATCTTTGTTTGTTTTATATACAAATACGCCGCGCGTTGTGCCCACCATTATATTAGTATCGCTATGCATTATTGAGTTTTGATTACACTCAACTATCGGATTGAAAATACTTTCCCTAACCAGCGTCATTCGGCTATGATCGGTGATATGGCATTTATTTATTCCCTTGCCTGTTCCCAGCCAGAGTGCGTCCTTTATAATGTCAATGCTATATATCGTGTTCGATAACAAGCCGTTTTTTGTATTAACGTTTCTTACAGCATTTGTTTTTGTATTCCAGATATATAGGCCGTAGTCATTTGTGCCGATTAAAAGAAACGGACCGTGAGCACGTAAGGTAATAACGTTTTTACCCGCCACGGCACCCAGGTTGAAATTAGTATCCAATTTTTTATCCCTGATCAATTGGAGGCCATTTAAGGTAGCGACAAAAACAGAGTCGGGGCCTTTAGCCAATACTGCTGAACAAAAATGAGTGGATGGTACTTTTACCAATTCTCCCTTTTCAAGATAAAAGCAACCACCTGCTGTTGCTATCCATTTGGTTTTTGATGGATCTTCAGCCATGTGGAAAAATATCTGGTTATCCTTTCCCGAGACAGGGTCATAAGCTGATCTGCCCTTTTTCTTTACCCACAACCCCAGGTTATCAGTTCCTACCCATAGGTTGTCATCGCTGTCATTTAATAAACAATTAACCCGGAGCTTAGACGACTCTCCTGTTTTGACAATCTCCTGCTTAAGCTTATGATTTGAAAACGACCACAATCCTCCTCCGTTGGTACCCCAATATAGTTTCCCTTTCGAATCCCTGGCCATGCTCATCACTGCTTCATTATTCAATCCCTGCGTTTTGTCGTAGATAATAAAATCATCATTTTCATAGCTGTATAAACCTTCTCCATCTACACCAAACCACATACGGTCGTCTTCATCGCAGTACATGCCAAATACCCGTTCATTGGTAAACCCGTTATTCTCATTAAAATATTTGACCGACTGCCCATTATAGAAGAAAGCACCTTTGTTTGTTCCTATCCATAGATTTTTATGGTGATCCTGCCTGATGCAGGTAAGTTCATTAACTTCGGAAAAAGAGGATGGAATTTTGATCTTTTCGATGTTTTTACCATCGCACTGGAATAAACCCAGATCAGAAACAAACATTATTGTACCGGGAGTCCTGTCGCTGAATACAAAGTCCTTAATGTATTGATCCTTTACGCTGATCACCAGGTGCCAGCCATCCTTATCCAGTTTATATATTCCGGAATGATAAAGAGAAGCGTACAAGTCTCCTTGTTTGTCTATTTGCAGGGAGCTCACATAATCCATCTTCGCAATGATATCCTGTGAAACAAGCTGATTGCCTGTCAGCTTAAACAACTTGGAAGCCGCAACTGCCCATACGTCATTATTTTTGTCGACGATCAATTTAAAAATACTTCTGATATTGACTTTGTCCTTGAAAGGGTAATTGATAATCCCTTTATCAGTAAAGGCAGTCAGCCCTTTATTCCCGCCCCAGAAAACGTTGCCCTTATGATCGGATGCGATAACAAAATTTGCATTAGATGTCAGCCCGTCATCAATAGAATATGATCTGAACTTTTTACCATCGAAGCTATTGATGCCACCCAGTGTTGATAGCCATATTTGTTTTTCTTTATCCTGGCAAATAGATAAAACTTGTGATTGCGCTAGTCCGGCAGTCAAGTCATAATGATGGAAATTATATTTCTGCGCGTATAAAGCAGAAGAGCAAAAGATGAGCAATATCAGGAAAAACTGCCTCAGAAAAGGTTTTGAAAAATTTACAGGATATTCACTACCGGCCGGGGTAATCGGTATCGGGTTGATCATTGTTACCAATTATTGAGAACTGTAAATTTAACACTTCAATGACAAAAATTCATACCCCTTTTAGGGGTATTTAAGAGTTTTAGTACTTGATAACGAAGAAGCTTGCCTTACGTTTGGTCTCACCATTTACTTTATATTGCAGTTCGTAAAAATACGTCCCCGGCTTCTGCATTTCTTTGGTAATGTTTGAATGACCGTCAAATACTTTACCCTGGTTATCGTAGCCCGCTATTTCAAATATAGTAGTACCATTCCGGTTAATCAAGGTTACTTTATTATCAGGATAGCTTTCAATATTATCGATCTGGAGTATATCGTTTATGCCGTCACCATTTGGTGATACAGCTTGTTGTACGGAAGGCTCCGCTACAGGTACATAAGTTTCATGTAAAGGATTAACAACAGATACAAGCGCGGCTGCTGAAGATTTAACGGTTAGCGTACCGGCCACGTAGGTAATAGTATAGTTGGCATCAACCGCGCCGCTGGCTGTAATAGGATAAGTTCCCACGGGCGAACTGGTTCTTGCGGTGGTTGTCACCGTTGGTTGGGTCGTCAGGGCTGAATTGGTTTCGCCATTTACAAAGCCGCTATAACTTACTGTAAGCGTTGGGTTGGCGTTGCCCTGAATTTTAGTTTGATTATTGGCAGTGATCTTCAATGGTACCTGGCTTACTGTAATATTACCCGAAACATAGGAAAGCGTATAATTACTTGCGGTAAATGTTCCCCCTGTTGCTGCTGACGGGGTTACTGATCCGGAATAGCTTCCTGCTTTGGACGTGGCCGTTGCACCGGTGCCATAGGCTATTGTTACCGTGCCTATAGTTTGTCCGTTCTTTAAGCCTGACGAGGTAAAGGCTGTTGATCCTGTCCTTCCAGTAACTGCTGTACCATAATTCTTTGTCACGTTGGTGGCCGTGATGGACAATGTTGCTTTGTTTACCACGATGCTACCGCTGGTATAAGTGATGGTATAATTAGCCGCAATAAATGTTCCCCCGGTTGCTGCCGACGGAACGGCCGCACCTGAATAAGTTCCTGCAGCCGCAGTTGCCGCCGAGCCGGTACCGTAGGTCATAGTAACGCTGCCAATGGTTTGGCTGTATACCAATCCGCTCGAAGTAAATGCTGTGGAGCCTGATCCGCTTGTTAAGGCTGAACCATAAGTTTTGGTAGCGGCGCCTGTGATGGTAAGCGCTGCCTTGGTTACAGTTAACGTTTGCTGCAAACTGGTGCTACCGTTGCTTGCGGTGACGGTTGAAGTTCCAACCGCTACGATGTGAATATTGCCTGAGACAATGGTAGCCACAGAAGTATTGCTGCTCGTGTAAGTAATAGTCCCTGTTGTGGTAGTAGCTCCCGGACTAAAGTTAGCAACGCCATATACCTTGGATGGGATGGCATTAAATGTCAATGTGCTGCCTGAAGTTACGGTAAGTGCACCCGCCACGTAACTTATGGTATAATTAGCAGCAACAGCACCACTGGCCGTTATCGGATAGGTCCCTACGGCGGAAGTGGTAGTTGCGGTCGTAGTCACGGTCGGCTGGGTGGTCAGCACAGAGTTTGTTTCACTATTTACAAAGCCGCTATAACTAACAGTTAGCGTCGGGTTAGCAGCCCCCTGTGTTTTAGTTTGATTGTTTGCGGTGATAGTTAATGCAGCCTTGTTTACAGTAATGCTACCCTTAGCATATGTAATGGTGTAGTTGCCTGCTGTAAAGGTTCCGCCTGTTGCGACTGATGGCGTAACCTGCCCGGTGTAAGTACCTGCTGCCGTTGTAGCTGTAGCGCCGGTGCCATAAGCGATAGTGACACTGCCAATGGTCTGCCCGTTAACCAGGCCGCTTGAAGTAAATGCGGTCGAACCGCTGCCACCTGTTAGCGTTGCGCCATAGGTTTTGGTTACATTGCTTGCCGTAATAGTTAGTGCGGCCGCCGATACAATGATATTTCCCGCAGTATAAGTAATGGTGTAATTGCCCGCAGTAAATGTGCCGCCCGTTGCCGCTGATGGTGTTACCGATCCTGTATAGGTACCTACAGCAGTAGTGGCGGTTGATCCGGTGCCATAAGCGATGGTGATGCTGCCGATGATTTGACCATTCGCTAAACCTGTTGCGGTAAAGGCTGTCGATCCTGTACCACCCGTAATGGTTGAACCATAAGCTTTGGTGATATTGTTGGCAATGATATTTAATGCAGCGGCATTGACCGTTATATTCCCTTTGTTATAAGTAATTGTATAATTACTCGCCGTAAATGTTCCGCCTGTCGCCGCAGATGGCGTTACCTGCCCGGTATAGCTTCCTACCGCTGTTGTAGCAGAAGCCCCTGTGCCATAGGCCATGGTAACGCTTCCGATAGTTTGCCCGCTTACCAGGCCGCTCGAGGTAAATGCGGTCGAGCCGTTACCACCTGTCAGCGTCGCTCCATAAGTTTTGCTTACATTACTGGCGGTAATGGTTAACGCAGCAGTTGATATAATAATATTACCCGAATTATAAGTGATGGTGTAATTGCTCGCGGTAAATGTGCCGCCCGTTGCTGCTGAAGGCGTTATTGCTCCGGTATAAGTGCCAGCACTAGCCGTAGCAGCCGAACCCGTACCATAAGCAATAGTTACGCTGCCTATGGTTTGCCCGTTTACAAGTCCTGTTGAAGTAAAGGCCGTTGAGCCAGTGCTGCCAGTAATTGCGTTCCCATAAATTTTGGTAGCGTTGTTTGCTGTAATTGTCAGCGTTGCTGGCGTAACTACGATGCTGTTGGCAGTATAAGTGATCGAATAGTTTCCGGGTGTGAATGTGCCGCCTGTTGCGGCAGATGGTGTTACTGATCCGCTGTAAGTACCAACGGCAATAGTTGCAGCCGAGCCAGTACCATAAGCGACGGTAACACTACCTATTGTCTCTCCATTCACTAACCCTGACGAAGTAAAGGCTGTTGAACCAGCTCCGCCCGTAAGCGTATTGCCATAAGTTTTATTTACGCTATTAGCGGTGATGGTTAATGCGGCTGGGGTTACGGTCAATGTCTGTTGCAAAGTTGTCGAACCATCGTTGGCAGTTATAGTGGAAGTTCCCGCACCAACGATATGAATATTACCAGATACAATAGTTGCTACTGATGTGTTACTGCTGGTATAACTTATTGATGAAGAACTTGCTGCACCAGGATTAAAATCAGCTGAGCCATATACTTTGGATGGTATCGGACCAAAACTTAACGCTATGCCTGTTACTGTCAATGTGCCCGGTGTGTAACTGATGGCGTAATTACCATCTACCGCGCCGCTGGCTGTGATCGGATAGGTCCCCACGGGCGAACTTGTGGTTGCTGTGGTTGTAATTACGGGCTGAGTGGTTAGAGCCGCGTTGGTTTCGCTGTTCACAAAGCCGCTGTAGCTTACCGTTAATGCCGGGTTGGCAGCACCCTGGGTTTTAGTCTGATTATTGGCGGTGATCATTAAGGCTGCCTGCCCGATAGTTAATGTACCGGCTGAATAGCTGATACTATAATTAGTATTAACGGCTCCGCTTGCTGTGATGGGGTAAGTTCCGACAGCAGAACCCGTGTTAGCTGTCGTACTGATCGTTGGCTGAGTAGTCAAACTTGTTTGTGTATCGCCATTTACAAAGCCGCTGTAATTTACTGTCAGAGCTGGATTGGCTGCTCCGTAGGTTTTGGATTGATTGCTGGCTGTGATGGTTAAGGCTGCAGTTCCCACAGTCAATGTTCCCGCTGTATAACCGATAGTATAATTGCTATTCACAGCGCCGCTGGCCGTGATAGGATAGGTGCCTATTGGCGATCCGGTAACTGCAGTTGTGGTAATAGTTGGTTGAGTTGTCAGACCAGATTGCGTATCACCGTTCACGAAACCATTGTAAGTAACTGTGAGTGTTGGATTAGTTGCTCCGTATGTTTTTGACTTATTAGCTGCGGTAATGGTCAGCGCAGCCTGTCCAACGGTTAATGTGCCCGCCACATAGCTGATCGCATAGTTGTTAGCTGCCGCTCCGCTCGCAGTAATCGGGTAAGTGCCTACCGATGAGCCTGTAAGCGCAGTAGTAGTTATTGTCGGCTGTGTGGTTAACACAGAACTGGTTTCTCCGTTCACAAATGCACTATAGGTTACTGTCAGCGCCGGATTAGCAGCCCCGTAAGTTCTCGATTTATTGACGGCAGTGATAGTCAGCGCAGCCTGATTTACGGTTAATGCTTGCTGTAAACTACTGGTGCCGTCATTGGCCGTGATGGTGGATGTACCAGCGCCGACAATATGGATATTACCGGAGACGATGGTCGCGACAGCAAGATTGCTACTGGTATAAGTTATAGAATTCGTACTGGTAGCTCCGGGATTAAAATTGGCATCACCGTATGTTTTCGATGGCAACGGACCAAAAGCCAAAGCGGGGGCAGTTACCGTTAGAGTTCCCGGAGTATAAGTTATATTATAATTGGCATCCACCGCTCCACTTACTGTTATTGGATATGGGCCGATTGGAGAACCTGTAACAGCGGTAGTGCTTACCGTAGGCTGTGTGGTTAATGCCGAATTGTTTTCGCCATTCACAAATCCAGCATAGCTTACGGTTAATGCTGGATTAGCGGTTCCCTGCACTTTGGTCTTACTGTCTGCTGTGATGGATAATGCCGCTTGTCCAACGGTTAGAGTCCCCGGCACATAACTGATCGTATAGTTAGGGCTTGCTGCCCCGCTTGCTGTGATTGCATATGTTCCTACGGCAGAGCTTGTCAGCGCAGTAGTGCTTACCGTCGGCTGTGTACTTAAACTAGAGGGGCCATCGCCATTTGCAAAAGCGCTATAGCTTACTGTCAACGCCGGATTAGCCGAGCCATAAGTTTTAGTTGCACTGCTGGTGGTAATGGTGAGAGGTATGGGTGTAACGGTTAGTGTTTGTTGCGCACTGGTGCTTCCGTTATTTGCTGTGATAGTTGTGTTACCCGCCCCAACTATATGTACCTTACCCGATACAATGGTCGCGACAGCAAGATTACTGCTGGTATAAGTTATCGTCCCTCCGCTTGCACCTGCGTTAAAATCGCCAGAGCCGTAAGCCTGCGATGGGATAGGATTAAAAGTTAAGGCCAACGCATTTACAGTCATAGTCCCTGGCACGTAGATCATGCTGTAATTGGCATCCACAGCTCCACTGGCACTGATCGGATAATTAGCCGGGGGTGAATTAATATCAGCAGTTGTTGTGACGGTCGGTTGTGTATCCAGGCTGATCGCCGTTTCATTGTTCACAAAGCCGTCATAGGATACTGTGAGTGGTGGGTTAGGATCGCCATAAGTTCTGCTCAGGCTATTAGCAGTTATCTTTAAAGGAGCGCGGGTAATGGTTAACGATCCGTTATTATAACTGATGTAGTAATTCGGGTCTGCCGCGCCATTGATTGTGATAGGGTAATTGCCGACTATCGAGTTTGCATCGGCATTAACCGATATCGTTGGCAAGGTATTCAGGCTGCTTTCACTTTCCCCGGGCACAAAGCCGCTATAACTTATGGTCAATGGTGGATTATCGGCCCCATAAGTTTTAGTTTGATTATCAGCACTGATAGTAAGTGATGCCGGCGAAACGGTCAAGTTTTGATCGATACTGGTTCGGCCGTCATTGGCGGTAATAGTCGAACTGCCAACCCCAACGATGTGAACATTACCATTCACGATAGTAGCTACCGAAGTGTTACTGCTGCTATATGTTATTACGGATGAGCTCGCCGCACCCGGATCGAAATCAACATTCCCATATGTTTTAGATGGAATTGGACCAAAAGTCAGAATGAGCCCGGTCACAGTTAAAGTACCCGGCACATAGCTGATATTATAATTAGGGTCAACCGCACCACTAGCAGTGATCGGGTAATGACCTGCAACTGAATTAGTATTTGCCGTAGTAGTAACTGTAGGCAGGGTAGTTAAACTTCCCTGATCTTCGTTATTTACAAACCCGCTATAGCTTACCGTCAATGCCGGGTTAGCTGTTCCTGCATCTTTGGATTGATCGTCCGGCGTAATGGTCAGATTGGACTGACCAACGATGATGTTCCCGGAAGCATAGTTGATGTTATAGTTATTAGGATTGAAACTACCCCCTGCTGCCGCAGATGGGCTTACCGAGCCGGTATAACTACCAACCCCCGCACCCGGATCTGCGCCTGCCCCATAGGCTATGCTTACTCTTTCCACAGTTTCGCCGTTTTGCAGACCTGATGTGTTAAATGCCGTCGAACTACCATCCGACAATGTCGCTCCGTAGGTTTTGTTTACATCTTTGGCGGTGATCGTTAATGATGCTGACGATACAGTTAAAGGCTGGGTTTGAGTTAAGCTGCCCGCACTGGCTGTTATGTTTGCACTACCAGCGCTAATGATATGAATGTTTCCATTGACAATAGTCGCCACTGATGTATTATCGCTGCTGTAAGAAATCGGTGATAAACTTGTCGCTCCCGGATCGAAATCTGATGCGCCATAAATTTGAGTTGGTATAGCCGAAAAAACCAAAGTTGTTGGATTGATAGTTAACGTACCTGGGATGTAGTTTATCGTATAATCCGGATCAGAAGCATTACCCGGCGTGATCGGATAACTACCCTCAGGTGAATCCGTATCTGCTGTAGTGGTGATAGTGGGCTGGGTGGTCAAACTATTTTTTGTGTCGCCATTCATAAACCCACTATAGCTTATTGTCAGAGTTGGGTTTGCACTTCCCTGTATTTTGGACAAACTGGCGGCGGTGATGGTTAAGGGTGCTGGCGTAACTGATAGTGTACCCCCAACATAACTGAACGCGTAATTATTACTCGCAGCTCCACTGACTGTTATTGGATAACTTCCAGTTGGCGACCCGGCGGTTGCTGTAGTGATAACCGATGGCAAATGGCTCAAATTTGCAGACGTCTCGTTATTTACGAACCCACTATAAGTTATCGTTAAGGCAGGGAGCTGACTGCCATATACCATACTTTGGTTATCTGCTGTCATAGTTAACAAAGCTTGTCCGACAGCATCTGTACCATTTACAAATTGAATGGTATAATTAGACAGGTCAGTGCCTTGTGCAGGTACCGGCGCTGAAGGAATGATCGGATAATTGTTTGCTGCTGCTGCTGCTGGCGCGCCCGCACTGGTCAAGGTAACCGCATTAACAGCATCACTATTCTTTAACCCTGTCGCTACGAACTCCGTTCCGGCAAAATTTTGAGCGTCGCCGTATACTTTAGTATCATTATTGGCTGTAATGGTTAAAGCTGCTTTTCCGACAATAATATCTCCGGAATTGTAAGTAATACTATAGTTATCCGGATCAAATGTACCATCGCTAGCTCCTGATAGGTTTACTGAGCCGGAGTAAGTCCCCACAGATGCATCTGCTTGCCCCCCCAGTCCATAATCAATGATCACACTGCCAACGGTTTCGCCGTTCTGAAGACCGGATGTGCTGAACTTATTTGATGGAGTTCCCCCGGTTAAGCCTACGCCGTAAGTCTTATTCACATTGTTTGCAGTGATGGTTAGTGGTGCAGGAGTTACTTTGAGTGCTTGTGTTTGAGTGACATTAACCGCAGTTGCTGTAATAGTTGAAGTACCCACGCCAACGATATGAATATTGCCGTTCACTATAGTCGCCACATCAGTATTGCTGCTTGAATAACTGATAGCTGATCCGCTTGTGGCCCCCGGGTCAAAATCCGCCGTGCCATAAACCTGGTCGGGGATTGCGGCAAAGGTCAGCGTTACGCCGTTTACGGTAAATGTACCCGGCACATAGGTTATATTGTAATTAGTTAACCCATTGCCTGTTGCTGCGCTGGGCGTAATCGGGTAAGTACCGATATCTGCTAAAGCAGCCGAACCATCGCTTAATAATGTTACCGAATTGACTGCATCATCGGCCACAAGCGTCGATGTTGTGAAATCGGTACTTTTAAAAATATATAGCGAACCATATATTTTATGCTGATCCTTTGCCGTGATGGTCAGGTCAGCCTTATTTATCGTGAGCACTTGGGTTACATTTTGTGCTGCACTGAAATTTGCAGTTGCGGCCTGACTGGCAGTAATGTTTGCCGCGCCTGCCCCAACGATCATTACAGTACTACCCGAGACTGTCGCCACAGATAGATTATCGCTGGTATAAGTAATACTTGCGCCCGGGTCGGTATTATTACTGGTGGCATTAAGGGTGATTGGCGCATCGCCATAAGTTGCAGCGGCTAAAGCATTAAAGGTGATGGCGTTTGCTGCCTTTGCCCGTGTTACTGTTATGGTATAAGTTTTTTTGGTCGTACCATCCTGCGCGGTTACTACAACGGTGACCGTGTTATTTCCGACAATAAGATTAATAGGATTTGATGTGCTGCCCGAGGAAATTGGTAGACCGTTCACTGTAACTGTAGCGTTGGCGTCATTTACTGCGGGTGTCAAAGCGAAGGTTGCGACACTATTGTCTACACCAACTGTATAATTGGTGGTTCCACTGTCAAATGCCGGGCTCAATGAACCATTGCTGATGCCCAATGAAGCTAATGTCGCGTCCACCGCCGCTTGTCTTGTTACCGTTATGGTATAAGTTTTTTTAGTGACTCCATCCTGCCCGGTCACCACGGTAGTTATCGTATTGCTGCCAACTACCAAATTGACCGGATTAGATATGTTTGGCGAACCATTCACCGTAACGGTAGCATTGGGATCATTTGCGACTGGCGCTAATGTTATTGAACTGATAGTGCTGGCCACATTAGCCGTATAGTTTGTTGTATTGCTATCAAACGAAGGACTCAGTGTACCGTTACTAATACCAAGTGAAGAAAGTGTTGCATCTGCGGCGCGGGTTATTGTAACTGCATAAGTCTTGGTAGTTGATCCATCCTGCGCGGTTGTCAAAACGGTAATTGTATTAATACCAACGGCAAGGATGATAGGGTTAGACGCACTGCCCGAGCTAACCGGAACACCATTAATAGTAACTGTTGCATTAGCCTGGTTTGCCACCGGGGTCAAAGTAACAGAACCAGTATTACTGCCTACGCTTGCTGAATAACTGTTAATGCTGTTATTAAACACGGGACTCAACGTGCCTCCGTTGAGAGTCAACTGAGACAATGTAGCATCTGTAGAAGGAACCCTTGTTATATTAAGCGTGTAAGTTTTAGTAGTTATGCCGTCCTGGGCGGTTACTATCGTAGTAATAGTATTAACACCCAAAGCGAGATTGACCGGCGTTGACTGACCGGATGGAACGGCAACTCCGTTCACTGTCACCGTTGCGTTGGGTTGATTTACGGTTGGCGTTAGGTTGATGGATGCGACATTTACAGTGTCTGTATAACTAATGACACCACTTGAAAATACCGGAGATAAACTCCCTCCACTTATAGCGAGCGATGATAAAGTGGCATCGGTAGCGGGCGCCCGCGTTATCGTTACTGAATAAGTATTGGTAGAGCCGTTCTGTGCAGTTACCACTGTATTGATAACATTAGGCCCGGCAACAAGATTGATTGGTCCCGAGGTTGTGCCTGAGGTAACCGGTATCCCATTTACCGTTACTGTGGCGTTCAACTGGTTTACAGTCGGGGTTATAGTGACCGACGAAACGGAATTTGCCACGCTAGCTGTGTAATTACTTGTACAGCCGCAGAATACCGGACTCAATGTACCATTGCTAAGAATGAAACTGCTTAGTGATGCATCGGTTGAAATAACTCCAATATTGATGGTAGCCGTACTACTGCCGGCCGTATTGATAGCTGTTACAGTATAGTTTGCAGGGGCCGATCCTATTGTCGGTGTGCCGCTGATGGTACCGGTACTCGGATTGATGGTCAACCCCGGCGGAAGCGTTGCCGTAAATGATGCTATACTGCCGGTGTTAGTTGGTGTAAATGATGTTATCGCCGTTCCCATTGTAAAAGTATAGGAAGACGGGGAGTAGGTGATATTAGGGCGCACCACAGTGAGCGTACAGGCCGACCATAATGGATTTGGCAATATGTTGGCATTTAAACCCGTACTGGTTGTGTTGGTGGACCAACCGGTAGGCTGAAAGGCAGTCTTCGGATCAAACCAAAAATTAAAAATACTTCCCGAGGGCTGAACACAACGGGCACTGTTATTTGAAATAGTGATGTTTGATGATGCCAGACCCGAATAATTGCCAAAAGCAATTGCTACCGACGTGTAGGATGCCTGTGCAAGATAGATGGTATTATAGGACATCTCAATATCGTGCCCGCCCTGGACCTGCGCACCTACAGCCCCTACATTTACAAATATATTGGAGTCGACTCTTTGATAACCTCCCCCCAAATCGCCTGCCACCACACCAGCATAACCTGTACTTGGCGGATTGGTACTTCCATTAAGGGCCTGGTTACGGCAAATCCGTATAGGCGAAGCAGCCGTACCACTACATTTATACAGCGAAAACTGGTCTCCCACACCTGCGCTTGAAACATCATGAAAGGACCTGTTGTCCAGGATCTGGATGCTTGTTCCCGTGCAATTATTCAACTGCACCGAACTACCACCGCCATCGGTTGACGTAGCAGTCACATTAGGGTCGATAATATTGTAGAAAAAATTATACCAGATATGGATATTATTTGTGGCCCCAAGCGCATATATCCCCCTGTATCCTGATTGAAAAAAGCAGGTATCTATAGTGATATTATAGCACCCTGAGTTTATATAAATAAGCCCGTTCGATGTTGTTGAATTTAGGATCTTGCACTTGGTGATATGGACATCGTGCACCCCGGCAGGAATGGTTATTCCAGGAGTGGCCGCGCCATTACAATTAATGGAGTAGCCCGATATGGTAGAATTGGATGTTGCAGTGATGGGAGTTTGTGCCACGTAATTGTAGCACCCGGGCACAGATTGCCCGAAGCAGTATAGTGGTAGAAGGAATAATAAAAAGATAAGGTATTTCATATCTCTTCTCCTCAAAGCGGCATTGCTGCCCTTTCATCACAAATTAAACAATAGCATTTAGGGATTCCGGCTACATCAGGCGCACTCAAAATGCCCAATAAGGCAGTCCGGCTTTAGTTATTCTTGTTCCGCTGTTTTCCTGGCAGATTTCGGGGTATTAATCCACTTAATTAGCTGTATTTCAACGTTTTTAAATTCCGAAAAAATTAGGTATTCCTGATAACAATCGAAACGAATAACTGAAGAAGTTAATCACATTTACGGGCGAGTTACTAACAAAAATCAACATTAATTTAACTGTAGATTTAATTGGTTGTCAGATGGTTAAAAAGAGTAAAGCGATGGTCAGATATAGCGAGAAAATTTTTATATAAAAATCTTCAAGAATATACACTGTTGGTCGCACAAAAGAGTAGCATCTTGTTTTTTGGAAAGATTTGCTGGACTGTAATCGAGCAATTCGAATGCCGGTATCGGCAGTGCACAACCCGCTGATTTCACCCGTAAAAAACGAAAAAAAGATCAACCTTTAATAATGGGTGTATGCAAACAGGCGAAAATGAGCAGGCATTAAGAAAGATCATTGATTTTACACGGCTGCTGGGGACCGTAAAATACCGTTAAAACACCCCTTGTAGGATGGATTTACTTTTACTAATTTGAATTATGATTTGATTATCAACAGTTTGTTGTTTGATTTTTAACCCTCTTAAATCCTAGACCATGCTTAAAAGAGTCGTTTTAAGGTTCACTACCCTTCTGTTATTTGCAGGGATGCCCGCAGTTATCTACGCTCAGTTTCAAAGGATCGGCATACGCGCCGGCGAGGAGCTTTTCCTAAATGCAGCCAATGCTGTCGGTAATATGGCCTCCTATTGCCTAGATCATAATTTTGCACCGCCGGATAGGTATTACACGCAATACGATCAATTGCCACCTCCGGGAACACTATCGGTATATATTGGGAAATCCAAAGTCCCGGTTGACTTGAACGTGGCTGTTAAAAAAAAGCTGATTAATTATGCTGTTGATGATTATTCCGGGGTGACATTCTCATTACCACCAGGGGCTAAATATTCCGCAAAAATTAAGTCGAATCACTATGGGGTTTTTAATACCAGTGAAAATAAGCAATATCATTTGCCACCGCCTGACACAAAAATTTTGCAGGCAGACCACCAACATATTGCAGCATTGATTGCGGAATATAAAAATACGTTCGATTACGAAGAGCCAGATTATTTGGGTACTCCAAAAACGGACAAAGATTACCTCCAGGATATGATCTGGCTAAAATCTACCCTGAAGGATTTACAAAAGGATATGAAGACAGCCGGGCAGTATAATGGTCCAATAAACGGCGATCTGAAAAGCGTGCGAGAATCCATCACCGAGTTTAATCAAAGGTTTGGATTGCCGACTGGAGCAAAATGGAGTAATAGGCAGGAGGATATACTGAACGTACTATTAGATGTTAGTGATCAGGAGGAAGGACTACCGATTGGTGAAACGGTGTTGGGGGAGTCGGGAAATACAAAATATCTGCTTATAAAGGATTATAACTATGCCGATGCGATAGAAGATGATAAAGTGACATTTTCCGTGATTGCTGTCCAAAAAAATAACATAGGCAAAATCAGCGATGCCAGGTTAGAAAAGATTGGCCCAAAAATCATCGGAATCACCGAGAAAACCCAGTTGGCCGACCTCGCCAAGTCGCCAATGGCTGAAAATCTTCTATGGGTTGGTTCAGTAGATGCTAATCAACAAGTGGAGGTATTTATTGGGGGCAAACAATATACGCTTCACCTGACAGGAGACGATCTTTATGCAGACATGCATCATCAATTAGCGGGATTGATCCGCAAAAGCGATAAGAAGGAATTATTGTTAACCAGCGGTATATTTGATCGGTTAGGCTATGGTAATGGCAACTATAATCAAAAATTGGTTGTTTCACCGGGGCAAAATCGCTTTGTCAACTTAGCAAGTTTGGCCAGCGACCTACAGGCGAAAATGAAATGGTTAATCTACTCGTAGGCAATGACTTAGCAGGAGACATGGAAAGATTGGCCAGGGTAAAAGAGAGCGTAACAAATTCAAAAGCTGTATTTTTAGTAAACGAGAAGGTGCTGGGGCCGTTTATGCCCTCGGATGCTATGCTCACTCAATTAAGAGAACAGGGCCTGGATTATATAAAATATGAATCTGGCATGGTAATCCCTGAAGATGTGGGCACCATCTTGCTAGAAGGCGATAACGAGTCTTCGGAATTAGCCTATAGGGATTTTTTGAATGATCTCGCCGACCGTGGCTTGCTGGACAATAAGGTTATTATCTCCAATGCATGCCATCTTGGTGATGATATCCAGGCATATTCAACGCTTATCCAGAACAATAATGTTAAATTATTTATACATTTCTCAGACAAGATCAGTCCTTCAGCTGTTAATGCGGTTTTACAAAAATTAGGTAATAAACTGGCAAATACAAATGGTGCTGACGCTATGGCCGTGTGGAGGAAAGCAGTAGACGAAGCTTTGCAGAATGACCGTTACAGTTCTGCTTTAAAACTGGAAATTAAAAAGTTAAAATACCCGGTCATTCAAGTCAGCAAGAATGATCAGAAACTAAAAAAGAAATATCCTGATGGAAACGAAAGAGAAATATATAACGGTTGAGCTTGGTCCTGGTGAAGCTAATTTACCATTGTCGGAAATTCCGCCAGAATACATTCATTTGGGTGAAAAACCTGAAATCGAAGCGTGCAATATCAAAGTGTTTATTGCAGAAGAGCCCCAGATCATTGACTATATTGCTTTGTGCAACAAGCAGGGTGTCTCGCTAGCCAAGGAGATGGAATTGCTTCAGGATCAATTTGATATCTGGTTAATTAACCAAAGTGTTGGAATTTCTGATCAGAGCGCTATTTGCAGCGTTACTGAGATAACCTATACGGTCAGCTACCAGCAAGGTGCACGGATCGAGCAGTTAATGCCGGATACGACTTATATTAAAAAGAATGCAAGTGGTGCTGTTAACTTTGAAACTGATCTTGATGCACAGGGTGGCGCCAGTACCGCCGATCTGAAGATACCCGTCAATGAAATAATCGAAGCGTCGGCAAAAGCGAAAATTAGTGCTACTATAGGGGCAAAAGTTGCCATTCGTTTTTCAACTCCAGTTTTAACACCCCTAATTACAGCTCATGGGAAGTACAGCAAATCGGGTGGGTGGACAGTTAAAAGAGACGATAAGAATATTGCAGGTGACCAGCTGTTTTCGCAAATCATTTTTACCGAAAAGGGATTAAATGAAGTTAAGTTTCAAGCGCGAGTAAGCGTGGTTATTAATCGATTCGGTTTTCTGAATAGTCGACGGGAAGGCGCGCCAGTGGACATTGTTTGCAAACTTCCGGTTTGAACTAAAAGTTATTTACCCTCTTCAAATAGCCGGAATTTTGATATGTTTTGAGGTGTTTTTATACCTTGATACATCCAATTAAGTATTTGATTATCAAATAGATGGTTGCTAGGTGAATAAATTAGGTCTTTAGAAGTAATCACCGAATAGGTGATTCGCTGAGTCATAAACGCTGAGACGTTTACGCAATTTTGAGGCAAAAAAAAACGCTCAGACCTGAAATCTAAGCGTTTTTATGAAGCTTTGTGGGCTTCTAAGCGGAATGGACGGGACTCGAACCCGCGACCCCATGCGTGACAGGCATGTATTCTAACCAGCTGAACTACCACTCCGTTTGGGATGGCAAATATAGCCACCTTTTTTCATTCCACAAGGATTTTTTTAAATTCTTCCTAAGCGACTGATTTTGAGGAATATTTTTTACTCCGGGGATGTTTATCTATGCGAAACGATCAGCAGATCGAGGTCCTTACAAGGGATATTAAAGCGTTCGCCGATGTATTTGCTGGTCAATTGCCCTTCATAAATGTAAACGGAATTGCGAACACCCGCCTTTTGCCAGATCACATTTTTTAGCCCTCCCTGCTCGCCAATATCAAGCAGGATAGGCGTAAAGATGTTGGTTAGTGCATAAGTTGCTGTACGGGCCACCCTTGATGCAATATTCGGAACACAGTAATGGATCACGTCATATTTCCGGAAGACCGGGTGCGTATGATTGGTGATCTCCGAAGTTTCAAAGCAACCACCCTGGTCAATGCTGACGTCGATGATCACCGAATTTGGTTTCATACGGCTTACAGTGCTTTCAGATACAATACATGGACTGCGGCCATCCTCAGCACGTAAAGCGCCAATGGCTACGTCGCATGTGGTTATAGCTTTCTCCAAAACGATCGGCTGAACAACCGACGTAAAAACCCTGGTACCTATGTTATTTTGTAAACGGCGCAATTTGTAAATGGACGGATCGAATACCTTAACTTCTGCGCCCAATGAAATAGCAGTGCGGGCAGCATATTCACCTACTGTTCCGGCGCCTAATATCACAATCTCTGTTGGCGGCACACCGGTAATACCTCCCAGCATCAGCCCTTTACCATCAAAAATATTGCTTAGGTATTCCCCTGCTATTAATATCGACGTAGCGCCCACGATCTCGCTCATGGCCCTGACGACGCTTAACGCTCCACCCTCATCGCGCAAATGCTCAAAGCATAAAGCCGTTACCTTCTTTTGCATCAAAGCCTGCAGGCAATCTGCCTGAAGCGTAGACAACTGTAAAGCCGAGATCAGTATCTGGTGCGATTTCATCATTGCGATCTCCACCAAAGTAGGCGGGGCAATTTTGATGATGATGTGTGCTTCGTAAACCGCTTTGGAGTCATAAACTATTTTTGCGCCTTGTTCGCTGTAATCTTTGTCGGAGAATTTTGCGGCCTGGCCGGCATTACTTTCCAGTATCACTTCGTGCCCATTGTTGATAAGCAATGCCACGGATAATGGTGTCAAAGCCACCCGGTTCTCCTGGAAAGAAGTTTCCTTGGGTATACCAATATGAAGCTTATTCTTTTTGCTTTTTACCTCCAGCATAGATTCCTGGGGTTGCATCATTGCCTGTTTGGCGGCATCAGAAAAACCACTGTATAACTCCGAGCTCATGTGTCTTTAATTCTGGCTGTTGAAGATAGGCAAAAAAAGGGGGATGCAGAATTAAAATTTCGTGAAGGTTAACAGCCGCTCATTATCGCTCACAACCTGCACATCGACACGTATGTAGTGGTCTGGCAGCAGGTCTGGAATCTTTTCGGGCCATTCGATAAAGCAATAACTATCTGAATAAAAATACTCTTCGTAGCCCAAATCAAGCGCCTCACTTTGGTTTTTCAGGCGATAAAAATCAAAATGATAGATTTTGGATGACGCTCCCTGGTACTCGTTCACAATAGAAAAAGTAGGACTGGTTGCAGGGTCTTTTACCCCAAGACTGTGGCAAAGTGATTTAATGAGCGTGGTTTTACCCGCGCCCATATCACCATAAAAAAGGAATATCTTTTCTGATTCACCAAACGCTAACAATTGTTCCGCAGCGTTTTTTAGTTTATCAAGGCTTTTAACAGGCAATTTCATGCCGGCAAAGTTATAATATTCAGCCCGATTTACTTTGATCCGTAAGTAACAACCGGTATGATCATCTCCTCTAGCGAGATCCCACCGTGCTGGAAGGTCTCGTTATAAAAATTCACGAAATGATTATAGTTGTTCGGGTACACAAAGTAGCTGTCGTTTTTTGCAAATACAAAGCTTGAACTTACATGCAGTTTGGGCAGCATAATATCATGCGGATTGCGGACATGGAACACCTCCTTGGCATTATAATTCAGGTTTTTGCCCTGTTTGTAGCGCAGGTTGGTGTTGGTATTGCGGTCGCCGATAATCTTGCTTGGGTTTTTAACGCGGATGGTGCCGTGGTCGGTAGTAATGATCACTTTTACCTGTTTCTGCGATAAATATTTCAACAGATCGAACAGAGGCGAGTGTTCAAACCATGATAACGTAAGCGAGCGGTATGCCGCATCATCACTTGCCAATTCGCGGATCATCTGCATATCGGTACGAGCATGTGAAAGCATATCTACAAAATTGTATACCACCACGTTGAGCTCGTTATTCATCAGGTTGTTTACCGAATCATTCAGCGCGCGACCTTCATCTATATTCAGTATCTTGTTATAAGAGTATTTAACATCTCGGCGTAATAAGCGCTTTAACTGATCCCCCACAAAGTTTTCTTCATACAGGTTCTTGCCGCCTTCATCCTCGTCATTCTGCCACATATCGGGGAAACGTTTTTCCATGTCCAGCGGCATCAGGCCCGAAAAGATCGCATTACGGGCATATTGGGTTGCAGTTGGCAGAATACTGTAATAGGTATCCTCTTCTTCCAGCCTGAAATACTCAGAAATATATGGATTGATGATTTTGAATTGATCGAACCTTAAGTTGTCTATCAGTATAAAGAAAACCGGGGTCTTAGCATCCAGCTTCGGCAATACCTTTTTCTTAAATAACTGCGGCGAACTGGTTGGACCAGATTCCGGGTTTTGTATCCACTTCTGATAATTCTTCTCAATAAACTTACAGAACTGTACATTGGCCTCTGCTTTTTGCAGGGTCAGTATCTCGTGCATGCCTTCATCTTCCAACTTCTCAAGCTCCAGCTCCCAGTAGATCAGCTTTTTGTAGACATCTACCCACTCCTGGTGGCTCAGGTTATCGTTTAGGGTCATACCCAGCGTACGGAAGTCCTGCTGATAGGCCATGGTGGTCTTTTCAGTTACCAGGCGCTTGTTCTCAGTCAGCTTCTTTATGGTGAGCAATACCTGTTTGGGGTTAACCGGCTTGATCAGGTAGTCATCTATTTTTGAACCGATGGCATCTTCCATCAGGTATTCTTCCTCGTTTTTAGTAATTAAAACGACAGGTACCTCGTTGTTCAGGTTTTTTATTTCAGAGAGTGTCTCCAACCCAGTCAGTCCAGGCATATTTTCGTCCAGGAACACCAGGTCGAAGTAATTATTTTTGAATGAATCCAACGCATCGTTGCCATTGGTCACTGTAGTTACGTTGTAGCCTTTTTCTTTCAAAAAAAGCACATGCGGTTTCAGCAGATCTATCTCGTCATCAGCCCATAAAATTGTCGTATCCTGCATAATATTTTTGATTTAATCAATTAACCACAAAGGACGGCTTTTGTTACTGGTTATAAGTTTTAATTAACAAAAATTAACAATTATAAAACAGAATATTACGATAATTTAACATTTTTGCACAGCATTTGCCCATTGAATAAAAAGAAAATCATAAACGATCCGGTATACGGTTTTATCAGTGTCCCCACAGAGCTGATATTCGACCTTATCGAGCACCCATATTTCCAGAGGCTACGCTATATTAAACAATTGGGAATGACCCACTTGGTGTACCCCGGCGCCTTGCATACCCGCTTTCATCATGCTTTGGGAGCCATGCATCTGATGGGTTTAGCCATTGAGACATTGTGCAATAAAGGTCACCAGATAACGGATGAGGAAGAAGAAGCAGTAACCATTGCTATCTTATTACATGATATCGGTCACGGCCCATTTTCCCATGCTTTGGAGGAAACTATTGTTGAAGATATATCGCACGAGGATATTTCAACCCAACTGATGACTAAGCTCAATATTCAGTTCAACGGCCGTTTATCAATGGCTATCGAGATATTCAATGGCACTTACCCAAAAAAGTTCCTGCACGAGCTGGTATCCGGTCAGCTGGATATGGACCGTATGGATTACCTGAACCGCGACAGCTTTTTTACAGGTGTATCTGAAGGGGTGATCAGCTTTGACCGTATCATCAAAATGCTGAATGTGGCCGGCGACCATATTGCGGTTGAAGAGAAAGGCATTTATTCCATCGAAAAATTCCTGATAGCACGACGGTTGATGTACTGGCAGGTATATCTCCATAAAACCGTTATCGCTGCTGAGCTATTGCTAGGCAAAATACTAAAACGCGCCCGCGAGCTGGCTTTAAGCGGTAAAGCGCTATTTACTACACCTGCTTTAGAACACTTTTTGGTTAAGAAGATCAGCAAAGAGGAGTTCATCAGCCAGGATCATCACCTGGAAATTTTTGCTTCTTTGGATGACACCGATATCATGTCGGCTATAAAAGTCTGGACGCTATGTGATGACCCGGTGCTTTCGGAATTATGCAAGATGATGATGCAGCGGCGCCTTTATCATGTGGAGATCAGCAATGAACCGCCTAACGCCGAATTGATTAACAAGCTGATTAAGAAAGCAGAAAGTAAATACCCAATCGCCGATTATTTTGTATTCACCGATACCATAAAAAATATGGCTTACAAACCGGGCGATGGCAGCATCCGTATTTTAATGAAGGATGGCTCGTTACAGGACATTGCCAAGGCGAGCGATAATTCAAACCTGGAGGCATTGGCCAAGACGGTAAAAAAGTACATTATTTGCTATACCAAAGACCTTTTATAAACGTATTGAGGCTGATAGATTTATACTTTGCGGCTTCGATTATAACACTTAAATTTGCCCGATGCAATTTACTGCACATGAGATAAGTTTACTGCTGAACGGAACTGTTGAGGGCGATGCCCAGGTAACCGTTAACCGCTTAGCAAAAATAGAGGAGGCAACCGCCGGCTCTATATCCTTCTTAGCCAATCCAAAGTACGAGCACTATTTGTATTCTACCGATGCCTCTGCGGTATTGGTGAATAACGATTTTGTAGCTACAGAGCCGGTAAAAGCTACGTTGATCCGTGTTGAGAATGCTTATAGCGCCATTACGGTCCTGCTCGAAAAATACAATACCATCAAATTAAACAAAAGCGGCATTGAGCAGCCAAGCTTTGTTCACCCGACTGCCAAAGTAGGTGACGATTGCTATATCGGTGCCTTTTCTTATATAGGACAGGGTGCCCGGGTAGGGAAGAAATGTAAAATATACCCGAATGTCCATATCGGTGATAATGTGACGCTTGGAGATAATGTGACGCTGTTCCCCGGAGCTGTGGTTTATTTTGATTGTGTGCTGGGTAATAACGTAATTGTGCATTCAGGCGCTATCATCGGCAGCGATGGCTTTGGTTTTGCGCCGAACCCAGATGGCACTTATTCAAAGATAGCGCAAATAGGTAACGTAATATTGGAGGATGATGTGGAAGTTGGCTCCAATACGACCATTGATCGCGCTACAATGGGTTCAACCATTATTCGCAAAGGTGCTAAGCTGGATAACTTATTGCAGATCGCGCATAATGTAGAGATCGGCTCCAATACGGTGATCGCTGCACAAACTGGCATATCCGGCAGTACCAAAGTGGGTGACAATTGCGTTATTGGCGGACAAGTTGGTATGGTTGGCCATATCAGTGTTGCCAAGGGCAGCCAGATCATGGCCAAATCGGGTATTAACCGGAACATAGTAGACGAGAACAAAAGATGGGGCGGCATTCCATTTTTTACCAGCTATATGGAAAATATGCGCATTGAAGCCGCGGTAACACATTTGCCGGCGTTAGAAAAGAAAATATTAGAATTAGAAAAAGTGATTGCCGAATTGAAAAACGGTATTCGTTGAACATCATTAAAAGATGAACGTAAAACAAAGGACTATTAAAACGCCCGTATCTGTTTCGGGCACCGGTTTACATACAGGCGAGAAGGTAACCATGACCTTTAACCCCGCTCCTGAGAACCATGGTTATAAATTCAGAAGAATAGATATCCAGGGTTCGCCAATAATTGATGCTGATTGCGATAATGTTACCGATACTTCGCGTGGTACTACCATCTCGCAAAACGGCGCCAGCGTAAGCACTATCGAACACGTACTGGCTGCGTTGGTGGGTATGGAGATAGATAATGTGCTGATTGATATGGATGGTCCTGAAACGCCAATTATGGATGGTAGTTCTATCCAATTTGTTGACGCTTTAACAGCAGTAGGCTTTTTGGAACAAGACGCAGACCGCGAATACTATCATATTCCTTATAATATTCATTATTCAGAGCCCGATCGTAAGGTGGAAATGGTAGCAATGCCTTTGGATGATTACCGTTTCACGTGTATGGTTGACTATAACTCACAGGTTTTAGGCAGCCAGCATGCGAGTATTTCAACTATTGGCGAGTTCAATAAAGAGATTGCATCCTGCCGTACTTTCTGCTTTTTGCATGAGCTGGAGATGCTGTTAAAGCATAATTTGATTAAAGGTGGTGACCTGAACAACGCCATTGTTGTGGTAGATAAGGAGGTAGACGATGAAGAATTGGCAGGTCTGGCAAAATTGTTTAACCGTAAGGACATTAAAGTAGCCCCACAAGGTATTTTGAATAATATTGAGTTACGTCACCAAAACGAGCCGGCGCGTCATAAACTGCTGGACATGATAGGTGATCTGGCTTTGGTGGGTGTTCCATTAAGGGGGCATATCATGGCGGCACGTCCCGGTCATGCTGCGAATGTTGCTTTTGCCAAGAAGATTAAAACGCTGATCAAAAAGGAAAGAAGCCGCAAGCACATTAAATTATACGACCCGAACGCTAAACCGGTGTATGATACCGTTGATATCATGAAAATTTTACCGCACCGTCAGCCTATGCTGCTGGTTGATAAAATTTTGGAGATTAGCAAAAGCCACGTTGTTGGGTTGAAAAACGTAACCATGAATGAGGAGTTGTTTGCAGGGCATTTTCCCGGGCAACCTTTGTTCCCGGGCGTGTTGCAGATAGAAGCGATGGCGCAAACCGGTGGTATTTTAGTATTGAACACGGTGCCTGATCCGGAGAATTATATTACGCTGTTTCTGAAAATAGAGAACGCGCGGTTTAAGGATAAGGTAATCCCTGGCGATACGATCATTTTCTATTGCAACCTGATAGCGCCTATACGCCGCGGTATTGCACAAATGAAGGGCATCGGTATGGTGGGATCGAAAATAGTGGTGGAAGCCGAACTGATGGCACAGATAGTTAAAAAGACAACTGAAGATAAAGAAGCATGATACAACCTTTAGCATATATACACCCGCAAGCTAAAATTGCCGACAATGTGGTGATAGAGCCCTTTGTAACTATACACAAGGATGTGGAGATAGGCGAGGGTACCTGGGTAGGCTCAAACGCTGTTATTATGGATGGCGCACGTATCGGTAAAAACTGCCGCATATTCCCGGGAGCGGTTGTATCAGCCCCTCCACAGGATCTGAAATACAAAGGTGAACCCAGCACGGTAACTGTTGGCGATAATACCACCATCCGCGAATGCGTAACGCTTAACCGTGGTACTGCATTAGATAAAAATACCACCACCATAGGCAGCAACTGTTTACTGATGGCTTATGTGCACGTAGCCCACGATTGCGTGATCGGCGATAATGTGATCATTGCAAACTCGGTGCAGCTTGCAGGCCACATCAATGTGTATGATTATGCTTTTATCGGTGGCACCTCAGCCGTTCATCAGTTTGTTGAGATAGGTACACATAGTATGATTTCGGGTGGTTCGCTGGTTCGTAAGGATGTTCCACCGTTCACCAAAGCTGGACGTGAACCCTTATCTTATATCGGTATCAACTCAGTAGGTTTGCGCAGAAGAGGTTATTCAGCTGCTACCATCAATGAGATACAGGAAATTTACCGTATCATCTTCCTGAAAAAATACAACGTAACCAAAGCACTCGATATCATCGAAGCCGAATTTGCACCGACTGTTGAACGCGACGAGATCGTCAATTTCGTATCCAACTCGCAGCGTGGTATTATGAAGGGATTCGGAATCTAGTAATTTATTAAACAAGGCGTCCATGGTCTATGGTCCATGGTCCATGGTCCTCTTGAAAATGAAAATAACCCTCCAGAACATAGGCCGCCGTTTTAACCGCGACTGGATATTCAGGAACATCGATTACACTTTTACTTCGGGCGAAACTTATGCTATACTTGGGCCGAATGGTTCGGGTAAATCTACTTTGCTGCAGGTTCTGAATGGCAGTCTTGCTCCTTCAACCGGCAATATTAAATTTTTTCTGAACGATAACCCGCTTGAGATCGATACAGTTTTCAAGCAGGTTAGTCTTGCTGCGCCATACCTGGAGCTGATCGAAGAATTTACAATGGATGAGATGACCGACTTTCATTTTAAATTTAAACCCTATCGTTCAGGAATGAATAGAGATGCCGTGATCGATCTGCTTAACTTACAAGGCGGGCGAAATAAGATGATCAAGTATTTCTCCTCAGGGATGAAGCAGCGGCTTAAACTGGCTTTGGCATTTTGCTCAGATACGTCTATGCTGATGCTGGATGAGCCTACCTCAAATCTCGATACGCAGGGTGTAGATTGGTACTTGAATTTAGTTCAGCAATTTGCAGCTGATCGCCTTACGATCATCTGCTCTAATCAACAACACGAATACAGCTTTTGTAAGCATCAATTGAATATTTCGGATTATAAGAAATAGGATTGTAATCTTACTACTTTGTCATGCTGATCCGCTGGCTAGCGGAGAAGCATCTATTCCGTGAAGCTGTTGGGTACTCACAATATATAGTAATAGATTCTTCGCTCTCGCTCAGAATGACAAGGTTTTTTTGAATTTAAAGTGTCACCCTTCATCATCCTGCGGCATATATTCCAGCTTGCGCTGAAAAAACTTATCCCAGCTATTTTGCTGCGCGCGATTAGTCATGTGCTGGGTATCTTCGTCGTAATCCTGGTTTAGCTGTTTGTATTTTGCATCAATGCGGTCGAATATCTGCTGGGCCTGGTACTGGTAGTTTGAGCCGAAGACTGTCTTGCCTACCTCACGCAATAATTCCTGCTGTTCCAGGTAAGCGATGATGTAGTGGCCTTGTTCGTGTTTTAAAACTTCGGATAGCATCTCTGATGAGGAGATGTTCCCTTTATCCATCCATGAGCGATCGCGGTTTACTTTCAGGTTGATATTAAAATAAAGCTGGTAATAGCCGTTCCTTTTGTAGGCCTCGTATTTAAAATCGATACTGCAATTAGTATAGGCTATCACGCCGGAATTGCGGTGCGGGTTCCCGCCGAAATCATTAATTGTAAGTAAGCGATATGCCTGGGCATGAACCGCTATTTTGCATGCGCAAAGTAAAGCTACGCATATCACCCTCCTAAATATCAACCTCATGTATTAAAGTAAAATTTTTACTTTTTGACTTTATCCTGGTGCAAAAGGTTTAAAGCCATTACTTCTTTCATCGTACGCTCCATGCCTTCTGTCGAACCATCCAAAAAGATCACATTACCTTGCGAATGCTCTGCAAAATGCTTAACGGACTCTGTCCACATGGTAAACAGGATCACGGAGGTATCCATATGAGCCGATTCCATCTGTTTTGCAGCAGCGGTCATACCCTTTGCCACTTCCTCTCGGAACAACGCTATACCCTGGCCCCTTAACTGCGCCGCCTGGCGCTCAGCCTCAGCCGCGATTTTTATCGCATTACCTTCCGCTTCGGCAGCTTTGGTTTTGGTGATCAATAGGGCCTGACCTTCATTTTCAGCAGCGGCCTTCAGGTTATTGGACGCCACTACCTGGCTCATCGACTTCATTACGGCTTCATCAAAGGTGATGTCATTAAGCTGAAGATCCTGCAAATGATAGCCCCATGTTTCCAGTATATTATCCAGTTGCTCCTTTACGTGTTCCACAATATCTTTCCGCAGTATCAGTACGTCGGCTTGCTTTTTCGTAGCGACGTATGCCCTTATCGATCCTTCGATAGTACGGATGAGCGCCTGCATCAGGTTACGTTCATCCACAAATTTAAAAGCCACATTTTTGATGGTCTCCTCGCCCTGGTCTAGCACCGAGTAAAGCAGCATTGCTTTAAAGTAAACATTAGCCTGATCCAGCGTTACTGCCTGAAACTCCAGCTCTACAGACCGGTTTTGGATAGATATCCGGGCGTAGATCTGCTCTATTAAAGGCAGCTTAAGGTTAAGCCCTGGTTTGAGTATACGCCGGTATTTACCAAAGACGGTAACAACGGCAATAGTGCCTTGTTTTACAGTCACAAATGATGAGAAAAATACAATGATCCCGATAAAAATAATGACGTAAAATGTTATCTGCGTAGCCATAATTAAGGTTTTTGTCTAACTAAAGATAGGCTTTTATTTTTTGGTGCGCTATTTGTTTTTATAATTCCTAGTAAACCAGCATCTACTAAAATCATGAACTTGAAACGCACCTTCGGCGCTATATTGACCGTACTGGGAATCATTGGGTTGATTTACACAGGCGCCAACATCATTGACCATACGGCCCATTTTACCACCCTGGCTGTGGTAGGAATTATTTCGATATTATTTTTCTTTTCGGGGATAGGATTGGTAAAGACTACGGCGGATAAGGCGTGAAGAATGCCTACACGTAGAGACGCGATGCGTCGCGTCTCTCTCGGAGCGTAAATATCTTGTTAAGGAAGGATTTATGCAATTGATTTATCACGCAATGCAGACCTGTTATATTGGGTATGGGTTCTGCACAAATGTTCAGTTCCATTGGAGACGCGAGGCATCGCGTCTCTACGGGTGATATGATGAAATATATATGAATAGAAATTCCTATTTTTAGGCATGCCTGAACTTTTTAAAAACAAATATAGAGTTCCATCCCCTCGTTTGCCATTATGGGATTACTCACAAGTTGCCAGCTATTTCATAACCATTTGTACCAAGGATAGAGAATGTTTTTTCGGAGAAATAATTAAACCATCTCCCGTAGAGACGCAATGCGTTGCGTCTCTCTCCGGCAGTCCTCTGCGACTAAACATTCTCGGCGAAAGAGTGGAAACAGAATGGTTAAAAACAAAAGATTTGCGGCCAGATATGAATTTGGAATTAGATGAATATGTCGTTATGCCAAATCATTTTCATGGCATTATAACGGTTGGAGAGAATGAATATAACATGATTGATAGCGATAATTATAAGAATATATTCCGTTCTCAATCGAAGAACCTTGCCTCGATAATCCGTGGATTTAAATCTGCCGTCACCACATTTGCACGAAAGAACGAGATTGTTTTTGATTGGCAAACCCGGTTTCATGAACACATCATCCGCACAAATGAGGATCATATGAAAATCTCCGAATACATTCTAAACAACCCCTATCAATGGCAGGAAGATGAATTGTACAAATAATATCTCTCCTGAAACCCAACCGTAGAGACGCGATGCGTCGCGTCTCTTTCGGAACGTGGATATCTTGTTAAGAAGGAATTTATGCAATTGATATGTAGGCGAATGTCGGTTCGTTAAATGGATAGAGGATTTGCACAAATGTTCCCGTTCCATTCGAGACGCGACGCATCGCGTCTCTACGATACAAAGAATTCAATTATTTAAACTTATCTCGCCGTCCTCATCTATGTTCAACCCTGATTCCGGAAAATCGGACTCGGAGAGGGCTTTGATACGTTGTACAACGCGGTTGTTAGTATCGCGGGATAAACCTCGTTCATGGGTCTGGCGGAAAGCTATAATATTGCCATTCAGGAATTCGCCCTTTTTATTCAGGTATACTTTTAATAATGGCGCCATCCCGCACACGCCCGATACACTCACGCTTTTATAAGTGCAAAAATTACCGAGGCTGTAGGCAATCAATCTGCCTTTATACGTTTCCATTGCACGGCTTACATGTGGACCGTTTCCTAATACAATATCTGCTCCCGCATCAACAGCATTATGCGCAAACTGATGCACATCGCCACGCTTAGCATTCAGATAGGATTCCATCTTGAAGGGCACATGCTCATATTGCGCACCTTCGGCACCGCCGTGAAAGGAGACAATCACCACATCGCATTGCTGTTTCAGTTTGCTGATGATACGTCGTTGGTTTACAGAATCCAGCAGGTGTACGGTGCGGGAATTTGGTGAGAATGCACAAAATCCATATTTAACGCCATTGCGCTGAAAGGTAGTCACCGGGCAAGTTTCCAGGCCTGCGTAATGGATACCGTTATCCGCTAATGTTCGTGTTGTGCTTACACATCCTTTATTATCAAAATCGGTGATATGGTTATTGGCTACGCTGATCAGGTTAAAGCCCGCATCTTTCAATACCCTGCCATATTGGGTAGGCATGCGAAACAGGTAGCCCGATTCGAGTTTCTTTTTATGAGAGTCTGGCATACCCGAATCAAGCAAGGTTCCTTCCAGATTACCGAATACCACATCGGCTCCTTCAAAATATTTTACTGCTGATTTAAAACTCCCCTTTGCGCTGTCTGATGGTAGTTTACTGCTGTCAGGATAGGATGATCCCAGCATGATATCGCCTACGGCTGCTATACAAATGGTATCGCGCAGACTATCGCGCTTTAATCTTGCGGCGTCGGATTTCTTTGGTTTAGACTTACGGTTAACTGCCGTACTATTGGCCATAGACGATGCCTGCTCGCAGCTTTGTGCCAACATCATCATGATAAAGCCCATGAAAACCCAACCAAAAAATCGCATTATCAAAAAAAAATCCTTCCGGTTAAGAAAGGATTTCAATATATGTAAAAATTTTTATTGTTTCTCGTCAGTGACAGCCGGATCGCCGGTGCCCACATTCGTTGTGCCGTCCGGTGATGCTTCCAGTTCTTTCTTGAACACATCCAGCAAACGACCGCCTTTATAGAAGTAGCGATTATAGTAACCATCTTCTAAACTGCTGATAGCTACACCACGTGATGAAGCGTGAGCAAACTTGCCATCGCCTAAATAAATACCAACGTGGCTAATGCTGCGGCTGTGTATCTTAAAGAATACCAGGTCGCCCTGCTGCAAATCGTCTTTGCCCACAGGATTAACCATGCTGAAAATATCACGCGAGTTGCGTTTGATAGTCAGATTGAAAACTTTGCTGTATAATTCTTTTGTAAAAGCTGAGCAATCAATGCCTTTGCGCGAGTCGCCGCCAAAGTGGTAAGGGGTACCTACCCAGTCGTATACAAATTGAAAAAGCTTGATATTGGAGGTTGTTGACACTGCAACACCCATTATTTGAGAGAAATATTCTTTGATCAGACCATCCTGCTCATCGCCGGGCTTATCTTGAGTTTGGGCCGTACTTGTTTTTGTTTGTGCCTGAGCAGCAATTACACTCATACACAATACAATAGCTAGGATAATTTTCTTCATTTAATCATTAGTCTTTGTTGTACACAGGGGGCAACAAGTGCTATTTTTTATGAGTTATTAACATTGGGTGACGTGCAAAACTATCGGAATTTTTGATAATTACAAATTAATGACACCTTTTTTTAAATTCTCATAATCCTCTTATACGTGTAAAAATTACATTTAGTTACGACGTTAAGTAATTTAACTAATTGTTTAACAATCAAATAGGTATATATTGGTGTAATTTTTACCCTTTATTAAAATCTTCACAACAAATTCGTTGCAGTTTCGATTTTTTGCAGGATATAATTAGATTTGCGCTTCTCAATAGAAAGAGAACTTTTTAAACACACATGAGTTCAATCGAAATAACTAAAGACACCTACCTGATGTGGTACGAAGCTATGCTGCTGATGCGTAGGTTCGAAGAGAAATCCGGCCAGCTATATGGTCAGCAGAAAATTCGTGGATTTTGTCACCTGTACATTGGCCAGGAAGCTGTGCTTGCAGGCGCCATGTCGGTGCTGAAGCCCGAGGATAGTTTGATTACCGCGTATCGCGATCACGCCCATGCAATTGCAAAAGGCGTTTCGTCAAATGCGATAATGGCTGAACTTTATGGCAAGGCTACCGGCTGCTCCAAAGGCAAGGGCGGTTCCATGCACATGTTTGATAAGGAAAAACACTTTTACGGTGGCCACGGTATCGTAGGCGGTCAGATCCCACTGGGAGCTGGTATCGCTTTTGCCGAAAAATATAAAGGCACCGAATTTGTGAACGTTGCTTACATGGGCGATGGCGCTGTTCGCCAGGGTGCTTTGAACGAGACCTTTAATATGGCTGCTTTATGGAAACTGCCCGTAATATTTGTTTGCGAAAACAATGGTTACGCCATGGGTACTTCGGTAGAGCGTACCACCATACAAACCGACATTTATAAATTAGGCTTGCCTTACGGTATCCCTTCATCACCTGTTGACGGTATGGACCCGGTTGCTGTGCACAATGCAATGGACGAAGCCGTTCAGCGTGCACGTGCCGGTGAAGGACCAACCTTCCTGGAGATGCGTACCTATCGTTATAAAGGTCACTCTATGTCTGACCCTCAGAAATACCGTACCAAAGAAGAGTTGGAAAGCTACAAAGCCAAAGACCCTATCGATGCGGTAAGAGCTGCCATCCTGGAAAAGAAATATGCTGACGAAGCATGGTTTGAGCAAATAGAAGAAAAAGTAAAGGCTGAAGTTGACGAATCTGTAAGATTTGCAGAAGAGTCGCCATGGCCTGAGGCATCTGAACTATACACTGATGTGTATGTTGAGCCGAACTATCCTTTCATTAGGGACTAATATTATCTAATCTAAAAAACACTATACAATTAATAGTATGGCCGAATTAGTAAAAATGCCAAAGATGAGCGATACCATGACCGAAGGGGTATTGGCTAAATGGCATAAAAAAGTGGGCGATAAGGTAAAATCGGGCGATGTATTGGCCGAGATAGAGACTGATAAAGCCACGATGGATTTTGAATCGTACCAGGACGGCACCTTATTATATATAGGCGTTGAAGAAGGTAAAGCCGTTCCGGTTGACGCAGTGATAGGTGTGATAGGAAAAGAAGGCGAGGATTATAAAGCAGTTCTTGACGGCGCAAGCGCTCCTGCGGCTGCACCTGCTGCCGAAGAGAAGAAAGAAGCTGCGCCTGTAGTAGAGGATAAAAAACCTGCTGTCGCTGCTGCGCCAAAAGTTGATACTTCAAAAATCCCTGCTACTGTTATCCGTATGCCGCTCCTGAGCGATACCATGACAGAGGGCGTAATACAAAAATGGAACTTTAAAGTAGGCGATAAAGTAAAGGCTGATGACTCGCTGGCCGACGTGGAAACCGACAAGGCTACCATGGAGGTTGTAGGTTACGAAGCCGGTACCTTATTATATATAGGTGTAAAAGAAGGCGAAGCCGCTCCAGTGAATGGCATTATCGCTATTGTAGGTAAAGAAGGAACTGATATTACGCCGTTGTTAAGCGGTGATGGTGGCGGCGAAGCTCCACGAGGTGAAGCTGCACCAGCTGCTGAGGCTGCTCCTGCCGAAACCACTTCAACCTCTGCAACAACTACAACCTCGTCAACCAGCGACGACAGCCGCGTTAAAGCGTCACCACTCGCACGCAAGATAGCCCGCGATAAAGGCATTAACCTGAATGATGTAAAAGGCAGCGCCGAAGGCGGTCGTATCATCAAAAAGGATGTGGAAGACTTTACGCCATCTGCTAAGCCTGCTGCTTCTGCTGCAACAAGCGCACCTGCTGTTACCGAAGCTCCGAAGGCTGAAAAAGCAGTGGTTATTCCTCAATACGTTGGTCAGGAGAAATATACCGATAAGCCGCTTACCCAGATGCGTAAAACCATCACCCGCCGCTTGTCTGAAAGCTTTGTGATACCGCACTTCTACCTCACTATTTCTGTGGATATGGACCAGGCTGTTGCCGCCCGTACCAAAATGAACGAGGTAGCGCCAGTGAAACTATCCTTTAACGACCTGGTATTAAAAGCCAGCGCCGTAGCCCTGAAACAACACCCTGTGGTGAATTCCTCATGGATGGGCGAAAGCATCCGCACCAACGAGCACGTGAACATTGGCGTAGCCGTAGCGGTTGACGAAGGCCTATTGGTACCAGTGGTTCGTTTTGCCGATGGTAAATCACTTACGCAGATATCTGCCGAGGTGAAAGACTTTGCCGGTCGTGCTAAAGCTAAAAAGCTGCAATTGCCGGAGATGGAAGGATCAACCTTCACCATATCTAACCTTGGCATGTTCGGCATCGACGAGTTTACCGCTATCATCAACCCTCCGGGAGCCTGCATACTGGCCGTTAGTGGCATACAGCAGATTCCGGTAGTGAAAAACGGCGCAGTAGTACCCGGCAACGTCATGAAACTAACCCTCACCTGCGACCACCGCGTAGTAGACGGGGCAACCGGCGCAGCCTTCCTGCAAACGCTGAAAGGTTTATTAGAGGAACCGGTGAGAATACTGATTTAGAACCAAGAGACAAGATTCAAGAATCAAGATATAAAGCGATGGGTTAAGAGCCTGTCGCTTTTTTTTGTGTGGAACGTGAGTGAAATGGGTGTCACACTGAGGCCCTCGAAGTGCGGTGCGTGGGGCATACTGCATATTGTTTGAACACGATTTTCCTGATTTGAAGAATTAACAAGATTACCGCAAACCGCCAACTCAAAACCACCAATTTAAAAAGAGCATATTGCATCTTTCTAAACAATTCAATAACTTTATATACACCATAACTCACATATTATGAAATGGTTCGGTGGGCGCGAAAGCGATGATGTTGAAGAAGGCAGCAGCAGAAGCGGCGGTCGGGGGAGGATGATATTTGGCGGGGGTATTCTGGGCCTGATAGCCCTGGTAGTGTACCTGCTAACTGGAGAGAACCCATTGCAGTTATTTAACCCCCAGGGAGAGGACGACCCCGTGCAGCAAACCAACACGCGCATGGTAAGCGGCTCCGAAACTGTGTCTAAAAAACGGTCAAGGGTGGTATTTGAAGGTACCACTGTGGTGTGGGATAGCCTGTTCAACACCATGGGCAAAACCTATCAGCATCCGATATTGCATTTTTATGAGGGTCAGGTGGAGGCCGCCTGCGGATTTGCCACTGCGGCAACAGGACCGTTTTACTGTCCGTTAGATTACCGCGTCTACCTCGACCTTTCTTTTTTTGACGAATTGCAGAACCGTTTCCAGGCACCGGGCGAGGTGGCCCAGGCTTATGTGATAGCACACGAAGTGGGTCACCATGTGCAGAACCTGCTGGGCGTATCCGAAAAGATGGAACGCGCACGCGATGAGCTGAGTGAAAAGGAATACAACAAGCTATCCGTTAAGCTGGAGCTGCAGGCCGACTTTTATGCCGGACTGTGGGCACACTACGAAGCGCTGAACCACCACAATAATATCATCATTGAAAGCGCCGACCTCGACTCGGCCCTGAATGCCGCCCACCAGATAGGCGACGACCGCCTGCAGCAAAAATACCAGGGCCGCATTACCCCCGACAGCTTTACCCACGGCAGCAGCGCCCAACGCATGCACTGGTTTAAAAAAGGCTTCGACACCGGAGATATGAAGGCCGGGAATACGTTTGCTGAGGAGGAGTTGGATTGATTTGAAATCGAAATGATGGGTGTCACACTGTCCAAAGGACTCCTTCGGAGAGGCTCTCGAAGTGCCGCGCGTGGGGCTTACGGCATATCGTCTGAACCAAGATTTATAGGATTAAATGATTAAGCCGATAAGTAAAAATCACCTTATCTATAACTCAGGCACGCCACATGATTTCAAATAATCAACTATTGGATTATAAAATTCTGGTAATCGTGTCGGGTCTTCAACATCTCCGGGGGGAACAAATATTACCATTCCTTCTCGAGCTCTTGTCAATAGAACACGATATTTATTAAGAATAAATTTCCTCATTTCGCTGCTACCCACCTTTTGCCATTTTGAACCCTTAAAGGAATTAAAGTCCCAACCATGTTTTACTTTTCTTAAATCCGCGTCCCAGCAAACTCCGACCCAATCTAACTCAAGACCTTGTATGCCAAATTCTGTAGCAGGGATTTCTAAATAATAAGAAGAACGCACGTCATCTCGATTATTTAAAAACCATTCAGCTTCTTCTAACGGTAGTTTAACATCCAATCCGTATGCCCGCAATCTTCTCCCACCGGAGCTTGCAACTAAACCCATGCGTCGTGATCCCTTACATTGCCTTTTAAGCCAATCTTTAGCTTTTTCCAAATCTCTTGTCAATACAATTTTATACTTATTCAACTTCTTATCAAAAACGGTTCTTGCTTGTTCTGCAGAATTGGTTAAAACTAAATTCACCCAATTAGAAAGCTCTTCAGCTTTATAAGATCTGATGGAGACATCCAAGTGCAAATCACTATCCTCAATTACCTCAACATCAATGGGTACTTGCTCGAACAATGTTAGGTTTCCTGTGCTATGATTGCCAACTTTTAGTTGAGGTGATATATAGACTTTCCAATCTTTAAATTTTTCATTGATGATTTTGCCCCACTCCGGCAGACCTGCTTCACCCGTATTTATTTCTTGGCCACCGCCTACTAAAGCAACGATGACTGACCAATCAGGATGTCTATTCATGATTTCAAACATCATTTCTGGTTCTGAATAAGGTCGTTGAAACTTTCTTTCAGAATGCTCCTTATTCCAGGCTCTCTGTGCTTCATCAAAAATTACAATTTTGTTATTGGGGATTCGGCCCTTCTCAAAAAAATAATGATCTAAAAAGCGATGTACATTTTCTATAAATGATATAATTCTATCTGTCTCCTTCTTCTTTGCATTTTTGTCATTTCTTTTAATCTTTTTAAATGCATCCCGAGATAAAGCCTCTCTTAAAACTTTAATTAAAGGGCCATTCCCGGATAGGAACGTTGCTAATGATTTATCGTGACTTTGAAATTCATCTTCATGTGCAATATTCAGTCCTGCTAATGTTTTACCCGCACCCGGCACCCCTGTAATAAAACAGATTATCTTCTGATTCTCAGCCTTGGCTATTTTAATTGCCTTTACGACTGCGTCTGAAGTTTTGGTAAGGTTTTTTGTTCCGGCATGAGATCTGGATATTTCAACAACTGATTTTCCGGCATATAAGGTTTGTGCCGCTTCAATAATTGTTGGCGTGGGAGCATAGTCACTGTTATTCCATTTATTGAAATCGATTGAGCTCTGATGATTAGCCCACGTTTTCAAAATAGTTATTAAAGAATCGGCTAAGTTTTGCGCATTTGTATATTGAATATCTTGAACTAATTCTTGGTTATTGGATAGGGAGTTTTTCCAATTGCCAGCATTTGTAGCAACAAGTAATGGAACTAAGATCCTTCCTCTTGATTCAAAATGAAAGTCTCTTAGGTCAAGACAATAATCTAACAGTTGCTCCTTATCTGTGTTTGAATAATCTGATTTACCGACTTTGAATTCAATTACAATAATTATGTTGTTTGCTATTATTACTGCATCAATTCTTTTTTCTCTTCTTGCTATTGGGTATTCCAATAAGATACCGTACGCTGATGCTGAAATTTCACTGGCTATTACCTGCTTGAATGCTGATCTGAGAGCATTGATTTCTTCATCCCAAGAAAGCGTCTGTGTATGTAGTTGCTGATGAAAGCCAGAAATTCCAGCTTGTTTGGTTAATGTGCCAATAATGGATTCATTATTATCCTCTATAAAGTCAGCCAACGTGTTTGAGTAAAATGCGGCCATTATTTTGAGAAAATTGGTGAATCAAAAAAGTCTTTCAAGGAAATCTGCAGAGCAATAACAAGCTTCTCTATATTTTCAATAGATATATTTCTTCTGCCATTCTCGACATCAGTGACATAGGTCCTATCAATCTCTGCTTTGTTGGCTAAAGCTTCTTGAGAAATACCTATTTCATTCCGTAGTTCTCTAATTCTTTGTCCTATTTTAACCTTAATGCTCATTAAGGCAAATTGGATTATTGTTGACTATAAGTCAACGGACTATAAGTGTCATTTTGTTTACCTTTGTGTTTATGAATAGCACCGGAAATATTGCCTTCAATTACCTCTATCGCGACGGCTGTAACTACAAGAAGTTTCATTCCATGATTTTTGAGAATGACCAATCTATTAGCATAGAGGAACTAGAATCACTCATTAAGTCAAAACTAATTTATGGCGAATGGTTTTATGCTGATCAATGGAAAGTGCCGGAAGTATTTCTTAACACCTTTGATTATAAAATAGACCCTACCTGGCATGAGTTTGAGAGCGTTGAATATTGTGATGAACCGATTAATTCAATATTTACTTTGGCTGATTTTGTCGAGACTCTTAAGAGATTATAAAATGCACTTCTTCGCTCTGTAAAGCATGCGATTGCTTCGTACCTCGCAATGACAAATTGGAGAAAAACGCGTGAAGGATTGAAACGGATACCGGCCTGTGCGTAACGCTTGCAGGCGTATGAGTGTAAAGCCTGACCCGCTTCTATCAGCGGGGCACGCTCAAAGCATTACATATTTTGCTGTTCGTAGTGCTGCGCAGCCAATGCTGTTATCTCAGCCAGTTCTTTTTTAGATACATTTTGACTTCCTTTAGGCATCAGGCTATGAATTTTGGCCATTACCGAAGTGTAATCGCTTTCGTCCTTAATTTTATTTACCTGTTCCATCGCTGTTAGTGTTAATTTAAGATGTGTCTTATTTTAGATTTTTCCAAAAAACTAAAATAGAGCCGGTTCTTATTTTAGTTTTTAAGAATTCGTCTTATCTAAACAAATTAACGTAGTCATCAAACATATATAATTTGCCTCTTTGTGCGCCGGTCACCTCACGCAGTATCCCAAGCCGCTCCATATCGCTTGCCAATTTATAGGCAGATGCTGCTGATAATTCGGTAACTTCTCCGATAAGGAAAGAATTTACAATAGGATTCTGGTACAAATAGTTAAGCACTTTTTGTGCGTTTGCAGCCCTGCTGCCTAATTTGTTTATTTTAAATTCAGAGTTCTTTTGTAATTGCAATATTTGATCGAATGTAGAGATGCCTTTTTTTGATGTTTCGATTATGCCGATCAAGAAGAATTTAAACCATCTGGTGATATCGTTCTTTTCACGTACCCTCATCAAATTATCATAATAAATGGACCTGTTCTTTTCAAAAAAGTCTGACAAGTATAATATGGGCTGTTTCAAAATTCCTTTTGAAACCAGATATAAGGTGATAAACAAACGGCCAACACGCCCGTTCCCATCCAAAAATGGGTGAATGGTTTCAAACTGATAATGTATCAGAGCTATTTTAAGTAACTCTGGAAAATATACAGATTCATTATGCGCATATTTTTCAATATCACTCATTAGTTCTGCTATGCTGTTATGCACAGGAGGAACAAAAACTGCGTCAGAAATGCTTGCTCCGCCAATCCAGTTTTGGCTTGTTCTAAAATTACCCGGCTGCTTTTGGTCACCTCTAACACCCTGTAATAGTATGCTATGAGTTTTTTTAATTAAGCGCGAAGAAAAAGGAAGCTGTTGCAAAAGCTGCATGCCGTAATTCATCGCCTGCATATAGTTTTGGACCTCGTTCCAATCGTCCCGTTTATCAAGTGGAACGTCGTCCTTATTCAGAAATACATCTTCTATATTCGTCTGCGTGCCTTCAATTTTACTTGATTGGGTAGCTTCCTTGGCTACGTGCATCTGAATGAACATATTAATGTTAGGCACATACCTGGAAAACATATCAAGTCTGCCTATTTCTCTTTCGGCCTGGCTCAGTAATTGGATAATTTCCATGTCGTCCAATTTCCATTCCCTATTTATAAAATTGGGTTGATAGCTTTTGTAGTATCCCTGATTAATATATGTTCCCGCTTTAAATGTTTTCATATATGCTAAAACTAAAATAAAGATATGTCTTATTTTAGATTTTACCAAAAAACTAAAATAAGGAGGGTTGCTATTTTAGTTTTTAAGAATAAGGTATTAAGGAATTATAGCACTGATAACCAAAAGCAGGTGTTCACAAGCGTTCACGGCACTGTGAGCGTGAACACCTGGCATGCGGAATCATTAAATTTCTGATAGGTGATAAATTCAGGCGTCATAAATAAGGTCTGTTTGTATGGCTCAAGATACTGAATTTAAACAAGGCCTTATTTATTTGCCTGAGATTGCATTTAGGCATCTGATACGCCGGGCAGCACGGCGGGGTCTACTTTATCGTGGCCATTTACTTTGCCGTCGACAATGAGTTTCAGCACATGCTCGCATTTGCTTAGCAGTGAATACACATCGTTACTAAGGTCCATATAGGCATATAGGTCCTGCTGATCGAGGTAGCCTTTTTCGCCTTTCAATTGCTTTTGATTGATGAGTTTTTTCTCGCTATTGGCCAGGTCTTTTATGAGTTTATTATAATATTGTTGGTATGTCATTTTATTGATATTCCTGTTTTTCCTTGATGATTTAAAAGCACTGACAGGGGCATCAATGTGCTGTTCAATCCAGCTGAATATTGGGGCTGAATTAACTGCTTAAAGCAGTAATTGATGGAAACGGGATATATCAGATCTGTATGGACCGGTACCTGAGAAAGGCGTACTGGTAGTCGGGTATAAGTTGATTGGAGTGGGGAAAGAGCCGTTTTATAATTACAAACATACCAGGTGCAAACAGCAGTACAATGAAAAACAGCGTCGCTTTCTGACTAATCTGTTTAGACAGTGTTTGATTGGAGCTAAAGGTAGTGCTGGCAGCTTTCTGCAGGCGGAACATGTTTTTGGTTTTACGCTTGGCTAAAAAGCTATGACTGTATTTACTGCCAAAGTTGTGGGTATGCCGCTCTACAAAATACAGGTTGGTAAGGCTCACAAAAATATATACGGCAAGCAGCAGAACTACCTGTATTTTTACCGGGTTATGTTTTTGGATGAACTTCATTTGTACTATAGCAATTACTTCGGGGTTAAATGCCTTCGGCGGTAAAATTATCGAAAAACAGGTTTTAAAACCAAGAACAAAATTGAAATAAATTAATTCCGCTAATTGCTTGTGGTTGATTTTCAATTATTTGCTATAGCGAGGCAACCTATACAAAAAGGGGCATCGTATTTAAGCTGACTTTAAACAAATTCAACTTAATATTGTATAACCAATACTCAGAAAAACCCTCAATCACCATGAAAAAGTTATCCTTGTTTTTATTGATGATCTTTAGCAGTGCTTTTGCCTTTAGTCAGAGCAAAATGGCCTGCTGTAAAGAGTCGGCCACCAAACAATTTGCCATGCTGGCGTCCGACAAAAAGTTTGTAATGTCGCATGCAAATCCGCGCCCGTTTCATTTTCAAAGTACTATTGGCAAAGCCATTACCTATAAAGTTGCTGGCGGCAATGACGCCAACGCTTTTGAGATGAAGGCAAAAAAGTCGACCAATAACTGGCTTTTCGTGATCCACGAATGGTGGGGCCTGAATGATTTTGTAAAGCACGAATCGGAAAAACTATATAACGACCTGGGTGATGTGAATGTACTCGACCTGGATCTGTACGACGGCAAAGTAGCCACCACCCGCGAGGATGCCGGCAAATTTATGCAGGCTGTAAAGGAAGACCGTGCACAAGCAATTATTAAAGGCGCCATAGCTTATGTGGGACCAAACGCGCACATTGCCACCATAGGCTGGTGCTTTGGCGGAGGCTGGAGCTTACAGGCAAGCCTGCTTGCAGGTAAACAGGATGTAGCTTGCGTAATGTACTACGGCATGCCCGAGCAGGACGTAAACAAATTGAAAACCTTGCACGCAGATGTACTGGGCAACTTTGCCAATAAAGATGGCTGGATAAACCCAAAAGTAGTAGCCCAATTTGAAGCAAACATGAAAACCGCCGGTAAGAAAGTGGAAGTGCACCAATATGATGCGGATCACGGCTTTGCCAATCCAAGCAATCCGATTTACGACAGCGCAGCTACTAAGGACGCCTATGAGCATACGCTTGCGTTTTTAAAACCACGGTTGAAGTAAGTTTGGCTAATAGTTCATGGATCATAGTTCATAGTAATTAATGGGTCAGATTTCCCTTCTGCTATGAACTATGAACTATCTGCAATGAACTTTTCGTAACATTGCACAAAAGTTTACCTGTTGACATCTTCGGCCAAGAAAATATTTTCGTACCTGCTCAAAGCGGTGATCCTGGTTTTGGCAGGTCTTTTTATTTATCACCGGGTAAATAACAACAACAACCTCCGCGAATTTGAAGCTTTAATTTCTCACATCAGCAGAAACCAGGTACTCACTACAATGACGTTTGTGGTGCTGCTGATGGTTGTCAACTGGGTGCTGGAGTCGTTTAAATGGCAGTATCTTGCTAAGACCTTGGTTACGATATCTATCTGGGAAGCTATTGAAGCCGTCTTCTGCGGATTGACCTGGGCGATATTTACGCCCAATCGTATAGGCGAATATGGCGGCAGGGTAATGTTTTTACCTAACAGGAAACGTATACATGGCGTGTTTGCTATGGCAGTGGGCTCATTTGGGCAAAATGTGATCACCAATATCACGGGTTTGCTGGCTTCCTTATGGTTTATTTATTATTTCCTGCACATTAATACCTGGCTTTATATTGGCATTGCCGTGCTGGTTATCGCTTTTTTGGTGTTGCTCAATATTTTCTATTTCAACATCAAATGGCTGGTAGGTTTTTTAGATCGCATACGTTTCCTTGAAAAATATCGCCGCTTTTTTGACATCATGGGTCGGTATTCGCACCGTGAATTATTAACGGTGATCGGCTATAGCCTCGCACGATTTTTTGTTTTCTCCTTCCAGTATTACCTGGTTATTCATTTATTACTGCCTGAGTTGCCTTTCTTCCAGATGATGATGACGGTGATAGTCTTCATTTTTATTCAATCGGCCATGCCTTCGTTAGATCTGCTTGATATTGGTGTTCGCAGTTTTACGGCAGCGCATTTATTTTCATATATTACTAACCAGCAATTAGCTATAATTGCAGCAGTATCGTCGATATGGTTGGTCAACCTGATCATTCCGGCCGCTTTGGGTTCAGTATTCGTTTTAAAATTGAGATTTTTTGATCGCACTGCTTAGTTACATATGCTTATTGCTTACCGGTTTGTACCTGTTCGTGCTGGCATACCTTATTACAGGCTGGGCAAGACTGAAGCGACCTGTTCTCAGTAGCGCAACTCCCTTCACCAAAGTAACGGTAATGATCGCCGCCCGCAATGAGGAAGAAAGGATCAGGTTTACTATAGATGATCTGCTCGCACAGGATTACCCCAAACATTTAACAGAGATAATTATGGTGGATGACCATTCTACGGACAATACCGCCCAGATCATCCGCAGCTACCAGGACCGGGGTATAAAGCTGCTGCAACTAAACGAAGACAAACCACTCAATTCCTATAAAAAGAAAGCGATTGCAAAAGCGATAGACCTTTCCACCGGTACACTAATGGTAGCAACAGATGCTGATTGTCGTATGGAAGCAAAGTGGTTGTCGACTATCGTCAATTATTACGAAACGAATAACCCGGTAATGATCTCCTCGCCCGTAGCTTATTTTGAAGAGCGCGGCTTGTTTGAATATATGCAAACGCTGGAGTTTTCTTACCTGATTGGTATTGGCGCATCTTTTATTGGCAATGGCAGGGCATCTACCTGCAATGGCGCCAACTTTGCGTATCGAAAAGATGTTTTTTATGAAGTTGGTGGTTTTAAAGGGATCGATGACCTGGCCTCAGGCGATGATGAATTGCTTTTGCAAAAAGTAGCTGTTCGTTATCCCGGGAAGATTGGATTCCTGAAATCAAGAGAAGCTATTGTTTATACCCACGCCAAACATACCCTGAAAGAGTTTCTGCAACAACGCAGGCGCTGGGCATCCAAGTCAACCAAGTATAAAGACAAGAAGATAGTTGGCCTGGCTGTGGGTATCTGGTTGTTTAATGTATCGTTACTAGTAAACCTGGTCTTAGGCTTTTATGATGCCTATTTCTTTAAATTACTGGCGGTACAATTTCTGCTTAAGTATATAATCGAAGTCATCTTCTTATTGCCTATCACTGTATTCTTCAAACGTTCAAAGCTGATCGGATTGCTGATACTCATCACCATCATCCACGTACTATACATGGTTTACATCGGCATTGCCGGGAACGGCCGCAGTTATGTATGGAAAGACCGGGTAGTGAGATAGCTTGGCATTCATCCTTTAATTTTTCTTTAAAAATGCTTTGAAAATCAAATCGATATTTTAACTTTGAATAACAAAGTACTTTTTATAATGAATAGAATGGAAGAAATATATTACGAGGCAAAGGGCGATAAGTGGTTTAAGAGCTTTGCCGTATTCTGTCGCATCGCACTGGCAACAAGTTTTCTTATAGCAGGCTATGTTAAGGTCATCGGTGAACGGTTCGCCGCCGGCTTGCCACACAATAATCCGCTGGGTCATTACTTTGATGCCTTACAGCTGACAGGATATTATTATACTTTTATAGGGATAGCTCAAATCCTAATAGCTATACTATTGTTGATCCCGAGAACATCTCTTCTTGGCGCACTGATGTATTTTCCTATCATAGTCAATATTTGTGTACTGACTTATTCTACCCGCTTCGACGGCACCCGAGCTGTTACGATGATGTTATTGGCAAACTTGTTTTTATTGATCTGGGATTATGATCGTTTAAAATACATTTTGCCATTTAAACAGGTTAAAACAGAGCCCCCTGTGTTAAAAAAGCCTTTAGGTAAACGTCTCCGGATCATATTTTTCGGGGGTAGCTTTGCGGTCTTAGCTATTATCATATTTGGTACTTTCTATTTATATGAGATCATACCCGGCAATGAAGAGGCTGAATGCAGAAATCAATGTGCCTCCAGCAAAAACCCCGCCGCTTGCCAGGTTTTCTGCGATTGCATTTATAAAAAAGGCCAACCGCTGGATACTTGTTTGGCAGACTTTAATAAAGCTAAAGATATCCGCAAATCTCATGCGAAGTAGCGCCGCAATGATTTTCGATCTTTAACATAAACCTTTGCCATTAGCCATAAATAAGCGATATTTAGCCAACTGATCTATCTCAAAAGGCATTGGCAGAACTAACCCCATCCCAGCGTACCTGGAAGGCATTCAAACAGAATAAAATTGCTGTTGCGGGATTAGTGTTTATCATTCTGTCTGTCGCGATCGCTTTGCTGGGCTACCTCATCATGCCCGACTCTACCCCTCGTGCCAATAACATGACCATTCAGCTCAGTATCAAAAAACCGGGCGCGACTTTCACCATGCTGCAGATCCGCAAAAACGAGCCCGTTGATACCGTAAATATTTTCAAGAGAATGCTGTTTGGGCAGCCAGCCTTTTTTAAAGAAGTGCCGATCAAGGGCTATCACTTTGCACAGGATTCCATTTATGTAGATGAATACATTGGTGATGAGGATAAGCCCGAAAAGAAAGCTTACAGCATAGTGGAAGTTATTACAGGTAAAAAGACATCCGACCTGGTAAAATATCGTTCCGAATTTGGTCCCCAATTGGTAAACGCAAAGGAACTTGAAGATAAGATCGTTTCAGAACAGATCGTCAAACGAACCTTCTGGCTTGGCACAGATACCTACGGCCGCGATCTGCTGAGTCGTTTAATATTAGGTGCAAGGGTATCATTGGCGGTTGGTTTTATGTCTGTTATTATCAGTTTACTTTTGGGCATAACTGTTGGGGCTATCGCAGGTTATTTTGGCGGATGGATAGACGCATCGCTTAGCTGGCTTATGAATATTTTATGGGCATTACCTGCTTTACTGCTGGTTATCGCCATTTCTTTCGCATTGGGGAAGGGCTTATGGGAGGTATTCATTGCCGTAGGATTATCCATGTGGGTTGAAGTAGGCCGATTGGTCCGTGGACAGGTTCTGAGCTTAAAACAAGTGGAATTTGTAGAGGCTGCCCGTTCTTTAGGTTTTAACAACGCGCGGATCATCCGCAGGCATATTTTACCAAACATCATAGGGCCAATATTGGTATTAGCATCATCAAACTTTGCATCGGCAATTTTGCTCGAAGCTGGTTTGAGTTTCCTGGGCTTTGGTGCACAACCGCCAACGCCGACATGGGGTAGCATGATAAAAGAACATTATGGCTATATTATTATGAATTCTGCTTATCTTGCCGTATTGCCGGGTTTAGCCATCATGCTGATGGTTTATGCCTTTAATTTGGTGACAGTTGGTTTGCGGGACGCATTTGACATAAAATCACAAAGTACACGGATTTAAAAAAATTTATTCATTATTTTGGTCTGTCTCTAAACCCATAAATGCAAAGTATCGAGGAAATTTCTGGCGAGGATGAGTTAATCCGGTTGCTCCTTAAAAGGCAGTCTGAATTAAACTCATTGCTTGAGGTTACCAGGGCCATCAATAAAAATATTTCGACACCTGTACTTATCCAGATGCTCGAAGTGATAATGCAGAATTATCTGCAGGTGGGCAGGCTACGCTTTTTAATTGAGCACGAGGGTAGCTTCGTTTGCATTTCGAGCTACGGTGGAGAAATAGAAACTACCAAGTCGTTGCACAACGCTTGTAAAAAACTAAAGACCAAAGCCGCCGCCCCGCTTACCCAGCAAACTGACCCACTATTAAAAAACTACGATTACTTTATTCCTTTCTACCATAAAAGCAAGCCTTTGGCCTATGCCCTGATCGGTGAGTTTAATACCACCGACGAGATGCTGAACAATGACCTGAACTTTATCCAGACATTGATCAACGTGATCGTAGTGGCGTTAGAAAATAAAAAGCTGTTCCGCGAGCGTATGGAGTCGGAACGTTTTAAGCGTGAAATGGAGCTTGCCCAGGAAGTGCAGAACATGCTGATCCCGCTTAGGTTTCATAAAGATTCGACTGTAGAGATCGGCGCAAAATACTTTCCGCATCAAAACATAGGCGGCGACTATTTTGATTTTATCCAGATTAACGATCACGAGTTTATGTGGTGCATAGCCGACGTTTCGGGTAAGGGAATTTCCGCTGCATTACTGATGTCTAACTTCCAGGCGAGCTTACGTGCATGGGCAGTGGTGGAGGATGATCTGACCAACATCATCGATCGGCTTAACCAAATCATGCTGCGGAATACCAAAGGTGAGCGATTTATCACCTTGTTCCTGGCAAAATATAACGCGCATACGCGCAAACTGAATTTCATCAACGCCGGGCACAATCCGTCCATTTTATTTGCTGATGGTGAAGCTATTCCGCTCAAGTTGGGCACTACCATGATCGGCGCTTTTGATGAGCTGCCATTTGTAAACCAGGGAGAAGTAGAGATCGAACCAGGCACATTGATATTCAACTACACCGATGGTTTGATGGACTATGATGTGCCCACCCAAAAAACCTGGGATGAAGATAAACTGATCGACTTTGTAGTAAGCAACGGCAATCTTTCTCCTGATAAATTCAATCAGACGCTACTTGATCACCTTAATCTTATCGTCAAAGGCAAGCCAATCGATGATATTACTCTGCTTACGATTCGGATTTTTTAGTAGTGCAATAGTTGTATTAGTTTTATTGGTTGTATTAGTTGAATTGGAAATAATTACAAATGCGGTTGTCACCATTCTAAAACAAAGATTAACTAATACAACCAGTACAACGTCTTCAACCAATACAACCACCACCAAATAATATTTCTTAAATCAACAACGTTAGTCTATTTTTGAAAAATGTTAGCAGGCAGGTACCAGTTTGAATTTATTGAGGCGGGATGTGATGAAGCGGGTCGCGGATGCCTTGCCGGACCGGTTTTTGCCGCAGCCGTTATCCTGCCTGACGGATTTGATCATCCTCTGCTTAACGACTCTAAACAACTTAACGAAGATATAAGGTATCGGCTCAGAGACGAGATCGAGCAAACCGCTATCGCTTTTGCCGTTGCTTCGGTTGACAATATTGAGATAGACCAGATCAATATACTGAATGCTTCTTTCCTGGCCATGCACCGTGCTGTAGAACAGTTATCGGTTATTCCGGAGTTTTTAATTATTGATGGTAATCGCTTTAACAAATACAAAAAGGTTCCGCACCAATGTATTGTTGAGGGTGACGCTAAGTATTTCAGCATAGCAGCCGCGTCTATCCTTGCAAAAACCTACCGGGATGATTTCATGAAACAAATCGCCCTGGAGCACCCTGAATACGACTGGCATAGCAACAAAGGTTACCCAACCATTAAGCATCGCGAGGCCGTTTTAAAAATAGGTTTTACGCCCTATCACCGTCGCACCTTCCGCGTGAGCGATCCGCAGCTAAGTATTTTCTGAAAGATGCTTTGATTAGGCTTTGAGGGTATTTATTTTTGTTAAAACCGCTTATTCCAGTTGAAGATACTGATTTTAACACATCGCGTACCATTTCCGCGCAACGGGGGTTACCCTATTGTAGTGTGCAATACCGTGCTCGGACTGGTCAACTTGGGGCACGATGTATCGCTGGTGGCGTTAAATACCAAAAAGCACATTCACGAAACCGATGAGCCGGATGAACTACTGGAAAAAATAAACTACCGGGCTTACGATATTGATGCCAGCGTATCGTTTTTTGATGGGATACTGGACATCTTCAGTAAAAGCACCTACAACATCGATAAGTATTACGACGAGGAGTTCGATAAGATGCTGATCCGTACTATAAGGAACACCGAGTACGATATCATCCAGTTCGAAGGATTATTTGTAGCTCCATATGTGGATTCCGTCAGGAAAAATTGTTCATCAAAACTGGTTTACCGGGCGCATAATATCGAGCACCATACGTGGGAAACACTAGCCGCACAAAAAACAGACCCTTTTAAAAAGTTCTATTTGAAGCTGATGGCACGTCGTATAAAGAATTACGAGCTGCAGCAGATCAATAAGTTCAACGCTATAACGGTTTTTACAGAGCAGGATCGAAATACCATCATGCATTATGGTGCTACGATCCCGGTGGAGATTGTCCCGTTTGGTGTTGATCTTAATCATTACAAACCCAATTTTTCAAAAACAGAATTTCCGAGTCTTTTCTTTTTGGGGTCGCTGGACTGGATGCCTAACCGTGAAGGTATCGAGTGGTTTTTGAAGACATTTCATTCTGATTTTGTAAATGACGAACTACGGGTTCGTTTCTATGTAGCTGGTAACGATATACCCGAAGAGTTTGATGACTATGATGTTTTGGGAAAAGTATTTATCCAGGGCGAAGTAGACGACGGATTGGAGTTTGTGAACAGCAAATCCATCATGCTTGTCCCTTTGTTGTCGGGCGGAGGTATGCGCGTAAAAATTGTAGAAGGGATGGCGATGCAGAAATGTATCATCTCCACTTCTCTCGGTGCTGAAGGTATCAATTACAAAAACGGGGTAAATATCCTGATCGCTAACACCCGCGACGAATTCCTGAAAGCCATAAAACGTTGCGTAGCCGACGAGGATTATATCAAAGCAGTGGGCATAAACGCCCGCAAGCTGATAGAACAGCATCATGAAGTAAATATTGTGACAAAGATTCTGGTGGGAATTTATGAGTCGTTGGGTTGATGTCGGTTGTAGACGTTGTAAGGGTTGTAGACGTTGGAGAGGTTTTTAATTAAGACAACCCTTTTAACCAATACAACCTTTACAACGTCTACAACTTTTTCAACCTAAAATAAACCAAATGCTTACTTTTGCCGCCAATTAGATTGATATGAAGAATACGGCTTTAACCAATAAACACGTTCAGTTGGGCGCCAAGATGGTGCCTTTTGCGGGGTATAATATGCCTGTGCAGTATGCAGGGATTAATGTTGAACATGAAACGGTTCGAAAGGGAGTGGGGGTGTTTGATGTGAGCCACATGGGCGAGTTTATTTTGAAGGGTGAAAAAGCGCTCGACCTGATCCAGCGCGTAACCAGTAACGATGCCTCAAAATTGTATGATGGCAAGGTGCAATATTCCTGCCTGCCAAACGAAGACGGCGGCATTGTGGACGACCTGCTGGTTTACCGTATCGACGAAAAAACCTACATGCTGGTAGTAAACGCCTCTAACATAGAAAAAGACTGGAAATGGATATCCAAATTCAATATCGAAGGTGTGGAGATGAAAGATATATCAGAACGCACATCGCTATTAGCTGTACAAGGTCCTAAAGCTGCAGACGCACTGCAAAGTCTAACCGACATCGACCTTGGCTCAATGGAATATTATACCTTCAAAAAAGGAACTTTTGCAGGCATCGATAATGTGGTTCTTTCTGCCACTGGTTACACTGGCGCTGGTGGCTTCGAAATTTATGTAGATAACAAAGACGCTGAAAAACTTTGGAACGCTGTTTTTGAAGCAGGTGCTGTATTTGGTATAAAACCAATTGGCTTAGGTGCACGCGATACCTTACGTCTGGAAATGGGTTTCTGTTTGTATGGTAATGATATTGATGACGCTACCTCACCGCTGGAAGCAGGCTTAGGCTGGGTAACCAAATTCAGTAAAGAATTCACCAATTCAGCAGCGTTACAGCAACAAAAACAAGATGGTACCAAACGCAAGCTGGTAGGCTTTGAAATGATAGACCGTGGTATACCACGCCACGATTATGAGATTGTTGATGTTGAGGGAAATACGATAGGAAAAGTAACTTCAGGTACTCAATCGCCTTCACTGCAAAAAGCTATCGGCATGGGCTATGTGAATAATGAGTTCGCCAAAGAAGGCAGCGAAATATTTATCAGCATTCGCGATAATAAAGTTAAGGCAAAGGTTGTAAAACCTCCATTCTATAAATAAAATTTTCACCGTCATTGCGAGGGACGAAGCAATCCCCGATTGGCAGAGCGGCTATGCAGATTGTCCACCATTCTATTCGCTCTGTATTGTTTGGGATTGCTTCGTCCCTCGCAATGACGCAATAATATGATTGTGGTTCAAAAAAAACTGGAAGTTTGCTTGTCACCAGCATTGTTGTCATTATATAAGGTCGACGAATATATTGCTGTTATTGTAGATATTTTCCGTGCTACATCATCTATCTGCTATGGTATTGAGAATGGTGCCGAAGCTATTATCCCGGTAGCTGAGGTAGAAGAATGCCTGGCCTATCGCGATAAAGAAGCTAACTTTTTATTGGCCGCCGAACGTAACGGTGAAGTAGTTACCGGTTTTGATTTTGGGAATTCGCCGTTCTCCTATACTAAAGAAAAGGTTGGGGGTAAAACCGTGGTGCTGACTACCACTAATGGTACACATGCACTGCATTTATCCAGGTCGGCTAAAAAGATAGTGATCGGTTCGTTCCTAAACCTGACCTCACTTTGTAACTGGCTGAAAACGCAGAATGAGAATATACTGCTGGTTTGCGCCGGTTGGAAAAACAATTTCAATCTTGAAGACACCCTATTCTCAGGTGCTGTAGTTGATCAGCTTAAATCCGGAGATTACAAAACCGATGATGCTGCCATTGCTGCAAACGACCTGTATCAATTAGCTAAGGGTGACCTGAATGCCTACCTGACCAAAACATCGCACAGCGAGCGTTTAAAGAAATTAGGCATCGAAGCGGATATTGCTTTTTGCCTGAACGTAGATATTACTACTGCTATCCCGGTTTTACAAGGCCAGCGCCTGGTGAAATTGCAGTAGTGGCAGCAGCAAACCTCAATACCCAATTTAACTGCTACCACCTCGCTGCAACGGCTAATGATTGACTCTGCAAAATCACATTAGCCAGTCTCTTTTGGGTGATTTTTTATTATACCAATATACTGCATATTCGTTATTTAATTATGTTAATAAATGTTAAATAGAAATATAATTCTTAATTATTTAAATTTTCAGAATAATATTCTATAGATTAGCATTGTGTTTCATTAGTGGCAGCAGCGGCTTTTTCTCAGATTCACACACATTACCACTCGTAAGTCTGCTGCCACATTTTTTACTGCTGCACTACCCTGAGTTTTCTTTTAGCCCGCCATCTTTTCACAACCATAAAGGCTATCACAGCTACTATCGCCAACGGCCAAATATTGATGATGCCAAAGAACAAGGCCTGCAATAATTCCCATCCACCTTTAAGAGATGCGCTCAGCCTGTCGCCTGCCGTTGCTCCGCTGTATTGGGGTGTTTGGTCGCTATAAAAGGTAACTTCCAGCGTGCTATAGGCAACCTGCCTGCTCAAATAGTTAAGTGTGCCCTGGGTAGAATCAATAGAGGTACGTATCTCGGTAAGCTTATTTTCGATCTGTAAAACATCGCTCATTTTATCCGATCTTTTCAGCAGTTCCTGGTAACGTTTTTCGAGCAACTGTTGGTTTGCAAGGCTGGTTTTGATATCGATAAACTGCGAAGTGACATCTGCAACACGGATATTCTTGGAGTCGATCTTTACTGCGTTGCCGGATACAGAATCTAATAATAAGTCGAAGTTTTTGGAAGGGACACGCAATTTTAATGTTAGACCGCGGCGATAAGAGTCATTACTCTCATTTTCCTCAGATACATAACCTCCGAGGTTTCTTAATGAAGTAATGATCTTCTTGCGGGTGCCATATAAGTCGCCGGTTTCAAAACTGATATCCCCGGTTTTGATGAGTTTTTTAGAAGTGTCAGAGATAATCTGTGGTGGGCTGCTTGCGACGGCACCATTTGTGTCGGCAATTTTATCTGCGTTTTCACTTAGAGGGCTGGCTTTGGCCTTTTCAAGGGTTGCAACTTTTAGATCCAGTTCAGGGACGGATGCCTGTTTGCACCCGGTAAATACAAATGCGATAAGCACTATTGTTAATACACGTTTCATGACAAGTTTTTTGAATTTTTTCCATTTTTTAAATTGTTTGAAATGAATGCTTTCTTGCCCGAAACGGTCCGCGCCTATTTCAGCTTCTCGTTGTTCCTGTGCCTGTCAGCGTCGCGGATGCTTTTCTTCTGCAGGTTTTTTTCCAGCGCATCTGTCAGGTCAATTCCGGTCTGGTTCGCCAGGCAGATCAGCACAAAAAGCACATCAGCCATCTCGTCGGCAAGATTCACTTCCGTATCCGATTTCTTAAACGACTGTTCACCATATTGTCTTGCCATTATCCGGGCTACCTCGCCCACTTCTTCCATTAAAATGGCAGTATTGGTCAGTTCGTTAAAGTAACGGATACCGGTTGTTTTTATCCATTCATCTACAAGATGTTGCGCTTCTTTAATTTCCATAATATGATTAAAAAAATTTAATGATTGTCCTTGTCTTTGGTGTCCATTATAATGGTAACAGGGCCGTCGTTTAGCAGGCTAATTTTCATATCAGCTCCAAATATACCTGTGGCCACTTTCCTATTGGTTAGTTCTTCGAGTGCTTTGATCATCTGCTCATACATTGGAATGGCCTTGTCAGGACGAGCGGCTCTGGTAAAGCCAGGACGGTTCCCCTTTTTGGTTGATGCGAACAACGTGAACTGAGAGATCAGCAATATATCCCCATTAACATCAGCAAGCGCTCTATTCATCAGGTCATTTTCATCTCCAAATACACGCATTGAAGCGATCTTTTGGGCCAGCCATTGCAGGTCTTCATCGGTATCAGCTTCTTCAATACCCAATAAAACCAGGAATCCGTTCTTGATCTCTCCTGTAATTTTGCCATCTACTACACAGCTGGCTTGCGTGACGCGTTGAAGGACTGCTCTCATTGATACTAATATTTTGTTGAGCAAGATAAAGATAAGCAGGCATTTGCCTTAGAAATTATTATATTTGGCATAAGTCCGCAATTGGACAAGAAATATTATACTGAATACTTAACCTTATCCATTCGTATGAAATCTAAAATTTATCCTTTTTTGGTTTGGATTGCAGCTATCATTTTAATAAGCTGTTCAAAGAAAGACCCTTCACCTGCCAAATCTAATACCAACACAAACACCAGTATCGATGCTGACGTATATCTCGTAGGGTCAAGCGAAGCATCCAACGGTGATAACCTTGCAACTTATTGGAAAAACGACACAGCTACAATTCTTCCAAATCCATATAATATTACTGGAACTGCAAAGGTTATCGCGATAAATGGTAAGGACGTGTATATAGGAGGATATATGGGTAATCACGGACAATACAGCGGCGCTTGTTATTGGAAAAACAATGTAATGACGGACCTTAATGCTTCAACAAATTCAGTGGTATTTGCTATTACGGTCAGCAACGGAAACATATATACTGCGGGAATGTCCGGCTTATATCCCGCTTCGTGGGAAAACCAAACCACACTGCCAATTCAATCTCTGAGCCACTCTAGCGGAAATGCAATTGCACTGAATGGAAATGATGTATATGTGGCAGGATACACTTTAGCAAATGATAATTACTGTTTTGCAGCATATTGGAAAAATGGTATTGTTACAAAACTCACAACGGAAACAGAAGTAGCAAATGCAAATGCGATAGCTGTAAATGGTACAGATGTATATGTTGCAGGTTATATAGTTGATGCAAATGGTAACGCAATTGCTACTTCGTGGAAAAATGGAGTTGCTTCAACTTTAGGTGGTTCAAAATCAATGGCCAATGCTATCGCTATAAATGGGAGCGATGTATTTATTGCCGGTTATGATTCTGACAAGGCTGTATATTGGAAGAATGGTAAGGAAAATGTTCTTCCTTTAAACTCATCGTTGGTGTTTGTATCCTCAATTGCCTTTAAAGGTACTGATGTATATATAGGAGGTTACACGGCAGCCGGGCCAATATACTGGAAGAATGGAGTTGCTACGCAATTAGCCAAGCCCGATAATGTTCTTTACCCTGAAAATGTAATAATTGTTCCACATTGATCAAGCCCGCGTATCATTCCCATTATAAATGCTCAAGTAGCTTTCGTATCGGGATAACTAAATCTTACCCGTTAAACAGTACAACTGGCTTGGGTATGCGCTGCAGAACTGCTCTCATTGGTATTGAAAGTTATTTATTGAGCAGGATAAAGATAAGCAGGCATTTGCCTTAGAAATTATTATATTTGACAAAGGCCTCAATCGGGCCAGAATATTATATTTTTCACATAACCTTATCTAACGTGAGATTAAAAATTTACCCTGTTCTATTATGGATCGCCGTTTCTGCGATCACTGCTTGCACAAAAAGCAGCAATCCATCACCAAAACCACCTACTCCGCCTGTAACACCCGCTAAAATGGATACCGATATCTACGTGGTCGGCACTATTGGAACAAAGAATGGTAAACAAATAGCGGTTTATTGGAAAAATGGGGTGGTTACCAAAATGGGAGACAGCACCTATTCAAGTCTAAGTTCTGGCATAGCGATTGACGGGAATGATGTTTACGTTTCCGGACGCCTGATCGACGATAACTATAATTCTACTGCGGTTTATTGGAAAAACGGTGTTATGCACATGCTTTCGCAATCGCAGTGGGATAATGCTGTAACCTATGGCATTGTAGTAAATCAAGGTGATGTATATGTAGTAGGGGCTTCGCAACCACCGGGACTTCTTTACTGGAAGAATGGTGTGCAAGTGATGACTACCACATCAACAAATATGGCGGCAACTGGTATAGCAATAAGTGGCAGCGACATTTACCTTTCAGGAAATAGCGTGTCAGCCAATCTTAATACATCATTGGCAGCTTACTGGAAAAATGGAACAATGGTTCAGGTTTCAACCTTGAACTCATATGCAAATGCAATTGCCGTTAACGGTTCGGATGTTTATCTTGCAGGTATAGCTGTACCAGATAATATTATAACCCACGCAACATACTGGAAGAATGGGGTGGCTACTCAGCTTAGTTCAACAAATTCAAATGTAAGTGCAGTTGTGGTAGATAATGGTGACGTTTATGTTTCAGGGGATAGCCAGCCCTCGAACCTCCAATTAGCAACCTACTGGAAGAATGGCATCGCCCATGTAGTTCAAGATAACACCGCACGTTCGACCGGAGGTTCAATCGCCGTAAATGGAGAAGATGTGTATATGTCTGGTTCGCAACAAATCCCTAATAGTACAGGCCTAAACTTCCGTCCGCTTTATTGGAAAAACGGGGTGCCGGTTTTATTGCCATATTATTCTACTGGCGGAGCTGGGCAAATTTTTGTTGTGGTTCACCCGGTCAGTAATTAAACATTTTATTTCACCTTATTCATCGATATGCGATTTAAACTTTACCCTCTTTTACTTTTGATTGCTGTTATTGCTATCAACTCTTGCAAAAAAGGTAATCCGCCTAGCCCTTCACCAAAGCCAGAAACTGACAATGCGGATATTTATGTCGCCGGGAATATAATTTCTACCAACGGTAAAAGTGTAGCAGCGTATTGGAAAAATGGCGTGATTACTAAACTAACTGACAGCTCATCTAATTCTTTCGGCAAAGCAATTCTTGTAAATGGGGGCGATGTATATGTTGCGGGCTATGAGATGATCGGTAATTCGCCATTTGCTGTGTACTGGAAAAATGGGGTCAAAAATGTACTGTCGTCAGAAACTTCTGAGACCTATTCTATTGCTATGAATTCTGAAGGAATTCTTGTAGCCGGATATGCTATCGATCCTGACCCCTATGTTTACATGATAACAACGTATTGGAAAAACGGAGTTCCGACCGGCCTGCCTGGTAAAGCATCCAGCTTTACTCCTCGGAGAGTGGTGGCGGTCGGGAATGATATTTATGTTTCGGGAACAATTGCCGACCCCCAGGATGGCCATTTTACAGCAACCTATTGGAAGAATGGATCACTTATTATGCCAGCCGATGCTTTATCCTCTACGTTTTCGACTGCAATAGCAGTAAACGGTACAGACGTTCACCTCTCCGGATACACGCTTGCTCAAAATGGCAAATACGTAGCTACTTATTGGAAGAACGGAGTATCCGGGATGCTTACTGACAGTTCAACGAATTCGGCAGCAGAAGCGATTGCTTTAGAAGGCAATGATGTATACATCGCCGGCACGTCTGTCTATAATGCGCTAAATGTAGCTACTTATTGGAAAAATGGTGTTCAGCAGCAGTTAACAGATATAGCGTCAAATTCGCAAGGCTGCGCTATTTCAGTAAATGGCAGTGATATCTATATCGCAGGTACAAATGCTTTTGGCGCCATATACTGGAAAAATGGAAAGGCAGTGCAACTCGCGAAGAGTGGCAACGCGTATGGAATGATAGTAATACCTCATTGATTGTTGAGATATGTGTACTGAAATGCCTCGCATTATAGCTTTATCTATGAAAACGTTTAACCTTATTATAAAAACCAAATCACTTTTTTATCACATGAAATTTAAAAATTGCCTGCCATTTTGTTTGATTATTGCACTTGCGATCACATCGTGTAAAAAGGGCGGAACGCCGGCCCCCTCACCTAAACCAACTACAGGAGCTGATGTATACGTTTCAGGGTCTACATTAGCCAATAATGGTAACACTATGGCCGTTTATTGGAAAAACGGAACAGCCATCAAGCTTACTGATAGCTCTTTTAGCTCGAAAGCAAGGGCAGTAGCTAAAGGGCCAAACGGCGACATATATGTTGTTGGTAACATCGGTGCTCCTGAGCCTGTTTACCAGGCTGCAGCTTATTGGAAAAATGGCCTGATGACAAGGCTCGACAATGGTACAACTCTGTCGGACGCATATGGTATAACCTTTATAGGCAGCGATATTTATATCAGTGGGATTATAGCCGATAAATATATATTACCTTCTGCTGTTTACTGGAAAAACAATGTTGCAACAATGCTCCCACTTGGATGGGAAGGCTCTGACGCCTATGCGATGGCCACTAACGGCGCCGACCTGTTTTTTGCGGGCGACTCAAGGGCGTCGAGTACTACTTACCAATGGGTACCTACTTATTGGAAAAATAATGGCGCGCCTGCTATATTAATACCTGATAAATATGGCGAAGTTCACGGAGTTGCAGTAAATGGCAATGATGTCTACATGGCGGGTTTTAGCAGTGCTAATGATCATAGCATCGCAACTTCCTGGAAAAATGGTATAGCAACAAGACTAACAGATACCTTATCAGACTCATGGGCGTATGCAATTGCCTTAAACGGTAACGATACATATGTGGCCGGTTATGGAGTTTACGGTGGTCACACAATAGCGACATATTGGAAAAATGGTGTGATTACCAAACTTACTGATGGAACATCCAATAGCGAGGCTTTCGCTATTGCTTTGGACGGTGCTGACGTATATATTGCCGGCTCAACAACAGACGCTAACGGCGTAAAGGTGGCTACGTATTGGAAAAATGGTGTACCTGTATATCTCAGCAAGCGATCAACAGCGTTCGGTATAGCTATCGCTCCCCATTAATCACGCCCTGGTATCATTTCCATTATAAATGCTCAAATAGCTTTCATAACGGGATAGCTCAATTTGCCCTTCTTCAACAGCCTTGATCACAGCACAGCCAGGCTCGTTGATATGGCGGCAACTATTAAAGCGACATTGATTAAGTAGTGCGCGCATTTCAGGGAAGAAATGGCTTAACTCATTTTTTTCTATGTCGATCACGCCTAATTCACGGATACCTGGCGTATCGATAATATATCCTCGCTGCGGCAATTCAAACATTTCGGCAAAGGTTGTGGTATGAACGCCCTTGTCGTGCCATTCGGATATTTGCGTGGTTCGCAATTGTAGCTCAGGCACCAGCGCGTTGATCAGGCTTGATTTACCTACACCGGAATGGCCTGAAAATAAGGTCATCTTATCTTTTATGATAGCGGATACCTGTTCTATATTGGTTCCGTTTAAAGCTGATACTTCAAAGCAGGGATAACCTATGTTTTCGTAAATAGATTTGTAATCAGCCAGTATTTCAAGCCCTTCATCGCTGAAAAGATCTAGTTTATTAAAAACCAAAGCAGCGGGTATATCATAAGCCTCGGCTGTAACCAAAAAGCGGTCAATAAAGCCTAATGAAGTACGAGGGGAAGCTAATGTAACGACGAGCAATGCCTGGTCGAGATTAGCAGCCAGGATTTGCGCCTGTTTCGACAGGTTGATCGATTTCCGGATAATATAATTCTTACGCGGTTGGAGTTTAGTGATCACACCCGTCCCCTGTTCAGGTTCCAGCTCAAAATCGACACGATCACCTACAGCAATAGGATTGGTAGTGGTAATTCCTTTAGTACGAAATATACCCTTGATACGGCAATCATACTTTTGCCCATCATCGGTTAATACCTGGTACCAGCTGCCGGTCGATTTAGTTACAAGTCCCTCCATGAGTTTGCAAAGGTATCAATTTTAGCAAGGTGCCTGAAATAAAGGCGCAATGGTGTGTTCGACTAGAAACTACTCATCGTATTCGGTGTTCCTTCGAGCCTGATTAATCGCAAGATATTTCGTATAGCATAAAATCATTTTCATAAAACTCAAACAAGTGGCCTGTTTTTTGCTTTATATATCAGCGCGCTAACCCCGGTACGCTCCCTCAAATTATTCAAGGTAAACTATTGTTGTTGAGAAACAATTTTTCAGTTGCTATACAATATTATAGTTTATTTATGAGATCAAAATCTTTACTTCTTTTCGCCTTAGTGATCATGTTTGCCATACAGTCGTGTATGAAAGGCGAAAAAATACCCCCTCATCAGCCCAAACCGGTTGATGTTTATGTGGGTGGTTTTACCATTGCTTCGAACGGTAATTTTGTGGCCACCTGTTGGAAAAATGGAGTAGCTACCGCTTTTGGTGATAGCTCGCTCAACTCGGTAGTTACTTCGATTGTGGTTAGCGGGACAGATGTTTATATGTCTGGCTTTACCCGCCAAGGTTTAGGCAATGCGACGGCGTGCTATTGGAAAAATGGAACGATTACCAAGTTGAGCGATGGAAGCGAGGATACCAGGGCGACTGGCATAGCAGTTAGCGGAGCGGATGTATATGTAAGTGGCACTATCGGCGTCATTCAGTCTACGGCGGTATATTGGAAAAATACTACCCAAACAACATTAGGTGATAACTTGTCAGCGTCCGCCGCCAGCGCTATAGCAGTAAACGGCAATGATGTGTATGTAGCAGGCTTTAGCAATGATAATCATGCCAGCTACTGGAAAAATGGGAAGGACACGGTATTGTCTACTGCCGATATTGGGAATTGCTCGGATATTCTCCTTGATGGGAGTAATGTGTATTTGGCCGGTTTTGTAGGCAGCAGCGGTGGAGCCACGTATTGGAAAAATGGTATCGCGGTTACTTTAAACCTGGGTGGCCTGGCTTTTATGGCTAACGGAATAGCAATAAATGGTTCGGACGTGTATGTTTCAGGAAGAGATAGTCATGGACCTTATGGAGGCAGTTGGAAAAATGGGGAATTAACTAAATTCCCATTGGGTACGATTGTTAATGATATTGCATTAAATGAAACCGATGTTTATTTGGCCGGTGTGCAAACCAGCGCCACTCCGCGGCAAAACAACGCTGTTTACTGGAAAAATAATACTATGGTGACCCTGCCGAAATATGGCGAAGCCAATAGTATCGCGATTGTTACACAGTAAACTTTTTTAATTAAAACTATCTATTTAGTTTCGTAGCGGTTAGAAAGTAACCCCCTAAACCTTTCTGCATCTACCTATGAATTTCACAAAAACAAATGTCGGCTGAGAGGCTCTCAACTTGCTATACGGCAGAGTTTTTCTACAAACTTCTGAACTGTAGTATCTACCCAATGATTTTTATGCTCAAAAATTAAAAGCAATTACTATTTGCATATTCAAAAAATATCTACTTACTTTACAGACATTACATAGATGATAATAATTAACAGCACCATAATTACAACAACAACTACCACCGGATTGAATTCCGGAGGAAGATAATCTTGTGGTGTAAAACATAAAAAGAAACAACAGCAAGCCTTCCTCCGAAAAGAGGAAGGCTTTTTTACTTTATTACAATGAAGATTTTAAAATTCGGAGGCACTTCAGTCGGGTCGGCGCAAAGCATCAGCACCGTTATCGACATATTGAAAAAGGAATACGAAGCGGGCGAAAAGCCGATAACGGTCTTATCTGCCATGGGCGGAGTTACCAACCTGCTTTCGGCCATGGCCGAAAAGGCATCAAAAGGTGAAGATTTTACCGCTCAACTGGCGGAATTGGAAACACGTCATTTTGATATGGTGCGCGCCTTATTGAGTGTACAGAACCAAAACCCGGCTTATACCAGGTTGAAGATCAATTTCAATCATATCGAGGAATTATTGCAGGGTGTATCAACCCTTCGCGAGCTTACTGCTAAAACTAAAGACCTCATTTTAAGCTATGGTGAGCGATGTTCTACACTGATGATAAGCAAAATAGCGGCACAATACTTCCCTGAAGCCTTATTTGTAGATGCCTCCGAACTGATCAAAACCGACAGCGATTTTGGTCACGCCAAAGTGAATATGGACTTGACTGAATTGCTGATCAAAGGCTTTATACAGGAAAATCACGGCAAAATGTTGTTTATAACAGGGTTTATTGCATCTAACGAAGCCGGACAGATCACCACACTTGGACGTGGAGGCAGTGACTACACCGCGGCTATAATTGGTGCTGCTTTAAATGCATCCGAAATACAGATCTGGACCGATGTGAACGGTATGATGACCGCCGACCCGCGTATGGTAAAAAAGGCATTTTCGCTACCCGAATTAACTTACACCGAAGCTATGGAGCTTTCTTACTTTGGCGCAAAGGTGATCTACCCGCCAACCATGATCCCGGCATTCCTGAAGAAAATACCGATCGTTATAAAAAACACATTTGAGGTCGATTTTGAAGGAACTGTTATTCAGCACCATTGCAAAGCATCGTCGTTACCTATCAAAGGGATATCATCTATAAGCGATATCAGCATCATTAATGTACAGGGCAGCGGTATGGTGGGCAAGTCAGGTTTCAGCGGGCGATTATTTTCTCTATTAGCCCGCGAACAGATCAATATCATCCTGATCACCCAATCGTCATCTGAACATAGCATCACCTTCGCAGTAAACCCGCATGATGCAGCGAAGGCACAACGAGTGATAGAGCAGGAATTTGAACTTGAGCTTTTGGCAACCAAGCTGGATCAACCTGATATCGAACAAAACCTTTCTATACTGGCTATAGTAGGCGAAAACATGAAGCAAACACCCGGCATTTCCGGTAAATTGTTCCATGCACTCGGCCGTAATGGTGTCAATGTAAGGGCTATTGCACAGGGATCATCTGAGTACAATATCTCCGTAATTATTTCTCAAAGCGATCTGGCCAAAGCCTTAAATGCGGTGCACGATGCGTTCTTTGTTCAACTAAACAAAACGTTACACGCGTTCTGTCTTGGCACAGGTAATATCGGTACTACCTTGTTCCGCCAATTAAATGAGCATAGTGAATTTTTGAAGCAGAATAACGGTATTCAGGTAAAAATTGTGGGTATCAGCAATACCCGCAAGATGGTGTTCAACTCCGATGGTTTTTCACTGGACAACTGGCAGAATGAATTGCAGAAGTCAAATGAAAAGGCAGACTTAAATGCTTTTGTAAAGAGAATGAAAGAGATGAACCTGCCGAACTGCGTGTTTATTGATAACACCGCAAGTCCGGAGCCTATCGGGGTTTACGAGCAGGTGTTCAAATCGAACATATCTGTAGTTACCTGTAACAAGATCGGCAACTCGGCGGATTATAAACAATACAAAACTTTCCGCGACGCAGCGCGCCAACATGGTGTTGATTTCTTCTACGAAACCAATGTGGGTGCAGGCTTGCCAATCATCCGTACTCTTAAAGACCTGATGAGCAGCGGCGATAGGGTAAAACGTATCGAGGCCATTTTATCTGGAACTATCTCCTTCATCTTTAATCATTTTAAAGACGATGCCAATTTCCATGATGTGGTAAAGCTGGCTCAGGAAAAAGGTTATACCGAACCCGATCCGCGTGATGATTTGCGGGGAACGGACTTTATGCGTAAAATACTGATACTTGCCCGTGACGCAGGTTACGCAATGGAAGCTGCCGATATTCAGATTGACAACATTCTGCCCAAAAGCTGTATGGAAGCACAAACCGTGGAAGACTTTTACACAGCTCTTAAACAGGAAGACGCTTATTTTACCAAACTCAAAGAGCAGGCAGAAAAAGAGAAAAAGGTGCTCCGCTATATCGGCAAACTGGAAGATGGAAAGGCCGCTATCACATTGCAAATGGTGGATGAAAGTCATCCATTCTACATGCTTTCTGGCAGCGATAATATTATTTCGTTTACAACAGATCGTTATAAAGACCGCCCATTAGTAGTTAAAGGCCCCGGTGCAGGTGCAGAAGTTACTGCCGCCGGTGTATTTGCTGATTTAATCAACGTGGGGGCCAATTAATATGAAAAATTCTATACAAGTTTTTGCCCCGGCAACTGTAGCTAACGTGGTTTGTGGGTTTGATGTACTGGGTTTTGCCGTCAATGAACCTGGAGATGAAGTGATTATGCGGGTAACTGATAAGCCAGGAATCACCATTAGCAAAATAACCGGCGACAACGGCCGCCTGCCGCTCGACCCGGCTAAAAATACAGTTAGCGTTAGCGTTCAGCATTATTTGAAAAGCATCGACCGGACTGACATTGGTCTGGATATCGAGCTGCACAAAAAAATGCCGATAGGCAGCGGTTTGGGCTCAAGTTCGGCCAGTACGGTGGCGGGTTTGTTTGCTGCCAAAACATTATTAGGTGATGAAACCGACGTGACCAAACTGTTACCATTTGCTATGAAAGGTGAAGAAATGGCTTGCGGACATGGCCATGCAGATAATGTAGCGCCTGCGCTGATGGGTGGTTTTGTGCTTATTCGCAGTTATGAACCGCTGGATGTCATAAGATTACCGCACCCGAGGGGGCTGTATTGTGCTATTGTATTCCCCGATGTCGACGTACCTACCCGCGAGGCCAGGCAGATCATTCGCGATAAGATACGCATGAAAGATGCAGTAACCCAATGGGGCAATATCGCCGGACTGGTAAGCGGCCTGTTCATGAATGATATCGACCTGATTGGCCGCAGTATGAAGGATATTTTGGTAGAGCCTGTGCGTTCTATGCTGATCCCTGATTTTTATAAAATGCGCGAAATGGCGATGGAAATGGGTGCAGTAAGCTTTGGGATCTCTGGTTCCGGTCCTTCAGTTTTTGCATTTACAAAGAGCGAAGAAGAAGCCAGGCAGATATCCCAGAAATTGCAAAAGCATCTGGCTGCAGTCGGTATTGGTTCAAATACTTATGTATCGGATATTAATGACCAGGGACCGAGAGTGATAGGTTAAAGCTGAAAGGTAAAAGGCCAAAGGAAATAAAACAATCGTAAATCGTAATTCTAAAATCGTACATCAAATTGAAATTTTACAGTACCAACAATACCTCCCACCAGGTCTCATTTAAAGAGGCAGTTTTTAATAGCATGCCACAGGACAGGGGACTATACATGCCTGTGCAGATACCGAGGCTCGACGACAAGTTTCTGAACAACCTGGATGGGTATACCCTGCCAGAAATCGCTTTTCATGTGGCTCAAAACCTTTTGGGTGATGACATACCTGCAGGTGATTTAAAAACGATCATACACGATGCCATCAATTTTTATGCGCCGGTTGTTTCGCTGGAAGACAGTGTGAATGTGCTGGAGCTTTGGCATGGCCCATCGCTTGCATTTAAAGATTTTGGCGCACGATTTATGAGCCGTGTAATGAGCTACTTTTTGGAGGAGGGCGAAAAACAACTGGATGTATTGGTAGCTACCTCAGGAGACACAGGTGGCGCCGTTGCTCTTGGCTTTTTAGGTGTGCCGAATACCCGGGTGACTATTCTTTATCCTAAGGGAAAGGTTAGTGGCATACAGGAACTGCAATTAACCACGAATGGTCAAAATATCCGCGCCATTGAAGTTGATGGTACTTTTGATGATTGCCAGGCATTGGTTAAACAAGCATTTACTGATGCTGAATTAAATGAAAAATTCAGGCTTACCTCGGCTAACTCTATCAATATTGCCCGGTTGATACCGCAAACTTTCTATTATTTTAATGCCTATGCGCAGTTATTGAAGCAGAATAAAGACAAAGTAGTGTTCTCTGTTCCGAGTGGAAATTTCGGGAATATTGGAGCGGGAATACTGGCCTGGAAAATGGGTCTTCCGGTTGAACAATTTATTGCTGCTACCAATGCGAATGATACCGTTCCCGAGTTTTTGAAAACAGGTATTTATCAGGCCAAACCGTCTGTACAAACTATCTCTAATGCAATGGACGTAGGCAACCCAAGCAACTGGGTTAGGATTGCTGATATGTTTAAAGCAGATCCAGCCGAACTCACCAAAAAAGTGATCGGTTTTAGTTATACCGACGAGGAAACAACCCAGGCTATTGAAAAAATTTACATTAGCTACAACTATGTGGTTTGCCCGCATACAGCCATCGCCTGGCAGGCATTAAAGGACTGGCAGCAGGACCAGCCAACCGGAAAAGCTGCAGGCGTGTTCTTGTCGACAGCTCACCCTTGTAAATTCCCGGATGTGTTACCTGATCATGTATCAAAAGCAATTGAGATTCCGGAAGAGGTGCAAGATTTGGAAGGAAAAATCAAGCATGCAGCCTCACTAGGCACCGACTTTGAAGGCTTTAAAAAATATCTGCTTAAGAATGGGTGATCAACTATTTCTGTTACTATCTGCTTAAGAAGAATTTGATTCCTAGTGCGAATGATTCATTGGTTATCTTTTCAAAAGTAGTGGGCACAATTTTAGTGGGAGGCGTAAAAGTAAAAGATGCTTCCCATTTTTTGTTGATGACGACTCCTGTTTGTAAAGGAATACCGACCCAAAAATGACTTAGCGAGAACGATGGCAAATGAACATTCGGGTCATTGGCCGATATATTAGCTTGTCCGCTTAACGTCATCGAACTATATGATGAAAAATTCAGCGCCACTCCTCCATCAATATATATCTTAAAATTATCCTTATTGTATACGTTATATATTATCTGCGGTGTAATGCCAAAAGTGAACTGATCGAATGAAAGATCATCGTTCTGAGTATTGGTTACCGGGTAAGCAGTACTAACGCTTGCAAACGACAAGGATGTATTTACTCTGAAAAATAATTGCTGCACATTCGGATTATTCAATATATCGACCCCGGCATTTATTTGTGGAAGTACAGAAATAGAATGCGATTGGAATGCATAATATAACATACCTGTTTGTGTAGACACACTAAAGCTGGGGTTGCTATACTGGGTTTTGGTATACGCCAATCCTCCACCTATATAAAAGCGAAGCTTAGATGGCTTGTTAATCATATTCCTATCATTTGAATTACCGTTTATTTCATCGATGATATCTTTAAGCTGGTCTATTTCAAATGCAACGCCTCCGGCCTCACGGGCTAACTTTTTATTGGCCGCAGCATACTTATAAATATAATAGGTTAACTGACCACGATAGGATGATTTTTCAATCACATCATGGTGGTCTGTATAATATTGATTGTATTTTAATTCAACTGGTGTTGCGCCATTTTCGGCAATAAAATACCTGGTTTTTCTTTCATCTGTTTGAGCATAAAGCGAAAGATGCGAACCCGTTGAAATTTGCCTCAGGAATATCGTAGCCTGAATTTTATTTGTGTCCAGCGAGTTAGGCAGGTCTGGCGTAGTGTTTTTATCATTACTGATTAAACCACTATAAGTAATATACTTTTCAAACCCTTCGATCTCAAAGCTTTTAATATTCTCCGGAGCGAACTGTAATACATTTTTGTCGTCTTTATTTAAACGAACGGCAATTGATGTTGGGGTTAGTTCTCTATCGGTACGGTCAATAAATCCTTTTAGGATTTCGCCGTTGTTTTTTACGACAGTACCTATTGTTGCAGACCTGGTGTTCCCATTTATTTTGTCGATAAATTGTTCAAGCTGATCATCTTCTAAAGCAACATGTGACGCCTCATCCATTAACTTTTGGTCGCCGGATGCGTATTTGTCAATATAATATATTAGCTGCCCACGATAGAATGCCCGTTCAATAGCATCGTGATTATCTGTATAATACTGGTTATACTTAAGCTCGACAGGTACAGCATTACCCTCAGCTACAAAGTACCGGGTTTTCCGGCTGTCTGATTGAGAATAAAGAGAAAGATACCCGCGGGCAGTTAAGCGACGCAAAAACACGCTGGCTTGTATTTTGCTGGTATCCAGTCGATTCGGCAAGTCGGGTAAACGATTTCTGTCGTTACTTATCAATCCGGTATAAGTAATATACGTTTCTATGCCTGTGATTTGAAACCCTTTAACATTTGACGGATCGAATTGCAAATGCTCCTTATCATCCATGGATGTCTTAAAATCAATAGTGGTAGGACTTTCCTGCCATTCCCGCTGATCAATATACCCTTTTACGGTATCGCCATTGTTTTTTAAAACATATCCGGGGTGATAGTTGGTTTGCGCGAAAAGAATAGAGGGTACTATTGCAAAAAAGGTAAAGTAAAGCAATTTCATCGCTGACTGTGACTTGGTTTAAGCGATAAATATAAACAAAATCACATAAAAGCAAACACATCAGCTGAATGAAAAACCACTACAACCACTTATCTCAACGCCCTTATTGAAATTTGTATATGCCCTGACTTCAAGTGTACGCAGTGATATGTAAGTCTGCTGTTCTTTGAAACTCAGACTTTAAAATATTGCCTCTGCAATCTTCCTGGTCGGCCCTGCATTGCTCATGGTATAAAAGTGCAAAACAGGTGCACCGAACTCAATCAGCTCTTTACATTGGTTGATCATCCATTCAATACCAACCTCACGGGCGTCTTTATCGTTTTTGCTGTTATTTATCGCATCGCAAAGATCCTCTGGCATATCGATATGAAAGGTCTTTGAAAGATTGACCAGCTGTTTGGGATTAGTGATAGGCTTCAAACCTGGTATGATAGGAACATTGATGCCATTTGCCCGGCAGTTATTTACAAACTCAAAATACTTTTGATTATCAAAAAACATCTGGGTAACAATAAAATTGGCGCCCATATCTACCTTTTGCTTCAGGTATTTAAAATCGGTTTTTAAGTTCGGCGCTTCGAAATGTTTTTCAGGATAGCCGGCCACGCCTACACAAAAATCCGTCTTCAGATTTTCGGGATTTTCATCATGCAGGTATTTGCCGTTGTTCATGTTGACAACCTGCTCTAGCAAATCAGTTGCATAACAATGGCCGCCCGGTGTAGGCACAAATGATGCATCTGCAAGTCGTGCATCGCCCCGAAGTACCAGCACATTCTCGATACCCAAAAATTGCAGGTCGATCAGCGCATATTCTGTTTCCACCTTGGTAAAACCACCACAAAGCAGGTGCGGAACAGTATCTACTTTATATTTATTCATGATAGCCGCGCAGATGGCTATGGTACCGGGCCTTTTGCGATAGCTTACCTTCTCCAGCAAGCCGCTTTCGTGCTGCTTATATATAAAGTCCTCGCGCAACGAAGTGACGTCAATAAACGGCGGTTTAAACTCCATCAACGGGTCGATAGCATTGTAAAGTCCCTGAATGCTACTGCCCTTCAGAGGCGGTATCAATTCGAATGAAAAAAGTGTTTTGCCTTTAGCGTTTTGTATATGTTCGGAGATCTTCATTTGTGATTCAGTCGGATCAAATATATAATATCAATTTGTACTTTGTAATTGCGCTTGTCTGAATAACAGATTAAACATATTTCCCTGATTTCGCAGGTGGTCATGCTCAAAAATAATCAGTGAAATCATTTAATCAGCGTAATCAGTGATTCAGACAGTATTGCTGCAACTGCCGCCCTATTTAATAATTCAGATTCGGTCCCATCCAGCGTTCAACGTCCTCAAGAGGCATGTTTTTGCGTTTGGCGTAATCCTCTATCTGGTCTTTGCTGATCCTGCCCAGACCGAAATAGCGTGCCTGCGGATGTGCAAAATAGAACCCACTAACGGCGGCAGTCGGTGTCATAGCCATGCTTTCAGTAAGCTGTATGCCGGTGTTTTCTTCGGCCTTTAACAGCCCGAACAAAGTCAACTTCTCTGTATGATCCGGGCATGCAGGATATCCCGGTGCCGGACGAATACCCTGGTATTGCTCTTTGATCAACTCCTGGTTAGTTAATGCTTCATCTTTTGCATAACCCCAGTATTCGCGGCGAACCAACTCATGCATTTTTTCGGCAAAAGCTTCAGCTAATCGGTCAGCCAGTGCTTTAGCCATGATGCTGTTGTAATCGTCGTGATCTTTTTCAAACTCAGCTACCAATTCATCACAACCAATACCTGATGTCACCGCGAAGCCACCCCAATAGTCCCGCACGCCGCTATCTTTTGGCGCGATAAAGTCGGACAAAGCATAGTAAGGCTCGCCCTTTACCTTTTCGGCCTGCTGGCGTAACGTGTGTATAGTGGTTAAAACTTCTTTGCGACTTTCATCAGTGTATAATTCGATATCGTCACCAACACTATTAGCCGGCCAGAAACCTATCACTGCGTTCGCCTTTAGTAGTTTTTCGTTGATGATTCTTTTCAACAACACCTGTGCATCATCGAACAACTTTTTAGCCTCAACACCCACGTATTTATCGTCAAATATTTTGGGGTAAGATCCGCGCAGTTCCCAGGTATGGAAAAAGGGCGACCAATCGATATATGGCACCAGCTCTTCCAGCGGGAACGATTCAAATACTTTTGTACCTGTAAAAGTCGGTTTTGGTGGGATAGAGCCATTCAGGTTGATCTGCAGCCTGGAGCTCCGTGCCTCATCAATACTTACAAAGCGCTTGTCCGAACGTTTGTTCAGGTGAGCTTCGCGGGCTTTATCATATTCCTCTTTTACGGTTTGAATATAGCTGTCGCGGGTGTCTTTATTCATCAGGTTGCTGCAAACGCCAACGCTACGCGAAGCGTCCAGCACATGGATCACACCATGATCGTAATTAGGGGCTACTTTTACAGCTGCATGAATGCGTGATGTAGTAGCACCACCGATCATTAGCGGAATAGTAAACCCTTCGCGTTGCATTTCTTTTGCAAAATGAACCATCTCATCCAGTGACGGCGTGATCAGACCGCTCAACCCGATAATATCTACCTGGTGTTTTCTTGCTTCTTCAATGATCTTCTGCGGCGGAACCATCACTCCAAGGTCTATCACCTCGAAATTATTGCAGGCCAGTACTACGCCGACGATATTTTTACCGATATCGTGTACGTCGCCTTTTACGGTCGCCATCAACACTTTTCCAGCATTGCTGCGCTGGTCGGCATCGGCGTTATTGGCTTTTTCAAGTTCGATGAATGGTAATAAATAGGCCACGGCTTTCTTCATCACGCGGGCAGATTTAACCACCTGAGGAAGAAACATCTTTCCGGCTCCAAAAAGATCGCCTACTACGTTCATCCCGTCCATAAGCGGTCCTTCGATCACCTCTAATGGTTTGGCAAACTTCTGACGAGCTTCTTCCACGTCATCATCCAAATATTCAATAATGCCTTTTACCAGGGCATGCGATAAACGTTTCTCAACAGGTTCCTTGCGCCACTCCTCGTCCTTCACTATTTCTTTGCCTTTGCTTTTTACGGTTTCGGCAAATTCAACAAGGCGTTCGGTAGCATCCGGGCGACGGTTTAATAGAACGTCCTCTACATATTCCAGCAGGTCTTTTGGTATTTCTTCGTAAACTTCCAGCATCCCGGCGTTAACGATACCCATATCCAAACCCGCTTTGATGGCATGATACAGGAATGCTGAGTGCATTGCCTCGCGCACCACATTATTACCGCGGAACGAGAAAGAAATATTACTTACCCCACCGCTCACTTTGGCGAGTGGAAGGTTCTGTTTGATCCAGCGGGTTGCCTCTATAAAGTCGACCGCATAGTTATTGTGTTCTTCAAGCCCGGTTGCAACGGTAAGTATATTAGGGTCGAAAATGATATCCTGGGGTGGGAAACCTACTTCGTTTACCAAAATTTCATAGCTGCGTTTGCATATTTCAATACGGCGCGCCAATGAATCAGCCTGGCCCTGTTCGTCAAAAGCCATCACTACTACGGCAGCCCCATAGCTTAATATTTTTCGGGCTTGGTCCTTAAATTTATCTTCGCCCTCTTTTAGCGAGATAGAGTTGACGATGCCCTTACCTTGCAAACATTTTAATCCCGCTTCAATCACTGTCCATTTGGATGAATCGACCATGATCGGCAGTTTAGCGATATCCGGTTCAGAGGCGATCAGGTTCAAAAACTTCACCATCGCTGCTTCCGAATCGATCATCCCCTCGTCCATGTTCACGTCGATCACCTGCGCACCACCTTCTACCTGCTGACGGGCGACCACTAATGCGCCCTCATAATCCTCACCCAAAATGAGTTTGGAAAATTTAGGCGACCCGGTGATATTGGTACGCTCGCCGATATTGGCAAAGTTAGTTTCGGGAGTCAGGTTAACCGACTCCAGTCCGCTTAAACGCAGAAATGGTTTGGTTTCAGGCCTGATTCTTGGCGTTGCTTTGGCTGCTTTTTCAGCAATGCAACGAATATGTTCAGGCGTAGTACCGCAGCATCCGCCGACGATATTCACCATGTTCGAATCCAGGAAATCCTCTATAAAATGCGCTGTTTCATGCGGCATTTCATCATAACCACCAAACTCATTCGGCAAACCGGCATTCGGGTAAGCTGAGATAAACACGTTAGCCTTTTCGGCAAGTTCCTGCAAATGCGGGCGCATTTCTTTAGCACCCAAAGCGCAATTTAACCCAACAGACAATAGATCAGCATGGCGAACTGAGTTCCAGAAAGCCTCTACCGTCTGCCCCGACAACGTACGTCCCGACGCATCGGTAATAGTGCCCGAGATCATAATGTTGGACGTGCTGCGGTAGAAAGAACGGTCTTTACCTGCTGCGCGGCACTCCTGTTCGTATCTTTTTATGGCATAAATGGCCGCCTTGGCATTCAGTGTATCAAAGATGGTTTCGATCAGTAGCAAATCAGAACCGCCATCAACTAATCCGCGAACCTGTTCATAATAAGCTTCGGCCAGGCCATCAAAAGTAACGGCGCGGAAACCGGGATCATTAACATCCGGCGACATGGAGGCAGTCCGGTTAGTCGGCCCGACAGCACCAGCAACAAAACATGGTTTTTCTGGATGTTTTTTGTTGTGTTCGTCCACCACTTCGCGGGCAATGCGCGCACCTTCATAGCTTAATTCATAACCCAGCTCTTCCATGTGGTAGTCGGCCAGGGAAATGCGTTGCGTGCTGAAGGTGTTGGTCTCTATAATATCCGCCCCCGCATCAATATATTCCTGGTGGATGGCCTTGATCACATCCGGACGCGTAATATTCAGCAGGTCGTTATTACCCTTCAGATCTGAGGGGTGATTACGGAACCTTTCCCCACGAAAATCCTCCTCGGTCAGTTGGTACCGCTGTATCATGGTACCCATTGCCCCGTCAATTACCAGTATGCGTTTCTCTAATTCTTTTCTTATGTCCATTCTGTTAGATTTGAGATTTGAGATATGAGATGTGAGACAAAAGATAGCATACGCCAACTGAATCAAACAAAAATACCTCAAACCATAGAGAGAGAATTTTGAAGCGAGGTAAAGAAAGTTAAAATAACCATCTCATATCTCATATCTCAAATCTCACATCTAAAAAGGGCTTATTTCGAAAAGTCGGGTATAACGTTGACTTTCGCTTATCTGTCCTATCCATTTTTGAGGCGGATAAGTAGAACGTAGCACCTTGTAAGCACAGGTTGCTAAGACTTCGCAGGGTCTAATCCCTCCGTCTTTCTCTATAAGCAGTGCAAATTTGCATAATAATGTTGTAAAGTCAAAATGAGTAAGGATTGTTAGTGTTGGGGGAGTGTCATTTTGAAATCACAAGATTTTATTCTTTACTTACTAAATGGGAATAAAATCCATGTTCTATTCTGGTTTAAGAGTTCAGCGCAGCGCTCTTAACGGCGTAGCCTTCTTGAGCACCTTTAAAAACAAATTGCTAGCGAAAAAATCAAAGATGATTAGCAGGACTGTGTCCGGTATTTATAGCAGAGATATATCTTTTTCCCAGAATAAACTTTAGGTACACAAACCCGGACAGAGTCCTTCATTTTCCTGTGGGATTTAAGTCGCTCTGCGGAAGACTTAAACCAGTTAGGCGTTTAAACTAAATGCAACCAAAAAAGCAATGCGGTTGCTATAAATGAAAATATGATGGTCTGTAATGATGATTTCCTACTCACATGATAATCGGATCGAATGTCGCCTCGGCAAATGGCCCATAGCATTCCGGAGAAAAAGAGCACGAGGAAGAATAGCGAAGGTAAATAAGTCATTGGTGAGATCGCTCTTTTTAACAAAGGGCTTTCGGGATAGTCCTGAAATGTCCACACAAAAAACCCGATAATGGAATAACAGGCCTGGTAAGTAATATATACTGATAAAACGATCCAGCCGGCTTTTTTTCGAAACCAAAATAAAAGTAGACCTATAAGAATTGTTAACCAGGGGATAAATAAGAAAACGGTTGGTAAATCCCATCTCGCATCATTGTAAGTTAACATAAATTTGAGTAGGTCAACCCGACTGAAGGCTTGAAAAAGAAATATGAGGCCAAGCATTGCGCTAATAATTATTTTGATTTTGCGCTTGGGTGCTGGCCTTTTTATTATATCGGCCATCGAATTGGCAGTCTTTTTAAGTATATTTTTTAAAGCAAGGTCCTTTTCTGTTTTAGCACGTTTCGCGTTATGTCTGACCTTCACCTCATTTTCTGCAATGGTCATTTCTTCCAATGTAAGTTGTCTTGAGGCAAGCTCAGTTTTCGCAGCATCAATAGCCAATAATTGATAATCGTCAGGATTATTAACAACCCAAAGTAATTCAGAATTGCTTAGCTTTTTATATTGGTCTGTGAATGGGTTCATGTCTGCTTTAAGCTAACCTTATAAAATATAAGGGAATTCAACTTGAAGGTCTAAAAGTTAATTTGAAGTCTTAATGGCGACATTCGGCGGCCATAGTTCTAATCGAGTTATGTTATTTAAACTACCACTCATCATACCCATATGCCCTTGATTTTTATCATCAAAAGTTCCTTCCATTAAAATGTAATGATCATTAAATTTTGAAAAAGGACTATGTTTTGACCCTATTTCAATCCAAATCGCGTTCTTACTAATTCCGTTTTTGAAATCGTCCTTGTTTAGATATAGTCCATTGCCTTCAAATTCGAGGTGTAAATAGCCAATCACTCTAACTTTTTGACCAGAAAATTGTTGCGGGTTAGCTATCAAGCTTATCAGTGATACTTCTTCTGTTGGTTTTGCTCAATTGTTTAAGGAATCTGCTATGACCTTCGACTTAGTAGCTTGATTCGAATTACAAGCGAAGAGCACTAATAGCATTAAGGCAATAAGGTTTATAGGTTTCATACACGTGTTTAGTCAACTCTAATATACAATAAAAAATCATTTTACTGCATTGCATGAGTATGAAAGGCCATTCTAAGTGCAAATGCCATCCGTAACTCTTATGAATAGAATCCCATACCAACGCAGGATTGCACTACCCACCCAACCCCGTCCTGCTTGATTAACTATGAACTGACAGTGATCTAATCTGTTAGTTATTTGTGATTACGACAGCGGTAACCCGAATGCTACATTACCCCGCCATTAAATCCCAAAATACTTTTACACACCACTTCTCTTTCTGCCCAAAGAGTGGCAACTTCGCAATCCTTATAATTTTGAGATATGACCACTCACTATAAAAAAATTGCCGTTGAATTGTCTGTTGCTGAAAAACAGGTGAGCACCACCGTGAGCCTGCTGGATGAAGGCGCGACTGTTCCCTTTATATCGCGTTACCGTAAAGAGATGACCGGCAGCCTGGATGAAGTGCAGGTAGCCGCCATCCGCGACCGCATACAGCAACTGCGCGAACTGGACAAACGCCGCGAAGCCATCCTGAAATCGCTGACCGAAATGGGAAAGTTAACCCCGGAACTAGAGAAACAGATCAATGAAGCAGAAACGATGGTGGCGTTGGAGGATATCTATTTACCATATCGCCCTAAACGTAAGACAAGAGCCACTGCTGCACGCGAAAAAGGATTGCAGCCTTTAGCCGACCTGGTATTGGAGCAAAAGAAAATTGATCTTGAACTGGAAGCAGCAAAATATATAGATGAAGAAAAAGGCGTCAACTCAGTTGAAGAAGCATTAGCTGGAGCGAGGGATATCATCGCTGAGCATATCAGCGAAAATGCCGAAGTGCGTACCAAAATGCGCTCGCTGTTTTTAGAGCAGGGCACATTTCAATCAAAGGTTATTACCGGTAAAGAGGAAGCAGGCATCAAATACAAAGATTATTTCGACTGGACAGAGCCTGTAAAATCTGCGCCGTCGCACCGTATACTGGCTATGCGCAGGGGTGAGAAGGAAGAAATACTTTGGCTCGATATTCAGCCTGAAGAGGATGGGGCTATCCAATTATTGGAAGACCTTTTTGTAAATGGCAATAATGATTCATCACGTCAAATTCAACTGGCTATAACTGATGGCTACAAGCGCTTGCTGAAACCATCTATGGAGACGGAAATTCGTCTGTTCACCAAAAAACAAGCAGACGAAGAAGCGATACGTGTATTTGCTGAAAACGCCCGTCAACTATTAATGGCGGCCCCGCTTGGTCAAAAACGTACGATGGCTATTGACCCGGGATTCCGTACAGGTTGCAAAGTGGTGTGTTTGGATGAGCAGGGTAAACTATTGGAATATACTGCCATTTTCCCGCATACCGGGGCAGGGGGTGCAGTAGAGGCTGAGAAAACGACTAAGCACCTGGTTAGTAAATATGCAATAGAATCCATCGCAATTGGTAATGGCACCGCAGGGCGCGAGACTGAATTATTCGTCCGCAACCTGAACCTGCCGTCAATAAATATCGTGATGGTGAACGAGAGCGGGGCATCTATTTATTCTGCATCAGAAGCTGCACGCGAGGAATTCCCGGATAAGGATGTGACTGTTAGAGGCGCCGTTTCAATCGGTCGCCGTTTGATGGATCCATTGGCTGAGTTGGTGAAGATCGACCCAAAATCTATCGGTGTTGGCCAATACCAGCATGACGTCGATCAGAATAAATTGCAAACTTCATTGGACGATACCGTGATCAGTTGCGTAAATGCTGTGGGGGTTGAGCTGAATACAGCATCCAAACAAATATTGGCTTATGTATCTGGTCTAGGGCCTCAACTGGCTCAAAATATTGTGGATTACCGCAATGAGAACGGGGCATTTAAACGCCGTGATCAACTGAAAAAAGTTGCCCGTTTGGGCGATAAAGCTTATGAGCAGGCAGCAGGATTTCTCCGCATCCGCGATGCGGAAAACCCCTTGGATACCAGTGCCGTTCACCCGGAAAGGTATAATGTGGTGGAGCAAATGGCGAAAGATTTGAAATGTTCCGTAAAAGACCTGATGAGCAACCAGCAATTGCGCAAAAGTATTCCATTGCAAAAATATGTGACGGAAACGGTCGGCTTACCGACGTTGAATGACATTATAGAAGAGCTGGCCAAACCGGGCCGCGACCCGCGTGAACAATTCGAAGCTTTTAGCTTTACGGATGGTGTAAATGCTATTACCGATCTGCGGGTGGGTATGAAGCTGCCAGGTATTGTAACCAACATTACCAACTTTGGCGCTTTTGTGGATATCGGTGTTCACCAGGATGGTTTGGTGCACCTGAGCCAGATCACACATCGTTATATCAAAGATCCGAATGAGGTATTAAAAGTTCACCAGAAAGTAGAAGTGACGGTGACCGAAGTAGATGTGAACCGCAAACGGATATCTTTATCGATGAAGGCTCACGAACCACGTGAACAGCAACAAAGGCCCCGCGAGCAACCAAAATACCAGCATAAACCGGCACCGGAGAAAAAAGCGCAACATCAACTCGAAACCGACATGGCCATTAAGCTGGCCGCGTTGAAAGGGAAGTTTAAGTAATGGATATCACTGATAAAAGTGGGGGGGCTATGCCATGTAATTAATATAATGTCATGCTGAACTTGTTTCAGCACCCCATCATAAAGGTCTGCGCCATGTTAATACGTGGTATGCTTTGGGCGTTTCCGCTGATAGAAGCGGCCGCGCTGTACGTTCATACGCCTGCAAGCCTTAGGCGCGAGGCTGGTATCCACTTCCATCGCTAACGCAAATTGTCTGAACCGCTGATTTATGTGATTTAAGGATTTCGCTGATTGGAAAATGGTGAGCCTTTACATGATGATTAGTTGAACTAACTAGCTTACACTTTCAGTTAAAATGTCTCTTAACAATGCTCGTCCTTTGTTCCTTACTGTGATAACACTTATAGGTATAGTAATAGCAAAAAAGACTCCGAAAAACCAAAGCCCTTCGTAAAGTTTTTCGTTAATTATGAAAGCAAGAAAAGCAATGACAAGGATTGCGGGGTATAGATAGTTGAAGTAATATTTCAAGCGTACTGAATGCCCGTTAGCGTTAGGGTGTATTTCAAATACTCCTGCATCCACCTGCGTAGGCTCAAAATTCCATTTTAACCGCCATGGGTTGCAGTCAAATGTAACGGTATCTAAGCTGGTTGAAAGAATGCGGTATTTTTTGTATTGTAATACCGCAGCAATACGATCAAATATTGCGTCGTTGCTCATTTTAGATTCACCAGAAACATGAAAGCTGAGTTTGAAATTCATTGTAATCAGTTTCAGATCTAATTAATATTCCCAACCACCGTATTTTATGTTTGGTGTTTCGGTATGAGCGCTGCGTCTGATTTTTCGGTTTCGTTGATTTTTCAACCACTTACGAAAACCGGCTTTAGGTTTTAATCCAAATTTTTGACTAAAATGATGTTCTATCTGAGGATATCGCAGACTCATTGCAACAAGGTTTGTTGCTAAGATAAGAAAAATGATAATTATGATGCTATACAATCGCTGTACGAAGCATCAGCGTAATCATCTAATCAAACAAATCAACGGTCAAAACTAACCTTCCCCATCAACACCCCCGGATTATCCCCAATCTTTATAGGCTCCCCACACAACGCCTCATTACCCAACAACGCAAACAAGATAGCCTCCTTCGCATCCGGGTCAATGCCAAGGCTGGAGGTGTTGCCTAAAGTAGCTTTGGGTAGTAGTTGTTTCAGGTAAGTAGTCACAAAGTAGTTATGCGCACCGCCGCCGCTGAGGAATATATGGCTATCGGCAGGCAGGTGTTTGGTGATGAAGTTGGCAATACTTGTTGCGGTAAAAGCACTCAGCGTAGCTACCACATCATTTTTGTTGATCTGTTTGGTATCAGATATTTGCTGCGCATCTTCCAGGTAGCCCAGGTTGAACAGCTCCGGGCCGGTGGTTTTTGGTGCTTTCTCTTTAAAGAATGGATGATTGAGTAAAGCAGCAAGCAGATCATCATTCACCAATCCCGACAGGGCGATCAATGAATCTTTATCATAAGGCTGATTAAAATATTCCCGGCAGGCTGCGTCGATCATCGTATTCCCCGGACCGATATCGGTGCAGATCACTTTATGCATATCGCCATCAGCAGGCAAATAGGTTAGATTGGCAATGCCGCCGATGTTGAGCAGGATGCGGTCTTCGCCTTTTTTGCTGCCTAATAACACATCGCCATATAAAGCAAGCGGGGCGCCTTCGCCACCCGCAGCTATGTGTTTCTGGCGGAAATCGCTGATGGTGAGGATGCTTGTTTTTACTGCCAGGTGATCGCCGTCTCCGATTTGCAGGGTCGCGTTAGGGTATTCCTTTTGCTTATGCAGCCTTTTGGGCGCATGGTAAATGGTTTGTCCGTGACTGGCGATAAAATCTACTTCAGCAGGTTTGATGCTCCATTTGGTAAGAGCTTCCAATACCAATTCACCATGAAAAGTACCGATATAGGCATTTAATAAAGTGATCTTTTCCAGGTCGATAAGCCTTTTTGAAAATACCTCGTGCACATCGTTCTTAAAATGTTGTTTATAAGGTATAGTGATAAAATGCAGCAGCTCGAATTGGGTATTCAGTCCGTTGCCTTTGAATTTGCATAGCGCGATATCCAGACCATCCAATGAAGTGCCCGACATCAAACCAATACCTAATTTCTCGGTCTTTTGGGCAATGGAAAACAGCTTTTGCAGATTTTGATTCAGAACAGGCATCGGGTTGGTAAAAGTTAAAATGAAATTAGCTTTTCTAAAGCAAACATATCTAATATATTTGCTTTCACCCACACCAAAATCAATTAAAACCTTTGACATGGCGCGATTAAATTTATTGGAAGAGACCCGGTATGAGAAGTTGCCGGTAAGCGTATTTGCAAACCAGAAAGAAGCCTCGGTATCGGTAGCCCGGCGTATAGCCGACCTGATTAGAAGCAAGCAGGACAGGAATGAGCAGGTAGTGCTCGGCCTGGCAACAGGCGTAACCCCGCTGGGTGTTTATGCCGAGCTGGTGCGTTTGCACCGTGAAGAAGGCCTGAGCTTCAAAAACGTGACCACCTTCAACCTGGACGAATACTACCCGATGAAGCCCAATGCCGTGCAAAGCTATGTTACTTTCATGTATGAGAACCTTTTCTCACATATCGATATCGATAAGGCAAACGTGCATATCCCGGATGGTACCCTTCCGCAAGATGATATCCCTGCCTTTTGTTTAGAGTATGAAAGAAAGATCAACGCCTTGGGCGGAATTGATCTTCAGATATTAGGTATCGGTCGTACGGGCCACATTGGTTTTAACGAACCGGGCTCAGCGCCTAATTCAGGAACACGTTTGGTTACTTTGGATGACCTGACCCGTAATGATGCATCCCGTGATTTCGGTGGTAAAGCCAATGTGCCGACCAAAGCGATCACCATGGGTATCGGAACGATCTTTAAAGCAAGAGAAATTATCCTGATGGCCTGGAGCGGTAAGAAAGCACCGATCATTAAAAAAGCCGTTGAAGGAGAAATATCAGGAGATGTACCGGCTACTTATCTTCAACTATCAGAACATGTGGAATTTGTACTGGATGTAGATGCAGCATCAGACCTGACTCGCTTTAATACCCCATGGCTGGTAAAAGATTGTGTATGGGATAATATCTTGAAAAAGAAAGCGGTAATCTGGCTTTCAGACATGCTAAATAAGCCTATCCTTAAACTAACCGAAGAAGATTACAATAATCACGGTATGGCGCAGCTGGCTGTTGAACAAGGACCGGTATACAATATCAATATCGACATCTTTAACCAGATACAGCATACCATCACCGGCTGGCCGGGAGGTAAACCGGATGCAGATGATAGCCAGCGCCCTGAAAGGGCTTTACCAGCCAAAAAACGTTCGATCATATTCTCCCCGCACCCGGATGATGATGTGATCTCGATGGGTGGAACATTCATCAGGCTTGTAGACCAGGGGCATGATGTGCATGTAGCTTACCAGACATCTGGTAATACCGCAGTATGGGATGATGATGTATTAAGATACATGGAATTCGCCATTGACTTTAACCAGAGTATAGGCGATGATAACAGCCACCTGAAAAACCTGTATGAAGATATGCGGGCATTCTTTGTTACCAAACAGCCCAACCAGATCGATACCCAGGACATCCGAAATGTAAAAGGGTTCATCCGGAAGACAGAAGCTATCTCGGGAGCACGCTATGCCGGACTGGATGACAACCACATTCACTTCCAGGCATTGCCCTTTTACGAAACCGGTAAAACACAAAAGAACTCGGTAAGCGATAAGGATGTAGAGTTAACGATGGAATTACTCAACAAAGTAAAACCGCAACAGGTATTCGTAGCCGGTGACTTTGCCGATCCGCATGGAACGCATTTGGTTTGTTTTAACATCGTGATTGCAGCCTTAAGAAAACTAAGAGCCACCGAAGACTGGGTAAAAGACTGCTGGGTATGGATGTACCGCGGTGCATGGAAAGAGTTTGAAACTTACGAAATAGAAATGGCCGTACCACTATCGCCGCAGGAAGTACTGCGAAAGAGAAACGCTATCTTCAAGCACCAGTCACAGAAAGACAGGGCGGTGTTCCCGGGTGATGATGCCAGGGAGTTCTGGGTTCGTGCCGAGGACCGTAATCGGGAAACGGCTCAGGCTTATGACCGCTTGGGATTGGCTGAATACCAGGCGATGGAAGCCTTTGTAAGGTATAAATATTAAGCGCAATTATATTTCACGTCATTGCGAGGGACGAAGCAATCCCAAACTATACAGAGCGAATAGAAAGGTGTAGACCTTGCATAGCCGCTCTGCTAATCGGGGATTGCTTCGTCGCTCACTCCTCGCAATGACGGTTTGTTTAAAATTAAAAACCTACAACCATAATGACAGGCATATCAACCAACGAATCCGTACTAAAAAAGCGCCTCTTATCCCTCGATGTTTTCCGCGGACTGACTATCGCCGCGATGATACTGGTGAATGACCCGGGGAACGAACACGCTTATGCACCACTGGAGCATTCCAAATGGAACGGATGTACGCCTACCGATTTGATATTTCCGTTCTTCCTTTTTATGGTTGGCGTATCCATTGTGTACGCGATGGAAAGCAGGAAGGAAACGGAGAGTCATTCTAAACTGATCGTGCGGGCATTTAAACGCATGGCTATATTATTGCTGATCACCTATGTCATCCGTTTCTATTTCCTGGTTGATTTTTCTAATATACAAGTATCCAATGTGCTGGCTCATATGCGCATTCCCGGTGTGCTGACACGCATTGCTGTGGTTTACTTTATCTGCTCGGTACTATACGTCAAAACATCACAAAAAACCCGCGACTGGCTGTTTGCCATCTTCCTGGTGGGGTATTATATCATCATGAATTTTATCCCCGTACCGGGCGTGGGCTATGCTAACCTCGAGCCGACTACAAACCTGGGAGCCTGGTTAGATAGGCTGATTTTTACCCCCAATCACCTATGGGCCGAAACAAAAGTCTGGGACCCGGAGGGTTTATTAGGTACTATTCCTGCTGTCGCTACAGGTTTATTCGGAATCCGTTTGGGCGGATGGATCAAGCGTAGAGATCATGAGGATAGCATCAAGGTAACCTGGATGTTTGTTTACGGAACCATCGCAGTAATATTGGGTCTGATTGGGGATTTGTTTTTTCCGATCAATAAAGCTTTATGGTCAAGCTCGTTCGTGCTGTATACCGGTGGCCTGGCTTGTGTTGGGTTAGCATTAAGCTACTGGATCATCGATGTGCGAGGTTATAAAAAGTTTACTCCTCCCATTGTTGCCTTTGGTGCTAATGCCATAACTGCTTATATCCTGGCTGACTTTATTCCGCATTATGTAGGAAAGATAAAGTTGGGTGGAAAGTCGTTATATGATATTCTGTTTGCCCCTTACTTTTCGCCCATCAATGCTTCACTGGCGAGCGCTATATTTACTGTGTTTTGTGTGTGGATCATCATGTGGATCCTTTACAAGAGAAAAATCATAATTAAAGTATAAATAAATGAAATCCAGACTAATTCTTATCACAATTAACTGTTTCCTGTTTTTGAGTTGGACGGGTGTTAAAGCGCAAAGTTCTGCACAAGATTTTACTCCTGCGCATCTTCAGGCAGCCGAAAATTTTTTAATTGCGGCAGGCGTCAACACCAAGTTTCCTGCTATTATTGAAACTGTTGTTAATGCTTTTGCTAATCAGGCCCCTGAGAGTGAGCGGGCGATTTTTTCTGACGTCATGAGAAAATTCATGAATAAATATTATACATGGGATATCCTTAAAACAAGTCTGGATAAGATATATGCCTCAGAATTTACAGAAAGTGAACTCAAGGAATTAGCCGATTTTTATAATTCTTCCATAGGGAAAAAATATAATGGAAAATCCGTTGAGTTACTTCAAAAGAATATGCAGCTGGGGCAGCAAGTAGTGGCAGGCCATCAATCTGAATTGCAGCAAATGATAAAAGAAGCAATACCCGAAAAAAATTAATGTTATTATTTTTAACTAAACCAATTCGTTTACATCTAATCTTAAAATATAAAAATGAATAGCAAACTCCTTATAGCCGCATTGGCCTTGTGCGTCAGTGCCGATATTTCATTTGCACAAGTAAAGAAAAGGCCGGTTCCGTCGCCCAAAAGCAGACCGGTTGTACAAACAGCCCAGTTAAAAGGTAACCTGTTGCCGATTGATCCGGATGTGATCATTGGTAAACTGCCGAACGGCTTAACCTATTATATCCGCAAAAATGTGGAGCCAAAGAACCGCGCCGAACTATACCTTGTAAATAAGGTGGGCTCTGTATTGGAAACTGACGCACAGCGGGGGCTAGCCCACTTTACAGAGCACATGTCGTTTAACGGCACGCGTGATTTCCCGAAGAACGAATTGGTTAATTACCTGCAAAAGGCGGGTGTAAAGTTTGGCGCCGACCTGAATGCTTACACGTCATTTGATGAAACGGTTTACCAATTGCCATTACCAACAGATAGCATTAAGGTATTTGAAAAAGGTTTTGATATTTTATCTAACTGGGCTGGTTATGTATCGTTCGACCCAAAAGAGATTGACGATGAGCGCGGTGTGGTTCTGGAAGAAGAACGCCTGCGTGGTAAAAATGCGCAGGAGCGTTTGCAGAACCAGATATTGCCGGTATTGCTGAACAATTCGAGATATGCAGAGCGTTTGCCGATAGGTAAGGAAGATATATTGAAAACTTTCAAGCCTGAAACGATCAAGAGTTTTTACCATGATTGGTATCGTCCTGATCTGCAAGCGGTGGTTGCTGTAGGCGATTTCGATCCAAAACGCGTGGAGCAATTGATAAAGGATAATTTCTCAGAGCTGAAAAATCCTGCAAACGAAAAACCAAGAACAAAATATAGTATACCGGCTACTCCGGGCACAGCCGTGAAGATCACTACAGATAAGGAGTTTCCTTATACACTTTGCGAGATCGTTGTAAAACACCCGGAAACAACGGTGCGCACCAAAGCTGATTACCTGCAAAGCATGCGTGTAAACCTGTTCAACCAGATGCTGAACGAGCGTTTGGGCGAATTAACCAAACAGGCTAATCCGCCATTCCTTTTCGGCAGAGCTAGTTACGGCGGTTTCTTAGGTCACCAGGATGCATTTACTTCCATTGCTGTTGCAAAACCGGGTGAATTGGAAAAAGCAGTAAAAGCAGTTGTTGCTGAAACGGAGCGTGCGAAAAAGTTTGGCTTTACACAAACCGAGTTCGATCGTGCTAAACAGGATGCACTGACCCAAATGGAAAGTGCCTACAAGGAGCGTGATAAAACCAAGTCAGTAAATTTTGTGCGTGAGTATCAGCAGAACTTTCTTAACGGCGAAGCTATCCCAGGCATTGCATGGGAATATAATTTCTTTAAGGAGAATGTAGATAAGATCAACCTGGCCGAGATCAACGCTTTAGCAGGAAAATATATAAGTGACCAGAACCGTGCGGTAGTTGTTGAGGCGCCTGAGAAAGAAAAAGACAAGCTGCCAAGTGAAAAAACTTTATTGGAGTGGATCAGCAGTGCTGGTGCAGGCGTGACCGCTTATGTAGATAACGTGAGCAACAAACCTTTGCTGGCCAAAGAGCCAACTCCGGGTAAGATCGTGTCTGAAAAGAAAGATACCGCTATTATTACCACTTCCCTGACCTTATCAAACGGTGTCAAAGTGATATTGAAACCGACAACGTTTAAGAACGACCAGATATTGATCAACGGCTATCATTTTGGCGGTACCTCACTGGCAGATGATGCTGATTTTACTTCGGCTGATATGGCGGATAATGTGATCGGCAATAGCGGTCTGGCTGATTTTAATGAAATACAACTAGGAAAAATGCTGAGTGGCAAAAATTTGCGCATCTCGCCACAGATCACTGAAACTACTGAGGGAATCAACGGCAGTTCATCGCCAAAAGATCTGGAAACAGCTTTGCAATTGGTGTACCTGTATTTTACCCAGCCGCGCAAGGATGCTGATATCTGGCAATCGACTATGGCGCAGACCAAATCAGTGCTGGCTAACCGAAGCCTCGACCCGACAAGCGTATTTCAGGATACAGTGTCTGCGGTATTGAGCAACCACAGTTTCCGCCGTATGATCCCATCGACAGAAAGACTGGATAAAGCCAGTTTAGACAAAGCCTTTGGTTTTTATAAAGACCGCTTTGCTGATGCTAATGGTTTCACTTTTACATTGGTGGGAAGTTTCGACGTAGATAAAATAAAACCTTTACTGGAAAAATACCTTGGCGGCCTGCCCTCTGGTAAAGGCGACGAGACCTATAAGAATTTAGGTATCCATATCCCGGCAGGACAATTGAGCAAAGAAGTGCATAAAGGCATAGGCGATAAGAGCAGTGTGCAGCTTGTATTTAGTGGCGATTATGATTTTAATGCTGATAACAACCTGCAGGTAGATGCACTGAACGAGATATTGAATATCAAACTTATCGAGCGCCTGCGCGAGAAAGAGGGTGGCGTGTATGCACCGGGCGTAAGGGCTAACTTTGTCAAGATCCCTAATCAGCGTTACAGTATCATCGTATACTTTGGTTGCGCTCCTGCTAATGTAGAGAAGCTGATAAACGCGACGATGGAAGAGATCAACAAGATCAAGCAAAACGGTCCGGAAGCAGTGGATATTCAGAAGTTTGTTGCTGAAGAAACGCGCTCTACTGAAGTGCAGTTAAAAGAAAACTCATTCTGGGCGGCACACCTGGCAGGTTCATCACAAAATGGAGACGACCCTGATGCCGTACTTCATCATATTAAAGATCTGAACAAGGTAACCGTACAAACTGTAAAAGATGCCGCTAATAAATATTTAAGCGGTAGTAATTTGATCAAATTGATATTGTTGCCGGAGAAGCAGTAATAAGCCTCACCCCAACCCCTCTCCATTGGAGAGGGGTTTTTTTAGCTAGTTTATGATTATAAATCCGTATCATTAAATAAATATGATACCAGTAAATAGAAGCATTGAGTATTTCAACAAATATAATGAAGAGCTAGAACAGCTTGGCGAGATGGTTGGTAAATACGACATACCAGACATTACTTTGCAGGAGCTTAAAAAAATTGTCTCAGTGAATGAGGACGACCCATACCTATATGACCAGTATGATTTAAACGAAGGTCAACTGCAAATGATAAATGTATTACTTGCAAATCCCATTACTTATTCACTCGATAAATATGATTATTGTTTAGCTTGTTCGGCAGTTGAAGGATATTATGAAATCCATAAAACACGTGGTAATCGTAAAGGGGGATACCCACCTCCAGGATAGTCGAGAACCCACCGCCCGTTAGTCCGGATTTATAATCCGGAACTATCAAACCAGCGGATTTGTAATCCGCGAGTTAAGAGGTTTTTAATCGGGGATTGCAAATCCCCTTTTTATTTTAGTCCGGGATTGAAAATCCGGACCAACGGCAACTAATTCAGTCCGATAAAAACATTCTTGTATCGAAAACGTTGGTCATCAAAATGTTGTGAACCATATGGCGCAAACAGTACATGACCGAAAGACTACTTATATTCAAAAGGTATGGCAGGCAGTTGGCATTGTCGCATTGTTTGTCTCGGTAATACTTATTGCGCGGGTCGCTTTCAGTGTCCTGTTAATGATACTCGCTGGCTCATTGATCGCCACCTATTTTCATGGATTAGCAGACCTTATAGAACGTAATACCAAATGGAAACGGAGCTGGGCGATGTTTTGTGGGGCGTCGGTCACTTTTATTATTGTTATAGCGCTGATATGGTTCATGGGGACAAAGATCCAGCAGCAGATCAAGCAATTGAGTGAAACACTGCCTGGTACGGTTCAGCATTTAAAGGCTACTCTTTCGAAAAGTGATCTTGGACAAAAAATATTAGATGCCACCGGCGGCGATGAGGATACCGGGAAAATGCTTAATACAGCACGCTCCTTCTTCACCACTACTTTTGGGGTGCTGGGAGATCTCTATATTATTTTGTTTTTGGGCATCTTTTTTACAACAAACCCCACACTCTATCAAAACGGCGTGCTGATGCTAGTGCCGGCATCCAGGAAAGCGATAGGCCGTCATATTTTGAACCGCATCAGTTCGTCACTAAAAGGTTGGATGAAAGGTATGATGATATCGATGGTGCTTGTTACCATTATGATAACTGCAGGTTTAACAATTTTAGGTATTCCCGCCGCAATGGTGTTGGGATTGCTTACCGGGTTATTGGAAATTGTGCCAACCTTAGGATCAGCTATCGCTATGGTACCCGGCGTGCTGCTCGGGTTGACTGTTAGCACAAATACAGCAATTCTTGTCGCCGTTGTTTACATTGTTTCGCAAACCATCACGGCCAATATTGTCAACCCTCTTGTTCAAAAGAAGATGACCAACCTTCCGCCCGCACTCACTTTAATTAGTCAGCTTATTATGGCAGCTGTGTCAGGGGCAATGGGAATTATTATGGCCGTGCCTTTACTGGCAATCGCAGTCATCCTGGTAGATGAATTGTATGTAAAGAAAATTAATCACGAACCGCTTGAAGAGGGGAAACCGGTTACTGCGAAGGGAATGGTTGCTACCAGCTCATCTTCCGGCGATTGACCAAACATCGTTATAGGAAGAACATCTTATATTCCCCGGCAAATAATTAGTTTTTAATATATTAGCAATCGATCGGATCATCGATCCAATGCCAATTATTCCTGATTAATATTTTAACATCATGAAAAAACTACTTTACTTCCTTAGCCGTAGGGTTTATGTGCTGTTTGCTATTCTGTCGTTCTTTTCAACTTATGCTTTTGGTGATCAACCTTTGCGCGTTATGGTCATATTTGCACATCCTGATGAAGGCGAGATCTATACAGGCGGCGTCACTGCTTTGTACACAAAGATGGGTGCGCAGGTAAAATTCATGTCGCTTACCAATGGTGATGCCGGGCATTATTCCATGAAACCAGCCGACCTTGCCAAACGCCGCTACCAGGAGGCCATGACATCAAAAAAGATACTCGGACTGGCAGATTATGAAGTGCTGGATTACCACGATCAGCACCTTGAAAACACCAAAGAAGCCCGCGATAAAGTGATTAAAAGCATTACAGAATGGAACCCGGATATTGTTTTTACCTACTATCCGGCAAAAGGCGGTCACCCGGATAACATGACTGCCGGGTACATTGTACGTGATGCTGCTCCTGAACTAAAGTTTAAAAAAATGCCTGTGTTTTTATATATCCGTGATTTTTATACCATCAACTTCTCCTACATACCTGATGTAGCCGTTAATATCGAAAGTGTATGGGATACCAAACTGGCGGCCTGTACCGCACAGCAGTCGCAGGTGACGGAAGCGCTGCCGCATCAACTAGGTATTTTAGAAGAAGTGCAAAAGGATAAAGAAAAGCAGAAAAAGCTTATCTACGATAATACTTTCCCTTTCAGCAAAGTAACACCGGATAACCTGTTCGCCCTGCAAAAATGGTACGGCCCACAAACTACGGCAACTACTTTTAAGTACGTGGAGGCTTTTGAAATAGCTGAATTTGGCCGGCAGGTAAACAGTGAGGAGTTGAAAAGCCTTATGCCGATGGTAGGTAAATAGCAAGGTGATTGATGCTAGTCCGGATTTATAATCCGGAACTATCAAACCAGAGGATTTGCAATCCGCGAGGAAGTAAACAATGAAAGCGTTGAACCGGGGATTACAAATCCCCTTTTTATTTTTGATCCGGGATTAAAAATCCGGACCAACCATTAACCTAATGACTCTTTCGGAAATCGAACTACATATTGAAAATATAAAGAGTGATTCATCGCTCTATGGTGAAAAAAATTTCGATGAGCGCACTGATGCCATTGACTTTTTAGAATTTCATATACTTGGTCAGATTGACTCGCTTCGTTCAACAGAGTCAGATCAGGGTAAATGGGCAGAACTTTATCATCAGGCAGAAAAAATAAAATCGCAACTCGAAGAAATAGATAATAAGCTATTTCAAAAACTTCAACAAGAAATCAGCCAGGGAAAGTATAGCGGTAAGGAGTTCGAATCACTTGTAAGAGAGTATGTCAGTTTTGAAGGTAATAACTGCGAAGAGGAGGGCTACGACAACCTCGATATTTTCATTAACCGATTGCTTTCCCTTCAATATATGCCGGAGCAGTGCATGCCGCTTGAGCCGGAAATGGTCTTCTATCAAAAAACACCTGCAAGGGTCATATTTGAGTTGGTAAAGGAAGGAGGGTTTAAGAAGGATGATGTCTTCTTTGATATCGGTTCGGGGTTAGGTCAGGTAGTTATGCTGGTAAACTTTCTAACGGATATCCGAACCGTCGGTGTAGAGTTCGATCCTGCCTTTTGTAAATATTCGGATGAATGTGCAGCTATGTTTGGGTTGCAGGATGTTACCTTTATCAATACCGACGCCAGGGAAGCGGATTACAGTTTAGGAACAGTATTTTTTATGTACACGCCTTTCAGGGGGAAAATGCTGCAGGAGGTATTGGAAGTTTTGAGAAAGGAATCGCTTAAACGAGAAATTCGCATTATTACTTATGGGCCGTGTACGACTGAGGTTGCTGGGCAGGGTTGGTTGATCAGTTTATCAGGTAACCAATTTAAAACCAGCCGTCATGCAGAATTTATTTCGGCACCCCATCATAAAGGTCTGCGATAGAAAAGTCTGCTACATAAAAGTCGTAGACCAAGCAAGCGGGAATGTCCTGTGTGGTGCTGAAATAAATTCGGCATGACTATTTTTAGGTAATGCTCGGAGGGACGGATGCCTGGAATTGCCTAATAAACAGAATTAACCGGCAAGCTATCTGCACTTTCAAATGCCTTTTCGTATCGCAATTTATAACCGCCCGCTTCAGTCAATTTGTTTTGAGCCTTCAGGCTGTTATACATTCCCAGCAATGACCATCCGTTTTCTGGATTAGCTACAAGATCATCTTTATAAACCTGCGCAGCCTCGGCAGCTTTATTACTTTTTAAAAGATAATACCCCAGGTATTGCCTGGCAGGGATAAACCACTCCTGCGGTTCCCGGTAAATGAGCTTCTCTTCCTCGCTTACCGCTTCTTTTAAGGCATTAATCGCTTCGTCTGTTTTACCTTCAGCGTATAGTATCTCGCCGGATAAGATATTAGCGGCTATCTGCGCAGGCTGTTGGGGCTTGTTATAAGGCATAACGCGTACAGTTAGCAAACTGTCGGATAAATTCTTCTGCAACTCACTAAGGCATTGGCGTGCGTTGATTATGTCCTTATTATGAACATAAGCCAGGCCCTTTGCAAAATCATCCAAAATAACAGCAAATTTCCACTGCGCATCCGGGCGGGGCTCTTTTAATATTTCCTGCCATTTTCCTAACCGGGCATAGGCAATTTCCGGTATCATATAAACAAACTGCGAGTAAGCACTTTTCCTGAAAGCCGGAGCTTGTGCCAGCAGTCTTTCCTTTGCACGAAGATAAACGGGGATACCTTTAGCAAACATCCCGGCATTCATGGCGCAATAGGCCTGGACCGTATAGATGTGAACAATATTATTCTTGCCTAAATTTAACTGAGGTGCATTCGAATCCAGCGCATTATATGCAGTGTTTGAATTTTCATTCACCACTACACTTTTAGCAAAAAGTCCGTTACGCTGATAGGAATGTGTGGCCATATGCACCATGTGTCCCACGCCGGGCATTTCGTCCTTTAATATATCGGCATAGGGCAGCGCTTTTTCTGGATGCCGGGATGCTTCTGTTAGATGGATATAATAATGAAGCGCAGCCGGATGATGTGAATCGGATTTCAGTATTTCTTCACATAATGCAACTACATCCGGTGTCCAGGGTTTTGGTGTACCATCCGGGCTCCAGAAATCCCATTTGTGGCATAGCATCACCGCATCGATAAATAAGGATTTGATATCGTTATCAGTTGGATATTTAACCGCCAGCTTGTGCATGGCATCAGCATAATGCTCATCCAATTGCCTCCGATCGGTGTTGGTTGCATCCGAAGAATACCTTTGCATCATGGCGTTGATGAGGTCACTCTCTTTTGTTTCGGCACCCGTGTTCGTTCTTTGTAATGACATCAAAACAGCAGGCACCTGCGGACTCATTTTATAATTGTAATTGTTATAATACGGCCCCAGCGCTAATGCCTGTCCCCACCAAGCCATGGTACAGTTTTCATCGAAACGGGCTGCCTCTTTGAATGATGCCAGCGCTTCTGCAAGATGATAACTGTAATAAAAATTTAGACCCTGATCAAAATAGATCTGTGCACTGTCTGATTTGGTATTAACCCGGTAATGGTGATGGCCAAGACCCGGAAGAACAGGAATAAACTTGCCATTTTTATCAGCAGCTGATTCAGGCGCATAAATACCGCACATACTTACCTCGCGCCTGCTTTGATGGTCGGATCCGTTCAGCCATGTGTGTAATTTCTTCATCCCGGTAAGGAGAAATATAGCAGACACCAGTAAGGAAGCGAATATTATTTTTCTTAGCATAATCGTAATACGATTAAAGTTACAAAGTGGTGGCCTAAAACAAAAGCCCCAAATCTTTCGACCCGGGGCTTCCTGTTTATATATGATCAGTTGATTAATTCATGGTAATGATAGTGGCCGGTAGTATGCTTGCATCAATGCTTGCTTTCAGGATATTGGTTGACCAACCGTCGGGCTGGAACGCTGTTGAAGGATCCCACCATGCGTCCATTTCAGCGCCTGATTTTTGGAAGAACTTCACTTTGTTATAGCCCATATAAATATTCGAGCTGGATGCACCTGAATAGTTACCGTAGCACAAACCGCAGTTTGAATAAGGTGTGCTGATGCTGTAAATAGTATTGTGGTCCATTTTAATATGGCTTCCACCCTGAACCTGCATGCCTACGAAGCCGCCGTTTACAACGATGTTGTTACGGGCTACCTGGTAAGAGCCACCTACGTCGCCCAATACGATGCCTGCGCCGCCGCCTGAGTCATTTTGTACTTGTCCGCCGCGGATCCAGTTGCCAATTACCTGCACTGAATCGCCAGGCATGCCGTCACACTGGTAGATGCTGATACCATCCTGCGGATGTTGCGCTACACCAGCAATATCTTCGCAACGGTTATAGTTAACCTGTATGCCGCTGCCGCTCACGTTATTTAATTGCACAAAGTTACCTGAAGGAAATGGTCCGTTCATATTAAGGAACTGGTTATGGTTTACCTTGATACTCTGACACTGCATTGCATTAACGCCAGCGCGTACATTGGTAACAAAGCAGCTGTCGATAGTTACGTTGGTACAATTATTAAGCTGAATACCGTCGTTGGTAGAGTTCATAATTCTACACCTGGTAATATGTACATTATTGCAATTGTTAAGACGCATGCCAATAGTGCCGCCATTATTTACGTCGATCGATAGATCGCTAATAGTGATATTGCTCTGGCCGTTTAAACTTACGGGAGAAGATGTTTTATAGGATACGTTTGTTGGACCGCCTGAATTAGTTCCGCCGGTAGTGGTGCCACCTGTAGTAGATCCGGTTCCTCCTGTTGTGCCTGTGTTACCTTTTGTGCCTGTATTGCCTGTCGCACCTGTACTGCCAGTTGCGCCCGTGCTACCGGTACTACCAGTCGCGCCGGTTGAAGGTTTACCTGGAGCGGATCCCGTGGGCTTGTCCGATATACCTTGAGTATTGGTTTTAGTTGGAACAACTGAACTGTCCTTTTGACACGATGTCAAAACTGATGCGGAAATTATCGTAATGCCTAACATTACACTCATCCACGAGGTGGTTGGTCTGCGTTTTAGAATCATAATAGTTAAATCAATTAGGGTCTTTTGTACGGGGGTAATTAACCAATAGTTACATAAAAAACTGATTTTTAGCAAATAAGTTAATTTTTGCTACTAAAAACTACGGTTAGCGTTAAAATTTGAGGGTGTGAAAAGGTAAGTTGGCTTAGGTTGAAGTCGCTTATTTATACTAAGTTACGTCACTTACCTCAATAAGGTGGTGACAGCATTTTGACACCAGAAAAAAAAATGCAAATAATTTATTTTTAGTGATTGGGAGTGTTCACGAGCGTTCACAGCGTTGTCTCGTCCTGAAAAAAGTTGACACTTTTTGATTATACAAGTATATACTTTTAAGATTAGTCCTGTAATAGGTTGACACTTATTAAAGACTTATTGTTGTTTGTTTGTCGTGTTAAGAT